>Ga0308158_10000099_pt1 | contig 215823 bp, 151 predicted proteins | sample PhyBR2_FD_201038 | JGI IMG/M metagenome (GOLD analysis project Ga0308158, IMG submission 201038) | Phyllosphere microbial communities from UC Gill Tract Community Farm, Albany, California, United States - DLSLB.R2 | ecosystem: Host-associated > Plants > Phyllosphere > Unclassified | place...
CGGTGTACTCCGAGGAGGGCTGGAAGGTCGAGAAGGTGCCGTACAACGCACCGGGCGCACTCGTCTGGTACCGCGACACCGCCTACGGTGACGCCAACGACGTCGTGAACCACGTCGCCGACAACCTGACGAACCTGCCGAGCTACGGCGCGAAGGGCGGTCTGCTGCTCGTGGACAGCCACTTCGATCCGCTGCGCCGCACGGGAGCCGAAGCGGCTCTCGACCCGTCGACGCTGAAGAACGTCTCGACCCGCGCACAGTCGTCGAACGCCGCGTTCGGTCTCGTGCCGACCACGTCGTTCAAGGACTGCCTGGTCGACGCGAACCTCGCCAACGAGGCGTGCACGACCTTCGCCCCGCAGGCGCCGGTGAGCACCTTCACCGACGACCAGGGCTGGGTCGCCGGCATCGAGGTGCGCAACGGTCAGCTGCTCAACCGCCTGCGTGACGCCTCGGTCGTCGTGCCTTCGGTGAACGGCGCGCCGTACTCTACGCGAGTCGTGAACCCCGACGGCACCCCCGCGACCGACGCGTACGGTCTCGACCTCGGGTTCACGGTGCTCGGCACCGGCAACCCGGCCGACGCCGGCGTGGGCTACGGAACGGTGATCACCGTGAAGAAGTCGATGCAGAACGACACCGCCGCCCTCATCACGGTCACGGCGCCTCGCGCGGGCTGATTCCGAGCGAGCCGATCCGGAAGCGCCGGTTCTGACATCCGTCAGGGCCGGCGCTTCTGCGTGTGTGCGCCGACCCCGGTCATGTGATGTCGTCGAGCTGGAGTGCGCACACGCCTCTGTTGTGCAGCACGAACTGGGCGCGCAGCGGCACATCGAGAGTGGTCGCCGCGTCGAGCATGGCGCGCGCCCACTCCCGGTCCTCCACCCCGACCACACTGGAGCCGAGCCGCTCCCACACGAGCACGACCGCCGCGTTGCCGGTCATCTCGCGCAGCATGCCGATGCGGTGCATCAGCAGCGTCGCCTGATCGACGTCGCCGAGATCGTCGGTGCGTGCGATCACCGTCGGATCATCCGGGTAATCGTCCATCGGCATCAGCGGGTCGCCGAGACAACCGCGATCGTCGATGAACAGCAGCCACATCTGGCGCCGGTTGGCGCGGTCGAGGAGAAGCTCGATCAGCGAGCGCAGGTCCTCTGCGGTCTCGAGCGGACGGTCTTTCAGAGGAGTGGTCGTGTCTGTCATGCCCCGATCATCGAGGATCTGCCGGCACTGGCTCCGCGGAATTCCGCGGGTTGGGGACAGATTCCCGGCATCCGCGCTCCTGTGCAGGAAGAGTCGACGCGTTGCGTCGCCTCGCTCACTCAATCCAGCGCTCGCTCAACGACCGGAGCAATTCCGGTCGTTGAGCGAGCGAAGCGAGACGAAACGCAGAGAGCTCTCAGTACGCCATGACGGGAAGCGGCAGCCGTGATCGCGACGCCGTGTAGGGCTCGGAGCCCTCGAACGTCGCGGTCACGAGGTGCAGACCCCGGGTCACCTTCGGCAGATCGACCGCGACCTTGCCGCGATCGGCGGCGGTGATCCCGACCGTCGCGACGACCTTGCCCGCGTCGCGCACCGTGACGGTGCCCACCGGAGCGCTGCCGTCTTCGGCCGAGACCGCGACCTTGACCGTCGCGCTCTTGCCCGCCTTGACGAACACATCCGGCGACGAAAGCCGCAGCGAGGTGTTGACGGGCTGCGCCTGATCGTCGACGAGCACGGCCACCGAGCGGGCGGGAACCGAGACCGTGCCGGTCGCGGCATCCCACGTCGTGGTCTTCACCACGGCATCCGACCCGCCGGCCTGCGCCGGCGTCAGCGCGAATGCGCGGCCTGCGAGCCCCGCCACGGTCTGCGAAACCTGCGACGGCGAGGCGTTGAACACGACGAGCGCGCCGTCGAGCTCGGGGTCGGCGTCGGATCCCACCAGATCGTCGATCTGCATCACGATCACGCCGGGCGCGGCATCCGCTCCCCCGTTCGGGAACGAGACCTTCTGCTCGATGAGATCCGCAGACCCCAGACGCAGCAGATCGACCTCGTCGCGCACGCGGAGCAGATCGAGAGCGGATGCCTCAGCCGCCGCCATGTCGGCCGCCCCCGGCTTGAGCGCGGGGTTCTCGAGCAGCGGCGCCATGAGCGGCCACTTCTCCTGATTGTCGGCCGCGGTGGGCAGGCCGGAGCCGAAGGTGGACTCCTGGCCGGTCCAGTCGATGCGGTTGAACCAGTCGCCGGAGTTGTAGCTGTTGCGGTCGAGGGACTTCGAGCGCAGCAGCTCGGTGCCGGCATGCCAGAACGAGGGCGACTGCGACAGCGTCACGGTCGCGAGTTCGAGCGTGTTCATGCGCACGCGGTCGGCCATAGACGTGCCGACCGGCAGCTTGAGCACCGAGAGGTCGTAGAGCGTCTCGTTGTCGTGCGCGTCGACGTAGTTGATCACCTCGCCCGGCTCGTCGGCATAGCCGGCCGCGGAGCCGCGGTAGTCGATGTCGTCGCCCGCGGTGACCTGTCCGTCGCTCGTGACGAACGTGAAGTCGCGCAGGTTGCCCGCGAGCCCCAGCTTCACGAGGTCGGTCTCGTGGCCGAGATCGGCCAGGGCCTGCTCGGTCGATCCGTTGATCGGGTCGCCGTTCGGATCGGTGCCGAGGCCCGTGCCGAAGCCCTGCCGGAACGTCGAGGTGCCGTCGACCGGGCTGCCGCCGTGCACCGCGTCGCGCAGCCGGTCGTTGAAGGTCCCGATGCCCGTGCCGCCGAGCTGGCCCTGAGTGGCCTGCTCGAACAGGGCGTTGTTCGCGACCTCGCCGAAGTTCCAGCCCTCGCCGTACAGGTAGATCTTCGACCCGTCGACGCCGTCGTCCTTCACCGTCAGCGCGTCGAGCGCGTCGCGGATCGCCTGCATGTTCGTCGTCGAGTGGTGACCCATCAGGTCGAATCGGAACCCGTCGACCTTGTAGTCGCGCGCCCAGGTGACGATCGAGTCGACCATGAGCTTCTGCGCCGCGAGATGCTCGGTGGCCACGTTCTGGCAGCAGGTGGAGGTCTCCACGGCTCCCGCCGCGTTCAGGCGGTGGTAGTAGCCGGGCACGACCTGGTCGAGCACCGAGGTGTCGGCCTCGCCCGATGCCGCGGTGTGGTTGAACACCTGGTCGAGCACGACCTGCAGTCCGATCTCGTGCAGCGATCCGACCATCGAGCGGAACTCGCTGACCCGCGCTCCGCCGTTCGCGTCGACCGCGTACGAACCCTCCGGCGTGGAGAAGTGGTACGGGTCGTAGCCCCAGTTGAAGCCGTCCTGATCGGCGACGGCCTGCACGCACGCCTGCTGCTGATCGGATGCCGGACCGAACGAGGCGAGGTCGCAGTCGGGGGTCGCCTGAGCGGCCCGGTCCTCTTCGATCGTGGCGAGATCGAACGACGGGAGCAGGTGCACGGTATTGATGCCGGCGTCCGCCAGCTCGCGCAGGTGGTCCGTGCCCGCGCTCTTCTCCGTGAAGGCGAGGTAGGTGCCGCGCTCCTCCACGGGCACGGTCTCGTCGCCGATCGAGAAGTCGCGGATGTGCAGCTCGTAGATCGCGCGGTCGACCGACTTCTCGACCGAGGGCGACTTCGTGTTCTGCCACGCCTTGGGCTGCCACGCCTTGTCGTCGAGATCGATCGCGACCGAGCGCTCGGAGTTCAGCGTGAGCGCGACCGAGTAAGGATCGGTGACCTGGTTGGTCTCGATCTTTCCGGTGCTCGGGGCGTAGACGACGACCTCCCAGAGGTACTCCGCGCCCTTGAGGCTCTTCCCGCCCTTGACGGTCCACGTGCCGGATGCCGCATCCCAGGTCGCGTCGTGACGCGCCGGGTCTCCGGTGCCTCCGGTCTTCCAGGTGAGCAGCGTCGCGCTCTGCGCGGTCGGCGCCCACAGGCGGAACGTCGGCTTCTTGCCGCTGAACGTCACGCCCAGCTCGACCTCGTCCAGCGCGGTCGCGTAGAGATCGTCGAGGACACCGGGGATCTGCACGGCGGTGAAGGCGGTGAGCGCCCCGGAGGCGTCGCGCTGCGCGACGGCCAGCTGCGTGCGCACGAGGGCCGCGGCATCCGCATCCGTCACCTTCAGTGCGATGTATCCGGCGAGAGCCGGGAAGCGCGCGAGCTGCGCCTCGGTCAGCCCGCCGTCGATCGCCGTGAGGGCGATCGGATCGGCTCCGGCGACCTCGCCGTCGACCACCGCGAGCGAAGCGTCCGCCGAGGAGTAGAGCTGGTAGGCCGCCTTGTCGGTCGCCCCGAGGTTCGCGGGCCAGGCGATGGTCGTCGCGTCGATCCAGTGCGCGCGGGATTCACCCGTGCCGGGGAGCGGCGGGTCGGTGCTCACTATCTCGAGCACGTGGGTCGCGAGCGTGTAGCGGAAGGTCGTGACCTTGCCCTCGGTCGCGCTGAAGGAGATGTTCGCTCCCCCGGGTGCGCCGTCGGCGCCGTAGTTCTCGGTCCAGCTCAGTCCGTGCGCGACCTTGAGCTCGTACGCTCCGGTCGGCAGCTCGTCGGTGGCGAACTCGTACACGCCGTCGCGATCGCCGTCTGCCATGAGAGTGGCCAGGCAGTCGGGAGACCAGTCGGCCGCGCAGCCGAGCTCTGACTGCTCGGAGCCCGGCAGGGTCACGATGGGTCCCTCAGCGGTCGACTGCATGATGTTCGTGCGCGGGTCGAAGTAGAACGTGATCGGGCCGCCCGCATGGTGGATGGCGATGTTCGAGCCGTCGGGGACGCCGTTCGCCCCGTAGTTGATGGTCCAGCTGCCGTTCACGGCCGCCTTGTACTCGTAGTCGCCTTCCGGAAGATCGAAGGTTCCGGCCCACACGCCGTCGGCGCGGAGCGTGAGCTTCGCCTTCTCGCACGCCGGGTCCCAGTCGCCCGCGCAGCCGATCTCCGAGTCGAGGCTGCCGGCGACCGTGACCATGTCGATCGGCGACTCGGGCTCTTCAGGCGTGTCGAGGGTCACCGCGTTGCCGACGGAGGCGTAGGTGGATGCCGCGGAATGGTGGCCGGCGGCATCCGTCGTCACCGCGCGGTACTCGACCAGCGTGCCCTTCTTGAGACCCGCGATGTCGTGGAACACCCGGGGGTCGGTGTCCTCCGCGGTGCCCAGAGCGTGCCACTCGTCGCCGCCAGCCACGCGGTAGGCGAAGCTCGTCTGCGTCCACTGATCGGCGATGCTCGCCTGCACGGCCGACTGGCCGGTGACGCCGGCGCCTGCGGCGGGGACGCTCACGGTGACGGGAGCGGCCTCGGCCGGCGCGGTGACCGTCTTGTCGGCCTTCCAGACGACGGCCGACAGGGCAGGCACCGTGATGCTGGTGGCAGCGCCGGCATCCGTCGTCAGCGCTGCACCGTCGCCGTAGATCACGCTGTAGCCGGCGTCCGCGGTGAGCGTCGTGAGGTCGACCGTCTGCGCGTCGGCCGCGTTGTTCACCGCGACCAGGTACTCGATCTTGTCGGAGGCGTCGACCCGCGAGAAGGCGTAGATGCCGGCTCCGGATGCCGCGTACCGTTCGATCTGCGCCCCGTCGACGAGCGCGGGGTTGCTCTCGCGCAGCGCGGAGAGCCCGGCGATGTGCTGATACAGCTCGCCGTCGGTGCCGTAGCGGTCGACCGAACCCGCCTGTTCGCCGGTGACGAGGTTCTGGTTCGCGTACTCGGCGACCTGCGTCGCGAACAGGGTCTGCCTGGCGTCCTTGTCACCACCGGGACCCGCGAAGCCCTGCTCGTCGCCGTAGTACACCACGGGCTGGCCACGGGTGAGGAACATCAGATCATGCGCGAGCTCGTCGCGCTGCACCGCATGGTCGGTGTTCTGCAGGAAGGATCCGACCCGCCCCATGTCGTGGTTGCCGAGGAAGGTCGGCAGCGCGGTCGCGCTCGTGTCGGACGTCGTGTACCGATCGTCGCCGGAGAACAGGCTCTGCAGCCCCTTGGCCGAGTTGCCCGAGGAGTAGCTGACGGCCGAGGACTGGAACGTGAAGTCGAGCACCGAGTTCATGTCGGTGTCGCGCACGTACGGGGCGAGCTTCACGGGGTCGGCGTCGTAGACCTCGCCGAACATGAAGAAGTCGTCATTGCCCTTCGAGTGCGCGTAATCGAGCACATCGGTCGTGAACTGCTGCCAGAACTCGAAGTTCACGTGCTTGACGGTGTCGATCCGGAAGCCGTCGATGCCGAGGTCGACCCACTGGTCGTAGACCTGCACGAAGCCGTTCACCACGGTCGGGCTCTCGGTCATCAGGTCGTCCAGACCGCTGAAGTCGCCGTAGGTCACCGACTCCCCCGACCAGGTGGAGTCTCCGCGGTTGTGGTACAGCGTGGGGTCGTTGAGCCACGCAGGCGTCTTCGCCTCGGGGTCGGTGACGACAGGCGTGTACGGGAAGCTCGTGGCCGCATCGAGGGTCGGGAAGTCGCCGGTGCCGGCATAGTCGGCCGGGTCGAAGGCGGCGCCGTTCGCGTCCGTGTAGGGGCTCGCCGCCTGGTCGATGTAGTCGTACTTCTTCTCGGCGTAGTCGATGACGTCGGCGGTGTGGTTGGTGATGATGTCGAAGTAGACCTTGATGCCGCGGGCGTGCGCATCGGCGATCAGCGATTGCAGTTCCTCGTTCGTGCCGAGGTGCGGATCGATGCGGGTGAAGTCGGTGACCCAGTACCCGTGATATCCCGCGCTGGCATTCGCGCCCTCGCCCTGAACCGGCTTGTTCGCAAAGCTCGGCGTCAGCCAGATCGCGCTCGTGCCGAGACCTTCGATGTAGTCGAGGTTGTCGCGGATGCCGGCGATGTCGCCGCCCTGGTAGAAGCCCTTGTCGGTCGGGTCGAAGCCCGTGGTGAGGCGGTCGCCCGCGAGGCCGCCGGTGTCGTTGGCGGGGTCGCCGTTCGCGAAGCGGTCGGTCATCACGAAGTAGAACTGCTCGCCTGCTCCCGCCTGGCGCACGGGCGACGCGATGAGCGCGTCGTCTTCGCTCGTATAGCCGCCGCGGAGATCCTCGACCGCGACGCCCACACGATGGACGTTGTCGTCGTAGGTGAAGCGCAGCGTCGCGGGGCCGGCGATCGTGAGGGGGATGTTGTCTCCGCCTCCGTCGAGTCCGTAGGCCTCGTCCCAGCTGTCGTTCAGCGCCACCTTGTACTCGTAGGTGCCGGCCGGCACCTCGAATGCCGTGCTGTAGATTCCGGCGGCACCGGTCGGAGCGAGCTCGGTCGCGGCGCAGTCGGGTGCCCAGTCTGCAGCGCAGCCCAGTTCGGACTGCAGGTCTCCGACGAGGGCGGCGGTTCGATCGACGGCGGATGCCGGGGGTGCCGCCACGACCGCGAGACCTGCGGCGATGAGCGTGCTGACGGCGAGGAGGGCGGTACGGCGTGCGGCTGTCGTCTTCGACACTTCTGCTCCCTGGAGGGTGGGAGGGCACGGCGGCGTGCCCGGATGCTGTGGTGCGAAGTTATCAGCTATCCGTCGAAAACTGCAAGCGCTTCCAGCATCCCTTCTCCGCGTTCAGCGGAGACCGGGACTTCATAGCGCCTCCAAGAGCAAGCGCTTTCAGTCGCCTGCGAGAACCGTGACCGCGCGCGCGAACTCCTCGCCGCTGGGCAGGGACGCCGGATTCATCAGCCACATGATGCCCAGGCTCTGCACGAGGGCGAAGTCGAGCTTGGCCACTGCCGCGACCTCGTCCTCGCCGAGATCGGGGTGCGCTTCGCGCAGCTGCTCGGCCACGCCGAGGTACCCCTGCGTCGCAGCCTCGCCGAGCGCTTTGGCGCCGTCTGCGTCGCGCAGGACGCGGACCATGTTCTCCAGGCTCGCGAGCAGCGCCTCGCGATTGCGCTCGAAGACCTCGGGCATGCGATCCCACAACCGCGCGAAGCCGTCGAGCAGCGGCAGCCCGGCCGTCTCGCCGACGATGGCCTCCATGCCGTCGCCGATGCCGTCGCCCACCGACTCCAGCAGGGCGGCGGTCACGAGCTCATCCTTCGAGCCGAAGTGATAGCCGATCGCGGCGAGGCTGACCCCCGCTTCGGCGGCGATGTCGCGGGCTGTCACCTTGGCGACGCCCCGTTCGAGGATCGCGCGGCGAGCCCCCGCGAGCAGGTCTTCACGATTTCCCATGAGATGAGCATATCCGATTTCAGACAAATGTATTAGACAAGCGTTCTACTTCCGTGTTAGACATATGTATCAGACAAACGTCTAATTCAACCGCCCAAGGAGAATCCGATGAACGCCACCGCCCCCACCACCCACGTCCTCGTCTCGGGTGCCGGCATCGCCGGACTCGCCCTGGCTCTGCAGCTCGTGCGCGCCGGCATCCGCACCACCGTCGTCGAACGCGCCGAAGGACCCCGCCCCGGCGGGCAGGCCGTCGATCTCCGCGGCGCCAGCCGCGAGGTGGCCGAGCGCATGGGAATCCTCGAGAAGATCGAGCCCTACCGCGTCCACGAGAAGGGTCTCGCCTACGTCGACGCCCGTGGCCGCGTGTTCGGCCGCATGTCGATGGACGACTTCGACGGCAAGGGCGCCGTGGCGGAGATCGAGATCGCCCGCGGAGAGCTCAGCGAAGTGCTGCGCCGCGAGCTCGCGACTGCCCCCTCCGGCCTGCTCGACCTGCGCTACGGCGATCGGATCACCTCGCTGACGCAGGACGCGGACGGGGTCGATGTCGCGTTCACCGGCGCAGCCCCCGCCCGCTTCGACCTCGTCGTCGCCGCCGACGGCGTGCACTCGTCCACGCGGCGACTCGTGTTCGGCCCCGAAGAGCAGTTCCGCACGTACCTGGGCGGATACGCCGCCTTCTTCACCCTGTCCACGCCGGCCGACGTCGAGGAGGGCTGGTTCTCGATGCGGTTCACGCCAGGGGCGACTTTCGGCATCCGTCCCGATCTCGACGCCAGGACGTCGAAGGCGATGCTGACTCTGCGCGTCGATCGGGATCCCTCGCTGCGCGGTGACCCCGACGCGCAGAAGGCGATGATCAGGCGGATGCTGGCAGGGGCCGGCTGGCACGCCGAGACGATCCTCGCCGCCATGGAGACCGCCGACGACTTCTACTTCGACGAGCTCATGCGCCTCGAGGTGCCCAACCCGGTGAGGGGGCGGGTGGCGCTGCTGGGCGATGCCGCATCGAGCGGCTCGCCGATGTCGGGCATGGGCACCGCGACCGCGTTGATCGGCGCATATCTCCTGGCGACGAGGATCGCGGGCGGGGACGGGAGCGGCCTGCCCGATGCGCTCGCCCGGTATGCCGAGGAGATCGGCCCGTTCGCGGCACAGGGCATGACCCTGATGGGAGGAGGCGTCGAGCGGATGGTCCCGGCGAGCCGCGTCCAGGCGGCGATGATGCGGGCGAGCATGGGCGTGATGCTGTCGCGTCCGTTCCGGCCGATCGTGCGCCGGATGTTCGCCGCCTCGCAGAACGAGCTGCCGCTGCCGGCGTGAACGACGAGTTCTCCCCCCGTTCACCGTCCGGACACGTTCGCCGACTACAACTGCTTCTGCGCGGACGAAGGCTTGGACCGGATCGGGTAGTCACGGCATCCGCGCTCTGCGGCCCTTCTTCACGGGCCCGCACACAAGACCCCCGCCGAATCGGGTCGGCGGGGGTCTTCTCTTCCCCGGTCGCGCAGCGCCAGCGCCGGACATTCGCGCTTGGGAAGGACGGATCGCGGCGCAGCATCCGTCTGAAGTGCGGTTCGCCTTCCGGGGAGAGACGGAGGAGGGGCGGAGGAGGGACGGATGCTCCGCTACAGGCGCTCGAGGATCAGGGCGTTCGCCATGCCGCCGCCCTCGCACATCGTCTGCAGACCGTAGCGGCCGCCGGTCGCCTCCAGATGACTCAGCAGCGTTCCGAGCAAGCGTGTGCCGGAGGAGCCGAGCGCGTGGCCGAGGGCGATCGCTCCGCCGCGCGGATTGAGCCGGGCGGGGTCAGCGTCGAGTTCTGCCGCCCAGGCGAGCGGCACGGAGGCGAAGGCCTCGTTCACCTCGTAGGCGTCGATGTCGTCGATCGAGAGGCCTGCGCGCTCGAGCACCCGGCGCGTGGCGGGGATGGGCCCGGTGAGCATCATCAGCGGGTCGTCGCCCACGACGTCGAAGGCGCGGAACCGGGCGCGCGGCGTCAGCCCGAGCTGCTCCGCCCGCTCGGCGCTCATGAGCAGGGCGGCGGAGGCGCCGTCGGTGAGCGGCGAGGAGTTGCCCGGGGTGATGATCCAGTCGAGATCGGGGAACCGCGCGGCGAGGGCGTCGGTGCGGAAGGAAGCCGGCAGCCCCGCGAGCTTGTCGACGGTCGTGCCTTCACGAACGGTCTCGTCGGTCGCAGCATCCGGCGCCTCGGGAACCGCGATCACGGTGCGGTCGAAGAAGCCGTCCTGCCAGGCGCGGGCCGCACGCGCGTGCGACTCGGCAGCGAAGGCGTCGAGATCGTCGCGCCCCAGCCCCCACTTGTGCGCGATGAGCTCGGCGCTCACGCCCTGGTTCACGAGCCCCGAAGGATAGCGGTCGCGCAGACGCTGCGACATCGGCGATCCTCCCGCCGCAGAGGAGCCGAGCGGCACCCGGCTCATCGACTCGACGCCTCCGACGAGCACGATGTCGTTGTGCCCTGCCGCGATGCCGGCCGCCGCGAAGTGCACGGCCTGCTGGCTTGAGCCGCACTGCCGATCGATCGTCGTCGCCGGCACCGCCTCGTCGAACCCCGCGGCCAGCACGGCCTGGCGCGCGATGTTCATCGACTGATCGCCGACCTGACTCACACAGCCGAGCATGACGTCGTCGACCTGTGCGGATTCCAGACCGTTGCGCTCGAGCACCGCCGCGAGGACTCCGGCGGCGAGATCCACAGGGTGAACGTGCGACAGCGCGCCTCCCGGCTTGCCCCGGCCCACCGGAGTGCGGACGACATCGATCAGGACGGCTTCGCTGCGCGTGCTCATACGTCCATTCTCGCCCTCCCCGCACGGCTCCGCGCCGCGGCATCCGAATTAGAATCGACCGTGCGCCGCAACCCTGGCGCCGACCGTCTCGACGCGCCCGCGACCCGGGCCGCCCGCTCTCCGAGGACCCACCATGTCCAGCGAACCCATCACCGTGTCCATCCGCCGCGAGGTCGACCCCGAGCGCATCGCCGAGGCGACCGCCTGGGTGCAGACCGGCGTCAACCTCGCCCACCGCTATCCCGGCTTCCTCGGCTCGGGGTGGGTGCGCGCCGGCGACGACTCGAACGTGTGGCACATGCTGTACCGGTTCGCGAACGAGGAGACGCTGACCGCGTGGGAGCAGTCCGCCGAGCGGGAATGGTGGAAGTCGACGGGCGAGGGCTTCGTCCGCAGCGAGCGCTCCCGCCGACGCTCGGGCATCGAGGGCTGGTTCGACGAGCCGAGCACCGGCACGATCACGGTGCCGACGGCCGGCGGCGCGACCACGACGATCTCGGTCGTGCGCACGCCGCCGCGATGGAAGCAGGCGGTGTCGATCTGGCTCGGGTTCTTCCCGGTCAACGTCGCGTTCACGTACGCCATGAGCCCGGTGCCGGGGTGGGACGCCCTGCCGATCTGGCTGCGCGTGCTGGCGACGACCCTGGTGCTCACCCCGATCATGACCTACTGGGTGCTGCCGTGGGTGACCCGCTCGCTGCGGGACTGGCTCGCGCGCTGAGCCGCCCGCGGGGTCAGAGCGCCGCGACGGCGGTGCGCAGCGCGGTGTCGATCACCTCGATCCCCGCGGCCGGCGGACCGGGCCGCCGCACCAGATACAGGGTGTTGATCGGCGGATCGTCGGTCGGATGCAGCACGACGAGGCGCCCGTCGGCGAGCTCGTCGGCGATCAGATAGGTCGGCAGCACGGTGACGCCCGCGCCGGCGACAGCTGCCGCGGCCACGGCGCGCAGATCGGCGATCACCAGGTCGGGCTCGCCTTCGAGACGCTCACCGAACACGTGGCGCCAGTATCGGCGCAGGATCGGCAAGTCGTGGGCGTAGGCGAGCAGCGGATGCTCGATGCCAGGGCGCTCGGCCGGATCGATACCAAGCGCCGGCGCGGCCACGAGCGCGAACTCCTCGTCGCACAGAGCGGATGCCGGCAGCGTCCTGCCGCGGGGACGAACGGCCGAGATCACGAGGTCGAGGCTGCCGACGCGCAGCTGCTCGAGCAGGTCGTCGGCGAGACCGGAGGTGACGGCGAGCCGCAGACCCGCGGCGATCGCCGGCGCCAGAGCCGGCATCGCGATGCGCTCGAGGAACTCGGCGGCGCCGCCGAGCCGCACCGGGGAGGCGGGCGCCGAGGCGCCGGCGACCGCGGCGAGCTGGTCCATTGGTCCGGCGAGCCGGGCGGCGAGATCGTCGGCACGAGGGGTCGGACGGATGCCGCGGGCGTGCCGTTCGAACAGCGGCTCCCCCGTGCGCTGCTCCAAGGCCTGCAGGTGGGCGGTCACCGAGGACTGGGCGAGGCCGAGCGTCCGCGCCGCAGCCGACACAGAGCCCGAGCGATGGGCCGCGAGAAACGTACGCCACAGCGCGAGGTCGCGCAGCCCATCGAGATTCCGATCGCTCATATCGGGAATCTATCGGAATCACGCGCGGACGGCATCCGTTCTCCTTGAGACACCCACCCCACCGAACTGGAGTTCTGAAATGTCCCACGTCCTCTTCGTCGTCACCGCCGCCCGCACCTGGACCCTCTCCGACGGCACCGCCCACCCCACCGGCTATTGGGCCGAAGAGCTGCTCACCCCGTTCGCGCAGCTCACCGCCGCCGGGCACGACGTGTCCTTCGCGACGCCCGGCGGTGCCGCTCCGGTCGCCGACGCCGGCAGCCTCCGCGACGGCGATGCCGAGGCGATCGCCGCGATCGCCGGTCTCGCCGCTCCGCTCGTGCTCGCCGATGTCGATGCGGCGGCCTACGACGCCGTGTACTACCCCGGCGGGCACGGCCCGATGCAGGATCTCGCGACGGATGCCGACTCGGCCGCGCTCATCGCCGACACGATGGCCGGCGGTCGTGTGCTCGCGGCCGTGTGCCACGGCCTCGCGGCGCTGCTTCCCGCACGCGATGCCTCTGGGCAGCCGATCGTGGACGGGCGCACGATCACCGGCTTCTCGGACGAGGAGGAGCGCATCGGCGGCCTCGCGGACCGCGCGCCGTTCCTGCTCGAATCCTCGCTGCGCGAGCTCGGCGCCGAGGTCGAGGTCGCGGAACCGTGGAGCGACCACGTCGTGGTCGACGGACGGCTCATCACCGGCCAGAACCCGCAGTCGTCGGCATCCGCTGCCGCCGCCCTGGTCGCCGCGCTCGGCTGAGGATCACACGGCTGAGCATCCTCGCTCCGGTCGCGATTCGTGCCGCTCTCGCTGCGATAGCGCAGCACGAAACGCGACCGGAAGCGCGTTCAGTGACTGACAGAGACCGGCGTCGTGAGGCGCGGAAGGGGCACGACGCGCGTGTCGCCGGTCATCTGCAGTCGCACCGCCTCCGCGTCACGGCTCGACGGGCCCACGCGCAGCACGATCTCCCCCGGTTCCACGATTCGCCGAAGGTCGCGACCCGTGAACGCGGTTCGGTCGGCGTGCACCTCGAAGCGCACGTGAGCGGTCTGCCCCGGCTCCAGGGGCACGCGCGTGAAGCCGATGAGCTGCTGCACCGGCCGCGTCACCTGTGCGACCGGATCGCTCAGATACAACTGCACGACCGCCACACCCGACCTGGCGCCGCTGTTGCGCACCGACACCGACAGCTCCGCCGCACCATCGGTGGTGATGGAGTCCGACGAGACCGTGGCATCCCCGAACTCGAACGACGAGTACGACAGGCCGAACCCGAACGGATACAAGGGTGTCGTGTCGAGGTTCGAGATGCCGTCGCTCGCGTGCCCTAGCGGCGGCGCCAGATACGTGTGCGGCTGACCGCCAGGCGAACGGGGGATCTCCACGGGAAGCCTGCCCGAAGGATTCACCCGCCCTGAGACGACCCCCGCGATCGCAGAGGCGCCCTCCTCACCGGGCATGAACGCCTGCACGATGGCCGCGCACCGGCCGACATAGGCGCCCAGGGCGTAGGGGCGCCCGGAGTTCACGACGAGCACCACCGGCGTGCCGGCCGCGAGCACCGCCTCCACAAGATCGTGCTGTCGGCCGGGCAGCCGCAGATCTTCGACGTCGCAGCCCTCGCCGCTGGTGCCGTTGCCGAACAGCGCCGCGAGATCTCCGACGGCGAGCACCACGACATCGGCGGCGCGCGCCGCATCGACGGCATGCGCGACCCCGGTGACGTCGTCCGCGAGGATCGGAACACCCGGAGCATACGTGATCTGCGCCGCAGGGAACTCGCCCCGCATGCCGTCGACGAGCGAGGGCACCTCGATCCCGAGATCAGGACCGTGGTGCGCCATCACGTGGTTCGGGAAGGAATAGCACCCGAGAAAGGTGCGTGCCTCAGCGGCGCATGGCCCGATCACGGCGATGCGCTGCGATGCGCCGAGGGGAAGGATGCCGTCGTTGTGAAGCAGCACGACCGCCTCCTCCGCCACGCGGCGTGCGAGCGCCCGATTGCTCGCGCTGTCGAGATCGCGGTCGGGCTCGGCCGGTACGGCCGCAGCGGGCAGCCCGTCCTGGCTCGGTGCGTCAAGCAGGCCCAACTCGGCCTTCTGCGCGAGCACCCTCAGGAGCGCCCGGTCGATCAGTGCCTCATCGAATTCACCGCGCTCGACGGCGATCCGCAGGCGACGGTACGCGTCGGCATCCGGCAGCTCGACGTCGATGCCCGCCGTCATCGCCTGTGCCCCCGAGGCCGCGCGATCGGGCGTCACCCGATGCATGATGTCGAGGAACGGGATCGCCCAGTAGTCCGACACCACGGTTCCCTCGAATCCCCACTGCTCCCGAAGCACTTGGGTGAGCAGGAGAGCGGATGCCGCAGCCGGTTCCCCATCGATGTCGGAATAGGAGTTCATCACGCTGCGCGCACCGCCTTCGCGGATCGCCATCTCGAACGGCGCGAGCACGACGTCGGCGAACTCGCGCGGCCCGATGCTGACGGGCGCATGGTTGCGGCCCGCACGCGAAGCGGCGTATCCGGCGAAGTGCTTGAGTGTCGCGACGATCCCCGCCGATTGGAGGCCCTGTACGTAGGCGCTGCCGACCGTTCCGACCAGGTGGGGATCTTCGCCGATCGTCTCCTCGACACGGCCCCAGCGATAGTCGCGCACCACGTCGAGCAGAGGCGAGAGTCCCTGATGCACGCCGACAGCGCGCATGTCCGCGCCGATCGCCGCACCCATCCGGCGGATGAGATCCGGATCGAAGGTGGCTCCCCACGAGAGCGGAGACGGATATACCGTCGCCCCGAAGGCGGTGAAGCCCGTCAGACACTCTTCGTGGGCGACCGCCGGGATGCCGAAGCGGGACGCCGTCGCGATCCGCTCTTGTGCCGCGCGCAGCGCCGAAGCTCCCTGCCGCGTCGTCACGGGTGCGGTGCCGAAGGGTCGAGTGAGCTGGCCGAGGCCATGAGCGATGGCCTCGTCGAAGGGCCGGCGCGCCTCGTCGAACGCGTGCTGCAGCGGCGCGACGTCGCCGTCGTCGCCCGATCCGGCTCCGTCGGGGCGCTCCCAGAAGCTGCCGAGTTGCGCGAGCTTCTCGTCGAGGGTCAACTCTGCGGCCAGGGCGGCGGCCCGCTCTCGCGGGCTGAGGGCACGGTCGTGCCAGGGGAATGAGGTCGTCACGATTCTCCTGAGGTCGAGCGCCGGGCGGCGCGGTTCTAGAGTCGGTGCCGTCACTTGCCGAAGCCGGCCGTCAGCCCTGACACGAGCTGGCGGCGGCCGACGATGTATGCGGCGAAGATGGGCAGAGCGGAGAGGACCACAGCCGCGAGGACGGCGGGCACGTTCATGGTGAACTCGCCCTGGTACGACCACAGCGACAGCGGCAGCACCCTGGTCTCCGCGCTCTGAGTCAGCACGAGCGGGAACAGGAAGCCGTTCCACACGCTGAGCGCGTTGTACACGCCGACGGTCACGAGAGCGGGCTTGGTCATCGGGATGACGAGGCTCCACAGGATGCGCAGCTCACCCGCCCCGTCGACGGTCATCGATTCGAACAGCTCGCTCGGGATGTCGCGCAGGAAGTTGCTGAGGATCAGCACCGACAGTGGGATCGCGAAGGCGATGGACGGCAGCACCAGCGCCCACAGGGTGTCGTAGAGGCCCAGCTGCACGATGAGGTAGTACACCGGGATGATCGTCGCCTGGATCGGGATCGCGATGCCGAGAAGGAACAGCCGGAAGACGCGCGCGCTCCAGCGCGAGCGGTTGCGGACCACGACGAACGCCGCTCCCAGCGCGACGAGCAGCGTGACCGCGACCGTCGAGACCGTGACGATCAGCGAGTTGCCGATGTAGCGCCCGAAGTCGTTTCCGATCACCGTCGCATAGGCGTCGAGAGTGGGGCGGCTCGGCAGCGACAGCGGCCGCTCGTGGTAGAAGTCCTCGCGCGGGCGCAGGCTCGTGACCACGATGAAGTAGATCGGCAGCAGCACGATGGTGAGCCACAGCCAGCCGAGGAGTCCGCCGATGACGTTGGGGCGCCCGTTCAGTGCCGAGGTGCTCATGCGCCCTCCATCTGGCTCTCCATCCGGCCGGTGCCGGAGAGACGGTTGAGGCTCAGCGCGATGCCGAGGCCGACGACGACGAGGATGACGGCGACGACGCTCGCGCCGCCCATGTCGTAGCTGCGGAATCCGCGCAGGTACATGTCGAGAGGCAGGATGCGAGTCGCATACCCCGGGCCCCCGCCGGTGAGCACGAACACCAGGTCGAAGTAGGTGAGCGAGCCGACGATCATGAGCGTGGAAGAAGTGATGATCGTGTATTTGAGCTGCGGCAGCGTGATGTGCACGAACTGCGCGATCCTGCCCGCACCGTCGATCGTCGCAGCCTCGTACAGCGACGGCGGGATCTGCCGGACGCCGGCCTGGTAGAGCAGCGAGTGGAACGGGATGAAGCTCCAGGCGATCACGACCAGGACGACGCCGAGCGCGAGGTCCGGTCGACCGAGCCAGTCCAGATCGAGGAAGGACAGGTCCTGTCCGATGCCGAAGTTCGGGTCGAGCAACGACTTGAAGACGATCGCGATCGCCGCGGCCGAGAACAGCTGCGGCAGGAAGAACAGCACCGAGAGCACCGCGCGGTAGCGCTGGCGTCCGGCCATGAAGACGCCCAGCAGCAGCGATAGCGGAGCCTGCACGAGCCACGATCCAACGGTGAGGAGAGCTGTGAGCCAGAAGGCGTTCATCACGACGGGATCGGCGAAGACACGTCCCCAGTTGTCGAGGCCCGTCCAGCTCGGAGTGCCGAGCCCGTCCCATTCCATGAAGGAGAGCACCACGACACCGCCGAGCGGGATCAGCGCGAAAGCGAGGAACAGCAGGAGGGCGGGGGCTGCGAACCAGAGGGACGGCCCGTGCCGCTCCCGGCGGGAGGGCAGCGCCCTCCCGCCGGGAGCGATGAGTGCTTCGGTCGCGGTCATGTCAGAGTGTCGCGTTCATGGCCTCGGCGAACTGCTCCGGCGTGATCTCGCCGAGGAAGATGCGGCTGAGGTTGTCGAGCAGCGGCTGAGCCTGGTCGCTGGGCAGCGCCTGGTCCCACGAGAGCTGGAAGTGCGGAGCGTCCTTGACCATGTCGTAGACGAAGCTGAGGTACTCGGGCTCGTCGGATGCGGCGATCTTGTCCTCCAGACCCTTGAGCGGCGGAACCGTACCGATCTTGAGGAACGCGTCGACCGCGTCGTCCGAGAAGGTCTGGTCGACGAGGAAGTCGATGGCCACCTTCTGCCCGTCCTTCGAGGCGGACGCCGAGACGGACCAGAAGTTCGCCGGGTTGCCCACGATGTTCGCCGGGTCGCCCGCCCCGCCGTCGACCGCGGGGAACGCCGCGAAGCCCAGGTCGCCGGCCTTCACGAAGTCAGCAGCGTTGTTGACGAAGTCCGGGTACACCCAGGCGCCCTGCAGGATGAAGGCTGCCTTGCCCGTGTGCACGAGAGCCGTGTCGGCGCCGCCGTCCGCGACCACCGAGCCGAAGCTGTCGCCGAATGCACCGGCATCCGTCAGCTCCTGGATCTTCGTGAGCGCCTCGATGATGGCGGGGTCGCTCCACGCATCCTTCTCTCCATCGAGCACACGCTGGAAGGCCTCAGGGCCGCCGATGCGGTCGGTGAGGTACTGGATGTACATGAGCTCGGGCCACTTGCTCTGCCCCGCGAGCGCGATCGGGGTGACGCCCTTGTCCTTCAGCACGGCGACATCGGCGAGCAGCTCGTCGTAGGTGGTGGGGACGTCGAGACCGGCATCCTTCAGGATCTTGGCGTTGTAGTAGAAGAGCACGGGCTGGCTCTGATTGTTCGGGATCGCGAACGTCTTGCCGTCGATCTCACCGTTCGCGACGACAGATGGCAGGATGCGGTCGCGCAGCTCGGCGGTCTGCTCGGTGATGTCGACCACGGAGTCGTTCGCTGCGTAGTCGGCGAGCGTGCCGCCTGCCCAGGAGAAGACCAGAGTGGGCGCGTTTCCGGATCCGACCGCAGTGCGGATCTTCTCCTTGTAGGCGTCGTTGGCGAACCACTCGACGTCGATCTTCTCGTCGGGGTTGTCGGTGTTCCACGCATCGAAGGAGGCTTTGAAGACCTCCTCAGAGCCGCCGGTGAGCGCCCAGGCGCTGGCGCCGTCGGATGCGGCTCCACCGGGGCGGTTACCGCCTCCGCAGGCGGTGAGGCCGAGCGCGAGCGCGCCTGCCGAGAGGAGTGCGAGGGAGCGAACGACTGTGGTGCTTCTCATTGCCGTGTACCTTCCTTGGTTCGGGGTGAGTTCGGGTGACTTCAGGCTGCGTCGACTGAGCATCGCTTGCTTCGAGAACTTTCGAAAACTTCTACTTGACTCGGTGCGGAGCAACACTAACGTTGAGGCGTACACCTCAGTCAATGCCACCGAACCATCCCGAAAAGCTTTCGAGAGATCCAATCATGAACGAAGCACCCTCACGCCCGGCATCCGCACGGTCCGGACGCAGGACAACGCTGCGGGCGGTCGCCGATATGGCAGGCGTATCGATCGCCACGGCCTCGAAGGTCGTGAACGGACGCTCCGATGTCGCGAGCGAGACCCGGATTCTGGTCGAGCGAGCCATCGAGTCGCTGGGCTACGTGTCCCAGGGGGAGCGCCAGCAGTCGCTGCAGGCAGCCGGCGAGTCGAGTGTCGAGCTCGTCGTCGAGCCGAAGGACGCCTCCCTCAATCCGTATCTCGCGATGTTCCTCGGGGGAGCTCTGGAAGCTGCAGAAGAGCTGCGCGTCGCACTGATCGTGCGCCCGTTCGGAACCGCGTCCGCCCGCGCTCCCGTCGAGTGGGCGCGGGATCTCGCACGAGCCGGCCGGTCCGGCGTGATCGAGGTCACGAGCGCGTACTCTGCCGACCGGGAACGCGCGCTGGGGCGCGCCGGCCTGCCCATGGTGCTCGTCGACCCGCTGGATGTTCCCCGCACCAACACCCCCAGCATCGGCGCCACGAACTGGGCCGGAGCCTACGAGGCCACGAGACATCTGATCGAACTCGGCCACCGGGACATCCGCTACATCGGCGGCCCGGCCGGCGCGCACTGCAGCGTCGTGCGCGGGCACGGCTGGGCTGCGGCCATGGCGGAGGCAGGGTTGACAGCCGATGTCTCAGACCTGTCCCCCGGGGGCTTCACGTTCGAGCACGGGCTCGAAGCCGCCACCGCGATGCTCACGGCTCCCCAGCCTCCCACCGCCATCTTCGTCGGCAGCGATGCGTCGGCGATGGGCGTGCTGGAGGCCGCGCGCGTGCTCGGGCTGTCGGTGCCGGCGGACCTGAGCGTCGTGGGCTTCGACGACACCATCCTGGCACGCAGCAGCAACCCGCAGCTGACGACCGTTCACCAGCCGATCGCGGCGATCGGACGCACCGCCGTCGCGACGATCGTGCGGCTGTCGCGCGGCGAGACGGCGCCCACTAAGCGCGTGGAACTGGCCACCCATCTGGTGATCCGCAACTCCACGGCCGCGCCGCCTGCACATCGCCGGCGGTGACGGCCGGCGGGCGAAAGCATTTCGGGTTTCACCGATGACGGCCGGTTCTCTGCTCTGATGGCACGCGTCACCCGCTCAGAGAGGAGCACCCATGCGCCCGTTCACGCGCCGCATCACCGCATCCGCGACCGTCGCGATCCTTGCCATCACCGCCTCGCTCGCCACGGCATCCGCGGCATCCGCCTATCAGCCGACGCCCGGCGACCTCTATGTCGCGACGGACCCGGGATCCTGCAACAAGTCCCCGTGCGTGCTCTACCCGAAATCGACGCAACTGCCCAGTGGCCGGATCCTCGCGACCTTCGAGGACAGCCAGAGCGCCGTCGTCGGTCAGGACCTGCCCGTGTTCAAGAGCGACGACCTCGGCGCGACCTGGCAGAAGCTCGCCGATGTCGGCTCGCCTGCCGCGCTCTCCGCTGACCCCGCCGTGGACAAGTACACCAGCAACTGGACCAACGCGTACCTGTACGTGCTGCCGCAGGCCGTCGGCGATCTCGCGGCGGGCACGGTGCTGCTCGCGAGTGTCGTCTCCGGGGACGACGAGTACTACAACGAGCAGAAGGCGGCAAACCCGAGCTGGAAGCCGACCGGAGACGGCGATCGCCGCGATCTCGCCATCGCGCTGTATGCGAGCGCCGATGAGGGTGCGACCTGGCGATTCGTGAACATCGTGGCTGCGGGCGGCTGGCAGGGAGGAAGCGCAGGCGCCATCGGCCGCACCTCTACAGCGAACGCGACGAAGCAGGTCGACCCGGTCTGGGAGCCGTACCTGATGGTGCACGGGGATCGACTGATCGCGTACTACTCGGACGAGAACGACTACCTGGGCTTCGACCCCGCCACGGGTGTGGCGCAGCTCGATCCGGCCAACGACACTGCCACTGACTCGGGCGGCCAGATCCTGGCCCACCGCACGTGGGACGGAACCTCTGCCGCCGGATGGAGCGCTCCGGTCGTCGACGTCGCGGGTCTCACCCAGGATCGCGGCAACGGCAAGACGCAGATCGGCGGCGGACGCCCCGGCATGGAGACGGTCGTGCCGACCACCGACGGCAAGTGGCTCGTGACCTACGAGTACTTCGGCGGCGGAGACAACGTGCACTACAAGATCTCCGACGATCCCCTGCGGTTCTTCGCCACCGGCGGAGCGGCCGGCTCGAACATCTCCGCGCTCTCCGCGGCCTCAGGACCCACGCTGTCGAAGGGCGGCAGCCCGGTTCTCACGACCTTCCCCGACGGACGGATCGTCTACAACGCCGCCGGCAGCACCATGGTCTGGGTCAACGATTCCGGACGCAGCGACGGCGCGTGGAAGGCGTACCAGACCACCATGCCCGCGGGGTACAGCCGCAATCTCCAGCCCGTGGCAGGGACAGGACGGCTCCTCATTCTCCAGGCATCGTGGAGCGGCGGAAGCATCGGACCGGTCAAGTTCGGCGAGGTCGATCTCGGGCACTCGGACGGGGAGTACTTCACTCTCGTCAACAGGAAGACCGGGCAGGTGCTGGCCACCGTCGGCGACAGGACTCAGGACGCGAACCTGACAGGAGACGCGCCCGACGTGGCCCTGCGCACTCGCGACGACAGCAACATGACCAGGAAGTGGCACATCGTCGACAAGGGCGGCGTCGTCACGCTGCTGAACGGCGGAGGCGGCCGCTCGGTCGCCACCTGGACGGGCAATGCAGTCGCGGGCCAGAAGCTGGCGCAGTGGGTCGACGACGGCGGGAACGACAAGCTGTGGACCGTCGTCCCCGGCGCAGACGGCTACGTGAAGCTGAGATCGGTGCGCAACAGCGCGCTGTTCATCACGGGGGCGGCAGCGGACAGCGCAGTGACTCTCCAGGCGAGCATCGACTCCGCAGCGGATGCCGCGGCCGACGATTCGCAGGAGTGGATGCTCATCTCCGATTCGCCGCCCGCGGCGCCGACCGCGAGCTACTCCGTGTACACGCGCTGCGTCGCATCCGGCGTCGTGTTGGTCGTCCAGTCGACCAACACCGATGCCCGGGCGATCGATGTGCAGGCGACGACCGGATTCGGCACTCGCACGGCCACGGCGATCGCGCCCCAGGGAAGCGTCAGCCAGTCGCTCACCACGCGGCAGCGCACTCTGCAGGCAGGGTCGGTGACCTTCGGCGCATCGGTGACGGGAGACCCAGCCCTCATGTCGACGCAGACGCTCTCGTACCAGGGCCGCGCATGCTGACCCGATGACGCTCAGGGATCAGGACCGGTGAGGCGGCGGGGCGGTGCTCTCGCGCAGGATCATCCGCGGACGCTCGGAGGAGAGCCGTCTGGTCTCGCGGCCCTCGATCTCCGCGAGCAGCAGGTCGAAGCCCCGCCGCCCCATCCCCGCGAAATCCTGGCGGACCGTGGTCAGCGGCGGCGACCACAGCTCGGCGAGCGGGTGGTCGTCGAAGCCGATCACCGAGATGTCCTCCGGGACCCGTTTGCCGGCGACGACGATGCCGCGGATCACCCCCATGGCTGTCTCGTCGTTTCCGCAGAACACGGCCGTGACCGTGTCGTCGGCCGCGAGCGCCTCTCCGATCGCGACGCCGCTGCGCGCTTCCCACGTGGCATCGAGCGGTTGCGGGATCGTCGCGCCGGCCCTGCGCAGAGCCTTGCGCCATCCCGTGGTGCGGCCGTCCTCCTTGCGGGAGGGCGGCACGCGGACGTGCTGGACGGTGCGGTGTCCGAGCGAGAGCAGGAACTCCGTCACCTCTTCGGCCGCCCTGGCCTCGTCGAGCAGCGCTTGCGGCACCGAGGCGTCACGCACGCCGGAGAGCGCCACGACGGGCAGCTCCGGGGGGATGCGCTGCAGTGCGACGACTCCCGGCGGGTCGAACTTCAGCACCACCACGCCCGCCAGGGGCTGGCTGAGAGCAGCGTCGATCGCCCGCTCGACCTCGTCGGGGTCGGTGCTCTCGACGACGGTGATCATGACCGTGTAGCCGCCGGTGCGCGCCGCCTCCTCGACTCCGCGGATCGTCTCGGCATAGCCGTAGCGAGAGGTGTCCCCCGCGATCACGCTGATGACCATCGGCCGCCGCGAGGCGAGCACGCGCGCGGCACCGCTGGGGCGGTAGTTGAGCTCGACGATCGCCGCCTCGACGGCTTCGCGCTTGGCAGGGCTGACCTTGGCCGCGCCCGTGAGAACGCGGGACACCGTCGGAACCGAGACGCCGGCGCGCTCCGCGACGTCCGTGATGGTCGCCACCTTGCTCATGCCTGCTCCTGTCCGTCGGGGTGCGACGGCAGTGCTCATTTCACCGCCCCGCTGGTGATGCCGGAGATGATCTTGCGCTGCGCGATCATGAACGTGATCAGCAGAGGAAGACTCATGAGGATGATATAGGCGAAGATCAGGTGCCAGTTCTGCAGATACAGTCCGGCGCTCGCCACCTGGAAGAGGTTCAGCGGGAGCGTGTCGAGACGCCCGCCGACGACGAACAACGCGTAGAACACGTCGTTCCAGATGTACAGGCAGATCAGGATCGTCGCGGTGGCGAGCACGGGCATGAGCAGCGGCAGGATGATCTTCACGAACACCCGCACCGGCGATGCGCCGTCCACGCGAGCGGCCTCCTCCAGTTCGACGGGGATCGTCCGCACGAAGCCGGTCACGAAGAAGATCACCGTCGACAGGTACATGCCCATGTAGACGCCGATCATGCCGATCGCCGTGCCGGCGAGGCCGAGCTGACGCAGCAGCAGCACGATCGTCACGACGGCCGGCGGAAGGACGATCCCGCTGATGGCCAGGGCGTACACGAAAGCGAGCCATCTCGACGACCGGCGCCCGAGAATCCACGCGGCCATGGACCCGAGGACGAGCACCCCGATCACGGCCGGCACCATCACGAGAAGACTGCCGCCGAGGGCCGCGAGCATCCGGCCGTCCGTGATGACCGTCGCGAAGTTGTCGAGCAGGTGCCATTGGGTCGGCGGCTCGAGGTTCGGTGCGAGCGCGGACGCCTGGTCTTTGCCCGCAGTCATCACGACGATCCAGAACGGGATGCCCAGAAGCACGACGGCGGCGAGGACCGCCGCGATCGGCTGGACGATCCGCGTCGGGCGAATGCGTGCACGCGTCGGTGCCGAGGTGTTCACAGGACGTCCTCTCGTTTACGCAGCGCGCGGATGACGGGGAAGGCGAGGATCATCACCATCAGGAACAGCACGAGGCTCATGGTCGTCGCCTGCGCGAAGAGCCCCTGCCCGAATGTTCGGAAGATGAAGATGTTCACCAGTTCGGTGGTGCCGCCCGGGCCGCCGGCGGTGGTGGCCTGCACGATGTCGAACCCGTTCATCGAGCCCAGCAGGGCGGTCGCGACATTGAAGGTCACCGCGGGGGCGAGCAGGGGGAAGCGGATGGTGCGCAGCGTGGTCCACCATCCCGCGCCGTCGAGCCTGGCCGCCTCGATCACGTCGTCGCTGATCGTCTTGAGGCCCGCCAGGTAGATCAGCATCGACAGTCCCATCCATTTCCAGGAGTGGATCAGCGCGACCACGACAATGGTCCACGTCGTGCTGCCGAGCCAGGCGATGTCGATGTCACGCCCGAGCACGAATCCGAGAATCCCGTTCAGGGCTCCGTCGGGCTTCAGCAGTGCCTGGAACACGTAGCCGACGGCAAGTGCCGACATGATGACCGGGATGAAGAACGCGACACGGACCGCTCGATTGACGCGGGTGTCGCGTTCCAGCAGGAGGGCGAGGATCAGGCCGAACAGGTTCTGGAACACGGCGACCAGCACCGCGTAGACGATCGTGATCCACAGCCGGGTGAGGAGTGCGCCGCTAGAGAAGAGGTCGACGAAGTTGGCCGGGCCCACGAAAGCGATCTCGGAGCTGAAGCTCGACCAGTTCGTGAACGCGTAGACGAAGTTGAAGATGGTCGGGATGAAGAAGAACACCACGAGCACGACCAATGCGGGCACGAGGAACCACAACGGGTGGTCCTTCTTCGCGCGGCGGTCGGTGACGAAGCGTCGCGTCACGAGGGCGCGGGTCGTGTCCTGGGAGCGGTCGATAGTTGCGGTCATCGCATGCTGCCTTCTGCGGGTGGGACACGGGGCGGCGGATGCATCATCCGCCGCCCCGCATGATCTCAGAAGCCGGAGGCGCCGATCGCCTTGGCCAGCTGTGCGAACTGGTCCTGGGTCGCCTGGGCGACCTCGACCGGGGTCTTCGTGCCCTGGATCATGTCTCCGAGGTTGAGGTAGAGGTCGGGGTTCACGATGGCGAGCGCCTGCATCGATCCGACCGATGTCCCGAGCGATTCGCTCGCATCGAGCAGCGCCTGCGGCACGCCGTCGGGCGTCTCCACGGCGTCCTGCAGCGACGGAGTCGCCTGCGCCTTCACGAAGTCGGCATAGCCGTCGCCGAGCCAGTAGCTCAGAAGCTGGCGGGCGGCCGCCTCGCGCTTCGCGTCGCCCGTCTTGAAGGCGACGAGGGCGTTCGACTGGTCGGGGATGAACGTGCCGACATTGCCGGTGGGCGAGATCGGGAAGAACCCGATCTTCTCGTCGAGCTCCGCCGTGTCGGCGAGCGACTGCAGCTGGCCGAAGAACGAGTTCACCTGAACCGCCATCGCGGCGTCGCCCGCGAGGATCGCCGCCCCCTGATCCTCGAAGGTCGCCGTCTTGAGGTCGCTGTTGAACAGACCTTCGTCGATCAGCGACTGGTAGCCGTCGATCGCTCCCTGGATCGTCTCATCCGTGAACTTCTCCTCGCCGGAATTGACGCGGTCCCAGAGTCCGTCGGCAGCGGCGTCCGCGAGCTGCACCTGCACCCACCACTGAGTCGCCCAGGGCGTGCCGCCCCCGAAATCGAAGAACGGCGTGACGCCGTCGGCTTTGAGCGTCCGGGCGGTCTCGAGGAACGATTTCCAATCGGTGGGGAGCTCGGTGATGCCCGCGTCGGCGAAGACCTGCTTGTTGTAGTAGACGCCCTCGACCGCGGGCGTCGACACCAGAGCGGCATATCTTGTGTCGTCGAGGATTCCCGTGATGTCACGCAGCTCCGACTTGTAGGAGTCGAGGAACGGCGCATCGTCGAGCGGCTGGAGATTGGTGGAGGCATTCAGTGCAGTGAGCATCGAGGCTGTGGGCTGCCAGAAGGCGAGATCGGGCTTGTCACCGGAGGCGACCTTGGTCTGCACGCTCTGCTCGTAGGGGTCGGGGATCGTGACGACCTCCACGTCGACTCCCGTGAGCTTCTCGAAGCCGGCGACGACGCTGTCCGGGACCTTGTTCGAGTTCTGGGCGGCCCAGATGGTGAGCTTCACGCCGTTGAGGTCGGCGTCCTGAGCGGGCCAGGCAGCCGGGGCGGCGTCGCCGCCTCCCGATCCGGGATCCGAGCATCCGGCGAGGACGATGGCAGATGTGGCGACGGCGGCCAGGACGGCCGCGGCGCGGAACCGCTTCTTCATTGAATTGCTCCTTCGGGGGTGGTCATACGGGGTGATCATGCAGAGTGTGATGCGGGTGTGATGCGCAATGCACGGGCGGCTGTTCCAGGTCCGTCCGTCCGTACGCGCAGAGTCCCCGTCTCGGCATCCCAATCGGTGCGCCATTCGGGGAGGTCGAGGGGGAAGACCGTCTCGACGGTGACATCCTTCCCGGTGAGGTGAGGCAGGCGAAGCTCGACCGCGTCCGCCGCGCCGCGCCGCCAGAGGGCGAGCAGATCGGAGGTCGGGGCGCTGAGGCCGAGCGCGACCCACTCGTCGTCCCACTGCGGCAGTCCCGCCGGCCAGTGCGGCGTTCCCGTGCGGATGTCGTCGCGCAGGGTCTTCGCAACCGCGATGGCGGTCGCCACGCGGTCGCGCTGCTCGCCCGTCATGCGGTTCAGGTGGCCAGAGACGTAGTAGCGCCCGAGCAGTCCGGTCACGAGGCAGAACGAGGCCTCCTCTGCATCCATATCCGGCTGCGGATAGGCCCAGCTCGCCGCTTGCTCCGGCAGCATCGACAGCGGGGCTGACGCCGCGATGGGCGGGTACTTGCGAAAGTCCTGCTGATCGGAGGTGGACTGCATCGCGAGGCGCGACATCATGGCGAAGTCCATGCGCATCGCTCCCGATCCGCAGTTCTCGATCACGAGGGACGGATGCCGGTCGAGCAAGCGATCGAGCCAGGCCAGGTGCGCGCGGTTGTGCGCGAGCAACCCCGCGCCGACGCTCGGCGCCGCCACGTCGGTGCCGCTGCCCGGGTCGATGTTGTAGTCGAATTTGAAGAAGCCGATGCTGAACTCTGCGACCAGCCGATCGACGACCCGGTCGAGATGGGCGACGGCCGCCGGGTGCCGCAGATCGAGGTGATAGCGGTCGTGCTCGATGATGCGCACGCCGTGGCGCTGCAGGAACGCCTCAGCCGGCAGAGCGTCGGCGACGGCGCTGCGCACGCCGACGACCTCGGGCTCGAGCCAGAGCCCCGGCACCATCCCGCGCGTCCTGATCGCGTCGATGACCTCGCCGAGACCGCCCGGGAACCGGGTGGTCGACGGCATCCACTCTCCGACGCTGTCCCACCAGTGACCGCTGTCGTCGTACCAGCCGGCGTCGATGCAGAAGACCTCGGCGCCGACCTCTGCCGCGGCGTCGATCAGCGGCAGCAGCTTGGCGGTCGTCGGGTCGCCGTCGAGCGTGTTCATGTAGTCGTTGAAGACGACGGGCATCGCGGCGTTGTCGGGGTGCGGACGCCGCGCGGCACGGCGGTGGGCGGTGAGTGCGGCGGCCGCGCCCGTGAAGTCGGCGCCGAATGCGAGGGTCGCTGGCACCGTCGTGAACGCCTCGCCGGGTGCGAGCGGCTGGGTCCAGGCAGAGTCGGCATCCGTGGGGCCAGAGAGCGCGAGGTACGCTCCGGCGGTGTCGGCGCCGATCTCCCAGCGCCACGCGCCGTTGTGCTCTATCTGCCAGGCGAGGGCGATGCCATGCGTCGCGTTCGCGAGGATGCCGGTGGGCAGATCACGACCGGTCGACCAGGTGCCGTCCGAGGAGACGCTGAGACCACCTCGCGGGTCGTGCCCCGTACGATCTTCGGCGAGATCGGGGAAGTCCGTTCCGCGCAGCTCGCGTGTGCTCCAACGCCCCTCCCCCAGCCAGTCGCTGCGTCCTGACGCGAGTGTCCAGCCCGCGAGAGGGTCGTCGCCGAGGCCGGCCGTGAGCGGAAGCCCGATGACGATCGACGGCAGCGACCGGAGCACGGCGATGCGGGAGGAGTCGTTGCGGACAGTCGTCGTGACGCGCACGGCGTCGGCGACGCCCGCCGCCTCGATGAGAGTGCGAGCCACCATTCCCGCTCCGCGCTGCTCGACCTCCAGCGCACCGTCCATGATGCGCGAACCGGAGTATCGCAGCTCGAGGCCGGTGCTCGTGTGCCCCAGCCGAGCGGACGCGGGGGCATGCCCGCCGTCGACGAGCAACGGCTCGACGAGCGGGATGCGGTACGCGGCGCTCTCCGTCGATCCGACGCGGATGCGCTCCAGGGCGACCGGACGGTCGGCGGCCCACCCGAAGGTCAGGGCGACGGTGCCGGCACTCCATTCGAGTGCGGCGGCCGTGTCGGTCGCGGTGTGCAGCAGTGTCATCGGATCTCCGTCGATATCGGGGCAAGGGCGACGCTACACGATTCTGAAAGCGCTATCAAGATTTTTTGAAAGCGTTATCAGATTTGCTTGATAGCGGTATCAGTGCGCTGCTACCTTGAGTCGCGATCGGCGCACGCCGTGCGCACTCTCAACGAGGAGAAAGGGCCCCGAGCCGTGAACAAGAAGAGACTCGCCGCGATCGGCGCGACGGCCGTCGTCACGATGACCGCACTCGCACCTGCACCGCTGGCGATGGCAGCCGAACAGGTGCTCGCCGTGGACTTCTCGCAGACGACCGGCGATTTCCGGGGCGGCGCCACCGGCACGCTCTACGGTTTCGGCGACGACGGAGCGCCCACTCAGGCGCTGATCAACGGCGCGCACATCACCAACACGTCGCAGAAGGCGCCGTACGGCACACAGCATCCATCGGGAGACGCCCTGTCCGTCGAAGACGGCTTCTTCGCCCAGAACGGCGAGGACATGTACATCTACGTGCAGGACTACTACCCCGACTGGTCGTACAACGGCGGCGCGCGTCCGGGCGATGACCGCACCTACGACCTGTCCGATGGCACCTACACGCAGGCGCCGAACGGCGTGTGGGACTACCTCGAGGTCGTCGAGTTCGTCGCTGACGCCGTCGCGGAGGATTCGGCTCATCCCGAGAAGTACGTGTTCATCCCGTTCAACGAGCCCGACGGCGGGAACTGGTACCCGAACTGGTCGACGCAGAAGGTGCAGTTCCTCGACGACTGGCAGAGCACATTCGAGAAGATCCAGGAGGTATGGGAGCGCCACGGCCTCGGCCATGCACGGATCGGAGGCCCCGGCGACACCCGCTGGCAGCCGGAACGCAGCGCCGACATCCTCGCCTTCGCTCAGCAGCACGATTCTCTGCCTGACGTGTTCATCTGGCATGAGCTCGGAATCGACAACCTCGCGACATACCGCTCCCACTACGCCGACTACCGCGCGCTCGAGCAGTCGCTCGGCATCGATCCCCTGCCGATCAACATCACCGAGTACGGCATGCTGCGCGACATGGGCGTGCCCGGCCAGCTCGTGCAGTGGTTCTCGATGTTCGAGGACACGAAGGTCGACGCGCAGACCGCGTACTGGAACTACGCGGGCAATCTCTCCGACAACACCGCCCGCCCCAACGGAGCGAACGCCGGCTGGTGGATGTTCAAGTGGTACGGGGACCTCGCCGGCAGCAAGACGGTCTCCGTCACCCCGCCGGCTGCCGACACTGTCGACACGCTGCAGGGGATCGGCGCGATCGACGCCGGCAACCGCCGGGCGACCGTGCTGTGGGGCGGGACCGACAGCGACGTCACGCTAGACCTCCGCGGTCTGTCGTCGAGCATCTTCACCGACAGCGTCGACATCGAGGTGCGCGAGGTCGCGCTGACGGGTGCCGAGGGCCTCGCCTCCACTCCCCGCGTGGTGAATGCGGTGAGCGACGTCGCGCTCTCCTCGGGCACCACGACGATCTCGGTGCCCACCTACGACCGGTACGCCGGCTACCAGCTCATCATCACTCCCGCGCAGACGCGGGACGTGGGCGCCGATGCCGCCGCCCAGGCGTGGACGATCTCCTCCGAAGCAGAGGATCTGGCGCTCACCGACGCGCAGACGTACACCCAGGATCCGCTGTCCGGCGGGGGTTGGAAGTTCCTCGCGTCCGGCGGCAAGGATGTCGGATCGTTCAACCGGGTCGGTTCGAAGGCCGACTGGAGCATCACGGCGCCGCACGACGGCACGTATCGCCTGCAGGTGATCGGGGCCACACCCGGGACGCCCGGACGACACGCGCTCTTCGTCGACGGAGTCGCCGCGGGAACCGTGCAGTACGCCGCCGACCTCGCTCTCAACAACACCTCTCGCTGGCAGTACCGCGGCAGCGCCGAGGTGCTCGTCCCGCTCACCGCCGGTCCCCACGTCCTGTCCATCAGGGCCAGCGCCGACGGCACCACGCGTCTTCCGAACTCCGACATCACCCTCGACAAGGTGTCGCTGACCGATGTCACGGCGGGCGAGCCCGTGTCATACCCCGCATCGGGGTTCCGGCTCGGCGAAGGCGCGGTGCTCGATTGGGACGGCCCGGCGAAGGGCGCGGCGGCGCTGAGCGGTGCGGCGACCGCGACTCTCTATGCGAGCGCCATGGACAGCGGCTACTACGACGTGACGATCGGCTGGGATTCTGTGGCAGCATCCGCGGTCTCGCTCGAGATCAACGGCCGAGAGGCGGCCTCGTTCACGGCGACGGATGCCGGAACGTGGACGTCCACTGCGCGAGTCCACTTCAGCGAAGGCATCAGCGAACTGGTGCTGCGCTCCGCCGACGGTGCCTCCGTCAGCGGAGTCGCGACGACCAGGGTTCGCGAGTCCGATGCGGCTGCGGTGACGATCGAGGCCGAGAGCGCCGAACTGCTCGGAACAGCCTCGACGACGACGCTCGCCGCGAGCACCGGGACGAACGCCTCCGGCAGCGCCTTCGTCGGAGGCGTCGGCCAGGGCCGAGCGAATGCGATCTCGATCCCCCGGCAGCAGGCCTTCGCGACACCGGGAGCCTACGACCTCGAGGTGCACTATGCGAATGCAGAGCTGATCGGCGATCACGCCTACAACCCTCAGGTCGTCGACCGCCGACTCGAGGTGGATGAGGGCGCGACGTCCGTAGGGTACGGCTACTTCCGCTATACGTACTCGTGGAACTCGTTCTCGCAGCGCACGATCCCGGTCACCCTCAGCACAGCCGATCAGCCACTGCGGCTCTACAACGGCGCGGCCTGGGCTCCGAACATCGACCGGATCGTCGTCGCGCCGCTGGTCATCGGCACCCCGACCACGGTCGCGTCCGCTGCCGACGTCACGGCGACCGCGGCCTCGCGCTGCGTCGCGGGCAAGGTGGCCGTCGTCGTCAGCGTGACCGATCACGAGGCGAACGCCGCCCAGGTGCGGATCGAGACGCCGTACGGCACGAAGTCGGGAGTCACCGTGAAGCCCGGCGCCACATCGAGCACGACGGTGTCCACACGCCAGCCGTCGATCACGGCCGGCACCGTGACGGTCACCGGCACTGCCGGCCAGCTCGCATTCACCCGCAGCGTGGGCCTGGATGCGCGTTCCTGCGGCTGAGCATCTCCCGCTCCGGTCGCGATTCGTGCCGCCCACTTCGCGTGCAGGCGGCACGAATCGCGACCGGAAGGCCGTGTCAGCCGCAGGTCGCGGCCGGGTAGCCCACCGTCAGGGTCTGGTCACGGGCTGTGACGGTCACGTCTCCCGCGCCGATGGACGCCGACCGCGTCGCCGCGGTGGCCGACCGGCTGCCGTCGGCGGCGATCGACGAGATCTCCCTCGTGCCATACGGGGTCGTGACACCGGCATCCGTCGCGTCCGCGCCGATGTTCTGCACGGTCGTGACGAGCTGCACCTTGCCTGCCACGCACCGCGTGGAGATCGCCGCCGACACCTCGAGCGTGGTCTCGCCCACCGCCAGCACCGGGATCTTGAGGTACGAGCCCGGGGTCGCGAAGGTGAGGCGCACCGCCGAGGCGAGCACCGGTGCGAACACGACGGACGTGGGCTTTCCGTTCGCGCTCGGCACGACGTTCTGCGCGCCGGTCGCGTGCCAGGCGCCCTTGTCGTCCCGATACTCGACGCTGACGCCCGCGATCGTGCCTTCGACGTTGGTGAAGCCCACGCGGTCGACGACGTGCGCTTGAGCAGGCTGCACGGTGAACGTCGCCGAGGGCTTCGTAGTCGAGGCCCAGGTCGACCACGCGGTGGCCGCGCTCCCGTCGCACGCGTTCGCCGCGGGCAGCGTGGCGTACTCGGTCTGGTGGAAGCTGGCCGACACGGCGGTTCCGGCAGCCGAGCAGATGTCGCGTCCGCTGTCGGCACCCCAGATCTGCACCTCCGAGATCGACTGCCAGGTACTGGTCGCCGTGGTCAGCTGCAGGCGGATGCCGTTGGTCTGCGGAAGCGCCGACAGGTCGAGGGTCGCCACCGGGGCGGATGCCGCAGCATCCTGCGCCAGGTCGACCGACACGTTCGCCGACACCCAGTCACCCGCGGCGTCCAGGTACTCCGCCGCGACGGTCGACGGCCAGGTCGCGCCGGCTCCGTCCTTGTAGGTGTGCACGACGACCTGATCGACGTCCTGAGCGAACGGCCACGAGAATGACAGCCAGCTCGACTTCGGGTACTTGCCGCCGGCCACCCAGTCGTCCCACCCCTTGCCCTTGGCGTTGCCGTCCACCAGTGTGCCACTGAGCTCGGGCCGACTGGACACCGCGACCGCCGAACGCGGAGCGAGGTTCACGATGCCCTCGGTGGCGACCTCGATCGTGCGGGTGAACGCGCGGCCGGGGCCGAACCGATCGTCGCCCGACAGGGTTCCGGTGATGGTCTGCGTGCCGCGCTCGGCGAACGAGGTCGCGCTCCACGTGACAGGCGTCTCGGTGGTCACGCCGTCCACCGCGACGGGCACCGTGGTCGGCAGCGCATCCGAGAAGTCCTCCCCCGGCGCGACCGTCTTCGGCAGCCCGTCGTCGACGACGCTCCAGATCTCCTCGCCCGCGCCCTTGTCGTCCCAGTACGAGGCGTCCCATCCGCCGGCCCACCGCGTCGGATCCTCGACAGCGGGATTTCGCATCTCGGCGCGACCGTTCTCGCCGATCGTGATCGGCAGCCACACGTACGTGGAGTCCGCCTCTCCGCGGTTCCAGCGGTCGCCCATGTAGACGAAGCGGCCGCCGCCGAGATCGAGCACGTTGGTCGACTGCGACCCGAACGTGGTGCGGCGGGTGTCGCCGACCGACAGCAGGCCGTCCCCTCCCTCGGGAATCGAGCTGTACGAGACGTTCTCGTTCGCATCGCCGTTCTCGACTCCGCGGATCCAGGATCCGAGGATGCTGTCTGCGGTGTAGTACGTCTGCGGGTTCGGGCCCCAGCCGGTGGCTCCGGATGCGACGGCGTAGTACTTGCCGCCGTGCTGGAACAGCGCGGGCGCCTCGAGCATGCCGCACTCCTTGACGATCTGGAAGTCCTCGCCGCGCACGGGCGCATCAGCGGAGCCGTCGGCGAACAGGTACGGATAGCGCCCGTCGGTCGAGTACTGGTGGGCGTTCGCCATGTCCGTCGAGGTGGTGTGCGTGACATTCGTGTACGAGGCGTCGAGCTCGGCGACGTACAGCGAGCGGTTCTCCTCTGAGGAGTACACGATGTACGCGATGCCGTCATCGTCCTGGAAGACCGTCATGTCGCGGGCCTGCCCTGGCACGGCCGCGGAGGTGCACGCCTTGTAGTCGGTGCGGTTCGGCATCCGGTACACGCCCGTGAGCCGGAACGGGCCGGTCGGGCTGTCGGAGACGGCGACGCCCGCCATCGACCGCGCGTACATGCTGCCGCCCGGCGTCGTCTGCCCGTCGGAGTGCCACCACAGCACCCATTTGCCGGTGCTCTCGTTGTAGAGCACCTTGGGACGCTCGAAGATCGTCGTGAGGTCGGCGGCGTCGTTCGTGTCGAGGTGGTAGGCGAGCTCGGCGATGCGGTCGGCGCGTGGCTGTCCGTCGTCGTCGACGGTGTCGTAGAGCGCGTCGAAGTACTCGGATTCGAGCTCGGATGCCGCCGACACCGACCTCATGACGACGCCCTGGTCCTGCCAGTTGAGGGTGTCGTAGGACTTGTACGCGTGCACCCCCGGGCTGCCGTAGTAGCCGTTGCTGCGATCTTCGCCGTACCAGTAGTAGACCGTGCGCCCCTCTTCGGAACCGGTGACCACATCACCGCCGGCGACGCCGAGCTCCTGCGCCGAGACGATCGCTCCGCCGTGCGCCTGGATGTGCGACCCGTTGTCGTCGAACCAGAACGGGGCGAAGTAGCCGGCGGCGGTGGCGCCAGGGTCCTGGATCGCCGGATACGCGGTGTAGGTCGTCGGATCGCCTGTGGGGACCTCGGCCTGCGCGGATGCTGCGGCCACCATGCTCAGCGCGACCGTGAGACACGTCGCCGCGGCGACCGTCCTGATTCTCTTCATGCCACTCCCTCGTGATCGGAGCGACCTCGCTCCGCATGTTGACGTCAACTGAGTTGACGTCAACACACATACAACCAGAGGGTCCGGGTGATGACAAGCCGTCCGTCTCTCGGCCCTCCCCGTTCCGGTCGCAAACCTGGTCGAGTTCTCGCGGCAATCTCGACCAGGTTTGCGACCGGAACGGTGATTGTGGACAACCTCGAACGCCGGGACGGCAGACATGAGACCGTAGCCGTCATGCGAGCGAAACCACGGCCTCTTCCGCCCCAACTCGGCGACGCGTTCACCGTGCGCAGCGGGACGGCTTTCGGATTCCTGCGCGGTCAGCTCCGCGGATCATCGCTCGAGAAGCCGTTCTTCGGCGTGCGGGTGCGCGCGGGCGCGTTCATCGACGATGCCTCTGAAGATCGCGACGACAGCCCTTACGCCGTCCAGAGGCGTTCGCGCGTTCTGCGAGCGCGAGAATTCCGGCCTCGGATGCGGGGGCAGCACTTCTTCAGCCACGAGACCGCCGCCTCGTTATGGGGCGCGCCCCTACCCCTCGAATGGACGGATGACGGACGGCTGGCGGGCCACGAGGAACTCGGCCTTCACGTCAGCACGATCGGCTCGGAGGCGCTCCAGCGTACGGGCGGAGTCACGCGTCACCGGGCTCAGGCGCATCTGGCGACGACGTGCGAGCTCGACGGCATGGTCGTCGCATCACCGGCGACGACCTGGGCGATGCTCGGCTCGAGCCTCGCCGTGTCGGAACTGGTCGTCCTCGGCGATTTCCTGTGCAGGGCATGGCGGCCCGGCGTGGGCCGCCCGAACGTCGGCACGGCTCCCATCTCGACGCGGGCGGCGCTGCAGGCGGCGCTGGATGCCGGCCGAAGAAGGGGAGCCGCCCGCCTCCGCGATGCGCTGACGCTGATCAGGGAGGATTCCTGGTCGCCGCGCGAGTCTCTCGTGCGCTTCCACCTCGTCACTGCGGGGCTGCCCGAACCCGAGCTCAACATCGACGTCTTCGACGAGAATGGCCGGTTCCTCGGCTGCGTCGACATGGCCTACCCCGCACAGAAGGTGGCCGTCGAGTACCACGGCTTCATGCATGCGCAGACGTGGGCCCACGATGTCGAACGCGTCGCGCGGCTGCGCGCTGCCGGCTGGATCGTCATCGAGCTGACGGCATCATCCCTGGACGACGTGCAGGCGCTGGTGACCCGCGTCGCTGCCGCCCTGCGCCGCCGCTGACCCGCTCACAAACTCGTTCCCGTCGCAAACCTGGTCGAGATCGGCGGGGATTCTCGACCAGGTTTGCGACCGGAACAAGGAAGGAAACGGGTCAGAGGGCGGCGATGCGCCAGCCCGCCGAGTGCTCGGCACCGGGCTCGAGCACGACGAGGTCGGTGCCGGAGTTGAAGGCGTCGGGCGGGCACGTCATCGGCTCGACCGCGAGGCCGATGCGATGGATGTCGTCGAAACCCGGGTTGTCGGCCGTGTGGATCTGCACCCACGGGCAGCGCTCGTCCCAGGTCATCGCGACGCCGGTTCCGTCGGCCGTGCGCAGCTCGACGGTCGCGATGCCGTCGGTGCGCGTCAGTCCGGTGAAGGCGTGGTCGATGAACACGTCGCCGATCGGTCGCGCCGACTGGAAGTCCCACTCCGGATGCTCGGAGACCGGCTCCACGGCGACGGGGCTCAGCCGGTCGGCGGTGACGGTGAGGACCTCGGATGCCGGGAGCAGAAGACTCCACGCGTCGACCGCGGGCGCCTGCTCGCTCAACGACCGGGAGGCCACGAGATACGGGTGCGGGCCCGTGCCCCAGGGCGCGGCATCCGCTCCGAGATTGCGAGCCGTGACCGTCTGCTGCAGGCCGTTCTCGTCGAGCCGGTACTCGGTCTCGACCTCGACCCGGAACGGGTAGCCCGTCTGCGGCTCGATCACGGCGACCAGCACGACCCGGTCGTCCTCGATCACGCGGTCGGCGTACTCGGCCCACGAGAGCAGACCGTGCAGCGCCTGACCGCGCGCCGGCTCGGTGAGAGCGAGCTGGTGCTCGACGCCGCCGAACTCGTAGCGCCCGTCGACGATGCGGTTGGGCCACGGCGCGAGCGTGGTCCCGCGATAGCCCGGGCGCACCTCGTCGGCGTCGAAGGGCACGACCAGGTCGCGGCCCTCGAAGGTCAGCGAGCGCAGCGAGGCGCCGACGCTGGCGATGACGGCCTCGTAGCCGCCGAAGGCGATCCGCAGCTGGCGCCCGGAGCGGGGCGTTTCGTCTCGCGCGACGACCGACGTCATCACAGACCCTGGGCGAGGCGGTAGTACGCCTGGTTCCAGCGGACCTGCTTCTGGAACTCGATGAGCGTCGTCTCCTCGTCGATCACGAGCAGCTCGACCTCCGCCATCTCGGCGAAATCGCGGAACGCCTCGATGCCGACTGCCGTCGACATGACCGTGTGGTGCGCCGCGCCCGCCGTCAGCCAGGCCGCTGCCGAGGTGTTGAAGTCGGGAGCCGGCTTCCAGACGGCGCGGCCGACCGGGAGCTTCGGCAGCGAGGCGCGCGGCTCGACGTTCTCGACGACGTTCGCCGTGAGGCGGAAGCGGTCGCGCATGTCGCTGAGAGCCACGACCACGGCGGGACCCGAATCGGCGGTGAAGACCAGGCGCACCGGGTCGTCCTTGCCGCCGATGCCGAGCGGGTGGATCTCGAGCGTGGGCTTGGCGCTCGTGAGCGAGGGCGAGACCTCGAGCATGTGCGCGCCGAGGATGAGCTCGTCGCCAGGAGTCATGTCGTAGGTGTAGTCCTCCATGAGGCTCGCCCCACCGGGGAGGCCCGCGCCCATGACGTTCGCGATGCGCACGAGGATCGCGGTCTTCCAGTCGCCCTCGGCGCCGAAGCCGTAGCCCTCCGCCATCAGGCGCTGCACGGCGAGGCCCGGCAGCTGCTTGAGCGTGCCGAGGTCCTCGAACGAGGTGGTGAAGGCGCCGAAGCCGCCCTCCTCGAGGAACGAGCGCAGGCCGATCTCGATCGCGGCGCCGTCGCGCAGCGACTGGTGCCGCTCGCCGCCCTTGCGGAGCTCGGGGACGACCTCGTAGAGCTCTTCGTACTCGGCGACGAGCGCGTCGATGTCCGACTCGGACGCGGCGGCGACGGCATCCGCCAGTTCGTTCACGCCCCAGGTGTTCACCTGCACGCCGAAGCGCAGCTCGGCCTCGGTCTTGTCGCCCTCGGTGACCGCGACGAAGCGCATGTTGTCGCCGAAACGGGCGAGCTTCAGGTCGCGGCTCGCCGCGAGGCCGGCGGCGGCGCGCTGCCAGGTGCCGAGTTCGCGCTGAACGCGCGGGTCGGAGGCGTGGCCGACGATCGTCTTGCGGGGCACGCCCAGACGGGTCTGGATGTAGCCGAACTCGCGGTCGCCGTGTGCGGCCTGGTTGAGGTTCATGAAGTCGAAGTCGATGTCGGCCCAGGGCAGCTCGACGTTGGCCTGCGTGTGCAGGTGGGCGAGCGGCTTCTGCAGCGCATCGAGACCCGCGATCCACATCTTCGCGGGGCTGAAGGTGTGCATCCAGGCGACGAGTCCGATGACGTTCTCTGCCGCGTTCGCCTCGAGGGCCGTGCGCTTGATGGCGGCGGAGTCGGTGAGAACCGGCTTCCAGACGATCTTCACCGGCACGTCGCCCGCCTCGTCGAGCAGGCGCGCGATCTCCTGCGACTGCTCGGCGACCTGCGCGAGCGTCTCGGGGCCGTACAGGTGCTGGCTGCCGGTGAGGAACCAGACCTCGTACTGGTCGAGGGAGGTGGTGAGTTTCGGCATGGTGCGTCCTTAGAGTGCGGTGGTGGCGGCGGCCTCGATGGCGAGGCCGGCGCGGTAACGGTCGAGGTAGGCGGTGAACCCGGTCACGTCGGCCGGGTCGGGGTCGACGACGGAGACGGATGCCGTGGCGAACACGGTCTCGTCGAGATATGCGGCCAGGGGCTCTGCACGACCGAGGTAGGAGGCGAGCACGGCGATGCCCCACGCGCCGCCTTCGGAGGCGAGCTCTCCCACCGCGACGGGTGCGCCGAGTGCTCCCGCGAGGAACCGCTGGGCGACGCCGGCCGTGCGGAACATCCCGCCGTGTGCGAACATCCGGTCGAGTCCGACGCCTTCGGCGGTGAGCACCTGCATGCCCAGCGCGAGCGTGCCGAACACGCCGTACAGCTGTGCGCGCATGAAGTTCGCGAGCGTGAAGGCGCTGTCGGGCGTGCGCACGAACAGCGGGCGGCCCTCGTCGAGCCCGGCGATGGGCTCGCCTGCGAGGTGGTTGTAGGCGATCAGGCCACCGGCATCCGCTTCTCCCGCGAGCGCCTCACGGAAGAGAGCGTCGAAGGCGGCGTCGTCGCTCACCGGGTTCCCCGCCGCGGCGGCGAATCGGGTGAACAGCCCCGCCCAGGCCGCGAGCTCTGACGCGCCGTTGTTGCAGTGCACCATGGCGACGGCGTCGCCGGCCGGCGTGGTCACGAGATCGAGCTCGTGGTGCACCTCGCCGAGTGGGCGCTCGAGAACCACCATCGCGAAGATGCTGGTGCCGGCCGACACGTTGCCGGTGCGCGGCGCGACCGAGTTCGTCGCCACCATGCCCGTGCCGGCGTCGCCCTCGGGCGGGCACAGCGGGATGCCCGCCGGCGTCGCCCCGGTAGGGTCGAGCAGCAGAGCGCCCTCGGCGGTCAGCGTCCCGGCGGCGGAACCCGCGGGCAGCACGGCGGGGAACAGAGCGGTGAGCGGCGCGGGCAGCCGGTCGGCGGCGAGCGCGTCGTACGCCTGCAGCATCCGCTCGTCGTATCCGCCGGTGGCCGAGTCGATCGGGAACATGCCCGAGGCGTCGCCCACGCCGAGCACCCGCTCGCCCGTGAGCTTCCAGTGCACGTAGCCGGCGAGGGTGGTCACGAAGTCGAGCTGCGGCACGTGCGCCTCGGCGTCGACGACGGCCTGGTGCAGGTGGGCGATCGACCAGCGCAGCGGGATGTTCACGCCCAGCAGCTCGGTGAGCTCGGATGCCGCGACGCCGGTGTTCGTGTTGCGCCAGGTGCGGAACGGCACGAGCAACTCGCCGTCCGCATCGAAGGCGAGATAGCCGTGCATCATCGCCGAGATGCCGATCGCGCCGAAGGTGGCAGGTCTCACGCCATAGCGGTCGTGGGCGTCGGCGACGAGGTCGGCGAAGGCCGACTGCAGGCCTGCCCACACATCGTCGAGGCCGTAGGTCCACAGGCCCTCTTCGAGCCTGTTCTCCCACGAGAATGCGCCGGTGGCGAGCACTTCGGTGGCGTCGGATCCGATCAGGCAGGCCTTGATGCGGGTGGAGCCGAACTCGATGCCGAGGCTCGTGCGGCCGGCGACGATGTCTTCGCGGCCGCTCATCGGCGTGCGTCCGCGTTCTGGCCGTACACGTTCTGGTACCTGTTGAAGAGGCTGTCGATCGCCTCCTGAGGGATCGGGATGAGCGGCCCCGCCTCGCGGGCGAGGTGCACGGTGCGTGCGACATCCTCGACCATGACGGCGGCCTTCACCGCGTCTTTCGCGTCCACGCCGATCGTGAACGGTCCGTGGTTCTGCATGAGCACCGCACGGCTGCGGTGCCCACGCAGGGTCTCGACGATCCCGCGGCCGATCGAGTCGTCGCCGATGATGGCGAAGGGGCCGACCGGGATCGGTCCGCCGAACTCGTCCGCCATCGCGGTGATCACGCAGGGGATCTCCTCGCCGCGCGCGGCCCAGGCCACCGCGTAGTCGGAGTGGGTGTGCACGACGCCGCCGACCTCGGGCATGTTGCGGTACACGTAGGCGTGCGCCGCCGTGTCGCTCGACGGGCTGCGCTCGCTGCCGGCGCTGCCGGGGACGACGTTGCCGTCGAGGTCGCACAGGATCATGTTCTCGGGTGCCAGGTCGTCGTAGGAGACACCGGAGGGCTTGATCACGAACAGGTCGGCGCCGGGCACGCGGCCCGAGACGTTGCCGCCGGTCCAGACGACGAGGTTGTAGCGCACCAGTTCCCCGTGCAGGCGGGCGACGTCTTCGCGGACGGTATGGATGGCGGCTTCGACCTCGGGGGTGAAGGCGGGGGCTTCGCTGCTCACGGGTACCTCTTCGGTGCTGTCGGCGGTCACTGTGACCGGTCACAGTAGTCTGACACGGGGCGGACCGGGGCGTCAAGACGCCGCGGCCTCATCGGGGCGGGGCGACGGACTCGCGCTCGACGAGTTCGGGGGCGACGGGGGCGAGATCGGATGCCGCATCGGACTCCCCCACCAGCGCCGCGACCGCTCTCCGCGCCAGCTCGTCGAAGTCCTGGCGCACCGTCGTCAGTTTCGGCCAGTAGTACGCGGCGTCGGGGATGTCGTCGAAGCCGACGACGCTGACGTCGGAGGGCACCGAGAGCCCGGCCTCGTGCAGTCCGCTGAGCAGGCCGAGCGCCATCTGGTCGTTCGCGGCGAACACCGCGGTCACTCCGGACGCGCGCACCGCCGCCGCGGCGGCGTAGCCGGAACCCGCCGACCAGTCCCCCACGATCACGGGTCCCGCAGGAAGCCCGCGGGCGGCGAGTTCTGCCGCGCATCCGTCCGCTCGGGATTCGGCCTCGAGCCAGTCGGCGGGACCCGCCAGGTGTGCGATGCGGGTGTGCCCCGCTTCGGCGAGCGCTGCCACCGCCAGCCGTGCACCGGCGGCCTGGTCGACCGAGAGGCCGCGCGAGCCACGACCGGCCGAGTGAAGGGTGACCACCGGGACGTTCACGTGCAGCGCATCGAGCGCCTCCAAGGTGCGCGCGTGCGGGGCGACCACGACGATGCCCTCGACGCCCTGAGCGATCAGGTGGTCGACGGCGGAGACCACCGCGGCGGCGTCTCCGGCATCCGCGAACGCCGCACTGACCCAGTAGCCGGCCCCACGGGCCGAGGCCTCGATCGCCGCGATGCTGCGCGAGGGGCCGTACTGCAGGGCGTCGGAGGCGAGGATGCCGAGCGTGCGCGAGCGACGGGTGCCCAGGGCGCGAGCCGCGTTGTTCATGCGATATCCGAGCTCGGCCATCGCGGCGAGCACGCGCTCCTTGGTGTCGGCGGCCACTTCGGGGTGGTCGTTCAGCACCCGCGACACGGTCTGACGCGACACGCCCGCCAGCGCTGCGACATCGCGCACGCCGGCCGTGCGTCCGGGGGCGCTGCTCGACTCACTCACGCCGATGAGTGTATGCCAGCGCGCCGCAGCGGCCGCGGCCCCGATCTCGAACGGGCACGGCGGCGACACGCCCGCGAGGCTTGATCCCGGCCTCGTTCACGGCTTCACTCATCAGGAAGTCATTGCAGACCGACCCGCCGTCACCGTCTTCCCCGCCCCACCCCGAAGGACTCCACGCATGATGAGCACCACCTTCGCGCCGCCGTCCGTGACCGTGCTCGGCAGCGTCAACATCGACACGGTCCTCACCGTGGCGCGTTTCCCCGCACCGGGCGAGACCGTGATCGCGACGAGCAGGGTCGATCAGCTCGGCGGCAAGGGCGCCAACCAGGCCGCCGCGGCCGCGCGTCTGGGCGCAGCCACGATCATGGTCGGAGCCGTAGGCGACGATGCGCACGGCGGGTTCGCCCGCCGCGTCCTCTCCTCGGCCGGCGTCGACCCTCGTCATCTGCAGCTCGCGCAGGCACCGACAGGAAGCGCCGCGATCACCGTGGACGACGACGGGGAGAACCAGATCGTCGTCCATTCCGGCGCCAACGAGCACCTCACGCTCCCCTCGGAGCTGCCCGACTCCGACGTGCTCCTGTGCCAGCTCGAGATCCGCTCCGCGCTCGTCGAACAGGCCGTCGAAGCTGCACGCGGGTTCGTGTGCATCAACGCGGCGCCCGCCGTGCGGCTGCACGTCGACGCCTTCCGCCGGGCCGACCTGATCGTGGTCAACAGCCTCGAATGGGAGGCCCTGCCCGAACTCGTCGAGTGCGACACCGTCATCGTCACGGAGGGCGAATCCGGCGCGAGTCTCCATCGCCGAGGGACGCTCGTCGAACGGGTCCCTGCGGTCCGCGCGGACGTGGTCAACACGGTCGGCGCGGGCGACGCGTACACCGCCGCCGTGACCCTCGGCATCGCGGGCGGGCTGCCGGCGGTCGAGGCGATGCGCGTGGCGGCCTCCGTCGGGGCGTTCGCCGTGTCCGTGCCCGAGTCGCAGCCGCCGCTCGGCCGGTGGGCGGACTACGCCTCCTGAGTTCGAGCCCGGCCTCTCGCAGTCGTGCCAGGCTGGTGGCATGCGCATCGCTCTCACCGGATCATCGGGCAAACTCGGCCGCGTCGTCGCACGCGAACTCCGGTCTCAGGGGTACGAGGTCATCGGGATGGATCTCGACGGCCCCCGCGGCGCCGGCTTCGTGCAGGTCGATCTGACCGACTACGGTCAGGTCGTCGACGCGTTCACGGCCGTCGGCGACCGCCACGACGGCATCGACGCGGTGGTGCATCTCGGGGCGATCCCCGCCCCCGGCATCCGCAGCGATGTGGCGACCTTCCACAACAACATGCCCGCGACGTTCAACGTGTTCTGGGCGGCGGTGCGCCTCGGCATCCGTCGCATCGTCTACGCGTCCAGCGAGACGGTGCTCGGCCTTCCCTTCGACGTACCGCCGCCGTACATCCCCGTCGACGAGGAGTACCCCGCACGCCCGGAGTCGGTGTACTCGCTCGTGAAGACGCTGGAGGAGCATCTCGCCACCGAGCTCGTGCGCTGGCATCCCGACGTGTCGATCACCGCGCTGCGCTTCTCGAACGTGATGGACCCTGAGGACTACGCCGCCTTCCCCTCGTTCGACCACGACGCGCTGCAGCGCAAGTGGAACCTGTGGGGCTACATCGACGCGCGCGACGGCGCGCAGGCGGTTCAGCGCGCGCTCGAGGTCGCCCAGCCGGGGTTCGATCAGTTCATCATCGCAGCGGCCGACACGGTGATGTCGCGTCCGAACGCGGAGCTGATCGCCGAGGTCTTCCCCGACGTTCCGCTGACCCGGGAGGTCGAGCCGAACGAGACGCTCCTGTCGATCGACAAGGCGCGCCGTGTGCTCGGCTTCGAGCCGCAGCATTCCTGGCGCGACGAGGTCTGAGCCGGCCCGGCGCCTGACGATCGGATCGCGCACAGGGGTGATGCCGCTCTCGGCCGACCCGTGTCAAGAGGGCTCGAGAGCCAGCGCACCACGCGCGATGAGCGCTGTCCGATAGGCGTCGATCTTGCCGCCGATCACGGCACGGCTTACCATCAGCGCCTGGATCTGCTCGTCGAGAGCGGCGGCGTGCGCCTCCATCAGTGCGATGCGTTCGGGCTCGTTCCCCTCGCCGGCGCGCACCAGGGCGGAGTACTTCGCCATCTCGGCGACAGGCATCCCCGACTCGCGAAGCCGGGCGATCAGGGTGAGCCAGCCGACCGTCTCGAGACCATAGGAGCGGCGCCCGCCGCTGGTCCGCGGTACGTCGCGGGGGAAGAGGCCCTGGGACTCGTACCAGCGGAGGGTGTGAACGCTGAGACCGGTGATGTCGGCGAGTTCGCCGATGCTGTAGACCTGATCGGCGTCGGGAGGTGTGCGGGTCATGCGTGCTCCTTGACTTCGAGTTGACTCTAGGTCATATGGTGACGAACATGACTACGAAGATCGACATGCTCGCCCGCCAACAGCCGATGACGTCGCCCTTCGGCTACCGATCGACCGCCGCAGAGGCCATCGCCGGCATCGAACTCCAGGGGAAGACCGCGATCGTGACCGGCGGATACTCCGGGCTCGGCCTCGAGACGGTCAAGGCCCTGGCAGATGCCGGTGTACAGGTCATAGTTCCGGCCCGCCGCCCAGACGCGGCCAGCGCCGCCCTCTCCGATGTGTCGGGCGTGCGTGTGAGCGCGATGGACCTCGGCGACCTCGACTCGGTTGCGGCGTTCACCGAACGGGTGCGCGCCGATGCGACACCCATCGACCTCATGATCAATGTCGCCGGCATCATGGCATCCCCTTTCCAGCTCACCCCGCAGGGATGGGAGTCGCAGTTCGGCACGAATCATCTCGGGCACTTCGCGCTCGTCGGCGGCGTGGCCGATCTGCTGACGAGCGGTGCGCGCGTGATCGCGTACTCCTCGGGGGCGCATTTTCGATCCCCTGTGCTGTTCGACGATGTCAACTTCGCCGGGACCGCCTACGACCCGTGGGTGGCATACGGTCAGTCGAAGACGGCCGACGCGCTCTTCGCCGTCGGCCTCGATGCTCGGGCTGCGGGCCGAGGCATCCACGCCTACTCGGTGCATCCCGGCGGAATCCTCACCGACCTGCAGCGCCACATGCCGCGGGAGGAGCTGATCGAGCGCCAGTGGATGGATGCCGACGGCACGCCCAACCCCCGGTTCAAGACCCCCGCTCAGGGCGCCTCGACCGGCCTGTGGGCCGCGACCGCACCCGAACTCGTGGACCGGGGCGGCGTGTATTGCGAGGACTGTTCCATCAAGGGCGTCGTCCCGGCCGACTTCACCGACATGACCGCCGGCGGAGTCAAGGAATGGGCGATCGATCCCGAGGCCGCCGATCGCCTGTGGTCACTCTCGGTCGAGGCCACCGGCATCGACCCCTTCCGCGCCTGACCGTCGAGCGATCGAGGATTGGCTGGCGAGCGGGAGAGAGCCGTCCGCACGCAGGACGCCCTCTCCCCGTCGTCGGCGCCAGCTAATCCCTCTTGCGGGTGACGGCGCGCTGCAGCAGCACGAACACGAGCAGGATGCCGCCGGTGATGATGGTCGTCATCTCGGGAGGGATGCCGCCGTCACGCGTGATCAGCACGGTCATGAGTCCGAGCACGAGGGCACCGACGACCGAGCCCAGCACGTAGCCGTAGGCGCCGGTGAGCACCGTCCCGCCGATCACCGCGGCCGCGATCGCGTCGAGCTCCCAGCCGATGCCGGTGATGTTCTGCGCGGTGCCGAGGCGCGAGGTGTACAGCACGGCGGCGAGGCCGGCGAGCGAGCCGCTGATCACGTACACGAGCACCTTCGTGCGGTGCACGGGAAGGCCCATCAGCAGGGCGGAGTTCTCCGAGCCGCCGATCGCGTACACCGTGCGGCCCGTGCGGGTGCGGTGCAGCACGAAGAACGCGGCGAGCACGACGATGATCGCGATGATCACGGCCGGGGTGATGACGAGGTCGTTCACCTTGGGGCCGTCGACGATCTTGATCTTGTCGGACAGAGCGCGGATCGGAGAGTCGCTCGGCAGCTGCTCCGGCTTCGTGCTCAGCAGCGAGGCGAGCCCGCGGCCGAGGAACATCATGGCCAGCGTGGCGATGAACGGCTGCACGTTGAAGTACCTGATCAGCACGCCCGACACGAGGCCGAACAGCGCGCCGATCGCGATCATCGTGATGATCACGGCGAGCGGGTTCCACCCGGAGTTCGACAGCATGACGCCGGCGACCGAGGAGACGGCGATGACGGATCCCACCGACAGGTCGATGCCGCCGGTGATGATGACGAAGGTCAGAGCGACCGCCAGCACGATCACGTGCGCGTTGTTGATCAGCAGGTTCGACAGGGTGCTCGCCTGCACGATGCGGCCGTAGGCGACCTCACCGTAGACGATCATTCCGACGAAGATGACGACGGAGGCGATGGTGGGCACCACCGACGGGTTCGCCGTGACGAGGCGGCGCACGCGGTCGGCGAAACCTTCCTCCTTGCCCTGGACTGGTGCCGCTGCGATGGCGCTCATGCCGCAGCCTCCTCTTTCACGATCTCGACCCGGGGAGCGGGCGCCACGGTCTTCTTGCGGCGCTGGAACCAGCTGCGCACCCGGTCGGACTGCAGCAGGCAGATGGCGACGATCACGATCGCCTTGAACGCGGGGGTCGCCGAGGAGGAGACCCCGAGATACAGCACGGTCTTGTCGAGGGTCGCGATCAGCAGGGCGCCGACGAAGGCGCCGCTGAGCGAGAACTTGCCGCCCGCGAGCGAGGCGCCGCCGATCACGACCGCGAGGATCGCGTCGAGCTCGAGCTGATAGCCCGTGCGGGAGATGTCGACCGTCATGACGCTGCCGACGGACATCACTCCGGCGATGCCGGCGAGGATGCCGCTGAGGATGTAGGCGGTCAGTAGCAGCCCCTTGGGCTTGATGCCGGCCATCCGGCTCGCCTTCGGGTTGATGCCGATGGCCTCGATCATGAGCCCGAGCGCGCTGCGGCGCACGACCCACGCGACGAGGACGACGATCAGCACGGCGAGGATGAAGACGACGGGGATGCCGATCACGAAGCCGTTCGCGATCCAGCGGAACGGGTCGCTCGAGGCCGCCGTGTTCTGACCGCCTGTGATCACCTTCGCGACGCCGCGGCCCGCGAGCATCAGCACGAGGGTCGCGATGAACGGCTGAAGGCCCACATAGGCGACGAGGATGCCGTTGACGGCGCCCAGGATGCCGGTGATGAGCAGCGACAGACCGACTGCGGCGAGCGCGACGCCGATCGAGGTCGAATCGCCGGCGGCGGCGAGGAACTCCATCGAGACGGCGCCGGAGACGGCCATGAGAGAACCGACCGAGAGGTCGATGCCGCCGGTCGCGATCACGAGCGACATGCCGATCGCGATCATCATGACGGGTGCGGCCTGACGAAGGATGTCGATCAGGTTGCCGACCAGGTTGCCGTTGTTCGGGTTGATCGAGATCGCGAGGTAGGTCGGATCCTTGATCACGTTGAGCGCGAGCAGTGCGACGATCGCGACGATGCCCCAGAAGAACGGCTTGTGGATCAGATCGCGCCACAGGGACGCGCGGGTGGGTGCGTTCATCGGATCTCCTCCTCGAGAGTCTCGGACGCGGTTTCCGCGTCGTCGGCGGCGTTCGCTGCGAGCTCCTCTTCGAGGGTCTCAGCTGCGGCGTCGACGCCGTGGGCGGCGATCACGTCGACGATCTCCTGAGCGGTCACATCGGGTCCGTTCTGGATCTCGCCGATCTTGCTGTGGTCCTTGAGCACGACGATGCGCTCGGAGAGCCGGACCACCTCTTCGAGTTCGGACGAGACGAACACGACGGCGACGCCGGTGTCGGCGAGCTCGGCCACAGCCTCCTGGATCTCGGCCTTCGCGCCCACATCGATGCCGCGGGTCGGCTCGTCGAGGATGAGGAGTTCGGGTTCGGTGGCGAGCCACCGGCCGAGCAGCACCTTCTGCTGGTTGCCGCCGGAGAGGTTCTTGATCATGCGCTCGGGGTCTGCGGGGCGCACGTTGAGCTCGGCGATGTACTTGTCGACGATCGCATCCTGCTCCTTGCGCGGCATCGGCCGCGCCCATCCGCGCTTCGCCTGAACGGCGAGGATGATGTTCTCGCGGATGGTGAGGTCGCCGATGATCCCCTCGTCGCGCCGGTTCTCGGTCGAGAACGCGATGCGCTGCGAGAGCGCGGCGGAGGGAGAGGTGAGGTCGACCTTGCGGCCCTTGACCGTGATCTGGCCTGATTCGGAGCGGTCGGCGCCGTAGAGCAGGCGCGCGAGCTCGGTGCGACCCGAGCCGAGCAGGCCGGCGAAGCCGACGACCTCACCGGGACGGATGTCGAGATCGGTGGCGTTCACGGCTCCGGTGCGCGAGATGCCGGATGCCGACAGGAACGAGACTTCGTCCGCGTCGCGCGGTGTCGTGCGGCGGTTGCCGCCGAGCGACTTCAGCGCGTCGAGGTCCTTGCCGATCATCTTCGAGATGAGGGCGTGCCGGTCGAGGTCGCGGGTGAGGTACTCACCCACGTACTGTCCGTTGCGCAGCACCGTGAGCCGGTCGCTGATCGCGTAGATCTGGTCGAGGAAGTGCGAGACGAAGAGGATCGCGACGCCCTGGTCGCGAAGCGTGCGCATGACGGCGAAGAGGCCTTCGACCTCGGCCGCGTCGAGGCTCGAGGTCGGCTCGTCGAGGATGAGCACCTTGGCCTTGATCGCCATGGCGCGGCTGATGGCGACGAGCTGCTGCATCGCGATCGAGAGCGTCGAGAGCGGCTTGCGGGTGTCGAGGTAGTCCAGGCCCAGTCGGGCGAGCGCCTCGGTGGCAGCCCGATGGGTGGCCCGCCAGTTCACGCCGAGAGGTCCGCGGATCTCGTGACCGAGCATCACGTTCTCGCCGATCGTGAGGTTGGGCGCGAGGTTCACCTCCTGGTACACGGTGGAGATCCCGGCGGCCTGCGCGTCGCCCGTGCCGGCGAAGCTGCGCTCCTGGCCCGCCACGACGATCGAGCCGGAGTCGATCCGGTAGACGCCCGTGAGCGCCTTGATCAGGGTCGACTTGCCGGCACCGTTCTCGCCCATGAGGGCGTGCACCTCGCCCTGGAAGAGGCGGAAGTCGACACCGTCGAGCGCCTTCACTCCGGGGAACTCGATGGTGATCCCGCGCATCTCGACGATGGGCAGTTCTTCGTTCATCGCTGTCTCTCAGTCTGTTCCGGCCCTGGAGGCGGTGCGCGGCGCGCACCGCCTCCAGGTCACGGGGTCTTGCTCAGTACTTGCGGTCCGCGAGGACGGCCTTGGCCGCGTCTGCCGAGTCGAACGCCTCGCTCGGGACGACGATGTACGACTCGACCTTGTCGCCGTCGAGAGCCTTCTTGACGACGTCGAGGGCGGTCTCGCCGAACAGCGGGTTGTACTCGTGCACGTAGCTGAGCTGGCCGTCGGCGAGCGCCTGCATGGCGTTCTTGGTGCCGTCGATCGTGGCGATCTTCACGTCGGTGCCGATCACGAGGCCGGCTTCCTCAGCGGCCTGCGCCGCGCCGAGGCCCATCTCGTCGTTCTGAGCGAACACGAACTGGATGTTGTTGTTGTTGGCCTTGAGCATGGTCTCGAAGACGCTCTTGCCCTCTTCCGCGGACCAGTTGGCGGTCTGCGCGTCGAGCTTCACGAGCGACGAGTCGCCGAGACCGGCTTCGAAGCCCTCGTTGCGCTCGTTGACGACGCCGACGCCTGCGGGGCCTTCCAGGACGACGTAGTTGCCGCCGTCGGGGAACTCGGCCGCAGCCCAGGTTCCGACCTCCTTGGCGACCTCGACGTTGTCGGGGGCGATGCGGGTCACGTACAGGCTCGTGTCATCGGGCTCGATGCCGCGGTCGAGCAGGATGACCGGGATCTCGGCCTCCTGAGCGAGCTTCAGCGAGTCCTCCCAGCCGCTGGCCTCGGTGGCCGACAGCAGGATGACGTCGACGCCCTCGTCGACGAACGACGTGAACGCGTCGATCTGCGACTTCTGGTCGAGGTTCGTGGCCGGAGCGTACTTGAGCTCGAAGCCGGCATCCTCGGTGAACGTGTCCTGGATGTTCTGCTCGTTGGCCTCGCGCCATGCTCCCTCAGGGCCGACGGCGACGAAGCCGACGGTCGTGAGATCGCCCGAGTCTCCGCTGCCGCCGTCACCACCGGCGTCGCCGCCGCCGCTCGAGCACGCCGCCAGGCCGAATGCGAGCGCGCCGACAGCGGCGAGCCCCAGAACGGTACGAGTGCGCTTCATTGCAGACATTGATCTCCTCCTCGAGATTCCGGGTCGATCCCCGGGTTGGACCTGACCCGGTCCGGTGTGTGATTACAGGACGACGTGGGTGCGTCGCCTGGTTGATGTTACCGGGAACAATTTCTGGAACACAAGCATGTTCCGAAAACTCGCGATGTTCGTGACCAATTCGTTGTTACCGGACACACCTCAGGCGTCGGAAGGGCCCAGCTCCGCGGCGATCATCTCCACGATGCTGTCGACCGTGACACCCGGCCCGTTGCTGAGCTCGCCGATCTTGTCGCGGTCCTTGAGCACGACGATGCGGTCGCTGAGGCGCACGACCTCCTCGAGCTCTGCCGAGATGAACACCACCCCCACGCCGTCGCCGGCGAGCTGGCTCACCCGGCGCTGGATGTCGAGCTTCGCCGCGATGTCGATGCCGCGCGTGGGCTCGTCGAGGATCAGCACGTGCGGCCTGACCGCGAGCGCGCGCGCCAGCAGAAGCTTCTGCTGGGTGCCGCCGGAGAGAAGTTTCGCCGGCCGGGCGAGATCGGCGGGGTCGAGGTGCAGCGTCTCGACGTAGGTCTCGGCGAGAGCGGCGGTCTCGGCCGGCGACAGCGGTCTGGTCCAGCCGCGCAGCGCCTGCAACGACAGCACGATGTTCTCGCGCGCCGTGAGGTCGCCGATGATCCCGTCCGTGCGCCGGTTCTCGGCCGACATGGCGATCCGGTTGCGCAGAGCGGCCGACGGACTCCGCAGCTGCACGTGATCCCCGTCCACGACGATCTCTCCGCTGTCGGGGCGGATCGAACCGCTCAGGAGGGAGGCGAGCTCGGTGCGTCCCGAGCCGCGCAATCCCGCGAGCCCGACGATCTCGCCGCGGTGCACGTCGATGTCGATCGGGTCGAGCTCTCCCCTGCGCCCGACCGCCGTGGCGCGCAGCGCCGGCTCGCCGTCGGCCGCGTAGTGGTGCGCCTTGCGCTCCGATCCCAGGGCGCGCAGCGCCTCGAGATCCTTGCCGAGCATCTGGGAGATCAGATCGGCCCGCTCGAGTTCGCGCGTCGGGGTCTCGGCGATCCGCCGGCCGCCGCGGAGCACCGTCATGCGGTCGCTGATCGCGAAGGCCTGCTCGAGGAAGTGCGAGACGAAGAGGATCGCCACCCCGCGGTCGCGAAGCCCTCTGATCACCCGCATCAGCACGTCGACGTCGGCCTGATCGAGGCTCGAGGTCGGTTCGTCGAGCACGAGGATGCGCGGGTCGTCCACGACCGAGCGGGCGAGCGCGACGAGCTGCTTCTGCGCGGGCGACAGCATGGTCATCGGCGTCTTCGGGTCCATGTCGTCGAGCCCCAGGCGCGCCAGCGCGTCGGCGGCATCCGCTCTGGTCCTGCGCCAGTCGATGCCGAAGCGTCCTCGCCGCTCGCGACCGAGCATGACGTTCTCGGCCACGCTCAGAGTCGGACCGAGCTGGGTCTCCTGGAACACCGTGGCGATACCAGCGGCGCGTGCGTCGGCGACGCCGGAGAACCGGCGCTCCTCCCCTGCCACGACGACGCTGCCCGCGACAGGGGTGCAGGTTCCGGTGAGCACGCCGATCAGCGTCGACTTGCCGGCGCCGTTCTCGCCCATCAGGGCGTGCACCTCACCGGGGAAGAGCCGGAAGTCGACGTCGTCGAGCGCGACGACGTCGGGGAATTCCACGCGGATGCCGGTGAGCTCGACGATCGGGACGACCATCAGCGCACCTCCCGCGGCGCCGCGCTGGATCCGCGGGCGACGAGTTCGGTGGGGATGCGGGTCAGCTGCGGCAGCTCGCGCTCCTCGAGCGCGGCGCGCAGCATCTCGACGACCGCGCCGCCGAGGGCGGTGAAGTCCTGCCGCACGGTCGTCAGCGGCGGGAGGAAGTGGCGCGCGAGCGGCACATCGTCGAACCCGACGATGCTGAGATCTTTGGGCACCTCGAAGCCCTTGTCGTGCAGACCGTGGATGAGCCCGATCGCCATGTCGTCGTTCGCGACGAACACCGCCGTGTAATCGGGCAGGCGGTTCAGCCCCTTTGCGAAGTCGTAGGCGAAGTCGGCGGTCCAGTCGCCCACGACGATCGGCCGCTCGCGGATGCCCCACGACTTGGCCCTGGCGTGGAAGGCGCGTTCGCGCGCGCGGGCGTCCAGCCAGTCGAGGGGCCCTGCGATGTGGAGGATGTCGCGATGTCCCAGCGCCACGAGGTGATCGACGACCAGCCCGGTTCCGGCCTGCTGATCGATCGAGACGGTGAGGAAGGTGGGATCGGCGTCGGCCTTCACGACGAGCATCGGCACGTTCAGGGAGATGCGGCGCAGCGCCGCAACGGAAGACGAGCGCGGGGCGATCACGCACAGCGCGTCGACGCCCTGCGCCGTGAGGTTGTCGACCGCGTCCTGCGGCGAGAGAGTGTCGCCCTCGTGCAGGGCGACCGCCGTGACCGAGTAACCCGAGGTGCGCGCGGCCATCTCTACGGCGCGGAGGATGCTGGTCGGCCCGAAGGACACCGCGCTCTCGATGATCACGCCGATCCGGCGGGTGCGCTGCGTCGCGAGTGCGCGGGCGACCATGTTGGGCCGGTAGTCGAGCTCCTCGATCGCCTCGAGCACCCGCCGACGCGTGTCGGGCTTGATGTTCGGATGATCGTTCAGGACCCGCGAGACGGTCATGTGCGAGACGCCCGCGAGGTCCGCCACGTGGCGGATGCCGGGTTTGTCGGAACCGAGGCTGGCCATGCGCACCTCCGTCGGTCTCGCCTGGGGAGATGTTACCGAGAACAGGCCCGGCGGTGCAATCCGATGCCGGATGCCGTCACCGAGGTGCGCGCAGTGGTCGTCTTCTCAGCCGGGGACGACCACGACGCGCACCTCAGGACTCAGCGGCTCATCGACACGCCCCCGCGAGGTAGGCGAACTGCAGGTTCTCGGTGATGCGGGTGCCGCCGGCATCCGCTCCGAGCTCCGCCTGCACCGTGCCCGCAGGGAAGGATGCGACTCTGGTCGCCTGGGCGACCGAGGAGCGAGCACCCGGCTGCACATCCGACAGGGTCTTGCTGCCGTACGGCGTCGAGAGCGAGATGTCGGTGGCGACCTCGCCCGTGTTCGTCACCGTCAGCACCAGCTGCGCCTTGCCTGCGACGCAGCGCACCGAAGTCGACACCGTGGCGTCGAGATCGGGCACGGCGGCGGTCGTGAAGGCGAGCGTGTAGGTGCGCGCGGCGCCGGACGGCGCGGTCACCACGATGCTCGCGTCGCCGGCCGCATCCGCCTGCGCGACCTCGACGGCCGCGTCGCGGTCGACCCCGACTGCGCGCACGGTGGGATAGTCCGTACCCGACCACGGCACCTCGTACGCGGTGACGTCGGAGGAGAACCCGTCCAGCGGGGCGCCGTCGAGAGTGATCGCGGCGAGGGTGTCGACGGTCGAGGGACCGGGTGCGGCGGCGTACAGCTCGACCTCCGACACGATCATGTGCGTCGCAGCGCGGGCTGTCATGACCACGCGCACGGCGTCGGCCTGCACGCCCTTCATCGGCACCTCGACGACCGGTGCGGTTCCGTCGGCGGGCACGGGCACGTCGACCGTGCCCAGCGAGGTCCATGTCCCCGATCCCGTGCGGTACTCGACCGACAGCGACTGCGGCCAGCTGTTCGAGGAGCCGTCCTTGTAGAAGTAGAGCTTCGCGCTCTGCATGGTCGACCCGTGCGCGAGCGCGTAGGTCAGCGTGTCCTGCGTGTTCTTCGTGCCGGATCGCCAGTTCGACCAGCCCTTGTCGGTCGTGAGGCCGTTCTTGGTGCGGTCGACGCCGTAGCTCGAGCTCTCGGTGAAAGTGGCGGATGCCGTGCTCTGCGGTGCGACGTTCGCCGCCGTCGGCGTCGTCACGATCACCGACAGGGTCGCGGCGAGGTCGGCGCCGTCCGGCGCCTTCGCCGTGCCTGAGACGGTCACGACCCCGGTGTCCGCGAACGAGGCGTCCGAGACGCCCGCCCAGTTCCACACGACCGGGACGTCGACCCGCTGATCGGTCGCGCCGACGACGGCTGGAGCCGTGACGGGCGCGGCCGCCTTGACGGCCGCGGCCGGAGCCCCGGCGTACGTGGTCAGCGACACCGGGTCGGTGAGCGAGACCGAGCCGACCTCGACGACGGCGGTCGCCTCGAAGGCGGCGCCGAACAGGTCGGTGCCGGCTCCGTTGATCGCCTTGGTTCCGGCGACGTTCCAGTCGACACCGGCTGTGCTCCAGGCGACGGATGCCGTGCGCTCCACGCCCCCGCGGTACACGAGCTCGGCGTTCGCCGGCAGAACCGGCGCCGTGCCCGTGGCGGTGCCGACGGCGACCGGCTTGACCGACACCAGACCGGTGTCGGCGAGCGTCCACAGCTGATTCGTGCCGTCGTTCGAGGTCCAGAGGCCCACCCCTGCGCCATCGGCCGAGCTCTGCCCGTTCACGTCGAGCACGCGTTCGTTCGAGACGCTGAGGATCGAGAACCGCGTGCCGTCGGTGGTCGACGAGATCCACTGCAGGGCGGGATCGTTCGCCGCCTGCTCGAGAGTGGCGGTCGCCATCGTCACCGCGCCACCGGATTCAGCCAGGAAGCGGCCATCGCCCGACTGCAGAGCGAAGCGGTGCCGGTCGGTGCCCTCTCCCTCGAGGGTGCGCACGGTCCAGGTCTGGGCGGCCGCGGCATCCGTCGTTGTCGCCGAGGTGCGGATCACCGCCGCCGAGCCGGATGCGGCGAGCGCCTTGCCGCTCTGCACGCCGAACAGCTGGTAGCTGCGTCCGTCACGCAGGGCGACCGCGTCATCCGAGACTCCGGAGACCCCGGAGACCACGAGCGTGACAACCGACTTGCCCGGCACCGTGACGGTGGCCGATCGGGTCGCCGCGTTCACCGGGACCGCGGCGCCCTCGACCAGAGCGTTCGAGGTGGGATCGGCCTCGGTCGACTGCGTCGTGACGATCGGAGTGACCGTCGCGCCCGCGGCGATCGAGCCGAAGCGAGACAGATCGATGGTCAGTTCGCGAGGGGACGCTTCGGTGTTGACGTGCACGAGGGTCGCGCCATCGCCGGCGGCCGAGACGGCCGCGGTGGTCTGGGCGTTGCCCGAGGGGATGAGGGCGTCGCCCGGGTGGATGTAGTGCGTGAAGTTGCGCACCGTGTTGTACTTCGCGTTCGTCTTCACCTGGCAGCTCGGGTCGGCGTCGCCGTCGGCGATGCGTCGCTCGGAGTCGCCCTCGGCGTTGCAGTCGAAGTCCACCAGGACCGATCCCCAGTTCAGATCCTCGACCTTCTCCATGTTGTACGCGTCTTCGACGGGCTGCCAGAACACCCAGGCGCTCGGCTCGAGCTCGCGCAGGTCGTCGACGATGCGGCCGGCCATGCCCAGGCCGTTCTCGATGTTCGTGAGGTTGTGGCCCGTGCCGTCCCAGTCGCCTTCGACCTCGCTCATCCAGAGCGGCTTGTCGGCGCTCTTCGCGATGTCGCGCACGACGAGGCGCCCCGAAGTGCCGTAGGTGTGCACGTTCAGCTGGTCGACCTCGGCCTTCGACGAATCGCTCCACGCGTTCCAGTTCGTGGCGAAGATCGACGGGTTGGTCTCGTCCATGGCCGAGATCGGCACATCGGTCGTCGTGCCCGGCTCGGCGAGGCGAGCGGCCAGCGCCTGGATCATCTGGTCCTGTGCAGCCGGACCGATGTGCGCGCCCTCCTGGCGGCTCGCCGACGTCGGCCAGCCGTCGCCGCCGAGCGTCGTCGACCAGTAGTTGGTGTTCGGTTCGTTGAACGGGTCGAGGCTGTCGAACCGGATGCCGTGCTCCTGCTCGATGTGCTCGACCACCGTCACGAGGTAGTCGGCGAAGGCATCCATGTCGGCGGCCGACAGCTGCTCGGTGTTGCCGTTGCCGATGCCGCCCGAGACGTAGCCGCTCTGGGTGAGGAAGTACGGCGGCGAATTGCTGAACGCCTCCCAGTGCGTGATCTTGCCCTTCAGCGCATCGATCCACCAGCGCTGGGTGGCGTCGGCGTCGAAGTCGTAGCTCGCCGGGTCGTCGCCGTCCCAGGCGGCGCGGTAGGTCGCGCGGTCGGCGTAGGTGGAGCTCGCGAGATCGGGATTCCACCAGCCCTCGACCGCGCCACCGGGGCGCAGGTAGTCGGGAACGTCCGTGGCGTTGCCGCCGCCGATGTTGTAGCGCGCGATGTTGAGGTTCAGCCCGTCTTCGCCGAAGACCTTGTCGAGCAGATCCTGACGCACATCGTCTGGATAGCCGCCCGTGGCATTGGCGAACCAGACCAGGCTCGTGCCCCACCCTTCGAAGGGATCCGACGCGTAGCCGGGGTTCGGGGTGATCGTGATCGGGATCGCGGCGGCGGATGCCGCGGGCGCTCCGGTCACCAGCAGGCCGGCGCCGATGGCGCAGACGCCGAGCGCTGCAAGGGATCTCTTCGACTTCATCGTCTGTTCCTCAAATGTGTTGACGTCAACAGTGAGCGGTAACAGAAGCCTAGGGAACACCCTCTCTCCCGTCAACCGGAAGTCACGCCGCGTCTGCCGTCGTCGAGATCACGTGCAGTCGACGAGTGCACGAGGTATCGACGCGGAGAAGCCGTGCACTCGGCGAGAAGCCGTGCACTCGGCGAGAGCGAGCGCGGCGCCGGCGCGCGGGTGGGCGGGGGCTCAGGCGCGCGGGGCGGCCGTGGAGGCGCGAACCTGCAGCTCGGGCTGGATCAGCTCGCGAGCTTCGGTCTCGGCACCCTCGATCGCCGCGAGCAGCTCGCCGATCACGACCTTGCCGAGCAGGGTGAAGTCCTGGCGGACAGTGGTGAGCGGGGGCAGGTAGTGCCTCGCGTCGGGCGCATCGTCGAATCCGACGACGCTGACGTCGTCGGGGACCCGGATGCCGCGCTCGGCGAAGCCGTGCAGGAGCCCGAGCGCCATCTGGTCGTTCGCGACGAACACGGCGGTCGCGTCGCCGAGGTCGAGCGTCTGCCCGAATGCGTAGCCCGAATCGGACGACCAGTCGCCGATCACGGGTGCGACGACGGGGAGGCCCGCTTCTTCGAGAGCGGCGCGCCAGGCTTCGGTGCGCGCCTTGGCGTCGAACCAGTCCGGGGGCCCGGCGACGTGCAGGATCTTGCGGTGGCCGAGGTCGATGAGGTGCCGCACGGCCGCAGTGGCGCCGGCGCGCTGGTCGACGGATGCCGTGTGCATCTGCTCGTCCGGCTCCTCCTTGACCACCAGGGTGGGCAGCCCGATCGCCTGCTGGCGGAGCAGATCGAGCGACGAGGCACGCGGCGCGATCACGCACAGCGCGTCGACGCCCTGCGTGAGGAGCTCCATGACGCCGGCATCGACGCGGCGGTCCTCGCCCTCTCCCGCCGAGAAGCTGCTGACGGCGTAGCCGTTCTCGCGCGCGGCGACTTCGATCGCCCTGAGCACGCTGTTCGGACCGAAGAAGCCGGGGTTGTCGACGATCGCGCCGATGCGCATGGTGCGGTTGGTGGCGAGTGCGCGGGCGATCGAGCTGCGCGTGTAGCTCATCTCGTCGATGGCCTTCATGACCTTGTCACGGGTGGAGGCGCGGATGTTGGGGTGGCCGTTCAGCACGCGCGACACCGTCATGTGCGAGACGCCGGCGCGATCCGCGACGTCGTAGATGCTGGGCTTCCGCGGGCCGCCCACCGGGGCGACGGAGTCGGTGGTCATGCAAGCCCCCTCCGCGCTACGACCGTGAACGGTACAACGATAGTGCGCTCAGGAGTTCCCGCCTGGATGCCGGCCGCGAACCGTGTCCGCGGCCGGCATCCGCTCGTTCTCAGTCGACCATGCGGAACGTCGCGTCTGCGCGGTCGCCGTCGGTGAGGATCGGGTCGACCCACGCCTGGTAGTTGCGGTGGCGGAGGTGCCGATCGGGATAGTTGTGCGAGCGGAACGACGTCATCATCGAGTGCGCGAGGCCCGCCACCGGCACGAAGGTCGCGTCAGCCGCGAACAGGCCGGTGCCGTCATCCGCCTGCTGCACGACACGGAAGGCGCTGTGACGCAGGTAGCTGCCCGGCTGATCGATCGACTCGAACGACACCCGCCCTCCCGAGGAGTCGGCCCTGCCCGGCACGACCCGGAAGCGCGACAGCGCGAGAGGAGGTGCCGAGGTGAGCGCGACGCTCGTCCCCGATGCCGACAGGTAGTGCTGGGGATGCGTGAGCGCCTGCAGCCTCGAGATCCGGCCGCCGGGCGATGGGGCCGCGGCGGTGAGCGTGCCGAATCCCAGCTGGTCGTATCCGCCCGAGGTCTGGCCGTAGTCGCCGCCTCCGCCCTCGGCGCGCACCGCGGCCACCATCTGCGCGGTCCACGGCGCGCTGAGTCCGCGCCTTCCCGCGTAGTGGCCGAGGATCAGCTCCCATACCGGCCGGAGCTGCCCCCGGGAGTTCTCGCTGATGACTGTCTGGGTCTGCCAGCCCACGTGCGGCGCGGTGGTGTTCGGTCCCGACTGCCAGCTGTAGGGCGTGAACGGCACGTCGTTTCCGAGGTTGTACTTCGCGACGTACTCGGCCGCCTTCAGGAAGCGGTTGTCGTCTGCGCCCCACAGGTCGATGCCCTGATTCCACGCCATCTCGCAGATGGCGCCCATGAGCCCCATGCCCATCATGGTGTGGCCCTGATCTCGCCCGCTCTCCTGCCACTGCGCGAGCCCCTCGCTGTCGTACACGAACGGCACGGCGTGCGCGAGCGAACCGTTCCCGGCGCCGTGGTGGAAGTAGTCCACGGCCCGGTCGACGAGATCGTCGCGATCGGCGAAGATGCCGATCGCGAGCACGGAGGCCATGTTGCACAGGTCCCAGTTGGCCCAGTAGTTCGTGATGACGGCGTTGTTGTGGAAGGTGAGGAACTGCTCGTTCATCGGGTGGAAGATGTTCAGGAGCATGTCGCGGAACGGGGTGTACTGGAAATCAGGCCGGCCGCGCACGAGCTCGGCGGCGTTCGCGAACTGATACCCGTAGATCCCGGCAGCGAGGAAGCGGTCGGCGTTGCCGCCGATCGACACCAGGCTCGACGACCATGCGTTGAGGATGCGCACTGCTGCGGCGCCGTGCTCCTCGATCCCCGTCGCCTGCCAACGCAAGGCGTTCTGATACGCGGCGTGGACGTCGTACACCATCTGCATGTAGTTCTGGCCGGTGCCGCCGCGCAGCACGTCGGCGAGCGGGCGAGGCGCCCAGCCCGCGTTCGCACGTCCGTTGGCCGCGAGCCGCTGGAACCCGGAGTACCAGGGCTGGGCCTGCGTGCCGACTCGCGCGGCGATGTCGGACAGGTCGGATGCCGTGTGCAGCAGACCCGGGTGCGCGTACGACGACGGCTGCAGCGCGGTGTAGGCGAGGTGCGGCTGCACCGCGCCGGTCGCGGCGAAGGCCGTCGAGGAGCTCATGGCCTCGAGTCCCATCCCGCCCAGCGCCACCGCCGTGGCCGACAGCGCCGCTCGCGCGAGCAGGCCGCGCCTGGTGAATCCCTCGTCCCGCACAGCAGGTGTCATTCGCTCGGACTTCATCGTCTTCCTCTCTTGTCGAGAGCGGGGCCCCTTCGCCCCGCTCCGCTGCGGCCTCAGCCGCAGGTCTCCACGGCATCCGCCTCCGCTCAGCGGCAGACCGTGGCCGCGTAGGCCGCCGTGATCTCGGAGGTCACCGGGTTCCCGCCCACGACGCCCGTGACGGTGACGGTCACCTCACCCGCAGCCACCGCGGTGGCACGCGTAGAGATCGACAGGGTCTTCGCGGCGTCGATCCCGGTGGCGCGCACCGTTCCGTAGGACGAGGTGACGACCGCGTCGATCGGCACGCCAGAGGCGTTCTCGACCTTCACCGGCAGCACGACCTTGCCCGCCACGCAGCGCGGCAGCGCGGTCGCCGTGACCGAGAGCGCCGGCTCACCGGCTTCGACCGTGACGGTGGTCGTGACTGTCCGGTTCTCGGGCGCGAGCCATTCGGCATCCGTCATGTCGAGGACGGGGCTGTCGTCCGCGCGGAAGTACACCATCCGTGCGCCCGAATCGCGCGTGCCGTTCGCGGTCAGCTTGGCGTGGAAGATGTTGATCAGGTTTCCGTCGTCGTCGTAGGTGTACGAGTTGTGGCCGGGGCCCCAGTTGTCGCTCACCGGTCCTTCGAAGTGCCAGATCGGGTGGTTCCGCATGGTCCACGAGCCGGCGTCGAGCAGGTCGGCGCCGGAATCGGCCGTCATCAGCCCGACCGCGTAGGTCGAGTCGACGCCGGATCCGGAGAACGTGATCATGATCCTGCCGTCGCGCTGGATCACGAACGGGCCCTCGACGACCGGGGTCGTGTTGTCGGACCAGCTGCGATCGGGATAGGCGATCGTCGACCGCGATCCCTCGAGCTTCCAGGCGCCGGTCGTGGACGGGACGATCTTCGAGATCTTGAGCACGGCAGGGCCGGATCCGGACGCCGGGACCTTGCGCTCCGACCACACGGCGTACTGCACGCCGGCGTCTTCGAAGGTCGTCATGTCGAGCGTGATGCCGGTGCCGTACTCGGTGAGCGGCTGCCCCTGCGCATCGACCACGCGCTGCGGCGCCTCCCAGTCGGCGCGCACGAGCGGGTTGCCTCCGGGCTTCAGGCGCATCGTGTACGACTGCACGCCGTTCCACGCGTTGACGTTGTTCGCGTTGGCGGCGAACAGGATGTACAGGTCGCCGCCGACCTCGTGGAACTCGGGAGCCCACAGCTGAGACCCGACCGGCGCTGTGCCGGAGAGGCCGAGGCCGAGGATGCGGTTGTCGGGTGCGGTGGCGATGCCCTCGATCGTGTCGGCCTGACGTACGAAGAACTCGTCCTGTCCGTTGTCGTCGGTCGCGATGTACAGCCACGTCTTCGTGCCGTCGGGCCGCGTGTACCGCAGCACGTGCGGGTCGGCGCGGCGCGATACCAGCGGGAACACCGTCTTCTGCTGCTGCACTGCGCCCGTGACCTGGTAGGTGCCCGGCGTCGCGAGGTCGACGCCCGAGGTGTCCCAGGCGACGCGGAACTCGTGCGTGCCGCCGTCGGAGTAGTCGGCGGTGATCTTCTCGGGGAGCTCGAGCGCGTCGCCCGCCTCGACCGTGACGGCCTCGGGCTGCTCGATTCCGGTATTGCGCACCCGTCCGAGGAGGGCATCCGTCCGCTCGGCCTCGACCGGGGTCAGCGGCACGATCGATGCGGCCTCTGCGTAGGCCACGTCGATCGCACCGGCGTGCCCGGCTGGGTGAGCGCCGACGCCGAGCGGCGCGACCGTCGCGAAGTCGGTCGTCGAGCCGCTGTACGAGCCGCCCGCGGCATCCGACCACACCACGCGATAGGAGTCGATCCGCTCGTCCCACTCCGCGGAGACCCGGCCGGTGGTCGCCGGCCCTGGAAGAGCGAGCACTCCCCTGTCGTCCCAGTTCACGAGGTCCTTCGACGTGAACAGGAGCGCCCCGCCGTCGTCCGCCGCGGCTGCGCCTGATGCGGTGACCCGTCGCGCGATCAGGCCGAAGCCCTCGTCACCGTGCAGACGGAACAGGTAGGGCTGGCCGAGATAGCGCTTGACGCCGTTGAGCGCCTCGGTCATCCCCGTGACCTGCGCGAACACGACGGCTCCCCCTCCGTTCAACGCTGCGTACGCGCCGCCGTCCCACGAGAGAGCGAGGTGCGCGGCGCGCGTCACGTCGACGTCGTCGCCGCCGCGAGTGGTCTTCGAGGTCGTGTAGGTCGCGAGGCGATCGGCGCCGGCCGTGACGCGCACGTCGAGCTGTACGGTCACGGTGTCCGGGGCCGTCCCGATCACCGCCTGGACGGTCGCGGGAGCGAGGACGTCGGCCGGCGCCGAGGCGATCGCCCCGCCGACCACGGCGCCCGCACCCGAGACGTGCGACCAGGTCGCGGGGAGCCCGCTCACCGTGGCCGGCAGCTCGTAGCCGTTCTCGAGCACGGAGGGCAGCACGAGGACCTCGGCGGCCCTCGCGGCGCGCTCGGCGGCGGAGGGCGCCTTGCGCACCGTGACCTCGAACGTCTTCGTCGCGGTGGTTCCGCGCACCGTTGCCGTGGCGGTCAGCGTGACGGCCGTGTCGGATGCGGGCTGCACGACCGTGCCGTCCGCCGCGACGACCCCCGGCTGCGAGGAGCTCCAGGTCACGCCGCCCGCGGTGGGCAGCACGAGATTGCTCTCGACGGCGTCGAGGCTCTGCGCGTTGACGGCGGCGAGATCGACGGACGAGGCCGTCTCGGACGCGACCTGACCGGCATCCGTCGCCGCGATCTCGGCGAGCGTCGCCACCGGCAGGGCCTCCTGATAGACCCGGAACGCCGAGACCGCGCCCTGGTACAGGCTGTCGCCGCCGTACGCGCTCTTTCCGATGTAGTTCATGGTGTGCGTCAGCAGGTCGCTCAGATGCACGGTCGAATCGCTCTTCACCGCGACCTGGGTGCCGTCGATGAACAGCCTCAGCGTGGAGGTCGTACCGTCGCCGTTCTTCGCGATCGTGGCGGCGACGGACTGCGACCGCCCCTCGGCGAGCCTGGTCGCCGAGGTGACGGTCTGCTCTCCCGACCAGTTGGTCTTCGAGATCGCGAGGCGCGGTGCGACCGGCTGTATGAAGAACTGGCCGGTCCCCGCGTCGCCCGAACCGCCGAAGTTCCACAGGAACTTCGCTCCGCTGAGCGCTTGCGGTGTCGTCTCGATCACGACGGTCGCCGCGCTGCGACCGGCGAGCAGGTCGTCGGGCAGCTGCACGTAGTTGGCACCGGTGAACTGCATGGCGCCGCTGCGCCATGCAGCGCCGCCCACGACCGTCGCGTCGCGGTGCGCCGCGCTGAGGTCGTGCAGCACGGTGCCGGACGACTCCGAGAAGTCGTACAGCGCGAGCAGCGACGCCGGTTCGGTCATGGCGGCCGGCCGCACGGCTGCGGCGCCGGCCGCGGCGGGCGTCAGCACGGCGAGGCATCCGGCCAGCACCGCGCCGGTGAGCGTTTTCGCGAATCTCATGATCGTGATCTCCCGTCAGCCGCAGGTGCGGGCGTCGTAGAACGTGCTTGCGGAGTACGAGGCGTCGCTCGCGGTGCCGTCGACCGAGACGGACGCCGCGTCGACCGCGCTCTGCCTGGTCGACACGGTCTGCGTCACGGTCTTGCCTGGCTGCACGGCCTTGACCGTCTTGTCGCCGAACGGCGTCGTGACGACGACGTCGGCCACCCGGGTGTCGGCGTTCGTGACCGAGACGGCGAGAGCGACCTTGCCGGCGACGCAGCGCGTCGTGACGGCCGACGTCATCTTCAGATCCGGGTCGGTGCCGACTCCGGCGAAGTGGAACATCACCCGCTGGTACTCCTCCGCGGTGATCGGGACGATGCCGCCGTGACGCTTCTTGATCGCACCGAGGTCGATATCCGTCGCCTTGCTCCAGACGGAGCTCGAGGTCGAGGCGATGTCGGTGGTGCGGAACGGCACGTAGCCGCGACCCGTGGCGTACTGGTCGGCGAGGAGGCCGTAGAGCTGCTCGGCTCCCGCACGGTCGTCGTCGTTGTACTGGAAGAACTCCGGACCCTCGAGGCAGGCTCCGGTGTAGTTCGCGCCGCCGGCGCAGGTGCCGCTGCCCTTCAGGATCGACTGCAGCGTGCCGACCAGCACCCACTGCTGGTCGGTGCCCGAGGTGGCCGGAAGCGCCGACGCCGTGGTGGCGGCGAGGTTCTTCGACTTCTCGATCGTGATCTCGCCGTCGCCCGACGCCCGGTAGTACCAGTCGCCGACCTTGATCACGGTCGTGTCGATGATGGAGTGCTCACGGTCGATCCACTTGACCGGCGTCGAGAAGGTGCGGAAGTCGCGCGTGGTCGACATGTAGATGTCGACGCTGTCGCCGAACGCCGTGTTGCCGTCGGCGCGCGTGGCCCAGTACACGTAGTACTGCCCCGTCACCTCGTCCCAGATCGCCTCGGGCGCCCAGGCCATGCCGGCGTTCGGGATCTCGCTCGCGACGTCGGCGAGCCGCGGCTCGCTCCAGTTCACGAGGTCGGTGGACTCCCAGATCACGAGCTCGGTCGAGCCGTCTTCCGTGGCGTGCGCGTTGCCCCAGCCGCCGCGGTAGTAGATGCTCAGGTCGGTCGCGATCAGGTAGAACCGGTCGCCCTCGGGCGAGCGCACCAGGAACGGGTCGCGCACCCCGCCCTCGCCCTCGCCCGCGTCGCGCTGGGTGGACAGCACCGGCGAGCCCGCCGGACGGGTGTCGGTGAACTTCTTGGCGTCGCGGCTGGTGGCGAAGTAGATCTGCTCGTCGGATGCCGAGCCCTCGGTTCCGGTGAAGTGGGCGAACAGGTAGTCCGTCGTCGCGGGCATGTCATAGGCCTGGCGCACCACGAGCGGGATCTCGCGCGTCGCGGTCGCGCCGTCGACGGTGGCGGTCGCAGTGAGCGTCACCTTGGCGTCGCCGCCCTCAGGCCTGGTGACGATGCCGGGGGCCGTCTGCGCGGTGCCGGTCACGTCGACGATCGCGGGAGCCGAGCTCTGCCAGGTCAGCGTGGAGCCGTAGCGGGATCCGGATGCCGGGAGTGCGATGTTCGATCGGATGTCGTCGGCATCCGCGATGGTGATCGCGTCGAGGTCGCGCTGCGCCTTCTCGGACGCCGCGGGATCCTTGAGGACCGTGACCTGGAAGCTGCGCGGCGCGCTCTGCACTCCGCGCACGGTCGAGACGGCGGTGAGGGTCACGGCGGTGTCGGATGCCGGCTGGGTCACGGTGCCGTCGGCGGCGACGACGTCGGGGGCGGACGAGGTCCAGGTGACGCCGCCTGCCGTCGGCAGCGTGAGGTCGGTCTCCACCGCGTCGAGGCTCTGGGCGTTCGCGGCGGCGAGGTCGATCGCGGCGACCGTCTCGGTCGCGGCGGCCACGGCATCCGTGGCGGAGATGTCGGCCAGTTCCGCGGCGGGAAGCGCCTCGTCGTACACGCGGAACGTCGACACCTTGCCCTGGTAGAGGGTGTCGGCGGGGTATGCGCTCTTGCCGATGTAGTCGGCCGTGTGCGTGAGCAGGTCGCTGAGGTTGACGGTCGAGTCGCTCTTCTCGGCCACCTGCGTGCCGTTGATGAACAGGCGCAGGGTCGAGGTGACGCCGTCGGCGTTCTTCGCGATGGTGGCGGCGACCGACTGCCACTGCCCCTCGACGAGCCTGGTCGCCGAGGTGACGCTCTGCTCGCCCGACCAGTTGGTCTTGGTGATCGCGACGCGAGGTGCGACGGGCTGGATGAAGAACTGTCCCTGTCCGCTTGTGGGGCTGCTGGTGCCGCCGATGTTCCAGAGGAACTTGGCGCCCGTGAGAGCCTGCGGCGAGGTCTCGATCACGATCGTCGCGGCGTTCTCGCCCGCGAGGAGGTTGTTCGGCAGCTGCACGTAGTTGGCCCCGGTGAACTGCATGTAGCCGCTGCGCCACGCGTCCCCGCCGAAAACCGTGGCGTCGTTGCCGTGAGCGCCGGCGTCGTGCACGACCGTGCCGCTCGCCTCCGAGAAGTCGTAGAGCGCCAGCAGCGATGACGGCTCCGCCGCGTCGGCGGCCGATGGCGCGAACGCCGCCAGTCCTGCGACCAGCACTGCTCCTGTCACTGCGGCGACCGATCTGCGGCCCCGTCCTCTTCCGCTCATGCGACGCTCCTGTCGTTCCTCGTGATGGGTGATGATCCGGGCGGTCACTGGCATGACCGAGCCCCATAGGCCTGCTCGACGGTCGTGCCGCCGACGGCGACGGTCACGTCGCCCGCTGCGATCGCGGCGCTGCGGGTGCTGAAGGTCGCAGAGGTGCTGCGCCCATCGGCCAGCGCGGTGATCGTCTTCGTTCCGAACGCGCTGGTGACGACGGCATCCACCGCCTGTCCGCCCTCGTTCGCCACGGTGGCGACGAGCGCGGCTCTGCCGGCCACGCACCGCGTCTGCACCGACAGCCGCACGTCCGGCCCCGCAGCCGGTATCGCCAGAGCGTCGGCGGTGAGCGGATCGGTGCGAGCGGGACCGCTTCCGTCATTGCTCCGCACGCCGGTCGCCGACTCGCCGACGCCTCGCACCGCGATCGCGTGCCCGGCATCCGCCTCCGTCACGGCGTACTGCGCGCCTACAGCGCCGACGATGGGCTCTCCGTCGCGCAGCCACGACCACGAGGTCGCCGCCCACCCGTCGCTGAAGCTCGCCGTCAACGTCGATCCGACCGCCGGCGCCCCGTCGATCGACGCCGTCGGCGTGGTCTCGGGCAGCACGCCGTCATAGGTGACCGGAATGCGCTGGATGAGGGGCACGGCCCCGGCCGCGATCTCGTCCGCCGTGGGCTGCGTGTAGGTGAGCCGGGCGATGCGGGTCTCGCGTTTGTTGCCGGTGGCGATCTGCTTGCCGTTGGCGAGGTCGACCAGACGCGGACGCATCTCGTCGGTGAGGAAGGCGTGATACGCGACGTACCAGTCGTCGGTGCCCGGGACCTGCAGCACCGAGTGGTGTCCGGTGCCCAGGATGCCCTTCGTGATGTCCTTGTTCAGGATCTCGCCGCGATAGGTCCACGGGCCGGACATGCTCGTGGCCGTGGCGTAGGCGATCCGGTAGTCCGGCGAGTTCGTGTCATCGACCGAGTACGAGTAATAGTACGTCCACTTCCCGAGGTACTCGCGGGCCGTGATGAACGACCCTTCGCGGAAGCCGGTGATCGGCTGCTGCACGACCGTGGAGGGATCGTAGCTGCGCATGTCGGCGTTCAGCTCGGCGTAGCGGATGCCGCTCTGCCCCCAGGCGATGTACCACTTGCCCGTCTGGGGGTCCTGGAAGACGGCGGGGTCGATGCTGTCGGCCACGACGCTGTTCGTGAGTGCGAATCCGCCGTCCGGTCGGTCCGAGACGGCCACGTTCGTCTGCCCGTCTCCGGAGAAGTAGAGGTAGTACTTCCCGTCGCGCTTCGCCATGGCCGGCGCCCAGGCCTTCGTGGTGCGATTCGGCAGGATGCCGCTGTCGGGCGCGCCGTCGAGGTTCTGATCGCGGAGGTTCACGACGACGCCCTTGTCGGTCCAGTTCACCAGGTCGGTCGATTCGAAGGCGTGGATGGTCCAGCCGCCCCACTCGGAATGGCCGTCGGTGGTCGGGTAGATGTAGTACTTGCCGTCGTCGGCGAAGATCTCGGGGTCGGCGAAGAACTTCATGCCCACCGCGCCGGTCGCGTCGGTCTGGCCGGGAATGCGGATCGGCGTCACGAGAGTGTGCACGCGCACCTCGTAGGGCACGGTGGAGCCGTCCTCCTTCGTGAGCACGAGCCGCACCGGCCGGCTGTAATCGGATATCTCCGAGGCTGCGCTGCCGTCCGCGGCGGTCACGGTCTCGCCGCTGTGTGTGGCGAAGTCGAAGCGGACATCCGAGGCGTCGCTGAGCTCGCCGGTCGCGCCGCCGCCGGGCGCCCAGTGATCCAGCGTGATGTCGAGGACGCTCGTTCCGTTCTCGGTGCTCTGGCGCTGAGCCAGGATCTGTTCGGTGTCGACGGCCTCCACGACGCCGGAACCGAGAAGATCCGCCCGATCGAGCGCACGGTCCCACACGGTGATGTCGTCGAAGGCCCCGTTGAAGTACGGGTCCGCCGCGTACAGCGAACGACCCAGGTACGCGACGAGGTTCGTGCCGAGCTCGCTGACGCTCGTCTTGACGTCGGAGTTCGTCGCGACCGGTCTGCCGTTGTAGTAGACGACGATCTCGGTCGGCGACACCGTGAGGGTGACATTGCCCCAGACGCCCTGCACCGAACCGTCGAGTGCCGCCGTCGCGCCGGATTCCTGCTGCCAGGACGCCTTCGTGATGCCCGCGTAGAGATCCTGATAGCGGGTGCGCAGGAACAGGTACCTGTTCGAGTCCTGGCCGACCGCGAACGTGAAGAAGTTCCCCGTCGACGAGCGGTTCTTGTAGTTCATCGAGATCGTGAACTCGTCGCGCCCGTCGAACATGCCGACGGGGAAAGCCGCATGCTGCGTTCCGCCGCGGGTCGAGAGCGCCTTGCCTCCGATCGGCTTGTCGCCGTAGGTCTCGATCGCGGCTCCCCCGGCGAGAGCCAGATCGTTGCCGTGCCCCGAGGTGTCGCGTGCGGTGCCGTCCTCGAAGTCGTACGAGGCGATGATCCCCGGTTCGGGATCAGCGGCGGCGGGCACGGCGGGTGACGCGAGGCAGAATCCCGCGGCGCACATCGCGGTGACGAGCAGAGCAGAGGTTGTTCTCGATATGCGGGCAGGCAGAAGCATCGCACTCTCCTTCGAGTGGTGGCGGTATGCGGTTCCGGTGGCGGGTCGCTGGTGGATCAGGAAGGGCGTCGGGAGCGCCGGACGACGATCGCGGTGCCGGCCGCGATCAGGAGGACCGCTGCCAGGATGAGCAGTACGGGCAGGTCGACCCCGGTGGTCGCGAGGCCCCCGACCGGCGGCGCGATCGGCAGCTGCGTGATGTCGACGTGGATCTGCACGCCGCCGGCGCCGTCGGCGGCGGCATCCGCATCGGTGGCCAGGTCGAGGAGGGCGATCATCCGGCCACCTTCTCGCGACGGGATTCGCCGAGCGCTTCTTCGCGGCCGCGCTCGACGGCCTCGGAGATGAGAGCCTGCACGCGACGGCGGGAGCGGATGCGGTTCCACAGCAGCGCCAGCACGAGCAGCGCGACTCCGGCGAGGAGGCCCAGCTGCGGCCACGGCATCGCCCACACGCTCAGCGAGGTGGTAGACGCCTCGATGGCGATGGCCTCGCCGTCGAGTGAGGCCGCGGTGGGAGAGACCGTGAGGTCGCCGCCGAGCAGGAAGAGCGGCCACACGTCCGCGACCTGCACCGTGAACGAGCGGCTCTCGCCGGGGAGCAGCACCTGCGGGTGCTCGCCCTCTGCGGGGAACGAGATCTTCTGACCGGCGATGTCCAGCGAGCCTTCTGCGTCCATCCGGGTGTTGCCCGTGTTCTGCACGTCGAAGGTCACTGTGAGGCCGCCGGCCTCGAACGGGTTGGGGTCGAGCTGGTAGTCGGCATGCAGGTTCTGCACGACGAACGCAGGAGCGAGCGCACCCGCGACGCGGGTGAGCACTTTGACGCCCACCCGGCTCTCGACGCCGACGCCGGTCGCGCCGGAGTCGTCCTTCTTGACCGACAAGACGGATGCCGCGACGCCGGCGGCATGATCTCCTGGCTCGGCGTTCTCGGGGACCGTGATCGTGAAGGCGACGACGGCTGAGCCGCCTGCCGCGATCTCGACCTCTTCGGGGATCGTGATCCAGCTGCCGGAGTCGGTCGACTCCTTGTCGGAGGGGAGCATGTCGAAGCGCCCCGCCTCGGTGTAGAAGCCGTCCGCCGCCGAGAGCGAGAAGACGACGTCGCCCGCACCGAGGTTGCGGACGATGATGTGCTCTTCGACGCTCTCACCGGGGTCAAGCTCGTGCTGGATCGAGACGCGGCCGTCTTCGACCGTTCCGTCCGCCGGTGACACCGACCACGAGACCGCGTCGCTCGGTGCGTCGTCGGCGTGGGCGGCCGACGGGATGCCGAGCACGCCGAGCACGGCCGCGAGAGCGGCGGCGCACAGGGCGAGCGGTGCGTAGCGGGGGGATGTCATGGTGTCACCGGCGGACGTAGGGGGGATCACTCGATCGCGTCTTCGAAGAGCGACAGCGTCAGGGTCGAGGTGTACGCACCGGGTGCGACGTCGACCGGGGTCTTGAGCACGAGGTTGGCGTTCGCCGTCCACTGACCGGACGCGGCGTGCGCCTCCGAGGAGTCGAGCGCGAGCGCGAGCAGCTCCTGGCCGACCAGGCCGACGCCGTTCGCGCCGCCGTCGATCGAGGTTCCGACGGTGTCGCCCGCGCTGACCTCTCCGTCGTTCGCCGTGACGACGTTCGGAGCCCAGCCGAGGTGGTCGGGCGTGATGCTCGGCTGCCCCGCCGCGCCGGCGAAGTCGCTCGCCTGACCCGTGACGTACCAGTACACGCCGGCGGGAACCGCTTCGCGGGTGTCGGTGACGGTCACGTTCGGCAGCGCGCCCGTGAACTGACGGTAGGTGGCCGTGCTGCCGGTCTCGGCCAGCGTGGTCTCCGTTCCGGCGACCGTGAGGCTCAGCGCGCCGACCGCGGTCGGGGCGATGTCGACCTTGACGTCGACGTCTCCCGAGCCGTCGGGGTTCGGGAACTCGGCGAAGGCGGCAGTGCCGACGCCCGCGAGCATGAGCCCGCCCAGGATTCCGACCGCGCAGCGCGCAGCCATTCCCTTGTTGATCATTGTGGTTTCTCCAGTTCCTCGGCCGGCGGGTACCGCACCGAATCGACGATCAGCCTGTCGGCTGTCGGGTTCGCTTCAGGCATCGGGCAGGAACTGCGTGGGCGCCCTTGCCCGGTGCACTCCCCCAGCGGAGTGCATCCGCTCCCCTCATTGTTAGCGGGAACAATCTCAGACTATGGCTCTCCCATCTGCTCGTCAAGTGTCAGATCCTCAGCCGCAGACGGCTGCCGGATACGACGTCTTCACGGGGCTCGCCGCGCCTGCCACGAGCACCGACACCTCGCCTGCGGCGAGAGACGGCATGCGCGTGCTGAAGGTCGCCGAGGTGGACTTTCCTGCCGCGAGAGCGGTGATCTGCCTGCTCCCCGCGACCGTCGAGACGGTGGCCGACACCGGCGACGACGACGGGTTCTGCACGGTCACCACGAGAGCGGCCCTGCCTGCGACGCAGCGCGTCGAGACGGTGGTCTTGACGGCGGCGCCCGCCACACGGATGGTGACGGTCACTGTGCGATTCGCGGGCGCCACCTCCTGAGCGCTCGACAGCGAGAAGTCGAGCATGCCGTTGGCGCGCAGGTTGACCGCCTTGAACCAGGTGTTGCGGTCGGGGTCGAAGAGCCCGCCCGCCGCGCCGCCGGTGTGCTGCTCGGGATAGGGGCGCGCGTGATAGGCGAGCACGAGATTGCCGAGTTCGTCGACGGCGACGGAGTTGTGACCGGTTCCGGCGTGGCTGGCGCCTCCGATCCGCCCGTCGGCGGTGTCGTTGGTCGTCAGCACCGGGAAGTCGACCTGCGTCCAGCTCGCGGGGTCCGCGAGGCTCGCGCCCTTCGGCGCGCGCAGCATGCCGAGGTCGTAGTACTTGTCGACAGTGCCGCCCGAGTAGGTGATGTACGTGTAATCGCCGTACTCGAACATGAACGGCGCTTCGACGATGCCCTGATCGGAGCCCTCGTTCGTGTCGGAGGGCGTGGGCGCGGACTTGCCGTACTCCCAGGGCTGGCTGAGCGCGTAGATCTCGGTGAGGCCGCCGTCGATGAGCGGTACGGTGCCCTTCGGCCCCATCTGGGCCTTCGCGACCCACAGTCTCGCCCCGTTCGGCATGATCCAGTAGCCCTGCACCCGGCCGTTCTCCTCGCGCTCGAGATACGACACGTCGAAGGCCGCGCCCTCGAGAACCGTGGGCTGACCCCAGTTCGCGGGATCCACGAGGCCGCCGGCCGCGAGCGATGCCTGATCGCCGGTGTACGGGATCAGCACGGTGTTGTCGCACCAGCCGCCGGTCGGTGCGTAGCCCTTGTTCATGCCCGCGACGATCCACCACTGGCCGTTGATCCTGTGGAACTCCTGCGCCCAGATGTAGCCGCCCCACCCGTAGAACGTGTTCGGGTACTGGGCCTGCAGACCGGGGGTTCCGGCATCCGGATCGATCACGATCTGCTCGGGAGCGTCCTTCAGGCCGGCGATCGTGGTCGCGCGTTTGAGTCCGATCTTGCGGTACGCGTTCGCATCGATGAGGGCCGAGCTCGGTGCGTCGGACGGTATCGAGTAGTGCGAGCCGGTGAGGTACCAGTAGCCGTCGTCCTCGTTGAAGAACAGGTCGGGATCGGCCCTCGCATCGCTGACCATCTCCTCGGCCGTCTGCTGCACGGTGCCGGTGATCCGGTACTCACCAGGCGCGCTCGTGTCGATCGCCGCCAGTGCGGCCTCATCCCACGCGACGCCGAGCCGCTTGGTCGAGCCGTCGTTGTAGTCGAGCCCGACGCTCTGCGGAAGCGCGTCGGCGGACAGCGCGGCGCCGGCCGCGATCTCGACGTCGGCCGGCTGCTCGACGCCGGTGTTCTGCAGGTCGACGTAGAAGGTGCGGAACACGGCGAACTCGTCCGCGGCGAGCGCGAACGTCGATGATTCCTGGGCGCCCACGGCGCGGACGTCGGCCGCGGTGGCGGCGGAGGGAACCGCGGACACGGTGAGATCTGCAAGCCGCGTGACCCTGCCCTCTCCACTCAGCCGGTCGGTCCAGAACACTTTGTAGGTCGCCGCGGCCGCGTCGAACACGATCCGCGGGTCGGTCACGATCGACCCGTCGGTCGCGACCTTCACGGCGCGCTGATTGGTGAAGGTGGCGCCGTCGACGCTGTCCCACACGTAGATCGAGTCGGTGGCGTTGTTCTGCGACGCCGCGGCGCCCAGGGATCCGTCGGCGCGGCGCAGCAGAGTGGGCGAGCCCATCTGCGCGTTCGGTTTGGCGGACTGCGTTCCGTCCCACGCGACGTACAGGATCGCCTGCCCCCGATTGAGCGGCTCCCACTCCTGCTCCCCCGCAGGGCGGGCCGAGACGTACAGTGCGTCGGCTCGCCGGTCGTCGTCATAGGCGAGCGGGTCGCTCTTGACTCCTCCCGAGACCGTGATGTCCTTCACCGAGGTGGAGATCTCGCCGCCGACGGCGACGATCTCGGCATCCGCCGTCACCGGCGTCTCGATGCCGTCGATCCGAGCGCTGAGCGACACGGCGACGCTGCCGGATGCCGGCAGGCTGACGGCGCCGTCGGGGGCGACCCTGTCGGCGCCCGGTCCGCTTGCCGACCAGGTGACGGTCTTGCCGAGAGTGCTCGACGGCAGGTCGCCCGTGATCCGGGTGGGGATGGCGAGAGCGGATGCCGGGTCGCTCGCGACCGGCGGCACCCCGAGGTCCGCGGGGCTGAGAGCCCCGTCGTAGATCTTCAGGTTGTCGATGAGGCCTGAGAAGTACTCCCCTGCGCCCCAGTTCGCCTTGCCCACCTGCAGGATGCCGCCGCTCGTGCCGAGGATGTCGCCGAGTCGGGGCCCCGTCGTGTTCACGGCGACGCGCTGACCGTTCACGAACAGCTGCGCGTCGGACCCCGAGACCACGAGGTCGACGTGCTTCCAGGCGGTGTCGGCCCTGGTCACGGTGAGGTTGCCCGCTGTGCTGCGGGTTCCGCCGTTGTCGTAGCGCTCGACCGTGATGCCCGTGGTCTTGTCGAGATAGCCGACGTAGTGCTCATTCCCGAACGCCTGTGCCGCCGCGCTCTCGGCCGCGAACACTGTCCAGCCGGTGTTGCCCGTCGCGTCGGGCCTGCTGTCGTAGGAGATCGTGACGGCATCCTTCCCCGCGAGCAGCGGGGTGCCGTCCTTCTTGGTCACGTCGAGCCAGAACGCGCTGCCGAGCTTTGCGGCGTTCCCGTTCACGCCGGGAACGACGGACGCGGTGCCATGGGTCGTGGCGGTCGCGCCGCCGCCGTCGAAGCTCGCCCCGGCCGTCTCGAATCCGAAGTCGGCCAGCAGCGCGGGCGTCGGCGCAGCTGCCGCCACCGCCTGCCCGCCGGCGGCGGTCGCGGTCGACGGCGTCAGGAACGCCGCGCTCAGGGCCACAGCGGCGATGCCGCCGAGCACGCGGGGTGCGCTTGTCATGTCTCTCCTCGTTGCGAGATGGATCAGCGTTGCGAGATGGATCAGCGGTGCGAGATGGATCAGCGGTGCGAGATGGATCAGCGGTGCCAGCCGGATCAGCGGCAGGCGGTCGCGGGGTACGGCGCTGTCGTGCGGACGCTCACGAGGCGGCCGTCGATCTCGGCGCTCGCCGAGATCGACACCTCCCCTGCGTCGATGGCGGGCTGCCTGGCGGCAAAGGACTTCGACGCGGTCTTCCCTGCGCCGATGCTGAGCTGCGCCGTGCCGAACGCCGTCGTGACGACCGCGTTCGCCGTGGCATCCGATCCGTTGTGCACGGTCGTGACCAGAGTCGCCTTGCCCGCCACGCAGCGCACCGCTGCCGTGGCTGACACGTCGAGCGCCGACTCCCGGACGATCGTGAGGGTGTAGACCTCGCTCGTGGTGTGATCCTGCGCGGAGGCCTTGAGCGTGACGACCGTCGGGGCGTCGCCGGCGTTCACGGCCACCTCGCGGGGCACCGTGTCGTCGATCAGGATGCCGTCGACGTGGACGAGTCCGCTCGGCACCGCCGGGTCCGCGTCGATCAGGACGCTCGACGCGTCGACCGGCACCGTGACCGTGTACTCGGTGACCCCGCCGGTCAGGGCCGGCGAGAGGGCGCCGCCGGCGACCTCGAGCTTGGACAGCGCCGCATCGGTCGCGTAGTGATCGGTGAGAGACGTGTACACGCCGTACACGCCGCCGACGAAACTGGAGCCGTTGCCCTGGAAGCGCACGGTGACCACGGGGATCTTCTGGCCGTCGGCATCGAGCACGTACTGGCCGTTCTGGTCCCGCTTGTAGCTGTCCTTCGCGTCGATGCCGTCGAGCACGGCCTGCGGGATGCGGTCGTACTGGATGTACCAGCTCGTGGCGCCGTTCGCGTTCGTGATCTGCTCGTGCTTCAGCAGCACGTCGTTCAGATACACGTCGAAGGTGCGCCCGTTGTCGCCGCCGTAGTACCGCACGCCCAGGTACTCGGCGGATGCCGTCGGGTCGACGATCATGTCGTACTGGAAGAACGCGTCGGTCGCCCGCTGCCCGTCGCGGTACGCCTGTCCGTTGAACACGCCGACCGCCGACTTGTTGTACCGGTAGTTCTTGTCGGCCTCGCTGTTGTTGTTGTCGAAGGACGTGAGCGAGTCGATCGTCGTCTCGTCCACGCGCAGCTGCTGCTTCTGCGTGAGGATCATGGCCTGCGCCTCGGGCGAATCCGGCTGCACGAGAGTCATGTACGTGGCGTACCGGGCTCCATACAGGCTGTAATACGGCTCGAAGGTGCGTGCGGCAGAGGTCGCATCGACGCCCTGCAGCGCGAAGCGCATGGTGGTGCGGCCGTTCGCATTCGGCCCGTCGGGGAGGCGGACCACGTTGCTCGCAGCATCCGCCTTCCACGCCGCGGCGTCCGCGACGACTACGTTCGAGTTCAGCGACTTGTCGGCCGTGCTCATCTGCACGAGCACACCGGCCGTGTAGCTGGCGTCGACGTTGGTGCGGCTGAGCTCGGTGGCCAGCAGCACGGGGCCGTAGGCGAGAGCAACCCAGTTCGGGTTCTCGGTGCCGTCGCTGACCGACACCTTCGCCGGCAGCGTGTAGACGAGCTCGTCACCGGCGGCGACCTCGAGCGTCAGGTAGCCGCCGGAGGCGGCGGCCAGGTCGACGGCCTCGCCGTTGCGGGTGAGGCTCGGCGCCACGGCCCACGAGGGCACGCGCAGCTTCAGCACGGTTCCCTCGGCGACCGCTGCGCCGTCGAGACCCGCGACCGAGATGCGCACGACCGGGTCGGCCGGCACGTTCGCGGTCTGCGTGATCTGCAGCCCGTGCGCCTCGTCGCGGTACACCGAGCTGTAGAACTGGTTCACCCACACCCCGTCGGGGTCGGTGAAGTACATCGAGTCGCCGATCTTCGTGAAGCTCTCGATGCCTGTGCCGTGGTCGCACCAGAACTGGTCGAGGGGCGTGCCGAACACCTTGGCGTATCCCGCGGCCTGCGGCTGGAAGTACGTCACCATCCCGGTCTCGGGGTTCTGAGAGGCGAGGATCGTGTTGATGAAGGTCGACTCGTAGTAGTCGGCGTACTTCACCTGGTGGTCGACCGCGAACAGCGCGTGCGTGAGCTTGAGCATGTTGTACTCGTTGCAGCCCTCGGCTGTGGAGTTCTCGCCATAGCCGCTGGTCACGCCGTTCGTCGCAAAGGCGTACAGGGAGTCGACGTCGTGGAAGTGCTCGGACTGGCTGTTCGCACCGTTGGCGTAGGTGTGGTCGTCCACGACCATCTGCCAGAAGCGCTGGGCTGCTGTGAGGTACATCGGCAGGGCGGTCTTCTCGGCGTCGCTCAGTGCGGCATAGAGCGCGGGATCGTCCATGAAGACCGTGTAGCGCTTGAGCGCGCCGATCAGCTTCGGGATCGTCGTGTTCGCGTGCAGGCCGTTCAGCACGTCCTGCCCGTTCGCGAGCCGCTGGAACAGGGCGACCTCGTCGAAGTACTCGGCGGCCCGCTTGTGGTCGGGGCTGCGGGTGATCGAGTACAGCTCGTACAGCGCCTCGTTCATGCCGCCGTACTCGGTGCGCAGGATCGTCGAGGGGTCTGCGAGGGAGGCGGCGTAGTTCTTCACCCACGTGCCGAAGCCGGATGCCACGGTCAGCGCGTCGGCGGCGACGCCGGCCGGAGCGTACTGGTGCGCGTCGAGGAGCCCGGCGAGCACCTTGTGCAGGTTGTAGAACGGCACGAGCAGTCCGTCGGCGCCGCTGGGCAGCGCGCTGATCGGGAACGGGGCGATGAATCCGGCGCTGGCGGGGTGGGCCGCGGCCCAGGCGTCCTGCACCTTCTTCAGCCCCTCGACCGCGGCGGTGAGCTTGGCGAGAAGCTGCGCCTTGATGCCGGCATCCGTCGTGGTGGCGTACGCCTGCGACAGCGCGGAGATGTAGTGACCGAAGAAGTGGCCCGTGAAGCGGGTGCCGCTCGAGCGCTCCCAGCCCCCGTAGCCCGAGGCGGTGGTCGGTGTGAGACCCGCCTGCATGTACCAGGAGTAGAGGAACTTCTCCGGGTCGAGGCTGAGCAGGTAGTCGATCGTCCTGCCGTTGGCGTTGTCGAGATACGCGTCGGTGACCTCGAGGTTCTCGAGCCCCGCGTCGCCGAGGAACTGCGACGCAGATTCACCCTCGGGCGCGACTGTGACGGTGAAGTCGCGCGTCACGACGGTGCTGCCGCCGTAGCGGGCGGACGCCGTCAGCGTCACGGTGCTCGCGGAGTCGGCGGGTCGCGTGACGCGGGCGATGGCTCCGTCGACGGCGATCACGCCGCTGTTCGACGACGCCCAGCTGATCACGCTGCCCGATCCGCCCTCGGTCGCGAGCGCGAAGTCGACCGCTGCGGTGCCGGGCACCGTGATCGCGGCGAGGTCGCTCTGCGCGACGGCGGCCGGGTCGAAGGATGCGTCGCCGCGCTGTGTGAGCGTCACGACGTCCTCGATCGTGGCGACTCCGTTGAACAGCGCGTAGTCATCGAGAAGTCCTTTCAGGTGCGAGCCGTTGTACTGCGGTCCGTTGTAGCCGAGCGTCTTGACAGAGGTGCCCTCGGACCCCAGGACGCCGGATGCGGTGTCGCTCACCGCGTTCTTCACGGTGCTGAGCTGCCGCACGCCGTTGCGGTAGAACTGCACCTGCTTGGTGGCGTGATCGTAGGTCGCGACGACGTGCGTCCAGGTTCCGGCGGGGAAGAACGACGAGCGGGTGCCGGCCACCGCCACCTTGTAGGGCTGCCCCGACGAAGGACCGATCGACAGCGCGAGCGGCGTGCCGTCGCTCTCGCTCGTGAGGTACCAGCCGTCGGAGTTGTACGCGGTCTTGCTCCAGGCGAACACCTGCTCGCCCGTCATCGCCGCGCTCGGGTTGTACCAGAACGACACCGTGAGGTCGGCCGGCTGCAGCCGTGCATCGGTGCCGAGGCGCAGCGCGGTCGAGCCGTCGAACGAGAAGGCCTGGCCGGTGACGCCGGTGGCGTACGCGGCCGTGCCCTTCTGCACCGTCACGGCGGCCCCGAGGCTGCTCGTGTCGGCGAGCGAGCCGTCGAAGCCGAGTTCGAGCACCTTCCCCGACTCGATGCTCAGCTCGGTCGCGGCCGTGGCAGCCGGGGCGATGCTGAGGGCGGCGGAGCCGCCGATCAGAGCGGCCACGGTCAGCACCGCGGCAGCGCGGACGTCTCTTCGGAGTGACATGGTCTCTCGTCTCCCGGTCAGCCGGCGCAGGTGCGCGCGGCGTAGTCGGCGGTCACGGTGGTCGTGGCGCCCTGTGCGGTCGCCGAGACCGAGACCTGGCCGGCGGGGATCGACCCCAGGCGCGTGGTCGTCGTGCGGCTGATCTTCTTGCCCGGGGCGAGCGACCCGGCATCCTGCGTTCCGTACGCGGTGGTGACGGATGCGGTGACCGCCTGGCCGCCCGAGTTCACGATCTCGGTCACGACGACGGCCTTGCCTGCCACGCAGCGCGTCACCGCGGTGGCCGTCACGCTCAGGGCGGGCGCCGTCACGGTGACCTTCGCCGTGACCGTGATCGCCGTGCTGCTCGCGAGCGTGCGGTCGGGCGCGTTCCAGGCGGTGGAGCCGCCGGCTCCGGTCCAGGTGTTGAGGTTGGCGCCGATCGTCCGCACGGTGCCCGTGACGGGGTAGGTGCCGGGGGTCGAGAGGTCGACGGATGCCGTGTTCCACACCACGGGCTGCGCGGCCGCGCCGCGGTCGTAGGCGAGCTCGACGTCGGCGTGCTGCGGCAGGGCCGCGGCCAGGTCGTCGGCGCCGGCCCCGGCGGCGATCTCGACGCCGCCGAGGTCGCTCGTCACGGCGGCCCGAGCATCCGCTGCCCGCACCCGGTCGTAGTCGGCCTTGGTCAGCGAGATCACGCCGCCGTGCTTGGTGCTGGGTGTCATGAAGAAGGTCGGCGAGTTCAGCTGGGTCCACCCGGCGTCGAGGTCGGTGGTGACCATCGGCCGGTATCCGGTGCTCGGGATCACGTCGACGTAGAGGTACCACTTCTCGTCGCTGTGGCTCTTGAAGACCGCGGGGCCTTCCACGCCGCCCGCGTTGCCGCCGGCCCAGGCCGCGCCGATCTTCGTCTGCAGCGTGGTCCAGGCGGTGCCGCTCTCCCACCAGCGCGGGGCGGTCGTCGACTCCATGTAGATGCCGTTGCCCTTTCCGTTGTCCTTCGTGATGCGGTAAGTCGTGCCGCCGTCCTGGATCATCGTCGTGTCGATCGTGTTGGCGCCGGTGTTCACGAAGTCGCCGCCGTAGGAGTACGTGGCCTGCGTGAAGTCGGTGGTCGCTCCCCACACGACGCGGTTGTACGAGCTGTCGCTGTGATCGGCCGTCTGGTAGACGTTCGCCGAGAAGTACATGACGAAGGCACCGCGCCCGTCGGGATAGTAGTCGTCGACCCACAGCGCCTCGGGCGCCCAGGCCATGCCGAGCTCGGCGACCTTCGCGCCTGCGCTGTTCAGCGCCGTGTCGAAGCTGCGCGGGGTGCTCCAGTTCACGAGGTCTTCCGACTCCCAGACGATGAGCTTCGTGCTGGCGCTCTTGGTCCAGTAGCACCAGCTCGTGCAGGAGCCGGAGCCGTTGTCACCGCCGAACACGCGGAGGTCGGTGGCGATGATGTAGTACGTGCCCGTCTCGGGATTGCGGGTAAGGAACGGGTCGCGGACGCCGGTGGTGCCCAGCTGCGAGGCGAGGATCGGCTTTCCGCCGTTCAGCGGATCCCACTGCTCGGGGTCGTCGCCGCGTGAGATGTCGAGGTAGATCTTCTCGGCGTACCCGGCGGAGTCCTCGATGAAGTGCACCATCAGGTAGCCGTAGTCGTCGGTCTGAGCGGGGGCGGGTTCGATGGTCACGGGCACCTCTCTGGAGACGGTCACACCGCGGACGGTCGCGGTGGCGGTGAGCGCGGTCTGCACCGCGGGGGAGCCGGCGGACGGCTGACGGACGGATGCGGTGCGGCCGTCGGCCGCGACCGTGATGTCGGGGCTCTGCGACGACCAGGTCAGTGCGGCGGTGCTCGAGGCGGGAAGCGTCGTGGTGGCGTCGTCGAGGGTCAGCGCGGTCAGCGCGTCGACGGCCGACTGCGCGTACTGCTGGAAGGCGTTCGCGTGCAGGGCCGCGTCCGCGGTGGAGACGTCGGCCACCTCGGCGGCGGTGAGAGCGCGGTCGTACACGCGGAAGGTCGACACCTCGCCCTGGAAGAACGGGTCGGGATAGGGCGAGCGCCCGATCGCGTTCACCGTCTGGGCGGTGAGGGATGCCGGGGTCAACGTGGTCGCGGTCGATCCGAGCAGCTGGCCGTCGACGTAGAACGAGATGGTGCCGGCGTTCCCGTCGATCACGCTGGTCACGCTGTACCAGCGGTCGGCCGCGAGGGGGGCTGCGCCGCGGGCGTTCTTCTCGCCGCCGTTGCCGCTCGTGGTGATCGCCGTGCGCGGCACGTCTCTGAGCGAGGTGAACCAGTACGACGAGGTGCTGTCGCTGCCGATGTTCCAGAGGAAGTGCCAGGTCGACAGCATCGAGGCGTCGAACTTCGTCTCGACCGTGACGGTCGCGGAGTTCTCGCCGGCGAGGATGCTGTCGGGCAGACGCACCCAGTCGGCCGTCGTGCTCGTCTTGGCTCCCCCGGTGAGGGCGAGCGAGCTGCCGGTCCAGTGCGCGTCGGTGCCGTTCACGACCGTCGCCGGGCCCGCACCCGATCCTGCGGAGTTCGCCACCGAGGTGCCGCTGGTCTGCGTGAACAGATACTCGGCGACGAGTCCGGTTCGTGGAGCTGCGACGTCGGCGGCCGCGGCCGGCGACGCGGGTGACACGGTGAGGGCGGATGCCGCCACCGACACCACGGCAAGGGCGGCGACGGCGCGGAATCGGGACAGCACGATGTGAGACTTCGTCATTGAGAGCTCCAGAAGAGTGCGGCTTGTTACCGGTAACCAGGAAACCTAGCACACGAGTCGAATCCGGCGCCAGGCTGAGAGCGGTCCCGACTCGGTTTTCGAAACACCCCTGTCTTTCCGCATATGTGTCCGCTAACATTCCGATGGGCCCACCCGAGGGCCACCCGAACCGCCGCCCTGTTGCAGCGCACCGTCAACGACGACAAGGAGTTTCCGTCATGAGCTCACCCACCCCGCACCCGGGCAGGCCCTCACCCTCACGTCGGTCCAGACTCCTCGCCGCCGGCATCGTCGGCACCCTGGCGGCATCCGTCTGCGCCTTCTCCCCCGCTGCGGCCGTCGCCGCCGATGTCCCGGCGCCCACGGCCCACTACGACATGTCGCACGCCGGCACCGCCCTGCTCGACGTCTCGGGCAACGGCCGCAACGCCACCCTGATCGGGCTGAGCGACTCCTCGTTCGTCGACGCCGGCGGCGACGCCGTCCTGCGCTTCAAGAAGGACGGCTATGCCGCCCTCCCGCAGGGGCTCGTCACGGGGACCGACAACGACTTCACGGTCGAGTACACGGTCGCGACGCAGACCGCGGGCAACCAGTTCGGCTGGGTGATCGGCGACGGGGTCGGCGCCTGGAACACGACCGCGCTCGGCAACCACGTGTTCGTGAACCCGCGCTCGAGCGAGGGCGCGTACAGCAACCAGGTGCTCTCCGGCATCCGCGTCAAGACCGGCACGAGCAACGGCGAGGTCCGCCTGCCCGCAGGTGGCGGCCTGAACCCGGGCTTCACCACCCTCACCATGGTCGGCAGCGGCTCGACGCTCACGCTCTACCGCGACGGGCAGGTCATCTCGACGGTGTCGCACGCCTACAGCCTGAGCTCGATCGTCCCGGCATCCGGCACGCTCGGCTACCTCGGCCGCTCGCTCTACGCTCCCGACCCGCTGCTGCAGGCCGACGTCACCGACGTGCGCTTCTGGGACGGCGCGCTGACCGCCGAGCAGGTGTCGGCGAGCATGCCGACGGCCGCTCAGAAGTCGGCCACGACGCAGGCGCTGCTGCGCGGCGATCTGCTGCCGATCGTGAAGGGCGCGAACGCGTCTCTCGACTCGGTGCGCAGCAACCTCACCTTCCCGGCATCGTCGAACGGCGTCGCACTGACGTGGTCGTCGTCCGACACCTCCGTCATCTCGAACACGGGTGTCGTCTCGCGCGCGCTCACCACCGACACGACCGTGACGATCACGGCCACTCCGGCCTCGGGCACCCCGATCGACTTCACCGTGACGGTGGCCGCGGCATCCGCGTCGGCCGATCTCGACGCGATCAGCCTCTCGGCGCGGACCACCGAGAACCTGCCCCTCATCACCAAGGGATCGATCGACGGCTCCGCCATCACCTGGACCTCGTCGGATGCGGCGCTCGTCACGCCGACCGACGCCGGTTACGTCGCTCCCGCGGTCGGAACCGCAGACCCCTACCGCGGCGGCGGCATCGTCGCGCGGCCGGCATACGGCGCGGGCGACCGCACCGCGACTCTGACGGCGCACGCGCCCCTGAACGGCACGACGCTCTCGCGCGAGTTCACCGTGACCGTGGCCGAGCACGCCCGCACGGCGCCCGACGCCGGATACGCGAGCGCGTACTTCAAGTCCGACAGCGACGAGAAGATCTACCAGGCGGCCACCAGCGGCAACGACTTCTTCACCTTCTCGCCGGTCAACGGCGGCAACGCCGTCATCACGTCCACGGCCGACACGAAGGGCCTGCGCGACCCGTACATCCTGCGCTCGCACGATGGCGACAAGTACTACATGGTCGCCACCGACCTGTGCATCGGCTGCGGCACGGGCTGGGGCCCGGCGCAGTCGGCCGGCAGCCTCAAGATCGAGGTGTGGGAGTCGACCGACATGGTCCACTGGACCCGGACGAACGGCGAGAACACCGGCATCACGATCAACCAGCCCGAGGCCGGCATGACCTGGGCGCCCGAGGCGTACTGGGACGACGCGCTGCAGTCGTACGTCGTGTTCTTCGCGTCGCGCAAGTACTCCGACGCCTCGCACACGAACAGCGACAACCTGTACGCGCGGATGTTCGCCGTGACGACTCGCGACTTCAAGACCTTCACGTACCCGCCCGCCACCTGGCAGGACACCGGATACGCCCGCATCGACTCGACCGTGACGAAGATCGGCGACTACTACTACCGGTTCACGAAGAACGAGGAGTCCGGTGCCGCAGGTCCCCTCGAGGCCGGCAAGGACATCTTCCTCGAGCGCTCGAAGGTGCTCACCGCCCCGACGACCACCTCGAGCTGGAGCGCCGATCCCAGCCAGACATGGCAGCTCACCGACACGCACATGACGAGCCTCGAGACCGGCCAGGCGGGTGAAGGGCCCGAGATCATCAAGCTCAACGCGGGCGACCCGAACAATGCATCGGGCGACGGCTACGTCTTCCTCGTCGACAACTACGGCGCGGGCGGCTACCGCGCCTTCGTGACCACGGGCGACGAGATCGCCTCGAGCTCGCAGGCGGACCGGCTCTCGCAGCGCTCCAGCTGGAACGTGCGCCCCGCCGGCGGACTCCCGGCCAGCCCGCGGCACGGCGCCTTCGTCAGCGTTCCGCAGACGGTTCTCACCGCTATGAAGGACTGGACCTCGATCGCGGCCGTGGCATCCACCACCGCGCTCAAGATCGACGGTCGCGATGCCACCGCATCCGTCACCGCCGCCGACGGCGGCGACGTGGCGGGCACGGTCACCTTCACGGACGGCACCTGGACCTCGACCGTGGCGCTCGTGAACGGCGAGGCGACGACGGCGGTGCCCGCCGAGGTGACCAGCGTCACCGCCACCTATGACGGCTACCGGGACGGGCTCGTCACGACCTCGGCCTCGGCTGCGACCCCGGTCGACGACTTCGTCGTGAACGCCTCGGCGACCGTCCGCTGCGTCGCCGGCAATGGGCAGGTCGTCGTGAAGGTCGCGAACCCGTCGACGGTCGCCGCAGAGGTGACCGTCACGACACCGTACGGCTCGAAGAAGGTCGCGCTCGCGGCCGGGGCGAGCACCTCGGTGGCCTTCGCGTCGCGCCTCACGACGGTGCCCGCTGGCAGCGCCACGATCGCCGCGACCGGCCCTGAGGGTCGGAGCCACAACAGCACAGTCGCCATCCCCGCAGGTCTCTGCGGCTGATCGGAGAAGAACAACATGACAAGTCTGCTCGTCAAGAGTGCGCGCAAGACGGCGGCCGTCGTCGCCGCGGCCGCCACGATCGTCGCGATCGGAGCGGTGAGCTCGCACACCGCCTCGGTCGCGGCCGAGGGCCCCGCCCCGCTCATCCACTACTCGTTCGACTCTGCCGCGGGCACCACGGTCGGCGATCTCTCCGGCAATGGCTACGACGCCGTGCTGAAGCAGTCGGGCGCGACCGTCGCGAACGGCATGCTCACCCTTCCGGGCGGGGCGAGGGCGACCGCGGGGTACGTCGAGATCCCCACGGCCGGGCTCGTGGGCCGGCAGCAGGTGACGGTGTCGACCTGGCTCTCCGGGCGATCGGGCCCTGCGAACACGTCGGCGGCGTTCATCGGCGCACCTGTCGCCTCGGGCGCCAGCTATTCGAGCGCGTACTGGCTGCTGAACCCGACGAATCCCAGCGGCTACGTGAAGTCGGCGCTCACCAACACGGTCAGCGCCACCGCCCCGTGGGGCACCGAGGTCGGCGCCGGTTCGACGAACGCGGCGACCTCGGGTGTCAAGACGCCTGCGGGGATGTCGCTGTACACGACGGTCATCGACGGCGTCGCCGGCACGATGACGACCTACGTGAACGGGGCGCAGATCTCGTCGGTGCCCGTCAGCCGCAGCATCTCCTCGTTCGGCTCGAGCCTCGTGTCGTACCTCGGACGCTCGACCTACAACGACGCGAACTGGGCCGGAGACGTCGACGACTTCGCGGTCTACGCGAGCGCGCTGAGCTCCTCCGACGTGCAGTCGCTGTACACCGCGCAGGCGCTCGACAGGGCTGTCGCGGGCGTGACGGTGCCGGGATCGGCGACCGCCTCGTTCACGCTGCCCACAAGCAGCAGCGGGGTCTCGGTCTCGTGGGCCTCCGACAGCGCGGCCGTGCAGATCTCGGGCGGCGCGGCGACAGTCACCCGTCCTGCGGCCGGATCGGCGGATGCCGTCGCCACCCTCACCGCCACCTTCACGGTCGGCGGCGCGGTGACCACCCGCACGTACTCGGTGACCGTCCCCGCCGAGCTCTCGGATCAGGCCAAGGCGGATGCCGACCTCGCGGCCGTCTCGATCTCCGGAGCCGACGACGTGCGCACCGCGCTCTCGGTCTCGACCGCGGGGGCGAACGGTTCGGCCCTGACCTGGTCGGTCGTCTCCGGTGAGGCGGTGGCCCGGATCGCCGAGGGCGTGAAGACCGGATCCGCGACCGTGTCGATCACGCGTCCGGCTGGAGCCGACGCCGCCGTGGTCCTCGAGGTCACGGCGACGAGCGGTGCCGCGACGGCCACCAAGCAGATCACTCTGACCGTGACGCAGGCGCCGACGGCATCCGCCGAGAAGGAGGCCTACGTCTGGGCGTTCTTCACGGGTGAGGGTGCCGGCGCGGAGCGGGTCAGCCTCGCCGCGTCCAAGGGCAACGACGCACTGCGCTGGAACACGCTGAACGACGGCGAGCCGATCTTCACGTCGACGCAGGGCACGACGGGTCTGCGCGACCCCTTCATCATCCGCTCGCATGAGGGCGACAAGTTCTACATGCTCGCCACCGACCTCAAGGTCGCTGGGCTCGCGGGCGGGTTCACGACCGCGCAGATCTCCGGCTCGCGCGCCATCGAGGTGTGGGAGTCCGCCGACCTCGTGAACTGGTCGTCGCAGCGACACGTCGAGGTCTCGTCGGCCTTTGCGGGCAACACGTGGGCGCCGGAGGCGTACTGGGACGACGAGCTCGGCCGCTACGTCGTGTTCTGGGCGTCGAACCTGTATCCGACGACCGACGTCGCCTCGCGCACCGGAGTCACGTACAACCGCATGATCTACGTGACGACCGACGACTTCGTGACGTTCTCGGAGCCGCAGATCTGGTCGGACGTCAAGCGCGGCACCGGACTCGGGCTGATCGATTCGACGGTCGCCGAGCAGGACGGCACGTACTACCGCTTCACGAAGGACGAGGGGTCGATGACGATCCGGGAGGAGAAGTCGACGGACCTGCTCGCGACGATCTCGGGCTCCCTGCCCGGAGCGAGCGGCGCGGCGGACGAGTGGACGCTCGTGCAGGAGAAGATCGCCACGGGGCTGCCGAACGGCGAGCCCGGCGGCGTCTACTCGAGCGGCGAGGGACCGAGCGTCTTCCCCTCGAACCCGGGGGACGCGAACGGCTTCGACTGGTACCTGTTCATCGATCAGCCGTCGTACCATGGCGGCCCGAACCACTACATCCCGTTCGGTTCGACCGACATCACCAACGGCGCCTCCTGGCAGCCGCTCGGTTCGATCCTTCGCGACAACCTGCCGCAGAACAGCGACGGCGGAAAGCCGCGGCACGGAACCGTGATCCCTGTGACGCGCGCCGAGTATCAGACGGTGCTCGAGGGCTTCGCGCCCGAGATCGCCGTCACCGAGGTGGCACCGATCACGGCATCCACCCGTGCCGGCACCGCCCCCGCACTGCCGAAGGCCACGCTCACGACCGCGAGCGGCGCGACCTCCACGGTCGACGTCGCGTGGGAGGGCGTCGACCCCGCCGACTACGCGACGGCGGGCAGCTTCACGGTGCGCGGCATCGCGCAGGACGATTCGCGGATGCCGGTCACGGCGACCGTGACCGTGACTCCGGGCATCGGCCTCGACCTGTCGACGCGCTGCGTGGCGGGCAAGGTCGTCGTCACGGCGACGGCCACGAACGCGGCGACCGCCGCGGCTCGGGTCACGATCGGCTCGGCGTTCGGCGAGAAGGTCGTCGACCTGGCGGGTTCCAAGAGCACGACCGTCACGTTCAGCACCCGGGCGGCGTCGGTCGCCTCGGGTTCGGTGCAGGCATCCGTCGACGGCGCTGTCGTCGCGACCGGCGGCTACGGAGCGCGCACATGCTGAACCCGGTGCGCAAGGTGCTGCACACCGCTCTGATCGCGGCGCTCGCGATCGGCGGGCTGACCGCCGCCGACGGTATGCAGGCTCCGGCCGCGCAGGCCGTCGGCGAGGACACCTTCACGAATCCGCTGGCGCCCGACACGGCCGACCCGACGATCGAGTTCCACGACGGCAACTACTACATGGTGGCCACGACCTGGGACAACAAGGTGGTCATGCGCAAGGCGCCGACGCTCGCAGCGCTCGGCACCACCAAGCCGGTGACGGTGTACGCCGACACGAACGCGGGGCGCAACGGCAACATGTGGGCGCCGGAGCTCAAGCGACTGAACGGTCCGAACGGATGGCGCTGGTATCTCATGTACACGATGGGGGTCGCGGGCGACTACGGCACCCAGCATCTGCAGGTGATCGAGAGCGCAGCGGATGATCCGATGGGTCCGTACACGTACAAGGGCCGCCCGCTGCCGATCGACGACTGGAACATCGACGGCTCGTACCTCGAGTTGAACGGCGAGCTGTTCATGGTGTGGTCGGAGTTCGCCCCGGATGGGCTGCAGAGCAACTACATCGCCCGCATGTCGAACCCGTGGACGGCCACCGGGCCGCTGAACATCCTGTCGCAGCCGGTCGAGTCGTGGGAGACCATCGGCCAGCCGGTGAACGAGGGGCCCATCGCCCTGCAGCACGACGGACGCACGTGGATCACGTATTCGGCGAGCTTCTGCGGCACGGCGGACTACCAGCTGGGCACACTCGAGTACACGGGCGGCGATCCGGTGCTGGCGGCGTCGTGGCAGAAGAGCGACGGCCCGGTGTTCTCGCAGGCGAACGGCGTGTACGGCTCGGGTCACAACGACTTCTTCACTTCGCCGGACGGCACCGAGACGTGGAATCTGTATCACGCCAACGCGCGGCCGGACGGCGGCTGCAGCCGCGAGCGTTCGGCGCGGGCGCAGATCGTGACGTGGGATGCAGCGGGCGAGCCGGACTTCGGCATCCCGCAGGCGACGAGCACGGCGATCGCCGTGCCCAGCGGCGAGAACGCGCCGTTGACGGCGCAGGTCGAAGGGGCGCGCTGGAACCTCGTCAGCCGCAGCACCGGGCAGTGCGCCACCGTGTCGAGCGACGAGGACGGCGCCGCGCTGGTCGCGGGCGACTGCTCGTCGGCGCGTTCGCGGTTCGTGCTCGACACGACGGGCGACGGATACCTGCGCATCGTGAACGCCGTGAGCGGCAAGGCTCTGGGGCCGGCGTCGTGCACGACCGCTGCCGGGGCTGCGCTCGAGCAGACGCCGTGGCGCACCAAGGGCTGTCAGCAGTGGTCGGTCGCGCAGACGACCGGTGGCTGGTCGACCCTCACGAATCGCACGAGCGGCAAGCTACTCACGGCGGCGACGTCTGTGCGGCAGTCTGCGGCTGATGGGTCTGCGGGGCAGGACTGGGCGCTGCGTCCGGCCGGTGCCGTGGTCGTGACCTCGATGGTCTCGGGCAAGGCGCTCGAGGTGCCCGGATGCTCGACGGCTGACGGGGCGATCCTGCAGCAGCGCGAGTACACCGCGACCGCCTGCCAGAGCGTGACGTTCACGGCCGCCGCGAACGGCGAGTCGGAGATGCACCTCGGTGCGGCACCCGACAAGTGCCTGGCCGTGAGCGGCGGATCATCGGCCGACTCGGTCGCCGTGACGCAGGGTGCGTGCGGCATCGCGGGCAGCACCTGGCGTCTGCTCGTCTCGGGTGACGGCGTCGTCGAGTTCCGCAACGGCACGAGCGGCAAGGCTCTGGATCTGTCGTTCTGCGCGGCGGCCGACGGCACCCGCGTGCACCAGTACAGCGTGTTGAACAACGACTGCCAGCGGTTCCGCTTCTCGTCGGTCGCCGCCGACCCGGTGGCTGCTCCTGCGGTCGCCGCTTTCGCGACCGCGCGCTGCGTGGCCGGCAAGGCGGTCGTCGTGGCGTCGGCGCGGAATGCGGATGCTGCGACCGTCGCCGTCTCGGCGACGGCGGGTTCGTACGGGTCGAGGTCTCTCACCGTGGCAGCCGGTGATTCCGCTTCTGCGTCTTTCAACGCGCGGACGGCCGCGCTCGCGGCGGGTTCGGTGCAGTTCGCGGCGCCAGGCGCGACGTTCACGGCGGGGTATCCGGCGAAGACCTGCTGATCGCATGCTCATGGTTCCCGCGCGACCTCCTGATCCCCGCATGACCTCCTGATCCCTGCGTGAGACACGTCGCCCGCCGATGGGTCTCATGCAGGGATCAGGAGTTCGCGCTTTCAGGGGCGCACACGTGTGTATCAGCGACGGCATCCGCTCCTCCTTTTGGGTGATCACCTGAGGTCAGAAGGGCGGCAACTCGTCGCGTTCGGCGATCGTGGTGTGCGGAGGCGGCGGTCGGTCGAGATAGGTGCAACCGGTGGGGCTGGTCCAGGAGAAGGTTCCGTTGTCGAGTTGTTCGACGTCCCAGGGCGCCTGATGCTTCAGAACATGATGTCGTCGACACAGCGCGCCCAGGTTCTGCTCTTCGGTCGGACCGCCTGTGGCTGCATCCGTCGTGTGGTCGAGGTCGCAGTCCCGGGCGAGGTACCCGCATCCGGGGAATCGGCACCGCTGGTCGCGGGCTCGCAGCCACCTCCTCAGTTCGGCGGACGGCCGATATCGGTCGACCGCGAGGACGGCGCCGGTGATCGGATGGGTGAGCACGCGGTCCCATCCGGGAGCGTCTGCCGCGAGACGGCGCGCGGTGGCTCCGTCGATCGGAGTGCTGCCGTCGAGTTCCGCGCACGGCCCGTCAATTCCCAGCAGCGCCGTCACCGGCACGGTGACGGACACCGCCCCGGTGACGCCGGCGAGAAGCCCTTCCGGGTCGTGCCCGGCAGGCGAACCTGCAAGCAGCAGGTCGAGAGCGAGATCGGCGCGGACCTCGTCGAGAGAGCGATCGTCTCCGATCTCGAGGCGAGCGGTGGTGTCGGAGAGGATGCCGAGCCCCATCGCGGTGATTCGGTCGGACGCCCCGTGGATCAGAGCGGCAGGGCCGAGCAGCCCGAGCTCTGCCATGCCGTCGGCGCGGTCCTTCACCCAGATCCGGCGCCGCCTGCGGGCGTCGCCGTGCCGGTCATCCAGGCTTCGCGGCTGACGCCGCTCGGCGGCTCTGCGCGCAGCACGCCCCACGCGAGACGGAGACATGCCAGGGGTCTGCACGAGGGCGACCATCTCGTCGGCGTAGGCATCGCGATCGGCCTGCTCGTCGAGATGGGTGCCTGCGTCGACGATCGCCCTCGCTTGTCCGGCGGTGATCGCGCCGGCACCCTGCGCCCGCCACACCGAGGGGAACAGCGCCACCTTCGCATCGGCATCCGTCATCCGATGCTGGATCGAACGATCGCTGGACTGCAGCGCGACCGCGAACTCGGCGGCGACGGATCGTGCGGCGAGATCCATAGCGTCGCCCGCGTACGAGTCGGGAAGTCCGGGTTCTGCAGCAGCGGCAGCATCCGCCCCGATATCGAGCGACAGTCGGGCCCCGACCGCGAGCAGACCCTCTTTCACGGCAAGGAGCTGGTTGATCGTGCGGTCGACGTCGACGAGCATCTCGGTGACCGCACCCAGGGTGCTCACCTGCGCTTCGTCCATCTCGACCAGAACCTTCATGCCCTCATCATGCTCGGGGCCTCCGACATTGCACGCCCAGATCAGACCCCTAAACGCACCCGAACATCACGGAAACATAACGAACCGAACCGACACCCATCCCGCCTCGAGAAGACCGGCGCCGAGCGAGCGAAACGAGACGACGCGTCGCTCGACAAGCGGCAGGAATCACCACGTTTCGTCTCGCTCCGCTCGCTCAACGACCCGGGGCGGTGAGTCCCGTTCGTTGAGCGAGGAGCGCAGCGACGCGACGAAACGCGTGTCTCCTGCGCCGACATCGGGTCACGACGTTTCGTCTCGCTCCGCTCGCTCAACGACCGGGCGCGGGGCTAGCCGCAGGTCTTCGCCGCGAACGCCGCGTCCGCGGCATCCGTCACCGACACCACGCCCGACGGCACAGCAGCGAGCCGCGTGGAGAACGACACCGACTGCGAGGCTCCCGCATCCACCACCACTGCGGACTTCGTGCCGTAGGGCGAGGCGACATCGACCGTCGCGTCCTCGGCACGCGGGTTGGTCACGGTCACCGCGAGCACGACCTTGCCCGCGACGCATCGTGAGACGACAGCCGTGGTCAACGGCGCCGGCAGCACCTCTCCCGTGGCCGCCACCCACGACAGCATGGGCGACTGCGCGTTCGTCGCGGCCAGCGACAGCGTCACCGTGCCCTCGGCCGCCAGCTCGATGTCGTAGCTGAGCACCTGCGAGGGGTTCGCCGCATCCAGCGTGACCGTACCGACGGGGTGCGTCTGCCCGTCGTAGGTCAGCGAGACGTTCGCGGTGCGGGAGTTGCTCGCCCACCACGAGTACGAGCCGGCCGCGATCGTATGCTTTCCCGCCGGCAGCGTGAGCGTGTACCCCACCGAGGCGCCGACCTGGTCGCTCGTGTACATGCCCGTCGTGGACGTCTTCGAGTACGGGCCGGCGACGATGCCCTTGTAGTTGATCACGCTGCTGCCTGCCGCGTTCCTGCCCCAGTGCCCCCACGTCGCTCCGCTCGCCAGCTTCTGGTCAGGCAGTGGGTTGATGATCTGCTCGCCGAGGAGTCCCCTCACGGCCAGATAGGCCGGCGAGTCGTACCCGAGGGGCCCGGATGCCGTGCCGTTGACGTCGGCGAAGACCACGGTGTCGGCGGGCACCACCTCGACACGCGCAGCCGTGGTCGCAGAGCCGTACGAGCCGGTCACCGCCACGGTCGCCCACGCCGTCGAGAAGTCGGCGCCGCCAAGGCTCCACGTGATCGGCACCTCGCGCGTGCTGCCGTCGGCCATGGTCGCCGCCAGCACGCTCGGCAGCTCAGGAGCCGTGCCCACGGCCGTCGCGAGAGACGGCTGCGGCAGAGACGAGATCTGCGAGGCGAGCGGGAAGGATGCCGTGCGCAGCCGCGTCACGAGCTGCTGCGCACCCTCGCCGTCGAGGCGGTATCCGGCCGGATCGTCGGCGGCGGCCTGCGCGTCTGCCAGAGTCCGCTGGAACAGCTCCCAGTCGGCATCGGTGTAGTCCTCGGTGCGGGTGATGTCGGATGCCGCGGCCACGGCATCCGCGAGCGCCGCCGTCTCCGCGACGCCCGAGGCGGCCGTGCTCGCGACCGCCACCGCGTCGAGAGCCAGCGTTCCCGAGACCACCTCGAAGCGCACGGTGTGCTCTCCCCACGGGAGCCCGCGCAGCGAGTACGCGGCCTGGAACGACCCGGCCGCCTGCGTCGCGGCGCCCCGCACGAGCTTCTTCCCGTCGACCGTGACGTCGAGGCGCGCCGAGCCGTCGCCCGGCGCGAGCAGATCCGCTCCCGAGCCCGTGAAGGTGTAGGCGACGCCGGAGCCTGCCGCCGTGTTGCGCGACAGCGAGCGCTGGTACTCGAACATGCCGCCGCCGTTCGCGTGCGTCCACCCGCCGTCGTAGACGAGCTTCGTCTTCGGCGTCGAGGAGAGGTCGTTCATCTCGAGCCCGTCGAGGTACTCGCCGTAGTACGGCATCCATCCGTCGACCGAGGCGATGCGCAGGTTGTCGAACTGGGTGTTGTGGAAGCCGCTCGCGAGATCGACATAGCCCGACAGGTACGGGTTCGCGTCGGTCCAGTCGAACACCGGAGCGCCGTCGATCGACCCGGTGACACGTCCGCCCGTCGCGGTGATCGACAGCGTGTGCCAGGCCGAGGCCGGCCAGGTTCCAGCGAGGGTCCCGGCCGCGATCTGCGCACCGTTCCGCTGGAACACCCAGGTTCCGGCCGAGTTCAGACGCAGGGCGTACGGCGTTCCGGCCAGCGTGTGAGAGTTGCCGCCGCCGCTTGAGCGGGCGCCGATCGCCGCGTAATTGTCGGATGCCGCAGCGCGCTCGAAGCGCACGTCGACCGAGGCCGTGTAGTTCGTCCATCGCCGGTCGCCGACCGCCGTGATCGGGTCGCCGTTGTTCCACGCCCCGCCGACACCCGTGGTGGCGCGGTCGATCTGCTGACGCAGGACGTAGCCGCTGTCGACCGTCTTGTACGCCTCGAAGGCGCCGTTGCGATCCCAGGTGTACAACGGCGTCGCACCGCCGTCGCCACCGCGCGAGGCGATGAACGGCTCGGTCTGCGCGGTCGGCTCGCCGTTCTCGTCGAACACCGCGACCGTGCGGTCGGTGTAGTCGAAGTCGTCGGCCCAGAGGGCGCCGGCGTTCGCACCCTCATCGACACCCGCCCCGATGTCGAGCACTGTGCGCTCGCCCTCGACGGGAAGCGGCGACGTCCAGTGCGCGTCGTCGGTGACATCGAGCGTGGTCACGGTGGCGATCGAGAACGGCTTGACCGTGACGGTGTAGACACCGGCATCCGCCTGCACGTCGCCGACGTGCTGCTTGTAGTTCGCGTTGAACGCCTCGCCGGAATCCGCCGCCCTGGTCTCCCAGACCGCGAGCTCCTGCCCGGCGCCGAACGAGAAGTTCGACGGGGTGATGCGGTAGCTGATGGTCTTCTCGGAGTCGTTCACGAACACGGTCGAGAACTCGGACCGATCCGGAGCTGCGAGGGTCATGTAGTTCTGCAGGCCGTTGCGCCCGTTCACGGGGTTCGTGCCGGTGGCCGTCGTGGCGCTGGCCGAGGGCACGGCGCGCCAGATGCCGGCGGTGTTGTCGGAGTTCTCCCACCCGGTCTCGGCGAAGCTCGTGAAGTGCTGCAGCACCGCGAGGGCTCCGTCGTAGTGGATCCAGCCGGACCACGGGTCGCTCGCGCCGACGAGCGACTTGAACGAGTACTGGCCGCCCTCGTAGAACGAGGCGATCGCCGGCTGGTAGATGAAGTTCGTGCGGTTCGAGTTCACGAAGCCCTTGACGATCGTGTTCGCCATCTCGAGCGCGCTGCCCGTTCCGCCGAAGCCGGTGCCCGCCGTCGTGGGGTCGGCGGTGTTGTTGTTCGGCCGGAAAGAGGAGTTGCTGAAGGTCGCCTGCGCCTCGCTGTTCCACACCTCGACGTCGTACTCCTGCGCGAGCTTCTTGAAGCTGCCGGCGCTGTCGTCATCGGTGCTGTAGTGGAACCCCGCGACCTGCGCGGCGTCGCGGAGTGCGGCATCCGCCACCATCTCGTCGCCGAAGGAGCCCGTGCCGACCTCGTCGGAGATCACGGTCTTGATGCGGTGGAAGAGCTCGGCCTCGCCGTCGCGGAATCCGGCGAGCGCGCCGTCGGGGCTGACGTAGCCGGCGGTGTCGGTGCGGACGCGGTTCGAGAAGTCCTTGGTCCAGGCGAGGTCGGCGGCGTGCTCGTTGACGCCGGGATTCACCGAGTCGACCATGTAGCCGTACTCGCGGTACGCGGCGAGGATCGTGTTCTTGTACCAGAGGTAGATCTTGTCGTTCGTGTTCGCCCAGGCGGGGGCGTTCCAGCGCAGGATGCTGACCTTGAGGTCGGGGTTGATCTTGAAGGCGTCGGCGGCGAGCTGGAAACCGGGGTGCCGGGTGACGTTCGCCTCTTCATCCGCCGTGCGCATGGTCGCGACGTCCGAGCCGGTCGAGTTGTTGCGATCGTCGCCCATCTCGATCTTGACCTGGTTCATGAGCGGGTGATCGCCGCCGAAGAGCACCTGCAGCAGTTCGGCGTACTTCTCGGGCTGCTGCGCCTTGTAGTCCATGAGCAGGGCGCTCGTGCTGTTGGCCGAGAGCGTGCCGAATCCCTTGAAGGTGAGACCGTTGACGTTGTCAGCGGCGATCTTCGTGGCGTCGATCGCGACGTCGTAGGTGGCGTCGCTCTGCACGGCGGACACGGCGGTTCCGCCCGGTGCCGCGGATGCCGGAAGCGGAGCCGCGGCGATCACGCACGTGACCGCGACCAGCGCGGAGAGAGCGGCCGTGCGGGCTTTCAGACGGAACATCGTTTCCCTTCCCGGTGCCCTGCCGCGACAGTGCGGTTGCGGTCGACCATGACCGTATGGACACAACGGGAACAGATTACGATCGTTTGGCTGTTAGCGCTACCAAGATTGCAGTATCGACCAGAAACGATCATCAGGTGAGATTCGCGCGTGAGACATCGATCCGCGCGCGAGACCCATCGACAGGACGTGGGTCTCGCGCGCGGATCACGGTCTCAGCCGCAGCTCCTGGCGAGGTACGGAGCGGATGCCGAGTACGCGAGGTCGCCCGCCGCGCCTGTCACGTGAGCCTCACCCGCCGCGAGTGCGGTCGAGCGCGTGGCGAACGACGACGAGCTCGTCTTCCCCGAGGCCACCTCGACCGTCTTCGTGCCGAACGGCGTCTCGATCGTGACCTCGGCGGGCACGGCATCCGCATTGCGCACCGACACCACTAGCTGAACCTTGCCCGCCACGCAGCGCGAACCCGTCGACACGACGAGGTCGAGCGTCTCTGCGGGTGCGGCCGCGAACGCCCAGTTGTCGACCTCGACGAGGTCGGCGTCCGCCGCCGCGCCGTCGGGTGCGGCGAAGACGAAGAACACGTCGTGCTCCCCGGCTGCTCCCGTCACGTCTGCCTGGACGGTCGTCCATTCGCCCAGCGCGCCGTCGACGGGGACCTCGGCCACGACCGGTCCGTCGACGTCGTCGAGGCGGACCTGGATGCTGCCGCCGGCGACCAGCGGCTTCACCCGCGCCGACACGGACTTCGCACCTGCGCCGAAGTCGACCCCCGATAGCGCGGCGAAGTCGCCGTCGTCGACGCTCGACAGCACCATGTTGCCGCTGCCGTTGTGCTCGGGGAACTCGACCGACAGAGCATCCGTCTTTGCCGTGCTGACCCCGAGCTGCCAGGCGAGCGTCTCCGCTTCGAACGTGCGGTACGGGTCGAAGCTCTCGACCTGCGCGACGCCTGCGCGGGTGCCGACGATCGGCTTGATCGTGCCGTCCGCATTGAACTCGAGCTTGTCGATGTGCACCGAGCGGTAGCCCTGCGTGGCGCCGGGAGTGCCGAGCGCCGCCGCCCACGCCGCACCCCGTGTCTGCGCGTGATACGTGAAGTAGGTCTCGCCCTTGTAGGTGAACATGTCGGAGTGGTTGTTGCCTCCGTTGCCCGCCCCGAAGAACGTGGCCTGGTTCTGGAACGCGACTCCGGCATAAGCCGACGCCGACAGATCCATCGGGTCATCGGTCATCATGTAGGCGATCCCGCCACGCGAGGGATACTGACCCGGCACCTCGTTCACCTGGAAATTCGACGAGTACGAGTAGTAGTACTTGTCGCCGTGCTTGAACATGCTCGACGCCTCGAACATGCCGGGGCCGTCGATCTCCACGGGGTCGCCGTCGAGCGTGACCATGTCGTCCTTCAGCTTGACCACGCGGGTCGACTTCGGGTTCTGGGGTCCCTGCACGTTCGGCGCGGTGCCGATCTGCGAGTTGCCGCCGAAGTACAGGTAGCCCTGACCGTCGTCGTCGATGAACACCTCGGGGTCGAACAGCCACATGCCCGCGGGGAAGCCTCCGCCCGCGATGTACTCGGGTGAGACGGTGTCGGGGATGATCTTCTTGCCCAGCGGATCGGTCCACGGTCCGAGCGGAGATCCGCCGACGATGACCGCTGTGCCGCTGCCGTTGTCGCAGAAGTAGAGGTAGACCTTGCCGTCCTTCTCGATCGCGGCCGGCGCCCACGAGTTGCGCGACCAGGGCGCGGCTCCGCCTTCGCGGGAGATCGGGATCGACCCGTGGTCGACCCAGTTGACCATGTCGCTGGTCGACATCACGTTCAGCCGGGTGATCGCCCCGTAGCCGTTGGACTGCGTCGGCAGACCGTTGGCGTCCTTGCTGTTCGTCTCGTACTGCTGCGTGTCGTCGGTGGAGTAGATGTAGAGCCGGCCGTTGTAGATCAGGTGGTGCGGGTCGGCGCCGAACTTGTGGCCGACCAGCGGATTGTGGTCGCCGACGGGCTTTGTCTGCACCTTCTCGAGGCTCGTGAAGGCGGGCTGCTCGGGTGCATCGGCGATCTTCACGAGCGACAGCTCGTCGACCGCGAAGTCCTGCAGCGCGTTCGAGCCCCAGGGCGTCTCGATGAAGAACCAGCCTGCGGCGGCATGCTTGGCCTCGGCCGTGAACTCCTGCGAGAACGTGCCCCACTCCCCCTGTGTGAAGGTGTGCCCGTAGTCGGCGCAGCCGTTGAAGTTCGTGGGGCAGAACGTGAAGTTGAATTGTTGGGTCGCGTTGCCGGTGCTGTACTTCAGCTTGCCGGTCATGCGATACGTCGCGCCGAGCTCGATCTTGCCGGAGACGTTCGCGAAGGGACCCGACTGCGTGTTCTCCCGCGCCGTCACCTGCAGCGAATGCGCTCCGCTCGCGGCGTCGTCGCTCAGCGAGAGCGTGCCGCCGCGGGTGTTCGTCCACCCGGTCGAATCGGACACGAAGCGCCCGTCCGGCAGGAGATTCCCCGGGACGGCCGGGGGATCCGCCACGGCTGCGGCGCTGAAGGTTCCGACCGGGGCGGCGTATGCGGCGCTCGCGCCGGCGGCCGTGACGGACGACGCGATGAGGGCCGCGACGCCGAGCAGCGCCGCGGCACGGGATGCCGGTCGCCTCCGATGCCGAGAGACGCGTGTGTGTGGCGATGTCATGTGCTCACTCCTTGTTTCTTGGGTCGCCGAGGGCGCGCTCGAACAGCGGTATCGACGGATGCCGCTGCACCGACCGCCCTCGGCCGGGTGTGTGTCATGTGCGACCGGAGACGCGGCCCGCGGTCGATCACCGCGGTCGCGTCATCGGTCTCCTTTTGGGTCTGGGAACGGAAGCGGTCGTCGCCCGGCAGGTGCGCGGGCACGCCGAGCACCGCTGTCGAGCGCGAATGGCGCTCGCGGCGATCAGGTCCGGTTCAGCTCAGGCGTGGTGCCCGGCGAATCACCGCTCTCCGCGTTCCGATATCGTTTTCGTAAACCGCATAGTGCACTCTCCTCCTTGAGGTACGGGGGAACCGGTATGTGCGACGAGACCACTGAGACTGGCACTGCCGCGTCAACCGCCTGCCCGATGTTACCGGGAACAATTCAGTGAGTGCAAGACCTGGAAGACGAAAGGCCCGCGCACGCGGCGCGAGCCTTTCGTCTTCCCTGCAGCTCAGCCGCAGCTTCGGGCGAGGTAGGGAGCGGATGCCGAGTACGCGCGATCGCCCGCTGCTCCTGTCACCTGCACCTCACCGGCGGCGAGCTCCGCCGCTCGAACCGCGAACGGGAGCGAGAGCGTCTTGCCGGGCGCGAGGTCGACGGTCTTCGCCCCGAACGAGGTCGTGATCGTCGCCTCGGCAGCGACGGCATCCGCGTTCCGCACCGACACCACCAGCTGCACCTTGCCCGCCACGCACCGCGACGTGGTGCTGGCCCGGAGATCCAGAGGCACGGCCCCCGCCGCCGGCAGCAGCACGGTCGCATAGGCCTCGACGTTGCCCGCGGCATCCTGCGTCTGCACGTGCACGTACCGCGGTTCCTGCGTGAGCTGCACCGAGAACGGCGCCTCGTAGGTCGCGTACATGTTGTTGGTCTCGCCGGTGGGCGAGGGATCGGGGCCGTCCGACCAGATCGTGCGGGTGACGCCCGAGCCGGGCTCCGCATCGGACGGTGTGAGAGTGACGAGAGCGGATGCCGCGTCGACTGTCGCGACGTCGATCGCGGTGGTCGGAGCGACCGTGTCGATCCTGACGCTCTCGGAGGCTTCGCCCACCGCCCCGTCGCCGTCCATGGCACGAGCGCGCACCGTGACCTCGCCCTGCGCATCGACCGGGAACGGCGAGGTGTAGGGGCTCCACGTCTGACCGTCGAGGCTGTACTCGATCGTCGAGATCGCTGCACCGGCCGCCTCGGCCGTCACGGCGACGGTGGGCGCCGAGGTGTACCAGCCGGAGCCCTGGGGCGCCGAGTCGAAGTCGATCGCGACCAGGGGGCCCGCCTGCGAGGCGGGTTCGACGACGAACACCGAAGCGACCGCTCCCGCCGAGTACCCATCGACCGCTCCCGCGACATCGAAGAACGAGTCGGCCGACGCATAGGCCGACGGGTCGATCTCGTCCCAGGCGACGGCGACATCGCTGCTCGCGGTTCCGTCGTCGTAGTGCGCCCGAACCGTGCGCGGCAGCACGGGCGCCGTGCCCGGTGTCGTGATCGTCGCCGCGTAGCCGATGCCGTCGATCGTCGAAGACAGATCGTCCGCCACGAACACGGTCGCCGACACCGGCTGCTCAGGGAAGCCGTCGACGACGCCGGCGACCTCGAATGATCCCTCCTCCGCGTACGCCGCCGGGGCGACCGCCGCCCACTCGACGTTCTCGTAGGCGAGCGGACCGTTCTCGCCGATCACCCAGAGCTCAGCCGGCAGCTCGGGAGCCGTGCCGGTGAGTGTGCGCACCGCGACGGCCTCGGCGTCGATGAATGCCCCTGGATCGGTCGGCTCCGGGTCGATGTTCGGCGCGTCGACGCCGATGACCTCCCACTCGATCACGCTCGTGGCCTTCTTCTCGCCGTCCACGACCGCGCGATCGAGCACGAGCCTCACGGCCGTCGTCGTCACCGCGTCGAAGTCCGCCTGCACCGCGGGCAGGGAGGAGACGGGGGCCGCCTCGTCGAGGACGGGCAGCTCGAAGGCGAGCGAGGCGCCGGTGACCGGCATCCACTCCCCTGCTCCGCTGCGGTACTCGATCTGCCAGGCCGAGGGGATCATGACTCCCGAGTCGCCCGTGAGATGGTTCTGCCACAGGTACACCCGCGACGAGCTCACGGTCACGGGCTTCTCCCACGTGTACGAGGCCCAGTCCTGCGCCGGCCCCGCCGGATCGCCCCAGGTTCCCCACATCTGCGTGTAGTCGTCGGTCGCCGCCGTGCGTCCGTTGTTGAGTGCGGCCGCCGAGTTCCAGCCGGTGACGTAGCCCACCTCGACCGTCGGCGCGTTGTCCCTCGCGGCAGCTGCGACGTTGCTCGGCTCCTCTGCGCCGACGGCGGGCGCTGCGGAACCCGCGAACGCCATGGTCGCCATGATCGCGACGAGCAGCCCTGCCGTCCGCTTGTGCATCCGCATCTCAGCGACCTCCGTCGATCGGGGACTGGGCGGCCGTGAGCAGGATCTTCTGCCGGTTCCGCGAGGTGAGCAGTCCGTCGGCGAGGTAGGAGCCGCTCACCTCCGAGACCGCCGCGAGGAAGTCGGTGCGGGTCGCGAACGGCGCGCGCTCCCAGAGCTCGTCGAGCAGGGTGCGACCCGATCTCCTGGGCGTGGCGACGCCGGAGTCCTTCCCGGCGAAGGCGACCGACGGCTCGGTGCGCTGCACGTACATGTGGTACGCCACGTCCTTTCCGTTGTAGGCGGGCTCGAAGGTCAGCGAGCCGATCGTGAACACGTTGTCGTCGGTCTTCGAGACGCCCCTCGTCACGGCCCCGGAGAGATCGAGCCGGTCGGCCAGGGCCACCTTGAGATAGCTCGTCGCACCGCTCGAGGCCGCCAGCACGACCGGCCCGTACATGAGGGTCTGGATGTCGGGGCGGTCGATCGTGCCCTCGGTGCGCAGGGCGAGCGGGATGCGGATGCCGACCTCGTCGCCCGCGGCCCAGGTGCGCTCGAGCGCCGCATATGTTCCCGGCACGGCGTCGACTCCGGCCGACGATCCGTTGATCGAGATCTCGACTCCCGACGCCCATGCCGGTATGCGCAGATGCATCGTGAGCGGCCCGTCCGGTGCGCTCACGACCTTCAGCGTCGACGTCTCGCCCTGCGGATAGGCCGAGACCTGCTCGAGGACGAGCCCCGTCTCCTGCCAGGTGAGGGTCGACGCGATGTACAGGTTCACGTAGAGCTGCGTCTGATCGGCCGAGCGGAAGTAGATGCCCTCCTGGTACTTCACGTGACTCTCGAGACCCGTTCCGCCGCAGCAGGTGCCGATGTTGCCGTTGCCGTACTCCTTGCGGGCACCCGGGTTCACGGGGAACATGTACAGGTTCTCCGGTCCGGAGATCGACTCGCGGTCGCGGCGTCCGCCGAGGATGTGGTTCAGCACCGTGCGCTCGAAGTAGTCCATGTACGCGGGGTTCTGCTCGGTGAAGAACAGGTCGCCCGCGACCTTCAGCATGTTGTAGGCGGCACAGGACTCGGCGTTGCGCGGACCGATGTCGCCGGCCACGGTGTTCGCCGGACCCCACAGCTCACCTTCGCCGGTGCCGCCGTGCGCGTACGCGCGGCCGGGGACGACGAGACCGTAGAAGCCCCGTGCCGCGTCGAGGAGATGCTGATCTCCGGTCTCGGCGGCGAGCTTGATGTAGCCGGGGAACTGCGGGATGTGCTGGTTCGCATGCTTGCCGTTGAGCGTGTCGGCGCCCGTCGCACAGGCGTCGACCAGCGTCTGCAGCGTGAACAGCTTCGCCGCGTCGAGGAACTCCGCCCTGGCGGGGTCGCTCGAGCGCCAGTACAGCTCGACCAGGCTCTCGTTCATTCCGCCGTACTCGCCCGCGATGTACGAGCCCCACATCCGGGCGAGCTGAGCGGGGGTGCAGGCGGACAGCCTGCTGTGCACCCAGTGGCCGATGCCCTCCGCGAGGGCGAGCGCCTTCTCGTTCCCCGCCAGCGCGTGCGCGTCGAGGAGCCCGGCGAGGATCTTGTGCAGCGTGTAGTACGGGGCCCAGATCTCGCCGTAGGGCGCGTACTCCTCGAGCGCCGAGAACTGCCACTCGCCGTACGCCGACAGGAACCCGGGGTGCGAGTAACGCGGCGCGTCCTGGTGGGTCTGGGCGGCGAGCGCCTCTCGGACCTCCGCGAGGCCGTCGACCAGAGCGTCGACCTTGTTCAGCAGCGCGACCTCGCCGGTCGAGGCGTAGGCCATGGAGATGCCGCTGAGGAAGTGCCCGGCGTAGTGCCCGCGCAGCAGCCCGCCGGCGCCCGCGGTGTTCTGGCCCCGGACGTACTCGCGAGGCCCCCAGCGCTGGGCGTCGGGGTTCGGGCCGTACTCCTCCCAGCCACCGGGCGGCGTCGCGTCGCCCGTGGGAAGCCCCGCATTGCGGCGGAACACCGCGAGGATCTTGTCGACCGAGTAGGCGCGGTACATGACCAGGTGCTGATCGAAGGCGCGGCGGAACACGCTCTGCCCGAGCGTCACGGCCGCGAGCGGGAACGGCGTGACCGTCCACGACGTCGGATACATCGCGGTCGACGCGGCGAGCACGCGGGCGGTCGAGACGGCGGCGCCGGGGCTGCGAAAGGCGGATGCCGGGGCGCCGGCAGCGGGTGGCGCAGCCGACGCCGGGGTCGCGCCCGAGAGGGAGACCGCGGCGAGCATGCCTGCGAGCGTCGCACCTCCTCCCGCGAGCATCTGCCGTCGGGACAGGGCTCGGTCACCGGAGTACGTCATCGTGGTTTCCTTTCGGGGCGGATGCCGGTCATCGGCAGGTGCGGGCGGGGAAGGACGTGGACAGGGGCAGCGTGACGGCTACGCCGTCGATGGTGCCGGAGGCGGTGGCGGTCACCACTCCCGCGGGGAGAGCCGCGAGCCGCGTCGAGACGCTCGCGCTGGTCGACGCACCAGGCTGCGCCGACACCGATCGGCGGCCGTACGGGGTCGTGATGTCGAACACGAGCGGCACGGCATCCGCGTTCCTCGCCGTCACCACGAGCACCGCCGACCCTGCGACGCAGCGCGAGGTCACCGCGACCGAGGCGTCGATCGCAGGCGGCGCATCGGCCGCCCAGGCCTGGAACTCGAGGATCCCGCTCGATCCGCCGGCGCTGTCCTGGCCCCACGCCTGCATGAGGGCACGGAGTCTCGTCGTGGTGACCGGCGCGAAGGCGACCTCGTTGACCGCGTCCGACGAGCGGCCGTATGCGCCGGCCGTCGCGACGTCGGCCCACGCACCGGCCGCGTCGTCGAAGTACTGCAGCCTCCACTCGCGCGGAGGGATCATGCCGCCTCCGGCCTCGTCCGGCTGATCGCGGAAGAAGAGCACTCCCGCCCGATCGATCGTGACATCGCGATCCCAGGCCAGCTGCACCCACTGCTCGCCGACGTTCGGCCAGGTGCCCCAGGACGCTCCTGTGAGCGATTCGTCGTTCACCGCGGTGACGCTGTTCCACCCCGAGGTGTACGAGGCGGTGGGAGTCGCGATCGGTGCGATGTTGCCGGTGAGGGGCGCATCGGGCGAGAGCGGCACGGCCGTGCTCGACAGCGTCGAGACGTTGCCGGCCACGTCGCGTGCGCGGAGATGGACCACGTGCCGAGCGCCGTCGAGGGCGACGGGCGCGACGTACGGCTGCCACCCTGTTGGCGCGTCGATCGCGTACTCGATGGCCGCGATCCCCGAGCCGCCGTCGGAGGCGCTCGCGGTCACGGTGCGCCCCTCGGGGTCGAAGGTCCCCACGACCTGCGGCGCCGCGGTGTCGATGCGCACCTCGGCAGCTGCGGTGGCCGAGACGTTGCCCGCGGCATCCGTGGCCCTCGCCGTCACCGCGGTCAGCCCGTCCTCGGCCACGACGGCATCGACGCGATACGCGTTCTCGTGGGTCGTCCAGTCGGCCGAGCCCGTCGCGATGTCGACGCGCATCCGCACGTCGCGATCGTCGGATGCCGTCGCCCGGATCGTCACGGGCGTGACGAACCAGCCCGATCCGCCCTGCGTGCCGAGCGCCTCGATCGTGAGCTCCGGCGCCGTCGTGTCCGGTGTGCCCGGCGGCACCGGCTCCCGCACGGTGACCGTGGCGTCGACCCGGCCGGCGGCGTATCCCTCGACCGTGCCGGCGACCGTGAGCTCACCGGCCGTGGCCAGGTCGGCGTCGTCGATCGCGTCCCAGTGCACCGGGACGAGGATCTTCTCGTCGGCGAAGTTCACCGCGACCGCGTCGGGCAGAGCGGGCTGCACGCCGACCGTGGTCGCCGTGCTCACCGGATCGATCGAGTCGGGCTGAGCGGCGTGCACCTCCCATTCCTCGACGGCCAGGCCGGAGTACTGGGGTGGCGTCGCGGAGTTCGGCGAGGCGTTCAGCACGGCGCGCAGCCGCGAGGTCGTCACGGCGTCGAACGTCACCTCGTGCATCTGCGTCGTGGTCGTCGGGTAGCCGCTCGGGTTCGGGACGTCCTTCCAGAGCCCGCCCTCCCAGTACTGCAGCACCCACGATGCCGGGTCTGCGACGCCGTCGCCCGTGCCGGGTGCGGCGTCGCGCCAGAAGTCGATGCTCGCGCTGTCGATGCGCACCGGACGCTCCCAGTCGTACTGGATCCACTGCTGCGCAGGACGCACCGAGGACCAGCTGCCCCACATGTCCGGCGGCAGCGGATTGGGGCGGACGATCTCGTCGTTGAGCGCGTCGATCCAGTACTGCGTGGGGATCGGCTCGTTCGATGCGGATGCCGTCGCCCACGGCGCGACGTTGGAACGCGGTGCGAGGTCGATCCCACGGGCGGGTGTGGTGACGACCGGCTTGATCCGCGCTGGGGACTGCGTGTCGTCCCACTCGAGCACGTCGATCGCGACCGAACGCCGGAAGTGGTTCCCGCCGACGGCGTCGGCGGTGTGATACGCGATGTACCAGGTGTCGTCGAACTCGGCGATGGCCGGGTGGCTGGTCGTCGACGTGACGGGCGCGAGAATGCGGCCCTGATACGTCCACGGTCCGAGCGGGCTCGACGCGGTCGAGTAGGCGATGCACGCGTGGTAGACGGCAGGCGTGCAGTTGCTGTCGGGGCCCGCGTTGTTGGCCGCGTAAGCCAGGTAGTAGGTGTCGTCGCGCGTGAACAGCCACGCGGCTTCGAAGAAACCGTCGACGCCCGCCGTGATCGTCGTCGGGGAGCCGACGAGGGTCTTCATGTCGTCATCCAGCTGCGTCGCCATCAGGCGGCTGAAGCTTCCCCAGTACATCCACACCGTGCCGTCGTCGTCGACGAGCACGGTCGGGTCGATGTTGTGGGCGTCGTTGCCGAGGATGCTCTGCGAGACGATGGGGCCTCCCGCGTGGTCGGTCCACGGCCCGAGGGGGCTGTCGGAGACCGCGACTCCGATGCCGAACTTGTCGGGCGAAGTGCTCGCGGCCTCGTTCACCGGGACGTACCAGTAGAACCGCCCGTCGCCGCCCTTCACGACCTGTCCCGCGTACGCGCGGCCGGGTGTGGCCCAGTCGAACACGTCTTCCGGCCGCATCACCGACGGGTGATGCTCCCACTCCCCCGAATCGGGGTCGGTGGTCGAGAACGCCTGCCACTCGTTCATGATGAAGTCGTTCGTGGTGGGACCCGCCTCGTCGCGGCCGGCGTGGATGTACAGGGTGCCGTCGTCGACGAGCAGCGTCGGATCGGCCGAGTACACCGTGCCGTCGCCGATGATGGGGTTCTCCGTCGCGGCGGACGCGGACGAGAGCGGCAGCAGAGCGGCGACCAGCAGCGCTGCGGTGCCGGCCGCCGAGGCGGCGACGCTGCGCCGGGGGATGCGGATCATGAGAGGAACTCCTCGGGACGCGGGCGAGCGGCTCTGCGTCGCGCGCGGATGATGAGCGCGACGGCGCCCAGGATGGCGAGCGCGACGATGACCGCGATCGCAGGGATGACGGGTAAGCCGGGATCGGCCGCGGCCTGTTCGGGCTCGCCCGCGGGAGTGACGGAGGAGCCGATGCTGGCGCCGGAGCTCAACTCGTGATCGCCGTTCACCGCCACGAGCTGCGCCGACCCGAGATCGGTGTCCAGCGGCAGCGAGACGGTCGCCGTCCCGGTGCCGTCCGCCCCGACCGTGAGCACACCCAGCGCGGTGTCGGTGCTCTGCTCGCGGATCTCCCAGGTCGACCCCGGCTCGGCCTCGACGACCGTCACCGGGATCGGCTCGCCGACCGCGACCGCGCGGACGCCGACGTGGAACGAGGCATCCTGCCCGTCCCCTCCGTCGGCGGCCGCGGATGCCGCGACCGCCGACGAGAGGAGGAGGGACAGCACGACCACGGCGGCCGCCCTGATCGCCGCCCTGATCATCGCACGCACGTGCTCGCGACGTAGGCGACCGTGCGCTGCTCGGTCACGGCAGCGCCGTCGATGAGCCCGGTGACGGTGGCGTCGACCGTGCCGGCCGGCATCTCGGCGAGGCGGGTCGTGAAGCTGTGGCTCTGGGTCTTCCCCGTGCCCAGACTCTTGACGCTCTTCGCTCCGTACGGCGTGCTGATCGACACGTCGACCGGCTGCCCGCTGTCGTTGCGGACCGAGGTCACGAGCACCGTCTTGCCGGCCACGCAGCGCGTGGTCGTGGCGATCTCGACGTCGAGCCTCGGAGCAGCCGCGCCCTGTTCGAGCACACGCCATTCCTTGATGCCGAGGCTGCCCGACGCCTCGACCGTGCCCTGCGCCTGCAGGACCAGTCGGAGGCCGTCGGTCGTGACCGGCGCGAAGGCGACCGCGTTGTAGGCGTCGGCCTCCGTGCCGTAGGGCGACGTCGCGGCGACGTCGATCCAGTCGCCCGCGGCGTCTCGGTACTGCGCCTTCCAGCTCTTCGGCACAGCGATCCCGGCGCCGTTCGCGTCGAGGTTGTGCACGAAGTACGCCGCGGTCTCGTCGATCGCCACGGGCTGGGTCCAGTCGTACTGCACCCACTGCTCGGTCACCTGCGGCCAGGCCCCCCACACGTTCGCGTTGTCGCTCGGGTCGACGTCGCCGGATGCCGTCGGCTGCACGTCGTCGTTCAGGCCGTCGACGCTGTTCCAGCCCGCGGTGAACGACGCGGTCGCAGTCGCGATCAGGGCGACGTTGCGACGGTGATCCGCCGTGCCGTCCGGCAGGACGACATCGACGATCTCGCTCGTGCTGCCGGCCTTGTCGGTGGCCCTCAGCTGCACGGTCTGCTCGGTCACCTCGGCGAGGATCGTCTTGACGTACGGCGCCCAGGCGCCGTCGCCGACGCGGTACTCGATCGTCGCGACGCCGGATCCGGCATCCGTCGCCGTCGCCTTCACCGTGCGTGCGATCGGATCGGCCTCGGGCGTCACCTCCGGAGCCGTCGCGTCGATCGCGAACTCCGCCTCGGCGATCGCCGAGACGTTGCCGGCCGCGTCGGTCGCCCTGACGCGCACCGCGTGCGTCCCGTCGGCCGCGATCTCGACCGGAGCCGAGTAGGTCGACCAGGCGCCGTCGTCGACCGAGATCTCGATGGTCGGCGCCGTGTCGCGGTTGTCGGTCGCCGTGGCGGTCACTGTGACCGGTCCGGTGTACCAGCCGCTCTCGGGCCCTGCGGGTGCGATGCTCACGGCTGCGGTGGGAGCCGTCGTGTCGTCGCCTCCGCCACCTCCGTCGCCCACCGTCACCGTGGCCAGTGCCGCCGTGCTGCCCGCGATCGAGGTCTGCACCTCGCCGTCGAGCGTGAACACGCCGTCGGAGGCGTAGCTCGCGGGGTCGACCGCATCCCACGTCACGGGCAGGTCCTCACGGGACCCGTCGTTGTACAGCACGCCCAACGCCGCGGGCAGCTGCGGAGCGACTCCGGTCCGGGTCTTCACCGCGACGCCGTCGACCGCGTTGATCTGGCCGGGAGCGGTGGCGCGCACCCAGACCGCGGCCTGCGCAGGCACGGCCGACCCCGCGACGATGCCCGTGACGGTGAATCCGCCCTCGGCAGACACCTGATCGGCCGTGATCGGACCCCAGGCCACCGTCGCCGCCGAGCGGCTGCCGTCGGCGTAGATCGCGTCGACCTCCGCGGGCAGCTCGGGCACGGTGCCGACCGCTGTGCGGACGTCGATGGGCTCGATCGCGTTCGGCGCCTCGGCGAACACCTGCCACTCGCTGACGCCGACGGCCGCGTAGGGGCTCGTGCCCGCTGCGCTCAGCACGAGTCGCAGCCGCGTGGTGGTCACGGCGTCGAATGTCGTCAGGTTCGATTCGGTGCGGGCGATGCCGTAGGCGTCGGCGCCGGTGACATCGGCCCACGCCGTGCCCGTCCAGTACTGCGCCTTCCACGCCTTCGGCACGTTCACGCCGTCGCTCGACGCGGGGTCGGTCTGGTCGGCCCAGAACGACACCTCGGTGCTGTCGATGCGCACGGGCTGCGACCAGGTGTACTGCAGCCAGCGCGTCGCCGGGTGGTTGCCCGACCAGGTGCCCCAGAGGTCGCTCTGCGCGCCTCCCGAGAACAGCACCTTGCCGTCGTTCACGGCGTTCACGTTGTTCCAGCCGGCCGTGTACTCGGCGGTCGGCGTCGCCGACGAGGCGACGTTGGCGCCCTGCGCGGCCACAGAACCCGTCACGGGCAGATCGACGCTCGAGGAGAACTCGCCGTCGGATGCCGTCAGCCTCAGCACGTAGTCGCCCTCCGCCGTGAAGCGGACGGTGGTCGACGGCGACGCCGCCGAGTCGAACAGCGCGAGCGCCCCCTCGGGCGCCGACACCACACTCCACTGCGAGGTGACGGTGCCGGCCGGAAGGCCGTCGTCCTTCACCGTGCCCACCAGATCGATGTGCCCGGGCGTCGCGACGCCCGACTTCGTCCACGCCTGCACCGCGGGGGCGAGGTTGGTGCCCTCAGGGGCCGTGACGCCGGTGTCGAACACCTGCACCTCCTTGATGGCGGTCTTGAATCCAGCCGCGTGGTTCACAGTGACGCGCACGGCGTCGCCGGTGACGGCGGGGAACTGGATGCGGTTGAGGTTCGCGCGCGGCATGGCCGGGGTGCGGGCCTGGCCGGGTACGGGATGCCACTCTCCGCCTGATCGGTACTCGAACGTGTACAGCGACGGTTCCGCGTAGCCGGCGACCGTCCCCGAGGATGAGCTGCGGTAGAAGTACACGCGGGCGTCGTCGAAGGTCTGCGTCGACCCGAGTTCGACCGTGAGGGAGTCCTGGGCGTCCGGCGATCCGGCCGACCCCCAGAACGGCTCGTTGATCGTGGTGCCGTCGACGGCGCCTGCAGGTACGCGGCCGGCGGCGGAGAAGGTCGCCGTCGCGGACTGCGCGAGGTTCTCCGTGCCTGTGCTGGCGGTCGCGATGTCGGCTCCCGCCTTGGCGAACAGATCGACGACTCGTGCGCCGTCCGCGAAGCGGACGTCCTGCGGAGCATCGACGGATGACGCCTGCGCCGTCACGACGTTCACGCCGTCCGCCGCCTCGACCGTTCCGGTCGCGGGGTCGTAGACGACCTTGCCGAGCGCATCGACTGTGAATGCGAGCGCCCCATCGAGGAACACCGAGTATCCCTCGGGAACCGTCTCGCCGTAGGGCCGCTTGCCGTCGCCCGGCTCATCCCAGGTGACCGTGAGATCGCGGTCGCGATAGCGGATGTTGTTCGCGGTGAAGTGATCCCAGTCGATGTCGATCGGATCGAGCTCGATCTTCGCGTCGTCGCGCGGCCGCAGGCCCATCGCGTCCTCGATCATCGTGAAGTTGGTCGCGCCCAGGATCGTGTGGTGGATCCAGGAGCGGTATCCGATGTTCTGCGGGTCTGCCGAGCCGTCGGCCCAGAACTCGTTCTGGTCGGGCAGCCGGTTGTCCCCGCCGTTCTGGTAGTGCGCCCAGGCGTTCCAGTACAGGAGCTTCTTGTACCACTCGGCATCGATCGCGTCGGTCTGGTAGTCGCGCAGGACGGATGACAGCATCCGGAAGGTGACGGTGGAGTTGATCACGGAGAAGTTGTTGCTGCCCGCCTCGCCCGCTGCCGCGGCGGCGGCCTTGTCGACCTGGTTCGCCGTGTAGAACGGGAAGATCGGATACTCCTTGTCGTCGGCCCACAGACGCAGGGCCTCGACGTAGTCGTCGTCGTAGTCGGCATCACCCGGCTTCGGCACCAGGCCGACCGCGAACGGGTAGTAGTTGTTGATCTCCTTCCACGGCACGTGCTCGCCGGTGTCCGCCATGGCGTGCTCGATGAGCTTGCGCTCGGGGTTCCACAGCACATCCATCACCTGCTCCTTGATGTGCTGCGCGAACGCGTCCATCTCGTCGGCCTTGGCGGTGTCGCCCGCGACCCGGTAGGCGGATGCCGCGGCGAGCGCGTTCGAGTAGAGGTAGGCGTTCTCGGCACGGTCCTGGTTGCCGGGCTTCCAGTGGAAGGACACGGCATCCGCGTCGTTTCCGGTCATCGCACCCCAGTCGTACTCGATGAGGCCGTTGCCGTTGGTGTCGTATGCCGAGACGAGCCCCTTGACGTCGTTCTCGGCATAGGTGGCGAGATTCTCGGCGATGGCCGTCGGGCCGCCGTGCAACTGGTACGAGCGCCACGCCGCCTCGGAGATGTACTCGGTGTAGCTGTTCGACCAGTTCGCCGGATCGCCCGGGTTGTCGACCATCTTCGAGCTCTTCGACGTCTCGCCGGCCGAGACCCAGGGGCCGTAGGAGTAGATCGGGTCGCGGAAGTACTTGAGGTCGTCGATGAACATGCCCGCGGTCAGCACGATCGAGTTGTTGTATCCGAGCACGCCCTCCATCGAGGTGGGGAACTGGTAGTCGTTGCCGGGGATGTTCGCGTCGAGGAAGTTGAAGCGCATCAGCCACCAGCGGTAGAACAGCGTCTTGTCGATGTTGTCCTCGGGCGTGTCCAGGTAGGGCACGTTGTCGGCCCACCAGCGGTTGTACGCCGTGACGTGCGTCGTGTACGCGTCCTGCGGGGTCGCCGCACGGTAGGCGTCGTACTCGCCACGGGAGTTCTCGATCTCGTCGGTGACCAGGCCGAGCTGCACCTTCGTCGTCACCGAGCCCCCGGCCGGCACCGCGATCGTGCGCGTCAGCGTGCCCGCGTCAGGCGTGAAGCCGTCGCCCGAGAGACGGGGGTGGATCGTGGTGAGGTTGTTGAGGGCCGCGACCGTGCCGGTGAGCTCGTCGCCATCGGCGGTCGTCGCGTACGGCGAGGCGGCCCGCAGCGTGACGGATGCCGCGCCTGCGGCCGTGACCTCGAGCTCGGTGACGAGCACGTTCGCATCGGTGATGAACTTCGTCTGCACGACCTCGATGCCCTGCGCAGCATTGCGGTGCACGCTCCGCCAGTAACTCGGCGTCTGCTCGCGCTTCGTCGTGTCCTCTGTGAGGGTCAGTGCGGTGCCGTCGACCTCGGCGACGATCGTGTACGCGTCACGCCCGTCGATCGCCTCCCAGTAGGCGACCTGGCCGCCGAAGCCGAGCTTGGCCGGCTCGTGCGTCTTCATGAATGCGGCGCGGCCCCGCGTGAAGAGCCACTCGTTGTCGTCGCCGAAGCTGCCGGCAGTTCCGGTGCGCTGCAGCATCCGATCGATCCAGAAATCCTTTTCGACCGACGTCCCCGAACCGGCGGCGACGTCGGCGTCGAAGATCGCCTGGAGCTCGTTGCGCACGGCGTAGGGCACGCCGGTGGCGGGCACCGGCTCTGCGCTTCCGGAGAACACCGGATAGCCGATGTCGGTGTTGGCCGCTTGGGCGGGGGTCGCGATGATGCAGCTGGCGATGATGCCCGCAAGTCCTGCCACGGCAAGGGTGGCGCGGGGGATGCTGCGGGATGTGGTTCGGTCCACGTCGTCCGTCCTCTCGAGCGCTGCGCTCTGCTCCGAGCGCTGCTCCGCGTCACGCTATCCACGTCGCAACATCGAGTGCAACCCTTTTCGAAAGATTTCGAAGAAGAATGTGAGCGAGAACAGGAACACGAAAGCGGTCGTCGACCGTGTCGACGACCGCTTCAGAGAGTCAGCGGCGGGCGATCGTGGAGCCGCGGATGACGAGCCGCACGGGAACCGGGCGGATGCCCGTTTCGGCGTCGCGTCCGTCGATCGCGGCGAAGACGTGCTCGGCGGCCTTGCGCCCCAGCTTCTGCAGGTTCGCATCGATCGAGGTGAGACCGGGGCGGGAGTTGTCGGCCAGGACCTCCCAGTTGTCGTAGCCGATCACCGCGAGATCGTCGGGCACGACGCGTCCGAGATCCCTGGCGGTGTCCAGCACGCCGCGGGCGATCTGGTCGGACCCGCAGAAGATCGCGTCGATGTCGGGGTAGCGCTGCAGCAGCATCGCGGCGGCATCTCGGCCCCAGTGCTCGGTCCACTCCGAGAACATGGGCTCGCCCACCATCGTCAGCCCCGCTTCGTCCAGAGCCTCGCGCGCCCCCGCCAGACGATCCTGCGCCGCGGCGTACGCCGGGTCGCCGGTGACGTGGGCGATCCTCGTGCGACCGCAGGCGATCAGGTGCTCGACGGCCATCCGGCCGCCCGCGACGTTGTCGGGGGTCAGCGACAGATCGCGAGGATCGTCGGACGGAGCGTACGCGTACACGACCGGCACCGGGATGTTCTGCCCGAGCGAGCGACGCGGATCCGTGGAGCGACCCACGACGATGATGCCGTCGACGCGGCGGCTCAGCAGAGCGCGCAGATGGTGCTGCTCGCGGATGGCGTCGCCTCGGGCGTCGCACAGGAACACGTTCACGCGCCCCTCGCCGAACGCGTCCTCGGCGCCCATCAGGATCGGGATCATGAAGCGGCCCTCGAGATCGCTCGTGAGCAGCCCCACCGTGCCCGAGCGCCCCGCGAGCAGTCCCCGCGCGACCACGTTCGGCGTGAAGGACAGCTGCTCGGCCACGGCGAGCACCCGCGCCTTGGTCGCCGCAGCGACGTCATCGCGATCGTTCAGCGCCTTCGACGCCGTCGAGATCGAGACCTGCGCGGCCCGCGCCACGTCGCTGAGCGTCACTGTGCGCGCGGCGGTTGCCTCCGTCATGTGCCCTCCTTGAGTTCTGAAAGGTTATCGGCAATGTACTTGACGACGTCTTCCGTATCCAGATATAACAGGTACGAAATGGTTTTCGCTATATTTCGGAGAACCCGTCCGAGCGTCGAGGCGAAGCACCCCCATCGTTCAAAGAAGAGCCAGAGGAGACATCCATGCACATCATCCGGAACCGCGGTCCCGTCAGAGGCGCGGCGATCGCCGTCACCGCCGGTCTGCTCGTGGCGGGACTCGCCGCCTGCTCGCCGGCAGCCGAGGAGGCATCCGACGAGCCGATCACCGCGGAGGGCGTCGACGACGGCTCGACCCTGACGCTGTGGACCCGCGCTCCTATGGAGCACCAGGCCAAGCTCCTCGTAGACGCGTACAACGCCTCGCACGAGAACGAGGTCGAGCTCACGATCGTCCCGAATGACGACTACGTCGCCAAGGTCGGCGCAGCCGCAGGCTCGGGTGGTCTCCCCGACCTGTTCGCGGCCGACATCGTGTACGTGCCGAACTGGGTCGAGCAGGGTCTCTTCAAGGACATCTCCGCCCAGATCGACGAGCTCGACTACAAGGACTCCATCAACCCGGGGCATCTCTCGGCCGGCACCCTCGACGGCAAGGAGCACGTGCTGCCCTTCGTGCTCGACCTGTCGATGCTCTTCTGGAACAAAGAGCTCTTCGCCGAGGCCGGGCTCGATCCCGACAAGGCGCCAGCGACCCTGCAGGAGTTCGCGGATGCCGCGACGGCCGTGCAGGCGCTGAACAAGCCGGACACCTACGGCACGGCGACCGGGCTGAACTGCGGCGGATGCCTGGTGTTCACCTGGTTCCCGTCGATCTGGGCGTCCGGCGACCAGGTCATGGGCGACGACGGCGCCGAGTCCCTGTTGAACGGCGACGCCGCGCAGGAGGTCTACAAGACCTGGGCGGGCCTCGAAGAGGCCGGGGCCGTGCTGCCGAGCTCGACCGACGAGACCGGACCGACCTGGACCGCCGCGTTCAGCGAGGGCAAGGTCGGCGTCATGCCGTTCCCTGCGACGCTGCTGCCCACCCTCGAGTTCGACGCGGGCGTCGCCGGCATCCCCGGTGTCGACGGCGGCGCGTCCACGTTCGTGGGCGGCGACGGCATCGGCATCTCGAAGGACTCGAAGCAGTCCCCGCAGGCGTGGAACTTCCTCAACTGGCTGATGTCGGAGGACGCTCAGGTCGAGGTCCTCGCGAAGGACGGCAACGCCGTGTCGCGCGGCGATCTGGCCGGCAACGAGTACGCCTCGGCCGATCCGCGGCTCGTGACGATCAACGAGGTCGCCGCCCAGGGCGACACCCCGGTGGCCCTGAACTTCCAGCAGGCGTTCAACGCTCCGGGCAGTCCCTGGCTGACGCTCGTCCGCAACGCCGTGCTGAACGGCGAGGACTCCGTGGACGCCGACAACGACGAGATCACCGCGATCCTCTCGCAGTGACCCCGTGTGCGGGGGCGGCGGTCGCCGCCCCCGCACGACACCTCGACGAAAGTGACTCTGATGACCACGACCGCAGCGCCGCCACGGCGGCGTCGACCTCGCACGGGCTTCGGCGGCCCGGTGCAGGGCTGGCTGTACGCCGCTCCGACCGCGATCTTCGTCGCCCTGCTCTTCGTGGTGCCGCTGGTGCTCGTGCTGCAGATGTCGGCGTCCGACTGGCCGCTGCTCAGCGGCAACCGCGGGCTGAACTTCCCCGAGAACTACTCGGACGCCGTGATGCACCGGCTCTTCTGGGATTCCGTCCGCTTCACGCTGCTCTACACCGTGATCACCACCGTGATCCTGATCGGACTCGGACTCGGTCTCGCACTGCTCGTGCAGGAGTCGACCCGGTGGAAGGGCTTCCTGCGCACGGCGTTCCTCATCCCCAGCGCGCTCGGCCTGGCATCCGCCTCGCTCCTGTTCTACGTGCTGTACTCGCCCATCGCGGGCCCCTTCGCCGATCTCATGAAGTCGTGGGGCGTCACGTTCCTCGGCACCCCCGAGGGAGCACTGTGGTCGACGATCTTCCTGATCGTCTGGCGCTACGCCGGCTTCTACATGCTGCTGATGCTCGTGGGACTGCAGGGCATCCCGGACGACGTCTACGAGGCCGCCCGCATCGACGGCGCGAGCCGCTGGCAGACCTTCCGCGACATCACCGTCCCGCTGCTGAAGCCCACCTTCGCACTCACGACCGTGATGTGCGTGACGGGATCGCTGCTCGCCTTCGAGCAGTTCTACATCCTCACCAAGGGAGGGCCGGACAACAGCACCATGACGGTCGTGCAGCTGATCTACAACGTCGCCTTCCAGGGGCAGAACAGCCTCGGCATCGCGGGCGCGCTCTCGGTCATCGTGCTGCTCGCCCTGATCGTCATCAACGTCTTCCAGCTGCGCGCCTTCCGGCGTCCCGACGAGAGCTGAAACATGTCCCAGACTCTGACCCGCACCATCGTCGCGCCGAACCACCAGCCGACCGCCCCTCGTTACCGGTCGAAGGCCGCGCGCGTCGTCTTCGGCATCCCGTACTGGGTCTTCACGACGGCACTCGCGGTGATCTTCCTCTACCCCCTGATCTGGACCGGAGTCTCCTCCGTCGGCCCTCGTGCCGGCACGAGCCAGACCGATGGATGGGGCTTCGGCAACTACGCCGCCCTCGGCTCGTACCAGGCCGGCATCTGGGTGTACCTCGGCAACTCGATCTTCGTGTCGCTGCTGACCGTGGCGCTCACGCTCTTCATCTCGCTGCTGGGCGGCTACGCCTTCGCCCGCTTCTCCTTTCCCGGGAAGAACGCGCTGTTCCTCGTGACCCTCGCGATCCTGATGGTGCCGTACGCGACGCTGCTGATCCCGCTGTACGTGATCCTCAACTCGGTCGGACTGCAGAACTCGCTCGTCGGCGTGGCGCTCGTGATCACGATGTTCCAGCTGCCGTTCTCGATGTTCATGATGCGCATCTCGTTCGAGTCCATCCCCAAGGAGATGGACGAGGCCGCGATGGTCGACGGATGCTCCAGCTGGGGCGCGCTGTGGCGGGTGCTGCTGCCCGCCGTCAAGCCCGGGCTGGTCACGGTCGGCCTCTTCGCGTTCCTCACGGCGTGGAACGACTTCATGGCCCCGCTGATCCTCATCAACGACTCGAACCGGATGACGCTGCCGCTCGCCGTGGCGAACCTCCGCGGGCAGGTGCAGGGCGTCGTCGACTACGGCGCCACCGAGGCCGGCGTGGTCGTGCTGGCCCTGCCCTGCATCCTGCTGTTCCTGATCCTGCAAAGACACTACGTGCGCGGCTTCATGTCGGGCGCTTTCAAGGGCTGATCCATGACTCACTTCTCCTCTCTCACCACCGCCCCCGTCGCCCCGGTCGCTCCTCGCGCAGGACGCCTGCGCCCTCTGGGCCTCGACGAGGTGCGCATCTCCGACGGGTTCTGGGCCGAGCGCCAGCGGATCAACGGCGAGAACACGCTCGCGCACATCGAGAGTCGGCTGGAGTCCGAAGGCTGGCTGCCCAACTTCGACCTCGCCGCCCGCGGTGAGCTGCCCGCCGGCCGCCGGGGCCGGGAGTTCTCGGACTCTGAGGTGTACAAGTACCTCGAAGCCCTGGCATGGGAGATCTTCCGCACCGACGACCCGGCCCTTGAGGCGCGGTTCCGCCGCGTGGTCGACCGGGTGTCCGCGGCGCAGGAGCCCGACGGCTACCTGAACACCAGGTTCGGCCGGCCCGGCCAGGGCGCCCGCTGGTCGGAGCTGGACTGGGGGCACGAGCTGTACTGCCTCGGCCATCTGTTCCAGGCGGCGGTCGCCCGGGCACGCACCCGACCGGATGCCGACGACGGCCTGATCGCGATCGCGATCCGTGCGGCCGATCTGGTGTGCCGCGAGTTCGGCCCTGACGGACGCGACGCCATCTGCGGGCACGCCGAGGTCGAGGTGGGGCTCGCCGAGCTCGGCCGGCTGACCGGCGAAGAGCGGTATCTCGCCCAGGCGGCGCTGTTCGTCGAACGGCACGGTCGCGGCACGCTGCCCGACATCGAGTTCGGACGCGTCTACTACCAGGACGACGTGCCCGTGCGCGAGGCCGAGGCGCTGCGCGGCCACGCGGTGCGGGCGAACTACCTGTCATCGGCCGCTGTTGACGTGGCGGTCGAGACCGCCGACGACGAGCTGCTCGGTGCGCTGCGCGGGCAGTGGGAGCGCACGGTGGCCCGCCGCACCTACATCACGGGCGGACAGGGCTCGCACCACCAGGACGAGGCGTTCGGCGACGACTTCGAGCTGCCGCCGGACCGGGCGTACTCGGAGACCTGCGCAGGCATCGGCTCGATCATGTTCTCGTGGCGGCTGCTGCTCGCCGACGGCGACGCCCGCTACGCCGACCTCATCGAACGCACCCTGTTCAACGTCGTCGCGACCTCCCCCGGGCCCGACGGGCGCTCGTTCTACTACGCCAACACGCTGCACCAGCGCGTTCCGGCACAGGCGGCGGACCCGGAGGCGACCTCGCCCCGAGCGCATTCCTCGCTGCGCGCACCGTGGTTCGACGTCTCCTGCTGCCCGCCGAACGTCGCACGCACGTTCGCGAGCCTCGCGGCGCTCGTCGCCACGGCAGACGACGACGGCGTGCAGGTGCATCAGTACGCCCCGTCGAGCGTGCGCACGACTCTGCCCGACGGCACGGTCGCCGCTTTCGAGGTGTCGACCGAGTATCCCGCCGACGGGCGGGTGCGGGTCGCGATCGCCGAAGACGGCGAGTGGACGCTCACCCTGCGTGTGCCGTCGTGGGCGCACGGTGCGACCGTGCAGGTCGGCGAGGAGCACGCCGCGGATGCCGCACCCGGCACGGTGTCGATCCGCCGGGGGTTCCGCGCCGGAGACGTCGTGCACCTGGTGCTGCCGGTCGCTCCGCGCGTGACGGCGCCCGACCCGCGTGTCGACGCGGTGCGCGGCTGCGTCGCGATCGAACGCGGACCCGAGGTCCTCGCTCTGGAGTCGACCGACTTCGGCGCCGACATCGCGGAGGCGATCGTCGACACGGCCGGCGGGGTCACCGAGGAGGACGGCGTCGTGCACGTCCGCGTGTCCCGCCGTGACACGGGCGACGCCACCGACGTCACCCTCATCCCGTACCACTCGTGGGCGCAGCGCGGTCCGTCGACCATGCGCATCTGGCTGCCGACGAGCTGACCCGTTCAAGTCGCGCGAATGGCGGAATTCCGCCGGATCCTGTCGCCATTCGCGCGATTCGAGTGCGGGCCGGTTCACTACTCTGGCCCCATGCGCATCTCCGACTTCGCCCTGCCCGACACTGCCGCCGCTCGGGGGGCCCGCGAGCTGATGCACGAGTACCACTCCCCTGCGCTGATAAACCACGTCGTGCGGTCGTGGCTGTGGGCCGAGGCCTTCGCGGTCGTCGAGGGGCGCGCCGACGTCGACCACGAGCTGCTCTATGCGGCGGCGCTGCTGCACGACATCGGACTCGCACCCGCATTCGACAACCACGTGCTCGGCTACGAGGAGGCCGGCGGACACGTCGGCGAGGCGATGGCGGCGGGCGCGGGGTGGCCGGCCGCGCGGCGCATCCGCATCAACGAGGTCATCGTGCGGCACAACTGGCCCGAGGTCGACCCGGCGTTCGACCTCGAGGGCTACCTGCTCGAGACGGCCACCGGCCTCGACATCTCCGGTCGTCGCGACGCGGAGATCCCGCTCGAGTTCCGCCGTGAGGTGCTCGCCGCCCACCCGCGCCTCGATCTCGCCGAGGAATTCGGCGCCGGCGTGCGCGACCAGGCGAGCCGCAAGCCGCACAGCCACGCCCGACGTCTGTTCGACGGCGGGGTCGTCGACAAGCTGGCGGCGAATCCGCTCGAGCGCGTGTGAGGATGGATGGGCTCAGAGCCCGAGGCGCTCCAGGTACTCGTTCACAAGGCGCCGCTCGGGGTCGTGCTTCGCGACGAGAGCCGCGAAGTCGTCCCAGCGCGGGTAGCGCGAGCGCACCTCGGCGCCGTCGAGCGTGAACACCTTGCCCCAGTGCGGGCGGGCGGATGCCGGCAGCGCGGCCTCGATGGTCGGCAGCAGCTCGCGCACCGCCGCCTCTTCGGGCTTCCACGTGAAGTGCAGGCCGACGGCATCCGTCCCGTAGGAGGAGCTCAGCCACAGGTCATCGGCGCGCACCGTGCGGATCTCGTTCACGAGCAGCAGCGGGGCGATCCGGTCGGCGAGCGAGCGCACAGCCTCGATGGCGGGCACGGCGTCGACGCGCGGCACCAGGTACTCGCTCTGGATCTCGGCGCCGGCGGACGGCGTGAACTCGAGCTTGAAATGCGGCAGCCGCTGGAACCACGGGCCTGCCACGCCTTCCTGCTCGGTGCAGGCCTCGGGGTCGACCCCGATGATCGGATGCCGCTTGCCCTCGGCGGGCGCCGCCCCGAGCGACGCGGCGAGCGCCTCGCGCGCTGAGCGCCGTTCCGCGGCATCCGCCCTCGTCGCGGGTACCCGCTGCTTGATCCAGATCTGGTCGGCGACGTCGGTCTGCTGCCAGGTCGAGAAGATGCTGACGCTGGTGCCGACGCCGGTGACCGCGCCGAGGTCGCGGAGGATCGCGTCCCACGAGGGGTGCTCGAACACATGCTGGGCGACCTGGTAGCTGGTCTCGACGTCCAGGGTCAGATCGATCACGGCGCCGAGCGCGCCGAGCGCCACGACCGCACCGTCGAAGCCTTCTTCTCCCCGCGCGAGGGAGATCAGCTCACCGGATGCCGTCATCACCGTCACCGCGCGGACGGCGCTCGCGAGCGACCCGGTGCCGTCGCCGGAGCCGTGCGTTCCGGTGGCCACAGCGCCCGCCACGGAGATGTGCGGCAGGGACGCGAGGTTCGCGAGCGCCAGCCCCTGCTCTTCGAGCACGGGGGCGATGTCGCCGTAGCGGAGCCCACCAGACACGCGCACGGAATCCCTGGCGGGAGACACCTCGATCACGCGCGGCATCCGGTCGAGGGCGATCAGGGAGCCGGCGGTGTCGGCGATGTCGTTGAAGCAGTGCCGCGAGCCGAGCACGCGCACGGAGCCTCCGGCGGTGAGGAGCTCGCGGAGCTCGTCGATCGACTCGGGATGCTCGATGGAGGAGGCCCGATAGAGGAGGTTGCCGGCCCAGTTGCTTTCGTCGCCCATGGTGTCAGCGTACCCGCGAGCCGTGCGCCGGACGCGCGGGATAGTCTGACCCCATGACAGCGCCGCCCTCTCCTCGAGCGACGATGAAAGACGTCGCGGCCCTGGCCGGAGTGTCGCCGAAGACCGTGTCGAACGTCGTCACCGGCACGGTCGCGGTGCGCGAGGAGACCAGGGCGAGGGTCGAGGCGGCTATGGCCGAACTCGACTTCGTGCCGAACCTCAGCGCCCGCGGGCTGCGCAACGGCAGGAGCGGGATCATCGCCGTCGCCCTCCCCGATCTGGGCACGGCGTACTCGGCCCAGCTCGTGCACCGCATCGTCGCCGCCGCGCACGACCGCGGCCTCGCCGTGCAGGTCGAGGAGACCGCCACCGAACCCGAACGCGAGAAGGAACTGCTCTCCCGCGCCCGCGCGCACCTGATCGACGGCCTGATCCTGAACCCGATCCGCCTCGAGGACAGCGTCGTGAAGTACGCCGACCGTCTGCCTCCGCTCGTCGTGATCGGCGAGGTCGAGCAGAACCGCGCAGACCACGTCCGCATCGACAGCCGCATGGCCGCCGCCGAGGCGACCCGCCACGTGATCGCGCGCGGCGCGCGGCGGATCGCCGTGATCGGAGCCGACGACGATCCCGCCTTCGAGACCGCCACCAGCCGGCTGCGTCTCGCCGGCGTGCACGACGCGCTGCGCGAGGCCGGCATCGCCCGCGACCGGCGGCTCGAGGTCAACCTGCTGCCCTGGACGATGGCGGGCGGCGCGGAAGCCGCGCGCATGCTGCTGGCGCGGAAGGTCGACTTCGACGCGGTCGTCGCGTTCACCGACTCGATCGCGTTCGGCGCGATGCACACGCTGCACGATGCCGGCATCCGCGTTCCCGACGATGTCATCGTGACCGGCTTCGACGACGTCGAGCTGTCAGAGTTCACCTCTCCGTCGTTGACGACCGTCGCCTTCGATCTGGGCGACTTCGCCGAGGCTGCGCTGGGCCTTCTCGAGTCGCGCATGGACGATCGCGTGTCGCCGCCGCGCGGGCTGATCCTTCCGCACCGGCTCATCGAACGCGCGAGCACCTCGGCCTCGCCGGCCGGGTACCGCCCCTGACCGGCAGGCCCGTCGCGACGGGTATCGATCTCGCTCTTGCGCCGCCGATTACCACGATGTAATGATGGGTGCGCCCCCGACGCAGTCACGAAGGAGTGACCCGATGACACCCCCGCTCGATCTCTCGCGAAGGCAGTTCCTCACCGCCGCCTCGCTGACCGCGGCAGCAGCTCTGCTCGCGGGCTGCGCGCCCGGCGCGACGCCCGGCGCCGGTCCGCAGACGCTCCAGTTCTGGCATCTGCTCTCCGGCGGCGACGGCGTGACCATGTCGCAGCTGCTGCAGAAGGTCAACGACGCGCAGAACGCCTTCCGCATCCGCCCCACCGTCCTCGCCTGGGGCACTCCGTACTACACCAAGCTCGCGATGGCCGGCGCCGGCGGACGTGCCCCCGACGTGGCCATCATGCACGCGACCCGCACGGTCGGCTGGGCTCCGGGTGGGCTGCTCGATCCCTGGGATCTCGACAAGCTCGCAGGCCTCGGCGTCGACGCCTCGACGTTCCCGAAGCCGATCTGGGAGAAGGGCTTCGTCGGCGAGCAGATGTTCAGCATCGCCCTCGACGCCCACCCGTTCGTGGCCATGTTCAACACCGACATCTGCGACGCCGCCGGCGTGCTCGACTCCGACGGCGCGCTGCAGGAGACGACCTCCCCCGAGGAGTTCCTCGAGCAGCTCCGGGCGATCGGCGGCCAGGCGAGCGGGCATGCGCTGTCGTACGGCTACCTGGGCGACGGGGCGCAGATGTGGCGCCTGTTCTACACGCTGTACTCCCAGCACGGCTCGCCCATCGAACTTCCCTCGGGCGGAAAGGCGGTGATCGACAAGGACGTCGCGGTCGAGTCGCTGTCGTTCATGCGCACGCTCCTCGACGGCGAGATCGCCGCGACCCAGGCCGACTACGGCACGGCGGTCGCCGAGTTCTCGACAGGCAAGAGCGGGATGCTGTTCACCGGCGTCTGGGAGCTGCGCACCATGCAGAATGCGAAGCTTCCGTTCGACGCGACCATGATCCCGACGCTGTACGGCACGCCGGCGGTGTACGCCGACTCGCACTCCTTCGTCCTGCCTCACCAGACCCACGCCGACAGGGCGAAGCGCGACCTGACCTATCAGTTCGTCGCCGACATGCTCAAGGGCTCGTTCGGCTGGGCCGAAGCCGGCCACATCCCCGCGTTCCTGCCCGTCACCGAGTCGCCCGAGTACGCGGACCTCGTCCCCCAGGCGCACTACGCCGAGGCCGCGAAGCATGTCGTCTACGACCCGACCGCCTGGTTCACCGGCTCCGGCTCGAACTTCCAGGGCGAGTTCGGCGCGGCCGTGCAGAACGTGCTGCTCAAGGGCGACGACCCCGTCGCCGCGATCGATCGCTTCGAAGCACGCGTCAACACGATGCTCTCGCAACCGAACCCGGCTGACCCCGAAGGGACGTTCGGATCATGATGACCGCAGCCACCGATTCGACCCGCACGATCGTGACGGGCTCCCGGACCGCCGCCCCCGCCCGCCGCGCAGGCTCGCGCAGCCGTGAACAGCTCGTCAGCTGGGCGTTCCTCGCCCCGTTCCTCATCGCCTTCGCGCTCTTCCTCGTCTGGCCGATCATCCACGGCATCGTCCTCAGCTTCACCGACGCCTCCCTCACCGGCGCCGGCGGCGGATTCGTCGGCTTCGCGAACTACGCCGAGGCCCTGAGCGACCCGGTGATGTGGCGATCGCTGTGGAACACGATCTGGTTCACCCTGCTCTCCACCGTGCCGCTCGTCGTGATCGCCCTGCTGATGGCCGCCCTCGTCGACCGCGGCCTGCCCGGTCAGTGGCTGTGGCGGCTGTCGTTCTTCATGCCGTACCTGCTCGCCTCGACCGTGATCTCGCAGATCTGGGTGTGGATCTTCAACCCGCAGATCGGCGCGGCCAACAACATCCTGAAGGCGTTCGGGCTCGAGCCCCTCGCCTGGCTGCAGAACCCCGAGACCAACATGCTCTCGATCGTGATCGCCACGGTGTGGTGGACGGTGGGGTTCAACTTCCTGCTCTACCTGGCGGCGATGCAGAACATCCCGCCGCAGCAGTACGAGGCGGCATCCCTCGACGGCGCGGGCGCCTGGCGCCAGTTCTGGTCGATCACGCTCCCCCAGCTGGGACCGGCGACCGTGCTCATCCTGCTGCTGCAGATCCTCGCCTCCCTGAAGCTGTTCGATCAGGCGTACCAGATGCTCGGCGGCGTCGCGAGCGACACCACGCGTTCGATCGTCCAGTACATCTACGAAGCCGGATTCGTCAGCTACCGGTTCGGCTACTCGGCCGCCATCTCTTACGTGTTCTTCGCCCTCATCGTCATCGTGGGTGTCGCGCAGGCCCTGGTCACGCGCCGCCGGAAGGAGCAGCTGTGATGTCCACCGCGACCCTCACCCCGACCGAGGCGGTCGTCACCGCCACGCCCCGGCGTCGCTCGCACCTGCCCGGCCAGAAGCCGTTCGGCCCCTTGCGCGTCACGGCGTTCGTCGTGCTGCTGCTGCTGGCGATCGGCTGGCTGCTGCCGTTCCTGTGGGCGGTGGCGACCGCCTTCAAGACCGAGCCGGATGCCGCATCGGGCGATCCGTCCTGGATCGGCACCTCGGGCCCGACGGTCGACGCCTTCACGGCGATCCTCTCGCAGGGCAACGTCTACACCTGGGCGTTCAACAGCCTGTGGACGGCCGCGGCCGTGACCTTCATCACCCTGACGATCTCGGCGCTCGCGGCGTACGCGTTCTCGCGGCTCGACTTCGCGGGACGCAAATGGCTGTTCGTCGTGATCCTCGCCTCGATCGTGGTGCCGCCGCAGGTGCTGATCATCCCGCTCTTCTACCAGATGCTCGCCTTCAACATGATCGACACCTACTGGGGCCTGATCCTGCCGCAGGTGGTGGCGCCGGCGATGGTGTTCATCCTGAAGCGGTTCTTCGACGCGATCCCGATCGAGCTCGAAGACGCGGCCCGCGTCGACGGCGCCAGCCGGCTGCGCATCTTCTGGTCGGTCGTGCTGCCGCTGTCGCGGCCGATCCTGGCATCCGTCGCGATCTTCGTGTTCATCGCCGCGTGGAACAACTTCCTCTGGCCGTTCCTCGTCATCAACGACACCACGCTGATGACACTCCCCGTGGGTCTGCAGACCGTCATCAGCGCCTACGGCGTGCAGTACGCGCAGGTCATGGCGCAGGCTGTGCTCGCAGCCCTCCCCCTCATCGTCATCTTCCTCATCTTCCAGAAGCAGATCGTCAAGGGCGTCGCGACCAGCGGCTTCGGCGGTCAGTGACACCCACCTTTCGTGTCGGTCGTTGAGCGAGGAGCGCAGCGACGAGACGAAACGCCCCTTCCATCCCGCAACAGGAGAACCATGGCCAACGCCCGCATCACCATCGACCGCGACTTCACGATCGCCGACGTCCCCCGACGACTGTTCGGGTCCTTCGTCGAGCACATGGGGCGCTGCGTCTACACCGGCATCTACGAGCCGGGGCACCCGCAGGCCGATGAACGCGGGTTCCGGCGCGACGTGCTGGAGCTGGTGCGGGAGATGGGGCCGACCGTCGTCCGCTACCCGGGCGGCAACTTCGTCTCCGGGTACCGATGGGAGGACGGCGTCGGTCCCGTCGCCGACCGCCCCGTGCGCATCGACGGCGCCTGGCACACGATCGAGACCAACGCCTTCGGCCTGCACGAGTTCGTGGACTGGGCGCGCGACGCCGAGGTCGAGATCATGGAGGCCATCAACCTCGGCACCCGCGGTGTCGAGGAGGCGCGGGCGCTCGTCGAGTACGCGAACCACCCCGGCGGCACCTACTGGTCCGACATGCGGCGCCGCAACGGCGCCGAGGACCCGTTCGACATCAAGCTCTGGTGCCTCGGCAACGAGCTCGACGGGCCGTGGCAGATCGGTCACAAGACCGCCGCCGAGTACGGGCGGCTCGCGCAGGAGACAGCGAAGGCGATGAAGCTCGTCGACGACTCGATCGAGCTCGTCGCTGTCGGCTCGTCGAACCGCGGCATGCCGACGTTCGGCACGTGGGAGCACACCGTGCTCACGCACGCCTACGACGAGGTCGACTACATCTCGATGCACGCGTACTACCGCGAGCTCGAGGGCGACGCCGAGTCGTTCCTGGCGGAAGCCGTCGAGATGGACGCCTTCATCGACGGCGTGATCGCCACGATCGACGCCGTCAAGGCGGCGGGCAAGCACACGAAGCAGGTCAACATCTCGTTCGACGAATGGAACGTGTGGGACTTCGACCGGTACAACAACGAAGAGGAGGCTGCGATCGCGGCGGCCGGATGGCGAGAGCATCCGCGCCTGATCGAAGACACCTACAACGTGACGGATGCCGTCGTCGTCGGCACGTTCCTGAACAGCCTGCTGCGCCACGGCGACCGCGTGCACATCGCGAACCAGGCGCAGCTCGTGAACGTGATCGCGCCGATCCGCTCGGAGCAGGGCGGACCCGCCTGGCGTCAGACGAGCTTCTGGCCGTTCGAGCGGATGGCGCGCCTCGCGCGCGGGCGCATCCTGCAGCTCGCGGTGTCGGCGTCGCAGATCGGCACGAAGCAGTACGGCGACGTGGACTCGGTCGACGCCGCCGCGACGTTCGATGAGGAGACGGGCCGCGTGGTGCTGTTCGTCGCGAACCGTTCACTCGAGTCGGCGAACGACCTCACGGTCGACCTTCGCGGCTTCGGCGCTCTGCGCGTCGTGAACGCCGAGACGCTCACGATCCCCGAGGGCGGCGACCGCTTCACCGCGAACCTCGAGACGACGCCGGACGCGGTGCACATGGTGCCGCTCGCGGGCGCCGAGGTGGTCGACGGCGCCGTACGCGCGACGCTCCCCGCGCTCTCCTGGTCGGTGATCGAACTCGCCTGAGCTGGTCGCCGCGTTTCGTCTCGGTCGCTGCGCTCCCTCGCTCAACGAACCGCGGGGAAGGATGCCGCACCCCCGGTCGTTGAGCGAGCGAAGCGAGACGAAACGCAGTCGCGAGGGGGTCAGTCCGTGACCGTCGGCCAGCCGTCGGTCCAGGTGATCGGCAGCAGACCGAGGGTCGGGATGCCGTCGGCATCCGCGTCGTAGTAGTGGAAGGCGAGCATCCCGCCCGACACCGACTGGCCGCCGGGGCCGACGCGTGACCCGTCGGAGGTGAGTACGACCGTGCCGCCGTCGTCGAGCAGTGCGCCGCCGTCGGCATCGAGATAAGGGCCTTCCACATCCCGTGAGCGCCCGACGATGATCTCGTAGGTGCTGTCGACGCCCTTGCAGCAGAAGCCGCGCGAGGCGAACAGGTAGAACCATCCGTCGTGCGCCACGGCGTAGGGCGCCTCGATCGCGTTCTCGGCGAGCCCGCGGTCGGCCAGCCGCAGCGGCTCGGCGTCGTCGGCGCGCAGACCGCTCGGCCACTCCAGCTCGACCATGCGGATTCCCGACCAGAACGAGCCGAACGACATCCACGGGACGCCCTCGGCGTCCTCGACGATTCCGGGATCGATCGCGTTGAAGTCCTCGCCCTCCGAGGCCATCACCTCGCCCTGATCCACCCACTCGTAGGCGGGATCGTCAGGGTCGAGGGTCGTGTTGGTCGCGAGGGCGATCACCGAGCGATTGCTGCCGAACGTGGATGCCGCGTAGTAGAGGTACCAGGTGCCGTCGTGCTCGTAAAGCTCAGGAGCCCAGAGGTTGTCGACTCCTGGAACGGCCTCGGACAGCCACTCGGGCTTCGTCTGCCAGACCTCGCCGACGTACTCCCAGCTGACCTCGTCATCCGAGCGGCGGATCTGGATGTTCCCGTCGCCGATCTGACCGTTGCCGGTCGAGTAGACGTAGTCGCCGTCGTCGGTGTGCACGTACGCGGGATCGTGCACGAACACGTCGCCGGACAGCGACGGCGCAACGGGGGCGGCCGAGCATCCGACCAGCGCCGCCGCCGCTGTGGCGAGCACAGCGGCGGCGGCGACCAGACGTGAGGGGCGGATCACGAGAGGGCGAGCGCCGACCAGGAGACGGGCGGGAGCGTGACGGTGAGCACGCCCTCGGTCAGCACCGCGCCCTCGAGCTGCTTCAGCCCGACCCGGTTCTGGTCGGCGAGGGTGTTCTTCGCGTACACGTCGTCGTCCCACACCGTGACGGCCTCATCGATGCGCGAGGCGCCGAGCTCGGACACGGCGATCTGCACCTCGATCGACTCGGTCTGGCTGCGGTTCACGAGGAACACGGCCGAGTTCGATCCGTCGGTCGTGACGACCGAGTCGACCAGGGGCGCGTCGCCGTAGACCGCGGTCGAGTAGGTGCCGACGTCGATGCGCGGCTTCACGATCTCGCCCTTCGCGAGGCGCGAAGTCACCGAGAACGGGAAGAACGTGGTCTGCCGCCACGCGGCGCCGCCCGGCTCGGTCATGATCGGGGCGATCACGTTCACGAGCTGCGCGAGGGAGGCCGATGCGACGCGGTCGTGGTTCTTCAGCAGCGTGATGAGCAGGTTGCCGAGCACCACGGCATCCGCCACCGAGTAGACGTCCTCGAGCTGGCGAGGAGCGACGCGCCACTCGTCGTTGACCTCGTCAGAGGCCTGGTGCTCGTCGAGGTACCAGATGTTCCACTCGTCGAAGGAGAGCTTGATCTTCTTCTTCGACTTGAGCTTGTTGCCGACGTGGTCGGCCGTCGCCACGACCGTCTCGATGAAGTACTGCATGTCGAGCGAAGAGGCGAGGTACGAGGCGAGGTCGCCACCGCGCTCCTGGTAGTAGGCGTGGCACGAGATGAAGTCGACGTGCTCGTAGGCCTGCTCGAGGACCGTGCGCTCCCAGTCGCCGAAGGTCGGCATCGACGAGCTCGACGAGCCGCACACCACGAGCTCGAGATCCTTGTCGGCCGTCTTCATCGCCTGTGCCGTGCGGGCGGCGATCTTGCCGTAGTCCTCGGCCGTCATGTATCCGGTCTGCCAGGGGCCGTCCATCTCGTTGCCCAGGCACCACATCTTGATGCCGTGCGGCTCGACGGTGCCGTTCGCGATGCGCTGGTCGCTCAGCGCGGTGCCCGAGGGGTGGTTGCAGTACTCGAGCAGGTCGAGGGCCGCCTCGATGCCGCGGGTGCCGAGGTTCACGGCCATCATGAGCTCGGAGCCGGTGAGCTTCAGCCAGCGGGAGAACTCGTCGACACCGACCTGGTTGGTCTCGATCGAGTGCCAGGCCAGGTCGCGGCGGACCGGACGCTGATCGCGCGGACCGACCGAGTCCTCCCAGCGGAAGCCCGAGACGAAGTTGCCGCCGGGGTAGCGGATCGTGGTCGAGCCCAGCTCGCGCACGAGGTCGACGACGTCGAGACGGAAGCCGTCCTCGTTCGCGGTGGGGTGGCCGGGTTCGTAGATGCCGTCATAGACGCAGCGGCCGAGGTGCTCGACGAACGAGCCGAAGATGCGTCGATCGATGGGAGCGACGACCGCCTCGCGGTCGATGGAGATGCGTGCCTTGGTCACGGGGTATTCCTTCTCTGAGTGGTGCTGAGGTCTTCAGGCCGCGATGCGCGCGGCCGGATGCTGAGGATCGTTCTTCGCCAGCCGGTGGTCGATCAGACGCACCGAGACGGCGAGAGGGAGCGACGCGCCCACGAGGGGGATCACGACGGGGAAGATCGCGGCGATGATGCCGAAGGCGAGGAGTGCGAGCAGTACGCCGATCGCCGTCATCGGCGAGCTCAACGGCACCGCCACCGCGTAGCGCAGCAGCGCGAGCGGGGTGTCGCGATAGCGCACGAGCAGCGTGACGGACACGATCGCGGTGAGCACGACGAGGAACGCGACGACCGTCGCGAGCGCGGTGAGGGCGGCGGACGCGGGCCCTGCCAGCACGGGAAGCACGAGGAAGTCGGCGCACAGCAGCGCGGCGGCCACCAGGAACGGGATGCCGGTCAGGTTCGCCCGCCGGAACGACTCGCGATACGCGCGGATGAACGCGCGCACGGTGCCGTCGTCACCGCTCCCGCGCAGGAGCACGGTCGCGGACGCGACCGCTGCCGGCATGACACCGCACACGATCAGACCGACGATCACACCGCCCGCGAACAGCAGGTTCACGAGGACCAGCGTCCACACGGCCTGCAGCATCTGCATGATCCGGCCGGTCCACCCCAGGCCCAGCTGCGCCTCGACGCTCACGACGCGACCGCCTTCGAACCGCTCCAGACGACGCCCTGCTCGTCGATGCCGCTGAAGGCGAGGACGGGCCGGCGGGTCACCGGATCCCACGCGCCGAACACGACGGCGTCCAGGGTGACGACGTCGTGCGCGCCACGAGGCGTTTCGTCTCGGTCGCCGGCGCTCCCTCGCTCGACGACCAGGCTGGTCGCCGCAACCGGCTCGCCGTCCGTCAGGACATCCGAGATCACGCGCACGCGCTCGGCGTCGATCATGGTCGACACCTCGGGCGCGAAGCGCACGGCATCCCATTCGCCACCGGCAGGCTCCGCCGCGGAGAGTCGCTCGGTGCCGAGACCCGCGAACGGATGCGGTGACACGACCGGCCATCCCGACGCCGTCCAGTGCACGCGCCGCACCTGCGCCTCGTGCTGGGCCGGCGCCTCGGCGAACCTCACGTGGTGCACCATGAACGTCGCGTCGCCGTCGTGGAAGATCGAGTTGTGACCCGGCGCGATGAGGCCGGCGCCGCCCGGGAACCGCAGTCCGCCGAGGATCTTCGTGCCGGCGGCGTGGGCGTCGGCATCCGATGACACCCTCAGATCGCGTCCCTGATGATCGAGGTACGGGCCGGTGATGTCGTCGGACACCCCGACCCTCACGTTGTAGGTGTCGACGAGCGAGTCGTACGAGACGAACAGGAAATACCGTCCGTCGCGTGGCACGACGTAGGCGCCCTCGATCGCACCGTCGACGCTCTGCGGACGGCGGGCGATCAGGGTGCCCGGCTCGTCGCGCACGCGCAGCCCCGTCGACGCGGACAGCTCGACGGCGTGGATGCCGCCGAAGAACGACCCGTAGATCATCCACGGCGAACCCGCGCGGTCGAACACGATCGCGGCGTCGATCGCGTTGAACGAATCCCGTTCGTGCTGCGTGGCGATCACGATGCCCTCGTCGGTCCAGGGCCCGGCGAGATCGGATGCCGTGGCGAGTCCGATCGCCGAGGTGCGCGATCCGAAGGTCGACGCCGAGTAGTACATGTGCCAGCGCGTGCCGCCGTCGGAAGTGGGCCAGCGGACCACCTCCGGCGCCCAGAGGCCTGCGGCGCCGGACCATTCGGACGCGGGGCGCGGAACGCCGCCGAGGGCGGTGCCCCGGTAGGTCCACGTGACGAGGTCGGGCGAGGTGCGCACGTGCGCGCCGGCGGGAACCTGGTCGGCGCCGGCCACGGCATCCGTCGAGAACATGTACCAGAGGCCGTCGTCGCCGCGCACGACCGTCGGGTCGTGCGCGTGCCGCGCCCCCCAGCTGCTCGTGTCGATGTCGATCGGCATGATCAGCCCTTCGCTCCGGTCAGCGCGACCGACTCGATGATCTGCTTCTGGAAGACCACGAACACCACGAGCACCGGCACCAGTGCGATGAACGACGCCGCCATGATCAGCGGATAGTCGGTCTGGCTGGCGTATGTCGCGTTGAAGCTGCCGATGACCACCTGAAGCGTCTGCCGCTCGGGCGTGTTCAAGTAGATGATGGGCGCGAGGTAGTCGTTCCACACGGCCATGAACCACAGGATGAACTGTGCGGCGATCGCGGGCCGGATGGCCGGGAAGATCAGCGTGAAGAAGATGCGCAGGTAGCCGGCCCCGTCGAGCTTGGCGGCCTCGATGATCGAGTCGGGCACCGAGTCGAGGAACTGACGCAGGAAGAAGATCATCACGATGTTCCCGAACAATCCGGGCAGGATCAGCGGCCACAGGGTGTCGATCAGGCCGGCATCGGCGAACATCTTGAACTGCGGGATCATGATCGTCGGGAACGGGATCATGATCGCGGCGAGCAGCGACAGGAAGATCACGTTCTTGAACGGCAGGCGCATCTTCGCGAAGGCGAACGCGGCGATCGCCGAGCTGATCGTGCCGACGACCGTGACGCTCACCGAGACGATGAGGCTGTTCATGATGCCGCTCGCGAGCGGGCCCGCCGACCAGACGCGGATGTAGTTCTCCCACTGCACCGGATCGGGGATCCACTGCGGGGGCAGCGCGAACACGGCCTCCTTGGTCTTGAGCGAGGTGCTGAAGGTCCACACCAGCGGGGCGACCATGACGATGCCGCCGATCGACAGCACCGCGAACAGGATCGCGTTGACGAGGCGGTACTGCGAGGTGCGGCTGCGCCCTGAGGCTGCGGCGCGCTTCGCGCGCGGCACGGTGAGCGCGACGGTCTCTGAGTCGTTCTGGAACATGATGATGGGCCTCAGTCGATCGAGAACTGGAAGCGGCGGTTGATCCGGAACTGGATCGCGGTGATGGCGAAGACCAGGAGTCCGAGGACGACCGACATGGCGGTGGCGTAGCCCATCTGCAGGTAGTTGAACGCCTTCTGCCAGATGTACCAGACGATGGATGCCGTGGAGAACTCGGGTCCTCCGGTCGGGGTCATGATGTTGATCTCGATGAAGATCTGCGCGCCGCCGATGATGCTCGTGATGACCAGGAAGAAGGTCACCGGGCTGAGCATCGGAATCGTGATGCTGCGGAACTGCTGGAACGCGTTGGCGCCGTCGATGGACGCGGCCTCGTAGAGGTGACGCGGCACGGACTGGAGAGCCGCCAGGTACAGCAGCATCGAGAACCCGAGGCCCTTCCAGATCGCCATGATGACGATCGCGGGCTTCGCCGTGTCGGCGTTCTGCAGCCAGTTCGGCCCGTCGATGCCGAAGAACGAGAGCACCTGGTTGATGAGGCCGAAGTCGCCGTTGTACGCCCACTGCCAGAGGATCGCGACGGCGGCGAGAGAGGAGATGACCGGCACGTAGTAGATCGTGCGGAAGAACGTGGTGCCGCGCATCTTGCGGTTCAGGGCGAGGGCGAGCAGCAGCGAGAGGACGAGTCCGATCGGGATGCCGATCATCATGAACACGGTGTTGCCCATCGCCTGCCAGAAGTACGGGTCGGCGAACATCTGCGTGTAGTTGTCGATCCCGTTGAAGACCGGGTCGCTCAGACCGTTCCACTGCGTGAACGAGGCGTAGAACGAGAACAGCAGCGGGTAGGCGGTGAAGATCAGGAAGCCGATCACGGGGATCGCGATGAACGCCGCGGCTGCGAGATGTTCACGGCGGTGCAGTCGGGAGCGCCGCGTGGTGGTCATCGACATGGTCACCTCTTCTCAGGGGAGGTCGTTGCGGGGAGCAGAGTCGGATGCGGGACGAAGTGGTGCCCGGGGGCCGCGCTCTCACGCGGCCCCCGGAGCCGGGTCAGCCGATGCCGGCGTCGGCGTTGGCCTTGTCGAGGAGCTTCTGCATGCGCGGCTGCACCTCGGCGAGGTAGTCGGCTGCGGTCTGCTTGCCCTCGACGACCGGGGCGATGTTCTTGAACAGCTCGTCGTACCACTCGGCGGAGTAGGTGGTGTTCGCCGGCAGCGGGCGACCGTAGTCGTTAGCGATGTCGAGGAACTCCTGCTTGTTCGCGGGCGGGAGCGTGCTGGACGCGACCCACTCGTCGGCCATGTCCTTCAGGTTCGGGATCTGCACGCCGGCATCCACCAGGGACTGCTGAGCGGTCTCGTCCGTCGAGAGGTAGATCGCGAGCTTGGTGGCGATGTCGGCGTTCTTGGTCGCTCCGGAGACGGCGATGCCGAGAGTTCCCGTCCACGTGGCGGTCTCGCCCGTCGAGCCTGCCGGGTAGGGGATCAGATCCCAGTCGAAGTCGAGCTTCTCGTAGGTGGGCACGTCCCACGGGCCGACGGGGAAGAACCCGATCTCGCCCTTCATCCAGCGCTGGTACGTGTCGAGCGTCTGGGAGTCGGTGGTCGACGGCGTCACCTTCGCGACGTTCGACATGTCGGCGAACCACTGCAGCGCTTCGGCGAACTCGGGGGTGTCGACCGTGACCTTGGTGTGGTCCTCGTTCAGCCAGTCGCCGCCGTTCGACCATACGAAGGGCTGCAGGTTCCACTGGACGTTGAGCCCGGTGCCCCACTGGTCGAGCGTGCCGTCGCCGTTCGTGTCCTTGGTCAGCTGCTTGGCGACGTCGATGAACTCGTCCCAGGTGTAGGGCTTGTCCTTGTCGGGCAGCGGGATGCCGGCGGCCTCGAGCATGGTCTTGTTGTAGCCGAACGAGAAGGGGCCGATGTCCTTGGGCATCGCGTAGATCGCGCCCTGGCCCTGCACCTTGCCGTCGAAGCGGTAGCTGTCGACGCCGTAGGCCCAGACGTTGTCGAGGTCGGCGGAGGCTTCGACCTCCTTGGTGATGTCCTTGATGATGCCGGACTTGACGTAGGCCTGCACGCTGCCCGGGTCGACGTAGAACACGTCCGGGATCTGCTTGCCGGTGATCGCCGCCTTGAGCTTGGTGCTGTACTCGTCGGCCGTCGTCATGATGATCTTCACCTTGACGTCGTTGTCCTTCTCGAACTGCTTGATCGCCGCGGTGTACGCGTCCTTCTCCGCGTCACTGCCGCGGAACATGAAGGTGATCTCGTCGGAGCCGGAGCTGCCCGCGCCTCCGGCGGAGCATCCGGTGATGGTTGCCGTGGCGAGCGCGATGGCACCCGCAGCGGCCAGGATCCGTGACTTCATTGTGCTGTGTTTCCTCTCGGGAGCGGACTTCGATGTCTGTCGCGCCGGGCGGTTGAGCCCGTGTTCCTCGGAGCGACTGTCACTCGTTCTACAACGTTGTAGTAAACGTTGTAGAAGTATTGTGACCCGAACCGGGCCCGCTGTCAACACGAATTCCGCAGCCTCGTCACCAGGGCTCGTCCGCGACCGTCACGACGAGATCGAGCACACCACCCTCCGCATGCACGGTCGTGGCGTGCACGAGCCGTCCGTCAGCGTTCCACAGGAGCGAGTGGCTGTAGCCGGACTCGTCATCCGCGAGCATCCGCACAGTCGGCGTCGGCAACTCGAACGAGCGCCACTCCCCTGCGCCGCCCGCGAGATTCACGAGTGCGCGGTTGGTCACCCCGCCCTCCCGGTCGAGGCTCACCCGCCCGGTGACGATCACGACCGTCCGCCCTCGCGCATCCACCCGCCAGGCGATGTTCGGCGTTCCTGCGAGCGTGGTCCCGTCGGATGCCTCCAGCAGCAGACCCAGGTCGGCGGGATCGCCCCAGTCCGTTCCGTCCGCGGACGCCACCAGCCGGACGGGGATGCGCTCCGGCCCGACCACCTCGAAGACGCCGCGACGGGATCCGTCCGGCATCCGCCCCGTCGGCACGAACATCCCCGGTCTCGTGAAGCGATCCGCGACCCCGAGATCGAGAACCGGCTCCGACCACTCGTCTGGCGTCTGCGCCGTGCGATGCACGATGACCTGCAGCATCCCCTCGGCCTTGCGCCGTTCGTCGGCGTAGTAGCACACGAGCCGATCGTCGATCAGGTCGAGGCTCGGTTCCCACACCGCGGTCGTCGTCGCAGAAGGCCGCCAGTCGTACTCGGCCGGCCCGCCCCGATCGACGTCGCACAGGTGCCGCCACGAGCGACCTCCGTCGCCACTGGCGTAGATCACGATCCTGGTCGACTCGAGCCCGGGTGGGATCGCGTTCCCCGCCAGCAACAGGGTTCCTCGATCAAGACCCGCCCACGCGGCGGGCAGCTCGAACAGCACCGGCTGGTAGCGATTGCCTTCTCCGTGCCGATCGTCGGCGACCTCGGCGATCAGGTTCCACGACCTGCCTCCGTCCCCGCTTCGATAGACCGGGAAGATCGCGCGGCCCTCGCCATCGTCTCGGCGGAGCTCGGCGGTGAGGAACAGATCGCCCGCGTGCGGGCCGTCGACGGCGGTGGCCAGCAGCCGGGTGTATGCGGCGACCGGCCCGGAAGGTGCACCCGCCCTGACGACGGTGGTGACCGCGCCCGTCATCTGCCTCCTCCGCGTGGTGCGTTCGCCTCGGCATCCGTCGCCTGGGCCAGGAACCGGTCGGCCACGGGATTGCGCCGGCGGTCGAGACCGCCAGGCGACTCGACCAGATCGTAGAGACCCATCGTGAGCAGCGAGCGTTCGCGTGGTGTCGTCGCGTGGCGATAGGTCCACTCGTACATGTCGAACAGCGGCCACCAGGTGTATCCGACGATGTCGACCCCCTCCTCGCGCAGCTCGCGGATGCAGGCGACGGAATCATCGAGCCACGCGATACGCACCTCGGGAGAGTCCGTCACGCAGGTCTCGGTGAGCATGACCGGGGCGCCGTAGCGGTCCGCATAGATGCGCAGCAGCTCCGCCATCCCGGCGACTCCGTCATCCTGCGTGGGCCACGGGTCGACGAATCCGCCCGCGTGGCTCACTCCCTCCTGCATGAGCTGGGTGGAGTGGCGGGGGTAGTAGTTGACCCCCATGACGTCGGGTCGCACCGCGTTTTCGCGGAACCACGCGAGACGCTCGTCCGAGACGCCGCTCGCGGCCAGACTCCGCGCCAGCGGATGCTCGGGCCCCACGCCTCCGGTCACCAGATCCTCCACGAGGAAGGACTGGGCACGCTGCAGTTCCACGAGCGCCCGGTGCTCGCCCGCGACGTCCCCGGCGAAGCGCGCGGTCGCATCGACGTGCACGAAGGTCGCCCGATCGCCCAGCGCGTCGGCGATCGCACGCTGCGCGCGCACGAAACCGTCCGCGAGAGCCACCGCGATCGTGTTGTAGCCCGATTCGCCGGTGAGCTTGGGCGGCCAGTACCCGATGTCCCCCGCGAAGCGCGCGTGGATCATCGGCTCGTTGACCGGCGTGTAATCGGTCGCGATCTCGGCGTAGCGGTCGGCGGCCCTCGCTGCGAACTCCTCGAAATACGACGGGAAGTCGGGGTGCGCGAACTCGCGCTCCACCCACAGCGGCGTGCCATAGTGCAGCAGGTCGACGATCGGCCGCACGCCCAGTTCGGCGAAGCGTCCCATCACGGAATCCACCCAGTTCCAGTCCCATTCCCCCCGGGCCGGGTTGACCCGGTGCCACGGGATGCCCCACCGTACGAACTCGGACCCGACCTCGGCTGCGAGCCCGAGGTCCTCGTGCCAGCGCTCGTAGTGGCCGGTCAGCTCATACTCGTCGAGCGCCCGCTCCCCTGGCCCGGACTGCGGGATGAACGTGTCTTCGATTCCGAGGCCGAAGTGCAGCCTCCCGTCGGTGTACCAGGTCATGGTGTCATCCCTTCATTCCGGTCATGGCGACTCCCTCTACGAAGCGCCGCTGCACCACGAGGTAGAGGATCACCAGCGGCAGGACGGCGATCAGCGCGCCCGCCATCATCACGCCGTACGGCGCGGTCGAGGTGGCAGAGCCGGTGACCAGGGCGAGTCCCGCGGTCAGCGGCCGCACTTCCGAATCGCTCGTCATGATCAGAGGCCAGAGCAGGTCGTTCCAGTTGCCCACGAAGTTGAACAGCGCCATCGTCAGCAGCGCCGGCTTCGTGTTCGGAAGGATGACCGACCAGAAGATGCGGAACTCGCCGGCGCCGTCGATCCTCGCGGCGGAGTCGAGGTCGCGCGGGAGCGTGATCATGAACTGCCGCAGCAGGAAGATGCCTGCGACGTCGGCGGCTCGAGGCACCACGAGCCCGAAGAACGTGTTGACCCAGCCCAGCGACGAAGCGATCTGGTAGATCGGCAGCAGCAGCGCCTGGAACGGGATCATCATGGTCGCGATGAGCACCGTGAGCAGCACACCGCGACCACGGAAGTCCATCCGGGCGAGCGCGTAGGCGGCCAGAGTGTTCAGTGCCAGCGAGAGCAGCGTGACCGTGCCCGCGAAGATCAGGGAGTTCCCGGACTGCTGCAGGACGGGGAGCCGTTCGACGAGACCCGCGAAGTTGTCCAGCGTCAGGCGCGAGGGGATCAGGCGCGGCGGCCAGTGGTTGACCTCCTGCTGCGGCGAGAACGCGGCGAGCGCGATGACCACCACGGGGAACGCCGTCACGAACACGAGGGCGACGAGTCCGGCGAGAACGAGGACGCGTTCGGCGATCGGCGCCCTGGTGGCACCGCCGCGCACGCGCCGAACGGCTCCTCCGGCTGTCGTCAGTGCGGCTGTAGCCGTCATTCGAGTTCCTCCTCGTGCCGGGAGTTGATGCGCAGCTGGATCAGTCCGAGGACGAGCGTGATGAGCAGCAGCAGATAGGACAGGGCCGATGCGAAGCCCAACTTGAAGTCGCGGAATCCGTCGGTGTAGATGCGGTACACGAGGGTCTCGGTCGCGTGATCAGGTCCGCCCTGGGTCATGATGTAGATCTGGTCGAAGGCCTGGAAGGCGCCGATCAGGGCGAGGATCACGACGAACGTCATGGTGCTGCGCAGTCCGGGCAGGGTCACGGCGAAGAACGTGCGCCAGCGCCCTGCCCCGTCGAGACGGGCCGCCTCGTACAGATGGCGCGGCACGCTCTGCAGCCCGGCGAGGAAGATGACCATGAAGTAGCCGAAGTTCTTCCACACCGCCACGGCGGTCACGGCGGGCAGAGCGGTCGCGGCCGTGCCGAACACGTCGCCGAGGTGCACGCCCACGAGACTGAGCCAGTACGTGACCAGTCCGAGGTCGGGGTCGAGCAGGAAGCTCCACGCGATCGACGCCACGGCCATCGAGATCACGAACGGCAGGAAGATCGCCGTCCGGAAGAACCCCCGAAAGGGGATGTCGTCGCGATTGAGCAGCAGAGCGGCCCCGAGGCCGGTCAGGATGACCAGCGGTGCGTACATCGCGGCGTAGAGGACGGTGTTCAGCAGCGCACGGAGGACGGATGCCGACGTCAGCGCGTCGACGTAGTTGTCGATGCCGACCCATGCGGGATCTCCGAACCCGGAGGCATCCGTGAACGAGGTGACGAGCGCCTGGATCGCAGGAAGGAAGACGAAGCCGACGATGATGAGCAGGGCGGGCCCGAGAAAGGCGTAGGCCTTGGCTGCGCGGCGTGCGTCTGCACGGCGCAGTTCAGCGCGGCGCAATTCGGGGCCACGACGCCCGCCGAGTGGAACGGGCGGCCGATACCGGCGAGGGGATGCGGTTGTGGTCATGAGTGTGCTCCTGTCGGCGAAGGCCGGCTGCGCGCCGGCCCTCGCCACCCGGCCGTTCACTGGAACGGCGCGATGATCTCCTTGAGCTTCTCGTCGGTGCTCTTGACGAGGGAGGCGACATCGCCTCCGGACCCCTCCGTGATGTGGACCGACAGTGTGTCGAGCTCGGTGTTGACGTCGGTCGCTCCACCCGGGATGGTGGCGAGCGGGATGTACGCGTCCTTCGCCTCGGGCGTCAGGGCCGCGATCAGCGGATTCGCCGACAGCTCTTCGGCCGTGATGTCGGTGCGGTTCGGCGGGTAGTTCGCCTCGAGCGCCCACTTCAGCTGCGCGTCGTGCGAGTTGAAGTACGCGAGGAAGGCCTCAGAGCCGGCCTTGACCTTCTCGTCCTTCGCACCCTGGCTCGTCAGCCACCAGTAGTTCGCAGCCGCGGGAGTCGCCGCCTTCGCCGAGCCCACAGGAGCCGGGAACTCGCCGACCTCGATGCCCGCCGCTTCTGCTCCCGTGACGACCCACGGGCCGATCCACGTCATCGCCGCCTTGCCGCCGGTGAACAGCGCGACAGCATCCGCCAACCCGATGTTCGTCGGGCTCCATCCCTTCGCGTAGCTCTCCCGCCACCATTCGAGCGTCTTCACGTTCTGGGCCGAGTCGAGCACGATCTTGCCGTCCTCCACGACCTCTCCGCCGCCGGCTTGCAGGATCGAGGGCAGGAACGTCGCCTGCTTGTCGCCGAGCGCGAGTCCGTAGGTCTCCGGCGCGGCGCCGTCGGCGCCCTTGACCGTGAGCTTCTCGGCGAGCGCGATCAGCTCGTCCCACGTCTTCGGGAACTCCGTGATGCCCGCATCGGCGAACATCTGCTTGTTGTACCAGATCGAGAAGGGCGCGTATCCCATGGGTACGCCGTACTGTTCGCCGTCGAACTCCGTGTAGTCGACGACGTGCTCGTCGTAGGTGTCGGTCTCGTTCTTCGGATCGTCGTAGAAGTCCTGCAGGGACGCGAACGCCTTCTGCCGGACGTATCCCTGTGCCGCGTCGACGCTCTGCACCACGAGGTCCGGACCGTTTCCGGACTTCAGCGCGGGCAGAAGCTTGTCGGAGATCACGTTCCAGGGGTTGACCTCGATCTTGACCTCGTATTCGTCCTGCGACGCGTTGAAGTCGTCGGCGATCGCCTGGACGACTTTGCCGTCGGCCTCGGTGAAGCCGTGCCAGACGTGGACCACTGTGGGCGAGCCGTCCGAACCGGACGTGCCGGACGCCGCGCAGCCGGTGAGCATGAGTGCTGCGGCGGCGACGAAGCCTGCGGCGCCGCGCATCCTCCTCCGGAATGTTGACATGCTGTCCTCCTTGATAGCGATGGGGTTCATGGTGCTGTGCGCGGTCGCGTTGTTCAGCGTCCGCCGGTGCGGTCAGTCGTGCGGGTCTTGACCGGTACCGTCTATTACATCGTTGAACTACAACGATGTAATAGAAGGATGAACGCTGTCTCCCCGGTTGTCAAGAGGGAAGTTCGAAGCCGGCGGGCTCTCGACTTCGCCGCGAGCTCCCCCGTTCGTTCATCGATGTACTATGAAGCCATGACGAGGAGGCGGATATGACGCAGGCCACGATGCAGGACGTGGCGCGACTGGCCGGAGTCTCGTCGAAGACGGTGTCCAACGTCATCAACGACCGCCCCTACGTGAGCGCCGAGACCCGCGACCGCGTCGAGAAGGCGATCACCCAGCTCGGCTACAAGCTCAACCTCGCCGCTCGCAATCTGAGATCGGGCCGCAGCGGCGTGATCGGACTCGCCGTGCCGAGCCTGAGCGTCGCGTACTTCGCCGAGTTGGCGGAAGCCACCGTCGGTGCCGCAGAGCAACACGGCCTGGTCGTGCAGATCGAACGCACCGGCAGCCTGGAGCGCGAGCGCGCTCTGCTGGCCAGCCCCCGGCTGCAGCACATCGACGGCCTGATCCTGAACCCCATGGACCACACGGCCGAGGAGCTCGAGTCCGTTCGACTCGCCCTGCCCACGGTCGTGCTCGGCGATCATCCGGTCGGCGGGGCCGCCGTGCACATCAGTACCGATCAGCGCGCGGCCGCCGCACTCGCGACCGAACAGCTGCTGCTGACGGGCCGACGACGCATCGCCGCCATCGGCGCCCGCCACGACGACCGGCACGGTTCGGCGGGGTTGCGCTTCGAGGGCTACCGGTCCGTGATCGAACGCGCCGGCGGACGCATCGACCCCGCTCTGATCGTCGAGGCCGACCCCTGGACCCAGCTCGCCGGTGCCGCGGCGATGAGGGAGCTGCTGCAGCGCGGCGCGGAGTTCGACGCCGTCTTCGCCTTCAACGACAGTCTCGCGCTCGGCGCGATGCGCGCCCTGGGCGACGAGGGACGGCACGTGCCGGAGGACGTCGCGGTCATCGGCATCGACAACATCGCTGAGGCCGAGTACTCGATCCCCAGCCTGAGCACGGTCGACCTCGGCAGCAGACGGATCGCCGAGACGGCGGTGAGCCTTCTCGTCGAGCAGCTGGGGGCCGAGAAGCCGCCGACGCCGCGGCGGGTCATGGTGGACTTCACGCTCGTGCTGCGCGAGTCGACGGGTCGCTGACGCGCAGTCAGGCCGCCGGCGCCGACTCCCGCTGCAGGATCCGGTAGTCGGCCAGCAGCGTGCGGGGCGGAGCATCCGCATCGCCGGCGATCCGCTCGAGGAGAGTCGAGACGGCCGTGCGCGCGATCCACTCGCGGCCGGGGTCGACGGTCGTGAGGCTGGGGATCGAGTACTCGGCCTCGTCGAGTCCGTCGAAGCCGAGAACCGCCACGTCCTCGGGCACCCGACGCCCCGCTTCCTGCAGCACGCGCATCGCACCGAGTGCGAGAGTGTCGTTCAGCCCGAAAACGGCGTCGAACTCGACGCCGGCGGCGAGCAGTTCACGCATCGATCGCGCCCCGTTCGCGCGGTGCCAGAGAGTCGTGTACCCGATGATGCTGTCGTCGTAGGGGATGCCGGCGGCCTCGAGCGCCTCGCGGTAGCCCTGCAGTCGCAGCGCCGCCGAACCGATGAGCTCACCCTCGTGCGCGCCGACCACGGCGATCCGCCGACGCCCCTGGGCGATCAGATACTCGGTCGCCGCGCGCGCGGCATCGACGTTGCGCATCGTCACGTGATCGGTCGGTCCGTCGAAGATGCGCTCACCGAGCAGCACCATCGGGAAGGGCACGTCGAGGGCATCGGCGTCCTCCTGCCCCATGCCGAGCGGACTGAAGATGAGGCCGTCGGTGAGCTTGAGCCGCGGACTGCGCAGCAGTTCGAGCTCTCTCGTGCGATCGGCGCCGGTCTGCTCGACCAGCACGACGACCCCTGCGGCCTCGGCCTCGCGGATCACCTCCGCGGCCAGTTCGGCGAAATAGGCGAGACTCAGATCGGGCACGGCGAGCGCGATGGCGCCGGTGCGGCCCGAGCGGAGGTTGCGCGCGGTGAGGTTGGGCGTGTACCCGAGCTGCGCGATCGCGGCTTCGACCTTCTCACGCGTGGCAGGCCGGATGTGCGGGTAGTCGTTGATGACGTTCGAGACGGTCTTGATCGACACTCCGGCGAGCCCCGCGACGTCGTGCAGCGTGACAGCCATGGCACTCCCCTCCGTTCGCGCCAACTCTACAACGTTGCAGAAACGCCGAGAGCCGCTCTCACGATGTTAGTGCGCCATGCGGTGTACTGGTGCCATGCACGCCTCACCACGAGCCATCGCCGCCGCCCTGCCGCCCCTCGGCTGGAACAGCTGGGACTGCTTCGGCGGCTCCGTCACCGAGGAGGAGGTGCTGGCCAACGCCGAGTACCTCGCAGCCCACCTCTCGCGGTTCGGATGGGACACGGTGGTCGTCGACATCCAGTGGTACGAGCCGGATGCCGGTCACCACGACTATCGGCCGGTCTCCGACCCGGTGCTCGACGCCTGGGGGCGGCAGTTGCCTGCTCCGAAGCGCTTCCCCTCCGCAGCCGACGGGTCGTTCCGCCAGCTGGCCGACCGGGTGCATGCGCTGGGGCTCAAGTTCGGACTGCACATCATGCGCGGCATCCCCCGCAAAGCCGTGGATCTGGACCTGCCGATCCTCGGTACCGACCTCACCGCCGCTCGGATCGCCGACCGCGAGAACGTCTGCGAGTGGAACCCAGACAACTACGGAATCGATCACTCCGTCCCCGGGGCGCAGGCGTACTACGACTCGCAGGTGGCGCAGTTCGCCGAATGGGGAGTCGACTTCATCAAACTCGACGACGTGCTGCACCCGCCCGTGCAGCTCGCGGAGATCGAGGCCTACTCGCGCGCCATCGACAACAGCGGCCGCCCGATCGTGCTCAGCCTCTCCCCCGGCAAGCAGCTGTCGTCGGTGCATCTCGACGCGTTCCGCCGCGACGCGCAGATGTGGCGCATCTCGGACGACCTGTGGGACGACTGGAGTCAGGTCGTCGACATGTTCCAGCGCGCCGCCCGGTGGGCGCCGCTGCAGCAGGTCGGGTCGTGGGCGGATGCCGACATGCTGCCGCTCGGTCGGATCGGCATCCGGGGTCATGTCGGCTCCGATCGGCTGTCACGGCTGACGCTCGACGAGCAGCGCACGATGCTCACGCTGTGGTGCATGATGCGCTCGCCGCTCATGTTCGGCGGCCACCTCCCCGACACTCCGCCCGAGACGCTCGCGCTGCTGCAGAACGCGGCCGTGCTCGCGCTCCGCGCCGGCACGGGCAGCCGCGAGATCGTCCGCGACGGAGACCTGGTCATCTGGACGGCCGACCTCGACGGCGCCACCGCATGCGCGGTGTTCTGGCTGAGCGACGAGGCCGCATCGTTCGACCTGCACCTGTCCGAGCTCGGGCTCCCTGCCGCCGTGTCATCGGATGCCGTGCACGACCTGTGGTCGGGCGATCAGCTCGCAGTCGAGACCGGGGCCGTGCGGCTCGAGCTGCCCGCGCACGGGGCGCGGCTGGTGCGCATCGGCTGACCCGAGGCGCTCACGAGAATGCCCGGCGTCCGCATGGGACGCCGGGCATTCTCGTTCTCAGACGCGCATCATTCCCAGACGCGCGTCACTCCCAGACGACGGAGGGCTTCTCCGCCGAGAAATCGACCTTCGGGGTGAGGACCTCGCCGCCGAAGAGCACCTCGAAAGGCTCGGTCGACGAGCCGTTCGAGGCCTCGAGCGTGATGTCGACGCTCCAGTAGTCGTAGGTCGTCACGATCGCGCGCTCGCTCACGTACGGCTCCAGATTGTCGAGCTTCGACTGGTTCTCCGCGTCGATCGTGCGCGTAACCGTGCCGTCGACGGGCGTGTAGCCGTCCTGGCTCATGGTGCTCGTGTTCATGCCGCACGGGGTGTCGAGCGTCTTCATGGCGAGGCACTCGGCGAACGAAGCCTTGACCATCTCGCGGAACGACGCCGTGCCGGCCTCGCTCAGGATCGGCTTCACCTCGTAGAGCGCTTCGGTGTCGTCATCGGAGGCGACCACGAGCGTGCTCTCGCCCTCGATCGCGAACTCCTCCGGTCCGACCGCGAGCTGGTAGGTGCCGGGGAAGACGTACACGCTGTCGGTCGGCGCCTCGGCGCCGTTCACCGTCAGGCCGAGTCCTTCGAAACCGTACAGACCGGAGAACGACACCAGGCCGTCGACGATCGTGAGCTCGGTGCCGTCGTAGGACGGGTTGACGTCGAAGGTGCGATCGACCTTCGTGTCGCCGATGGTGAAGGTGACCGGGACCTGGGTGTCGCCGTAGTCGCCCTCGGTCTCCTTGCCGACCTTGATCTTGTCGATCTTGCCGAGCTTCAGCGACTCCTTGAGGACGTCTGCGGTGAGAAGGTCGTCTTCGCCGTAGTTCTCGACGTAGGTGATGGCCGTCTCGGCGTCGCCGTCGGCGAGCGCCGTCAGGTACTGCTCGACGTACTCGGATGCCGAGGGCTTGGCCGGCCGCGTCACGATCGGGACGATCACGGCGGCCGCGATCGCGAGGATCACCACGGCGCCGCCGCCGATCAGGCCGAACAGGAGGCCCTTCGACATCGGCTTCTTCGGCGCGGGCGCGAAGCCGGCGGCCGGGTAAGCGCCGGGATGGGGTGCGTTCGGGTCGACGGGAGCGCCCGGGTAGGACGCAGCGGCCGCGGCCGGGTAACCACTGGGATCGCCCTGCGGGGCGGCCTGGTACTGCTGCGTGTCTCCGTGAGCGGCCGCGGGGTAAGGCTGGGGGCCGGACGCCGGGGCGTACGGTTCGGTCGGAGCCGCTGCCGGATACGCGTACGGGTCACCCTGGGCGAGCGTGGAGTAGGGGTCGGCCGGCGCCCCCGACGGAGCTGCGCCAGGGTATGCGGGTGCGGCCGGATTCGCATTCGGGTCGAAGGAGGGAGGCTGAACCGGCTCGGGCTGGTACGGCGCAGGAGGCTGAACCGGCTCGGGCTGCACCGGCTCGGGCTGGTAGGGCGGCGGCGGTTGCACGGGCTCCGGCGCAATGGGCGGGGCAGGCGGTGCGGGCGGAGCCGGCGGCTGAGTCGGCTCGGGCTGGGGCGGCTGCGGGTTCTCCGGCGTTTCGGTCATGGCTGCTCTCCGTGGACACCGTCGTCCGCGGCATCCGCTCTGCTCTTCGTCACCTGGAAGAGGTGACCCCCCTCCCTGCCGCGGTGCGTGCGACCGGGAACCTCTTCAGATTACCGCCCGCCACCGACGACACCGGGCCCTTCACCATGGGGAGATCTGCCCATGGTGAAGGGCCCGCGCGGCGGCGTTCAGCCGGCGATGTGCCGCTCGTCGACGCCGTCGTAGTGCGAGAGCGGGCGGATGAGCGCGTTCGCTCCGGCCTGCTCCATCACGTGCGCCGTCCAGCCGGTGACGCGCGCGGCGACGAACAGCGGAGTGAAGGTGAGGGTGTCGAAGCCGATGAGGTTGTATGCGGGCCCCGACGGGTAGTCCAGGTTCGGGTAGATGCCCTTGCGCGCCACGAATTCCGACTCGAGAGCGTCGTAGAGCTCCGCCACGTCGCGCCGCCCGTAGTGCTCGACGAGCGTGTCGAGCGCGGCCTTCATGGTGGGCACGCGCGAGTCTCCGCGCTTGTACACGCGGTGGCCGAAGCCCATGATCTTGCGCTTCTCGGCGAGCGCCGTGTCGAGCCAGGACTTCACGTTCGAGGCCTCGCCGATCTCGTCGAAGATGTGCAGCACCGCCTCGTTCGCGCCGCCGTGCAGAGGCCCCTTGAGCGCGCCGATCGCGCCGACGACCGCCGAGTACAGGTCGCTGAGCGTCGAGGTGATCACGCGCGCGGTGAACGTCGAGGCGTTGAAGGAGTGCTCGGCGTACAGGATCATCGAGCGGTTGAACGCGTCGACGACGACCGCATCCGGCTCTTCACCGAAGGTCATCCAGAGGAAGTTCGCCGAGTAGTCCAGGTCGTCGCGCGGCGCGATGGGCTCTTCGCCACGGCGACGACGCTGACCGTAGGCGACGATCGCGGGCAGAGCCGCGAACAGGCGGATGCTGCGCTCGAGGTTCTCAGCCGGGCTGCCCCCAGCGTCGAGAACCGAGCCGCCGGCGCCCGGGTCCGATGCGCCGATCGCGCTGACCGCCGTGCGCACCTCGTCCATCGGGTGGGCGCTGACCGGGATGAGATCGATCACCGCCTTGACCTCTTCGGAGAGCGCACGGTGCGCACGCTCGGTGGCGCGCAGGTCGGCGAGCTGCTCGGCATCCGGCAGCTCCCCGTTCCAGAGCAGATACGCGACGGCCTCGAACGGCTGGGTCGCGGCGAGCTCCTGCACGGGGTACCCGCGATACAGCAGACTGTTCGTCTCGGGGTTGACCTTCGAGATCGCGGTCGTGTCGACGACGACGCCTGCGAGGCCCTTCTTGATGTCCGGCTCGGTCATGGTCACTCCTTCGTGGTGTTTCGGTCGTGGCTCCCGGTCGTTGAGCGAGGAGCGAAGCGACGAGACGAAACGTGCTGCGTTTCGTCTCGCTTCGCTCGCTCAACGACCGCCGCTTGCTCAACGACCGGTGGTGTCGATGGTGAAGTTGAAGACGCCGGAGTCGAAGTGGTTGTACGACTCGTAGTCGATCAGATCGTAGAGATCCGCCCGGTGCTGCATCTCGCCGAGCTTCGAGGTCAGATGCCCCTCGTCGTTCAGCGTATCCAGCGCGCGGCCGGCCGACCCCATCGCGATGCGCAGCAGCGACACGGGCCAGATGACCATGCGCACGCCGGCGCCGCGCAGCTGCTCGACCGAGAACAGTTCGCTCTTGCCGAATTCGGTCATGTTGGCGAGGATCGGCACGTCCAGCGCATCTGCCATCGCCTCGAACTCGTCGAGCGTGCGCATCGCCTCGGGGAAGATCGCGTCGGCCCCGGCATCCACCAGCGCCTTCGCCCGGTCGATCGCGGCGTCCAGCCCGTCGATGGCCCGGATGTCGGTGCGCGCCATGATGAGGAAGTTCTCGTCGCGGCGAGCATCGGCGGCGGCGCGGATGCGCTTGATCGCCGTGTTCTCGTCGACCACGCTCTTGCCGTCGAGATGGCCGCAGCGCTTCGGGTTGATCTGGTCCTCGATGTGCGTTCCGGCGAGCCCGGCGTCTTCGAGCTCCTGGATCGTGCGGGCGACGTTCATCGGCTCGCCGAAGCCGGTGTCGGCATCGACGATCGCCGGGATGTCAGTCATCCGCGCGATCTGCTTGGCCCGGCCGGCGACCTCGGTGAGGGTCGTCAGACCGATGTCGGGGAGACCGAGGTCGGCGGCGAGCACGGCACCCGAGATGTACACGCCGTCGAAGCCCTTCTCCTCGATCAGTCGTGCGCTGAGCGGATTGAAGGCGCCGGGGAAGCGCAGCAGTTCGCCGCTCGCGAGGCGCTGGCGGAAGAGCCGCCGCTTCTCGACCGGAGTCACCGTGGAATACAGCATCAGATCTCCTTTCTCGGGCGGAGGCGTTTCGTCACTTCGACTCGCTTCGCTCGCTCAGGACGACGCTCGTCGCTTCGCTCCTCGCTCAACGACCGGTGACCTCCTGGTCGTTGAGCGAGCGAAGCGAGACGAAACGCGGTGACGAAACGCTCCATCAGAAGAGCCCCTTCGGAGCATCGGCCGCCTCGAGCAGGCCGGGCTTCGCGATGATCGAGAGCTCGCCGACCTCGGCGGCGGTGAGTTCAGGCAGCCGCTGCACCAGCTCGAGGAACCGCTCGATCTCGGCGGGCTCGAGCACGGGCTCGGCCAGCAGGCGGAACTTCGCGATGTAGTTCTCCCGGGCGAACGGACGCGCTCCCAGCGGATGCGCGTCGGCGACGGCGATCTCGTCGACCACGGTCGCGCCGTCGGCCAGGCGGAACTCGACGCGACCGCCGAAGGCCTTCACGTCGGGATCCTCGGAGTGATAGCGGCGCGTCCACTCGGCATCCTCCGCCGTCGTGATCTTGTGCCACAGCGCGACGGTGTCAGAGCGTGCCGCCCGAGACGGAGCGTAGGAGTCGACGTGGTGCCAGCCGCCGTCCTGCAGCGCCACCGCGAAGATGTACGGGATCGAGTGATCGAGCGTCTCGCGCGATGCGGTCGGGTCGTACTTCTGCGGGTCGTTCGCGCCCGAGCCGATCACATAGTGCGTGTGGTGGCTGGTGTGCAGCACGATCGACTCGATGTTCGCGGGGTCGCGCAGCGCCGGGTTCTCGGTGCCCAGCTTGCGGGCCAGATCGATCCACGCCTGCGCCTGATACTCGGCCGAGTGCTCCTTCGTGTACGAGTCGAGGATCGCGCGCTTCGGCTCGCCCGCGGCGGGCAGCGGCACCTCGTACGCGGCATCCTTGCCGTGGAGCATCCACGCGATCACTCCGTCCTCGCCTTCGTAGATCGGCGACGGGCTGGTCTGCCCGCGCATCGCGCGGTCGACGGCTTCGACGGCCATCTTGCCGGCGAAGGCCGGAGCGTGAGCCTTCCAGGTGGAGATCTCGCCCTTGCGGCTCTGCCTGGTGGCGGTCGTGGTGTGCAGCGCCTGACCGACAGCCTGGTAGATCGTCTCAGCGTCGAGGTCGAGCAGGGTGCCGATGCCGGCTGCGGCCGAGGGGCCGAGGTGCGCGACATGGTCGATCTTGTGCTTGTGCAGGCAGATCGCACGGACGAGGTCCATCTGGATCTCGTAGCCGGTCGCGATGCCGCGCACCAGCGCGCGGCCGTCCTTGCCGGCGTGCTGGGCCACCGCGAGGATCGGGGGGATGTTGTCGCCAGGGTGCGAGTACTCCGCCGCGAGGAAGGTGTCGTGGTAGTCGAGCTCCCGCACGGCCACCCCGTTCGCCCACGCCGCCCATTCGGGACTCGTGCGCCGGTCGAGCGACGCGCCGAACAGGTTGGCGCCGTGACCGCCGGTGGAGACCGGGTGGCTGAACGCCTGGGCGCGGGCCGCGTTGATCGGCGCACGGGTGAGGGATGCGGCCGCCACCGATGCGTTGTCGATGATGCGGTTGATGATCATGTCGACGACGGCGGGCTCGACCTCGACCGGGTCGATCGCGACCTCGGCGATCTTCCAGGCGAGCTGGCCGGAGCGTTCCAGGTTCTCGTCGCTGCGGTGGACGCGGACGTGGTGGGTGACGGTCATTTCTGTCCTTCGTTCAGGGTCTCGAGGATGCCGATGAGCGCATTGTGCAGGTGCACGTGCGTGGCGTGGGCGGCCAGGTCGCCGTCGCGATCGGCGAGGGCCCGGGCGATCGTGTGGTGCTCGGCGGCGGATGCTGCGAGCCGGGCCGGCTTGTCGCGAGCCATCCGCCGCACGCGCACGAGGTGGGTGCGCACGGTGCGCAGGGCCGAGGCGATGTAGTCGTTGTCGACGGCGGCGTCGAGGGCCGTGTCGAAGCGGGCGATCAGCGCGTAGTACGCATCCCGACCCTCCCCTGCTGCGAGGTCGACGTGCGCGAACTCGTCGGCGAGGGCGGCGAAGAGCCCGGCATCCCCACGGGCCGCCGCGAGCCTGGCCGACGTCTCCTCGAGCGCCCGGCGGATCTCGAACAGCGCGCGGATGTCGTCGACGTCGAGGTCCGCCACCACGGTGACGCGCGGCGACTGCTGCACGACGAGGCCGTCGGCCGCGAGGCGGCGCAGCGCCTCGCGCATCGGCGTCCGGCTGATGCCGAGTCGCGCGGCCTGTTCGACCTCGCCGAGCACGAAGCCCGCCGGGAGTGCTCCCGACTGGATGCCGTCGAGCAGATCCGCGTAGGCGCGATCACTCGCGGTGATGCGATCCGCGGCGAGAGTCATGGCCTCAGTGTATACATAAACCTCAAAGAATGGCGACGGCCAACCATGCGCAGCAGCTCCGGTATACATTCATAGTCGGATCACTCGTCCTTCAGGTACGGATTCCACTTCGACAGGAACGCGGAGATGATCACGCCTCCGGCCAGGGTCGTCTCGTCGACGTCGAGCCGCCGATCACCCTGAGCGGCGAGGGACGCGAGCGCCGCAGTTCGCAGTGCGACGACGCGTTCCTGCTCCCGCGGACTCGGCCACGACCTGCTTCTCGAAGTCCTCTTCCCCCACGGACTCAGGGTATCCACGCACGCCGGGACGGGCATTCCGTCGGGAGGTCGGCAGACGAACGCGGCGCGTCACCGGGAATCGACCCGACAGACGTGAAATCTCCCGACGAACCGATCGCGGCGTCAGCCGACGATCGCAGGCCCTTTCCGGACGGGCACCGCTTCGACGACGAGCGCGGGCGCACCGGCATCGGCCCCGGCATCCGCCTCGCCGAGCTTCACCACGACGACCCCTGCGAGCACGAGCGCTCCGCCGATCGCCTGCACTGGTCCGGGGATCTGGCCGAGCATCACGGCACTGAGCACCATCGCGGCGACCACCTCGGCGAGCGCGACGAACGACGACAGTCGCGAGCCGAGCATCCGCGTCGAGATGACGCCGAGGATGTACGCGAGCGCCGTCGCGATCACGCCCATGGCGAGGACCGGCACGAACCAGGGCACGGTCACGATGCTGTACTCGATGTCGGCGGTCGTCCACTCGAAGGGGAGCACTCCGGTCAGCACGGCGACGGTGAGACCGAGCGCGCCGATCAGCAGCCCGAGACCGGCGAGCGCGATCGGCGGCAGCCCCGTGTCGGCCCTGCCCGAGAGCACGAAGTACGTGGCCGCGCCGATCATCGCGCCGAGTGCGAACAGTATGCCGCCCAGGTTCACCTGCGCACCGGTGAGGATGTCGAGCATGAGCACGAGGCCGACGAAGGCCACCGCCGCACCGGCAAGGCTGTGCTTCGTGGGCTTCTCGCCCCGTCGGACCCACAGCCAGAGGACGACGGCTATCGGTGCGGTGTACTCGATGAGCAGAGCGATGCCCACGTCCATCACGGCGACCGCCTGGAAGTAGCAGAGTTGCGCGAGCGTCACGGCGAGCACCCCGTAGACGAGGATCATGCCGGCGTTGCGGCGCACGATCCGCCACTTGCCCCGCAGTGCGAGCAGGGTCGGCACGAGCAGCACGAGGGCCGCGACCCACATCCGCACGGTGACCGCCGCACCGGGACTCCAGCCCGAGTCGATGAGCCCCCGGGCGAACACGCCGGACATGCCGAACGACACCGCCGCACCGAGGGCGACGAGCAGGCCCGCACTCGCACCGCGATGCGGGACGAGTCGAGCTTGGTCATTGGCCACATACATCATGGCATGTGACGCTACTCCGCCGCGATGTAAGATGTCAACATGATCTTCACCGATGACACGGAGGATGCTCTCCGCTCGGCCGTCTGGCTGGTGAACACCGCGGAGGCTCCGGACACGCTGACGGATGCCGCAGACGAGGCCGAGTTCCTTGAGGAGTTCCCGTTCACGGGGCGCGTGGACCGGGACGCCGTCGAGCTCGAGGCCCTGCGCGGAGTCCGGGCGCAGCTGCGCACCATGCTCATCGCCCCGCGCGACGAGATGGCCGAGGCCGTCAACGAGGCCCTCGCATCCGTGACCCTGACGCCGCGGCTGACCAGGCACGGCGACATGGACTGGCACCTGCACGCCGTCGCCGACGACCGGCCGCTGGCCGAGCGCGTGCTCGTCGAGACCGCCATGGCGCTGATCGACGTCATCCGTGCCGATGAGGGCTCGCGCATCTCCGTCTGCGCCGACGAGACCTGCGAGGCCCTCGCGCTCGATCTGTCGCGCAACCGCTCGAAGCGCTACTGCTCGACCACGTGCGCGAACCGCAACGCCGTCGCCGCCTACCGCGCGCGACGGAGCTCCTGATCGCTGAAGCTTCACACTCTTCACAAACTTCTGAAATCGGCGTAGCCTTCCGTGCATGGACACAGTGATCCGCACGAGCGGCCTCACCAAGCACTACGGCCGCGTGCACGCTCTCGACGGCCTCGACCTCTCCGTCACCGCAGGTCAGGTGCACGGCTTCCTGGGACCCAACGGCGCCGGAAAGACGACCACGATCCGCATCCTGCTGGGCCTCGCCCGGAAGACGGCGGGCGTCGCGGAGGTACTCGGACGCGATCCGTGGAAGGACGCGACCGACCTGCACCGACGCATCGCCTATGTCCCCGGTGACGTCAGCGTCTGGCCGAATCTCTCGGGCGGCGAGGCGATCGACCTGCTGTCGCGGCTGCGCGGAGCCTCGACCAAGAGCTCCGAGTACCGCTCGAGCCGGGAACGGCTCGAGGCGGCGTTCCAGTTCGATCCCCGCAAGAAGGGCCGGGCCTACTCGAAGGGCAACCGGCAGAAGGTCGCGCTCATCTCCGCCTTCGCGGTGCCGGCCGACCTCTACATCCTCGACGAGCCGACCAGCGGGCTCGACCCGCTGATGGAGGTCGTGTTCCGGCAGGAGATCGCGCGGGTGAAGGATGCCGGCGCCACGGTGCTCCTGTCGAGCCACATCCTGTCTGAGGTCGAGCTGCTGTGCGACCGCGTCTCGATCATCCGCGCCGGCCGCATCGCCGAGTCCGGCACGCTGCCGGAGCTGCGTCATCTCACCCGCACCGAGGTGTCGTTCGAGGCGGCGGATGCGGGGGCGGTCGCCGGGATCGCCGAGGCCCACGATGCGACGTTCGGCGAGGGTCGCGCGAGATTCACAGTCGACAGCGACGCCATGGCATCCGTCCTCCCTGTCCTGGCCCAGCGCCAGGTCACCGGTCTGCGGATCGAGCCGCCCTCTCTCGAGGAGCTGTTCCTGCGCCACTACGGCGACGAGAGCGCATCATGATCCCTCTGCTCCGCCAGCGCCTCCGGCGCGACTGGCTGCAGCTCTCGCTGTGGATCATCGGCGCCGTGCTGCTCGCCTACGCGGGCTATGTCGGGGTCACGCAGTCGTACAGCACGGTCGCCGATCGTCAGGAGGTCCTCGCGGCGGTCGCCGCGAACCCGGTGATCCTGATGTTCCGCGGCCTTCCCTCCGGCACCTCCGTCGGCGCGTTCCTCGCGTTCGAGGACCTGCCGTGGCTCGCCATGCTCGCGGCCCTCATGAGCACGTTCCTCGCGGTGCGGCACACGCGCGGCGACGAGGAGTCCGGGCGCAGCGAGCTCGTCGCGGCGACCCCCGCCTCGCGCACGCTCCCGCTGCTCGCCACGATCGTGCACGGGCTCGCGGCGAACGTCGTGCTGGGCCTGCTCGTCGCGGCGTCGGTGATCGGCGCGGGGATGGATGCCGCGGGCTCGCTGCTGCTGGGAGCGGCGGCAGCCGCCACGGGTGTCGCGTTCCTCGGCATCGGCCTCGTCGCAGCGCAGCTCATGCGCACGTCGCGAGGTGCGAACGCGCTCACCGTCTGGCTGCTCGTGGCGACGTTCGTGATCCGCGGCATGGGCAACCTCGCCGGCACGCCGAGCGACGATCTGAGCCGCATCGACAGCGCGTGGCCGGTGTGGCTGTCGCCGTTCGGCTGGGCGGAGCAGATCCGCCCCTTCGACGAGAACTCGCCGTGGCCGCTGGTCCTCGGGCTGGCATTCGGAGTGGTGCTCGCGATCGCCGCCGTCGGGCTGCAGTCCGCACGCGACCTGGGCGCCAGCTTCGTCGCCGAGCGCGGCGGGCGGGCGAGCGCGAGCGCCGCACTCGCCTCTCCGCATGCCCTCGTCTGGCGCCTGGCCTGGGGATCCCTTCTCGGCTGGGTCATCGGCGGGGTGCTCACCGGATTCCTCGCCACGACCCTCGGCGGCATCGCAGGGCAGGTCGCGGGGCAGAACCCCGCTGTCGCGCAGATCCTCGAGAAGATCGCTCGCGCCGGCGACCTCGACGAGGCGATGATCACGGTCTTCTTCACGATGCTCGGCGTGCTCGCGGCCTGCGCAGGCGTGCAGACCATCGTCCGCGCACGGCAGGAGGAGGCGCACGGCACGGCCGAGTCGGTTCTCTCAGCCGCGGTGGGGCGGGTGCGCTGGCTCGCGGACTACGCGATCGTCGCGACGATCGGCGTCGCTCTGGTGGTGGCTGCGGCGATGGTCGCGGCATACGCCGGGCTGGCGGCCGGCGGCGCGCCCTCCGACCTCTTCCGTGTCGTCACGGTGACGGGGCTCGGACAGTTCGTCGCGGCATCCGTCTTCACCGCCCTCACCGCCCTCGTGTTCGTCCTCGCGCCGCGGGCGACGCTCGGAGCGGGGTGGGCGCTGGTCGGCGTGGCCGCCGTGCTCGGCATGTTCGGACCGCTCATGGGCATGCCCGAGTGGCTCACCGATCTCTCCCCGATCGCGGTCACCCCGGTCGTCTCGCACGGCGACGTCGACCTGCGCGGCCTCTGGTGGCTCGTGGTCGCCGTCGTGGTCGCCGGCGCCGGAGCGCTCGCGCTCATGCGCCGACGCGAACTGGCGTCGGACGGCTAATCTGGGGCTGAGGAGCGCATGGAACACCGAGGAACAGAGGCCGCAGAGCAGGCCGCCGCCATGATCACGGCGGCCGGCATGCCGCGGATGCCCGCCCGCGTGCTGATGGCGCTGGTCGCCGCCCCCGCGGGCGGATACACCGCCGCCGAACTCGCCGAGCGCCTCGAGGTGAGTCCCGCCGCGGTGTCGGGTGCCGTGCGCTACCTGCAGGACGCGCACTTCGCGCGCCGCCTGCCCAGTGCCGGCCACCGCCGCGACCGCTACGACCTCGTCACCGACTCGTTCCACTCGGTCGTGATCGGCAACCTGCCGGTGTACACGCGGATGGCGGACTACGTCGAGAAGATCGCGGCGGAGACCGGCGACGAGCCGGCGTCGGCCGAGCGCGCCGCCCAGATGGCGGGCTTCCTGCGCTTCATGGCCGAGAGGATGCCGCTGCTCGTCGACGAGTGGATCGCTCAGCGCGACGCGAACACGACCTCGCCCGGCGCGTCGACCTCGACGACCTGATCACCCCAGCGCACGCGGTGACGTCCGCGCGCGCCCGCGCCGGTCGGGGTGAGAGTTGCCGACACTCCGCCATCGTCCCAGCGCATGTCGAGCGTCACGCCGGGGCGCGCGACGAGTCCGCGCACGCTCCCCGCCCCGAGCGACGCCGGCCACGCGGGCAGCAACTCGATCTCACCGCGATGCGACTGCACGAGTGCTTCGGCGAGCGCACCGACGACGCCGAGGTTCGCGTCGATCTGGAACGGCGGATGAGCCGCGAACAGATTCGGATACAGGCCGCCGGAGAATCCGCCCCGGTCCTCTGCCATGTCGCGCATGAGCAGCGCGAGCAGCCGTTCGACCGCCGGCGCATCCCGCAGACGCGCGCGCAGCGCGATCTTCCAGACCAGCGACCATCCGGTCGACTCGTCGCCGCGCAGGTCGAGGAAGCGCGCGGCCGCGGCGGCGAGCTCGGGAGCCGGCTCGTCGGTTCCCGGGTAGAGGAACACCAGCGGCGACAGATGCCGGTGGTGCGGGTCGGCTGTCGTCTCGTCACCTCCCCACTCGGCCACCGATCCCTCGCCGTCCACGCGCAGGGACTTCAACAGGGCGCGGGCCCGCGCGGCGTCACGCACGAGTGCCGAGGCGTCTCCCTCCTCGCCCGCGACCTCGGCGAACCGGTCGAGAAGCTGCCCGATCAGGGCGAGGTCCATCGCCGAGTCCGTCGACAGCCCAGAGGTCCCGCCCGGTATGACGAAGACGTTCTCCGGCGAGGTCGACGGCGACGTGCCCAGCCTTCCGTCGTCGTCGGCCCGCAGCCAGGACAGCACGAATTCGACGGCGCCGTGAAGCAGCCATCGAAGCCGCGCACGCAGGTGATCCGATGCGCCGAACGGCAGCGCGTCGCACAGCTGCACGAGCAGCCACGCGCCGCCGAGCGGCCAGAACACGTGCGAGGGGTCGTGGTGCCCGTGACCGATCTGCTGGGTGTACGCCCAGGCGTCCGTGTTGTGGTGCAGCACCCATCCCGGCGCCCCGTACAGCCGCGCCGCCGTCTCGGCGCCGCCCTTCGCCACGGCCTCGAGCAGGTCGAGCACCGGCTCGAGCAGCACGCTCAGGCCGGTGACCTCGGCTCCCCAGTAGTTCATCTGCAGGTTGATGTTGACCGTGTAGTTCGAACTCCACACGGGCGGCAGATCCTGGTTCCAGATGCCCTGCAGGTTCGCAGGCAGGGTCCCGGGCCGTGACGAGCAGATGAGCAGATAGCGGCCGTAGTGGAAGAGGAGAGCGGTCAGCGCGGGGTCGGCCGCGGCGCCGTTCTGCACGGCCGCCAGTCGCGAGGGCGTGTCAGCCTCGAGGCCGTCGAGCACGAGCTCGGCGCGATCGTAGAGATCGCGGTGGGCCGCGACGTGATCGCGGTGCAGATCGTCGGCGGAGCGCGCGGCGGCCGCCTCGACACGAGCGGATGCCGCGGCGAGCGCGGTCCGCTCATCGCCCTCGGCCGCCCTCCCGACGCCGACGTACGTCGTCTGCGTGGCGAGCAGCAGGCGTACGGTGCGGACGCCCTCGAGCACACCGTCGCGCTCGTGTCCGTCGTGCTCGACGAGGCACACGACGGCGGCCCTGAGCGCGTCCCCGTCGTAGCTCACCGGGTCTGCGACGTCGTCGTGCGGCGGAGAGACGTCGGCCGGCAGTCTGATCGTGATCGACCGCACCGGCCCGGTCTCGACGGCGTCCAGGAGCCGCAGCGGAGTGTCGAGCAGCAGGCGCACCGCCACGGGCGCCGAACAGGAGATCTCGTGCACCAGCACCCCGTCGACGGCGCTGACCCAGGTGCGCTGCGCGATGTCGACGCCGTCGATCGCACCGTGCACGGCATGCGTGGCGGTGCGCAGGTCGAGCGCCCGCTCGTAGTCGGCGACGGCTCCGGTCGGACCGACGATCCGCACACCCAGGTCGGCCAGCGGCAGATATGCCTGCGAGTGCCGGTGCTGGATCGCGCGCAGCGCGTGGTCAGCATCCGAGATGCGACCCTCTTCGAGTGCGAGACGCGCGGCGGCGATCGCCTCGCGGCCGTCGACGAGCGGCGGCATCCGCTCGCTCTCCGCGCTGCCCGACCACGCCGTGTCGTCGTTGATCTGGATGCGCTCGTCGAGCAGGCGGCCGGAGCACATGGCGCCGAGGCGCCCGTTCCCCAGAGGCAGCGCCTCGGTCCATTCGCGAGCGGGATCCGGGAAGCGCAGAACGTGCAGATCAGTCATGTCGGCTCCATTCTGGTCGTGTCGTCCATCTCGGTAAACGGATTCCCCGAACTCTTCACAAACGATTATCGATTAGTGTAATGTCCCCAGTGCCCCTCCCGTGCATCAGGAAAGGATCGATGATGATCAGAACCCGGCTTCTCCCCGCCGTCGGCATCGCCGCCGCGGCCGCACTCGCCCTCAGCGCCTGCTCCACCGCCCCCGCAGGCGACGGCGGCTCCTCCTCCGACGAGAAGGTGACGCTGCGCATGCTCGTCAACGTCACGCCCAACCTCACCGAGGACTACTGGAACGAGCTCGTCGCCCCGTTCGAGGACGCCAATCCGAACATCGACGTCGTCGTCCAGAACCCCGGCGCCGAGGGCGTCGCCGCAGCCGTCCCCCGCCTGCTCGCCGCGGGCGACGCTCCCGATGTCGTGCAGTCGATCGCCCCCACCACCAAGCTCGCACCGGAGCTCGTCGACCTCTCGGACTACGAATGGGCTACCGGCGGCCCGCTGGCCGAGCAGTACTCCATCGACGGCGCGTACTACATGGCGGGCATCGGCGTGCAGCTGCAGAGCCTCTTCTTCTACAACAAGACCGCGTTCGCGGAGGCCGGCATCGACGAGGTACCCGTGACCGTGGACGAGCTCACGGAGGACCTCGGAAAGCTCAAGGACGCGGGATGGACCCCGATCCAGACCGGCGGCGACTGGATGACCAGTCACACGCTTCAGGCTCTCGCCCTGCCCACCGTGATCGCCGAGGACCCGACCTGGTTCCAGGACGTCTCCTCAGGAGAGGTGTCCTTCGGCGACACCTACGGCGACGCGATCGAGACCTATGCCGACTGGGTCGCCGCGGGCTATATCCCGACCGACGCTCTCGGCATCAAGTACCCCGATGCGGAGCAGGCCTTCCTCTCCGGCAAGACCGCCGTCTACGCAATGGGCAGCTGGTTCGCGGGCACCCAGGCGAAGGCGGCCGATTCCGCTGACATCGGCGTGTTCCGAGCCCCCGCGGTCAGCGCGAAGGACCAGCCCGCGATGGGCGCGAACATCGCGAGCCCGTATTCGATCCTCAAGGCGAGCAAGAACCAGGATGCCGCCGCGAAGCTCGTCGAGTTCCTCGTCACGGACAAGGACGCCGTGACCTCGCAGCTCGCGGTCGACGGGAACTTCCGCGACGGCTACGAGTACGACATGACGCCTCTCGGCGAGGAGTTGCTGCAGATCGTCGCCGACACCCCTGCCGATGCGTACACGCCCACAGGCGGCGGCTACGGCGAGCGCACGCTGCCGGACGGCTACTCGGGCGAGATCAACACCCAGACCCAGGCGCTGATCGGCGGCACCCCCGCCGCCGACGTCATCAAGGCGATGGACGACTGGTTCGCCGCGAGCGCCGGCTGACCCGTCAAAGCGCCCGGGGCGGCTCCTCCCGCCCCGGGCGCACCCGAATCCGCAACGACAGGAGCGTCGACGCATGAACTCGACCATCGCCCCGCGCCGGCGCACAGCACTGCAGCAGTGGCGGCACCGCCTCCCCGGCATCCTCATGGGCGGCCCCGCCGTGGCCGTCTTCATCGCCATGTTCGTGATCCCGATGATCCTGGCCGCGGTGCTGAGCTTCACCGATTGGAACGGCTACAGCCTGAACTTCCAGTTCATCGGCTGGGAGAACTACGCCAAGGCGTTCCGCAGCCCGCGCTCGGTGCAGGCCGCCGTCTTCACAGGTGTGATCGCCGTGATCGGGACCATCCTCTGCAACGCGGTGGGCCTGACGATCGCCGCGCTCATCTCGGGCCCCGAACGCTCGAACACGATCCTGCGCACGATCTTCTTCTACCCCTACGTGATCAGCGCTCTCATCATCGGATTCATCTGGTCCGCGATGCTCTCGCCGAACGGCGCGGTGAACGGACTCCTCGCCGCCCTCGGGCTCCCGGAGATGCCGTTCCTCACCGACCCGACCTTCGCGAAGGCGAGCGTGATCTTCACCATCGTGTGGTCGCACTTCGGCTTCAACATGATCCTGTTCCTGGCCGGCATCAAGTCGGTCCCCGCGGAGTACTACGAGGCCGCCACCGTCGACGGAGCGTCGCGCTGGCAGCAGTTCCGCTCGATCACCCTCCCGCTGATCGCTCCCGTGTTCACGGTCAATCTCGTGCTCACCCTGGTCGGCCTGCTGAAGGCCTACGACGTCGTGCTGTCGCTCACGGACGGCGGCCCCGCCGGGTCGACGCAGACCATCGTCTACCAGATCCTCAAGGACTCGTTCGCGAACTCGGCCCTCGGGTTCGGCGCCGCGCAGTCGATCGTGCTGCTCATCGTGACGGCCGTCATCGGCCTCGCCGTCACCGTGATCCGCCGTCGCGCAGAGCAGAAGGCCACCGACTGATGAAGCAGACCCGCAACCGACCGGCGCTCGCCGTCAGCGCCCTCCGCTGGATCGTCCTCGGCGTCGTCGCGATCACGATGCTGATCCCGATGTACACGATGCTGATCAACGCCTTCAAGCCGCAGGCGGACATCATCGAGAACCCGTTGCTGATCACGCCGCAGAGCTTCACGTTCGACTACCTGTGGGCCGCCATCACGAGCAGCAAGTTCAACGTCATCGCCGCCTACGGCATCACGCTCCTGTTCGTCGTGCTCGTCAACCTCTGCTGCATCGCCCTCGCGGCGCCCGTCGCCTACGTGATCGCCCGGGGCCGCTCGAAGTGGCACCTCGGACTGCTGCTGCTGTTCGTGTCGGGCCTCTTCATCCCCGGGCAGGTCACGCTGATCCCCGTGGTGTTCGTGCTCAGGGTGCTCGGGCTCATCAACACGATCCCCGGGTTCATCCTGTTCGAGACCGCCGCGACGCTGCCCGTGACGATCTTCCTGTTCACCGCCTATCTGCGCAGCGTGCCGCGTGACATCGACGAGGCGGCGGCGCTCGACGGGGCCGGCCCCATCCGGGCGTTCTGGGCGTGCATCTTCCCGATCATGAAGCCGGTCGTCGCGACGATCGTCGTGCTGAACTCGATCGGGGTCTGGAACGACTTCGTGAGCCCGCAGATCATCCTCGGCCCGAGTTCGGGCATCTACACGGTCACCACCGGCGTGTACGCCGCGGTCGGTCAGTTCTCCACCGACTACACGCAGGTCTTCCCGACCCTGCTGCTGGCCGTGCTGCCCGCGATGGTCTTCTTCATCGTGATGCAGCGCCACATCATCGGCGGTCTGGTCGCCGGGGCGACGAAGGGCTGACGCATGACCGACGAGACCTTCACCTCTCCGCTGCGTTCGATTCCGGCGTGGGCCGTGCTGCAGCGACGGCTGTTCGCCGAGATCGAGCAGGCACGCCGGGTGTTCCGCGACCGGTACACCCTTCCCGACGGACGCCTCCGCGGCGTCGCCGAGTTCGTCGACCGCGACGGCGTCGACGACCTGTACGAGCCGTTCTTCAACTGGCCGGCCTTCTACCTGCTGGGCGGGCCCGACGACGCGCTCGCCGACTCGAAGCGCACTTGGGAGGGCGTGACAGCGCAGCTCGCCGAGGCCGGCATGCTCACCGACGAGTACGACAACGGCTACGACTGGTTCCATCAGGGCGAGTCGCTGCTGTTCCTCGCGGGCCTCTGCGCCGCGGACCCGGCGGACACGGCCTTCGCCGAGCGCGCCGCGCGGTTCGCCTCGCTGTTCACCGACCCCGCGCACGGCAACTACGACGCGGAGCGCAACATCATCCGCGCCCCGCACAACGGCGCTCTCGGTGCGCGGACGGGTCTCGACGACGTCGTGGCGCCGTACTCCGCCGATCGGGCGGAGATGCGGCCGTACGGTCTTCCGCTTCAGGGGCTCGACGGCATCCGCTCCTGGGACGACCTCGCCGACCCGTCGAACGCCCTGCTCATGGCACAGGAGATGCAGCGCAGGGCCGCCGGGGACGTCGCCGTGAACCTCGCCGCCACGTCTCTCGCGACGAACCGCTGGCTGTACGACGGCGACGAGACCTCGGCCTCGTGGGTGCGCAGCTACGTCGACGGCTGGATCGCCAGGGCGGAGGGCGGGATGCTGCCCGACAGCGTCGGCCCGGACGGCGTGACCGGCTCGCTGCAGGGTGGTCGCTGGTGGGGCGGGCACTACGGCTGGACATGGCCGCACGGGTTGCACTCCGTCGGCATGAGCACGCTCATCGGCGCCCTCAACCACGCCCTGATCACCGGCGACGACTCGGCGCTCGAGCTCGTGCGCACGATGCTCTCGACGGTCATCGCACAGGGCCGCCGAGGCAGCGTCGCCGAGTCGTCCTACAGCCTGCGCGGAGGATGGATCGCGCGGCTCGGGGCTGCGGCCTCCGATCCGGGAGTCCTCGTTCCCTACCGCTTCGGCGTCGACGGGTGGTTCGACTTCGGTCCCCTGCAGCTCGACCTGCCCGTGTGGCTGTGGTGGTGGACGCGATCCGCCGCCGATCGGGCGCTGCTGCAGCGCGCGATCGACGCCCTGCCGGCATCCGCAGATCTCGTCGCCCCCTTCCGCGACAAGGAGGAGGCCGGCCACGAGGCCGGCTGGATCGCCTATCTCGACGGACGCCTTCCCGAGTACCCGGAGCGTGCGCTCGAGATGGCGCTGGGGCAGGTCGCCAGGCGCACCGCGATGATGCTCGGCGACGAGCAGGATCCGGATGCCGCGCACCTGCACTTCTGGCAGCGCGTGAACCCGGTGGTGACGGAGGTGCTCACGCAGCTCGTCGCCGGTGCGCCGCAGGTGCTCTACAACGGAGGCCTCGGCTTCACGGCGCTCCGCTACGAGGACGTCGACCGTGCACGACCAGGGCTGCCCGAAGACGTCGCGGCGCTCGTGCACCGCCTCGACGAGGCGGGCGTCGCCGTGCGACTGGTGAACACCTCGACCGTGCACACCCGCCGCGTGCGGCTGCGCGGCGGCCGATTCGGACTCGACCGCATCACGCGGGCGAGCGCCGTCTTCGAGCAGCCCGGCGCCTATCCGGGTGCGTCCGGCACGTACGCCGCACCTGTGGGCCCGACCCTCACCCGCACGTGGGAGGTCGACGACGACCTCGTCGTGACCCTTCCTCCGGCGCACGGCGCCGATCTCGACCTGACCATCGCGCGCGCGACAGGCTCGCCGCGCCACCTCACCGCTGGAGGAGCCGCATGAGCGACGCCCTGATCCGACCCGACTTCACCCTCCCCGTGCGCGGCGCCGCCTATGAGCGCCCCGCCCGCGAGGTGCTCGACTCCTTCGAGACGATCTCCTCCGCCACCGCATGCGCGAAGCTGCACGAGCTGGGCATCCGCCGCAGCTACATCGACGGCCCCGAGCCGCTCTCCCCCGGGCAGCGGATCGTCGGCTCGGCGCTGACCCTGCAGTTCATGCCCCAGCGCGAGGACATGGCCTCCGGCGCCGGGCAGGAGTACGCCGAGCGCCACACCGCGCTGTGGCACGTGCTCGAGGCCGTGCAACCCGGAGACGTGCTGGTGATCCAGGCGTACGGCAGCCGGTTCTCCGGCTGCATCGGCGACATCCTCGCGCGGTACTTCGCCCGCAAGGGCGGCGCAGGGATCGTCGTCGACGGCCGGATCAGGGATGCCGGCCGCATTCGCGATCTCGGCATCCCGGTGTGGTCCACCGGGACCACACCGCACTACGCCTCGCAGTCCGAGCTGGTCCCGTGGGCCTACGACGTGCCCGTCGCCGTCGGCGGCGCCCTGTGCATGCCGGGAGACCTCCTGGTAGCCGATGACGACGGACCGGTGGTGGTGCCTCAGGCGATGGCTCCCCGCGTCGTGGACTCCGCGCGCGACCATGAGGAGTGGGAGGTGTTCAGCCGGCTCCGTCTCGACGGCGGCGCGCGGCTGAGCGACTACTACCCGCTCACCCCCGACAGCCGTGAGGAGTACGAGACATGGCGTTCGGCGCAGAGCTCCGTCCGCTGAACCCGCTCGTCCCGTTCAGGGACGACGCGGGGCTCGGCTGCGCCCCGATCGGCAACCTCTTCACCCCGGTGCGTGATGCGGATGCCGTCGCCACGGTGGGCGCGGCGCTCGCCCGCGATGTGCGCTTCTTCGACACCGCCCCTCTGTACGGCTCGGGCGAGAGCGAGCGCAAGCTCGGACTGGCGCTGCGAGGCGTGCCCCGCGACGACTACGTGATCGCGACCAAGGTCGGCCGCATCCTGGTCGACGAGACGGGCGCTCCCGTGCGCGGAGCCGCGAGCGGTCGCGATTCCGTCACCGACCTCAGTCGCGACGGGGTGCTGCGGAGCGTCGAAGGCAGCCTCGCCCGGCTCGGCGTCGACCGCATCGACGTGCTGCACCTGCACGATCCGCTCGATGTCGACAGGGCCCTGTCGGACTCGTTCCCCGCGCTCGTGGAACTGCGGGAGCAGGGCGTCATCCGGGCGGTCAGCGTGGGCCTCGGCAAGCTCGAGCCGCTCGAACGCATCGCCGCCGAGGCCCCGCTCGACGTGCTCATGGAGGCCGGCCGACTCACCCTGCTCGACCGCACGGCGATCGACCGCCTGCTGCAGATCGCCGTGCGGCGCGGCATCGGGGTGATCGCCGCCGGGGTGTTCAACTCGGGCGTCCTCGTGGATCCGGTCGCCAGCCCGTTCTACGAGTACAAGCCCGCTCCGCCCGACGTGCGCGAGGCCGCTCTGCGGCTGCGGGACGTCTGCGCATCGTTCGGCGTGCGCCTCGCGGACGCGGCGGTGCAGTTCCCGCTTCGCACAGGGGCGGATGCCGTCGTCGTCGGCGCGCGAACCCCCGGCGAGGTCGACGCGTTCGTCGACGGTCTCGACGTCGCCGTGCCCACGCCGCTCTGGGAATCGCTCTGAGCGTCCGGATCATCGACGCCCACGTGCACCTGTGGGACGTCGACATCGTCCCGCTCCCCTGGTTCCGCGACGACATGGACCTGCCCCGCCAGGCTACGGCCCACGCGCTCGGGCGGGTGCTGTCGATCGCCGGCGTCGAGTCGGCGATCGCGGTGCAGGCCGCGGACTCCGCCGTCGAGGCGCAGTGGCTTCTCGGCGTGACCCGCACCGACCCGCTCGTCCGCCGCGCCGTTCTGCAGTACGACCGGACGCGCCATCCGGACCGGGTCCCGCCGGGCTCCGCTGCCGCCGGCATCCGCGCCGCCGTCCCCCAGTTCGCGGCCGACCTCTCCGACGTCCCCGGACTCGACGGGCTCGCCGACACGCTCGGTGCGCACGATCAGGTGCTCGAGCTCCTGATCAGGCCGGAGCAGCTGCCCGCCGCCGGAGCTCTCTCCCGCCGTCATCCGTCCACCGCGATCGTCGTGTGCCATCTCGGACTCGGCGCGGGTGCTCCGGATGCCGCCTGGCGAGAAGCGCTCGCGGACGCGGCCACGGCGCCGGGGCTGCATGCGAAGGTCTCCGGACTCGCGCTGCCGTCGAGGGACCCCGACGAGGCGCACGCCCTCGTGGGTCACGCCTTCGACGTGTTCGGCGCGGACCGGCTGCTGTTCGGCAGCGACTGGCCGATGTCGGTGCGCTCGCGCACCTACGCCGAGGTGCTCGAAGCGACGCGCACCGCCCTGCCCCGTGGCCTCGACACTCCGGCGTTCTGGGCCGAGACGGCCGCGCACCTCTACCGCGTGCCGGCGCCGGGCCTTGAAGACCTCCGCGTTCCCGCATGAGACCCGCATTCGCGCGTGAGACGCGCCTCCAGCACGTGTGTCTCACGCGCAGACCATGACCTCACGCGCCCGGCATCCCGACCGGGCGTCTCGTGTCAGGAGTCGAGGAGCGTGCCGGCCGCGTGACTGCGGAACAGGGCCGAGGCGGCATCCGCGTCGCCCTGGTCGAGCACGTCGAGGAGGCCCCGATGCCAGTCGGCGACCTCGTGCCAGTCGCCCGTGAACTTCGGGTCGCCGAGCACGTGCATGGAGCGGAGACTGGGCTCCAGCAGGTCCCACATCTTCGGCAGGTACGTGTTGCCGCTCGCCTCGATGACCGTCCGATGGAAGGCGAAGTCGAGTTCGCGGAACCGCGCGAGGTCGGCGGCTTCTGCGGCCTCGTGCATCTGGTCGATCATCGCCGCGAGCGCTGCCCGGCGCGCAGGCTCGAGGGAGCCGGCCGCCAGACGTCCGGCGAGCCCTTCGAGCTCGACACGGGCGACCTTCGCATGCTCGGCCTCTTCGGTCGAGTAGCTCGCGACGAAGTTGCCCTGGTGGCGCACGTGCGAGACCAGCCCCTCGTGGGCGAGGCGCTTGAGCGCGTCGCGCACGGGCGCCTGGCTCACCTGCAGCTGGCGCGCCAGCTGCGACTCCACCAGCTGCTCGCCGGGCGCGAGCGTGGAGTCCTTGATCATCGCCTTGATCATCTCGTAGATCTGGTCCGACAGCAGTCCCCGCTGCAGACCGGCCGTGGCCAGAGCATCCGTCATGATCTCATTCTACTTTCATTATCGACTATCGCTAATGGAAGCTGCGGCGAGCCACGCATCTGCGATCAGTCGAGAGCCGAGCGGGGTCGGATGCACGCCGTCGGGCGCGAGGTGGGCGATCGGACGCGCGGATGCCTCGGCCGTGAACACCTCGTGCAGCGGAACGAAGGAGGCCTCGAACTCGCTCGCGAGCCGGCGCACTGCCGCGCGCTTGCCGTCGAGGTCGTCCAGCCACCCCTGCTGATCGGGCGTCACCGGGAGGAAGTACGGCTCCATCAGGATCAGGCGCGAGCCGTGAATCGAGTGCGCCTGCTCCAGCAGCGGCCTCAGCGTCGCCTCGAAATCCTCCGGAGCGGTCGGGTCGTCGCTGTCGAACCGCCGCCACATGTCATTCACGCCCACGTACACCGTGAGCAGCTCGGGCGCGGTCGCCATCAGCTCGGACTCCCACCGCGCGGCCAGGTCCAGCGCGCGATCACCGGCGATCCCCAGATTGCGCACGGTCGCACCGGCCGCGATGAGATCCGGCGCCAGCAGCGACACGTATCCGTCGCCGAACGACTCCGGGTCGCTGCGATCTCTGCCGGCATCCGTGATCGAATCGCCGATGAACGTCACTCGCATCGCGGCACGTCCTCCTCGTCGTCCTTGAGCTTGGCGCGCACCGAGATGTCGAGAGTCACCGTGGCGCCTTCGTGGGTCACCGTCAGCGTCTGGTGCGGGTGCACCTTCGCGCTGTCGAACCCGCTCACCATATCGGCGGTCACCTGCTGAGTCGTCGTCGAGCCGTCGCTCCAGCGCACCCCGAGGAGCATGCCGGTCACATCGAGCTCCTCACCGCGCACGTAGCGGGTCTTCGGATCGGCCTCGGGTGCCCAGCAGATTCCGGTCACGGCGGCGGGCGGCGGGGTCGGCCGCACCGTGAAGGTGTTGGTCTTTCCGTAGTGGTACACGTTGAAGAATCCGTCGGCGCCGATGCGCAGGTTCTGCCTGGCGTCGAGCACGTTCCACACCGTGCGGTCGTCGACCCGCAGCACCACCCGCGTGCCCCCGGCTTCCGCGATCGCGCCGAACTCGATGCGGTGCGTCGAATTCGGCGCGATCACGGTGTTCGGGATGACGTCGAGCAGGGTCTGTCCCGGGCTCCAGCTCTGGAACTCGAACGTGTCCTCCTTGATCACCACGAGATAGCCCGTGTTCGAGTTCTGCCATGCGGGCAGCCCGGTCTGATCGGATCGCACTTGGAAGCCGTACCAGCCGCCGTCGAACGCGGCGAAGTCCGCGTCGACCTGCAGCAGGGCGTCACCGAAGCGCTCCGCCTCGTATCCGTGCACTCCCTGGCCGCTGATGTGCACGCCGGTGTCATCGACCGCGATCACGTCGGACGAGCTCCAGTTCGCGGCGTCCTTGAGCTGCTCGTCCAGACGCACCGTCGGATAGGCGGCATCCGCCACCGTCACCGTCAGGCTGGCGCTGAGAGTCGGGTCGGCGACCGAGGTGGCTGTGACGGTCGCGGTGCCCGCGGCCACGCCCGCGATGCGGCCGTCGACGACGGTCGCGATGGCGGGGTCGGCGCTGGTCCAGGTGACGCGGGCATCGCTCGCGTCCTCAGGGGCGACGGATGCCGTCACGGACCGCCGCTCGCCCACGTTCAGCGCGACCTGGTCGGCGTCGAGAACGACTCCCGTGACGGGAACGCCGGAGAGCGAGAACCCGATGTCGTCCAGGTCGAGCGAGGGGTAGCCCTCGACGTAGAAGCCCACGCGGCCGGCCTTGCCCGGCCCGGGGTCGGCCCCCTCGAGCGCGACCTGCCCGTTCACCACGATCCGGATCCGCCCGTCCTGCACGGCCACGCGCACATGCGAGGTCGCACCGGGCGCGAGCCCGCGGTCCGCCGGCAGCACCTGCTCGGCCACCGCCTTCCAGTTGTCGTCGAAGATGGTCCAGGTCGGGCCCGCTGCGGCGTTCCGGTACCGGATGTACCCGCCGCCCTTGCCGTTGCGGTCGTAGATGATGAGCCCCGAGCCCGTCGGGGCGGCACCGTCCGGTGTCGTGATGTCGAAGTCGAGGATGAACTCGGTGAAGTCGCGCGGCAGCAGCGAGTTGGCGCCCTTCACGATGCGGTAGACCCTGTCTCCGTCAGCGGCGACCTGAATGCTGCGGTTCGGGTCGGTCGGCCAGCCGTTGGCCCCCGACTCGAAGTCGGTGAAGTGCAGCACGCCGTCACCCTCCTCGACGACCACCTCGATGGTCGCGGTCTTGGACGGGTCCGCCGTGGCCACAGCCGTGACCGTGGTCGTTCCGGGACCGGCTCCGAGCACGACGCCCTTGTCGGAGACGGTCGCGACCGCGGCATCCGCAGAGGAGTACGAGACCGCAGCGTCGTCGGCGTTCCACGGCAGCGGCACGGCGCGCACGCGCACCTCGTCTCCCGCATCGAGCGTGAGCCTGCTGCTCTCGAAGGCGATCGCCTCAAGCGGCACCGTCTGCGGCTGCTGCGTCTGCCCGATCACGCCGTCGGTGCCGATCGCGGCGAAGTCGATCGCCTCGAATCCGGGGATCTGCGCGAACACCGCGGCGTCCGGCTTGAGCGTGTAGTCGCCGTGCGCGGCATCTACAAAGCCGGGGTCGGCGCCCGCGACCCAGTTGGTCTCGTAGTTCAGCAGGTTCTTGCCGTCCTTGGCTCCTTGGTCGTTGAGGCCCGCGATCGGCGTGCGGTTCGGGTTCCAGACCACGTTCTTCGCGAACGTGCTGTGATTCGGGAAGTAGTGGTCGTCCTCGAAGAAGTGCGCGAGCTCCGGGTACTTCTCGAGGTAGGGCGTGCCTACGAAGTCGTTGTTGTCGGCGAACACCTGCCGCCACGCGGGCATGTAGTCGCGGTCGACCACATTGCCCTCCTGGTTCCCCATCCACTGCTCGTAGTTGTCGTAGGGCGCGTAGGCGTCGACGAAGATGTTGTTCCTCGCCTCGATGTAGTCGGCCGAGCCGCTCTTGATCGCACTGTTGCCCATGTTCACGAAGATGTTCTTCTCGATCTGCAGATCCCACGTGAAGTTGTCGGCATAGATGCCCTCGACTCCGCTCATGCCGACCCCGATGTCGTGGAAGTAGTTCTCTCGGAAGACGTGACCGCGCTGCTGCGGAGTCTTGCCCGAGTTCATGTAGATCGCGCCGAGGTCGTGGAACATCTTGCACACGTCGTACACCTCGTTCTGTTCGAAGAGGTGGTCGTTGCCGTGCACGATGATGCCCGGATGCGGGGCGTCGTGGATCTCGTTGCCGCGTGCGACGTTGCCGACGCCGTCGAACATCACACCCGGGTTGTAGGCCTTGTGGTAGTAGGCGAAGTCGGCGATCTCCGAGTTCTCGACGCGGTTGCGGCCGGGCTCGAGCGTCGTCTTGTCGCCACCCTGGAGCACGACGCCGACGCCGCCGATGTGGCGCAGCCTGCTGTCGGTGACCGCGTGGTCGCGGCCGCCTCTGTTCACCGGGATGCCGTCGTAGGTGTAGCGGCCGGGCGAGTTGATGAGCACACCGCCGTCGCTGAAGTTCTGGATGTCGCTGTGCGATACGGTCACGCGGGATCCGCCGAGGATGACGGCGGCCGTGGCTCGCCCGTACTCGAGCACGAGGTCGTCGAAGTTCACGTAGGAGGCGCCATCGGCGCGCAGCATCGGCTCGTCGAGGGTCGTCACGGTGATGTCGCCCCGGCCGGCGGTGAACGCGGCGTTCGGGATCAGGTAGAGCTTTCCGGTGTCTCGATCGATGTAGTACTCGCCCGGAGCGTCGAGCTCTTCCAGCAGGTTCTGCGCGAAGTGGAAGTCGGGGAACCAGCTCTTCATGATCCCCGACATCTCGCCGTAGCGCAGCGTGATGGTCTTCGCCTCGGTGTCGATGGACTGGATCTTGTTGTACGACCACTCCCAGCTGTAGCCGAAGATGCCGTCGAGCCACACGTCGTCGGCGCTCGTCCAGTACTTCGGACGGTCGTATCCGTATGTGAAAGTGCCCCCGCGGTCCTGCAGATCCGCGTCCTTGCGCGTGGGGCCCGGGTCGACGATGTCGCCCATCTGCACCGTCGGGCTCGCGGCGTCGGCGTTGGGCCAGCGTGCGAGGGTCATGCCCTGCCCGTCGACGTAGAGCTCCATCGGCGGGGTCGTGCTGACGTCGTTCGCCTTCCAGTAGCCGTGACGGCTGAGCTGGCCGTAGTCACTGAGCCCCAGGGCGGCGAGGTCGATCTCGAGCACGCGGTCGCGAGCGGATGCCTCGACGATCCGGTTCTTGACGGCATCGTCGACCACCGGGGCGAAGCCGTCGCGGGGCAGATCTCGACCGCCGGTCAGGGTCGCCGTCTCGCCGGGATAGGAGCGATAGGTGATCGGAGAGTCCGCGGTGCCGGAATCCGCCTCGCCGATCTCGAACGACGCCGTCCGCTGATATTCGCCCTCTCGCAGGTAGACCGTGAGCCCGTCGTCCGGGAGCCCGGTCGCCTGCTTCAGCTGCCTGATGCGATCGCGTGCTCCTTCCAGCGTCGCGAGGGGAGCATCGATGGTTCCGGATGCGGCGTCGTCACCTCCCGGCGCGATGTAGAGCGCCGCGTCCTCCGCGGCGAGGGCCGGGGCCGTGGGGGCGGCGGCCAGAGCAGATCCGAACACCGCCGCGAGGGCGATGGTTGCCAGCACACGCTTCATTGCGTCTCCGAGACTCTTGGTGGATGCGCGAGGGGATTCGCACACGATGCCGCCGAGCGGCGCATCCGAGCGTACCTAATCGATAATCGACTATCAAGGATCGATCTGAGCCGAATTTAGCTCTTCCCATTTCTGAACACTAATTCCCAACTTGTACCGATTTGCCTTCACGGTTGACCACGGCGCGATTCTCCGGAAATACTGAGAACACCCGCCCGCACCACGAGTCGTGCACCTCATCACCTCAAGGCCAAGGATGACCTAGATGACAGAACAGATCATTTCCTCACAGTTAGGAACAGGTCGTAAGCCTCGACGCCTCAGCGACGGCATGTTCGCGCTCCTGCTCACCGCCCCAGGTCTCGCGCTGCTCGCCGCAGTCGTGGTCTACCCGCTGATCACCGCCCTGATCACCGCGTTCTTCAAGCAGAGCCTGGTCGAGCCCGGTCGCGAGTTCGTCGGCTTCCAGAACATCGTCGACATCCTCACGGGCGACTTCTTCCCGCTGCTGCAGCAGACCCTGGTGTTCACGATCGGCACGACCGTCGCCCCGTTCATCGTGGGCTTCGGCCTCGCGCTCGCCCTGAACAGCCGCATCCGCGGCGCCAAGGTGATGCGCGGCCTCATGCTGATCCCCTGGCTGATCCCCGGCGTCGTCGTCTCCTTCCTCTGGATGTGGATCTTCAACGCCAACTACGGCGTTCTCAATGCGGTCCTCCAGGGCATCGGCCTGATCGACGAGCCGCAGGCCTGGCTCGCGAACCCGACGACGGCCATGATGGCCGTGATCGTGGCCAAGACCTGGCAGTCCTTCCCCTGGATGATGGTCATGCTCCTGGCGGGCCTGCAGACCGTGCCGATCGAGCTGCACGAGGCCGCCGAGATCGACGGAGCGGGCACCGTCCGCCGCTTCTTCTCGATCACCGTCCCGCAGATGCGCGGCATCATCGGCCTGGTGCTGCTGCTCGAGTTCATCTGGAACTTCCAGCACTTCGACATCATCTACGTGCTCACCGGCGGAGGGCCCGCCGGTTCCACCCAGACCTTCGCGACAGCCGTGTACGAGACGGCTTTCGACGGCTTCGACCTCGGTCACGCCGGGGCGCTCGGTCTGCTCTGGATGGTCCTGCTGATGGGCCTCGTCGTCGTGTACGTGCGCATGTCCGAGAAGGGAGAGAAGCGATGACCGCTGTCCTGACCCCCGAGAGCGTGGCTCCGGCATCCGTCCAGCCCGCCCCGCAGCGCCGACCCGGCAAGCGCGCCGACCGTCGCGCGGCCACCGTGAGCGCCTGGATCGCCGTCGTCGTGTTCGGCGGCTTCGCCTTGCTTCCGGTCTACTGGCTTCTCGCCACCTCACTCACCCCGGGCGACGAGGTGTTCTCGTACCCGCCGAGGCTGTTCCCCGCGAACCCGACGTTCGAGGCCTACGCCGAACTCGCGAACAACCCCGCCCTGTTCGGCTACCTGCGCAACAGCATCCTGGTCTCCGTCATCACGGCCGTGCTCTCGGTGATCGTCTCGGCGTACATGGGATACGCGTTCTCGAAGTTCCGCTACCGCGGCCGGCGCAGCCTGATGTACTTCGTGCTCGCCTCGCAGATGTTCCCGCAGGCGCTGCTGCTGATCACGCTGTACGCCGTGTTCGCGGCCTACGGCCTGCTGAACACCTACACCGCGCTCGTGCTGTCGTTCACGACGTTCACGCTGCCGCTGTGCGTCTGGATGCTCAAGGGGTTCTTCGACACGATCCCCGACGAGCTCATCGAGGCGGCACGCGTCGACGGCGCCTCGCGGATGCGCATCATCCACTCGATCGTGATGCCGCTGGCCGCGCCCGGTCTGGTCGCCGCAGGACTGTTCGCCTTCGTGCGCGGATGGAACGACTTCATCTTCGCGCTCACGCTCGCCGGGCCCGACAAGCAGACCCTGCCGCCCGGGCTCGTCAACACCTTCATCGGTGAAGCGTCCACGGCGTGGCCGGAGCTGATGGCGGCTTCGCTCGTCGTCTCCCTGCCCGTCGCCATCGCCTTCATCGCCCTTCAGCGCTTCCTCGTCGGCGGTCTCACCGCCGGCGCTGTGAAGGGCTGATCCATCCGATTCCCGCAGTCCCCTCGAAGAAGAGAGCACCCCATGTCAGAGAACTCCTCCCTCTCCCGGCGTCAGCTGCTGCAGTTCGCCGGCCTCGGCGCCGCCGGCCTGCTCCTCGCCGGATGCATGCCCAGCGGCGGCACCGGCGCCGGCTCCCCCTCGGCGAGCGCCGGTTCCGGCCTGGTGCCGGGCAAGTTCACCGCGACCGACTTCTCGTTCTCGAGCTGGTCGCTCACCGAGGAGGCGGCCGCACCTGCCATCCATGCGCTCCTCGACGGCTACAAGAAGAAGAGCAAGGTCGACATCACCGAGGTCTCGTTCCCCTACAACGAGTACTTCAAGCAGCTGATGCTGCAGGTGCGCGGCGGACAGTTCACCGGCGCCGCGCATGTCGACGTCGCCTGGCTGGCGTCGCTCGCCGCTCTCGGCAAGCTCGAGGACGTGTCGGGCCTCACGAAGGACCGCGGGTACACGGCATCCGCTCTCAAGGCCGCGCAGTACGACGGCACGCAGTATGCGTTCCCGTGGACGATCGGCGCGATCGGGCTGGTCACCAACTCCGAGATCATGGACAAGGCCGGCGTGTCCGAGTTCCCCACCACGATCGACGATTTCGAGAAGGCCCTCAAGAAGCTCAAGGGCCTGGGCGGCGGACTCATCCCCTATGCCGCGTCGACCAAGGCCGCACAGCTCAAGGACGTGCTGATCTGGATGCAGACCTTCGGCAGCGACCTGGTGAAGGGCGGCAAGGTCACGATCGGCGATGACGCGAGCATCGAGGCCGTCACCTGGTACAAGTCGCTGTACGACCAGGGGCTGATCGCTCCCGACGTCGACCGCTTCGACGCGCGCTCGCTGTTCGCCCAGGGCCGCACCGCCATGTACGACGACGCCCCGGTGGGCCGCGGGGCCGTGACCAAGGACTCCCCCGATCCTGATCTCGCATCGAAGCTCGTCGCCGAGTCGCGTCCTGTGCTGAAGAAGGGCGACACCCCGCGCGCCCTCGTCTGGGGCGGCGCGATCGTGGTCGTCGGCGGAGGCGAGGGCACCCGCACGTCCGCCGACTTCGCCCAGTGGGCCACCAGCGACCTCGACGCGGTGCTGGCGGACTACGAGCTGCGCGGCCTGCCGCCGGCAACGGAGGAGGCGCAGTCGGCGAAGGCGGTCGCATCGGATGCCTTCGGGGCGCGCTTCGCCGAGAAGATCACCGCGACGGCCACCAGCAACCCGTTCTGGCAGTTCCCCGAATACGCGCAGATCGAGACCGCGATCGCCGAGCGCGTGCAGGCGGTCCTCGTCGGCCAGCAGAGCGCGAAGGACGCGATGACCGAGGCCGGCGAGGCCGCGCAGAAGCTGATCGGCTGAGGACGCCGCCATGTCCCTGTTCACGAAGGCGGTCGCGACCGCCGCAGCAGTCGTCGCCGTGCTCGCCACCGCAGCGCCCGCTCACGCGGGCGTGCATCCGGCGACGGTCGAGACGGTTCCGGTCACGGTCGACAGCTCCAACCAGTCGGGCTGGTGGAATCCGCTGGCCGTGGTCGACGGCGTGACGTACTTCGCCTACAACGTGCCGGGCTCGGCATCCGATCGTCATCAGGTGCATCTGGGCGCCCGCGCCGCAGACGGCACCTGGACCTCTGGATGCCTGCGGACGGCCGCGGGAGCATGCGCCGACTTCCTCGACGACAACGGCCACAATCAGCCGTCGATCGCGGTCGACGGAAACGGCATGATCCACGCGTTCGTCTCGATGCACCACGAGCCCTGGCACTACTTCCGCTCGACCGCTGCGGGCGACGTCACCTCGCTCGTCGACGTCTCGAGCGAGATGCCGGATGCCGGCGCCGCGATCTCCTACCCCGTGACCGCGCCGGGGGCCGACGGCGACGTCTGGCTCATGGTGCGTGTCGGCGCCGACCCGCAGGGACGCCGCGACGGCGTGCTGTACCACTACGACCCGGCCACGAGCACCTGGTCGCGCGAGACCGTGATCGGCGCCGCCGTGGGCCATTCGTTCTATCCCGACGACCTCGAGGTCGACGCAGCCGGCCTCGTGCACGTGCTGTGGGAATGGGGGCCGTGGCCGGCGGATCCGTACCGCCACCTCGGCTCCTACGCCGTGTACGACCCGGCAGCGCACGGGTTCACCGATATTGGCGGCTCGGCCCTGCCGACGCCGATCCGCCCCGACACCGCCGGTGCCGTGGTCTGGCGGCCGTACGCGGCCGGCGAAGGGATCGGCGACGCGGTGCCTGCGGTGCAGACCGCGAAGATGTCTCTCGTCGATGGCGAGCTGGTCGGCATCGCCTACCGCTATGCCTCCGACACCGAGAACGACTTCGACGTGATGTGGGCGACCTGGGATGGTTCGGCCTGGAGCAGCGAGACTCTGATCGACGCGACCGCCCTCGGCAGCGGGGTATCGACCATCGCGGCTCTCGACACGACGTCATTCGGGTCGAAGACCCGCGTGTACGCCGTGGTCGCCCTGCAGGACTGCGGCGTCGTGAAGAGCCAGGCCGTCATGCTCGAGTCGGCGGACGGCCGCACCGGATGGTCGGTCGAACCCGTGGGCGACGCGCTGACAGGACAGCAGCGTCTGCGCGCCGCGACGACGGATGCCGGCACCGACGTGCTGTACCTGAGCGCGCCGGCGACCCCTGGCGGCGGAACGCTGCGTTACGCCGAGGTCCCGCGCTCTGGTCAGAAGCGCGAGGGCGGCTCGCTCGCCGACATCGTCTCGGCGCTCCGCGGCGACTCGGGCGGAGTGAACCTCGCACGCACCGGCACCGCGACCGCCTCCTCGCAGCTGCGGGCGGACACCGCGGCGGAGAAGGCGATCGACGGCGGATGCTCAGACGCGAGCCGCTGGATCTCCGCGGCATCCGACACCCAGCCCACGATCACGGTCGAGTGGGACGGCGCCGCGGCGCTCGACGTGGTGCGGGTGCGCAGCGGGTACTCGGTGGGGCCTGCGGCCGCCTCGGTGCTGCGCGACTTCACCGTGCAGGTGCGCACATCGGGGGGCTGGGTCCCGATCGGCTCGTTCGACGACAACACCCTGAACACGGTCGTCGTCGACGCGCAGGGCCTCACGGCCGACGCCGTGCGTCTCCTGATCACCGACCCGTCCGCCTCCGACACCGACGTCGCCCGCGTCTACGAGATCGAAGCGATCGCGGCGCCCTGAGCGCGCCGTACCCGCACCCGCACTTCACGAAAGGACCCCCAAGAGATGCGCACCCAGACCGTCGAAGCCGACATCATCGTCGTCGGCGGCGGCCTCGCCGGAGTGAGCGCGGCCGTTGCCGCCGCTCGCCTCGGCCGACGAACCGTGCTGATCAACAACCGGCCGGTGCTGGGCGGCAACTCGTCCTCTGAGGTGCGGGTGTGGGTATGCGGGGCGACCGCGCACGGCAACCAGCGCTGGGCCAGGGAGACCGGCATCATCGGGGAGATGTACCGCGAGAACCAGTTCCGCAATCCCGAGGGCAACCCGGTGTACTGGGACGACGTGGTGCTCGACACCGTGCGACGCGAGCCGAACCTGACGCTCTTCCTCAACACCGAGGTCATCGAGGCCGAGGCGACCGGACCCGACGACGCCCGCCGCGTGCTGTCCGTCACGGGATGGACCATGGGATCCGAGATCCGCACCGTCTTCCGCGGGCCGCTGTTCCTCGACTGCACCGGCGACGGCCTGGTCGGTCGTCTCGTCGGCGCCAGGCACCGGCTGGGCAAGGAGAGTCGCGACGAGTTCGGCGAGGACTGGGCGCCGGAGGTTCCGACGCGCGAGTTCCTCGGCTCGACGCTGCTGTTCTACACGAAGGATCTCGGCCACCCCGTGAAGTACGTGGCGCCGGAGAGCGCCAAGGACATCTCCACGACGCCGATCCCGTCGTCGCGCATCATCCGCAGCGGAGACAGCGGGGCGCACTACTGGTGGATCGAGTGGGGCGGGCAGCTCGACATCGTCGACGACAACGAACGCATCCGGGACGAGCTGCGTTCGGTGATCCTCGGCATCTGGGACCACATCAAGAACTCGGGCGACTTCGACGCCGACAACCTCACGCTCGAGTGGATCGGCAACATCCCGGGCAAGCGCGAGTACCGCCGCTTCATCGGTGATCACACGTTGCGCCAGCAGGACGTCCTGGAGCAGACGGAGTTCGACGACGGCGTCGCGTTCGGCGGCTGGTCGATCGACCTGCATCCCGCCGAGGGCATGTACGCGACCGGAGCCGGAGCCGTCCAGCGCTTCTCCGACGGCGTCTTCGAGATCCCGTTCCGCTCGCTGTACTCGGCGAACGTCGACAACCTCCTGATGGCCGGCCGCAACGTGTCGGCGACGCACATCGCCTTCGGGGCCGCCCGGGTCATGGCCACATGCGCAGCGATGGGCGAAGCCGCCGGCACGGCGGCCTCCCTGTGCCTCTCGCACGGCGCGACGCCGCGCGAGCTGTACCGCCTCCACCGCGAAGAGCTGCGCCAGACGCTGCTGCGCGCGGACGCATCGCTCATCGGCGTCGCGAACGAGGACCCGCACGACCTCGCCCGCTCGGCGACCGCCACAGCGTCGAGCACGCTGCGGACGGTGGGAACGGCCGACGCGGATGCCGCACCGCTCCCCCTCGTCGACGACCTGGGCATCGTGATCCCCGTGCATCCGGTGCTCGAGAGCACCGAGCTGCTGGTGTCCACCGAGGCCGCGACGACTCTGACGGTCGAGGTGTGGTCGACCGGGCGTCGGCAGAACGTCGTGCCGTACCGGCTGGAGCACACCACCGAGGTCGCGGTCCCTGCGGGCGATGCGGCGTGGGTGCGGGTGCCGACCCCGTTCGCCCCGGATGTCCCGCAGAACGCCGTCGTCGTGCTGCGCGCGAACCCTCAGGTCGTCGTGCACACGACCGAGGCGCTCCCGCCCGGTGTGCTCACGCTCGTGCACCGGGTCGACAACGACGATCGCAACGTGCAGGTCGACCGCGACGGGCTCCTCGTGCAGTGGCCGACCAAGCCGTTGCGAGGGCGGAGCCTGGTGTTCCGCGCGCTGCCCGAGTCGGAGGCGCTCGCCCCCGAACGCGCCACGGGAGGCTTCAACCGGCCGTTCGGCGGGCCTAACATGTGGGCCTCCGATCCTTCGACCACGGGGCCGCACTGGCTGCGGCTCGACTGGGATGAGCCGGTCACGGCATCCGAGATCCGCCTCGTGTTCGACGACGATCTCGACCTCGAGCTGAACACCCTGCACCATCACCGCAGCCCGGACGAGGTGCTTCCGCAGCTCGTCCGCGACTACCGGGTCGAGGTGCTGGCAGACGGCGCCTGGCTGACCGTCGCCGAGGAGCACGACAACAGGCACCGCCTGCGCGTGCATCCGCTTCCCGCCGACATCGGACCGTTCGCATCCGCCCGTCTCGTCGTCGAGCGGACCAACGGCGCCGCCGAGGCGCGGGTCGTGGCGATCCGGGTGCAATCGTGACCGAGAGCGCTAACGTGAAGGGCATCCGCCGGGCAGCCGGCGATCGTCGTATCCACAGGAGGCCGCAGGTGACCCCGACCGATCGCGCCGTGCCCGTCGCCCGCGCCACGCGCACCGGCCTGGTCGCACTTGCCGTCCCCCATCTGGAGGAGCCGTACTTCGCGGAGCTCGGCTCGCGGCTGGTGCGCGGCGCCGACGAGCGCGGTCTCGCGGTGCTGATCGTGCAGACCGAGGGCGACCACGCGCGCGAGGTGGACGTCGCCAACGGCGTGGGTCTGCCTCCGGTCGACGGACTGATCCACATCCCGCGGTCGCTGACGGTCGCCGACCTCACCCGGCGCACGGCGCCCGGTCCGCTCGTGCTGCTCGGCGAGCACATCCAGGTGAGCCCGTTCACGCACATCACGATCGACAACCGCGCCGCCGCTCGTACGGCCACCGAGCACCTGCTGTCGGTCGGCTGCCGACGCATCGCCTTCGTCGGACGCCGGGATTCCCGTCCGTCGGATGCTGCGGATCGCCGGCATGCGGGATACCTGGAGGCCCTCGAAGCGGCCGGCGTCGTGACCGACCCTGCGCTCACCGCGCAGGTCGACGCGTTCACCTCCGACGAGGGTGAGCGCGTCGTCGCTCAGATCATGACGTCCGTCTCCGGGATCGACGGCATCGTGTGCTCGAACGACTCCGTCGCGCTCGGAGCGCTGGCTGCGCTGCACGGCGCCGGACGCCGGGTGCCGGAGGACGTCGCCGTGATCGGCATCGACGACATCAGGGCCGCCCGTTTCGCGGTGCCGGCGCTCAGCACGATCGCGCCCGACCACGATCAGCTCGTGGACGCCGCCTTCACCGAGCTCGAGCGGCAGCTCACGTCTCCCCCTGGCGCCGACCTCCCCGTGCGCCACGTCACGGTCAGCGCGCGACTGGTGCGCCGCGCCAGCACGGCGAGGCGATGAGCTCAGCCGACTTCGGCGAGGTGCAGGGCGCCGACGTGCGCGGCCAGCTGCTCCCCGGCCACGGCATCCAGGCCGTCGTCGATGACCAGCCGGTCGATGTCGGAGAGATCCGCGACGGTGGTGAGTCCGACCACGCCCCAGCGGCTGTGGTCGGCGAGCACGACGACTTCGCGCGCGGCCGCCATGAACGCGCGGTTCGTCTCGGCCTCCAGCAGGTTCATGGTCGTGATGCCCGCCTGCACGTCGAGACCGTGGGCGTCGAGGAACACGAAGTCGCAGTGCAGATGCTCCAGCGCCCGTACCGCGACGGGCCCGACGAGTGCGTCGGCGGGCGTGCGCACGCCGCCGGTCAGCACGACGGTCTGCGTGTACGGTTCGTCCGCGCGGTCCGGCGGGGAGAACAGATCGGACACGGCGAGCGAATTCGTCACGACCGTCAGTTCGGGCACGCGCACCAGCTCGCGCGCCAGGGCGAGAGCCGCGAGTCCTCCGGATATTCCGATCGCCATACCCGGCTCGACGAACGACGCCGCGGCCTTCGCGATCGCACGGCGCTCGGCCGTGACGGTGAGGGGCGCGGCGCTCGGGCGCGTGGCCGCCGGCATCCGCACTCCGCCGCGTACGCGCTCGACGACCCCCTCGTCCGCGAGGAGGTCGATGTCACGGCGCACGGTCATGACGCTGACCTGGAGGGCGGCGGAGAGATCGGCGATCGACACGATGCCCCTCTCGCGCGTCAGGGCGAGCATGCGCTCTCGGCGCTCGGTGACCAGCACGCGCTCTCCTTCCGGTGGAGCCTCCAGTCTGCCACGCGCCCTTCGTCCGCCACGCCCGCCCCTGCACCTGGGATTCTCGACCGCTCATGACTCTCCCCGCCCCCTTCGACGCCTGGTTCCCCGACGCCGCCTTCGACGGCAGCTACGGGCACACTCTCGACACGCTGCGGCGAGTGCAGCCCGTCCCCGCCCCGGACGGCTTCGCGGAGCGCTGGCGGCGCTGGCGAGCGGATGCTGCGAGGATCGGCGCCGCGCCCGTCGTGCTCTCCACGGTCGACCACGCGGGGCGACAGGTCTCCGTGATCGAGCTCTGCGGGGCCGACGGCGTCCGACTTCGCGCCTGGCTGGTCTCACCCGTCTTCGGTCGCGCGGCCCGGGCCGGGGTCGTGCACGGTCACGGCTACGGCGGCCGCGACGAGATCGATCTCGCTCGGGTGCCCGACGACGCTGCCGCCATCTTCCCCGTGGCACGCGGCCTCGGCTCGCTGAACGCCGGCATCGGGGCTCCGGAGCCCAAGCCGGAGCACGTGCTCGCCGGCATCCGCGATCCCGAGACCTACGTGATCGGCCTGTGCGCGCGCGACCTGTGGCTCGCCGCCGACGGCCTGACCGAGCTCGCCGGCGATCTGCCGCTCTACTACGTGGGCGAGAGCTTCGGCGGCGGCGTCGGCGCACTCGCCGTGCCGTGGGACGACCGTTACATCGGCGCGACGCTCATCGTGCCCAGCTTCGGGCAGTACGACGAGAGACTGGCGGTCGTGTGCCTCGGCAGCGGCGAGGACGTGCGCCGGCACGTGCGCGCGCACCCCGAGGCCCGCGAGGTGCTGCAGTGGTTCGACGCCTCGACGAGCATGCTCTTCGCCGATCTGCCGGTGCGCGTCGAGGCCGCGCTGTGGGATCAGTCCGTGCCCCCGCAGGGGCAGTTCGCGGTCGCCGCCGCTGCGAAGCGGCTCGACCTCGCGGTGCTGCCCGCAGGCCACGCCGACTACCCGGGTTCGGCTGCCGTGACGGCCGACGCCGTGCAGGGCGGGCTCGCGCACCTCGAACGCGTGCTCCGAGCGCGCTCCCGCTAGCCGCCGACGACGCCTTCGAACAGCCCGATGTGGTTGCCGTCGGGATCGACGATCACGGCCCACCAGCTGCTCTCGGTGATCTGCTGCTTGCCCTGCGCGACGCTCGCGCCGGCATCCTGCGCCCGAGCGATCGTCTCGTCGATCGAGTCCACCTCGACGTACGACCGCGGCTCGACGAATCCCTCTCCGCGGGGCGCGAGTCCGCCGCCCGAGATGCCGTTCGGAGCCTGCCACATCGGATAGCCCTCTAAGCCGGGCATCTCCGCGATCCGCCAGCCGAACAGGCTCGAGTAGAACTCGGTCGCCGCTTTCATGTCGCTCACCGGGATGTCGATGTGCGTGATGTCTCCGTACGCCATGGTGGCCCCTTTCGCCGTGCTCGTCGTCGTGCGGACGCGGCCAGTCTTGTCGCCCGGCGAAGCGACTTCAAGTGGTTGTGCTCACGCGGCGGGATGCCCCACGACCCCCTTGCGCAGCAGAGCGTTGCCGTAGGTCCGTGTCTCGCCGGTACGCACCATCAGGTAGGCGCCCTTGGCCACCTCGTAGTACGCGAAGCGCTCCACGAACCGCGTGGTGCCGGCATCCGTCCCCGCTGCGGCCATGAGCCGGCGCTGCACCTCGAGAACATCGCCGTCCGCCGATGCCATCAGGTCCATGCCCGGGGCGTCGTCGAGGGGCAGCACGGTGCGGATGGCGGCGACGACCTCGGGTGTGGTGGTGCCGGGCAGGTCGACCACGCGGTCGCCCAGCGCCCACGCCGGGAAGTGCGCGTCGGCGATCACGACCGAGTCCGAGTGCCCCATCCGGTCGAGGTGCAGCAGCAGCTCACCCGTGAGCAGCGGGTTGATTCCTTCGAGCATCGAGGTTCCGTTCGTCAGGAGATGAGGCCCTCTGCGGCGAGGGTCTGCCAGAGGGAGGCGGGGATGTCGAATGCGGCGTACTCCGCATTCTGCACGAGCTGCGCAGGGCGGCTGCCGCCGACGACGACGGATCGCACCACGTCGGACTGCAGCGGGAACTGGACCGCCGCGGCAGGCAGCGGCACGTCGTGGTCGGCGCAGATCGCCGCGATCCGCACGAGGCGATCCCACAGCGCCTCCGGAAGCCGCCCGTACTCGTACCGCCCGTCGCGTTGAGGCCTGCTCTGCGCGAGAAGACCCGAATTGAAGACCGACGCGGCGACGATCCCCGTCTTCTTCTCCCGGCACGCGGGGAGGACGGCTGTTGCGGCCGGCTGCTCCAGCAGCGTGTAGCGCCCGGCCACCATGACGAGGTCGAGGTCGGCCGCGCGGACGGCGGCGGCGAGAGCATCCGTCACCATCGACCCGATGCCGATCTGCTCGACCTCGCCCTCTTCACGCAGCTGCTCGAGAGCAGGCAGCGCCTCGTCGAGCGCGAGGTCGAGATCGTGCCGTTCGGGGTCGTGCAGGTACAGCAGGTCGATGCGCTCGACGCCGAGCCGCTCGCGGGACTCGTCGAGCGAGGCGCGGATGCCGGCTGCCGAGAAGTCCCACACCCGCTGTAGGTCGTCGGGCACATGGAACTCGTTCGCGGTGTCGAGCCCGCCGGACTCGTGGTCGGGGTTCGGACGCAGCAGGCGCCCGACCTTCGTGGAGAGGAAGTACTCCTCCCGCGGCTTGCTCGCGAGGAACGCGCCCAATCGGCGCTCGGACAGGCCGAGCCCGTAGTGCGGAGCCGTGTCGTAGTGGCGGATGCCGGCATCCCACGCCGCCTCGAGCACCGACCATGCCTCATCATCCGTCAGCGGGCGGAAGAGGTTGCCGAGGTTGGCGGCGCCGTAGCCGAGGCGCGGGATGCCGCGATCAGGCGAACGCATGCTGTCCCTTCCACGTGTAGTCGGCGATGCTGCCGGCCTTCATCTCCATGCCGGTGCCCGGAGCGGAGGGCGGCATGTACGAGCCGCCGCGGATCGCGGTCGGGGTGACGAAGTGCTCGTGCAGGTGGTCGACGTACTCGATCATGCGCCCCTCGCGGCTGCCGCTCACCGCGACGAAGTCGAACATCGACAGATGCTGCACAGCCTCGCAGAGACCGACGCCGCCGGCGTGCGGGCACACCGGCACGCCGAACTTCGCGGCCAGCAGCAGGTTCGCGATGTTCTCGTTGACGCCGGCCACGCGGACGGCGTCGATCTGCATCACCTCGATCGCGTCCGCCTGCAGCAACTGCTTGAAGATCATCCTGTTCTGTGCGTGCTCCCCGGTGGCCACGCGGATCGGAGCGACGCCGCGGGCGATCTCCGCGTGCCCCAGGATGTCGTCGGGACTCGTGGGCTCTTCGATCCAGGCGGGGCGGAACTCGGCGAGCGCGTTCACCCACTCGATCGCCTCCGCCACCTCCCAGCGCTGGTTCGCGTCTATCGCGATCGGGAAGTCGGGGCCGCACACCTCGCGCGCCTTGCGGAAGCGGCGGATGTCGTCCTGCAGGTCGGCGCCGACCTTGAGCTTGATCTGCGTGAATCCTTCGGCCATCGCCTCGCGTGCGAGGCGCTCCAGCTTCTCGTCGGAGTAGCCGAGCCATCCAGGGCTCGTCGTGTAGCCGGGGTAGCCGGTGGCGAGCAGCTGCTGCTCGCGGTCCGCCCTTCCCGGCACGGCGTCTCGGAGGATGTCGAGGGCGTCCTCCCGGGTGAGCGCGTTGCCGAGGTAGCGGAAGTCGACGAGGTCGACGATCTCTTCGGGCGTCATTCGGGCGAGCAGCTGCCAGAGCGGGAGGCCCGCCCGCTTCGCCTTGATGTCCCAGAGCGCGTTGATGACGGCGCCGATCGCCATGTGCATGACGCCCTTCTCCGGGCCGAGCCAGCGCAGCTGCGAGTCGCCGATGAGCTCTCGGAAGGTGCCGCCCATGTCATCGAGCAGCGGCTCGATCTCGCGGCCCACGAGGTGGCCGGCGAGCGCGTCGATCGCCGCGACCTGCACGTCGTTGCCCCGGCCGATCGTGAAGACGAAGGCGTGACCGGCGTCGCCGGCATCCGTCCTGATCACCGCGTACGCCGCCGAGTAGTCGGGGTCGGGATTCATGGCGTCGGAGCCGTCGAGGCTCAGCGAGGTGGGGAAGCGGATGTCGGTGGTGTCGAGGGCGACGATGCGGCTCACGGGATTCCTCTCAGAGTCGGCTTTCCTGCACCGACCTCTTGGAGCATAAACATCGGATGTCTATACTGTCAACGAGCCAGGCCCCTGCGGCGTCGATCCCACATCGGCGACAGGGCCGCCCCCGATCCACTGAGGAGAAACATGAAGTTCGCGCGGCTGGGACGACCAGGTGAGGAGATCCCCGTGCTTGTCGAGGGAGATCGACACCTCGATCTGCGATCGGTGACATCCGACCTCCACGGAGAATTTCTCGCGTCCGACTTCCGTGCGCGGGTCGCCGCAGCGCGAGAGGCGGACGAGCTCCCCGAGGTGTCGGACGCCGCGGCGATGCGTATCGGCGCTCCGATCGCACGCCCCAGCGCGGTGATCTGCATCGGGCAGAACTACGCGGCCCACGCCCGCGAATCCGGTGCGGAGCCGCCGACCGTGCCCATCCTGTTCCTGAAGACCCCCAACACGGTCGTCGGCCCGAACGACGCCGTGACGATCCCGCGCGGCAGCGAGAAGACCGACTGGGAGGTCGAGCTCGGCGTCGTGATCGGCGCTCGAGCCGCGTACCTCGACTCGCCGGCGGAGGCCGACGCGCACATCGCGGGATATGTCGTCGCCAACGACGTGTCCGAACGCTCCTTCCAGATGGAGGCGTCCGGCGGACAGTGGTCCAAGGGCAAGATCGCGCCCGGCTTCAACCCGACCGGTCCGTGGCTCGTCACCCCCGATGAGATCGACGCCTCCGACCTGCGCCTCCGGAGCTGGGTGAACGGCGAACCGCGTCAGGACTCGAACACGAATGACATGATCTTCGGCGTGCGCGAGATCGTGCACCACCTGTCTCAGTACGTCACCCTCGAACCGGGCGACCTGATCCTCACCGGAACCCCGCAGGGCGTCGCCTTCGGCGGCAGGTTCCCCTACCTGACGGCGGGCGACGTCGTCGACATCGAGATCGAAGGACTCGGCCACCAGCGGCAGGAGTTCGTGGCATGGGAGGCACAGGCATGAGCGAGAATCCGGTCGTCGAACGAGCGCTGGTCGTCGAGCGAGCCGCAGGCGAGTCGAAACGCAGAGACGAAACGCACGGCCCCGGACTGGCTGGGCTCGTCGCGATCGTCACCGGCGGAGCATCCGGCATCGGCGCCGCGGTCGCGCGCCGCCTGCACGCCGACGGCGCGCAGATCGCGGTTCTCGACCGCGACATCTCCGGGGCGGATGCCGCATTCGCCGCGTTCACGGCCGACGTCTCCGATCGCGCCTCGGTCGACACGGCGGTCGCAGCCGTCGCCGAGCGGTTCGGACGCATCGACATCGTCGTGAACAACGCGGGCATCGGCGCACAGGGCGACATCTCGGCGAACGACGACGACGAGTGGGCGCGCGTGCTCTCGATCAACGTGACCGGCATCGCGCGCGTGACGTCGGCGGCGCTTCCGTGGCTGCGGCGGTCGCCGTCGGCATCCGTCTGCAACACGGCGTCCATCGCGTCGACCACCGGGCTCCCCCAGCGGGCGCTGTACTCGGCGTCGAAAGGCGCGGTGTCCGCGTTGACCCGCGCGATGGCGGCCGACCACCTGCGCGAGGGCATCCGGGTGAATGCGGTCAACCCCGGCACCGCAGACACCCCCTGGGTCGGACGCCTCCTGGATGCCGCATCCGACCCCGCCGCCGAGCGCGCAGCGCTCGAAGCCCGCCAGCCGCATGGCCGCCTGGTCAGCCCCGACGAGGTCGCCGCGGCCGTGGCCTACCTCGTCTCCCCCGCGTCCGGGTCCACGACCGGCACCTTCATCGAGGTCGACGGCGGCATGGCGCAGTTGCGCCTGCGCCCCGAGTAGCCCGCGCCGGTTCCGCGTCTCGCTCCCGTCGTCGCCCGCTCGTCCGCGCACCGACATCGCCCCCTCCCCGGCTTCCGGTCGCAGTTGACGCCACCTGCCCACGCGAACTCCCGGTTCCGGGTGCAGTTGACGCCGCTCGATCGTCAGCAAAGCGGCACGAACTGCACCCGGAACCCGCGAGGCGGATGCTGTGACGTCGCGAACTGCGACCGGAACCTCGACCCTGACCTGTGGATAACTTCCGCGGACAGCCTCGCGTGATGCGACCGTTGAGCCATGGGAAGACCACGCCCCCTGCCCGCCGAACTCGGAAGACGCTTCAGCGTGCAGGATGCGCTGCGCGCCGGCGCGAACAGCGGGCGCCTTCGGCGCTCGGACCTCGAGATACCCTTTCGCGGCGTGCGCTCCGCCGTCACCTCGACGGATCTCAGCGCACTCGATCCGTTCGAGAGGCAGGCCGCCGCGAGGCGTATCCGTGCGAGGAGGTATGTTCCGCGTCTGCGGGGTGACCAGTTCCTCAGCCATGAGAGCGCCGTCGCCCTGTATGGAGGCCCGCTCCCGCTCGTCACCGACCGAGACGGCCCTGTCGACGGCATGGAGCTGCCCGTCCACGTCGCCACGCTCGGCCGCGGCACGCTCGTTCGAGCGAACGGCGTCACTGCGCATCGGACGAATCCGCAGAATACGAGCGTCGTGCATCGCGACGGCATCCCCCTCGCCTCCGCTGCCACCGCCTGGGCTCAGCTCGGAGCCTGGAGCGTCCTCGATCTTGTCGTGCTCGGTGACTTCCTCTGCCGCGCCTGGCGCCCAGGGCCTGGTCGAAGGGACGTCGGCAAACGTCCTCTCGCCACGATCGACGAATTGAGAACCGCGATCTCCGCGGGGCGCCGCGCGGGAATCGCCCGTTTACGCGACGCTGTGGATCTGATCCGCGAAGACTCCTGGTCGCCCCGCGAATCGATGATCCGTTTCCATATGATCACCGCAGACCTTCCCGAGCCCTCTCTGAATCACGACGTCTACGATTCGAGCGGGCGCTTCCTCGCCTGCGTCGATCTGGCGTATCCCGAGCGGAAGATCGCCATCGAGTATCAGAGCGTCCTCCACCACTCGCGCTACGCGGCGGACGTCGAGCGCATCGCCGCGTTGCGTGCCGCGGGCTGGATCGTCATCGAGGTCACGAGCGACCTCTTCGCCAGGCCCGAAGTCATGATCGACCGCATCTGTCGGGCGCTTCGCGCCTGAGCCGCAGCATCCCCCACCGCTCGACTCGCTCCGGTCGCATTTGGTGCCGCGTTGTGTTTTGCCGACGCCTTCCGGGCGCAGTTGGTGCCGCTTCACCGACGATCGAGCGGCACCAACTGCACCCGGAGTATGGCGAGTGGATGCCGCGACGACACGAACTGCGACCGGAACGACGGCGACCGGAACGGCGACCCGGCCCCGACCCCGGCCCCGGCCCCGGCCCCGGCCCCGGAGGTCAGCCCTTCAGACCCGAGTGGGCCAGACCCTCGACGAACTGGCGCTGGGCCACGATGAACACGATGAGCATCGGCACCACCGTCATGGTCGCGGCGGCGAGCTGCGTGTTCCACATCTGCCCGCCGTAGGCGTCCGTGTACCGGGTGAGCGCCTGCGGCAGGGTGAACAGCTCCGGAGAGGTCAGGTACACGGTCGGCTCGAGATACAGGTTCCACGACGCCAGGAAGGTGAGGATCGCGACCGCCGACAGCGCGGGCTTCGACAGCGGCAGGCAGATCCGCCACCAGATCGCGGGCCTGCCGAGTCCGTCGATGCGCGCCGCCTCCTCCAGCTCGACCGGCAGCGACAGGAAGAACTGCCGCATGATGAACGTCGCGAGCACGCACGGCGCCGCGAGCGCGGTGACGAGGATCAGCGGCCAGTGGGTGTTGATCATCCCCCACTGCTTGAACATCTGGAACAGCGGCACGATGGTGACCTCGCCGGGGACGAGCAGCCCGACGAGCACCACGAGGAACAGCGCGTTGGCGCCGGGGAACCGGATGCGGGCGAAGGCGTAGCCTGCGAGGCTCGAGACGATCATCACCGTGGCGGTGACGATGAGCGCGACGTACACGCTGTTGAAGTACTGCCGCGCGAAGGGCTGGAACGCGAACGCCTCGGCGTAGGCCGCGAACGTCGGATTGTCGGCGAACAGCGCGGGCGGCGAGCGGAAGATCTCGGCGAGCGGCTTGAACGACGAGGTGATCATCCAGATCGTCGGCACCGCGAACGGGACAGCGAGCACGATCAGGCAGGCGATCAGGATCACCCGGCGGATGCGGTGGCTCCCCGTCATCCGTCTGCTCTCAGTCTTCATAGAACACCCACTTCCGTCGCAGCTGCCACTGCAGCAGCGTGAGCAGCATCACGAACGTCAGCAGCATGAGCGCGAGCGTCGATCCGTAGCCGATGTCGTTGAACTCGAACGCCTGCTGGAACACGTAGTAGACGAGCACGGTGGTCGACAGCCCCGGGCCTCCTCCGGTCAGCACAGCGACGTTCGCGAAGGCCTGCAGCGCCCCGACGATGGTGATCACCGCGGTCAGCATGAGCGTGGGAGAGATGAGCGGCAGGGTGATGCGGAAGAAGATGCGCCCGGCGCCTGCCCCGTCGATGCGCGCCGCCTCGTAGAGCTCCGAGGGCACGCCCTGAAGTGCCGCGAGGAACAGCACCATGTTCACGCCCACGCTGCGGATGACCTGGGTGACGATGACCGAGATCATCGCCGTGTCGCCCGACAGCAGCCAGTTGGGTCCGTCGATGCCGAAGACCGCGAGCAGCGCGTTGATACCGCCGTTGTCCTGCAGGAGGAAGCCCCACACCAGGGTCCACGCGACCACCGAGACGACCACCGGCGAGAAGAACACCGTGCGGAAGAAGGTCACCCCGCGGAACCGCCGGTTCAACAGCACCGCGAGACCGAGGCCCAGCGCGATGTTAAGCACGACGATGCCGATCGAGAAGATCGCGGTCGCGCCGAGCACCGCAGGCAGCTGCGGGTCGCTGAAGAGCGCGGCGTAGTTGTCTCCGCCGACGAAGGTGAGCTCGCCGCGGAAGATGTTCCACTCGTTCAGGCTGTACCAGATGCCCAGCCCCACGGGCACGAGCACGAAGAGCACGACCCCCGCCAGCTGCGGGGCGATGAAGAGGTATCCCGTGAGCTGGTCGCGCCGCCTGGTCGTCCAGAACGGGCGGCGCAGGTCCCGGGGCGCCTGCGCGCCCCGGGACTCGACGACGGTCTCGACAGCGGTCACTTCGCCAGCAGCGGGGTGAGGGCGTCGCAGGTCGCGCCCAGCACGGCCTTCACGTCGGCATCCGCCAGCCACATCGCGTCGAGAGCGGTCTTGCCGGCCGCCTTGATCTCTGCCGGGCCGGTGTGGTTGGGCAGCGTGACCGCGTCGGGCAGCTGATCGACCACGACGCTCTGCAGCTGGTCAGCCGTGAGTTTGGGGTTGTTCTCGGCGAGCTTCTCCCCCGTGAGCAGGGATTCGCGGGGCGGCGGGAAGTACTGCGCGAGCTTCTCGGCGTTCTCGGGGTCTGTGAGGAACGCCAGGAAGTCGGTCGCCTCCTGCACGTGGGGGCTCGAGGAGAGCACGCCCACCCCGGCCTGTCCGATCACCGAGTAGTCGCCCTCGGGGCCGCTCGGCAGCGGGATCACGTCGTAGGCGAACGATCCGTCGAGCAGCGCCGCACGCGACACCTGCGCCACGGTGAACGCGGCGTCGCCTGCGAAGAAGTCGGCCGTGGTGCCCGGCCCCGGCATCGACTGGTCGACGAAGGCGGCGTCGTGCAGGAACGTGAAGGCGTCGACCATCTCCGGGCTGTCCATGGTGCACGTGGCGCCGTCGGCGCTCCAGGCGCTCGCACCCCAGCCGGTCCACACGGTGGCGAGCTGACCCCAGTTGGCGTAGTCGAAGTCGCGGATCACGAACCCGGCCTTGCCCGTGGTCTGGTGCACGGCGGCACCCAGCTCGCTGATCTTCTCCCAGGTGACCTCGTCGTCGAGGGCGACGCCGGCCTGAGCGAGGAGGTCCTTGTTGACGTAGAGCGCGAAGGGCGAGTTCGAGAACGGGTAGGCGTACAGCTCGTCGTCGGCGCTGAACTCGGCGGTGACGCTGCCGAGCAGGTCGTCGTAGCCCCAGCCCTTCGTGCCCTTCAGCGCGTCGGTCAGTGGGACGAGAGCGTCCGCGTCGATGAGGTCGTGAGACAGATCGCCCATCCACGCCAGATCGGGTGCGTTGCCGCCCGCGATCTGCGTCGTCAGTGTGGTGTTGTAGTCGGCGAACGGGAGGGATTCGTAGGTGATCTCTCCGATCTCGGGGTGGTCGGCCTTGTACGCCTCGGCGATCTCGTCGAACAGTGCGAGCTGATCCTCGTTCGAGGTCCACACCGACATGCGCAGATCGACGCTGCCCGGTGCGGCTGTGGTCTCGACGGGTTCAGGAGCGGATGCTGCGCACCCGGCCAGCGCCAGGCCCATGACGGCGACCGCGGCCGCCGCACCCAGCTTCTTTGCTGATGTCATGCTCTTCTCTTCTCTAGTAGCCGATGATCTCGGGCCAGTGGATCTCGATGCCCGCCTCGATGAGGCGGGACTGGAATGCGGCGACGAGCGCGTCGTCGCCGGCGACCTGGGCGGGTTCGAGCGAGCGCTCGGCGCAGAACGCCGCGAGCTCGCCGGCCGACTCGCCGATGTTCCACTCGACGGGGTGCAGCCGGTAGGCGCCGTTCGTGATGTGGGTCGTGCCGATGTTCTTCGCGGCGGGGAGCAGGTTGCGCATCCGCACGGGGATCAGCGCGCCGAGCGGGATCTCGAAGGGCGCGCATTCGACGTCGATGTAGTTGTCGCCGCCGGTGGAGGGGTGGATGTCGATGCGGTACATGCCCACGCCGACGGTGTCGTCGAAGGTCGCAGGTCCCCCGTGCCCCCGCAGTCGCACCGAGATGTCCTGCTCGACGATCGTGCGGCGGGCGACGATGCGACGGGACTCGCGGATGTAAGGAGCCTGTGCGAAGCCGTCGTCGGTGCCTGCGACGTCCGGCCGCAGACGGAGACCCGGGAATCCGGTTCCGCCGTCGGGGCGGGGCGCCTCGGTCTGCAGCCAGTAGACGTACGAGCGGGCGAGCTCCTTGGCCCCAGAGAGGTGCGTCTCGGCATCCGCATCGTCGATGATCGAGCCGTCGAGGTAGTCGAGCATCGGCCAGTTCGCCACGACCACATCGCTGTCGAGGAACCCCTCGCGGAAGTTCTCCCTCGCGAGGATGCGGCGGAACTCCCACAGATCCCGGTCGCCGGCATCCGTGCGCTGGTCCGACGCTCCGCGTTCGACGAGCGGCGGGTTCACGTGCATGGTGCGGACGACGGGCTCGAGGGTCCGCGGGTCCGGCGCGATGAAGGAGAGCAGCGGAGCGCCCCAGAAGTCCGGCTGCATCCGTCGGAAGCGCTCGTACTCGGCGGGGCGCTCGATCGTGTGATCGGCGCCGTCCTCGTGATCGAAGGCGAAGCACCAGGTGACGGCCTGGACGTTGCCGGGGTCGGCCGTCTCTGCCGCGCTGGGCTCCCCAGTGTCGGCACGCGACTCGGCGCCGAGGACGTACTCGGTGCCGGTGAGCGGGAGGAGGTCGCCGGTCTCGGTGGCGTCGAGGACGAAGGATGCCGCGATCTCGCGCTGCACGCCGTCGTGGTCGACGGTCACCGAGCTGACGACGTCGCCGTCGACCGAGGCCGCGATGGGGATGGCCGGCTGCAGCACGGTGAGGCGGCCGCTCGCCCGATACGGCGCGAGCATCGCCTCGATCACGGCGACCGCGACCCGCGGCTCGTGGCAGAGCCGGCTGACACGGCCGAGGCCGGGGTTGAGGTGACGGGCGGATCGAGCGTGCTCGGTGAGCGGGTAGTGCTCACGGTAGTAGTCGCGGATGCCGTCGCGCAGAGCGCGATACGACGCCGTGATGCCGAACTGCTCGACCCAGTACGACTCGTCGGGAGGGACGATCTGCGAGGTGAGCTGGCCGCCCAGCCACGCGTACTGCTCGGTGAGCACGACGCGCTGGCCGCGGCGGAGTGCGGCCAGCGCGGCAGCCACGCCTCCGAGGCCTCCGCCGACGATCAGGACGTCGGTCTCGACACGGGTCACCGGCGCACCTCGAGGAGAGTCCCGCCGTCGACGACCTCACCCGCGAGCAGAACCTGCTTCTGAAGATCGGCGTGCTCCGCGGGATCGGCCAGCACGATGTCCTGCAGCAGCGAGAGCGCACGCGAGGCGACCGCCTCCCGGCGCAGGTCGAATCCGCTGAGGGGTGCGGACCCGATCGCGTGCCCGGCGACGTCCGCGAGGGCGACGTAGCTGAACCGCGTCTGCGGGGCGGCGCTCTCGAGCGCGGCCGCCGCCGCCTCTGCGAGGAAGGAGTCCTCCGCGATCACGGCTGTGACGTCGGCGTCGGCGACTCGGCGCGCGATCGCCGCGGCATCGAGTCCGCTGATGTCCACAGAGGTGACGGCGATGCGCAGACCGGATGCCGCTTGGGCGATTCCGGAGCGACGATCGGCCGCGGCGGGAGCGATCGTGCCGTGATGCAGGTAGACCGCGCGCTCGTGCCCGAGCTCGTCGAGTCGTCGGATGATCCTGCCGGTCAGGGACAGGTAGTCAATTCCGACGTAGGGCACATCCGGCTCGTCCCGGCGACCGATCGCGACGAAGGGGAAGTCCTCGGCGACCAGACGTGCGAGCTCCGCACTGTTCATCTGCTGGCCGAGGAGGAGGCATCCGTCGGCCAGACGGAACCGGGTGTTCTTGTGGAAGAGACTGCGCGAGCCGTCGACGAGCGGGGATGCCGTGAAGAACAGCAGGTCGCAGCTCAGCCGCTCGGCCGCACGCTCGATGCCGTTGAGGAGGGGGCCGTAGAAGTCCATGCTCTCCGCGGAGAGCGCCGGCTCGTAGGTGAAGATGCCGAGGATCTTGTTGTCGAGCCCGGCGAGCCTGCGGGCGGCCGGGTCGGCGACGTACGTGGTCTGCTCGATCGCGCGCATCACCCGCGCTCTCGTGGCCTCGGGGATGCGGACGTTGGAGTAGTCCCTGTCGTTCAGCACCATCGACACGGTCGCCTGGCTCACCCCGGCGATCTTCGCGATCTCACGCTGGGTGACTCGCCCGTTCTTGTTCGTCGTCATCGACCTCTCCTGATAGTTCGGATTATCAGAATCCGAACTTGACGATAACAGACGGCAGTGGATCCTTGTCAAACACTTGTGCAGGAAATGTCATCCGGTGCATAGTGCTGTGATAATCCCTATCATCACGGAAGGACGATGATGTCCCCTGATCCTTTGCACCTCAGCCTGTCCCGCCGCCATTTCCTCGGCGCCGGCATCCTCGCGGGAGCACTGATCGTGCTGCCGCCCAGCGTCGTGAGCGCGGCAGCCGCCGCCGGCGACGTCACGCTCACGGCCGACGGCATCCGCGTGGTGGCTTCCGTCGGCGGTCGCATCGCCGTGTACTCCGGCAGCGGCGCTCTGCTCATGGCGGGCTCGCGCTTCCAGACCAAGGACACGGTGTACGGCATCCAGACGTCCACCGGCGGCACGCCGTCGTCGACCACGGTCGACGGCCAGCCCGCGATCCGCATGGACTACACGATGCCCGCGTCCGCCGGGGGCGTCGTCGTCTCCGCCCTCATCCGCGTGCAGACCTCTCAGGTCCATCTGGAATGGACCGTCACCGGCTCGACGACCCTCAACCCGGCCGGCTTCATGTTCAGCCGCACACTGACGGCGCCCACGGCGCCCGACGAGTACATCCCCACGTCCGAGTGGCAGCGCGACGGCGCAGGCGGAATCCCCTACGAGGTGCCGACCGGTGTCGTGTACCGCTCCTCCTGGGCATCCGGACACGGGCTGCTCCTTCTGAACTCGAGCCGCAAGGCGTGGACGACCGCGACCTGGGTGCACGCACCCGGCACCGCCGTGGACGCGACGACCGCGGTGACCACGGCGAGCCTGATCCTCACCGAGGCGCGGCCGGCGTCTGGAGCGGCGATCGGACGCGGAGACGGCATGGCGGTCGAGCTCTCGACGGTCCGGCCGTTCAACGTGTGGGATGCCGCCGGCGATGCCGCTGCGACCGTGACCGTCACGAACGCGGGGAGCGGCGACGAGGTCTTCGCCGTCTCCTGGTGGGCGCGGAACGACCAGGGCGCCGTGGTGTCCTCCGGGACGACCTCGCTGGCCGTCGCCGCCCTGTCGACCGCCGAGGCGACGATCTCGGTGCCTCTCGAGGCGCAGGGCTTGGTGCTGCTGGAAGCCACTGCGACGGCCGCGTCGGGCGACACGGCGTTCGCCCGCACGACGCTGGCGGCGCTCGAGCCTTTCGCCTACACGGCCGGGTCGTCGAGCATGTTCGGCATCGCGAACTATCCGTGGCTGCTGAACGCGGGCGAGCAGGCCACGCTGGATCTCTGGCAGAAGGTGGGCATCCAGTGGGTGCGCATCGCCTACGACGGCGGCCCCGGCCTCCCCCCGGCGTCGTACGACAGCCGCGGAATGGATCACAACCTCGAGCTGCAGCCTGACATGACGGCGACGGATGCGGTGCTGGTCGCGTGGGCCGAGTCCAGCTGCACCACGGCGAGCGCAGCCGGGGCCTCGTGGTTCGAAGTCGGGAACGAGCTCAACCGTCCGTTCAACACGGGCGACGCCGCGCCGGGCTACGTCGAGCGCGTGCTCAAGCCGGTGCACGCGGCACGCACGGCGCAGGGCGGCGCCTTCCGCCTGATGAACAACGGCCTCGCCGGCATGGACCGCCCGTGGATCGAGGCCTTCCACGCGGCGGGCGGCTGGGACCTCGTCGACGGGATCGCCTTCCACCCTGGTCGCGGCAACTTCACGCCCGATTTCATCCCCGACGGCGACGGAGGCGGATGGGGCACGGGCGCAACGGGCGCGTACTGGAACTTCCTCGGCGGCCTCCGTCAGCTCAAGGAGCTGATGGCGGAGTACGGCGAGAAGGAGATCTGGCTGACGGAGGCCTACGCGTGCACGCGGCCGAACGCCTGGTGGAACGACACGTACCGGCATGCCGCCGAGAACGTGCTGCTGTCGCTCGCCCTCGCCAAAGCCGAGGGCGTGCGGGCGGTGTGCTGGTACCAGTTCTTCGACTCGTACACGATCAGTCCGATGGGGGCGAGTCCCGACGACGTCGAGTACCACTTCGGTCTGGTGAACCGCGACCTCGGACCGAAGCCGTCGCTGCTCGCCTACGCGACCGCCGCCCGCGCTCTCGATCAGGCGACCTTCCTCCGCTGGGTCCACCTCGACGACGGCACGACTCACGGCCTGCTCTTCTCCACGCCCGACGGCCCGCTCGCCGTGCTGTGGAACCGTGCGGACGGTTACATCCTGAACACGGACGGCACACGGACCGACTGGCGCTTTCCCGCGCCCGAGATGTGGCAGGACCCGTGGCCGACCAAGACGCAGGTGTCGCTGCCCGCCGAAGGCGTCGTGACCGAGACCGACGCCTTCGGCCGCACGAGGCAGATCGCATCCGCGGGAGGACAGGCGCAGCTCACGCTCGACGGCGCTCCGCGCCTCTACCGCGGTCTCCTCCTCGACGGCGCCGAGGCCGGCCCTGCGCAGACCTCGGACGGCATCACCGTCCAGCCTGTCCGTGAGAACGGCAGCGCCGCGCTCGTCGTGAGCGTGCAGGGGCACGCCACCCGCGAGAGCGATGTCCGCATCACCACTCCGCTGGGATCGGAGCGCATCGCGAAGCTCGCGGCCGGCGAGACCCGCACGCTGACCTTCCGCGCCGAGGGCCTCATGCTCGCATCCGGAACGGCCACCGTCAGAACGCACGCGCGAGGGTCCGGCGCGCCCCGCACCAGCACGATCGACTACCCCGCCTTCGACGCGCGACCGATCGGCTGACGCCGCTGCGCTCCCGTCGCGAAAGATCCCGGTATCGCCCCGCAGAACCGGGATCTTTCGCGACGGGAAGGATGCCGCGGCAGGCGGCGAGTCAGCGGATGCCGTAGAAGGCGAGCGGGGTCGACCAGAACAGCGCGTCGGACGAGACTCCGCGGGACTGCGCCCACGATGCGACGAACCGGAACCACCGGGCACGCCCGCCCGGCTGATACTCGGCGTCGACGGCGGAGACCGGCCAGTCGCTTCCCCACATCAGCCGCTCGGGGCCGAACGCCTCGAGCGCGGCGTCGAGGAACGGGGTGAGCTGCTGCTCGGTCCAGAATCCTCCCGCCTCTGCCGGCAGGCCCGACAGCTTCACGTGCACGAGGGGCCGCGCCGCGAGTTCGTGCAGGTCTCGCAGCCATTCCGCCGAGGGGCGCGACGGCGCGGCATCCGTCCCCACCCGAGGCTTGCCCAGATGATCCAGCACGATCCGCAGGTCGGGGACGGCGTCGGCGAGCGCGGTGACATCGGCTATCCCCCCTGCGCGCACGCAGGCGTCGAACGTCCACCCGCGCGCGGCGACGAGCTTCGCGCCGTCGACGAATGCCGGCGATGAGGCGGTCCCATGCGGCTCCCCCTGCAGAAGATGCCGCACCCCGATGACGCGCGCGTACTCCGCGAGACGGTGCAGATGCTCGGCCGTCGCCGCACCCCGGTCCAGCCGGGCGCCGGCGGTGATCGCGACGACGCCCGCAGCATCCGCGATGCTCTGCACCCACGCCACCTCGTCGAGGAACGCGCGCTCGACCGTCTCGGCCTGCACGAAGATCGCGACCTCCTCGGTGACGCCCGGCAGCTGCTCCTCGAAGAGCTCCTCCTCGGCGAAGCGGCCGGACAGGGCGCCGTCCAGCCACTCGTACTCGAGCTCCGACGGATCCCACAGATGCAGATGACTGTCCACGACGCGCATGCACCCATCCTGCCCCAGACATCCGACCAATGTGCGAGGATGACGCCATGGCTGTGACAGATGAGGCGATCGAGAAGATCAAGGCGATGATCGTGTCGGGCGAACTGTCTCCCGGCGACCGCCTGCCGCCCGAGAAGGAGCTGTCCGAGCGCCTGGGCCTGAGCCGCAACTCGATGCGGGAGGCCGTCAAAGCGCTCGAGGTGATCCGGGTACTCGATGTGCGCCGGGGCGACGGCACCTACGTCACCAGCCTCGAACCGCATCTGCTGCTCGAGGCGATCGCCTTCGTCGTCGACATGCACGACGACGACTCGATGCTCGAGATCTTCGCGGTCCGGCGGATGCTGGAATCGCAGGCCACGGGTCTCGCCGCCACGCTCGGCACCGACGAGGAGATCGCCGAGCTCGTGCAGGAGGTCGAGGGCGTGGACGCCTCGGTCGGAATCGAAGAGCTCGTGGAGCACGACATCCGCTTCCACCGCGAGATCGTCGGGATGGCGCGCAACGCCTATCTCTCGAGCCTGATCGAGCATCTCAGCAGTCAGACCGTCCGCGCGCGCGTGTGGCGCGGCCTCACCGAGGGCGGCGCGGTCGAACGGACGCTCTCGGAGCACCGGGCGATCGCGGACGCGATCGCCCAACACGACGCCGCGCTCGCGACCTCGCTCACCACCGCGCACATCGCCGGAGTCGAGCGCTGGCTGCGGCAGGCCGCCTCGGCCTGATCGGATGCCGCAGCCCGAGCCCTCGGCTACCCTGGCGCGTGAGGCTCGGCGAGGCCGAGCGCCTGCGGTGCAGGGGGAGTTCACGAGGGAGCATCGATGACCGACGATCAGGAGCCGACCGCGCCGGGCGACGACCCGATCGTTCCGCCGGCCCCTCCGGCGACGATCCCGCAGCCTCCGGCGCTGGCGACTCCGCTCGCCCCGCCGCTCTCCCCGCCACCCGCGCAGTCCCCCGCGCAACCCGGTCCGCCCGCAGCCCCGCCGTACGCCACGTCGCAGGCGTACCCCGCACAGCCCGGCTCCCCCGCGCAGCCCCCATACGCGCAGCATCCTTCCGGCTATCCGCTCGCACCCGGCCCTCAGGCCCGCGCGAAGCCGCCGGCCCGGCTGTGGCTCGTCCTGCTGATCGCGATCGTCTCCGTCGCCGCGATCATCGTCGTCACGGTCTTCATCTCCGTCGCCCTGCTCCGCTCTCCGCGCGACGACCAGGCGCAGCCGGGCTCCGGCCCGATCGCGACCCCGAGCTGGCCGGGCACCGGATCCGACGAGGAATCCGGCGACGTCGGGGCCGAGCTGCAGGCCGAGATCGACGAGTACGAGAACCTGCGCGATACCGGAGCGCTGTGGCAGCAGATCCCCGACGACGATTTCAACCGCACCGCCGTGCAGGCGTTCCTCTACCTGCTGATCGACATGAAGTCGGCCACGCTCTTCGGCGTCGACAGCGCCACAGCCGAGCAGTACCGCACCGAGATGGCGGAACTGGAGAGCAGGCTGCTCGCCCAGCAGCCCCTCGGCACCGACATCGAGCTCGACCTGGGCGACGGCCGCGTGTTCCGCTACGACGGCACGACCGGCGCAGGCGGCTACTCCGACGAGTAGCCGCGCGTTACCCTCGGAAGCATGACCTCCTGGACCAGCACCGCGATCGCCCTGCTGGAGGCCGACGCGAACCGCAGCGCCGACACGCACCTGCACCTGTTCCCCCTCCCGGCCGAGTGGGGCATCGACCTGTACCTGAAGGACGAGTCGGTGCATCCGACCGGGTCCCTCAAGCATCGGCTCGCGCGCTCGCTGATCCTGTACGGCCTGGTCAACGGCCGCATCACGCAAGACAGCGTCCTCGTCGAGTCGTCCAGCGGCTCGACCGCTGTGTCGGAGGCGTACTTCGCACGGATGCTCGGACTCACCTTCATCACGGTCGTGCCGAGATCGACCAGCCAGGAGAAGATCGACCTCATCGAGTTCTACGGCGGCCGCTGCCACTTCGTCGACCGGGCGGAGGACATCTCGCCCGAGGCGCGCCGGCTGGCGAGCGACTGCCGCGGCCACTACCTCGACCAGTTCACGTTCGCCGAGCGCGCGACCGACTGGCGCGGCAACAACAACATCGCCGAGAGCGTGTTCAGCCAGCTGTCGCAGGAGCGGCATCCGATCCCCCGCTGGATCGTCGTCGGCGCGGGCACCGGAGGCACCAGCGCGACGTTCGGCCGGTACGTGAAGTACCGCAGGCACGAGACGCAGGTCGCGGTCGTCGACCCGGAGGGCTCCGCCTTCTATGACGGTTGGGCCGGCACGACGGATGCTCCGGCTGGGCGCCCGAGCCGCATCGAGGGCATCGGCCGCCCCCGGGTCGAGCCCTCGTTCGTGCCGAGCGTGATCGACGAGATGCTGCGGATCCCGGATGCCGGCTCGATCGCGGCGATCCGCCTGCTGAAGGAGCGCACGCTGCACTGGGCGGGCGGCTCCACCGGCACCAATCTGTACGGCGCGTTCCAGCTCATCGCACGAATGCGAGCGGCGGGCGAGACCGGCAGCGTCGTCACGCTGATCTGCGACAGCGGCGTCCGCTACGCCGGCACCTATTACTCCGATGAATGGGTGGCCGAGCAGGGCTGGGACCTCGCCCCGCATCGCGCGCGCCTCGAGCGGTTCCTCGAGACCGGCGACTGGGTGGAGTGAATCGGCGGGGCTACGCTGTCGCCATGACAACTCTGATCCTCACCGTCGCGGGTGCAGACCGTCCGGGCCTCGTCGCCGCCGTCGCCGATGTCGTCGACGCGCACGGGGGCAACTGGGAGAACAGCAGCCTGGCCGAGCTCGCCGGCACCTTCGCCGGTGTCATCGAAGTCTCGGTCGCGCCGGATCGCGCCGCCGAGCTCGAGCAGGCGCTGCACGCTCTCGAAGGGCTGCTGACCGTCGCGGTGCGCACGGGGTCGGATGCCGCGGCTGACGACGACCGTTCGCTCGGGATCCAGGTGCTCGGCAACGACCGCCCGGGGATCGTGCGGGAGATCTCCGCGGTGCTGAACTCCCACGCCCTGAGCATCGAGGAGCTGGCGACCGAGACACGCGATGCGGCGATGGCGGGCGGGCGTCTGTTCGAGGCGTCCGTGGTCGCGAAGGTGCCGGCATCCGTCGATCTCGACGCCCTGCAGGCCGATCTCGAGCGCCTCGCCACGGAGATCCAGGTCGACATCACGGTCGGCTGAGCCCGCAAACACCTCGAGACCCCCACTTACCGCCGAGACCCCCACCTGCTGACGTCAGCAGGTGGGGGTCTCGGCGACAGATGGGGGTCTCGGTGCGAGGACCCGCGCTCAGACCAGTCGGGCCTTCGGCGACACCGAGTACGTGTCTTCGGCGTCGCGGTTCGGCACGTCGCCGAGAGCGGCGTCGATCGCGGCCATCGTGTCTGCGTCGAGCTTCACGCCCGAGGCCTTGACCGTGTCGGCGAGCTGCTCGGGGCGCGAGGCGCCGACGAGGGCCGCGGCCACGTTCGGGTTCTGCAGCACCCAGGCGATCGCGAGCTGCGGCATCGAGAGACCGGCCTCGGCGGCGATCGGCTTCAGACGCTGCACGGCCTCGAGGATCTCGTCGCGCAGGAATCCCTTGATGAAATCGGCGCCGGAGTGCGGGTCGGTCGCGCGCGAGCCCTCGGGCACCGGCTGGCCTGGGAGGTACTTGCCGCTCAGCACGCCCTGCGCCATCGGCGACCAGACGATCTGCGAGATGCCGAGCTCTTCGGATGCCGGCACGACCTTGCCCTCGATCACGCGGTGCAGCATCGAGTACTGCGGCTGGTTCGAGATGAGCTGCACGCCCAGCTGCTTCGCGAGCGCGTGCCCGTCGCGCAGCTGCTCCGCGGTCCATTCCGAGACGCCGATGTACAGCGCCTTGCCCTGGCGGACCACGTCGGCGAAGGCCTGGAAGGTCTCCTCCAGCGGGGTCTCGTAGTCGAAGCGGTGCGCCTGGTACAGATCGACGTAGTCGGTGCCGAGTCGCGCGAGGGAGCCGTTGATCGACTCCAGGATGTGCTTGCGCGAGAGACCAGTGTCGTTCGGGCCCTTGGGACCTGTCGGGAAGTAGACCTTCGTGAAGATCTCGAGTCCCTCACGGCGCTGGCCCTTCAGCGCGTCGCCGAGCACGACCTCGGCGGCCGTGTTCGCGTAGGTGTCTGCGGTGTCGAATGTGGTGATTCCGGCATCCAGAGCGGCGTGCACCGTCTTGACCGCCGCGTCGTCGCCGACCTGCGAGGCGTGCGTGACCCAGTTGCCGTAGGTGATCTCAGAGACCTTGAGACCGCTGTTGCCGAGATAGCGATAGTTGACCATGATTCCACGCTACCGGCCGTCGACGACAGCGGGGCCGGTTTTCTGTGACCGGTCTCAGGATGCGACGGATGCCGTGTTCCGCTCCTGCGTGCTCATGCCCCTTCGACGACCTCGAAGAGCCTGTCCGCCACCAGCCCGTGCGCCTCGCGGTGCACGGCGATGGCCGATTCGGCATCCGGCGCGTCCACCAGGCAGAACACCTTTCCGCTCGCCTGGTCGACCCAGTACCGCTGATACCGGACTCCGTACTGCTCCTGGAGCGAGAGGTCGGCCTGGTGCGCTGCGGCGACGTCGCCCACTGTGGCGCCCTCCGGCAGCTGCTCGTGTACATCCATGAAGAGAGGCATCGCCTTCTCCTTCCCTTGGTCGTGTTCTTCTCTGTCACACTGAGTCTCATGAAGGGTCAGCCCGTTGACCATGACCGGGAGCCCGCCGCTCCTGACCGAGAACCCGCAGTCACGCTCGACAGCGCCCTGAACGGTCTGAGACTGCGCGGAGCGATCTTCCTGCGCGGCGAGTACAGCGAGGCGTGGGCCTACGAATCGCTTCCCCCGAACGACGTCGCCGCCATCCTCGCGCCGGGCGAGCACCAGCTCGTGCTCTTCCACGTGGTCGCGTCCGGGCGCTGCTGGATCGAGACCGACGGCGACCGGCACTGGGCGCAGGCCGGAGACGTGATCGTCCTGCCGTACAACGACAGGCACCGGATGGGAGGGTCTGCGGATGCCGCGCTCGTGCCGATCTCGACGCTCCTGTCCCCGCCGCCATGGGCCCGCTTTCCGGTGATCCGACACGGCGACGGCGGCGAGCGCACCGAGCTGGTGTGCGGATACCTGAGCTGCGACGATCCCCTCTTCGACCGCCGGCTGAGCGCCTTCCCGCCCGTCTTCGTGGTCAGTCCGCCGCCGGGACCGGCCGGGGACTGGGTCAGGGCGAGCATCGCGTACGCCCTCGAGCAGTCGGAGCGCGTGCCGTCCGCCGCGGCGGCGACGCCCACCGCGATCCCGGAGCTGCTGCTCATCGAGGTCCTCAAGCTCTACCTGTCCCATGCCGCCGTGTCCACGAGCGGCTGGCTGCAGGCTCTGCGCGATCCGGTCCTCGCCCCGGTCCTGGCCGCGATGCACGGATCGCCCGAGCGTCGATGGAGCGTCGACACGCTGGCGAGGGAGGCGCACGTCTCGGCGAGCCTGCTCGACGAGAGGTTCCGCGAGGCTCTCGGCGTCGCGCCGATTCGCTACCTCCGGGCCTGGCGGATGCATCTCGCCGAGGGTCTGCTGCGCACCTCGGACATCGCCGTCGGCGCTCTCGCGCATCGGGTGGGCTACGAGTCCGAAGAGGCGTTCAGTCGCGCGTTCAAGCGCGCGCACGCCAGCGCGCCCGGCGCTTGGCGCTCGGAGGGCCGACGACGGCCCTGACCGAGCGGGCGCGGGGGCTCAGGTGGCCTGAGCGGGCGCGGGGGCGGTCGGCTGTGCGGGCGCGGGCTCGGGCGCGACATCAGCCTTCGCATCCGCCGACGCGGTATCGACGGCCTTCGACTGCGTCGCCACGATGTCGGCGCGATCCCGGAATCCTTCTGCCGTGACCTTGTCGAGCGCGACCTGCTTGCGGATCGCGGCGGCCTTCTCGTACAGCGTGGGCTCGCCGTACGAGGTGAGCACCTTCACGAGCACGGGCAGCAGCTCGATCATGAAGAACAGCGCGGCGATCAGCCAGTGCGCCCACAGGATCGTCGGCTCCTTCTCACTGAGACGGTTGAGCCCACTGATCTGACTGAGCAGACCGGTGGCGCCCGCGTTGCCCTGGGCGACGGCATCCGCCCTCGCGTTGTACGCGGCGAGCGCGGCGTCGTAGGTCTTCTGCGCCGCGGGGAGCTGCGACTGGGCCTCCGTGCGGTTCTGCTTCTCGGACGTGGCCGTGTTCTCCTTTGCCGAGGTGCCCGCGGCCGCGAGCTCCTCATTGGCGGTGCGCAGCTGCGCCGCGAGCGCGTCGTAAGTCTGCTGCGCCTCGGCGAGCTGGGCCTGTGCGGCGTCCGAGCTCGCGCCCTCGCCGTTCACGCCGGTGCAGCCGGGCACGGTGCCGGCGCCCTCGCCCGTGAGCTCGCACTGATAGAGCACCCTGGCCTGGTCGATCACGGCCTGCTGCGCGGTCAGCTTCGCGGTGAGATCGTCGACGGTCGACTGCGCGGCGGCCTCGCTCGCGGACGCCGAGTCGGTGCCTGCGACGATGCCGGTCGCAGCCTGGTTCTGCAGCTCGGCGAGGTGCTCCGATGCGGCATCCAGTGCCTTCTTCTCCGGGCCGGTCTCGAGAGCGTCCTGATCGGACTGGGCCTGCGTGATGTTGGTGGACGCGACCTCGCGGGCGATGTCGTTGTGGAAGATCTGCAGCACCAGCGGCTCGGCCACCACGAATCCGATGATCGCCGCCATGATCACGCGCGGGATCGCGAGCCCGATCAGCCGCCAGACGTTCTTCGTCGACGCCATGGTCGAGGTGAGGAAGCGGTCGAGGTTGAAGATGATCAGCGCCCAGACGATCGCGAGCGGCACGGCCAGCCAGATCAGGGCGCCCACGCCGGTCGTCAGGGCGAACAGCATCGAGATCGCCGAGACCAGCGCGGTGCCGGCGAGCACGAAGAACATCTGCACGAACCGCGGCGTCTCGCCGGGGACCCGGTCGAGGATCTCGCCCTCGGCACCGCCGAGGATCGCGAGGGTGCGCAGACGCGAGCCCGGCACGCGCGGCTTCTTCTCGCGCTTCGGACGCGGTGTCCGCTCAACGCGGGCGCGCTTCGCCTTGGGCAGCTTCATCCGCGACGGGCCGAGCACTCCCTGCGCTCGGCGCAGTGCGTCGAGCTCATCGGCATCGACACGCGCCTCGTCGGAGATCGGCGTCTCGGCGGCTGCTGCGGCGCCCGTCCCCGTCGCCGACGCGCTGCCGGACGGTTCGAACGCCCGCAGGAAATCGAGGTCGTCGTCGGTCACCGAGCCCTGAGGGGCGTCGGTGTCGAACGAGATCCGCCCCTGGGAATCCATCTGGCCGGGGCGATGCGCGGAGTAGGCCATCCTTCGAGGGTAGGGAACCACGCCTGTGCATCCCCCGGACGATCCCTGCGAGGCGTTCTCAGGTTCGGGGTGCGCGCACGCATCGGCGATGCCAGGCTTGACCCATGAAGACCCTCCTGCTCGCCCGCCACGCGAAGTCCGACTGGGGAGTGCTCGGCGCCGCCGACCACGACCGCACGCTGAACTCCCGTGGTCGTCGTGACGCACCGACGATGGCGCGACGGCTCGTCGACGACGACCTCCTCGTGGACCGCATCGTCTCGAGCAGTGCCGTGCGCGCACGCGGCACCGCCGACGAGTACGCTGCGGCGTTCGGGCTCGGCGTGATCGAGGAACCGCTGCTCTACGCCGCCACCGCCCGATCGATCCTGGCGATCGCGGCGGCCCTGCCCGACGAGAGCGAGGTGGCGATGCTGGTAGGCCACAACCCGGGGATGAGCGACGCGGTCGCCGAGCTCACCGGCGCCTTCGAAGATCTCCCCACCTGCGCCGTCGCCGAGTGCGCGGTCGACGTGGGCTCCTGGGCGGAGCTGGTCGAGGGTACGGGACGTCTGCTCCGGGTGCGCACGCCTCGCAACGACGAGTAGCCGATCCGGGGTCAGCCCGGCAGCATCCGCCGGATGCTCGCGTCGTACGCGGCGAGCGCGGCCCTCAGAGGAAAGTGCCCGGCCGCGCACAGCGTCCCGAGGCCGTGCATGAGCCCCCAGACTCCCAGGAAATCCTCTGCGGCGGGGAGGCCGGCGGCGGCGGATGCAGCGCCGAGGAGGTTCTCGAGCTCGGCGATGAGCGGCGCCATGATCTCGCTGGGCTCCCCCGGGACGCAGACCGTGGGGTCGTAGATCACGTCGAAGCCGTTCGGTCGCTCGACGGCGAAGCGCAGGTACGCCCCGCCGCCCGCGATCAGTGCGCTGACCGGGTCGGTGCCAGCGGTCGCCTCGCGGACGTCGGCGACGAGGTCGGCCATGCTCCGCTCCGCGAGGACCTTGAGCAGCCCGCGCCGGTCGGCGAAGTGGTGATACGGCGCGTTGTGGCTGACGTCGGCAGCGCGCGCCACTTCACGCAGGCTGATCTCCTGCGCGGGTTTCTCGGCGAGCAGTTGCATCGCCGCGGTCTCGAGCGCATGAGCGAGATCGCCGTGATGATAGCCGGAACGCGAACTTGACACGAGCAACATCCTCTCCTATCTTGACAGTGTCCAGCAAGTTGACACTGTCCAGATAGGAGACATGATGGCATCCGCCCTCGTCATCGACGGCCACCCCGACGCACGATCCCTCACCGCGGAGCTCGCCCGTCGCTACGCCGAAGCCCATGGAGATGCCCGGGTGCTCGCGCTGCGCGACCTCGACTTCGACCCCTCGCTGCGTTTCGGGTACCGCGAACGTATGACGCTCGAACCCGACCTCGTCGACGCGAAGAGCGCTCTGCATGAGGCGATGACGATCGTCGTCTTCACGCCGCTGTGGTGGGGATCGATTCCCGCGATCCTCAAGGGGTTCTTCGACCGCGCCCTGCTGCCGCAGCAGGAGTACCGCTACACGACGCTCGGCCTCCCCGAAGGGCTGCTGGACGCGCGCAACGGCCGGCTGTTCCTGCTCGCCGACACGCCCTGGTTCCTCGCACCCTTCACCGGCCTGCCCGCCCAGACCCATGTGGCCCGCGGAACGCTGAAGTTCTGCGGCGTGCGCTCCGTGCGCACGCATCGGATGTTGGGCGTCAAGGACGCGGCTCCCGAGCAGGTGTCCGCCTGGCTGGATCGGGCCGCAGCACTGGGATCCCGCGACGGCGCCAGAGACGGCGCCCGCCCCGGTGCCGGTGCTCAGGCCATGGCGGCCGAGGCCGCCTCGTCCTCGGTGGTCGCCACGAGCTGACCGCAGGCGCCGTCGATCTCCTTGCCGCGAGTGTCGCGAAGGGTCGTCGGGATGCCGGCGTCGTTGAGTCGGCGCACGAACTCGTTCTGCACGTCCTTGTCGGACGAGGTCCAGATCGAGCCGGGCGTCGGGTTCAGCGGGATCGGGTTCACGTGCACCCAGCCACGGCCGCGCGCGTTGAGCTTCTCGGCCAGGAGGTCCGCACGCCAGGCGTGGTCGTTCATGTCCTTGATCAGCGCGTACTCGATCGAGACGCGGCGCCCCGTCTTGGCGTAGTAGCCGTAGGCCGCATCGAGCGCCTCGTCGACCTTCCAGCGCGAGTTCACCGGGATCAGCTCGTCGCGCAGGTGGTCGTCCGGTGCGTGCAGCGAAAGCGCGAACGTCACGGGGATGCCCTCATCGGCGAGCTTGTTGATCGCGGGCACGAGACCCACGGTCGAGACCGTGATGCCGCGCGCGCTCATGCCGAGGCCGTCGGGCTGAGCTGCGACCATCACGCGCACGGCGTCCATCACGCGCTTGTAGTTCGCGAGCGGCTCCCCCATGCCCATGAAGACGATGTTGCTCACACGCTCCATGCTGTGGTCGTCGGCCTTCTTGCCGCCGAGGCCGCCTTCCGCGATCAGGCGGTTGGCGCGGACGATCTGCTCGACGATCTCGGCCGTCGACATGTTGCGGGTGAGACCTGCCTGCCCGGTCGCGCAGAACGGGCAGTTCATGCCGCAGCCGGCCTGGCTCGACACGCACAGCGTGATGCGGCCGGGGTAGCGCATGAGCACCGACTCGACGAGGGCGCCGTCGTGCAGCCGCCACAGGAACTTGATGGTGTCGCCGCGATCGGTCTCCAGGCGGCGCACCTCGGTGAGGAGTGAGGGCAGCATGCCTCCGACGAGATCGCCGCGGATGCCGGCGGGCAGATCCGTCATCTCGGCCGGGTCCGAGGTGTAGTGCGTGAAGTAGTGCGTCGACAGCTGCTTCGCCCGGTACCCGGGAAGCCCCAGCTCCTTGACCTTCTCGACACGCTCGGCGGGAGTGAGATCGGCGAGGTGCACGGGCGGCTTGCCGCGCTTCGGGCTCGCGAACTGCAGCAGCGGGCGCCCCTCGGCATCCTTCTGCTGGGTCCAGCCCTCCGTCTTGGGGCGCACCTGGGTGCCGGTCGCACGGACCTTCCCCTGCGCGGGCGCTGTCGCGGGGCGCGTCTCGCGCGCGCGGGGAATCTCGGTCATACCCTCCAGGGTACGCGGTGGCGGATGGGAAGCGCCTGGGCCGCGGGGGGCTGCCTGCCTAGACTGAGCACCATGGAGCTCGTGCTGCTGGTCGGAATCGTCATCGTGGTCATCGTCGGCCTCGTCATCCTCGTCGCCGCGCTGCGCAGCATCCGCCCGAAGGAACCCGAGGCGCAGGTGTACACGCCGTCGCCCACGATGGCCCGCACGGCTCCCGCCAGCTCGGCCTCGAGCCCCACGTCCGGTCTCACACCGTCGGTGATCGCCGAGATCGATCGTCTCGTCGCCGCCGGCCAGAAGCTCCACGCGATCAAGCTGTACCGCCAGCACACGGGCGTCGGCCTGAAGGAGGCGAAGGACCGCGTCGAGCACTGGTCGATCAGCACGACCGCCCCTCACCTGGCCGCCGTCTCGCACGCCTCGGCTGCAGCGACGTCGATCACATCGGGCTCCCCGCGCACGATGGTGCCGGCATCCGCCGCCGCACAGATCGACCACCTGCTCGCCGCGAATCAGGCCATCCAGGCGATCAAGGTGTTCCGCGAGCACACCGGCTTCGGGCTCGCCGAATCGAAGCGCGCGATCGACCACTGGCGGTGATGCACGGCTCGAGCCGACGCGCCTCCCCGGCATCCGCTCTCGGGGAGAATGGGGCCATCACCCTCGAAGGAGTCCGATGACCGATCGTCTTGCCCGCGTCCGCGCCACCGGCATCCTCGCGGTGCTGCGGGCCGCCACACCCGAGCTCGCACTGGAGGCGTCCGAAGCGATCATCCGGGGAGGGGTGACCGGCATCGAGGTGACGTTCTCGACGCCCGACGCTCCTGCGGTGATCCGCGAGCTCATCGCGCGTCACGGCGACGCCGCCTGCATCGGCGCCGGCACTGTGACGACGGCCGACCAGGCGGCGCGAGCCGCCGACGCGGGCGCGGAATTCCTCGTGAGCCCTGGCACCCTGCCTCATGTCGCGCAGTCGATGCTCGATACCGGTCGCGTGGTGATGACGGGCGCCATGACACCGACCGAGGTGATGGCGGCCCTCGAACTCGGCGTCGACGTCGTGAAGATCTTCCCGGCCTCGCTCGGCGGCCCCGCCTATCTGCAGGCTCTGCGCGGTCCGTTCCCCGAGGCGCCGCTGATGCCGACGGGCGGCGTGAACCCCGACAACGTCGCCGACTGGTTCACGGCCGGCGCGATCGCGGTGGGCGCGGGCGGCGATCTCGCGAACGGCGCCTCGCTCGCGGCATCCGACTGGGCCGACATCGAGCGGCGCTCGGCGCGTTTCGCGGCGGCACTCGCTGCTGTCCGCGCCTGAGCACTCTCTCCAGGTACATTTGGTATACCAGAGAGATGAGAATCGCACGGATGCTGCTCACCGCCGCGGTCGCGACGGCGACTCTGCTCGCGTCGACCGCATGCACGGCAGCCGACGACCTGTCATCGAACCCGCCGGCCGAGGAGGCATCCGTGTCGAACGCCACCCGTGACCTGCTCTCCGCCAGGACCATCGACGCAGCTCGATCCGCGCTCGACGCGGGCGCCGACATCGAGGCCCGCGGCGACGGGGGCGCGACGCCTCTGATCGCGGCGACCAAGCGGAACGACGTCGACCTCGCCCGGATGCTCATCGGGGCCGGCGCCGACGTGAACGCGAAGGATGACATCCAGGACTCGGCGTATCTCTACGCCGGTGCCCGCGGGCACGACGACATCCTCGTCCTGACGCTCGAGAACGGCGCCGACCTGACCAGCACGAACCGCTTCGGCGGCACCGCGCTGATCCCGGCATCCGAGCGCGGACTGCTCAGCACCGTGCTGATCCTGCTCGAAGCCGGCGTCGACCCCGACCATGTCAACGATCTCGGTTGGACCGCGCTGCACGAGGCGATCGTGCTCGGCGACGGCTCGCAGGTCTACGTCGAGGTCGTCCGGGCGCTGATCGATGGCGGCGCCGACGTCACGATCGCCGACGGCGACGGCGCGACGCCGCGCGAACTCGCCCTCGCTCGCGGATACGACGCGATCGCCGCCGAGCTCGACCGATGATCGATCTCAGCGTCTGGGCCTGGATCGCGCTCGGTCTCGCCGCCGTGATCACCGGCCTGTCGAAGGCCGCCGTGCCCGGCGGCGCCACGCTGGCGGTCGTGCTGTTCGCCGCGGTGCTTCCCGCGCGCACCTCGACGGCAGCCATGCTGCTGCTGTTCATCGTGGGCGACGTCTTCGCGCTGATCGCCTACCGGCGTCACGCGCACTGGCCGACGCTGCTCCGGCTGGCTCCAGCGGTGATCGCGGGGCTGCTCGCCGGGTTCGTGTTCCTCGCTCTCGCCGACGACGGCATCGTCCGGCGGGCGGTCGGAGTGATCCTGCTGCTGATGATCGCGATCACGCTCTGGCGGCGGTGGAGACAGGACAGGGCGGATGCTCCGCCACCGGTGCACGGCGGCCTCGTGCTGTCGTCGACCTACGGCGCACTCGGCGGCTTCACCACGATGGTCGCCAACGCCGGCGGGCCCGTCATGTCGATGTACTTCCTCGCGACGCGCGCGCAGGTGCAGGTGTTCCTCGGCACCTCGGCCTGGTTCTTCGCGATCGTGAACCTCGTGAAGGTGCCGTTCCTCGCGGGCCTCGGGCTGTTCACGCCTCACGTGCTGCTGATGGACCTGGCCCTCGCGCCGCTCGTGGTCGCCGGCGCACTCGTCGGCCTCCGCATCGCGAAGCGCATTCCGCAGCGCCTGTTCGATCGACTCGTCATCGTGCTGACCGTGGTCGGAGCGGCCTACCTGCTTTTCTGAGGCCGGGGCCGCGCCCCGCGAACAGCTCCAAGACGCGAACTCGGGTTCCGCGTCAGCGCCCCGCCAACCCCGCAAACAGCTCCAAGACGCAAAGGGCCGCCAGCCGCACCGTGCGACCGTCCTCGGCGTCGACGGTGGCGTCGACCTCCGCGAGATCAGCGCCGACGAGCCGATCGTCGCCGGCAAGAGCGCGCACCAGCGCCCGCAGCTCCCACGCGGCGAGCCCGCCGGGAACGCTCGCGGGGCAGCCGGGTGCGACCGAGCGGTCTGCCGCGTCGACGTCGATGTCGAGGTGGACGCGCGGGTCAGCTCCGGCCCCGGCCACCTCGAGCGCTTCGGAGGCGACCTCGTCGATGCCTCGACGACGAACCTCGTCCAGCGTGATCACTCGGATGCCCCAGTCCGCCGCCCGCCGGGCGTACGCAGCGGAGTTCGCGAAGTCGGCGATGCCGATCTGCACGATGCGCGTCGGATCGATGCGCTCGGCATCCGGAGCGTCCTGCACCAGGCGCCGCACGGGCGAGCCGTTCGACACCCCGTCGCGCAGGTCGAAGTGCGCGTCGATCGTGATGAGACCGGTGGCTCCCACCCCGCGAGCGACCGGGTATGTCAGCGAGTTGTCGCCGCCGAGCGCGACGACGAGGCGCGCGGCATCCGCGATCTCGGAGACCCGCGCGACCGTCTCGGCGATACCCGCGTCCCCGTCGGGTTCGGCGATGTCTCCGGCGTCGACGATGCGCATGGCCTCGTTCAGGTCAACCACCGGTGGTCCCATCAGAGTCGCGCTGTATCGCCGCAGCGCCTCACGGATCGCCGCCGGAGTCGCATGGGCGCCGGTGGGCGACAGCGACGTGCGCCAGGTCGGGACTCCGAGGAGCGCGGCATCCGCCTTCTCCCCGTCGAAGGCGGGCCATGACCCTGCCCGCGGCCAGAGCTCGTCGTGAGTCAGCGGCGCACGCACGCCATCGTCCAGTGCCATGATTCTCCGTTCCTGCGCGCGGGTCAGGCGACCTGCACGCCGTCCTTCCACACGCGCTCGACGAGGGGCACGCCGGGCCGATAGGCCAGGTGGATCCGCGTCGGCGCCTTCAGCAGCACCAGGTCGGCGCGGCGTCCCGGCGCGATCACGCCGATGTCGTCGCGTCGCAGTGCTCGGGCCCCGCCCGCGGTCGCAGCCCAGACGGCTTCCGCCGGAGTCATGCCCATGTCGCGCACGGCGACGGCGATGCAGAACGCCATCGAGCTGGTGAAACTCGACCCGGGGTTGGTGTCGCAGGCGAGCGCCACGGTGATCCCGGCGTCGATGAGGCGGCGCGCGTCGGGGTACGGCTGGCGGGTGGAGAACTCCACTCCGGGCAGCAGCGTCAGCACGGTGTCGGATCCGGCGAGCGCCTCGATGTCCGCATCCGTCAGATAGGTGCCGTGGTCGATGGATGCCGCGCCCAGTTCGACCGCGAGCAGAACGCCCGTACCGGGACCGAGCTGGCTGGCGTGCAGCCGCGGCGCGAGCCCGCGGGAGATGCCGGCCTCGAGCACGCGGCGCGACTGCTCCGCCGTGAATGCGCCGGTCTCGCAGAACACATCGATCCATTTGGCATGCGGCGCGCACGCTTCGAGCATGGATCCGGTGACGAGGTCGACATAGCCGTCTGGGTCGTCGGCGTACTCCGCGGGCACCACGTGGGCGCCCAGGAAGGTGACCTCCGAGGTCACCTCGGCCGCGAGACGCACCAGGCGTTCCTCTGTCTCGACGTCGAGCCCGTAGCCGCTCTTGATCTCGACGGTCGTGGTGCCCTGCGCGTGCATCTCGTCGAGGAGACCTCGCAGCCGGGCGCGCAGCTCGTCGTCGGTCGCGGCGCGGGTCGCGGCGACGGTGGAGCGGATGCCGCCTGCCGCGTACTTCTGGCCGGCCATGCGCGCCTCGAACTCGGCTGCGCGATCACCGCCGAACACGAGATGGCTGTGGCTGTCCACGAAGCCCGGGATCACCGCCCGGCCCGCGGCATCGACGATGTCGTCGGCGTCCGGCGCCTCATCGGCTGCGCCGACCCAGGCGATCAGCCCGTGATCGAGGAGCACGGCGGCGTCGTGCACGACTACGTGCGGGGTCGCCGAGCCCATCGACGTGTTCGTCGTGAGTTCGCCGATGTTCGTGATGAGCGTGCGCATGCTGCCTCCTCTGCCCCGCCAGGGTGTCGCGTCCCGCCCTGCTCCTCGCAATCCCCCGACCAGAGGAGCGGAGCGGGACGCAGTCCGTTGTCAGAGTCCCATCGGGACCTTGAGTCCGCGCTCGCGCGCGATGTCCTTCGCGTGGTCGTAGCCGGCGTCCACGTGGCGCATGACGCCCGTGCCGGGGTCGTTGGTCAGCACGCGCTCGAGCTTCTCGGCGGCCAGCGCCGTCCCGTCGGCGACCGTGACCTGGCCCGCGTGGATGGAGCGGCCGATGCCGACGCCGCCACCGTGATGCAGCGACACCCAGCTGGCTCCCGACGCCGTGTTCAGCAGCGCGTTCAGCAGAGGCCAGTCGGCGATCGCGTCGGAGCCGTCCTTCATCGCCTCGGTCTCACGGTACGGGGAGGCGACCGAGCCGGAATCGAGGTGATCACGGCCGATCACGATCGGAGCCGACAGCTCGCCCGAGGCGACCATCTCGTTGAACTTGAGCCCGGCGAGATGGCGCTCCTTGTAGCCGAGCCAGCAGATGCGCGCCGGCAGTCCCTCGAAGTGCACCTTCTCGCCGGCCTTCTCGAGCCAGCGGTGGAGAGCGGCGTCTTCGGGGAACAGCTCGGCGATCGCACGGTCGGTCTTGCGGATGTCCTCGGGGTCGCCCGACAGCGCAGCCCAGCGGAACGGCCCGCGACCCTCCTCGAACTGCGGACGGATGTACGCGGGGACGAACCCAGGGAACTCGAAAGCACGGTCGAATCCGCCGAGCACGGCCTCCGCGCGGATCGAGTTGCCGTAGTCGAAGACGGCGGCCCCCGCATCCTGGAACGCGACCATCGCCTCGACGTGAGCGGCCATCGCCTCACGAGAGCGGCGGGTGAACTCCTCGGGATCGCGCTCGGTCTCGGTCTTCCATTCCGCGACCGAGATGCCGATCGGCAGGTAGGCGAGCGGATCGTGCGCGCTGGTCTGGTCGGTGACGATGTCGATCGGCACACCACGGCGGAACAGCTCGGGGAAGACCTCTGCGGCGTTGCCGACGATGCCGACCGAGAGCGCCTCCCCTGCCTCCTTGGCGGCGACCGCGCGGGCGATCGCCTCATCGAGGTCGGTGTAGTACACGTCGAGGTAGCCGTGGTCGACGCGGCGGGCCAGGCGGCTCTCGTCGACGTCGACGATGAGCACCGCGCCCTCGTTCATCGTGACGGCGAGCGGCTGAGCGCCGCCCATTCCGCCGGCGCCGCCGGTGAGCGAGAGCGTCCCCTTGAGCGACTCCCTGCCGAGCGACCGGGCGACAGCCGCGAAGGTCTCGTACGTTCCCTGCAGAATGCCCTGCGAGCCGATGTAGATCCACGAGCCGGCGGTCATCTGGCCGTACATCGTGAGTCCGAGCTGCTCGAGACGGCGGAACTCGGGCCAGTTGGCCCAGTCGCCGACGAGGTTCGAGTTCGCGATGAGCACCCGCGGTGCCCAGTCGTGGGTGCGGAAGACGCCGACGGGCTTGCCCGACTGCACGAGAAGCGTCTCGTCGGGCTCGAGCTCATCGAGCGTGCGGACGATCGCGTCGTACGCCTCCCAGCTGCGGGCGGCCTTGCCGGTGCCGCCGTAGACGACGAGATCTTCCGGGTGCTCGGCGACCTCGGGGTCGAGGTTGTTCATCAGCATCCGCTTCGCGGCCTCGGCGCCCCAGCTCTTGGCTGTGCGCTGATTGCCGCGCGGGGCGCGGACGGTGCGTGCTTCGACAGGCTCAGCAACCCAGTTCATGATGTGTGCTCCTTTGCGATGCGTGCGATGGCGCCGGACTGCACGAGGGCGGTCACGGCCTCCATGTCGGGAGAGAGGAAGCGGTCGGGGCCGGGGCCGGCGGCCACCGTGCGGACGAGATCGCGGACGGCTCCGGTGGCAGGCCCTGCCTGCAGCGGCGCGCGCAGGTCGAGTGCGCGGGCCCCGGTGAGGATCTCGATCGCAAGGACGCGGCCGAGACCGTCGACAGCGCGACGGAGTTTGCGTGCGGCGGCCCAGCCCATCGAGACGTGGTCTTCCTGCATGGCGGACGAGGGGATGGAATCCACGGATGCCGGAACGGCGAGGCGCTTGAGCTCGGAGACGATGCCGGCGGCGGCGTACTGCGCGATCATGAGCCCGGAATCGACGCCGACCTCGTCGGCGAGGAACGGGGGCAGCCCGTGGTTGCGTGCAGGGTCGAGGGCGCGGTCGGTCCGGCGCTCGGAGACGGACGCGACATCGGCCACCGAGATGGCCAGGAAGTCGAGCACGGCGGCGACTGGCGCGCCGTGGAAGTTGCCGTTCGACTCGATTCGGCCGTCGACCGTGATGACCGGGTTGTCGATCACGCTGGCGAGCTCTCGGCCGGCGATCATGGCCGCGTAGCCCGCGGTGTCACGGGCCGTGCCATGCACCTGCGGCGTGCAGCGCAGCGAATAGGCGTCCTGAACCCGGCCGTCGTCGGGACCCTTGTGGCTGTGCACGATCGGCGAGTCGCCGAGGAAGGCGCGGAGGTTGGCTGCCGACTCGGCCTGCCCCACCTGCGGACGCAGCGCCATCAGGTCAGCGGCGAAGACGGCGTCGGTGCCGAGCTGCGACTCGATCGACATCGCGGCGGCGACGTCGGCCGTGATCAGCAGCTCCTCGAGATCGTGCAGGGCGAGCACCAGCATCCCGAGCATCCCGTCGGTGCCGTTGATGAGGGCGAGCCCCTCCTTCTCGACGAGGGTGAGCGGTTCGATGCCGGCGGCGGCGAGGGCCTCGGATGCCGGGACGCATTTCGTCTCGCTCCGCTCGCTCAATGACCGGAAGTCGTGGACCCGGACGTCGCCCTCTCCCATCGTCGCCAGCGCGATGTGCGCGAGAGGAGCGAGATCTCCCGAGCACCCGAGCGACCCGTACTCGCGCACGATGGGTGTGATGCCGGCGTTCAGCAGTGCGGCGTAGGTCTCGACCACGATCGGCCGCACCCCGGTGCGGCCAGACGCCAGCGTCTGAAGACGAAGCAGCTGCAGTCCGCGCACGACCTCGCGCTCGACCTCTGCGCCCGTGCCCGCAGCGTGCGAGCGGATGAGGCTCGCCTGCAGCTGACGACGACGGTCGGGGGCGATGAAGGTCGTCGCCAGGGCCCCGAAGCCTGTAGAGACGCCGTAGTGCGGGTTCGGGTCGGCCGCGAGCCCGTCGATGACGCTGCGGGTCGCGGCGACGCGCTCGAGCGCCTCGGGCGCGATGACGACGGGGGCGCCGTGACGGACGACAGCGACGACATCGGCGGCGCTCAGCGGGGCGGCGCCGACCAGGACTGCGGGCAGATCACTCATATCTCGATTCCACACCTTCGCGGTCGCGCCCGGGAGGGGATCGTGCCATCCTTTGTCTGTGATCCCAGACAATGCGGATGCCGGCAGCTCCCGAGTGCCGGCGGCCGAGAACACCCTGCGCATCCTGCGCTACCTGGCCGGACGGCCGGCTCCGGTGGCGGCATCCGCGATCGCGCGCGAGCTGGAGCTTCCTCGATCGACGGTCTACCACCTGCTGACCACGCTCGCCGCCCACGGCTTCGTCCTGCACCTGCGGGAGGATCATCGGTGGGGGCTGGGCACGTCGGCGTTCGAGCTCGCCGGCGGATACGCGAGACAGCAGCCTCTCGCCCGACTGGGGCGCCCGCTCGTGGCGGCGCTGTCCGACCGGCTCGGCGAGAGTGCACACCTGGCGGTGATGAGCGGCGGTGACGTGCTCTACATCGTCGAGGAGCGCGCGCCCCGGCGGCCTGCACTGATCACCGACGTCGGAGTGCGACTCCCGGCGCACCTGACCGCATCAGGCCGCGCCATGCTCGCCTCGCTCCCCCGCGAACAGGTCAGGGCGTTGTATCCCGACGCCTCCGCATTCCCCGACCGCACGGGACTCGGCCCACGCAAGCCCAGGGAGCTGCGGGAGCTGCTGCGCGAGGTGCGCGCTCGAGGGTACGCCACGGAAGACAGCGAGGTCGCCGACGGGCTGCGCAGCGTCGGTGTCGCAGTGCACGATCACAGCGGGTGGCCCATCGCAGCCGTCGCGGTGACGTGGGCCGACGGTGAGCTCGACGAAGCAGAGCTGGCCGCGGCCGTGGGCGCCACCTCGTCGACGCTGGAAGCGCGACTGAAGCGCTGATGCACGGCGCCGACGCAAAGCACAGTGCTTCGACGTGGCGCGAAACGGGCCTTAACGCAAGAAAGACCACCCAGCGTTGGGTGGTCTTTCTTGTTTAAAAGAAGTCCGGCGGTGTCCTACTCTCCCACAGGGTCCCCCCTGCAGTACCATCGGCGCTGTGAGGCTTAGCTTCCGGGTTCGGAATGTAACCGGGCGTTTCCCTCACGCTATGGCCGCCGAAA
>Ga0308158_10000100_pt1 | contig 215482 bp, 183 predicted proteins | sample PhyBR2_FD_201038 | JGI IMG/M metagenome (GOLD analysis project Ga0308158, IMG submission 201038) | Phyllosphere microbial communities from UC Gill Tract Community Farm, Albany, California, United States - DLSLB.R2 | ecosystem: Host-associated > Plants > Phyllosphere > Unclassified | place...
GTGGGGTGTGAGGGAGGGTTGGGTTGAAGGGGGTGGGGTGTGATGGAGGGTTGGGTTGAAGGGGGTGGGGTGTGATGGAGCGTTGGAATTGAAGGGGGTGGGGTGTGAGGGAGGATCGCGGGGCGGTTACCGTTAATCACATGGCTACTCCCGACGTCGTCCTCCTCACCAAAGCTGACTGCCACCTCTGCACGGAGGCCCGCGCCGCCGTCGAACGCGTTACTGCGGGGCTCGGTTTGAGCTGGTCTGAACAGCGGATCGACGCCGACCCCCAACTTCAGGAGCGCTACGCGGAAGAGATTCCGGTGGTGCTGGTGAACGGTGTCCAGCGCGATTTTTGGAAGATCGACGAGGCCCGGCTGACCCGCACCTTGAAGAAAGCCCTGGAGGGCTGAGGGTGGCCTTGCCCGTATGTAGCGGCTTTTGTTGAGTCCGGCCCGGGGGTCATAGAGTGGAACAACAAAGCGACGCAATGGAGAATACCGTGACTGCGCTGGAACCGTCCGCGGAAGCACTATCCGGGGACAACGAACCTGCGGCTAAGCAGATCCCGCCCGCGGCTGTGGCCCGGATGACCCTCTATTTGCGTGCGCTGAACTCGCTCTTGGCCGAAGGAGTTGAGCGCGTCTCCTCCGAAGCGCTGGCCGAGGCGTCAGGTGTCAGTTCCTCCACGCTCCGCAAGGACCTCTCGTACGTAGGCTCGTATGGCACGCGCGGGGTCGGCTATGAAGTCCAGTACTTGAGCCGTCACATCGCCGCGGCGCTGGGTCTGACCCATGACTGGAAAGTCGCCATCGTCGGTGCCGGCAACCTCGGCAAGGCCCTGGCCCGGTATGGCGGCTTCGAGTCCAGGGGATTCGACGTCGTAGCCATCTTCGACGCGGACCCCATGGTGATAGGCAACGAGGTAGGGTGGCTGCGCGTCAGCGACTCAGCCGAGCTTGAGCGGGTCCTGGAGCGAACCCACACGAACATGGTGGTGCTTGCCCTGCCGGCCACGGTAGCGCAGGCAGTGTGTGACCGGGTTATTGCTGCCGGCATCAGGAGCATCCTGAGCTTTGCTCCGGTGCTCCTGCAAGTTCCGCCGCACGTGAATCTGCGGAAAGTGGACATGGCCACGGAGCTGCAGATTCTTGCCTACCACGCACAACGGGCGCAGACCCCGGGCCAGGCTGTTTAGCCTTCGCCGGGTCCGCGCCTGTAGCGGTGTGTTTGGAACCCTGTCGCTTTAGCGTCCGGAGGGAGTCTGGTACGGGTTTCCGAACTGCGGTGTCTTGCGGAAGTACGGAGCCGACGCCGGCAGGTACAGCAGGACGATCGCTACGATTCCGAGCAGTGCTGAAAGCGTCGCCAGGCTGAGCGGCACGAGGGCAAAGATCGAGAGCGCGGCGAGGACCGTGCCGAGGATGCGGGCCCAGTTCTTGCCCTTGCGGACGTTGATGGCAACGAGTGCGTACAGGCCGGCACCAATGACACCGAGTGCAATCATGACGCCGACGATGAAGCCCTGGACGTCTTCAAAGCGGACATCCGCGGCGCCGCCGGCCGACATCTGGTCTTCGAACATGCTCCTGAAGGAGGGGTCGTTCAGTGCCGCCATGGAAATAAGGATGGAGATCAGCCAGATTGCGCCTGCGCCGACAATCAACCAGAAGGCGATGTTGACCATTTGCGGGACTGTGGCAGGACCCGGCTGCTGACTCGGCCAGTTGGTGTCCTGACCGTACTGGGGCGCCTGGCCATAGGGCGAAGCGCCGGTCTGGCCGTACTGTGGGGCCGCTGGCGGCTGGGACTGCTGGCCGTACTGCGGTGCTGCAGGCTGGCCGTACTGTGGTGCAGCAGGCTGGCCATATTGCGGAGCTGCCGGCGGTGGGGACTGCTGGCCGTACTGTGGTGCAGCGGGCTGCGTGCCCGGCTGCTCAGGCTGGTTGGAGTCGCCCGGGTTCGACGGCGGGTATGGAGGGTTGCTCATGGCATTCCTTTGCTTGTTCGACTGCAGGTACGGCCGCCGGGATCAGCAAAGTGACCCTGCCCCCAGCGTGGTTCTGCTTCCACCGTACCCCCAGGGTCCCGCGCCGCTGCATACCACACGCAGGAATTTCAAGAGGGCAGGGAAAATCATCATGTTGGCGTACGTCTTCATGATGAAGGCCGCGGGAATCCCAGGGGATCCGGCCGCGGCCTTCATGCTCAGCAAGTGCTAAACGAAGTGTTTCTGCGATTCCGGGAGCCACATCATGATTGCTGCGGCAACAGCGGCCGCCGAACTGAGCAGCCCGAGGTTGAAAGTGATCAGGAGGAACAGCAGGGAGAAGACCGCGAAGCCGCCCAAAATGGAGAGGACCAGCCGGGCCCACCGGGCGCCCTCCTTCATGCGGATGGCGATGAAGGCGTAGACGGCGGCCATGATGATGCTGAAGACGAAGTTGAAGATCCCCGTCCCGATTGCCAGGGCTCCGAAGTAGTCGCGGTAGATGAAGATATTGGCGAAGTTGGCGATGACGCCCAGTGCCGCTGCGGCAATCCACAGCCAGTAGGACGTGGTGAGGGTCTTCGGGACGCCCGTGGTGTCACGGAATCTCTGGGCGATGTTGTTGAAGTCCAAACCGAAGACGTTCCGCGGAGGTGCGTTATAGCCGAGTCCGGCGGGCGGTGCGGGGTTCGGGCCGGCCGGTGCTGTGTAGGCGGGTTGTCCCGGCTGCTGGTAGGCAGGGGGAGGTTGGTAACCTTGCTGCCCTTGGTAGCCACCTGGCGGAACAGATCCGCTTTGGGGAGGCTGGTAACCGCCGGGAGGTTGGTAGCCCGCAGGAGGAACATTGCCTGGCTGCGGTGGCTGGGCGCCGGGCTGCTGTGGCTGAGGTGCTTCATCTGGGGTACTCATGGCATCACTGTAGACCGCAGGTTGAAGGTTGCATAGGAAATTCCGAGCCAACTCGCAGCTAAATACAGGGTGTTTGCCGAACAATGGCCGGGTGACTCATGTGTATGCGAAACGGCGCCCCTGCAGCGCGAAGCTGGGCAGGGACGCCGTCCGGGGTGTTCTGGAATCAGGCTGCGGCCGGAGCGATGAACGCGAGTTCGAGGTTGATAACGACCTTGTCGCTGACCAAAACGCCACCGGCTTCGAGGACTGCGTTCCAGGTAAGGCCGAAGTCCTTGCGGCTGATGGTGGTTTCACCCGAGACGCCTGCGCGGGTGTTGCCGAACGGGTCTACTGCAACGCCGTTGAATTCGGTCTCGATGGAGACCTCCTTGGTGACGCCCTTGATTGTGAGATCGCCCACGAGGTCGAAGCTGTTTCCGTTGGCCTTGACGTGGCGGGACACGAAGGTGATTTCCGGGAACTTCTCGACGTCGAAGAAGTCTTCGCCCTTGACGTGGCCATCGCGGTTGACATCGCCGGAGTCGAAGCTGGCTGTCTGGATGGTTGCGGAGACCTTGGAGTCCGTCAGGGTTTCGCCGACTTCCAAAGTGGCCGAAGCGTCCTTGAACTGGCCGCGGACCTTGCTGATGCCTGCGTGGCGGACGGTGAAGCCGATCTCGCTGTGGGAAGCGTCGAGGGTCCAGGTGCCGGTGGTGACGGAAGCGGGGAGGGTCATCATGGTTGTTGCTCCTATAGGTAGTGGAAGGTACTGCGTGCTTGCCCGGTTGAACCAATTGCTTGAAGCGTCAACCGAGCTTCGTGTCTAGTATAAACATGCATATGCATCTTTTATTCCAACTCCACGGAACATTTACGGAAAACTTTGAGTTCTACTTGCGGTAGAAGATTTCGGATCGCCCCGCTTCTTTGAGAAACTGGTAAACATGCCCCAAGCAACTGTCCATCTGCTTCGCCATGGCGAGGTCCACAATCCCGACGGCGTCCTCTACGGTCGCCTGCCGGAGTTCCACCTCTCCGAGCGTGGCCGGGAGATGGCCCGTATGCTGGCCGACCACTTTGTTGCCCGCGCCGCCGAGGGTGCGAAGATAGTCCATCTGGTGGCCTCTCCGTTGACGCGTGCCCAGGAGACGGCCATGCCGACGGCGGAAGCACTGAACCTCGAAATCACGGTCGAGCCGCGCATCATCGAAGCCGAGAACCACTTCCAGGGACTCCACCCCACAAAGAGCGAGTTCCTGAAGCCCAAGCACTGGTTCTACTTCCGGAATCCAATGCGGCCCTCCTGGGGCGAGCCGTACAAGGAGCAGGCAGCCCGCGTGCTGGCTGCAGTTGAGGATGCCCGCGTCAAGGCAATCGAACTTGGCGGGGACGGCGCCGAGGCCATCCTGGTCAGCCACCAGCTGCCGATCTGGTCAACACGGCTCACGGCTGAGGGCCGTCGCCTGGCGCACGATCCCCGTAAACGTGAATGCACTTTGACGTCGCTTACGTCCCTGACGCTCGACGACGACGGCCGGATTATCCGGGTTGAGTACAGCGAACCTGCCGCCGCGCTGCTTCCCGGTGCGGCCAGCACTCCGGGGGCATAGGAAGACATGGACAACAACCTTTCACGTCGAGGCGTTCTTACCGCCGGCGGTGTCCTGCTGGCGGGACTGACCATGGGACTTTCCGCATGCGCCCAGAAGGACTCCCTTGCGGAGCAGGCAAAGGCGGGCGACAACAAGAACTATGTGGCCGGCGACGGCTCGGTGACGGAATTCGCCAAAGCCGACCGTGCAGCGCCCGTAGCCCTCAAGGGCACCCTGTTCAACGGAAATGAAGTCAAGCCCGAGGACCTCAAGGGCAAGGTCACGGTCCTGAACTTCTGGTTTGCTGCGTGCGCTCCCTGCCGGATCGAAGCGCCGCAGCTTGAAGCGCTGCACCAGGAATTCAAGGACCAGGGCGTCCAGTTCTTCGGCGTGAACCTCCGCGATGAAAAGGCCACCGCTGAGGCCTTCGACAAGACGTTCAACCTCACCTACCCGAGCTTCAACGACAAGGACGGGTCCGTGCTGCTGTCCGTGTCCGGCATCGTCCCGCCCGGTGCCGTCCCCACAACCCTGGTCCTTGATAAGGAAGGCAAAGTTGCCTCCCGCGTGCTTGGCGAGATTGAAAAGAGCACCTTGAAGGCCCTCATCAACTCAGCCGTGGGCGAGTAGTCACCGTGAACAGTCCTTTCGCCGAGACCATCCTCAACGGTTCCCTTCTGCTGGCCGTGCCGGTCGCATTGCTGGCCGGGCTGGTTTCGTTCCTCTCGCCGTGCGTGCTGCCGTTGGTACCCGGGTACCTGGGGTACGTCACCGGGCTGACCGGCGTCGACCTGCAAAAGCAGCGGCGTGGCCGGATGCTGGCGGGGATCGGGCTGTTTGTCCTCGGATTCTCCGTAATTTTCGTGCTCCTGGGCGGCGCCTTCGGCCAGCTTGGGACGCTGCTGACGGGCCCGCAGAACGCCTGGATCACGCAGCTGCTGGGCCTTCTGGTGATCGTCATGGGCGTCGTGTTCATGGGCGGCTTCGGCTGGCTTCAGCGTGATGCCAAGATCCACGCCAAACCGCCGGCCGGACTGTGGGGTGCGCCGCTGCTTGGACTCACGTTCGGTTTGGGCTGGGCACCATGCATTGGCCCGACCTACTCCGCGGTACAGTTGCTGAGCTTGTCCGGCGGATCGTCGGCGGCCAAAGGTGCGCTCCTGGCGTTCATCTACAGCCTTGGCCTGGGCATCCCGTTCCTCCTGATCGCTCTGGCCGTCCGCCGGGGCATGGGTGTCATGTCCTTCTTCCGCAAGCACCGTTTGGCCATCCAGCGGATCGGCGGAGGCATCCTGATTTTGCTCGGCATCCTGATGGCCACCGGTGTGTGGGGCCAGTGGGTGACCGGGTTGCAGTACTGGTTCCAAAATGACGTGAAGTTGCCAATCTGATGAGCGAGTCCGTGAAAGCCAAGAAGAAGTCACCATCCGCTGAAGGCGCCACCACAGCGGAAGGAAAACTCCAGCAGGCCAAGTCTGAGGCCGCGGTACCCGTGCTCGGATTCAAGGGCATGCTCAGGTGGGCCTGGACCCAGTTGACGAGCATGCGTACAGCGCTGTTCCTGCTGCTCCTGCTGGCCGTCGGTGCAGTGCCGGGTTCGCTGTTCCCGCAGCGCGCCGCCAACCCTGTCACGGTCACTGAGTGGATCAAGAACAACCCTGCAACCGGGCCGTTCCTGGATGCCCTCCAGATGTTCGACGTCTATTCGTCCGCCTGGTTCTCGGCCATCTACATTCTGCTGTTCATTTCGCTGATCGGCTGCGTGACCCCCCGCGCCATTGCGCACTACAAAGCCATGAAGTCGCAGCCGCCGCGCACTCCCAAGCGCCTTTCGCGGCTTCCGGAGTACGGCACCTTGGCGCTGCCCGCCGACGCCGGGATCCCGGCGTCGAAAGCCATCAACGATGCCGCCGGGCTGCTCAAGAAGCGCGGTTACCGCGTTGATGTACGCGACGCCGACGGCGCCCTGCCGTCCTTGGGTGCCGAGCGTGGCTTCCTGAAGGAAGTCGGCAACCTGGTGTTCCACACCTCGTTGATCGGCGTGCTGGTGTCCGTGGCCATCGGCGGCCTGTTCGGATACAGCGGCCAGCGCATCCTGGTCGAAGGCGAAACTTTCGTCAACACCCTGGTTGGCTATGACCAGTTCACCCCGGGCACCAACTTCCAAAGCAGCTCGCTGCAGCCGTACTCGGTCCGTTTGGATAAGTTCCAGGCAACGTTCGACCGGGAGTCGCCCAAGAAGACCGGCCAGCCGATCGACTACACGGCCGAGGTCACCACCAAGGAAAACCCGGGCGCGCCCGAGCAGAAGGAAGTGCTGAAGGTCAACGACCCCATTTCCCTGGGCGGAACAAGCCTGTACCTCACGGGCAACGGCTACGCACCCGTGGTCACGGTCCGGGACGGCGACGGCAACGTGGCTTTCCAAGGTCCCGTCACCGCGAAGGTCCAGGGGGCCAACTACTACTCGTCCGTGGTCATCAAGGTCCCGGACGGCACTCCCGACCAGCTTGGCTTCAACGGCTTCTTCCTGCCGACCGCCTTCGAGTCGGAACAAGGAATCTCCTTCAGTGCCGACCCCGCTTTGGCCAACCCGCAGTTGAACCTGGATTCCTACTACGGCGACCTGGGCCTGGATGAGGGAACGCCCCAGAATGTCTTTGAACTGGACGTCAAGAACCTTACCCAGCTGAACGGGCGCAAGCTTGAGGCCGGCGGCATCGTGCTCGGTTTGGGCCAGACCGCAACTCTGCCCGAGGGTAAGGGAAGCATCACCTTCGACAGTGTTAAGAAGTACATCGGCGTTGACATCCACCACAACCCCGGCCAGCTGTACGCCCTTATCTTCGGCCTGCTGGCGGTGGGTGGCCTGATGGTTTCCCTTTACGTCAACCGCCGCCGGGTCTGGGTCCGCACCGGAACCCACCAGGACGGGCGCACCATGGTGGAGTACGGCTTGCTGGCACGCGGTGAAGACCACCGCCTCGCCGGAGAAGCCGCAGCACTGCGTGAAATCTTTGCCCGCGAATGGAACCTCCCGGAATCACCGGAGCCTCCCGCACCTCGAACCGTCTCTTCCTCAACCTCGAAGGACCAGTAATGCCAGCCATCAACGAAACCCTGGGCCAGTACAGCGAGCTGTTCATGCTGTTGGCCGCCGGCACGTACACCGTGGCGTTCATCGCCTTTGCCTGGGATCTGGCGAAGAGCAGCAAGACCTTCCAGGCAGTGGATTTGAAGGCAGCAGCCAGGTCCACCAGCGAAAAGGTCAGCGTTGCAGCCGGTCGCGTTGGGGCTGCCCTGTCAGGTCCCGACGCCGGCGGGCCGGCCGGCCGGGCCGAGCGTCCGACGTCGGGCCCCACCCATGCAGGCGGGACTGCGGCAGGCGACATGCGGTACACGGCCGAACGACGCGTTCCCGCTCGCGTGGCAGTGGCCTTGACGGTGCTTGGCGTGCTGATTCACGGCGCAGGAGTGGTGACCCGGGCATTGGGCGCCGGCCGCGTGCCGTGGGGCAACATGTATGAATTCCTCACCACGGGCGCTTTCGTTGCCGTGGCCGTCTTCCTGATCACGCTGATCCGCCGCGACCTGCGGTTCCTCGGCACGTTCGTGCTGGGCTTGGCTATCATCATGCTGGTGGCTGCGTCGGTGTCCTTCTGGACCCCGGTTGGCCACCTGGTCCCCGCATTGCAGAGCTACTGGCTCATCATCCACGTCTCCATCGCGGTCCTGTCATCCGCTTTGTTCACCCTGACCTTCGCCATGTCCGTCCTGCAGTTGCTGCAGTCGTACCGGCAGAAGAACCTGGCGGCCGGCCGCGCAGACAACCTGGCCTTCATGCGCGTGGTTCCCAACGCCCTGAGCCTGGAGAACCTGTCCTACCGCATCAACGCGATCGCCTTCATTGGCTGGACGTTCACGCTCATGTTCGGCGCGATCTGGGCCGAGAAGGCCTGGGGCCGGTTCTGGGGCTGGGATCCCAAGGAAGTCTGGACCTTCGTGATCTGGGTTGTCTACGCAGGCTACCTGCACGCCCGTGCCACCCGTGGTTGGACAGGCACCCGTGCAGCGTGGTTGTCAATCGTCGGATACGCCTGCGTCATCATCAACTTCACGTTGGTAAATACCGTTTTCAACGGCTTGCATTCCTACTCCGGCCTCTAAGGTCCAATCCGGCGCTGAGCAGGAGCTTTACTTCAATAGTCATCAGCGGCCTCGGGAAATTGACAATTCGGTGTAGCAATTAAGCCTTTTGCGTGTCCGGAGCAGGTGCTAACTTGTTCAAGACCCGCTAGTGAAGCAGCTCGCTTGCGTCGTGCCATGTGAACTCTCGAGGTACCCATGAGCTATGTTCTCGCCATTGATGTCGGGACAAGTTACACCGCCGCAGCTCTTATCAAGCTTGGGCGGAGCGCCGCACCCACGCCTGAAATCCTGCCCCTTGGGATCCATGGAAGCACTGTGCCTTCGGTGCTTTTCTACGCGGACGACGGCCGGATATTGGTGGGCGAGGCGGCTGAACGCCGGGGCCTGGACGATCCCCGGCGGATGGTCAGGGAATTCAAGCGCCGTATAGGCGACTCCGTTCCACTCGCTGTGGGTGAGGGCTGGATGTCGCCCGAGGACGTGTACGCCACCATGGCCCGATGGGTGGTGGACAGCGCCGAAGAGCGGGAGGGGAGCCTGCCGTCGTCGATCATCATGACGCACCCCGCAGCGTGGGGCGCGCACCGTACCTCGACGGTCCTCGCTGCGTTGAACGTTGCGGGCCTGCACGATGTCACCCTGATCAGCGAACCCGTTGCCGCCGCCCTGCACTACGCCACCCAAACCCGCGTGGAGGACGGCAGCACCATCGCCGTGTATGACCTTGGCGGCGGAACGTTCGATACCGCGGTCCTCCGCAAGGCGGGCGCCGGCAGCTTCGAACTCCTGGGCCGTCCCGACGGCATTGAAACCCTTGGCGGCGCCGATTTCGACGCCGCCGTTCTGCGCCACGTCATGGGTCACCTCGGGGACGCCTTGGAGGGACTCGAGCCGGAGGCGCCGGAAAGCAAGGCAGCGTTATCCAGGCTGCGGAGGGAGTGCCGCGAAGCCAAGGAAGCGCTGTCCATGGACAGCGAGGCCAGTATCGCCGTCGCGCTGCCGGGAACCCAGCGGACCGTGCGGCTGGTGCGGTCCGAGTTCGAGGCCCTGATCGAGGCGTCCATCCGGGAAACCGTGCACGCTCTCGAACGGAGCCTGCGCAGCATCCACCTTGAGCCCGGGGACCTGAGTACCGTGCTGCTCATCGGCGGCTCGTCCCGCATTCCCTTGGTGGCGGAAATGATTTCGGTGGAACTGGACCGTCCGATCGCCGTCGATGCCGATCCCAAGTCGTCCATCTGCCTTGGCGCCGCTGTCGCGGGTCTGGGTACCGCAACTGCAGCAGACCTGGAAGCGGCCGAAGCTGAGGCTGCCCCGGCGACGGTGATGGAAGGACGTGGCGTTGCCAAGCGGGCGAAGACTGCGCGGCCGCACGTCGCCGGCTCCAGGCCTCACCTCGGTGCCGTCAAAGCCGCGGTCGCTCCCGGGGGCGCACACCGCTCCCACGTCCGCTTGGCCGCAGCGGCGGTTGCAGCAGCAACTGCGCTGACCATTGCCACCGCCACGGCGGCGCAGAGCCCTGAAGGCAGCGGCATTCTGGCGTCCATGTTCGGAAACCAGGCTGCCGACGTCATGCGCGGCGACGGCTCGCCGGTTGCCGCAGCCCAAGCCAACGGCGGGGGCGGTGCCGCCCCGGGTGCGGCACCGGCAGTGGGAGGTCCGACGGCGGGACTTGAGGCCAGTGCCCGCGCAGGAGTGACGCGGGCGGGGACCGGGACCGGAAAGAGCCCGGCACGGTCGGGAAGCACGGGAAACGGCTCAGGTGCGGGATCGGGGGCTGCCCAAGGCCAGACGGCCGGTACCGGCGGAGCAGGCAGTGCGGCCGGGACAGGCGGGGCTGCCACTACAGGCGGGGCTGCCACTGGAACCACGACGCCGGAGACTCCCGGAAGCGGCTCCAGCAACCCACCGGCGGCGACGCCCACCCCGGAGCCTACAGGCGGGGCCGCCAGCGGACCCACACCACCACCGGCAACGACGCCACCCACTGTGCCGCCGCCGGTAACCGATCCTTCCACGCCACCTGTCATACCGACGGACCCGGTTACCCCATCGCCGGTACCCACGGTGCCGCAGCCAGAACCCACAGTGACCCAGGACCCTGCTCCACCGTCGCCTGAACCAACAGTGCAGCCCGAGCCCACCATCCCGCCGGCCACAGTCGCCCCGGAGCCCCTGCCAACAGAAACAAGTCCGGCCCCGGATCCAGCACTGACTCCGGCGGTCTGACCCATGACGGGACAGGACCACCGGCCGCGGCATTCTCCGCCCGGGCGGGATGAGCAGCCGTCCGGCCTCCCGGCCGGCGCCCCGAGGGAGGCGCCGGGCCCTGAACTGCCCGGTCAGCCCGCCGCAGTCCAGGAATTGCTGCTGGCGCTGTCCTTGGGTTTTTCCCTCCACTCCCTTCTGCCCGGCAGCCTTGAACACCGCGAAGACCTGGACTCGGTCATCCACGTGGCAAAGGACGCCGGGCTGATATCGCCTGATGGATCAGTGGTTGGGACCGTCCACTATGCCTTGCTCTCGAGCACAGCGCCGGCGCGCATCCGGGCCCTGCAGAGGGAACTGGTGGACAGGACCGCGGCAGAGGGCCGTCCCTTGGGCGACGTCGCCCGGCAGCTTGCGCAGAACGGGTTCCAGGATCCACGGATCGTCGCGGAGCTGGAGCGTGCCGCGGAGGGGGTTCTGGACTCCGAGCCCGGCCTGGCGGCCGAACTCTATGCAGAAGCACTTCTCGCCGGAGGACAGGAGACCACCACCGCGGCCAGGCGGGCGCAGGCAGCGGCGGCCTTGGGCGATCTGGACACTGCCGGCAGGATAGTGGACCGGCTCCTGGCAACGCCGGAGGCGCCTCAAATCCGCCTGGGAGTTGACGTCGCTGCGGCTGTTTGGGCACAGCGGGGCATGCTCTCCCGGAGCGCGGACACGTACACCTGGCTGGGGCGGGACAGGATCGACGGTTCGGCGCCCCTTGCAGCCGTGGCCATGATTGGTTCAGGCAACGTTGCGGGCGCCGGTCAGTTGGCGGCTGCTGCCTCGCCGGAGGGCTCACCTACACTCCTGGCTGTGGCTCTGTCATTGACCCAGCAGGGACTTCGTCAAACACTGGGACCCACGCCGCAAATCGCACTGCCCGAGCTCATCAGGGCCTCCGACATGATGAACGCGGCCGGCACGTCGATTCCCCTTGTGGAGACACCGGCGGCCCTTGCCGCGCTGTGCGCCCTCCACACCGGGGAAGCCGGCATCGCCGATATGGTCCTCAAGGCAGCGCTTGCCGCCGGGCAGGGCGGCAATACTGCCCGTCCCAGGCTGTTCCTGTTACAGGCCTGGACCGCCATGCAGCAGGACAACCCGGACGAAGCCCGCTTGGCCATCAACGAAGCAGTGAAAGCGAACCACTGGCCCCTGGCGCCCAGGGATGATTTCCTGCTGGCTGCATTGGATGTCGGTTTGGCACGACGCGGCAGCGAAGTCCACGAGCTGCTGCTGGCGTGGGAGCGGGCCCGCGAGGCAATGATGCATGTGTCAGTGGACCTGTTCAGTCTCCTGCCCTGGGGAGAGCTCATGATCGCCGCCGCACGGTTGCGGGAGACCCGCCGGGTGGGGCATTACCTGGACGGTGTCTGGCACTTCCTTGGCCGGCTGGGGGATGCCCCATTATGGTCGGTACCCCTGCATTGGGCTGGAGTGCAGGCAGCCCTACTTAGCGAGAGCCCGGCCGAACTCGCTCCCCACGCTGCTGCGCTGGTGCGTGCCTCCGAACACAGCCACCTGGCGTCCGTGCTCGCCGCAGCGGGCAAAGCCTGGGTTTCGGTCCTGGCCGCACGGTTTGAAGCGTCCGACGTCGAAACCGCCGCCCGTGGTTTGGCCTCGGTCGGATTGCCCTGGGAAGGCGCACGGCTGGCCGGCCATGCCGCTGCGCACGCCGAAGAGCGGCGGGACATGGTGCGGCTCCTTGCCTGTGCCCGGGACATCCACCCCCAGGGGGTTTCCCCATCGGCCCCGCCTCCGGAGCGGGCCGGCGCTTCACAAGCTGACGTCTCCTTGCATGCACTTGCCGGGGAGTACGGGAGTCCGGGGGGTCAGGATTCATCCGGGCTCAGCCCCAGGGAGCGCGAAGTCGCCCGGCTCATCCTGGAAGGCAAGACCTACCGCGAGATCGGCGAGGCCATCTACATCTCGCCCCGCACCGCGGAACACCATGTGGCGCGCATGCGGCGTCGCCTGGGAGCGGAAAACCGTTCAGAGCTGCTGGTCCGCCTGCGCCTGGCGTTGGGGGAGGGGTACCCCCCTCCGTAAGCGGGACCCCCTCAGCCCCCTAACGGAAAAACCGGCAACCCCCTAACGGCAGGGCATGGGGTAGGGGGACCACCCCCGATGCCCGGTCTTCGGTCCCGGCAATACGTTGAATGCAAGCCCGGCAAAGGCGCCGGGCCAATTTCGAAAAACCACAGAATTTGAGGGAGCACTCCAATGCCAACACTCGCACAACAGCTCGTGCAGTTCCTGATGAGCCTGTTCAACGATCCTGACGCCGCAGAAGACTTTGTACGCGATCCCGAAGCGGCCCTCGCCGCTGCGGGCCTGCGGGATGTCTCCTCCGCAGATGTCGACGCCGTCCGCCCCGTGGTCCTCGACTACGCACCCATCAATGCCCGGTCGTCCTTCGACCGTGAATACAACACCGGAGGAAACCACGCTACGACCGGCGGCGGACGGCCCGAGCACGATGGCGGCGGCTGGAGTGGCGGCGGACGCCCGGAGCACGATGACGATCACAGCGGCGGCGGTGGCGGTGCCGGCGGTGATTGGGATGGCGGGCATGACGGTCATGACCACGACGACGATCACGGCGGCGGCGGTGGCGGTGCCGGCGGTGGTTGGGATGGCGGGCATGACGGTCATGACCACGACCACGACGACGATCACGGCGGCGGCGGCGGTGGCGGTGCCGGCGGTGGTTGGGGCGGCGGGCACGACGACCATGCACATGCGGTCCAGCAACTCGTCCACGTGGTGAACAACTACTCCTACACCACCACCATCGATGACCGCGACACGATCACGGACCAGTCGGTGAACCAGAACATCTGGGCCAACGGTGATGTCTCCCAGATGTTCAACCAGGACGCAGTGATCGCCTCCGGTGATGGTGCCATTGCCGCCGGCGACGATGTCACGAATTCCGGAAACACCACGACCACAACCACCACCACGAACAACGATGACCACACCGTGGACAACTCGGTCAACGTCAACACCAGCGGCAACAACAACGATGTCTCGGTGGGCAACGACTACTCGGATCATTCGGTGACCAAGGACTCGTACAACACGGACGATTCCTACAACACCGAGGATTCGTACAACACCGATGTTGACGTGGATGTGGAGATCGAGGATTCGTTCAACGAGGACAACTCCAACCACACAACGAATACCACCAACACAACGAACACGACCACCACAACCAACACCACCAACACGGCCACGGACTCGTTCAACGACAACTCCACGGACGTGGATGTCGATCTGGAGGACGTACAAGTGGTGAACGACTCCGTGGTGGTCCAGGACAACGAACTGGACCTGGAATACTCGCCGGACTACTCCACCAACGTGGAAGTGGACGACGTCAACGTCATCAACGATTCCATCGTTGTGGCCGACAACGAGTTGACCTACACCGAGGACAACTCCACCACCGTAGGCGACGTCGACGTTGACTACACCAACGTCGAGGACAACGTTGTTGTGGCGGATAACGAACTCGATGTCGAGTACAACGACATTGATGATTCGGTGGTGGTTGCCAAGAACGACGTCGACATCGACTGAGGCAGCACCCTCCGCGCAGGAGTTGCAAGCACAAGCGCGAAACCCCAGCAGTGCCCGGCAGGTGGACCCCCTCCTGCCGGGCACTTCGTGGCCCCCGGACAAGGGGCGGCATGTGAGCAAAGGAAGAACCGTGGCGGAAACAGTACGCATGACCACCCTTGTGGAGCACGGGATAGCACTGGCAGGTGAGCGGAACGACCTCAGGCGGCGCTTGGACAACACGCTCCGACGCCTCCAGGACCCCAGCGTCAGGGTGATTGTGGTGGGCGAGTTCAAACAAGGGAAGAGCCAGCTCATCAACGCTTTGGTCAACGCCCCTGTGTGCCCGGTGGATGACGACATCGCCACCACCGTTCCCACGCTGGTAAGGCAAGGTGATCCGGCGTCGGCGGTTGTCCTCGTCCCTGCGGCCGATCCCCCCGGGCCGGACAGCTTTACGGACATCGACGGCGGTGAATCGCGCCTTGAGCGCAAGCCCGTGCCGTTGGCCGAATTGTCGGACTTTGTCTCCGAGAAGGGCAACCCGGGAAATGCCAGGAACATCGTTGCAGCGGAGGTCGCCCTTCCCAGGAAGCTCCTGTCAGGCGGGCTCTGCATTGTGGATTCCCCGGGAGTGGGAGGACTTGGCTCAAGCCACACCCTGACCACGCTCACGGCATTGCCCTCGGCACATGCCATGCTGTTTGTCTCCGATGCGTCCCAGGAGTACACAGAACCGGAAATGCGCTTCCTCCGGCAAGCCATGCGCGTGAGTCCCAACGTAGCCTGCGTGCTGTCCAAAACAGACCTCTATCCGGCATGGCGCCAGATCGCTGAGCTGGACAAGGGCCACCTGGCCGACGTCGGGCCGGACATCCCCCTGTTTCCTGTCTCTTCGGAGCTGCGGCTCGAGGCCGCGAGGCTCCAGGACGCCGAATTGAACAACGAATCCGGGTTCCCGGAGCTGGTCTCCTACCTGCGAAACGCCATTGTTGCTGAGGCGGCCCTCATCCAGCGCCGGTCCGTAGGCAACGACCTGGTGTCGGTTACGGGGAACCTCATGCTGGCGTTGCGGTCGGAACTTGGGGCCTTGGAAAATCCCGAAGACACACCGCAGATGATCGCGGGCCTGAAAGCGGCCAAGGACGATGCCGACGCGCTCCGGAAGAAGTCCGCCCGATGGCAGACCACCCTGAATGACGGCATTGGCGATCTCATCGCGGACATGGAATATGATCTCAAGGACCGTCTTCGGCGAATACAACGCGAAGCCGAGGCGGCCATTGACCAGGGCGATCCCGGGCCCGCGTGGGAACAGTTCGCCAAGTGGCTTGAACAAAGCGTTGCCGCCGCCGTGTCCGACACTTTCGTGTGGACCAGCGAGCGGGCACAGTGGCTGGCCGGACAGGTGGCAGAGCATTTTTCCGAAGACGAAGTGGCTTTGCCTGCCCTCCACGTTGCCGACACCGGCGGAGTGCTTGACCCCGTGGCAGAAATCCAGGACATGGAAGATGGCCGTATGGGACCTGTGCAGAAGGTTCTGATCGGCATGCGCGGGTCCTACGGCGGGGTGCTGATGTTTGGCCTCTTGACGGGTTTGTTTGGCTTGGCCTTGATCAACCCGCTGTCTGTGGGGGCCGGGCTCATGCTGGGCCGGAAAGCGTATCGGGAGGAGCAGGAAGCACGGCTGAAACGTCGGCAGGCAGAGGCCAAACTCCTTGTGCGGAAGCAGGTGGACGACGTCGTGTTCCAGGTGGGCAAGCAACTCAAGGACCGGTTGCGGCTGGTTCAGCGGGCCACCCGGGATCACTTCACCGACATCGCAGAGGAACACCACCGTTCCCTCACCGAATCCGTGGCTGCGGCGCAGAAGGCGGCAGCCACCTACGCTGCCGAGCGGGACCTGCGGATCAAGGAGATCAAGAACCAGCTCAAAGCCGTGGAAACCTTGCACGCGGTTGCCCGGCAACTTCAGGAAGAAGGGGCCGGAGGACAGCACGCCGTTCCGGCGTCGTCCGCGGTTCCGGCAGGATGATCGAATCGGGAATCGCCGGCGCAGCGGAGCTGCTCCGGCAAGCGCGGGAGGTCTTCCAGGGGGACCCGGCTGCCCTGGCTGTCCTGGACGACCTCGACCAACGCCTTGCCGGGCCGTTGCGCATTGCGGTGGCCGGAATGGTCAAAGCCGGAAAGTCCACCCTTCTCAATGCCATCATCGGCGAGGAGATCGCTCCTACCGACGCCGGTGAGTGCACGAAGATCGTCACGTGGTACCGCTACGGGCACGCTCCCCGTATCACCCTGCACCCCTTGGCAGGCGGGCCGCAGGCGCTGCCAGTGCACCGTGAAGATGGCCGCTTGGTGTTTTCATTGGGGGAATTCCAGGCGGAGGACGTGGAAAAGCTCGTGGTTGATTGGCCGGCAGCCAGCCTCCGGGATCTCACCTTGATCGACACTCCGGGCATCGCTTCCTTGTCCAAGGATGTATCCGGGAGGTCCACGGCCTTCCTGCTTCCCGAAGACGCTCCCACCGCTGCGGACGCCGTCATCTACCTGATGCGTCATTTGCACGCCTCGGATGTCCGGTTCCTCGAATCCTTCAAGGACACCGCCGCCGGGAAGTCCGGGACGGTCAATGCCCTCGCTGTCCTGTCACGCGCGGATGAGATAGGTGCCGGCAGGATAGATTCGCTCATTTCCGCTGCCGTGATTGCCGACAGATACAGCCGGGACGAAAACCTCAAACCGCTCGCGCTGGGAGTGGTACCCGTGGCGGGACTGCTGGCGCAGAGCTCCAGGACCATGCGCCAGGGCGACGTGGACGCCCTCATGCTCCTGGCGCGCATGGACCGGAACCAGCGCGAAAGGATGATGCTCTCTGTTGACCGCTTTGTCCGCGCGGCCGGACCGGAAGGCGTGGAGCCCGGCCTGAAGGCTTCCCTGGTCCAACGGTTCGGGCTGTTCGGGATCAGGCTGGCAGTGGCCCTGATCCGGGGCGGAATCACCAACCCGACGGAACTGGCGCACGAACTGGCGCGACGCAGCGGACTCGGCCGCCTGCTGGACACCGTGGCCTCCTTGTTCCAAACGCGGGCCGACGCACTCAAGGCGCGTGCCGCCGTCGTGGGTTTGGAGTCACTGCTGAGCGGCTCCCAACCCGGCCAGTCAGCAGTCCTCGAACCGGCGCTGGAGGAGTTGCTCGCCGGCGCGCACGAATTCCGCGAACTCAAGCTCCTGGGCTCGCTGCGGACAGGTGGTGTGGTCCTGCCACCCGGGCAGGCAGAGGACGCGGAACGACTGGTGGGCGGCCGCGGCAACCTTCCGTTCCAGAGGCTGGGACTTCCCCCGGACGCGGACGCGGAGGAGATCGCGCGCGAAACCCGCAGGGCCCTTGACCGTTGGCGGCAGATCGCGGAAAACCCGTTGTTGGTCGAGCCTTCGGCGGTGGAAGCCTGCCGGGTTGTCCTGCGCAGTTGCGAAGGTATCCTGGCGGCTATGCCCGCCGCCCGCTGAGCAGCCAGGCTGTCGTCGACGGCAGGAAAAGCAGAATCAGGCCGGCTGCAGCGAGGATGAATTGCGCGGCGAGAAGCACCATGGCCATGACGCCGTCATTGCCCGGAGCCACCACATAATCAGCGGTGATCACGGTGACGACGGCGTGGAGGAGGAGCAGGGGAGCCAAGGCCCAACGGGGCCACGTGCGTCGCCTGAAAAGGATCGCCAAGAGGACGGCTTCCATCGCGACCACCACGGCGATCATGGCCAGGCTGCCGAGGAATACGACGGCGGCGGCCCCCTCGACGGAGTTAGCGTCGCCGTCCGGGACCATGGACTGGATAACGCCCTTCAAGCGTTCAAAGTGGGCGTCGCGGCCAAGGAACCCCGTGAAGACCACGGCGATGCCGGCCACGAAACTTGCCAGCCACAGAGAACGGGACAACCGGGCCGGGCCGGGAGGCTTTACCGCTGCAGGGATGGGCGGCGGAGTGGAAAGGGACATGCCCGGGCGCTGGGGTGGCGCCGGTGGCCCGCTGACTGATGGCGTGGAGGGTGACTGCCGTGAACCATCAGCTTGCTGGGCCATGTTTGCCTACTTCAGCTCGTCGGTATCATGCGTATCCGGCTCACCGCGTTGGGCATCGTCCGTGCCTGATGACGTGTCCCGGAGTTTGCGTTCCTTGGCTTCGAGATCCGCCTTGAGCTTCTTCAGGCGGTCCTCTTCGGCTTGGTTGCGACGGCGGGTCTCCAGGTTGCGGAGGAACTCGGGGTCGTCGTCCGGTGCGGTGGGATGGCGCCTTACGGGGGTGGCCGTGGGCTTGTTGTAGGGACGGCCGAAAATGAACCACAGAACGGCACCCAGCAACGGCAGGACGATCATCACGATGATCCACGCGGTCTTCGAAATGCCGCGGGTCTGGTGCCGGTCAGTGCGTATGACATCCACCAGGGCATAGACGAAGACAACAAGAACGACGACGACGCCTATAACGCGGAGCATGCATCAAGTCTAGTGCCCGGAAGCCGTTCGCTGGACGCCCTCTTTGGGCCGTGACCAGAGTGCAACCATTCGGGCGGCTAAACTTGGATGGTGGCTTTCCTGAAGTATTCCCTCATCCGCCTGGCGCTGTTCGTGCCGTTGTTCATCATCTTCGCCCTTTTGCAGGTGGGTCTGCTGCCTGCGGCCATCTTCGCAGGGCTCATGGCCTTCGCCATCAGCTACCTGTTCTTCCAGAAGCAGCGCGACGAAGCCACGGCGGCGATGCGAGAGCGCTTCTCCGGGCGCGCCAAGCCCATCCGCACCGCCGGCGAGGTTGAAGACGCCGAAGCTGAGGACAGCCTGGTGGAGAAGAACCCGGACATTGCCGTCAATAACGACAAGCGCCCCGGCGCAGCCTAAGAATTGAAACAGCGAACGCCCCTCAGCACATTGCCGGGGGCGTTCGCTTTTTGTGGAGCCTAGAAGCCGCGGCTCAGAATGAGCCCGAGCGAGAACAACAGGCTGTAGCCGAGGTTGATCAGGCCGGTCTGCTTGAGCACCGGGATGAGGCTCTTGCGCTTCTTGCCGTTGACCATCAGCCATGCAGGCATGAGGCAGGCGGGGATCAGCAGGAGCACGATCAACATCCAGGGCTTCGTGGGCGCCAGGACGATCACCAGCAGGATGGACACGGCCAGCATCAGCACGTAGCTTTCGCGGGCATGCCGGTCACCCAGGCGGACTGCCAAGGTCCGCTTTCCGGCCGCGGTGTCCGTGGGGATGTCCCGTACGTTGTTGGCCATGAGCAAGGCGCAGGCGATGAGGCCGGTACCTATTGCGCCGATGACTGCGGCCAGGCTCACCTGGCCGGCCTGCGTGTAGGTGGTACCCAGGGTGGCGACCAGTCCGAAGAACACAAAGACGAACACATCGCCCAGGCCCAGGTAGCCGTAGGGGTTCTTGCCGCCCGTGTAACCCCACGCTGCCAGGACGCAGCCGATGCCCACCAGGATGAGCCACCACGTTTGGGTAATGATCACCAGGATGAGGCCGCACAGCATGGCAGCGCCGAACAGGGCGAAGGCCGCCCACTTCACCTGTTCCGGCTTCGCTGCGCCGGAACCCACCAAGCGCAGCGGGCCGACCCGGTCCTCATCGGTTCCGCGGATGCCGTCGGAGTAGTCGTTGGCGTAGTTGACGCCGATCTGCAGCAGAAGCGCGACAAGCGCCGCGAGGATCGCGTTCGGCAGCCGGAAAGCATGGAGCTCGTACGCCGCTGCCGAACCGATCAGGACCGGCGCTATTGCCGCGGGCAGGGTGCGGAGCCGGGCTCCTTGGATCCATTGTGCAGCTGTCGCCACGTGTAGTACCTCGTGTGTTTCGCGTTTGATCTCAGTTGGGGGGAAGAACTTGTCTATTGTCCCTGATGCAGATTGGAAAGCTGTTCAATCATGGCCAGCCTGTCCGGTTTTCCGTTCGGCAGCATCAGCAATTCCTTGTCGGCCAACACTGTTTTCGGGGCCAGGACGCCCAGGGCGGCCTCCCGCCGGGCCGTGAAACCCTTGATTCCGTCAGGGCTGGGATCCTCGACGGCCACGTAGGCCGCAACAGCCTGGCCCCATTCCCGCGAGGGGACGCCTGCGACGAAAGCCGCGGTGACGCCGTCGAGCTCTTCCAGCTTGCTCTGGATATACGTGGCGGAGGCCTTGACGCCCCCGGTGATGATGACGTCGTCGGCGCGTCCCAGCACGGTGAGTTTGCCTTCCGGGGACAGTTCCCCGAGGTCGCCGGTGACGTACCAGCGCGTACCGTCCTCTTCGAAGAACGCAGCCTTTGACGCACGGGCAGCATCCAGGTAACCCGCGGCCACCGTGTCGCCGCCCAGCAGGACCCGGCCTTCCAGGTCGCCGTCGCCGATCCGGATTTCGACGCCGTCCAGCGGCTCGCCGTCGTACACGCACCCGCCGCACGTTTCGGCGGAACCGTAGGTGGTGACCACCTTTAGGCCCGCGGCCTGGGCGGCTGCCAGGAGGCCGGGCGACGCCGGTGCGCCGCCCAGCAGGATGGCGTTGAAGCGGCGCAGTACGGCGAGGGTTTCGGGCGCGGGGGAGTCCAGGAGCCGTTGCAGCTGCGTGGGCACCAGGGAGGTGAACCGGATCTTGTCCGTCAGTTCCTCGGCTGCGGCAGTGAAGGCCTCCGGAGTGAAGCCGTTGGTCTGGTCCATCACCCACGGCCGGGTTCCCGCATAAAGGGAGCGGACCAGCACCTGCACGCCGGCCACGTACTGCAGGGGCAGCGCGAGCAGCCACTGGCCTTCGCCGCGCAGTGCCATGGCGGTCGCCACCGACGACGCCGCGAGGGCATCGACGGTCAGTACAGTTGCCTTGGGTGTTCCCGTGGAACCGGAGGTGCGGACCACCACTGCGGCATCCTCGACGCCGGTCTCCACCGGCACCGCCCGGGGTTCGCCGTTTTCATCCAAGACGATTTCGACGGCGGGACCCTCACCGTGGAGGGCAGCCATCAGGGCTTTGAGGACAGGATCGACGTTCACGGAGGAGTCCTAGAAGTAGTAGGGGAAGCTGGACCAGTCGGGATCCCGCTTTTGGAGGAACGCTTCCTTGCCTTCCACGGCCTCGTCCGTCATGTACGCCAGGCGGGTGGCTTCGCCCGCGAAGACCTGCTGCCCGGCCAGTCCGTCGTCGGCCAGGTTGAACGCGAATTTGAGCATGCGGATGGCCTGCGGGGATTGGCGGGCGATGTCGGCGGCGTACTCGAGGGCGACTTCTTCGAGGCGTTCGTGGTCCACGGCCTCGTTGACGGCACCCATCCGGACCATGTCCTCGGCGGAGTATTCGCGGGCGAGGAAGAAGATTTCCCGCGCGGCTTTCTGCCCGATCTGGCGCGCCAGTAGCGCAGAGCCGTATCCGGCGTCGAAACTTCCTACCGTGGCGTCCGTCTGCTTGAACTTGCCGTGTTGGCGGGAGGCGATGGTGAGGTCGCTGACCACGTGCAGGGAGTGCCCGCCGCCGGCCGCCCATCCGTTGACGACGGCGATGACCACCTTGGGCATGGTCCGCATGAGCCGCTGGACTTCCAGGATGTGGAGGCGGCCTGCACGGGCGGGGTCTATAAATTCAGCAGAGTCTCCTGGGGCGTCTTCTACTGCGTACCTGTATCCGTCGCGGCCACGGATCCGCTGGTCGCCACCGGAACAGAACGAATGTCCGCCGTCCTTTTCGGACGGCCCGTTGCCGGTGAACAGCACGGTGGCGACGTCCGGAGTCATCCGGGCGTGGTCCATGGCCCGGTAGAGCTCATCGACTGTGCCGGGACGGAACGCGTTGCGGACCTCGGGACGGTTGAACGCGATACGGACCGTGGGCAGATCCTTGACCGTGCCGTCCGCGGACCGTTCGACCTGCCGGTGGTACGTCATGTCCTTGAAGTCGTCGAAACCCGAAACCGTGCGCCAGCGCGAGGGGTCAAAGATGTCGGAAACCTTGGCAGGGAGATCGTTGTTCACAGTCCGAGTCTAGTAATGGCCTTAGCTGATGCAGAACTCGTTGCCTTCGGGGTCGGCCATGGTGTGCCATTCCTGGGGTCCCTGGCGGGCGGTCCAGAGGTGTTTGGCGCCGCGGGCTTCCAGCTCCTTGCGCACGACGTCCTTGTCCCGGCCGTCCAGGCGGACGTCCCAGTGCACCCGGTTCTTGACGGTCTTGGGGTTGGGATCGGTCTGGAAGAGGATACGGTGGCCTGTTTTGGGATCGGTGTCTTCGGCGGGCACGATCGCACACCCTTCGGCCCAGACGAGTTTGCCGTTGTGGGTGATGGTCTGGTCTTCGGTGGCGAATCCCTGCTCGATCATGGACCGGATGAACGCCTCGTCCTGGGGTTCCACGGTCCATTCGAGGGTCTCGGCCCACCAATCGGCGAGTTCGTGGGGCTTCCTGCAGTCGACGGCTACCTGGATGTTGAGTGTCATGCCCACCAAGCTATTCCGACGGCGGGTGGCTGGGTAGCGCAATGCGGTCAACTTCCGTCCGGGTTACCCGAGCGGGGGACAGTGCGCGTAGAGATTTTCTGTCCCTTAGTTGGACAGGAGCTCGGGCGGGACCGCGTAGATCAGCACCACTGCCATGAGGTTCTTGGCCGCGTGCACGAAGTAGGAAAACATCAGGTTCTTGCCTGCCCAGACATAGACGGCCACCAGCACCGCGGCCATTCCCAGGTAGGGCGCCAGGGCTGAAAGCACCAGTCCTTCGCGACCCACCACATGGATGGACGCGAAAACCACCACGGAGACCACGCAGCAGATCCAGGTGTTCACATGCTGCGACAACTTGCCGATCAGGAGATGGCGGAACAGGTACTCCTCAACAAACGGCCCCAGAACCACCAGCAGGGGCACCATCAACCAGGCCGGAACGTGCTGCAGCAATCCTTGGATACCCAGTTGGTTCTCGGAGCTTTGGGCGGTCCCGAACGCGGCGACGAGCAGAGCCGTGAGGATGAGCATCACCACGATCGCGAGGGGAATCATGCCCAAGGTGAACCACGGACGCGTCCCCAGGATCTTCAGGTCACGTCCCGCCACACGCCAGGCTGACGCCACGGCAAATATTCCGACGCCGGCATAGAAGACCGCGTTGACGGCATAGGACGCTGTGGCCGGGTCGGGAAACAGCTGAAGCATCAGCCGTTCGACGGCTTCCCCGCTGACCGTGAAGTAGATGGTGAATCCGAGATAGACGGCTACGGCCAAGGCATCCAGGGCAGTGAATCTGTACAAAGATGCCTTGGTATGAAGAGTGCCCATGAGTCCAGCCTAGCTTTGCTGCCTGATGCTCCGGATCAGGCCAGGCCGGATATCAGGACTGCCCTGTGACGGTGAGCGTGATGAGGACACAGTTCAAACCGACGATCAGCACGGCACTTGTCCAACCCGCGATCTTCAGCGGCATGCCGTCGGTGTGGAGGCCCATGACATCCTTCTTGCCGGTGAGTCGGATCAAGGGAATCAAAGCGAAAGGAATACCGAAGCTGAGCAACACCTGGCTCAGCACCAGGGCGAGTGTCGGCTCAATGCCGGCACCCAGCACGATCAGTGCGGGGATCAGGGTGATGACGCGGCGGGTGAGCAGGGGAATACGGACTTTGAGGAGGCCGCCCATGATGGTCGCGCCGGCATAGCAACCAACCGATGTGGACGCCAGGCCGGATGCCAGCAAGCCGATGGCAAAGATCACGCCGATGGCCGGGCCCAGGGCGGACGTCACCGCGGCGTGGGCTCCGGCGATTGTGTCCGTGCCTTCTATGCCGCGCAGGCTGGAGGCGGCAAGAAGGAGCATCGAGATGTTGACGACCCCGGCCAGGAGCAGGGCGCCGACGACGTCCGTGCGGGTGGCGCGGATCAGCTTTGTCCGGATGACGGGGTCCGGGGAGAAACCGTGCCGGTCGCGGGCAAGGGCCGAGTGGAGGTAGATCGCGTGGGGCATCACGGTGGCGCCCAGCATGCTCGCTGCCAGAAGGATGGTGTCCGTACCTTCAAAACGCGGAACCAGCCCGCCAAGGGCGCTCCCCGCATCCGGGGGATTGACGAACAGCCCGGACACGAAGCCCACGGCGATGATCCCCAGGAGAACCAGGATGGCGTACTCGAAGGAGCGCTGGCCCCGCCGCGACTGCAAGGCCAAAAGCAGCATGGAGGCGATGCCGACGATCACGCCACCGGCAAGCAGCGGAATTCCGAACAGCAGGTTCAAGGCCACGGCTCCACCGATGACTTCCGCCATATCCGTGGCTCCGGCAACAACTTCAGCTTGCAGCCAATAGAGGCGCCGGCGCTTGTTGCCGAGCCGCTTGCCAAGAATCTCAGGGAGGCTCATTCCTGTGGCGAGGCCGAGTTTGGCTGACTGGTACTGGACCAGGACTGCCATGGCGTTCGCTACAACCAGGACCCAGACCAGCAGGTAGCCGTAGTTGGCACCGGCCGTTAGGTTGGCTGCCACGTTTCCGGGATCCACGTAGGCGATCGCAGCAACGAAGGCAGGTCCCAGGAGCAGGAGCCGGGACCATACTTTGCCGGGGGTGGCACGTGTTTCCAGGGTGGGTGCAGCCATTGGGGTTCCTCATCGTTGGGGGTACTCACTACGAGGATAGCGAAATTTAGGCACACCGAAAAGTTTTATTTAGGCAATCCATTGGAGAACCGATATTCGGGGTCGGATATGGCCCATCCAGCGGATGAATATGGGCCATATCCGACCCCGCGTTGCTTCCGGAGAAAGGGGTGCTGTTGCCTGCGTCACGGGCATTCCGGTTAATCCCGTAAGATAGACGGGTTGCGCGAAGCTTCGGCGTTCTGCGTTCTTTGTCACACTTCGGGATCCTCAAAGCGGGAAAGCTCGAATTATGTGTGCCAAAGCCGCCCGTGTCCCGGCACTGGGCGAAACCCCTACAGCAATACCCCAACCCACAAGGAACAGCTGTGCCGCAAAGTACTCCCACAGATCTCCAGAGCCCCAAGGCCTCATCCACAGCCGCAGGCTCTACCCTCAGCGCCGAGGGATACAAAAAGACCCTGAGCCGCCGCCACGTCACCATGATCGCCATGGGTGGCGCCATCGGCGTCGGCCTCTTCATGGGTGCCGGTGGCCGCCTGGCCTCCACGGGCCCGGCCCTCATCTTCTCCTACGCCATCGCCGGCGTCATCGCCTACCTGCTGATGCGCGCACTCGGTGAGCTCATCATGTACCGCCAGACATCGGGCTCCTTCGTGAGCTACGCCGGCGAAATGTTCGGCAAGAAGGGCGCCTTCCTCTCCGGTTGGATGTACTTCATCAACTGGGCCATGACGGGCATTGCCGAACTCATCGCGATCGGCCTGTACTTCCAGTTCTTCTTCCCCAACGTTCCTATTGAACTGTCCGCCATTGCCGCATTGGTGCTGCTGGTGGCTGTGAACCTGTTCAGCGTCAAGGCGTTCGGCGAGTTCGAATTCTGGGCGTCCTGCCTCAAGGTCGCAGCAATCGTGATCTTCCTGGCCGTTGGCACGTTCATGGTTGTCACCAACGCCAAGGTGGGCGAGGGCCATGCGTCCGTTGCCAACCTCTTCCACGAAGACGGCGGCATGTTCCCCAAGGGCGGCCTGGTGATGATCCTGGTCCTCAACGCCGTGATCTTCGCTTACAACGCCATTGAACTCGTCGGCATCACCGCAGGTGAGATGGAGAACCCGGAACGCGAAGTTCCCAAGGCGATCCGCGCCGTCGTATTCCGCATCGTTGTCTTCTACGTCGGTTCGGTGACGCTGCTTGCCATGCTGCTGCCGTCCGACCAGTACGTCGCCGGCACCTCGCCGTTCGTTACCGTGTTCGGCCAGATGGGACTTGGCTGGATGGGCGATGTCATGAACATGATCGTCATCACCGCCGCGCTGTCCTCCTGCAACTCCGGTCTCTACTCGATCGGCCGTATCTTCCGCACCATGGCCAACAATGGCCACGCCCCGCAGTGGCTCACCAAGATGTCCACCCGCCATGTGCCGTACGCGGCCATCCTCGCGATCGGCGGCGTGTACCTCGTTGGCATCCTGCTCAACATCTGGCTGGGTGGCTCGCACGCCTTCGACCTCGCACTGAACACGGCCTCCATCGGCGTGATCTTCACGTGGGGTTCCATCTTCGCCAGCCAGATCGCGCTTCGTAAGAAGCATGGCAAGGTCTCCAGCCTCCCCATGCCCGGTTCGCCGTGGACCAGCTGGCTGGGTTTGGTCGCCCTGCTTGCCATCACTGTGCTGATCGGTTTCGACACCATGACCGACAAGGCAACAGGCGAGGTCTTCCTGCTGGGCCTGTGGACCCTTGCCACCATTCCGTTCTTCGCCCTGGTGCTGTGGCTCGGCTGGCAGAAGGTCAAGAACAACCAGCCGAAGAGCGAGCTTTTCAGCTGACGCTTATGAGCTGACAGAGGCTCGACGACGGGCGCCCCCTCCAGTGATTAGTTCACCGGAAGGGGCGCCCGCCGTCGTTTCGGCCCGCTTTTGCCCGAATCAGCTTTTGCCCGGGTCAGCCTGCCAAGTGCTTCGCGAAATGCTCTTCGATGCGCCGCCATGCTTCCGGGGCGGAGGCTGGATCGGGTTTGATGCCCATGACCCGCGTCAGGGGGCGGAGCAGCTTCGGTCCCACCGGGGCGTCGTTCATGAAGGCGTGGCCCGCCGTCGGAAATTCCTTGACGTCATGCTCAATGCCGAGGCTGTTGAGGGCCTGATCCAGCTTGGCGGCGGCTCCGGGCAGGGTGCGGTCCTTGCCGCCGTAATTGGCAACCACCGGACACGCGCCTTGGAGGGCGTTATGCAGGTCCCGCGGGAGTTGGCCGTAGTTCACGGCCGCGGCGTCAAAACCATCGTTTGCGGCGAGTAACGCGAAAGCGCCGCCCATGCAGAAGCCGATGACGCCCACCTTGCCGGTGCACCTGTCATCGTTGCGCAACCACTCTTTGGCGGTAGCCACGTCGGTGAAAGCCCGGCCCTCGCCCGAGAGCATAGAGCGCATGGTGGCGACGAGGCAGCGCCTTGCCCCGCCGTCGCTGTACAGATCCACCGCGAGCGTCAGGTAGCCCGCCGTCGCCAGCCGGTCAGCCTGGCGACGCATCACATCATCCAATCCAAAGGCTTCGTGGATCATCACCACCCCGGGAAACGGACCCTCGCCCGGGGGCATGGCCAGGTATCCCTTGAGGGACACTGAGCCTCCCGCTGCTTTGCTCTGTCCGCTCAAATCGATGGTGACCATGGGGTGGCCTTTCGGTGTGGTTTCCAGCGCCGGCGGTGGTTTGGCAGGGTTGCTGATCCCCGGGGACGGTTTTGTCGGCGCCCGGGGATAGGCTCGAAGCATGGAACCAGCCACCACTTTGACGCAGCATATCAACGCCGGCCCGGAGCAGGCCCGGGCCGCCTTGCCGGATCTTCCGCCGGACATCGGGACCACCGCTCCAGCGGCGATTGCAAGAAAAGCGGAGGCACTCTGATGGCGGCTGCGAAGGTGGCGGCCCCCAAGATCTCCCCGGTGCGTTTGGACGAACTGCGCGACGACGACGCCCCGGACTTCCAGCGCGGCGAACGGTACGACGGCGTCCGGCTCACCCGGGTCTCGGCGGACGGGGAGGAACTGAGCGGCGCGGATTTCATTGAGTGTGAATTCAACGGTGTGTCCTTCAACGAGGCACAACTGCGGGGAGCGACGTTCCGTGAGTGCATCCTGGCTGAGCCGTACGCGCCCGTGTTCATGGCTGCGCGTACGTCCTGGCAGGATGTCGAGATCACCAATCCCCGATGGGGTTCGGCCGAACTTTATGAGGGCAACTGGCGCTCGGTCCGAATCGACGGCGGCAAGCTGGACTACGTGAATCTCCGTGGTTCCAAGCTCATGGATGTCCAGATCTCCGATTGCATCATCAACGAACTCGATCTCGGTGGATGCACGGGAACGCGGGTGGCGTTGAAGAACTGCACCATCGGAACCCTTGATGTGACGGGCGCCAAGCTCAAGGACGTGGATCTGCGGACATCGGAGTTTCGGGGAATCAATGGTTTGGCCGGGCTGGCGGGGGCGGTTATCGACGATTACCAGTTGAGCTTGATGGCGCCGTTGTTGGCCGGTCATCTCGGAATCCGGGTGGTCTGAGCGGGGTGGTAGGCGGTCCAGCGGGCAGCTTCATCTGTTGACCCTCCCGCTGGGCCGTGTAATCTTTATAGAACGAACGGTCGGTATATTATTCGAGGCCGGTCCCTTTCACTTTCGCGAAGGATGTTCTCATGGTCGAGGCTTTTCTTGTTGGCGGCGCACGGACGCCTGTGGGTCGCTATGGTGGGGCGCTGTCCTCAGTCCGCCCCGATGATCTCGCCGCATTGGTGGTCCGGGAAGCTGTGGCGCGTGCCGGCGTCGACCCTGACTCGATTGATGAGGTGATCCTCGGCAACGCCAACGGCGCCGGGGAGGAAAACCGCAATGTTGCCCGAATGGCAACCCTCCTTGCCGGGCTTCCCCTCCACATCCCGGGCATTACGGTCAACCGGCTCTGCGCTTCCGGATTGAGCGCCATCATCATGGCCAGTCAGATGATCAAATCCGGTGCCGCGGACATCGTGGTTGCCGGCGGCGTCGAGTCCATGAGCCGTGCGCCGTGGGTCCAGGAGAAGCCGGCCACGGCCTTCGCCAAGCCTGGCCAGATTTTTGATACCTCCATCGGCTGGCGCTTCGCCAACCCGCTCTTCACCAAGGGCGAGCTGTCGCGCGACGGCAAGATGACCTACTCAATGCCGGAAACTGCCGAGGAAGTCGGCCGTGTGGACAATATCTCCCGCGAAGACGCCGACGCGTTTGCCGTTCGGTCGCACGAGCGTGCGCTGGCAGCCATCGCCGGCGGACGGTTCAAAGATGAGATCGTTCCCGTCACCGTGAAAACGCGGAAGTCCGAGACCGTGGTGGATACGGACGAAGGCCCCCGGGAAGGAACCACCATGGACGTCCTTGCCGGATTGCGCCCCGTGGTTCCCGGTGGATCCGTGGTCACCGCCGGGAACTCCTCCACCCTCAACGACGGCGCTTCGGCCATCATCGTCGCCTCCGAAGCCGCCATCAAGAAGTTCGGCCTCACACCACGCGCCCGCATCATCGACGGCGCCTCAGCCGGCTGCGAGCCCGAGATCATGGGCATCGGTCCCGTCCCGGCCACCCAAAAGGTGCTGGCCCGCACCGGGCTCAGCGTCGACCAGCTCGGTGCCGTGGAACTCAACGAGGCTTTCGCCACCCAGTCCCTCGCCAGCATGCGTCGCCTTGGACTTGACCCCGAAATCGTCAACAACGACGGCGGTGCCATCAGTTTGGGACACCCCCTCGGTTCCAGCGGCTCAAGGATCGCCATCACACTGCTGGGCCGGATGGAACGCGAATTGGCCTCGGCGACGGGACCGAAGCTCGGCCTGGCCACCATGTGCATCGGCGTGGGCCAAGGCACGGCAATGCTGCTGGAAGGCGTGTAATGGCACTGAATCCTGAAGACTTCACTACGCTCCTGCTCGAAGAACGCGACGACCGCCTGACCGTTCTGCTGAACCGCCCTGAGGTCCGCAACGCGATCGACCAGAAAATGGTGGACGAGCTTCATGCGGTGTGTGCCGAGCTGGAGCGGAACCCCAGAATACTGATCATTGCCGGTACCGACGGTGTGTTCGCCTCCGGTGCCGATATCGGCCAGTTGCGTGAGCGGCGCAGGGACGACGCTTTGCAGGGCATCAACTCCACGATCTTTGTCCGCATCGCCAAGCTGCCCATGCCCGTCATCGCGGCGTTGGATGGTTACTGCCTGGGCGGCGGCGCTGAGTTGGCTTACGCTGCCGATTTCCGGATCGGCACCCCGAGCGTGCGCATCGGCAACCCGGAAACCGGATTGGGCATCATGGCCGCTGCCGGCGCCACCTGGCGTCTCAAGGAACTCGTCGGGGAACCGAAAGCCAAGGAGATCCTCCTGGCCGGGGCGGTACTGCGGGCTGAAGAGGCGCTGCGGATCAACCTCATTACCGGGATCTACGAAGCTCCCGAGCTGATGGATGCGGCCCATGCCCTGGCAGACCGGATCGCCCGCCAGGATCCGATGGCCGTGCGCATCACCAAATCGGTGTTCCACGCGCCGGCGGAGGCCCATCCCGTGATCGACACCCTCGCCCAGGGGATCCTCTTTGAGTCCCAGGCGAAGTTCGACCGCATGCAGGCATTCCTCGACAAGAAGTCGGCCAAAGCTTCGCAAGACTCCGACGCTTCCACGCAGGACAGGACGCAGAAATGACCACAGTATCCGCAATCCCGCACGTCGTAGGTGTCCTCGGCGGAGGCCGGATGGGCGCCGGCATCGCGCACGCCTTCCTCACCAAAGGTGCCACGGTCATTGTGGTGGAACGCGACCATGAGGCTGCAGCCGGTGCGCACTCGCGGGTAGCCGACGCCGTGGCGAAATCCGCAGCGCGTGGCACCCTCGCTGAAACAACCGACGAGGCAATGTCGCGCTTCAGTACCTCCACGGACTACGAATCCTTCGTCCACTGCGGCCTGGTGGTTGAAGCCGTCCCAGAGGACTACGACCTCAAGGTCACGGCGCTCAAGGCCGTGGAGGACCACCTGTCTGCCGATGCTTTCCTGGCCTCCAACACGTCGTCGCTGTCTGTCACAGGACTCGCCAACGAACTTCGCCGGCCTGCAAACTTCGTCGGGCTGCACTTCTTCAACCCTGTTCCCGCATCCACCCTCATCGAGGTGGTGCTGGCCAAGGAGACGTCTCCCGAACTCGCTGAAGCGGCAAAAAACTGGACGGAGGCACTCGGCAAGACCGCCGTCGTCGTCAATGACGCCCCGGGCTTTGCATCCTCACGGCTGGGGGTGGCCATAGCCCTGGAAGCGATGCGCATGGTGGAAGAGGGCGTGGCGTCCGCGGAGGACATCGATGCCGCGATGGTTCTCGGCTACAAGCACCCCACGGGCCCGCTGAAGACTACGGACATTGTCGGGTTGGACGTGCGGCTTGGCATTGCCGAGTACCTGCAGTCCACGCTGGGTGACCGTTTTGCTCCGCCACAGATCCTTCGGGACAAAGTGGCGCGGGGCGAGCTGGGCCGCAAAACGGGCAAGGGCTTCTTCGACTGGAACGACTAAGCGCCGGGTCCGGTTAGGCTATCCGGGTGACTTTCATTGAACCCATTACCCTGACCGGCAAGTTCGTGACCCTTGAGCCGTTGAGCCAGGAACACCACGATGGCCTGGTGGATGCGGCCCGCGACGGAGATCTGTGGAAGCTTTGGTACACCTCCGTTCCGACGCCGGAGGGCATGGCTGCGGACATCGAGCGTCGCCTTTCCTTGCAGGAGGCCGGCTCCATGCTGCCGTTCGCCACGCGCTCCAAAGCCACGGGCAAACTGATCGGCATGACCACGTACATGAACATCGACGCCGCGACCCCTCGCGTGGAGATCGGTTCCACCTGGAACGCGGCGTCGGCGCACGGTACAGGAACCAACCCGGATTCCAAGCTGCTGCTGCTGCGGCACGCCTTTGAAGCCCTGGGCTGCCCGGCCGTGGAATTCCGCACGCACTGGCTGAACCACCAGTCCCGTGAAGCCATTGCCCGGCTCGGCGCCAAGCAGGACGGGGTTCTCCGGAACCACTCCCGCACCAAGGACGGCGTGCTTCGCGACACAGTGGTGTTCTCCATCCTTGAGCACGAGTGGCCGGCTGTGCGTAACGGTCTCGAGTACCGGCTGGCCAAGTACGGCGCCGAGGGGTGAGCTTTCGGCGGTAAGCGCCCGTGGTTGGTCCCGAGAGCTCACCCCTCGGCGCGCAGGCGGTCCCGAGAGCTCACCCCTCGGCGCGCAGGCGGTCCCTTCCGGCCCGTCAATGTGCTTAGCTGGCTGCTATGGACGGGACTTCTTCAACGCACCAAAGTGTCCACTGGGATGGCGCTGTCAACGCCTGGAAGATCGCCGGCGACGTGTACCGGATGGGTCGCCACGAATGGGTCACCGGGGACGGTTGGCAGCAAATGTACGACGACGGCGTCCGCACCGTGATCGATCTCCGCGCCTCGCGCGAGCGGCGGCAACGCGACACGGATCCTGAGGTGCCGGACGATGTGAAGGCGCGCATCGACGTCGTCCATTGCCCCACGGAAGACCCGGACCACAGCCAATTCAGTGAGCTGTTCGGCCCGTACCTGAGGGATCCAGCCCAGTACGGCGACTATCTGCAGCTGTTCGGGGAGAAGGTCGCCGCCGTCTTCAAAGCCATCGCTGCCTCACCGGGCAAAGTGGTGGTGCACTGTTCTGCCGGGAGGGACCGGAGCGGAATGATCGCCCTGATGCTGCAGCGGCTCGCGGGGATGGACGATCAGGAAATCCTTGCCGGGTATGAGCTTGCTGCCCGCGGGATCAATGAGCGCCACCGGACCCATGGGGCGCCCCACGCACATGATCCGTATCTTCCCGACGAGCAGCTCGAGGCCATGTTGGCTGAACGCTTGGCGGCTTTGCGGAGCTTCCTGGCTTCGCTTGATGTTGCCGGATTCCTCACGGACAACGGGCTTTCTCCGGAGGAGCTGGGCACGGTCCGGGCCAAGGTGGGAGCCGGGGCGGGCTTCTCCGCTTGAAAAACAACTGCTGTACTCGCCGGGGGATTCATGTACCCTGTATATATTACCGAACGGCCGGTCAGTAATGTTGGCTTCAGTCATCTGACCGTGCCGATTTCCTGTGCCTTGGAAGGACCCGTCGACGATGACCACTACCGCAGTCGCCCCGGAAACCACAGCCGTTGCCACCGTCCCCAGCTACGTCCAGGATGCCTGGTGGACCCCGGCCCCCGATGCCAAGAAGGTTCCTGTTCGCGACGCCAGCACCGGAGAAGTCCTGGCGAACGTGAGCACCGACGGCCTGGACCTGGCCGCCGCCGTGCATTTCGCGCGGACCACCGGCCAGGCTGAACTCGGGAAGCTGACGTTCCACCAGCGCGCGCTCAAGCTCAAAGAGCTTGCCATGTACCTCAACGGGCGCCGTGAAGAGCTGTACGCGTCGTCCTCGCAGAGCGGCGCCACCAAGATCGACAACATGATCGATATCGACGGCGGCATCGGCGTCCTCTTCACCTTCGGTTCCAAGGGCCGCCGCGAACTCCCGAACTCGCAGGTCATTGTCGATGGCCCCATGGAGGTGCTCTCCAAGGACGGCTCGTTCGCCGGTGAGCACATCTACACCCGCATTCCAGGCGTCGCTGTTCAGATCAACGCCTTCAACTTCCCCGTCTGGGGCATGCTGGAAAAGTTCGCCCCAGCGTTCCTGGCCGGCGTTCCCACCATCGTGAAGCCTGCCACGCCCACCGGCTATGTGGCCGCTGACGCCGTCAGGGCAATCGTCGAGTCCGGCATCCTCCCGGCCGGTTCCCTGCAGCTGATCTCAGGGTCTGCCCGGACCATCCTGGACGAACTCGACTACCGCGACCTCGTTTCCTTCACGGGCTCGGCATCCACCGCCAACTCCCTCAAATCCCATCGGAACGTGGTGCAGGGCGGTGTCCGCTTCACCTCCGAGACCGACTCGCTCAACGCAGCAATCCTTGGCCCCGACGCCGTTCCCGGGACCCCTGAATTCGATGCCTTCGTCAAAGCCGTCGTCACCGAGATGACCGTCAAGGCCGGCCAGAAGTGCACTGCCATCCGCCGCGTCATCGTTCCCCAGGAGTTGACCGCTGACGTCGCGGCCGCCGTCGGAGCCCGCATCAACGAACGCGTCGTACTCGGCGACCCGCGCGCCGAGGGCGTCACCATGGGCGCCCTGGCTTCCCTCGAACAGCTCGCCGACGTCCGCGCGGCCGTGCAGTCAATGCTCGACGCCGGAGGTGAACTTGCGTACGGATCCCTCGATTCGCCGTCGGTCACCTCCGTTGGAGGCACCGTAGGAGTTGTGGAGGACGGCGCGTTCATGTCGCCCGTGCTCCTCAGCTGGGCAGACGCCGAAGCCGAAGAAGTCCACTCCCTGGAAGCCTTCGGGCCGGTTTCTTCCGTGCTCGGGTACTCCGACCTTGCCGACGCCATCCGCTTGGCAGCCCGCGGCTCAGGCTCGCTGGTGGCTTCCGTGTGCACCAACGATCCCGCTGTCGCCCGCGAACTGGTGACAGGAATCGCAGCCCACCACGGCCGCGTGCACATGCTCAACCGCGAAGACGCACGCTCCTCCACCGGACACGGCTCGCCGGTGCCCCACCTGGTCCACGGCGGTCCGGGCCGCGCCGGCGGTGGCGAGGAACTGGGTGGCATCCGGTCCGTCCTGCACCACATGCAGCGCACGGCCATCCAAGGTTCGCCGAACATGCTCACCGCGGTCACCGGCCAGTGGCACACCGGCGCCGACCGCAACTTCACTGTGGAAACAGAAGGCGAGCACCCGTTCCGGAAGCACCTTTCGACCCTTCGCATTGGTGACGCCGTCCGTTCGGAACTGCGCGAGGTCAGGCTTGAAGACATCACCGCCTTCGCGAACTCCACGGGCGACACCTTCTACGCGCACACCAACCAGGAAGCCGCCGAAGCCAACCCCTTCTTCCCGGGCATCGTGGCCCACGGCTACTTGCTGCTGAGCTGGGCCGCGGGGCTGTTCGTGGAGCCCGCGCCGGGTCCCGTGCTGGCCAACTACGGTCTGGAGAACCTGCGCTTCATCACCCCGGTCGCAGCCGGCGACTCCATCCGCGTCACACTGACGGCCAAGAAGATCACCCCGCGTGAGACCGACGAATACGGCGAGGTGGCGTGGGACGCCGTCCTGACCAACCAGAACGACGAGATCGTGGCCACCTACGACGTCCTGACCCTCGTGGAGAAGTAACCCTTCCTCACCTTCCTTGGGTTTGGTGGTGTCGCTTGCTCACATCCCGCGTGTTTGGTGGTGTCGCTTGCTCACGTTCCTTGGGTTTGGTCGTGACGCTTGCTCACGTTCCTAGGGTTTGGTCGTGACGCTTGCTCACATCCCGCGTGTTTCGTCGTGACGCTTGCTCACGTTCCTAGGGTTTGGTGGTAACCCTTCCTCACGAACGAAACGCCTTCTCACATCGTGGGATGGCGTTTCGTTTTGTGCCTGCGCGTCTATGGGCATTGCACGACGACGGCACCTGGCGCGCATGCCACGCCCACCTTTGGGGAAGGTGGCAGCCTGGAGGGTGCCGGGTGTGATGGAGCGTCGGCAACCAAACACGTGGGGTGTGATGGAGCGTTGGCATCAAACACGTGGGGTGTGATGGAGCGTTGGCATCAAACACGTGGGGTGTGATGGAGCGTTGGCATCAAACACGTGGGGTGTGATGGAGCGTTGGCATCAAACACGTGGGGTGTGATGGAGCGTTGGCATCAAGCACGGGGGGTGTGATGGAGCGTTGGCCTCAAGCACGGGGGGTGTGATGGAGTGTTGGCCTCAAGCACGGGGGGTGTGATGGAGCGTTTGGCATCAAGCACGGGGGATGTGAGGGAGCGTCGGCATCAAACACGCGGGATGTGCGGGAGGGTCAGGCTGCGGTGTGGAGTCCGTCGAAGGCCATGGTGATGACGTCGTCCGCGAGCTTCTCAGGGGACAGGGAACCGCCGGGCTTGTACCATTCCACGATCGAGTTGATGGTGCCGAACAGGAGCCGTGTGACCGTCCGGGGGTCGATGTCCTGGCGCAGGGAGCCGTCCTCGCGGGCGGCGGAAATCAACTCAGCCACCTTGTGGTCGAATGCACGCCGGCGTTCCAGTGCGTCCCGTTCGATCTCCGTGTTTCCGCGCAAACGCAGCAGCAGGGTCACAAACGGCAAGCGGTCCACCAGCACCGCGATGGTCTGCCGCAGCACGAACTCGAGCCGCGCATCAGCAGGTCCGGACGTTGCTGAGGGCTCCTCCAGGATGGCCTCAAGACCACCCAGTGCGTGGTCCAGGGCGAGCTTCAGCAGATCGCCCTTGGACGGCACGTGGTGGTAGATGGCTGACTTGGAGATCCCGAGGTTCTCGGCCAGGATGCCCATGGACGTGGCGTCGTACCCGTGGCGGTTGAAGACGTCGACGGCGATGCGGAGCACCGACTGCTGGTCATAACCGGGCCGTCCGCGCTTGGTGGTGGTCTCAGTAGGCATGCTGGCATTTTCTCACGATCTCAACCGGGGAAGGAGCTCAGCCCTTGGGCCGCATGTCGTAGATCCGGCGGAGCTTGCCGTTGGACCGCTCAAGCGAGCCCGGCTCCACAACGTCGACTACGCAGGATGACCCGACGTGAATCTTGATCTGCTCACGCAAGGTGTGGGCCGCCGTCGTGCCGGCATCAACGGTGACGTTTTCGCGCCGCTCAATCTTGACGGTCAGCGAGTCCATGCGCTTGCCCTCTGGGCGCGTGATTTCAAGCTGGAAGTGGGGGCTGAGCTCGGGGATGCGGAGTGCGATTTCTTCGATCTGCGACGGGAAGAGGTTCACGCCACGGAGGATGATCATGTCGTCGCTGCGGCCGGTGATGCGGCCCATGCGGCGGTGCGCGGGACGTGCGGTGCCGGGCAGCAGGCGGGTGAGGTCCTTGGTGCGGTACCGGATGATCGGCAGCGCTTCCTTGGTCAACGAGGTGAAAACGAGTTCGCCCGGTTCGCCGTCGCCCAGGACCGTGGAGTGATCGAACGGGTCGATGATTTCGGGGCGGAAGTGGTCTTCCCAGATGTGGCAGCCGTCCTGCGTTTCAACCGCTTCACCCGCAACTCCCGGACCCATGACTTCGGAGAGCCCGTAAATGTCCGAGGCTTTGATGTTCATGGTGACTTCGAGTTCGTGCCGCATTTCCTCTGTCCACGGCTCTGCGCCGAGCACTGCGTATTTGAGGGAGGTGGACGTGGGATCGATTCCCATGTGTGCCATGGCGTCGGCGATGGTGAGCAGGTAGGTGGGTGTGGCCAGGATGGCGTCCGGCTTGAAGTCCTGGATGAGCTGGATCTGGCGTTCTGTCTGGCCGCCTGACATGGGGATGACGGTGCAGCCGAGCGCTTCGGCGCCGGCGTGCGCGCCGAGGCCGCCGGTGAAGAGGCCGTAGCCGTAGGCGTTGTGGACTTTCATGCCGGGGCGGACGCCGGAGGCGCGGAAGGACCGGGCCACCAGTGTTGCCCAGTTGGCGAGGTCGTTCTTGGTGTAGCCCACGACGGTTGGCCGTCCGGTGGTGCCGGAGCTGGCGTGGATGCGTGCCACCTGGTCCTGCGGGACGGCGAACATGCCGAACGGGTACTCCAGGCGGAGGTCTTCCTTGGTGGTGTACGGGAACTTGCCAAGGTCGCTCAGTTCGCGGAGGTCCGACGGGTGCACGCCGGCTTCATCGAACTTGCGCTTGTACAGGGGAACGCGATCGTAGGCGTAGGCCACCGTGTGCTGGAGGCGGGTGAGCTGGAGTGCCTCGAGTTCGTCGCGGGAGATGGTCTCTTCACGGTCCAGCACGGGAGAACCGGCTTCGGACATGTTGGCGGTGGGTGCGGCCACGGTGTTCTGCGTCATGGGGGTTTCCTACTTCTTGGAGATGGTACGGCTGCGGCCACGGAACTCAGCAATGAGTTCGCCGGTCTCTGCATCGGATGGTGTGTCCGGTGCGGCGTCGGGGGAGGCCGCGAAGATCTGGATGTCGTACAGTCCGCTGCGTCCCGTGCTTGCGCGGCGGTTTGCGACGGCGGTAATCACCTGGCCCTGGTAGGCCGGCTTGATGAAGTTGATGTCGACGCCGGAGGCCACCGTGATGGAGGCCGCCTCCTCGGGTGTCGGGTTGGCCGGGTTGCAGGCCAGTGCGAAGGCGGTGTCGCCGAAGGCAAAGATCATTCCGCCGTGGGCCATGCCGAATCCGTTGAGCATCTCCTGCCGGAGGTGCATGCGGATCGTGGCGTGGCCGTCGTCGAGCTTGAGGACCTCGATACCCATCCATTCGGACGCGTAGTCGTTCGTCAGGATGTGGTGCGATGCACCGGAGAGGGTTGTTTCAACCATGCGTCATTGCCTCCAGCTTTATTTACCGAATGTTCATTAGGTAATCCCAGATCGCGCCACGTGTCAAGACTGGGCCACTATTCGTCCCGGCCTAGTAGCCTCATGTGCATGCCCGAAATTGAGCTCCCGATTGTCACCGACCGCCTGATCCTGCGCCGTTTCGGTGTGGAAGACCTTGAACGCTTCCACGAATACCAGGCCCTCCCCGAAACAGCCCGCTTCCTGTTCCGCCACGAACTCACCAAGACCAAGTCCATGGAGGTCCTGGGCCGCTACGCCAACTTCGAGTTCAACCAAGAAGGGGATTGGGTGTGCCTGGCCATTGAGCGCCAGGACCAGCCGGGCCTGGTAGGCGAGGTCGTGCTGAAATGGCTGGAAGGCACCGGGCAGGGCGAGCTTGGCTGGATCCTGCACCCGGATGCCCGTGGCCACGGATACGCCACGGAGGCAGCCGAAGCCGTCCTGCGCCTGGCGTTCGAGCAGTTGTCCTTCCACCGCGTGGACGCCAAGCTCGATGCCCTCAACGAAGGCTCGGCGGGGATCTGCCAGCGGCTCGGGATGCGTTTGGAGGCAACCTTGGTGGACAACTGGCACTACAAGGGCCAGTGGGCTACGGAGAACATCTACGCAATCCTGGACTCGGAGTGGCGCAACCGGCACCGCCCGTGGACCCGCAGCGTCAACTGACCGGCCACGTGTTGTGGTGCTTCAGATGCTCGGTCAGCTGTGCCTCGGCCAACGGCCTGCTGAAGTAGTAGCCCTGTCCGCTGGTGCAGCCAATGCCCAACAAGTACTCGGCCTGCTCCGCGGTTTCGATGCCTTCCCAGACGGCATTCAGCCCGCATGCCCGGATCAGCTGCAATACCGCTGCCAGGAGGGCAGGCTGGGAAGGATCGCTGCCCAGTGCTGACAGCAGTGTCCGGTCCACTTTCACGGTGTCGACGGGCAACTGCCGCAGGTAGCTGATGGACGAATAGCCCGTGCCGAAGTCATCGATCTCCAGCCCCACCCCCAAACGGCGCAGGCTGTTGAGAGTGTATCGATCCAGGTCGTTTCCCTGGATGACGGCGCTCTCGGTCAGCTCCAGCACCAGGAGCGAGGGGTCCAGGTCTGCCTCAGCAAGCGCCTCCCGCACGTCTTCCACGAACTCCAGCCGCTGCAGATCCGCCGCCGAAACGTTGATGCGCATGCTGAAGTGGTGGCGTCGGGTCAGGGGGTCGGTTCGCCATTGCTTCAATTGTTCGACGGCGGTGCGGAGCACCCAGCCGCCCAGATCGGAGATCATTCCCGTTTCTTCGGCGATGGGGATGAACTCATCGGGCATGATGAGTCCACGGGTGGGGTGGTTCCAACGGACCAGGGCCTCCACGCCTTCGATTTCCCGGGTGTCCAGCCTGACGATGGGCTGGTAGTGGAGCACCAGCTGGGAACCGGCGATTGCCTCCTTGAGTTCGCCGATCAGTTGGTTGCGCATCTGCCGCGCGTGCAACATGGCCGGTTCGAAGATCTTCAGCCGTCCACGGCCGTCGGATTTGGACTCGTACATGGCGATGTCCGCCTCCATCATGAGTTCCTCCGCGCGCTGGCCGGGGTCGGCCATGCGCAGGCCCATGCTGGCACCGCACCGTAGGTGCTGGCCTTCGATCTCCATGACCTCTACGACGGCGGCGAGGATGCGGTTGCCGATGGCGGCGGCTTCGCTGGGGCTTACCCCAGGGATCAGAACCGCGAATTCGTCACCACCCATCCGTGCCACCATGTCCTGTTCCCGGACCGCCCCGCTGATCCTCCCGGCTACGGTCTCCAGGACTTTGTCGCCGATGGTGTGGCCCAGGGAGTCGTTGATGGCTTTGAAACCGTCCATGTCCAGCAGCAGGATGGCCGCCCTCTTCTTGCCGTCTGCCTCCCCGGCCTGTGCTTCGTTGAGCGCGGCAGCAAAGGCCGAACGGTTGTGAAGGCCCGTCAAGGGATCGGTCATGGCCATGCGGCGCATTGCGAGGTGGGCTTCGTTGAGCTGCTGGGTACGGGCCTGCACCCGCTGTTCCAGCTCCTCGTAAACAATCTGCAGGTCTTCGGCAAGGAGGTTCGTGCCCATGATGACGGCGTCGATCTCATCGCGCGCTTCGGAGACCTCCACCCGGGTGCTCAGGTCTCCTGCAGCGAGCCGGACGATGCCTTCGAGGAGCAGCTCCAAGCGGGGATCGTTCCCGGAATACATGCTTGCCTCGGCCACAACTAAACCTTGCGTGGCCCGTCCTGCAGTTCAACAGTCTTCTGCAAGTAGTCGCGAACCGCCGCACTGCGCTCGGGCAGTGCTGCTTGGTCAAAAAGCTTTGCTGCGACTTCGCATGCTGCCAGGCCGTCGTCCGTCCGGCCGGAGTCCAACAGGGCCCGGGCCAGGAGGGAGTGCGCTTCGGCCGCGGTTTGGGTGGCCAAGATGGAGGAGCGGGCACTCAACGGCTCAAGGATGGCCAGGGCCTCCTTCATTTGGCCGTTGAGGAAATTCCAGTGGGCGCGGACCAGTGACATTTCCAGGTGGTCCCGCTCTGAGCCGCCCACAATATCGGTGGCGAGCTCGGCCCGTTCGATGCAGCGCAAGGTGGCGGCGTCGTCGAGCTTGGCCTGGAGCCGCATTTCCGCCGAGGCGCGGTTGAAGCGTGCCCACAGATCGACGTCTTTCGACGGCGAAAGCCGTTCCGCGGCAAGGTCGTGATATCTGCCGCCATCGGCCACCCGGTCGGCCAGGAACGCTACGTTTCCTATGACCCAATAGCCTTTGCCCGCGGTGTCTTCGTCAATGTCGTCGGTGATCAACGTTTCCAGGACAAGGCATTCGCGCCAGGCGTCATCCAGGAGCCGGCTTTCTGCCAGGGCTGCAATAAGCGCACGCTGGGCCAGGATCTGCACGTACAGCAAATCGGAGTCCAAGGACGCGAGTTTCGCGGCATCGGCTGCGGTGGTGGCAGCCTCCGCGAGCCGGCCCAGTCCTTGGTATGCCACGGCCACCATGGTTCCCGCTTTCGCGCCGAGCTCGGGGGAAGTGGCTGTGAAGCTGTGGTCCTTCAGCTCTGTGGCCAGTTGAAGGTATTCCTCGATCCGTCCTTGGTCACGGAGGCATTCGGCCTGCAAATAGCGCATGTCCCACCAGGAATGGTCGTCCCCGGCGACCGAGGCCAGCTCCGCGGCTTCACCCGCAAGCCTGAAGGCCTCGTCGAAATCCCGTTCCTTCCATTTGGCACGGGCCGTGAGACCGGCCACGAGGTGCGAGGCGAGGTGGGGACTATTCATGTGCCCATTATCCATGTCATTGCCGGAGAAAAGCTCGTATAGTTTGCCCCGTGACTTTATTCAAGTCACAGTCAACAATTCGCATCAGTACGAAAGGGCATAGCGGATGAAAAAATTTGCGGCAACCCTGCTCATGGCGGCAGTTCTGGCAGTAACGGGATTCGCTGCTCCGGCTAATGCCGAGCCTTCGCAGGACAGCACGGCAATCGGCTGGTGGCCGAACAGCACCACCACAACCAAGACGAACACCACCAGCATCGGGTGGTGGCCGAACTAAACATTGGGGGAGCCTCTCAAGGCCACTTGACATAAAATTGATGCCCCGGGCCGCTGCCTGGGGCATCAATTTTTGTTTCAAATTATGTCGTGCATTAGTGACGGCCCGGGTGTGGTCCGGCTGAGCCATTGACAGGGCTGTCACAGGGCCTCGAAACCTAAGGTCCGCCGACGGGCAGCTCCACGGACACCGTGGTCCCGGAGCCGAGGGTGGAGTCAAACACCATGCGTCCCATGTGGCGGCTGATGATGTCATGTGCGATTGCCAGGCCCAGGCCGCTGCCGGGAACTGCTGCCGAGGTGGCATTGGAAGCGCGGTAGAAACGGGTCAGGATATGGGGGAGATCGTGTTCCGGGATACCAAGGCCGTTGTCTGCGATCTTTACCAACGCTGCCCGGCCGCCATCCTTGGAAGAGGACACGGCGCTGCTGATGCCCACCCGGCCGCCCTCGGGGGTGAACTTGATGGCGTTGGCCACGATGTTCGTGAAGACCTGTTCCAGCTTTGCCTCATCCGCGGTGACTTCGATGTCCTCGGGGCCCTCCGTGACAGACACCGACACGTGGCGGGACTCTGCCAGCGGCCTCAGCGTCGCCACGACAACCTGGAGGAGCTTGGCGATGTCCACCGGTTTGAGGTCGAGGTTGCTGCCGTCCTGCATCGATACCGTCAGCATGTCCTCAATGAGCTTCCGCAGGCGGCTGGAGTTCCGGGCTATGACGTCCAGCATCCTGTTGATGCCCTCGGGAACCGGGCCACCTGAACCGTCCTGGATCATGTCCAGGTAGGCAGTGATGGAGGTCAACGGGGTGCGAAGCTCGTGGTTCACGGTGGCCAGGAAGTCAGTCTTGGCCTTGTCCAGTTGCCGCAGCTGGTGCAGGACACGCTGCTGTGCGCTGATGAGGTTTCCCTGGATGAGTCCGTGCGCAACGTTTCCGGCCACGTGCTGCAGGAGTGCGATTTCGGGCCGGGTCCATTCGTGCCGGTCCTCCACTGTGGAGAGCAGGATGATGCCCATGGCCGATGCGCCTTCGCCCACAGGCAGCAGCACTGTAGAGACGGGGTTGAGTTCGTTGGACCAGGTTTTCAGGGCCTGGGCGATGGCCGAGTCGGGGTCCTCACGGTGGTCGGTAATGGCCAGCACATCTGCCGCAGCCCATAGTTTGTTGGCCACCTCCATGATGGCGCCCTCACTGCCGCCCAGCCTTGCCGGAAGCATCTGGCGTCCCGGGCGGCTCCATTGGGCGCGGATGCTGGGGACCCGTTCATCCTGGAACGTCGCGAACCAGACGTGGTCCACACCCAGGGCGTCGCCGAAACCCTGGACGACGTGGTCTGCGATCAGCTGGGGGTCGTTCGTTTCCCGGATCGCTGACGAAACTCCCCGCAGGCTCTCGCGCAAGGCCTCGACCTCGCCCCGGGAGCGCGCGCGTTCCTTGGAGCGGCCGATCAAGGTTTGCACCCGATGGACAATTTCGCCCCCGCGGACCGGGCTCATGACGTAGTCGGCAACCCGCCATGACTCCACGGCTTCCACATCCAGCGATTCGTCTTCACCGAGGAGGAGCAGGACCGGGACCCCGGGATTGCGGAGGGACTGCCCGAGCGTGCTTTCCGCTACCACTACCGCGGGGCGCTCGTGCTGGAGCAGCGAAGCGATTTCGCCGGCGTCCTTGGCAGGAAGAACGCGGAAGCCCGCGGCGGCGAGGGCCGCCGATGTCACGGCCGAGCGGTCCGCATCGGAATCTGCGACCACGGCGGAAAGGGAATGCTGTACTTCGGCATTGTCCTGGCCCACTGAGCCCCTTCCCTTCAACGCTTAACCACGTAAATTCCGGATGTGGCAACACCCTATCAGCGGCGTGGGGGCGTACGGACGCCACGCAGCAAACGGGCTGGATGAGTCGTGGGTCACGCCTTTACATTGTCCTTCGGATTCGACAGCCTTGAAGAAGCACCGAAGCCCACTGCCTGTGGCCCAGAATCGGATGAGGAGCATCGTGGACCAACCCGCCACACCGCCGGAACACCAGCAGGTGATGTTTGAGCTGGAGCTTGAAGAGTCCGGAATTCTGCGTCTTACCTGGCCTCGCGGCGCCAGGATCAAGGAAGGGGACGCACAGCGGGCCATGGATCGGGTCAACGAGCTGTGCGGCCAGGAACGCCACCCCATGATTGTGGACATGGCAACCACGGACGACGTCACGCGCGGCGCCCGCTCCGTCTTCGCCAAACCCTGCCAGGCCAACAGGATCGCCCTTTGGGGTTCGTCGCCGGTGGACCGGGTCATTGCCAATTTCTTCCTGGGCATCATGAAGCCGCCGTGTCCCACCAAATTCTTCACCTCCGAAACAGAAGCGCTGGAGTGGCTGGTGCAGGGATAAGGCACCCTATATTTGGAGCATGCTCTCTGCGCTGAGGAAGTACCTGCTGATCCCACGCCTCATCAGGCTCTCCTCTTCGGCGCCCAAGGATCCGCTGACCGCCTGGGACCAATACTGGGGCAACGTGCGATCGACGGGAGCCAGCGGCGATGTCCTCTGGGACTCGGGAAGCGACCATGAACTGAACGGCTACCTTCCCAAGCTGGCGAAACTTGACCCGGCCCTCCCTGTGGTGGACGTTGGATGCGGCAACGGCAGTTTCACCCGGCTCCTCTCAGGGCACTTCCCCCTGGCCCTGGGGCTCGACTACTCCGCCAACGCCATCGACCGCGCCCGGCAGGAGTCAGCCGGCATCACGACGGCGGCATTCGCCGTGTGTGACATGACGGCACCGGACGCTGCGCAGACTGTCGCAACGGCGCTGGAAAAGGCGGGCTGGACCGGCGACGCCAACGTCTTCATCCGAGGCGTGCTGCACGTGCTGGACCGCAAAGGACGTGCAGCCTTGGCGGCAAACCTGCTGCCCGTCGTCGGACGCCGTGGCGGCGTGTTCCTGGCAGAGACCAACTTTCCCGGCACCCCCGTGGACTACGTCAGCCACCTCGGCGCTACCCGCAAGTCGATCCCTGCACCGCTTGAATGGGCCATCCGCGGATTGCCAATGCCGGGCCGCTTCGGCTCGGCGCAGCGCGCCAAGGCCTTTCCGACGGCGGACTGGAACCTTGTGGAGGACGGCGCGACGAACATCGAAACCCGTCCGTTGAGCAACCCATCGGTTCCGGATGTGATCCCGGGGTATTACGCCATCCTCCGCTCAAGGTCTACTTGAGGCCGGCCCCCGGAAGCAGTTTCGTGGCGCCCAGGGAGTCGGCCACGAAGGCGTAGTCCCAGGCACGCTCGCGCCACTGCACGTAACGGCCCGACGCGCCACCGTGGCCGCCGTCCATCTCGATCTTCATGACGATCGGCTCCGTCCCAGTGGAGGTGGCGCGCAGAGCCTGGACCCACTTGGCCGGTTCAACGTAAAGCACGCGGGTGTCATTGAAGGACGTCACAGCGGCGATCTTTGGATAGGCCGTGGCTCCCACATTCTCGTAGGGAGTATAGGACTTCATGTACGCATACGCCTGGGGATCGGTAATCGGGTTTCCCCATTCCTCCCATTCGAGGGCGGACAAAGGCAGCTCGGGGTCCAGGATGGTGGTCAGGGCGTCCACGAACGGGACCTGCGCCACCACCGCAGCGTACTTTTCGGGGGCCATGTTGGCGACGGCGCCCATCAGCAGTCCGCCTGCGGAGCCGCCCATTGCGGCAATACGCGACGGGTCGACCAAGCCCGAGGATGCCAGCCAGTCCGTTGCGGCAATGAAGTCCGTGAAGGTGTTCTTCTTGTTGAGCTTCTTCCCGTCCTCGTACCAGTGGCGTCCCAGTTCGCCGCCGCCCCGGATATGGGCGATGACCATGACGATGCCGCGGTCCAGGAGTGACAACCGCGCTACGCCGAATCCGGGGTCCATGCTGACCTCGTACGAGCCATATCCGTAGACGAGACCCGCCGCAGTGCCGTCCGGCTGTACCGAAGCGTGACGCAGTACCGACAACGGGACCCGGGTGCCGTCGTCGGCCGTTGCCCATTCGCGCGTCGCCACGTAGTCGGAAGAGGAGTAGCCGCCCAGGACGGGGCTTTCCTTGCGGAGCAGAAGCTGGCCATCGGGCAACCCGGGAGTGGGGAGGACGAAGTCGTACACCCGTGACGGTGTGAAGTAGGAGGTGTAGCCCATCCGGATCACGGGGGCTTCATAATCCGAGCCCGAAACGCCTGCCGTGTAGAGCTCTTCGTCGAAGGCCGGCTCCACGGGTGCGCCCTGAGCCGGGGTGCCCAGCCCTGCCAACGGCAGCACCTGCACCCTTTCGATGGTGTCCTTGCGGATGGAAAGAACCAGATGGGTGGAGGTCACGCCTGCGCCGTTGACCCTGACGTCGTCCGAATGCGCGACGACGGTACGCCAGTTCTGCGCGGCGATGGGCTTGGTGAGCTCCGCCGGGTCCACCAGGCTGACCATCGAGTTGATGGCGTCCTTGTTGTGGGTCAGGAGCAGGGTCTCCCGGCCGTCCAGGAGGAAGGGCTCGGCCTCGTAGAGAATGTGCTCTTCACGTGGAATGACGGTGCTGAGGCCGGATTCGTAGTCGTCGAAACGAAGCAGGCGGGTTTCGCTGAACTCCGAGCAGCCGATGCTGAGCACGAGGTGGCGACGGTCGGAGGCGAGGTCGAAGCCCAGCCACATGGCGACGTCGTCCTCCTGGTAGAGAACCTCATCCTCGGTGACGGGCGTGCCCAGGACGTGGGCCTTGACCTGGTAGGGCCGCCACGACTCGTCCACCACTGTGTAGAAGAGCCTGGTGCCGTCCGGGGAGAAGGCAACCCCGTAGAAAATGTCCTCAATGACATCCGGAAGGAGTTCGCCTGTGCGCAGGTCCTTGATCCGCAGAGTGAATCGTTCGTCCCCGGAGTTGTCCACTGCGTAGGCGTAGAGGTTGCCATCCACGGTCACGGCAGCGCCGCCGACGCTGAAGAACGGCTGGCCCTCGGCTTCGATGTTGCCGTCAAGGAGCACTTCCTCGCCGGGCAGTTCCACGCCGGCCTCCACGGCCGGGGGAGTCCAGTCCGCCACGGGATCGCCCGTGTTCCGGGCCAGGACGCGGCACTGGATGCTGTACTCCTTGCCCTCCACCGAGCGGCTGTAGTACCACCAGCCATCCTTGCGGCTGGGGACCGAAAGATCCGTTTCCTGGGTGCGGCCCTTGATCTCCTGGAACATCGCTTCGCGCAATGGCTCCTGGTGCGCAGTCACGGCCTCCTGGTAGGCGTTCTCCGCTTTCAGGTGCTCCACGACTTCCGGTGATTCCTTGTCCCGGAGCCACTCGTACTGGTCCACGAAAACATCGCCGTGATGTTCCCGCCGGGTGGGAACCCGCTTGGCAACGGGCGGCTCCGGAACAGTTTCGCGGGTTACCGGGGATGCAGAAGAAATGTGGCTCATGGGGCCACTCTATAGACGCGCTCCGACACTGAACCAGCAATTTCGCTCAGAGCGCCGGGCACGTCCCGGGGAAGCCGGGAGCGACCCCATCTCCCGGGAGATCCTCGCGGATCTGCGTCATGACTCGCGCAGCACCCCCACTGCTTATAGGCGAGCACGATTTCGTACGGTGCCCGGAAAGTTGGAGGTTCGGATGTTCACGCTTTACCCGCAAAGTTTTCACCCCGGCAAGAGAGGGAATCCTCATCCCCGGTGGCCCTCCGAATCCATGCGCCGGTCCGTCGTGGACCTTGAGGTCATCATTCCTGCCTACAACGAGGCCGCCAGGATTCCCCACACCCTGCACCAAACCATCGACTTCCTGGCCGGCCAGGCATGGTCGTCGCGCATCGTGGTGGTGGACAACGGAAGTGTGGATGAGACAGCAGCCGTGGTGCGCCGGATCTCCCGTGAACAGCGCGGCATCGTGCCGGTGTCCGTGGTGGGCTGCGCCCGCCGGGGCAAGGGGGCGGCAGTCCGCCGTGGCCTGCTGAGCGGAACATCGAAATTCACCGGCTTCTTCGATGCCGATCTCGCCACTCCGCTGGAAACACTCAGCAAGACCATGGCCCATCTCTCGCGCGGTGCGGCCGCCGTCATTGCCTCGCGCCATTCGCCCGGTTCCACCTTTGTGCGGCCCCAGCATTTGGGACGCCGGATGGGAGGCACAGCCTTCCGGGTATTGACGCGCTCCAAGGTCAAGGGGATCCAGGACACCCAGTGCGGTTTCAAGTTCTTCGAACGCGACGCGCTCACCGCGGCCATGGTGCAGTGCCGGAGCACGGGCTTCGCCTTCGATGTCGAACTCCTCCTGCGGCTACAGAACAACGGCGCGAGGATCATCGAACTCCCCGTGGCCTGGACGGATGGTGCTGAGTCCACTTTCCGTCCCTTCCACGATGGCGTTGCCAGCTTCGCATCAGTGATCCAACTTCAGAAAGCAACATCATGACCTTTGCCCTGCCCGACATGAACTCTCCCGCGAGGCTTGCTGGAAAGCGGGTACTGGTGCTCAACTGGCGCGATATCCGGCACTCCCTTGCCGGCGGTGCCGAGCAATACATGCACCAGATATCCAAGAGGTGGGTGGACAGCGGCGTAAAGGTCACCTGGTTCACAGCGCGCGACGCCGGTCAGTTGCCGGAGGATGCAATCGACGGCATCCGGATACTCCGTGCCGGCGGACCGCTGTCCATCTACGGAAAGAGCGCAGCCAGACTCCTGCGCAGCGCCGGACAGTTTGACGCCGTGGTGGATTGCCAGAACGGGATTCCGTTCTTTTCCCCGCTGTTCCTGCCCAAGGATGTTCCGATCATCCAGCTGGTGCACCACGTCCATCAGGAGCAGTTCCGCAGCAGGTTCTCTCCACCGTTGGCTGCCGTGGGCAGGTTCCTGGAGAGTGCAGGAGCCAAGAGGGTCTACGGGCGGCGCTCGATGGTTGCGGTGTCACCGTCAACGCGGCTGGAATTGCGGAAGCTTGGCTTTGGAAGCCCCATCCACGTGGTTCCGAACGGCACGATCGACATCCCCAAGGCAGTGGCCACACGGGCAACTGAGCCAACCGTCGCCGTCGTCAGCCGTTTGGTGCCGCATAAGCGGCTGGATCTGCTGCTGGGCCAGTTCGCCGTTGCCGCACGAAGCGTTCCGAACCTGAGGATGGACATCGTTGGGGACGGGCCGGAACGGGCACGTTTGCAGCAGATCGCGATGGATCTTGGCCTGGATCATGCAGTGACATTCCATGGTTATCAGCCCGACGGCGTCCGCGACGAACTGCTGGGCAGGGCCTGGCTGACAGCTTCCACCTCGGCCTCCGAAGGCTGGGGTTGTTCGGTGGTTGAGGCCGCGGCCTGGGGAGTTCCCTGCCTGGCGCTTCGCGTGCCCGGAATACGGGACTCGGTGGTTGATGGCAGGACAGGCTGGCTGGTGGACAACCCTGCAGATATTGGCCGCACCATGGTTCAAGTCATGGCCACGTTGTCCCAGCCGGGCAGTTTCACGGACATTGCGGATGAGTGCCGTGAGTGGGCCCGTTGTTTCACTTGGGAGCGCAGCACCAGGTTGCTCACGGGGGTGCTGCTGGAAGAGGAGAAGTTGCGGCGGGACGGTGGAGATCCCCGGGCCTGTCACTCGGATCTCTCCACCCTGGTTCGTTTCGAACTGCCGCACGGAGCATCCCTCAAGTCGATTCTGCGGCCTACCGATGAAGTAGCCCTGAGCAATGACGGGCGCGTGGCGATCCTGATGAAGGGACGCGACGAATTCGAGGCTTTCGCTGCAGCACAGAGCATTGGCGTTGCCAATCCGGAACTTCGCCAGGCGGGCCGCTACACGCTTCTTGCCGGACCCGAAAGCCTGTTTGCTCCGGCTGACGTAATCGATGGCCAATAGCTCCGTGGACGCGGACACCGCACCTTTCCCTTCCCGGGAGGCGGACACAGGCGGCCGCGCCAACCGAACGCCGGACCAAGGCACGAATGTATCGCAGAACAGTGGCCTTCTTGCGGTCTCGGCCGGTGTAGTCGGGGTGGTCAGCTACGCCTGCACGTTGCTGATGGCGGCCCTGCTTTCAACCACTGATTACAGCCTGTTCGCAGCGGCCGCGATGCTGGTAGGCATTGTGGGCATCGTCGCCGCTGCGTTGGTTCCCCTTCCTCTTTCCCACACCGTGGCTGTTCACGCGGAGGGCTCGGAGGGTCGGCGGGATGGTTTGTCGTTCTCGGTCTTTGTGTCGTGTCTGGCGGGGCTGGTGGCAGCCATCGTGACAGGCTGCCTCACTCTCGTCATTGGTACCCCCTCCATGGCTCTTGCTGTCGGATTGGCCTCCTTCACGATTTTTGTGGTGGCGGTGCCTGCCGGATGGCTCCAGGGCGAATTGCGCTTTACGTGGTACGCCTTGGGAACCGTGGCCGAGGTTGTGGTCAGGCTGCTTGTCAGCCTGGTGGTGGCCGTGCTGGCTTGGGGTGCCGGGGGCGCGGTGACGGGCTTCGCGGTGGGGGCCTTGGCGGGTTTGGTGGTACCGCCGGCTTTCTACCGTGACCTGCGCTGGCGTCCCAGGGTGCTGCGTGAGAAATGGCGTTGGGCGGAAACCAGCGACATCGCCTCAGTTCTCTGCGTGGTGTCTGTGCTGGTGGGCATGGACGTGGTGGTGGTTGGTTTCCTGGACCAGGGATCGGTGGCAGCGGCTGGGTTCCAGGCCCTCTCCACCTTGGCCAAGGGGCCCGTCTATGTGGCGGCCGGAACCGCGTTGGTGGCATTCCCCTTGTTGCGGAGTCCTGGCGCTGATGTTGGCCGGATTCTTGCCGGAGCCTTTTCCTCGTTTGGGCAGTTGGCCGTGGTGGCCTTTGCCATCATTGCCACGGCACCGCCTCTGCTGGCCGCCCTGGTGATTCCCCGGAAGTACCACGGTTCCATTGACCTCCTCCCGTGGCTGGCCGCATCAGGTCTCGGTTATGCCGTCCTGATGGTGCTTTCCACGATCCTTCTGGCTGTGCGCGCCTATCGCCGATGCCAACTGGGCCTCGCATGTGCATGCCTCTTGGTGGTTGGCGGGCTTTGGGTTGGATGGGAGTTGAACAGGGCACCGGGCATGGCGGCAGGTGCCGCGGCCGGTGCGGTGTCGGCGGCCTTGGTCATGGCTGTTCTGGCCCGTCCGGTGCTGGCCAACGCCAACCCCGGAAAGGGAGCAGGCCGTCTTGCCATCTTGGCGGTCGCCCTGATCGTGGTCCTCGGCGTGGCCGCCCACCTGCAGCCACTGCTTTGGCTTCTGCCCGCCATGATCAGCGGGGTCGCTGTGTTGGCACATCAGCGTGGGTTGCTGCCACACAGGAATGACTTCAAGTTTTTCCGCCGCCGCACTCAGGGTGCCCGTAGAAGGAGTTCCGGCCGTCGGTCCAACCACACGGGATCCCGGCGCGCGGGGCGCCTGCCGGCCTGGATCAGAAGAGGAGCGTCCAATAAATCACTGGCAGTCGGCTCGGTTGTTGTCGCAGCGTTCGGTGTCCGGGCGCTGGGGCTGGAGCGCGGCTTCGAGTTGTGGGTGGATGAAATGTTGTATGTGCGGCTGGGGGAGTCGGTCAGCAACGGCATGTTTCCCACGCTGCCGGACGGGCCGTTCTTCCTGCATCCGCCCGGATATTTCCTGCTTGAAGCAGGAGTCATCAAGGTGTTAGGCATTTGCGGGGACATCATCGATGTGACGCTGCAGCTACGGTGGCTCAACGGCGTTCTGGGGGCTGTCACCGTGGGGCTCGGATTCTTGTTGGTCGGCCATCTGGCCACGAAGACCGCTGCCTGGCTTACCGCCGTGCTCCTGGCCTTTGAACCGTTCATCCTGCGCAACAACAGCCACGCCTTCCTTGAGACATCCGCCATGGTTCCCGCGCTGGCCGGGATGTTGTTGCTTGTGGGCGCCCGCGAGCCTGGGAGCAGGGCGCGATGGTTCCTCAGATTGATGGCTGCCGGATTGTTGTTCGGGTACTCCATCCTGTGCAAGGACTTCTTCTTCATTTGCACGCTGGCTCCCGTGCTGGCCGCCGTTGTGTGGAAGAAGACCCTTCCGTGGCGGGAAGCGCTGGTGCTGACAGTCTTCGGCGTACTGCCTTATGCAAGCTACTTGCTGGTGGTTGCCGCCGGCGGTCATTTTTCCGATTGGGTGTGGGCAAAGACCCACGGGCTGGTGCGCATGTCCGGTGTGGAGAAGACCACCGGCTTCACTTCTGAGGGATCACCGAGCTTGGTGTCGCGCCTTATTGAGCAAAGCGGGCATTTCGGCACGAGCTATCTTCTGCTGGGCCTGTGCCCGCTGGTGGGACTCATCCTGTGCTTCAGCCATCATGCCGGGAGGCGACTGGTCGGGCTCGGCGGCTTGGCCCTGGGAGCCGCCGGCGTCTACAGCGCAGCGTTTGGCACCTTTGAGGAACAGTACGGGTACGGCGTCATGGTGGCCGGCGCGCTGTGTTCGGTCATTGTGGTGGTGGAGCTCAAAGAGAGATACCACCGCGCACGCAGAACCCTTGGCGTCGTCAGCGTCTGTTTCGTGGCGTTGACCGTGGTGCTGGGTCTTCGGACTGAATTGACGGTGGACAACGGCTTCGTCCGGTCCAACGACTGGGTGCAGGCGAACCTGCCAGCGGACGCACGGATCAGCGTCACCAACAGCACAGGCCACTTCGCCTATCTGGATGACCCGCGGTTCGGTATCTGGCCTTCGGCGCCCCTGATGAAGCAGAACGGGGCCAGTTACATCCTGACCCAATCCAAACCAACCAGCCAAGGCTACGGCTATGCCAATCCCACCATGCTCGCCTGGTTGAAGGAGCATGCAAGGCCCATGGTCTCGACGCCGGGCCCGACCAACGGCGAAACGACCATCTGGTTTGTCGAACCGGCTGATCTCGAACAGGCGGCGATGACCAACATCGGTGAGCCCTCCAAAAGCTACGGAACGGAAAAATAGATGAGAGTACTGCATCTGGGCTTCGAAGATCCACGCATGCCAGGAGCCGGCGGAGGATCCGTGAGGACCCACGAGATAAACCAACGGCTGGCGGCGAGGGGTTTCGACGTAACGGTCCTCACCGCCCGGTATCCAGGATGGGAAGAGCGCGTCCAGGACGGGGTCCACTACGTCCCCATTGGCCTCGGGGAAGGCCGCAACCGACTGTCCAGGCTCCTGGCGTATGTTCTGTGTTTGCCGTTTGAAACCCTCAGGAGGCACGGGAAGACAGACCTGGTGGTGGAGGACTTTTTTGCCCCCTTCTCAACGATGGCCGCACCGCTCTGGACCCGGCGCCCCACCATCGGGGTTGTCCAGTGGCTCCATGCCAGGGAGAAAGCGCGGCAGTACAAACTCCCCTTGCACTGGCTCGAGCGGCTGGGGGTGCGCTCGCACCGGAGGCTCATCTCTGTTTCGCAGGGAATCGCCGAGCGGTTGACGCAGCTGAATCCGCGCCTCCACGTGGACGTGATCGGAAATGGCGTGGACCCGGCCGCGTGGAAACCCATTCCACATCGGGGTAAGGACGTCATGTTCATTGGCCGCCTGGAGTACGGCCACAAAGGCCTGGACCTCCTGCTGGAAGCCTGGGCGCAATGCTGTGACCGGGTGGATGGCGACCTGCTGGTGGCCGGCACGGGTCCGGATGAAGCCAGGTTCCGCGAAGGCATCCGGGAGACGGGACTGTGTGGACGCGTGCGGATGCTCGGATGGTTGTCAGGTGACGAAAAGTTCCAGGCGCTGAGCGATGCGCGGCTCGTGGTGGTGCCGTCCCGGCACGAAACCTTCGGATTGGTTGCCATCGACGCCTTGGCGGTGGGGACCCCCGTGGTTGCCTTCGACATCCCGTGCCTCCGTGAGATCGTCCCGACGGGTGTCGGCTGGCTGGTCGAAGCGCTGAACGTCGCCAAGCTGGCTGATGAGATCGCCCTCCGATACACGGAGCCGGCGCTTGACGGGGTGGCAGCAGAGGGGCGCCGGTTCGCCGCTGCGTATGACTGGGACGTGTTGGCCGAGCGCCAGGCTGCAGCGTACAAGGACGCGGTGGCAACCCTGAAACCGACCGCATCCGGGGAAGGGGCTTGACGTGCAACTCCCTAACAGGATCGAACGGTCCATGGCCGGGGATGCGCCATGGCTGGTCCTTTCCCCTCACCTCGACGATGCCGTGTTGTCCTGCGGAGCGCTGATGGAAGCCCAGGCCCGTGGCCGCCAAATAGTGGTGGCCACGCTGTTCTCCGACGCAGATCCCGGCCCGCACACCAGGGCTGCGGGGTCGTTCCTGCGCCAATGCGTGGTGGGGGACGCCGGTGGCCTTTACAGGGCCCGGCAAAGTGAGGACCGGGTGGTCCTGACGGACATGGGCGTTCAGTCCCTTCACCTCGGGGCCGTGGATGCCCTCTTCCGGCGTCGGCGGCGGCCGGCGCGGTGGTCGAGCAGCGCATGGGACCGGCTCCTTCCGGAGTTCACCCACCGTTACCCCACCTACCGCTTCGACATCGCCCAGGGCAGGGTTTCGCGTGGGGACAAGGGGCTCATCCGCTCGCTCGGAGCCACCGTCGCCACGCTGCTGGCGGAGACTCAGGCGGAGCTGCTCTTCTGCCCGGCCGGCGTGGGGAAACACGTGGACCATCTGATTACCCGCCAACTGGGGACGGACCATCGGGACAGGCTGGTGATGTACTCGGATTTCCCCTACGACCTCCAGGCCGGACACGATTCACGGTTCATGAACCAGCTGGGATACGAGCCCTGGTCCTGGGACGACGGGCTTGCCGGGAAACAGCGTCGGATCAGGCAGTACGCCTCCCAGGTAGAGGCGCTCTTTCCGGACGGCGGGATTCCACGGAAACCGGAAAGCTACTTTGTTCCCGGGGCCGATGCCGGATGGTGACTTCACTGACGTTATCCACGGGACGAGGTTCATCGTTTTGCCCGGCGAGTGTGTCCATACGCAGAGTCCGGCGAACGGCGCCGACGGAGCGTCTTGACACTTTGGGGGATCGCAGTGGGAACTGCTGACATTGAATTGGGACTGCCGATGCGCCGTACCGGGGCGCAACCACGACGGCGGTGGACCGCTTTGGCGGTAGCGGCCACAGTTGCCTCACTCGCCATGGCCGGGGCGCCTGTTGCTACGGCGACGGCGACGTCGACAGCAACAGCCGGTCGGGCATTTTCGCTGTCAGCAGCTCCCACGGCCACAACTGCGGATGCGGCATGCACCAAGAGCGGTGCGACAGGCAGCACCGCCACCAGGGCCTACACAGTCACTACTACCGTCAACGATGCCGGGGACGACACAAGCGCCATCCAAAACCGCATCAACGCCGCAGGAGCAGCCGGGGGCGGCGTCGTCAAACTTGTAGCAGGCACCTACATCATCAACGGCAAGCTCAGAATGGCGAACAATGTGAAACTGGAGGGCGCAGGCCCGGCCACGATCCTCAAAGCAGGCCCGGATTTCCTGTCGACAAAAGGACCGTACGGTGGTTACCCCATTGTCACCACCAACTACGCCACGAATACCACGATCACGAACCTCACGGCGGACCATTCAGGCAACACCCTCCCAGCCAGTAACAGTTTGGACGGGCGCTTGAGCGAGTACGTCGTGGACATCCGGGGCGGCTCCAACAACCTCGTGGATGGGGTGCATGTAAAGAACCCGTTCACATACTCCATCGCCGCCGCCGGGACCACGAAGTTCTGTGTTACGAACAGCAGCACCGTTGTGGTCACGAGCGGCAAATATGACCAGCTTGACGGCATTCACGTCCTGGACTCATCCTTCGGCGATGTCATCAGCAATGCCATCGACCAGCGCGTTGGAACCGACGGTGACGACGGCCTTGTAGCCCACACCATCGATGGAACCACTCACGACATCAACTACATCGGGAACACGGTCCGGGGCGGACACCGGGGCAGCAGCATGCAACTAGCGGTCGGCAACCACTCGATCTATAACCTGAAAGTCGCCGATAACGAGTTCTATGGGGCGCCGTACGGTATCCGTACCGGCTATTATGACAACCGCACCGGGGCAGTCACTGGGGTGATCCTGAGCGGCAACTACATCCACGATTTGGAATTCGGTCACGTGCTCCCCGAAGGCAGCTACGACGCCATCCACATAGGCGACTTCGGCGCTCAAGGCCCGATCACCAACGTGGTCGCCACCGACAACAGGGCGTGTGCAGCAGGGGATATCCACTTGGCACCCGGCACCAGCAACATCAAACGAAACAACACCATACAAACAGGAACATGCTGACCCTGCGCCAGGACCGGATCCTGGCCGGCGGATTAGCCGGCAGCTGCAGCCACGCACAGATCATTCCGCATAGAAGTTATGGGCAAGGGCCACCCTGTTCCTGCCTGCAGCTTTGGCTGCGTACAGGGCGAGGTCGGCCTCCCGCAGGAGCTGTTCGGTTCCGGCGGGGTGGCCCCCCGAGGAAGCGGCGATTCCCGCGCTGATGGTCAGTACGCCGTCGGGGTCGCCGGAGTGTTCGATCCGCAGATCGTGCACGGCTGAGCGCACGCGTTCCATGACCGTTTCCGCGGTAGTGGCCGTCTGTTCCCGGAGCAGCAACAGGAACTCTTCCCCACCGAACCGATACACGGCGTCCGTGGCCCGGATTTCGCCGGAAAGGGTGGCGGCGATGGCCACCAGCGCGGCGTCGCCTGCTTGATGGCCGTAGATGTCGTTGTAGCTTTTGAAGTTGTCAACATCCACCATGGCCAGGCAGTAGCCGTGGCTTCCGTCGTGCAGGTCTCCCAGATCCTCGGAAAGTTTGAGCCGGTTGTGCACCTTGGTGAGGGGGTCCGTGCGTGCCTGCTCGGTCAGGGCCGAACGGTACCGGGCGAGGTCCGCGTGCAGCGACGTAATACGCTGGGCGGCCAGGAGCCGGATGTGCAGGCTGAACGGGTCCAGGGGTTTGGTGACGTAGTCGTCGGCTCCTGCTTCCATTCCCGCAAGGACGTCCTTCCGCGAGCCATGGGAGGTCACCAGGATGACGTAGGTGTACCTGTCCTTCTCCGCTGCCCGGATGGCACGGCAGAGGTCCAGCCCGTTGAGCCCGGGCATCATCAGGTCCGTCACCACGGCTTCCGGTCTGTGCTCCTGGAAGAGTTGCCAGGCCGAGTCGCCGTCCACGGCCACGATGCAGTCATGCCCGGATTGTTCCACGGCCGCTTTGGTGATCATGCGGGAGATCTGGTCGTCGTCCGCTATAAGGATCTTCATAGGGCTCCCAATAAGATGCGCTCAAGGGCATGGTCAACCCTTGCCAGTTCTGCGGTCAGCCGCTCCAGCAGCCGCGTTCCATCAGCGACCAGCTCCGGCCTGCTCTCCCGGCCAAGGGCTTCCAGTTCCCGGCACAAGGCTGCGGCGCCCACGGCTCCGATGTTGGCTGCTGCGCCTGCAAGTTTGTGTGCGGCCGCTTCGACGGCGGACGGTTGCCCGGCGTCGATGGCTGACCGCAGTGTCTCCACCGTGCCGCCGGCATCTTGCCGGAAGGCCTCGATGGCCGCCGGGAGCAGGCCCACGCCGTCGTCGGGTCCCAGTTCGCGGAGGATCTGGAGCCGCCCGGTGTCGAGAACAACCGCGTCCGACGGCGGTGCTTCCGCCGGCTGCGGCACCCCGGCGGCGGGCTGTGTGGGAGCAGCGGCGGCTTCCGCCGTCGTCGGTTCTTCCAACTGCGGCACCCAACGCGCCAGTACGGTTCCCAGAGTAGCGAGGTCGACGGGTTTGCTGATGTAGTCGTCCATGCCGGCAGCGAAGCAGCGCTCGCGGTCCTCGTTGAGGGCTCCGGCCGTCATGGCGATGATGGGGATCCGGGCCGAATGCCCGTTGCGGGCGCGTATGGCGCGGGTGGCATCGAAGCCGTCCATGACCGGCATGTGGCAGTCCATGAGTACCGCCGCGTAGTTCCCGGTGAGGGCCGCCGTCACGGCTTGTGCGCCGTCTTCGACGATGTCCACGCCGTAACCGAGGCGGTTCGCCATGCCGCGTGCCACCAGCTGGTTGACCTCGTTGTCCTCTGCCACGAGCAGTTTTCCCAGCCGTGCTACCGGCTCGGCGGACGGAGCGGCCGCTGAGGGTGCCGGTGCTGCGGGGGCACGCATGGTTCTGGTGGCCATGAGGCGAAGGAGCCGGTTGTAGAACTCGGAACTGCGGACGGGTTTGGTGAGGTACTCGCGGATCCCGGCTGCTGCCAGATCGACTTTGTCGACCAACATGGTGGAGGTCAGCAGGATGATCCCGGGTGTTCCGGGGTTGGTGCTTTCATGGTTGATGAGGCGTGCCAGCTCCAGACCGTCGGTGTCCGGCATGCACATGTCCACCACGGCGATGTCGTAGGGGTGGCCTTCCAGGACGGCGTTGCGGTATTCGGTCATCGCGGAGGACGCATCGGCCACAGCCACCGGCGTCATGCCCCAGCTGTCCAGCTGGGTCTCCAGCACGAGGCGGTTGGTGGCGTTGTCGTCCACCACCAGCACCCTCTTGCCCGCCAGGGAAGCAGGCAGGGTGAGAGTTTCCGAGGCCGGCGGTCCGATGGGCAGTTCCAGTTCGAACCAGAATTTGCTGCCGTTGCCCAGCTCACTGTCCACACCGATGCGGCCGCCCATGGCTTCCGTGAGCCGCCGGGATATGGCCAGCCCCAACCCGGTTCCACCGTAGCGGCGCGTAGTTGAAGCATCTGCCTGGGCGAAGGAATCGAACAGGCGGTGGTGGTCGGTGGCACTGATGCCGATTCCCGTGTCACGGACTTCAAAGCGCAGCGAGGCGTTACCGGCATCTGTCCCCAGCACGGAGACTTTGATTTCGACTTCTCCGGACGGGGTGAATTTCACGGCGTTGGAGGAGAGGTTCACCAGGATCTGCCTGATGCGGCCGGAGTCGCCCATGAGCCGTCCCGGAACATCGGGATGGCAGTAGGAGATGAGTTCCAGATTTTTGCCTTGTGCGGCCTCGGCCACGAGTCCGGCGACTTCTTCCACGAGTGCCCGGGGGTCGAAGGCAGTGACTTCCAGATCCACTTTCCCGGCTTCGAGTTTGGAGAAATCCAGGATGTCGTTGATCAGCGTGAGGAGGACTTCGCCGGCTCCCTTCACACCTTGGGCGTACTGCCGTTGGCCTTCGCTGAGCGGCGTGTCCATCATCAATGAGGTCAGCCCGATCACGGCGTTCAGTGGTGTCCGGATCTCGTGGCTCATGGTGGCCAGGAATTCGGATTTGAGTCTGCTTGCTTCCAACGCGGCTTCCCGCGCGGCCATAAGTTCGGATTCGGCGGCTTTGCGTTCAGTGATATCACGCGAAATGAAGGCCACTCCGCGTATCCCGGACGCGTTCCGGACAGGGGAGAGAGTGACGGAAACAGGGATGGTGGTTCCATCACCGCGAAGGCGTTGCGTTTCGTAGTTCTGCACGTCCCCGGTCCGGGCTGTGACGTCCATTGCCCGGCGTTCTTCCTCCTGCGCAGCTGCCGGAATGAAGAAGTCGCCCTTGCAGCCGATCACCTCCGAGGCCGGATACCCGAAGATTTTTTCGGCCCCGGGGTTCCAACTGGTGATGACACCGTCCAGGCTTTCGCCGACGATGGCGTCGCCGGAGGAATTGACGATCGCCCCCAGCCCCTCAAGTTCGGCCGTGCGTTCGGCCACTTTCGACTCGAGGTCGCGTGTGAGCGTCACATTTTCGACGACGATCAGCACCTGGCGCACGATGACGAACCCCAAGACCACCAGGCCGGTGACCAGCAGGACGGGGTCGGCGCCGATGGGGCCGGTCCGGGAGAAGAACACGGCACTGAAAACGGGGAGGTAGGGGAGCAGCTCAAGGGCGGCGGCATAACCGCGGCCATCCTTGCGATTGCTGCCGGTTTCCGGCACCAGCGGGCTTATGCCCACCAGCAGGAAGGCTACTACCCACCCCAGCGCCAAGGGCGATCCTGTGACACCTGAAATGCCTTCCAGGGTGAGCCGCATGTAGGCGAGGTCCGTGAGGGCAAGGATCCAGAAACCGATGCCAAGACTTAGCCACGGCAGTCTGCGCCCCCGGGCCGCACGCATGGTGAGGACGATGACCACGGAGACCATGAGGACGTCTGCGATGGGGTAGGCCATCTGTGTTATCCGGGCAAAGGCGTCACTGTCCTTGGCACCGGCCAGCGGACCCAGGACAGAACTCCATGCGATGAAGAACGTGGAGCTTGCCACTACCCCCGTGTCGAGGATGGCCCGGCGCAAAGGCAGCCGCAAACCCTGTCCACGCAAAAGCAGGACCAAGCCAATGGAGGCCGGTACCGCGTACCAAACAAAACCGATGTCGGCGAACGACGGAAAAGGGTAGTCGTGGTCGAGGGTGATGCCGTTGAACGTCCAGATGCCTTGGCCGATAGACCAGAGCGCCAGTCCCGCCACAACGAACCAGCGGCCGGCAGCGTTGACCGGCTGTTTGAGGGCTGCACGCGTATGGGTCGTCAGTGCCGTCAGGACGGCTGTGAGGATCGCCAGGTCACCCGCGAGCTGGGCTGTATTGGTGCCGGTTCCGCTTGCCAGGCCAACGGCCAGCAGTACTGCGCAGAAGGCAACCGCAATCAGGAAGAACGGCATTCCGCGTCCCGACCACGAGCGCTTCGAAAGAACCTCGTGCTTCACTCCCGCCACTGAACCCCTGCCTTCAAAAGTGGCCCCACCAAAAGCGAACGACGCCGTCTTAGCTGCGCTGAGGAGAGCATACGCTGAAAACACCCGTTCAGGGCACAATAAATGTCCTGTGAAGCGCGCAAGGCTGCAGCTGTTCCCGCCAAGGTCCCATCAACCGGGACCTGAGTACTGCCAAGTAGTCCGTTCCCGGAAACTGCGTAATACCTGACAGCGCCGCGCTTTCCTTGCAGGGAAAGTCGAGTATCTCCTACTCGTGCAGCCGGCAGTGGCCAATTCCTATATTTGAATTCGCAGGGGTTTATTGCAATTCCGTTCCTCCGGCTCAGCGGTGGACCGCACCCCGCCGTAGTGCGGCGGTGCTCCTCCCTATACATAGCTGCGCTTTCTGCACCTGGGCCACAACGGCTCCCACGCGCGGTCCAAGCCATGGAGTCCCGGAGTTCCCATGAACATGAATGATGTAGATCTTCAAACTTCCCTTAGTAAGAACAATGGCGTTGTCCGGCATACGCCGTTCAGTAAATCCAAGCTCATGATTGCCGGCGCCGTTCTTGCATTACTGGCATTGATCCCGCTGCTTTTCGGGGTGGTCAATTGGGCCACGCAACCGGCCAGTGTCGAACAATCAGTGTCGAATGAACAAGCGGCGGCGCCGGAGGCGTCGCCGTCGTCCGACGCAACTTCGACACCATCCGCGGACGCCGCACCGGCCGCCCAGGCAGCTCCCGCAGCGGCGGCACCAGCGGCGGCACCGGCCGCAGAGGTACCGGCCGCGGCACCTCCCGCAGAGGCCGCACCGGCCGCCGTCCCCGCGGTGGTTGCCGAGCCCGCACCGGCCGCCGAAGCTGCACCCGCCCCTCCGTCCGGTGACCCCAACCTCTACACGGTGGCATCCGGTGACACGGTGGGCTCCATTGCCGCAAGGTTCGGTGTGGACGTCAACGCCATGCTGGCTGCGAACGGCCTGGGTGCTTATTCGGTAATCGTGCCGGGCCAGGTCCTGAAGCTCACTGGACCGCCTGTTGCGCCCGTCGCCCCGCCGGCGGCAGTGCAGGCCCCGGTTGCGCAGGCCCAGGCCGCAGCCGCCCCTGCCGTCGTGGCAGCGCCGGCACCGGCACCTGCTCCTGCCCCCGCTGTGCGTACCATCTACGTGGCCGGTGCCGGTGGACAATCACTGGTGGATGCGTGCATCGGCCCGATCAACTACACGCCAACCAACGCCTACGCAGTGTTCATCACCGAGCACGACTTCTGCGGAGGATGGGCCCGGTTCTCGGGGATCGGTGTTGGTGAGACGGTTTCCATTCCGGGGTACGGGACCTTCACGGCCACGGGCAGGGGCCAAGTGCCCAACCCCGGCACCACCAATGATGTGGCAGCAGTGTTCGGCGGATTCCCAGCGGTGGTCCTGCAGACCTGCATCCCCGGAACCAACCAGATGCTGGTGATCGCCCTGAACTAGCAGCTGATAACTAGGCCGGCGCCGTAAGGCGCGCGAACCGGAGGATACCCAGGATGGCCGGGGCCAACTGATCCTCCATCTGGTGGTAGACCTCTTCCGCTCGTCGGTAGGGGTCTACCACGTCGTTGTCGGCAGGATCGGACGGGAGCGCGAGGTGCCGGACAGATGCTGCGCGGGCGGGGAGGTCGCGCCAGAAGTCCACGATATTCCCGGTGGCGGGAGCGCCGTCGCGGGTCTCCAGGACGGACAACATGCGTGCAAATTCGCGGACCGTAAACGTGCGTTTCAGCAGCGATGCGTCCAACTGGAGTACTTCGCCGCGGTGTTTGGACGTCATGGCCAGCACCAGATCCGTTTCCCGGAGGATCTTCTGGGTGAGCTGCCGGGCCGCAAAATCGTCCGGAGTTCCGCGGAAGGTGCTGATGATCTGTGCCGAAAGGGGCTGGATGGGTTCGCCCACCATGGCCCGGGTGCCGGCGCTGCGGACCTCGAATGATCCGGGACTTACCTGGTTGAGCCCAGCCTGGAGCAACCTCTCGGCCACGGGGGAGCGGCAGATGTTTCCGGTGCAGACGGTGAGGATTCGGAAGGGCTGGGGCGATTGCACGTAGGGCTCTTTTCTTGCGTTGGCGTGGGGCGGTTGAGGCCCCACCCCAAGTTAACACGGGGAATCTCAGGAGCCTTGTCAACAACGCCAGGCCACGGGAACAGTCATAAACCGTTGACGCGGCCTTCCGGTGAACGCTTGACTGAGATCATCCGCTCCGCATATTCTGAACGAACGGTCGGTAATTTATTAGGAGCAACCATGGCATCGCAGAATCTGCAGTCAGTGCCCGCTGAGCTGTCCCCGGAAGAGCAGGAGCGGGAGGCAGCCGGACAGGCGTATTTTGAGCGCATCATTTCGGAGGACTCGCGCATCGAACCGCGCGACTGGATGCCGGCGGCTTACCGCAAGACTTTGCTGCGCCAGATCTCGCAGCACGCACACTCGGAAATCATCGGCATGCAGCCGGAAGCCAACTGGATCACGCGCGCGCCCAGCCTGAAGCGCAAGTCCATCCTCATGGCCAAGGTCCAGGATGAGGCAGGCCACGGCCTGTACCTGTACTCCGCAGCAGAGACGCTGGGGCAGAGCAGGGACCAGATGATGGAAGACCTGATTGCCGGCAAGGCCCGGTACTCCTCCATCTTCAACTACCCCACGGTTTCCTGGGCGGACATGGGGGCCATCGGATGGCTCGTCGATGGCGCCGCCATCTGCAACCAGGTGCCCCTGTGCCGGGCTTCGTACGGTCCTTACGGACGCGCAATGGTGCGCATCTGCAAGGAAGAGTCATTCCACCAGCGCCAGGGTTTTGAGATCCTGCTTGAGCTCTCCAACGGCACGCCTGCGCAGAAGCAGATGGCCCAGGACGCCGTGAACCGCTGGTACGCGCCGTCGCTGATGATGTTCGGCCCGCCGGATGACGATTCACCGAACTCCAAGCAGTCCATGGCATGGAACATCAAGCGCTTCAGCAACGACGAGCTTCGCAGCCGCTTCGTCGGCATGATGGTGGAGCAGGTCAAGGTCCTGGGCCTGACCCTCCCGGACAAAGACATCCGTTTCAACGAAGAAACCAAGAAGTGGGAGCACGGACCCCTGGACTGGAACGAGTTCAAGGAAGTCCTGGCCGGCCGCGGTCCCTGCAACTCGCAGCGCATCGAGCGCCGCCGCGAGGCACACGAAAATGGTGCCTGGGTTCGGGAAGCAGCAGTGGCGTACGCCCGCAAGCAAGCAGAGAAAGTGAACGCAGCATAATGGCTCCCCACGGTAACCCGGAAGAACCGGCAAGCGCCGCCAGCGAGATCAAGCGCGAAGCCCCCAAGGTGGCGGCTACGAACGCAGAAAGCACGACGACGGCCCCCGCAGCGCGCCCGGCCGGCACCCCCGGCGGCGCCAAGGAAGAGCACCCGTGGTCCTTGTGGGAGGTCTTCGTGCGTTCAAGCCGCGGCCTGTCCCACGTGCACGCAGGTTCCCTGCACGCTCCGGATGCGGCGATGGCCCTCCGGAACGCCCGCGACCTCTACACCCGCCGGAACGAGGGCGTCTCCATTTGGGTTGTCCCGGCCGAGGCGATTTCCTCCAGTGATCCCGATGCCAAGGGTGCCTTCTTCGAGTCCCCGCAGGGCAAGGATTACCGCCACGCCACCTACTACACCAAGAGCGAAGGCGTGAAGCACCTGTGACCACCAAAGACGTGACCACCAAAGACACTGACTTCGCAATCGAAGGCCACGGCGATATCTCCGTCGGCGTTCACGGAGCCGGAGCTTCCGGTGACGGTTCGGCCAGCGCAACGCGTATCACGCCGGGCAACGCCCTGCGTCCTGAGGACATCGCGCTGGAAATCAGCCGCGGCCAGGTCAAGCCCGACGAGGATGTGGCTGAGTTTGCCCTTCGCCTGGGCGACGACGGCCTGATCCTCGCCCAGCGACTGGGCCATTGGATTTCCCGTGCCCCGGAGCTCGAGGAAGACATCGCCCTGGGCAACATCGCCTTGGACCAGTTGGGCCACGCACGCTCTTTCCTGACCTACGCCGGAGCCGCATGGGGCAAGTCGGAGGACGACCTCGCCTACTTCCGCCGCGAGCACGAGTTCCGTTCGGCGCACCTGTTTGAGCAGCCCAACGGTGACTTCGCTGTCACCATCGCCCGCCAGTTCATCGTGAGCTTCTACCAGTACGGGCTGTACAGCCGGCTGATGGAGTCCACGGACGCCACGATCGCCGCCATCTCTGCCAAGGCTGTCAAGGAAGTGGATTACCACCGCGACCACAGTGCCCAGTGGGTGCTGCGTCTTGCCGGCGGCACGGATGAGTCCCGCGCCCGCATCATCCAGGGCTTCAAGCTCGTATGGCCGTACGTGGACGAACTCTTCGAGGACGATGAACTCACCACCCGCCTGTCCGAAGCCGGTGTGACAGCCCAGCCTTCCTCCCTCCGTGCCGAATTCGATCGCCTCACGGGGCAGATCATGACGGAGGCTGAACTGGACATTCCAGGTGTCCCGCAGGCACCCGGCGGAGGACGGCGCGGAAAGCACTCCGAGTTCATGGGCTATATCCTTGCCGAAATGCAGGTCCTGGCCCGCGAGCACCCCGGCGCGAGCTGGTGACCAGCGTGGCAACCCCCTCGCAAACGCAGACGCAAACGCAGCCGCAAACGCAGCCGCTCAGCAAGGCTGAGCAGCAAGCCTGGAACATCGCGTCCACGGTCTGCGATCCGGAGATCCCGGTCCTCACCATCGAGGACCTGGGGATCCTGCGCGGCGTCCGCGTTACGGAGGCACCCCACCATGAGGGCGCTCCCGACGGCGGCCCGGCAAGTACCGCCGTCGAGGTCACCATCACGCCCACGTACTCGGGTTGCCCCGCGATGGACGCCATTGGCGACGATCTCCGCAAGGCTTTTGAGAAGGAAGGCTATGCGGGCGTCCACATCAACCTGGTGTTGTCGCCGGCGTGGACCACTGACTGGATGACCGAATCCGGCAAGGCCAAGCTGGAGGAGTACGGGATTGCTCCGCCCAGCGGCAGGGCTGCCGCCGGCGGCCATTCCGGTCCCGTCCGCCTGAGCCTGGCCGTGAAATGCCCCCAGTGTTCCTCGCTCAACACCAAGGAACTCACCCGCTTTGGTTCCACCTCCTGCAAGGCGCTGTTTGTCTGCCAGGACTGCAAGGAACCGTTCGACTACTTCAAAGTCCTCTAAGGAAGCAGCCATGACCACCGAAACACAGACGGCCAGCCGCCGTCGTGCGTCTTTCCACAACCTGACCGTCGCGGAAGTCCGGCGCCTCACGGACGATGCCATTGAGGTCACGTTCGGTGTCCCGGCGGAACTTGCCGGCCAGTATGACTACCTCCCGGGCCAGTACGTCGCCCTGCGCACAACGCTTCCGGACGAGAACGGTGAGCCCCATGAAGTCCGCCGCAGTTACTCGATTTGCGCAGAGCCGCGCAGCTTCGAGGACGGCAGCAGCGAGATCCGGGTGGCCATCAAGAAGGACCTGGGCGGCCTGTTCTCCACGTGGGCTAATGCCGAACTGAAGGCCGGGGACGTACTGGATGTGATGAGCCCGCAGGGTGCGTTCATTTCGCGGCACGGCAAGGACGGTTCACCGGTCCAGCACAACGTCATGAACTCCATGAACCACCCCGAGGAACTGGCGGGGGAGCCGGGCAACTTTGTGGCGATCGCCGCGGGTTCGGGCATCACGCCGGTCATCGCGATTGCACGCACGCTGCTGGCGGCCAACCCGGAAACCACCTTCGACCTCGTGTACGCCAACAAGGCCGCCATGGATGTCATGTTCCTGGAGGAACTGGCGGACTTGAAAGACAAGTACCCCACCCGCCTGGCCCTGCACCATGTGCTGTCCCGGGAGCAGCGGATCGCGCCGCTGATGACCGGCCGCATCGACTCGGAGAAGCTGCAGGCCCTGTTGTCTTCGGCGATTCACGCCGAGGACGTTGATGAATGGTTCCTGTGCGGGCCGTTCGAGCTGGTCCAGTTGTGCCGGGATACCCTCGCCGCCCGCGGCGTGGAGCCGGAACACGTCCGTTTTGAGCTGTTCACCACCGGCCGACCGGACCGCCCTGAAGGCAACGCCGGCCGTCCTGTTGTGGAGGACGAGTCGCAGGACACCTACAAGATCACGTTCACCCTTGATGGTCTGACCGGCGACGTCGCCAGCCCGACGCATGCCCGCGAATCCATCCTCAACGCAGCGCTGCGCGTCCGCCCTGACGTTCCGTTCGCATGTGCCGGCGGCGTGTGCGGCACCTGCCGCGCCAAACTGATCACCGGTACCGTGACCATGGATGAGAACTACGCCCTTGAACAGGACGAGCTGGACAAGGGCTACGTCCTCACTTGCCAGTCCCACCCCACCAGCGAAGAAGTTACCGTCGACTTCGACGTCTAAGGAGTCCCATGATCGAGCTCTCCATTGCCAACGGCATTGCCGAAATTGTCCTCAATGCCCCCGAAAAGCTGAACTCCCTCAACGAGGACGCCCTGGCGGAACTGGATAAGGCGTACGACGACGCTGCTGCCGCCGCCTCGCGCGGCGAAGTGCGGGCGCTCCTGCTTCGCGGCGAGGGCCGTGCCTTCTGCGCCGGCCGCGACATCGCGGCCGTGACTCCTGAAACCGATGATGCACAGGCGTATCTCGGCGGACTCGTGGAGCCGCTGTTGAAGAAGATGGCTGCGTTCCCGGCGCCCACGTTTGCCGCCGCGCATGGTGCTTGCCTGGGAGTCGGGCTGGGGCTGCTCCTGGCCACCGACGTGGTGTATGTGGCGGAGAACGCCAAGTTCGGATCGCCCTTTGCCAAGCTCGGGGCGACCCTGGACTCCGGTGGGCACTGGTACTTTGCCGAACGCCTGGGCATGCACCGCACCCTGGACCTGATCTACACCGCTGATCTGATCTCCGGGGCCGAAGCCGTGGCCCAGGGGATGTTCAGCCGGGCAATGCCTGCTGATGTCCTGCTCGATGAGACCCGGGCGATTGTTGCGCGGGTCGCCGCGGGCGCGACCCAGGCGTTTGTTGCGTCCAAGGAGCTCGTGGCACACATCCGCGACCAGCGCCTGGGCCTGTGGGATTCCATGGTGGAGGAGAACGCAGAGCAGGCACGCCTGTGCAAGACCGACGACTACGCCGAGGGATTCCGGGCTTTCCAGGAGAAGCGGGCGCCCGTTTTCAAGGGCTAGACGAACTCCTTGAGGAGCTTGTAGCCGGCCACTTTCCCTTCCAGGGAGATGACGGCCATGTCCTGATCCGTGGTGGTTACATCTGTCAGGGCGCCGTAGGTAAAGGCCAGGGTGGCCGAGCCCCCCTTCAGGCACGGGAACGCCGTTTGAGTGCCGGCACCTATGTCGCCTCCCGGCCGGTCCTTGTAGGGACCGTTCGGTGGAGCGGTATATGTTGCCTGCTTCCAACAGATGAAGCCGTCGTCGAAACTTGCTCCGCGGGGCTTTCCGGTGTGGGTGTCTACCAGGTTTGAGTCCCAGAACGTGCCTGCAATCAGGAACTCACCGTGGCTTGCTGAAGGGATGAGGCCGTACTCGTCCCAGCTGTACACATAGACAGGTTCGCTTTCCCAGGATGCTTCGCCGGTCAGGGGATCGTAGCCCACTACTTTGGATCGGGCGCCCCGGTATTTGCCCGCGGGAAACTCGATGTAGCCGTCCACGTATTCGCACCGTATGGGCAATGCGGTTCCAGTGCCCATCTTCGTGTCACCGGCACTCATTGTCTTTGAGCATTCGAGTGTGGAGGCATCCGCTGTCCATAAAACCCGTCCGCTCGAGGCTCGGAAACCGACGGTCTTAGTGCTTTCGCGAAGATTCAGCGATAAGGATTTTTCCGGGAATTTCTCGGGGTCGACACCCGTCGGATTGATTCCGACCGAGCCCACATAGAGGTCAAGCTTCTCAGAGTAAGTGAAATGCCACCCCAAATCGGTGGAAGCACCTTTTCCAAAAACCTTCTCTACTTCGATCTGCCACTTAACCTCGCCGTAGGAGACGTGAGCCAGTTTTTCGACACCGTCTTTTTCCACCGCATACAGTTCTTTGCCCACCGGCTGGAAGAATCCGGTGAGCTCGTTGATGTCGGCGCCTCCGGACTCATCTCCGGTTTCCAAGTCCACCCAGTGTTCAACTGACTGCGCTGAGTCGTCAAAGGCGATAAAGCACATGTCGAAGAGTTCGTCACAGGCGAAGGGGCGCGTACTGACCAGTTCAGGCCTTCCCCGGTAGAGCTCTTTGCCTGTGCCCAGATCAAAGGCGACAGGCGAAGTCCACCAGACGACGTCACTGTCGATGCCCGCCGGAGCGGCAGCGGCCTGCAGGAAGATTGCGGCGCTTTTCCCCGAAGCAGTCCTTGTCAGCGCAGGCTTCAACGGGTTCCCCGGGGCGTCGTATCCCGGATGAACCGGCTGCTTCCACAACTCCTTGCCCGTAGCCACGGAAAGCGCGTGGGCTTCCACACCGGCACTGCCCCGGGTGTAGACCAGTGCTACCCCGTCGGCGACCACCGGCTGACCGATGGGATCGAGCGCAACTTCCCAGGCCGCCGTCGCGGTTTCCTTGTTGCGCGGGGGTGCCTCCGCTGACGCGGGAGATTTGCTCGGCGAGGGTTCGGCCGAACGTGGCAGCGGGAGCATGGTGCACGCCGAAAGCAGGACGGCGGTCCCGAGTGCGAGCGCACCGAGCCCCCAGGACGTGAGGTGGGCGCGCAGCATCGCGGGTCGAGAATGAGTCAAAATTCCCCCAGAAAAAAGGCCATCCAGACGTGGCTCAAATAGAGAATACAGCCACCGGAGTCAAGTCAACATCCCATGGCAAAGGTTGTGTGGCCGGACCTGAGGGCGTTAATAGTCAGGCCGGCCACACTGGCTGCTGCCGGGGAAGGGGGGAAAGCAGCCAAAGGCGCCGCCGGCTTCGTCGTCCAAAGGCCAGTCGGTGCTCGGTGATTGGTCAGCAAGGGCGTTGCCCTCCGACTACGGCTGTCTCTCGTCCCCCATTGGACAGCCTCACATCAATTGAGTGGGAAGAACTGCCGGAACGTGTCGTGATTCCGGGGTCCTATTCGTAACGGATTGGGCAGCTTCGAGGATGCCTGCAATCCAGTGCTCTATTCCGCCGTTGGCCGGGCGGCTGATATAGGTGCCGGTGCCGGGCAGATCCAGGATGGCCACTGGGCTGCGGCCGGTGTGATGGGGGCCTGCGTAAAGGGTCAGCTTTCCCCGGTGGATCCCCGCCACGGAGAGGCAAAGCTCGGTCCGGGCAGCCAACGCGGACTCCCACGCGGCAAGCGAGGCAGGTGTATGGGTGGTGATGGCCATCTTTTCCTCGTTCGAAGTTGATGCACAAAAGCGACGGCCGGGAGTCGGGGGGACATGATCCGGCCGTCGCTTCGTGTTCCCGGCGGGCACCCGGGAAGTGTTCGGCTTCAGCTCATTGAGCGAGCATCAGCTTTCTGTCATGCACGACGCCGGCGGGTCATCAAAGCCAGCCCGACGCCTGCGGCCAGGAGTACTGCGCCGATGCCGGCCACCAGGAACGGAACTCCTCCGGTGACGGCCAGCGGTGCCGGCTGGGCCTTGGGACCCACCGGGGTTTCAGCCGAGTCCGTGGGTGAGGAAACGTCGCCATCGGGGCTGGCTGCTTTGGCCCCGGCCACGTTCCGGATCGGCTGACCGGACTCCACATCCTTGGTCTGCACCTTGTAGGCAGCGGTGCAGGTTACCGTTTCTCCCGGGGCGAGGCTCGTCGTCGGGCATTCGATGGTGACGCCGGCGTTGCCAAGCATCGGATCATCAACCACGACGTCGTTCAGCGTCACGGTCCCGGTGTTGGTCACCGCGAACGTGTAGTTGACCGTTTCCCCGGCGTCGGCGAGGTTGTCGCCGTCGGCATCAACCAGTGCAGCAGACTTGTCGATCACCAGTGCAGCAGCGTGCGGCACGTTGGTGGTGGTCGAGTCTTCATTCGAGGTGGTGGGCTGGTTGTCGGGGTCGGTTCCAGTGGCCGTGGCCACGTTGTGGACCTTGCCCGCATCCACATCAGCCTGGGTGAGCACATAGGGTGCAGTTGCCCTGCAGTGAGTGGATGCACCCACAGCGAGATCGGCGGCTTCGCAGGTCACCGCACCGGCCAGGGGATCGTTGACCGTGATCCGGCGAACCGGCACATTGCCATCGTTGGTGACCACGAAGGTGTAGTCGATGGTGTCTCCGGCGTCGATGATGCCCGAGGCGTTGGTGTCCTTGATGGCCCCTGCTGATTTCTCAAGGGTCAGGGCCGGGGCCTGCTCGGTGACTGGAGTGTTGGTGGTATCCGGGTCGGAGACAACCTTTTCAGTGTCGGGGTCCATGCCCTCGGCGTGGGCGGTGTTACGCACTACGTGTGCGGCTTCATCGGCTGACGTCACAACGTACGGTGCATCGGCGGCACAGTTGGTTGTTGCGCCGGGAGCAAGCTCCGTGACTTTGCACGTGACGGCGCCCGCAAGCGGATCCACCACTTCAACGGCGATTACCGGGACGTTGCCGGTGTTGGTGACCGTGAACGTGTACGCGATGGTGTCTCCGGCGTCAGTGATCCCGGAATTGTTCACATCCACCGGAGCCGCGGCGAACTTCTCCAAGGACAGGGACGGGGCGGGAACCGTGACCTTGGTGGTGGTGGTGTCCGGAGGGGATGTGACGGGGTCGCCGTCGGGATCCGTGCCGGTAGACGTGGCGGTGTTGTCCACCGAACCGTGAAGCTCATCCATGTCGGTTACAACGTACGGGGCATCGCCCGTGCAGCTGATGCTCTCGCCAGGTGAAAGAGCGTTCTTTTCGCAGGTGACGGAACCGATTTTTGGATCGTTGACCTTGACGCTATGCAACGGGATATTGCCGGTGTTGGTGACCACGAAGGTGTAGGCAATGGTGTCGCCGGCGTCCGTGATACCCGAGTTGTTCTTGTCCACTGGCGTGCCGGCAGTCTTCTCGATGGACAGCGACGGCGCGGGAGCGCTGACCGGGGTTTCGGTGCTGTCTTCGTTGGAAACTACAGGCTGGTTGCGGGGATCGGTGCCCTGGGCCGTGGCAGTATTGAGCACCTTGCCGGCTGTCTCGTCTGCTTCGGTGATGGTGTAGGGCTGATCAGCTTTGCAGTTCGTGGAGGCGCCAGGGGCAAGTGATGTGGCCTCGCAGCTTACTGCGATTGCCGGGTTCTGGCCGCTCAGCAGCTTGTCATTGATGACGACGCCGGAGACGGGCAAGTTGCCGCTGTTGGTCACCAGGAACGTGTACGCGATGGTGTCCCCGGCGTCGGTCAGACCCGAATTGTTGACATCAACCGGCGTTCCGGCGCTCTTCTTCAGAGTCAGCGCCGGTGAGGACGCAATCGGCGTCGTGGTGGAATCGTCGTCCGTAGCGTCAGGCAATCCGGCTACTGTCCCGGTGGCTGTGGCCTTGTTGATCACTTGGCCCGCAGTGACATCGTCCTGGGTGAGTTTGTAGGGCGGAGCCGTGCAGGTGACGGTCGCTCCGACGGCCAGGGGGCCGGGAGGGCATGTGACTGCTCCCACCAGGGGATCGTTTACGCTAACTGTTTCCAGCGGGACGGTTCCGGTGTTGGTGACGTCAAAGGTGTAAGGGACAGTTGAGCCGGCTGTGTTCCCGCTGGGGGCACCGGCCTTCTTGTCGAGGACCAGATCCGTGATTCGTGCGGCGTTCGTGAACGTGCAGAGCACAGCAATTCCATCGGATCCAGCAGCCGGCATGGTGAAGCTGCCGCTGGTTCCTGTGCCGCTGGAGATCGGAGCACCGTTGTTTTCATTGATGCACGACCAGCTCGAGTCGTATCCCACGCCCGTGCTGCCGGACTCGGAAATGGCATACGTCGTGCCTGTGCGGCCGAAGACCGGGCCTACTACCTCGCCGGGCTGGTCCTGAAGTCCGTTCTCAGTGCCAGCGGTGGTGGCTTGAACGCCGGTTACCGGTAGACCGTCACCCTTCAGGGTGAGCGTGGCCTGGTCGGCAGGGGTGACGCGGCCGTGCGGGAAGTCCTTCTTGACCGTGATGGTGTTGGGGGTTGCACAGGAGCCCAGGTCCACGGAACCGGCCTGGGAGAAGGGCTTGGAACTCAGGACTTCGCCGGAGATGGGGTCCACTTGGCGGAGCGTGTCCGAGCTGCCCAGGTAGACCAGGCCGTCACCACCAAACGCGATGCCGTTGATGGGCTGCGGGGTGGCGATGGAGACCAGCTGGTTGGCCGTCACGGCAACGGGTGCGCCGGCGGCCGTGGGTATCTCCTGCTGGATGACAGAGAGGATGCTGTGGGTTGACCCACCGCCCATCACATACAAGCGGCCCTGTTTGTCGAAAGCCCAGTCGCCGTTGGCTCCGGCGTTGGGGATGTCACCGCTGGCCACCAGGCCGATTGAGACATTGTTGACGGTGTCGAACCCGTAAACGCGGATCGTATTTCCGGTGAATCCGCCGTAGTAATAGAAGCCGTTTTCAGGATTGATGGCGCCGTGGGTGACGGGAGTTCCTGCTTCGCCCGCGCCCAGTACCGAGGTGGTGTTGGACGCCCGGTCGTGGCGGTAGATGGTCCGGCCTGTGTCGTTGCTGTTGGGCAGGACGCCGATGGCAGCACTGCCATCGGCTGCGATGCCCAGACCATTGAGGTTTTGGTTGGACCCGGCAATGGTGAAGTTCCCGACGCTGGTCTGCGTCCCTGTCGCGGTGTTGACGAGCCACAAGTTGCGGTTGCCGCTGCCCTGGACCGAGTACACGGCCCCACAGCTCAAAGCATCTGCCGCTGTGGCCGGGCCTGCCGACAATGTCAGCGCACCTCCGGTAAACAAGCCGGCGACGACGGCGCTGCTCGCCAGGAGTGCCAAAGCCTGCCTGCCGCCGCGCCTGCCTTTACCGGTCCGTGGCCGGCGTTGGGCGGGAAGCCCGGCTGGCCTGTGTATATGTCGTTGATCTGCACCGACGGCGGGACCTGTCGTCCCGCCGCTGAGTCGGTTAGTGCCGTCAGCCAATTACTGCACCCCTTTTAAGGTGTCCGGTGGGAGCAGAGCCTTCCGCTCCCAGAGATTCGGGCGCTCCGTAGCCGTTAGATCCTGCACGCAAGAGCCACCCCCCATGACCCGGCGATGGGCATCACCGGGCCGTAAACTTTTACTTCCGTAGCCCGCGTCTGGGCGCGCGCCATCAACAATTCGGTCTGGTTTGCCTCCCAAAGCCTCTTTGATGCCGTTTCGGCACAACTGTGATGCGTCCGGCTAACCGGCAGGCACGCAGGAGTCAGCGCCGTTACGATGAACGGTTCGCCGATGAAACGGAGTCAGGGCACAAGCCCTTCAAGATGTATACGGCTGTCACTTAAAAACGTGACGCGGGAATTCGAAAGTTTTTTTTATTCGGTCCTTGTCCGGGGACCGCGGGCAGTTTCGGAGTGGAAGCTACGGAGTGCAGAACCACCACCACCAGGGGCAGGGTTCCCCTGGTTTGACGGTAGGAGTGGGCGTGGGTGTTGGCACACTTGTGCTGGTCGGCGTGGGGGTTGGTGCCACAGTGGGTGTTTGCGTTGGCGTTGCCGTGGGGCTTGGCTGGTGCGTTTCGCTGGGGCTCGGCGCAGGAGTGGCGTTTGTAGGCAGGGGTGTGCTCGTCGGCAGGGATGTCGGGGAGAAGCCCGGCGTGGGACCGGCGATGGTCGGCGCTGCCGTGGTGCCTTGTTGTGGGAACCTGGGTTCCTCCCTGCGGGTGGTCTCCGGCGTCGAACCGGCGGGGGAGTCCGTTGGAATCGGGCGGATGGATACAGGCAGCGGGACTTGGAGTGCTTCGGCACGTGGCTGGTCCAGTGATATCACGGCGTAATCCGGACTGACACCTGCCGGCGGCACCCCGGCGCTGCCCGGCCCCGGGCCGCCGTCCGCTGGGGTGCCTCCTGCCGGAGGTGCGCCAAGGGGTCCCGCTTCGGCTGGAGAATTCGCCGCATCCGTAGCTGACGGGGTTGAACCCAAGCCTGTCGCGACGGCGATAGCGCCGGTTGCCACGCAGGCAATCACGGCGATGGCGGCGGCCCACGCCCCGATTCCCATTCCAGCGGAGTGCGCTGCGGAACCGGTAGTGGCTTGGGATCCGGGAAGTTGTGTGCCTGTCGTGGCGGGCAAGGCTACGGCTCCGGAACCAATCATCACGGGCACGGCAGCCGGTCCCACCAGCCAGGGCGCGACAGCCCGCCGCATCGTGGACCGAACATCCATCAGGGCCGTGGCAGCTGAGGTGCAGGCGATGCATTTTGCGAGGTGCTTCTGCAGCCGCACGTCTTCAAACGGAGACAATCCGTCGACTACCGACTTGGCCAGCAGCGGCACATACGGCTTGCACGTCTCATCGAGGGAGGAATCCACGTAGGCCTCCAGATAAGCCAACCGGAGTCCCTTGCGGGCCCGGGCTGCAATGGCTGAAACGGCGTTGGGTTCGAGGCCCAGCAGCGGCCCTACCTGGCGGGGCCGTTCGCCTTCGACGTCCACATGCCACAACACGGTCTGCCAACGGGCCGGCAAGGACGCGAAAGCAGTGCCGGCCAGTTCCCGGTCCTTCTCGCGCAGGATGTGCTCGTAGCCGTCCTCGTCGTGGGGCAACTCCATCGGCTCCTCCACGAGTTCGTGGCGTGAGCGTGCTGTCCAATGATCCGCAGCTGAGGTCTTGATGGCCCGCAGGAGATAGGGACGGAAGGGGCCATCCGGTCCGTTTCCCCGCTGGATGGCATGAATGACCTTGAGGAAGGCCTCGGAGCTGACGTCATCGGCGTCGAAGCCATTGCCCAATAGCTTCTTGGCGTAGGAAAGCCCGGCAGCGGCATGGCGCCGGTAAAGCTCTTCGATGGCCGCGGCGTCCTGGCCCTGGACGGAAGAGATCAGTTCTTCATCCGATGGGTTCTCCGGAGTTTTCCCGGTATGCCCGGTCATGGCTTTTTACCGGTGAAAGCCTGGCTGGGCCTGCCCGAAGGCACTAAAAGGTGCTTGCGTGTGTTTTTCATCGTTCTGTATCGCCCCCATAGCGTTTTCAAAACCGGCTTTAGCGGAAACGGCAATTGCGCCTGTTTCCGGACACGACAGCGCGTTTCCCATCAATGGGATTCCTGGCATGGATATTGGCGAGCCGTTTGGACCCCTCCAGGCTCTTCTGCCCGCTGACGCGTAGCCGTTCTTCCTGCATCCTATACGAGAAGCATGAATGCGAAATTGGGCCGAATTACGCAACGGACCGGACTCCGGAGACATGGTGGTGTCCGGGCGGTCGGCTTGGTGACCCGCACCACATCCGGGGCTTGCCCGGTCTACACTGGGAAGGCGGCGCACGCTCCTGGAACGTGGTCCGGGCAATTCGATGGTGAATTGGAGGAAACTGCATGCCAAGTGTCACTGCCGCTGCAGCGCACATGGACGGCTTGAGACTTTCCGCGCCGTCGGAGTACGCCCGCATTCTTCGCAAGGCCCACGAAGCCACGATTTCCGGCCATCCTGATCCCCACATCCCGCAGTCCCTCCTGGAGTCCTGGCAGCGCTCCTTGGCGTTGGGGATCAATCCTGAGCGGCACAGTCCTCTGCGTCGCCACGAGGTGGAAGATGCCCGCAAGCTCGGCGCCGGCCATCCCTTGGCCCCTGTCATGCCGGCGCTCACGCAACTTCTTGCGGACGAATCCGCTGACGGCCGGCACCTCCTGATCGTCACGGACCAGCTGGGTGAGGTGCTGTGGCGGGTGGGCAGCAGCCATGCGCTTCGACAGGCCGATTCATTGGAGTTCGTTGAAGGGGCGGACTGGTCAGAGTCCGGGATCGGCACCAATGCCATCAGTGAGGCCCTGATTACGGGGGCACCGGCCCAGCTCCTTTCAGCCGAGCACCTCGTGCGTTCCCATCACGAGTGGGCCTGCACCGCGTCTCCCATCCGTGACCCGCACAGCAACCGGATCCTCGGAATCCTGGATGTATCCGGGCCCATCGACTCGGTAACTCCGGACAGCCTGCGCATGGTGCGTTGCGCCGTCCGGCTGGCCGAGGAGCTTTTGCGTACCGCCGGTCCGCGCACACCTCATGCGGCTCCCACCCCTGCAGACAAAAGAACACCCGCAACGCTGAAACTGAACTTGTTGGGGGCCGCCCCGACAGCAGAGGTCGACGGCGGTGTGCGGCTGCCGCTGACGCTCCGGCGTGCTGAAATCCTGGCTTTGCTTGCCTCACGTTCGGGTGGTTGGAGCGCTGACGAGTTGGCCTACCAGGTGCATGGCGAGGATGGTGCCGCAGCTTCCGTCCGCACCGAGATGCACCGGATCCGCGCCGTCCTGGGGAAGGTCCTGGAGGCTAACCCCTATCGCTTTGCGGCCGGACTGACGGTGATCACCGACGTCTCCACCGTGACCGAACACCTGCGGAAGGCCCGCATCGCCGAAGCTCTCCAGGCTTACAGGGCTCCGCTCCTTGCCCGCTCAGGAAACCTTGCCATCGAGCTCCTCCGCGACGAACTCAACGCAGCGATCAGCGCATCGGTGCGCGCCACCGGCGACCAGGACCTCATCCTGCAATGGGGCTCCAGCGACATGGGGGCCGACGATTTCGAAGCGTTGGCTGCCGCGCAGGCAGCGGCCGGCAATGATCCCCGCCTTGGAATGCTGCAGGCGAGGATGGCCAGGCGCGACCGCGAATTCCGGGCGTAGCGGGACCCGGAAAATGCACGACGACGCCGCCCGCCGCGTGAGGCGGGCAGCGCCGTCGTCGACGTGTTCCTGTCAGCGGCGCCTGCGCGCCCGGGGTGTGAGTTCGTGCGCGCCGTAGCTGTTGTCGTCCGGGTTGACCGTGACGCCGGGTTCCACGATCTCATCGATGCGGTCCAGGACGTCTGCGGTGAGGGCGACTGAGGCCGCCGGAAGATAGGACTCCAGCTGTGCCATGGTCCGCGGGCCAACAATCGCGGAGGTGATGCCGGGATGATTGATGACAAAGGCAATGGCGAGCTCTATGAGGCTAAGCCCGGACTCTTCGGCCAGTTGCGCCAGGTCTTCAACGAGATCGAGTTTGCGCTGGTTCGCGAACCTCGTCATGTCGAACCTGGCGCTCGGACGCGCGCTTGATGTGGGCGAAGATGCTGAGTCTTTCCGCCATCGACCCGAAAGCCAACCTCCGGCAAGGGGACTGTAGCTGAGGGTGCCCATCCCATGGCGCTGGACGGTGGGGAGGACGTCTTCTTCTATCCCGCGCGCAAGAATCGAGTAAGGCGGTTGCTCGGTGACGAAGCGCTCCAGGTTCCGTTCCCGCGCCGCCCATTGTGCCTCCACGATTTGGGATCCTGAGTAGGACGAGGAGCCGATGTAACGGACCTTGCCCTGGCGGACCAGGTCCGTGAGGGCACCCAGCGTTTCCTCCACATCGGTGTCGGGACTGGGGCGATGGACCTGGTACAGGTCGATGTAATCGGTGTTGAGGCGGCGCAGGGAGTTCTCCACCTCACGGATGATCCACCGGCGGGAACCGCCGCTCTGGTTGGGATCGTCAGAGTTCATGGGCATGAAGAACTTGGTGGCGAGAAAAACGTCATCCCGCCTGCCCTCGATTGCCTTCCCTACGATTTCTTCAGAAGTGCCACCGGAATAGACGTCAGCGGTGTCGATGAAGTTGATGCCGGCGTCCAAGGCCCGGTGAATGATGCGGATGGCGTCGGCGTGGTCATTGTTGCCCCAGGGACCGAACATCATGGCACCCAGGCACAGGGGGCTGACCTTCACGCCGGTGCGTCCCAGAAGACGGTATTCCATAGCGGTTCCTTTGCTCGGTTCTAGGCTTCGGGGATGACCATGGCGAAGCGCTCTTCGCGGGCTACGTCAGGGTCCGGTCCATTGCGGACGCCCGTGTCCAGGGCATCGATGGCGGCAAGTTCTTCCGGGCTGAGTTCGAAGTTGAAGACGTCGAAGTTTTCGGCGATGCGTGCAGGGTTGGTCGATTTCGGAATGGCTGACCGGCCCTGCTGCAGGTGCCAGCGAAGCATGACCTGGGCAGGACTCTTGCCATGCTTGCGGGCAACATCGGCAATGGTGGGGTCTTCCATGACGTTCCGGCGGGCTTCGCCCCAGCCGGGGTAGAACGTGATCCCACCGATCGGTGACCAGGCCTGGGTGAGTATGCCGTGCTCCGCGTCCGCTTCTTGGACGTCCCTTTGGATGAAGTACGGGTGCAGCTCCACCTGGTTGAGTGCGGGGACGATGTCCGTTGCGGCCAGGAGCTGCTTCAGGTGGTGGGGCATGAAGTTGCTGACGCCGATGGCACGCACCTTTCCTTCCGCGAGCAGGCTCTCCAGTGCTTTGTAGGCGGCGATGACCTTGTCGAAGCGGTCCGGAGCGGGCTGGTGCAGGATCAGCAGGTCGAGGTAATCAACGCCCAGTTTGGCCGTTGCCTTCTCCCAGGCGTGCCGTGTCTGCTCGTAGCCGTAGTCGCTGACCCAGACCTTGGTTTCGATGAACACCTCGGACCGGTCCAGGCCGCTGTTGCGGATGCCTTCGCCGACTTCCCGCTCGTTGCCGTAGGCAGCGGCCGTGTCGATGTGCCGGTAGCCGGTGGCCAGTGCAGCTTCCACCGCCGCTGTTGTCTGCTCAGGGGGACTTTGGAAGACACCCAGGCCCAGGGCGGGCATCGTGACGCCGTTGTTGAGAGTAAGTTCGGTATTCATGTTTCCCATGGAACAGCACTTCCAAGCACTCCGGGAGTAACTCTTGTTCAGGGTAATGTCAGTGCCTCCCACCCCGGGCTGGCCCCGCGTAGCGTAGAGCCATGACACTCAGCGACGACGTTCGCAAATTCCTGACCTCCCGCCGTGCACGGATCACGCCGGAGGAGGCCGGCCTGCCCGCATACGGAGGCAAGCGCCGGGTGACCGGACTGCGCCGCGAAGAGGTGGCGATGCTCGCCGGCATGAGCGTTGACTACTACATCAGGCTCGAGCGCGGTAATCTCTCGGGCGCCTCGGACAACGTCCTGGAGGCGCTCGCCCGGGCCTTGAAGCTTGACGACGCCGAGACGGCCCACCTTTTTGACCTGGCCCGCTCCACCGCGGCGTCGCCGCGGGTTCGCCGCAAGAGCAGTCCCCGGACGGTGCGTCCCAGCGTGCAGCGCGTCATTGATGCCATCAGTTCGGCACCGGCTTGGGTCCGCAATGATCGCGGTGATGTCCTTGCGTCCAACGAACTGGGCCGCGCTCTCTACATGGACATGATGGCTGAGCGTCCCGGTCCGCCGAACAGTGCCCGGTTTACGTTCCTCAATCCGAAGGCCCGTGAGTTCTTCATCGATTGGGAGCGCAGTGCTGACGACATCGTCGCGGCACTGCGCTCGGCCGCGGGCAGGAACCCCTACGACAAAGACCTCAGCGATCTCGTCGGAGAGCTTTCGACCCGCAGTGAGGAGTTCGGCACGCGGTGGGCCCGGCACGATGTGAAGTACCACCGGACCGGACGCAAGCGTCTTCACCATCCCATCGTGGGCGATCTGGACCTCAGCTACGAGGCCCTGGAACTGGCGGCAGATCCAGGGCTGCGGATCAATGTCTACACCGCCGAGGAAGACACGCCCTCCGCCGATGCCCTGAAAGTACTTGCCAGCTGGGTCGCCACCCAGCGTGAAACGACCAAGGCGGCTGTCAACGAGGAGCAGTAATCCGCCGGCGCTCCTGGCGCCGGCGGATATGCCCAGGGATGGAGGTTCCTAGGGGTGGACCTAACTGGGGGTGGACCTACCTAGGGGTGGACCTACCTAGGGATGGACGAGGATCTTCACCGCGGTGTCATTGTGGTGGATGAGCGTATTGAAGCCTTGCTCCACCAGGTCTTCCAACGCAATCCTCGCCGTGATGAAGGGCTCCAGATTTACCTTTCCCTCCTGGACCAGCTTGATGGCCTCGGCATGGTCCCGGACGTAGGCTATGGTGCCGCGCAGATCGATCTCCTTCAGCACGATCTTCTGCATGTCCACTGTGGCCGGCCGGCCCCAAATGGAAACGTTCACCACCACACCTGCGGGTTTCACCGCCGTCAGGAGCGTATCCAGCACCGCGTTGACTCCGGCGCACTCGAAAGCCACGTCCGCGCCCACGCCGTCTGTCAGCTCCAACAGCCGTGCCTGCAGATCCTCCTGGCCGGGGTCGATGACATAGTCGGCCACCCCGCTGGAAATGGCTTTGTCTTTCCGGGCCGCACTGAGTTCGCTGATCACCGTGGTGACCCCCTGGCTTTTCAATACAGCGGCCGTCAGCAGCCCGATGGGTCCTGAGCCACCCACCAAGGCAACGTCCCCGGGCTTGGCACCGCTGCGGGCGACCGCATGGTGGGCCACGGACAGGGGCTCGATCAAGGCGGCTTGATCCAGCGGGATGTTGCCGACTTTGTGGACCCACCTGGTGTCCACAACCACCATGCCGCCCAGGCCTCCACCTCCGCCGGAGAGCCCAATGAAGCCCATTTTGGTGCAGAGGTGATAGTTCCCCGCCTTGCAGGGCGGACACTCATCGCACACGAAATAGGGTTCCACGACTACGTTGTCGCCCACCGAGAGCGCCTGGACACCCTCGCCAACGTCCACGATTGTTCCGGAGAATTCGTGGCCCATGGTCACCGGGGCTTCTTCCCCCGACAGGGGATGCGGGTGTCCGGGAGCAGGGACAAAGATGGGCCCTTCCAAGTACTCGTGGAGATCGGTTCCGCAGATGCCGCACCAGGCCACTTGGATCTTGACGGTGCCGGGCCGCACCTCCGGCTCCGGGACGTCGTCGATCCTGATGTCGTTGCGTCCGTGGAATCTTGCTGCTTTCACAATCGGCTCCTTCAGCGGGTGTGGTGGGATGGTTGCAGGCTGTACACGGGGGTGGGGAGCCCTTCCATCCGGGCCTTGAGCTGCAGGGCGAGGTACTTGGAGTAGTGCCGGCTTTGGTGCAGGTTTCCGCCGTGGATCCAGAGGTTCTCCACGTTGGTGGGTTTCCACATATTGCGCAGTTCTCCTTCCCAGGGCCCGGGGTCTTTGGGGGTGTCGGAGCCGTACCCCCAGCACTTGCCCACTTGGTCTGCCACTTCGGGTGAGACGAGGTCGGCGAGCCAGCCGTTCATGGAGCCGTACCCGGTTGCGTAGATGATCACGTCGGCTTCGAGTTCGTCGCCGTTGTCCATGATCACGGCGTTGCCGGTAATTTTGCTGACCTGGCCGTTGGCGAGCTTCACGCGGCCGTCGATGATCAGCTGCGATGCGCCGACGTCGATGTAGTAGCCGGAGCCGCGCCTCAGGTACTTGAGGAACAGGCCGGAACCGTCCACTCCGAAGTCCAGCTCAAATCCGGCGGCTTCGAGCTGGGAGTAGAACCCGGCGTCGCGCTTTGCCATTTCCTGGTACACCGGCACCTGGGCCTCCGGAAGGATGCGGTAGGGCAGGGAAGCGAAGAGGAGGTCGGCCTTTTCGGTGGTCACTCCGTTGGCCAGTGCTTTTTCGGAATAGAGATCGCCGAGGGCCAGGTCCATCAGGGATTCGCTCCGGGCGATGTGGGTGGATGAACGTTGGACCATGGTCACGTCCGCTCCGTGCTCCCAGAGGTCCGCGCAGATATCGTGGGCGGAATTGTTGGAGCCGATCACTACAGCTTTCTTGCCGGTCCAGTCTCCACCGCCGGGGTGCTTGGAGGAGTGGTATTGCTCCCCAAGGAAGGAGTCGGCGCCGTCGAAGACCGGGATGTTGGGGTAGCCGGAAACGCCCAAGGCGAAGACAAGCTGCCGGGGACGCAAGGTGACCCGTTCGCCGTCGCGGATGACGGTGACCTCCCACGTACCGCTTTCCTCATCCCACCGAGCTTTGGTGCATTCGGTATTGGACCAATAGTTGAGCTCCATGATGCTGGTGTAGTGCTCAAGCCAGTCGCCGATCTTGTCCTTGGCTGCGAAGACCGGCCAGTCGTCGGGGAAGTTCAGATACGGCAGGTGGTCGTACCAGACGGGGTCGTGCAGGTGGAGGGACTTGTACCGGTTGCGCCAGGCGTCACCGGGACGGGCGTTCTTGTCCACAATGATGGTGGGCACGCCCAGTCGCCGGAGCCGCGCACCGAGGCCGATGCCGCCCTGCCCGCCGCCAATGACCAGGGCGTAGGGCTGGTCCTCATAGCCGAGCCTGGCAGCTTCTTCCTCTTTGCGTTCCAGCCAGGACTTCCTGCCTTTTTCGATACTGTGGGCCACTCCTTGTTCGCGGCGGGGGCCCTTCTTTTCTTCGTATCCTTTGAGCTCCTGCATGGTTGTCAGCAGTGTCCAGCACTTTCCGTTGCGGAGCCGCAGGTGTGCGTAGCCCTTTCCTTGCAGGGTCTCGAAATTGACCCAGGCTTCGGGGTTCGTGGCGTCGCCCGCGGCGTCCTCGGCCAAGGCCCAGTTGGATGGCTGGACATCGCCGAGCACGGCCTCCAGCATGTCCTTGATCCCGGCCTTGCCCTCAAGGGTCTTGAGGTTCCAGGTGAAGGAGACGAAGTCGCGCCAATACGATTCGTCATCAAACAGCGCCAGTGCTGCTTCGATGTCCCGGCTGCGCAGGGCTGCGTCGAACTGCGCCAGCCAGGTTTCCATAGCACCGTTGGGTGTGTCAGGCATGATTCCTCTTTCCGTTGCTTGCGAGTGGACACCATCCGGCACATCATTCGCTGGAAAGTGGCCCACGTCACAAGTAAAGGGCGGAGGGGGTTACAAGAGGGTTACACGGGACGTTGGGGGTGAAAGCTACCCTCCAACAACGGAGTATTCGCTCTTCAGCTTCGTGGTCAGGCGCTCGACGTTCCAGGGGACTCGCGGGGGAGCGATCGATGGTGGCAATGTACGACGGCGGACGCGTCACCGTCCGCTGGTGCCCGCCCAGGGTTAGGCTGGGGTTTCATAATTTTTGGGGGAATGAATGAGACGTGGCTGGACGCTTTGCGGTACTTCCGCGAACACCTAACCACCAGTGGGGGTTGGTGGGCTGAACAGCGAACCGTCAGCGCGTGTGTGCGATACACAGCAAAACCCGGAGGGCCGGTGATGGCATCCGTGGCCTGTCCGGACAGGCTCCCGTTCACGGAGCGGGTCGACGAGCAAGTCACCATTCCTTGAGCCGGAGCTGTCGGGTGTTAATCCCTGTTGGCCAGCTCTTTCAGCCGTAGAGGACGGAAGGGAGGGGAATGCGCCCCGCCTAAATGTTGAACGGCTTGAGCACTACCATGACCACGATCGCCAGGACGATATCAAGGACAGCCAGCACGATCCCAGCAGTGGCCTTGACGCCTTGGGTCTCGGCTTTGCGGGCAAAGATAAAGGCCGCGATGCCCAAGGGAATTCCCAGGATGAACATGCCGATGACGCCCAGGATGATTGAGGTCTTCTTATACGACTGGCCGAGCCTTCGTTGAATCTCGGTCTCGGTGGTGTCGGTTGTAGTAGTCACGGTTTGAAGGATAACCTGCGGACACCCTGAGTCTTGCAGTCCGCGTCCCTCAGCATCCTTACCACCCCCGCCCAAAACCGCCCTATCCTTAATTGATGAGCCACTCCGCCGAATCGACCATTGCCTTCGAGGGCCACTTCGCCCGCGACTTCCCCGAGCTGGCTGTTCCGTGGCGGGCGGAGGAGGCCCCGGATCCGCAGCTTCTGCTGGTCAATGAACCACTCGCCGTCGAACTTGGCTTTGACCCTGGTTTCCTGCGGAGCCCGGAGGGCGTGCGGCTGCTGATCGGCAACGCCCTGCCGGAGGATGCAACCCCGGTGGCACAGGGCTATTCCGGGCACCAGTTCGGTTTTTATTCGCCGCGGTTGGGGGACGGGCGCGCGCTGCTTTTGGGTGAGGTCGCCGACGCTGACGGGAAGCTACGCGACATCCATTTGAAGGGTTCCGGCCGGACGCCATTCGCGCGGAACGGCGATGGCCGGGCCGTCGTCGGACCCATGCTGCGCGAGTACATCGTCAGCGAAGCGATGCACGCCCTGAATATTCCGACCACCAGGTCCTTGGCTGTCGTCGCCACGGGCCTATCGGTCCAGCGCGAGAGGGTCCTCCCGGGCGCGGTCCTCACCCGCGTGGCGAGCAGCCACATCCGGGTGGGCAGCTTCCAGTACGCGAGGGCCGGCAACGACATCGAACTGTTGCGCCGCCTGGCCGACCATGCAATCGAACGCCACCACCCGTCGTCGAGCACTGCAGACAACCCGTACCTCGCCCTGCTCAAGGGCGTCATAGCGGTCCAGGCGCGGCTTGTAGCCCAGTGGATGCTGGTGGGCTTCGTCCACGGCGTCATGAACACGGACAACATGACGGTGTCCGGCGAAACCATCGACTACGGTCCATGCGCCTTCATGGACGGGTTCGATCCCGGTGCGGTGTACAGCTCCATCGATGAGCAGGGCCGGTACGCCTACCGCAACCAGCCGGTGGTGGCCGAGTGGAACCTGGCCCGGTTCGCGGAATCGCTGGTGCCTTTGATCCATGATGACGAGGAGCAGGCGGTGGCGCTCGCCGTCGAAGCACTGGGCGGTTTCCGGCAGCAGTACAGCGCTGCCTGGTTCAGTGGCATGCAAGCCAAGCTGGGGCTTCCGGAGGGAATCGACGACGCCGTTGCGTCGCCTCTGGTGGATGACCTCCTTAGGCTGGTCCAGGAGGCGCGCGCCGATTACACCTCGTTCTTCCGCAACCTCGGCAAGGCGGCCCGCGGGGATGCCGAGCCCGTCCGCGGCGTGCTTCTCGATCTCCCGGCGTTTGACGACTGGCTGGAGCGGTGGCGGGCCCAGAGGCCCGACGCTGATGCCATGGACCGGGTCAACCCGGTCTATATTCCGCGGAACCACCTTGTGGAGGAAGCTCTCGCGGCTGCGACGAACGGGGACACGGGCCCGACGGCGGAACTGCTGGAGGCCCTCAGTTCGCCTTATTCGGAACGCCCTGGACTGGAGAAGTTCGCGGCTCCGGCGCCTGAGAGTTTCGGCCCGTACCGGACTTTCTGCGGCACGTAGGTTAAATGCCAAGGGGAAGCGACCCGGCTGGGTCGCTTCCCCTTGGCATTTGTCCTTGCCTTAGCTCCAGACGGCCCTGACTACCATGTCTGCACCGGCAGCCAGGTGGTTGCCGGTGTGCCCTGCATCCAGAACACAGACATCCTCTGATTCAGGCGCGCCTGTTGATACAAGGCATTCTGCTGCCCTGAAGCTAAGAAGGTCTACGGGGAGGCTGTCGCCTATTCGAAGTTCACTCATGATGCCCTTTTGCTTGGTCCGGGCATCGCAGTACGTCACGCTGGCCCGGGGTGTGGAGATACAACTTTTCTAGCGCCGGACTTCATCAGCGTTAACTCCATACTGCCTTGCCGCGGAGGGTTCCGTCTACGCAGGCCCCTGAGAGCTAGTGGAAGGGGGTGTCCCGCACGATGGCCATGAGTTCGTCGCGCAGGCCCTCGGAGTCCAGATTGATGGTGGAGAGCACCGAGTTTTCCTGGCCGTGGGACTGTTCCAACAGGTCAAGGCCCAATGGGGTGATCGACACCAGTTGGCTGCGTCGGTCAAAGCGGTTGGGTTCTTTGAGGATGTATCCGCGGGCTTCGAGCCTGTTGAGGAGCGGGCCCATGGTCTGCGCCTGCACGCGGACGTTCTGGGCAAGTTTTCCAGGGGTGATGGGCCCACCCGATGCCACGGCATCGAGGGTGAGCACTGCCGGATAGGTGAGGCCAAGTGGGCGCAGTTTTTCGTTCCATGCCAGCTCCACCAGTCTCGCTGCCGTAGACAGCAACCGGCTGGTTGGCCAACGGTCCATATCAGGCATTCAGGCACCCCCGGCCTATCGCAAATAGTCAGCTTGCTTACTATGCTACATCAGCCGTTGGACGTAAGGGCGGTGGTCAACCGGCGACCCTGAATTGTTCAAGTACAACAAGCGATGAGTCGGTGATGGTGAAATCCTCGCCAAGCTCCGCCTTCATTGGCTCTGATGACCAGAATTCGGTGTGGCCGACCAGCCAGTCTGTGACCGTAACGTACCCCTCTCCTTCGGCCAGCACGTGATCCAACGGAACATCGCGGAGTGGGACGATCCGGACCGCTGTAGTGTGAATCACCGCCACCCTCTGTCCATCCGAATCGATGACCGCACCCCTGTGCCCGACAACGGGCAGCGGTTCGTTGCCGACCTCGTATTCGTGGAGAAGGGAAGTCGTAGCAGTCTTGCGGCCAGCCAGGATCGCACTGACCAAGCGATCGCGAAGTGGCCCGGGGAAGGCGAATTCAACGATGGGGAGCTGTTCATGCATACGAACAGCTAATCACTAAGTCAGGAGAGCTCGAACGCCGGCCGTCCGCCGCTTCGCTCGTCGCTGTGCACTTGCAAGGCCCGGCGCATGGCCTGGCGGTTTTCTTCCACCGCTTCGAGGTTGCCGGCCACCCGGTAGAGGTCCGCGGCCCACTGGAACTCGTCTGCAGCGGCACGGAAACGGGCTTCGTCGAACAGGCGGCGGCCAATGTGGTGGCGGACGTAGGCTTCCTCGTCGGGTGTCCGAACGGTCCGGAGCGCCTTTTCGTGAAGAACTGCGGCATCGTGCCAGCGGTATTGCCGTTGGTAGACCTGGGCGAGAATCAGCAGCAACTCGCGGCGGTCGGGGGAGTCGGGCAGAAGCTTGAAGCCTTCGTCCAGGGCTTCAGTGTCCCGGCGGAGCAAGCCCAGGTACCTTACGCGCTCCATGGGCGGACAATCGCCGGCCAGTGCAGCTTCCAGTGCGGCGCGGTCGATCACCACGTCGCGGAATGTCGAAGGGTCAGTACGCCAAAGACTTGCAGTATCTTCCACCGTGATGTGCCCCCCATAGGACTGTTACGGAGCCGACTGTGTTGCAGCCGCCGTCGATGGCAAGCTGCGGAAGTCTCCATAATCTCATGAAGTGACCACCCCGCAAGCCAATCGTCAGTGGAGCTGGCTGTCAGAGGGAGAAACCCGCCAGGAGTGGAACGGAACGGTGAGTCCGGCGCGGGTCGGGGCGCAGGTGAATGGGCCGGCGAAGGCGGCCAGCTCCGGGGAGAAAGGAACCACGCGCACCAGTTGCAGCGGGCCGGTCCCTGCCGCGGCCCGGATGGTCAGTGCGTCGCCCGAGCGGCTGATGCGCACACGTACCCGGCCGCCGTTCCATTCCGGGACCGGCGCCAAAGACCAGTCCGAGAAACGGTCGGTGACCACTGCGCCCAGTTGAGCGGCGCCGTCGGCGAATTCAACGCCTGCCTTGACCCAATGCCCGGCGCTGACTCGGACGAAAATCCCCGCCTGGTCGAACTGCTGCGAGAACGCGGCGGTGAACTCAACCTCCATGGCGCTGTCCAGCGGAAACGGGGCAAGCAGCGCGTGTTCGGTGTCGTGCACGAAACCGTAGGAGGTGACGCGCCAGGCGTCGCTGCATTCGGCTGCGGTAACCAGCAGGTCAGTTCCATCCTCGACGACGGCGGCCGGCTGGTTGGTCCACTCGCCGCGGCTCCACGCTAGTTCCGTACTCACAGTGCTCCTTGTTTCCCGCGATCAGTGACTCCACTCTGACACATGGCACGACAGTGCCAATTGCGCGCGTACGGGTAGGTAGTTCCTAGTGTCGACGGAGACAAAAGGCAAGTACCGATTACTCGGGCGCAGGGCAGATAATTGTTCTTTACTAAGTCCAGCGGATCACCGCAGGGGCAGGGGACGGTTACGTAGGAGGTGCAGGATGGAACAGATTGAGTTGGACGACAGCGTCCTCCGTCTGGAAAAGGGTGTCCTGCATCTGGTGTGGAACCACGGCGTGCGCATCGAAGCGGGGAACGCCCGTGCGGCCGTGGATGCCGTCAATAGACTTGCGGACGGTCGGAAACTCCCGCTGCTGGTGGACATGGCTGCCACTGGGTTCCTGAGCCGTCGGGCGCGGGAGGTCTTCGAGGAACCGTGCGCCGCGTCCAGGATCGCGTTACTGGGAGAGAGCCCGGTGGACCGCACCGTGGTCCAGTACCAGCTTCACACCAGCAAGGTTCCGTGCCCCACCATGTTTTTCACGTCGCGACTGGAGGCGTTGGGATGGCTGGCTGAAGCTTCCACTGCTGAGGGCGCGTCTGTTTCTGCCGGGCGGCCTACCGGCTTTCGATAGAGATCCCCGGGAGCGGGATTGCCGAAGATGCACACCCGGCACAGCAGGAATCTGTTGCGTCCGGTTCCGTGGTGCCGATAGTGGCCGATTCACCCGTGCCTTTCGGGCGCTGCACCACAGGTGCGCAACAGCTGTCCCCCTGCCAGGCCTTGATGCCTTCCCTGACGGCGATGCCGGCTATGACCAGTGCGGCGCCGGCGTCCGCCCACCACCACCCCAGGGTGCTGTTGAGCACCAGTCCGATCAGCAGGACGGCAGAAAGGTACGTGCACAGGAGCGTCTGTTTCGAATCGGCGACGGCGGTCCTTGAGCCGAGCTCCCGGCCCGCGGTGCGCTGTGCCCAGGACAGTACCGGCATGATGGCCAGGCTAAGGGCGGCAATGATGATGCCTGCGGTGGAGTGCCGGGCTTCTCCGGCCCCTGTCAGCGAGCGGACGGCGTCGAGGGCCACGAACGCGGCCAAGGCAAAGAAGGAAAGCGCGATCACCCGGAGGGTGAGATGTTCACGCCGTTCCGGATCCTTGCTGGAGAACTGCCAGGACAATGCCAAGGCGGACGTGACTTCGATGATTGAGTCGAGACCGAAGCCGACCAGCGCCGAGGAATCCGCGACGCCGCCGGCCCACAGCGCCACGGCGGCCTCGATGACGTTATAGCTGATGGTGGCTGCAGCGAAAATCCGAATGCGGCGCATCAAGGTGAGCCGGCGCGCGGGGTGCATTGTTACTTGGAATGTGCTCATGCGATGCAGCTCCCGTCGGGTGCGCAGCAGGCGGGGTCGACGGAGAGGACGACGCTCATCAGGTCCTTGATGGCATGGCCCAGCCGGGGATCGGCGAGTTCATAGCGGGTACGGCGGCCGTCGGGGATCGCGACCACCAGTCCGCACCCTCGCAAGCAAGTCAGGTGATTGGACATGCTTTGCCGTGATACGCCAATCGCGTCTGCCAAGTCGGACGGGAAGGACGGAGCCTCGGCAAGGGCCAACAGAACCTTGGCTCGGGTGGCGTCCGAGATCGCGTAGCCAAATCTGGCGAGGACCGGTGCGTTGGAGAGAACCTGCATAATTTTAGAGTACATCGATGAGTGTATTCATCCAATGATGTACCTAGGGCGTTACGCGGCTCTTTCGGGTTACTGCAACTAGTCCTCGAAGTTGAGCTTTCCGTCGCTGCTCCCGGTTACCCTTTCAACAATCTCTTCGGCTACGACGCGGAGTTTCTGGTTTCGGTGGCTGGAGGCGGTGGTCAACAGCTGGAACGCCTCGTCGTGTCCACAGCGGTTCTGGGCCATGATCACGCCGCAGGCAAGGTCAATCACTGTTCTGCTGGCCATGGCAGCCTTCAGGTCCGTGTTCAGCTGCTCTGTGGCTTCGATCCGGATGGCAAGGCGCAATGTGCTTCCGGCAACGTCCGCGAAATCAGTGGCCTCCCTGATGACGTCCTCGGTGAAGAGTCCCGGCGCCGGCGCGAAGAAGTTCAGAACTGCCTCCGAGGTTTCGCCCAGCATCATAGGCACCCCGAGGGCGCTGTGGACGCCTTCTGCTGCAAGGAGCCGGCTGTACTCGGGCCAGTCGATGTCAGTTTCGACGTCGGCCAGCAGCACCGGGCGCCCCTTGTCCAGGGCTTCCAGGCAGGGACCCTCCTTGAGGGTTTGTTCAATATGGTCCAGGTGCACAGCCTTCTCACTGCTGCCCGCGACGGTGGCTGTGCGTTTGCGCCGGCGAAGTGTCACAGCACAATCGATACGGGCTCCGCTGGCTTGGCTGATGGCAGTTGATGCGAACCGGGTCAGGCCATCGAGGATAGCCTTGATGTCCGCGGAGCCAGCCACCAGCTCGTGGAGCCCGCGGATGTGCTCGGTAGGGTCAAAGGTCTCCATGCGCCTAATGGTAGGCCACTCCAGCCGCGCCTGCTCCCTGCCGCAGCCCCCTATCTCCCTGCTCTGGCCCCCTAATGCTGGTGTGCGCGCAGGGGCTCAGGATGGTGCGTCTCCGGCGGGCGAACATGCTGCGGGAGCGTCGGCGAAGGTGAACCAGTCCGGGAGGGCCGCCGTGTACGCCTCGCGCACCTGGGGATTTTTGGTTGCCGTCCAGTCCACGGTGGCCTTCACCTCAACCTCGTTCTTGTCCCATTCGAACCAGTTGATCATTTTCAGGGCGGGGTAGTCCGTGGGGATGGCCGGATCGAAGAGCTGACCCCACCAGGCCTCTTTAATGGCCAAAGCGTCGGCACCCTCGCCTGATGCGACCGTGAGGGCCGCAGTCTCAGGAATGGCCACGGGTTTGTTCCGGGCGGTCCCGTACTCGGTATAGAAGTCCGGGACGGCGAGATCGTCGCCGCCGGCACCGTTGTAGTTGCCGGTCAGTTGCTGAAGGAATTTGCCCTGTTCGGGAATGACGTTGGCACCCCACGGATAGGTATTGCCCCAGTGGTAGAGGGACATGCCCACCCAATCCACTGCATCATCCCCGGGGTAGTAGGGGGCGTAGGGATCGTCAACGCCGGTGACTTCGCCATCTTTGTTGGTGTCCAACGCAGCGAACTCCGGTGTTCCGGCTACGGCTTGATACTTACCGCCGCTAAAGGGGTATCCGCCGCCATAGTTCGGCGCCCACATCATGGCGCTTCCTGCCGCCTTTGCATGAATCGCTGTGGCCACGCGCTGATAGGCGGCCACGTAGGCCGTGGGTTGCTGGCCCCAGGCATACCAGGACCCATTCATCTCGTGGGCGAACCGGACGATGACGGGAACGCCTGCGTTGTTGAAGCGGGCCAGCATGGTTGACAACTCGACGGCAACCTCCGGTGTGACGGAAGCCAACCCTTGCTTGGGCTCGAGGGTGAGGAGCATCGTCCCGCCGTTGGCACGGATCTGCTCGAACGCGGCTTCAACGTTCCCTCTATCTGTCCCCGACATGGGAAAGTCGGTGAACGTCACCGTGACAGCGGGCCGTTGCCCGAGGTTCGCCGCGTATTGCTCAAGGGTTTCGTGCTCCCAGTCCAGATTCACGCCGGCCAGGATGCCTTCAGGTGGTGCCGAAGGAAAGGCGGCCCGGCACGTGGGGAGCGGCGAAGTGGTGGAGCCTGGCTGTGGTCCAACGCAAGCGCTCAGGGAACTCCCCAGCAGGGCCGCGCCAGTGACAGCAGCAAAGAATTTACGGGCTCCCCAAATCATGGCTTTCAATGTAGCAGCGCACCTGTAGCATCATCATCATCACCGCATTCCCGCGTAGAGGAGCCGGAAGCCATGTCTGAGATATCCGATGGAACTGCCACCACTACCAGCAAGACATTCAGTCGTGAGACGCGGGTAGCCACTCTCATCGACGCGCCTCCCTCCACGGTGTGGGGGCTGTTGACCGACGCCGGGAATTACCCCACATGGAATTCCACGGTGGTGTCAGTGGACGGTGAGATTGCCCCGGGATCGAAGATCACCTTGGTGTCCACGTTGGACCCCAGCCGCACGTTCAAACTCAAAGTCAAGGAATTCCAAGCGCCTGCCAAGCTCGCCTGGGGTGACGCTCTGGGAACCCGGACTTACACCATCACCGAGACCAACGACGGCCGGTCCCGCTTCGAGATGGCGGAGAAGATAGGCGGGCCCGTCTTCCCGCTCTTCGCCAATAAGATTCCGTCCTTCGACGCCAGTTTCACCCAGTTCGCCGCAGACCTGAAAGCGGCTGCCGAAAAAGCTTGAGAATGACGACGGCGGTGCGGGCACCTGCCGGACTCAGGGGACAAACCTGTAGCCCATCCCTGGCTCGGTGATCAGGTGCCGGGGGCTGCCCGGTTCTTTTTCGAGTTTTCGGCGGAGCTGGGCCATGTAGACGCGGAGGTAGTTGGCTTCCTTGGCATAGGCCGGTCCCCAGACTTCCGTGAGGAGTTGCTGCTGGGTGATGAGCTTGTCCGGGTTCCTGACCAGGATGTCCAGGATGTTCCATTCCGTGGGTGTCATCCGGACGTCCTGGCCCGCCTTGGTGATTTGCCTCTTGCCCAGGTCCACTGTGAAGGAGCTGGTCTCAACCCTGGTGATCTCTTCGCTGGGTTCGGTGCTTCGGCGCAACAACGCCCGCAGCCTTGCCAGGAGTTCCTCCAACCCGAAGGGCTTGGTGATGTAATCGTCAGCCCCTGCGTCCAGTGCTTCCACTTTGTCGTTGGAGCCGTGCCGGGCGGAGAGCACCAGAATCGGTACGGCACTCCATTCACGAACTGCAGCGATGACGGCGTTCCCGTCCATGTCGGGCAGGCCGAGGTCCAGGATCATCACCGCGATGGGCCGTTGGGCGGCGGCGCGAAGGGCGGACTCTCCATCGGTGGCGGTCACCACCGTGTATCCCTGGCCTTTCAAGGTGATGGCGAGCGCCCTGACAATGTGGGGGTCGTCGTCCACGACCAGAATGTTCACTAGGGGCCTTTCGGGGCAGGCAGTGCGGTAACAGAGGGAGCCGCGGGGCGTTGCGGCAGGTCCGGGGCGGGACCTGTGGAGAGGGGGAGCCTGATGAGCATGGTGAGTCCGCCTCCGGGTGTTTCTTCGGCGGTGAGTGTGCCACCCATGGCCTCGGTGAATCCTTGGGCTACGGCAAGGCCCAGGCCCACTCCCGTGGTCGCGGGAACATCGTCCAGCCGTTGGAAGGGCTGGAACATTTTCAGGACGTTGCTGGCCGGGACGCCTTGGCCGTGGTCGATGATGCGCAGTTCGCCGGCGGGCCTGCCGTCCAGGGTTGTGGTGCTGAACCCTCCCGCGGCGCCGGCGATGACCACCTCGGAGTCAGGGGCGTATTTCACGGCATTTTCCACGATGTTCGCGATGACCCGTTCCAGCATGCCGGCGTCGGCGTCCACTTCGGGCATGTTGGGTGGCAGGTCCACCCTGACCCGTCCAGGCGCGATGCCGTGCAGGGCTGCGGGGATCACGTCGTACCAGCGCAGGGGCTTGATGTGGGCGTTGACGGAGTCTGAAGTGATGCGGGACATGTCCAGCAGATTGCCGACCAACCCGTCCAGGCGGTCCGAGCATTCGTCGATTGTTGCCAGCAGTTCCTGCTCTTCGTCCTCGGTGTACTGTACGCCAGGCTGGCGCAGCCCTCCAACAGCGAGCTTGATGCCCGCCAGGGGTGTGCGGAGGTCATGCGAAACGGCCCTGAGGATGGAGGTCCGCATGGTGTTGCTTTCGGCCAGCCGCGTCACTTCCCGGCGGGTGGCGGCGAGCTGGCCACGTTCGAGCAAAGCGGACAGATGCGCGCCGAAGGCTCCGAGGAGCCGACGGTCGCTGGCGGGCAGTATCCGGCCGCTGAGGACCAGCCTGGTGGTGCTGTCCACCTGTTCAATGTTGTCGACGTCGTCCTGGTCACCTTGGGTGCTGCCCGCGGCAGCGACGCGGCGCCATTCCGGCTCTGCTGGGGACGGCCGGAGCTGCCGGTTGTCCGCGGCAGAGGAAACGTACAGTGCCGCGCCGTGGACCTGGAAGACTTCCAGTGCTTGTTCCAGGAGATCCTGCACGGGGTCTTCTGCGGTGGTTGCCCCGCGGGTGAGGTCTGCCAGGGTGGCTGCTTCAGAGCGTGCCCGTGCTGCCTCCTTCGAGCGCCGAGCGGAGAGGTCCACCACCACAGCCACCGCGGAAGAAACTCCGGCGAACACCAGGAGGGCCAGGAGGTTCTGTGGGTCACTGATGGTCAATGTCCCCATCGGCGGAATGGAGAAGTAGTTCACCAGGACGCTGCTCCAGAGCGCACCCAGAAGGGCGGGCCACAAGCCACCCACCAGGGCAACGGCTACCGAGCCGCTGAGCTGGATCAGCACTGCCGTGGCAATGTTGTGGGTTGGGGCCGCCGCAAGCACCAGCTGCAGCAGCACCGGAACGATCACGGCCATGGCAAAACCGACGGCTACACGCACACGCCCGAGGTCGCGTTTGCGGGTGCGCTCCAGGCCGCGGCCTCCCAGGGGGTGGGAGACCATGTGGACGTCGATGTCGCCGGATCCTCTGACGACTCGGCTTCCCACGCCACCGCTGAGCAGGTTCGCGGGGAATTTGCGGCGTGATACTCCCACCACGATCTGGGTGGCGTTCACACTCCGGGCAAAGTCCAGCAGCGCCTTGGCAGGGTCTTCTCCGGAGACGGTGTGGTAGCTGCCGCCGAGGTCCTTGATCAGGGTGCGTTGGGCTTCCAGGTCCTGGGGGGACTCGGCGGCCACACCGTCAGCGGCCCGGACGTGGACGGCCAGGAGGTCACCGCCGTTGACCCTCTTGAGGATCCGCGCGGCACGCCGGATCAGTACTTCGCCTTCGGCGCCCCCGGTCAGCCCGATGACGATGCGCTCGCGGGCAGGCCAACTTTCCTCGATCTGGTTCTCTGCCCGGTAGCGCGCCAATCCTTCGTCCACGCGGTCGGCGAGCCAGAGCAGCGCCAGTTCCCGCAGTGCTGTCAGGTTGCCCACCCGGAAGTAGTTGGACAGGGCGGCGTCGATCTTGTCGGCATCGTAGATCTTGCCGTCGCCCAGGCGTTGCCGGAGCAGCTCGGGCGAAATATCCACCAGATGGATCTGGTCAGCGCGGCGCACGACGTCGTCCGGGACGGTTTCGGCCTGCTTGACGTCGGTGATGGCGCTGACAACATCGCCCAGCGAGGCCAGGTGTTGCACGTTCACCGTGGACAGGACATTGATGCCGGCGTCCAGCAATTCCTCAATGTCCTGCCAGCGCTTCTGGTTCCGGCTCCCGGGAATGTTGGTGTGGGCATACTCATCCACGACCGCGGTGTGTGGGCGCCGGGCCAGGACCGCGTCCAGGTCCATCTCTTCGAAGGTGCTTCCCCGGTACTCGATGGACCGGGTCGGCACGATCTCAAGCCCCTGGGTGAGCGCTTGGGTATCGGCGCGTCCGTGGTGCATGGCGAATGCCACCACCACGTCTTCGCCGCGGCCCAGCAGTCTGTGGGCTTCTTCGAGCATTGCGTAAGTTTTGCCGACGCCCGGTGCTGCCCCCAGAAAAATCCTCAGTGTTGCCCGCGCCATGTCCTCATTCTTCCACTCGGGAACCGAAGCTACTCACGGGTTCGCGGCCAGCCGGGCGACATCCAGATTCAGCAAGGTCACGTTGACTGATGGCTGGCTGAGGAAGGCCTCGAGCCCGCTGCTGGTCTGCTGGTCCACCAAGGTCTGAACGTCGCCGGCTTCGAGTCCGTGGGCTTTGGCAACCCGCTGGACCTGGAGATCCGCGTAGGCCTTTGAAATGTGCGGGTCCAGGCCTGATCCGCTGGCCGTGAGGGCATCAGCCGGAATGTCGGCTGGGTTGGCGCCCTCCGCTGCCGCGATAGCTGCACGGTTGCTGTTCACGGCGTCCAGGAGTTTGGGATCGTTGGGTCCAAGGTTGCTGGCTGAGGACGACGCCGGGTCCCACATGACGGCGGACGGCCGGGCGTGGAACCACTGTGGGCTCTGCGTTCCTGACTCGTCCGCCATGGTCTGGGCTATGAGCGCTGATGCTGCCGGCCGCCCGGCGGAGTCCTTCACGATGGATCCGTTGGCCTGGAACGGCGCAACCAGCTGCCCTGCGCCGAAGACCACCAGGGGGTAGAGCAAACCCAGCACGATGGTTGCCAGCAGTAGGAACCTGACTGCGGTGCCTGCTTGGCGAAGGTATCCGGAAATGGTGTTCATGGGTGGCTCCTAGCCGATGCCTGGGATGAGGGACAAGACCAGGTCGATGAGTTTGATTCCGAGGAACGGGGCAACCAGACCGCCCAATCCGTAGAGCAGCAGATTCCGGCCCAGGGCCTGGTTGGCTGACACTGCCCGGTACTTCACGCCCCGCAGTGCCAAGGGGACCAGGACAATGATGATGAGGGCGTTGAAGATCACGGCTGACAGAATCGCCGACGCCGGACTGGCCAGCCCCATGATGTTCAGCAGTCCAAGCCCGGGGAAGGCTGCTGTGAACAGCGCCGGGACAATGGCGAAGTACTTGGCAACATCATTGGCCACAGAGAACGTGGTCAAAGCTCCCCGGGTAATGAGCAGCTGCTTGCCGATGCCCACAATGTTGATCAGTTTGGTGGGATCCGAGTCGAGGTCCACCATGTTGGCTGCTTCTTTGGCCGCCGGTGTACCGGAGTTCATGGCGACCCCCACATCCGCAGCTGCCAGCGCCGGGGCGTCGTTGGTGCCGTCTCCGGTCATGGCCACCAGGCGTCCTTCACCTTGCTCCCGGCGGATGACGTCGAGTTTGTCCTCGGGCGTGGCTTCGGCAACGAAGTCGTCGACGCCGGCCTCCGCCGCGATCGCTTTGGCCGTCACCGGGTTGTCACCGGTGATCATCACCGTTCGGATTCCCATGGCCCGCAGCTCGGCGAAACGGGCTTTCATGCCCGGCTTGACCACATCCGCCAGGTGAACTGTTCCCAGAACCCGTGCGCCGCCGTCGTGCGTGCTTTCGGCTACCAGCAGCGGGGTGCCGCCTTGGGCGGAAATCTCCTGGACGCGGCGCTGGACTTCAGCCGGGAGGCGACCGCCGGCGTCGGTGACAAAATGCCCGACGGCGGACGCGGCGCCTTTGCGGATTAGGCGGCCGTCCAGGTCCAGCCCGCTCATCCGGGTGCTGGCGGTGAACTCCACAACCGTGATGTCCGAGTAGGCGGTGCGCAGTCCGGCGAGGTCGGGACCGCCGATACCGCGGGCATCGGCGAGCTCCACGATGGAGCGGCCTTCCGGTGTTTCGTCGGCCAGGCTGGAGAGCCGGGCGGCGGCGGTGAGTTCATCGAGTCCGACGTCGTTGGCCGGGAAGAAGTTCACGGCACGCCGGTTCCCGTAGGTGATGGTGCCGGTCTTGTCGAGCAGCAGTGTGGTGATGTCGCCGGCGGTTTCCACTGCCCGGCCGGATGTTGCCAGTACGTTGTGCTGCACCAGCCGGTCCATGCCCGCGATGCCGATGGCCGGAACCAGCGCACCAATGGTGGTGGGGATGAGGCAGACCAGCAGCGCAACCAGCACGATGGGAGACGGAGTGGCGTTCGCCAGTGACGCGAAGGGCGCCAGGGCCATGGTCACTACCAGGAACACGATGGTCAGTGAGACGAGCAGGACGTGAAGGGCGATCTCGTTGGGGGTCTTTTGCCGGACGGCGCCCTCCACCAGCTTGATCATCCTGTCGATGAACGTCTCTCCGGGCTCGGCGGTGATGCGCACGACGATCCTGTCGGAGAGGACCTTGGTTCCGCCGGTCACCGAGGACCTGTCGCCGCCGGACTCCCTGATGACCGGTGCTGATTCGCCGGTGATGGTGGACTCGTCCACGCTGGCCAGGCCTTCGATGATTTCGCCGTCGGAGGGGATGACGTCCCCGGCTTCGCAGATGACGACGTCGTTGAGCTTCAGGTCAGTGCCGGTCACCACTTTGGTGGTTCCATCGTCCTGGCGCAGCCGTGCCGTGACGCCCTGGCGGCTTGCCCGGAGGCTGTCCGCCTGGGCCTTTCCGCGGCCTTCGGCGATGGCTTCGGAGAGTGTTCCGAACAGCACCGTCAGCCACAGCCATGCGGTGACTGCGATGCCGAAACTGTCCGGCTTCACGGCGCTGATCACGGTGCAGGCCGCTGCTCCCACCAGCACGACGAACATGACGGGGGAGTGGACCATTTGCCGGGGATCGAGCTTCTTGAACGCGACCGGGAGGGCGGCCCGAAGCGAGGCGGCATTGAGCTTGGCCGGTCCCTTGGTGTGGTGCTTGTGTTCCGGTGGAACGGGCGGAGCATCAACGGGATGGCTGAGTTTTTCGGACTCCGCGGCCGGAGCCGTGCTGGAGTTGGTCATTTGATAAGTCCTTCTGCGAGGGGGCCCAGAGCCAGGGCGGGGAAGTAGCTGAGCGCGGTGAGGATCACGGTCACGCCCAGCAGCAGGGAGCCGAACAGCGGGCCGTGGGTTGGTACCGTGCCGGAGGAGACCGGGATTTTCCTTTGCCGTGCCAGGGAACCTGCGAGCGCAAGGACCAAGGCGATGGGAAGGAACCGGCCCAACAGCATGGCGAGCCCCAACAGGGTGGAGAGGTAGGGGCCGGAGCTGGTGATGCCGCCGAAGGCTGAACCATTGTTGTTGGCACCGGAGGTGAAGGCGTAAAGCAGTTCACTGAACTGGTGCGGTCCTGATGCCGGGGCATTGGCCATCACCTCCGGCAGGAGTGCCGAGACAGCAGCGAGTACCAGCACCAGGGTGGGGGTTACCAGGATGTAGAGGGCCGCGATTTTCATTTCGCGGGGGCTGATCTTCTTGCCCAGGAATTCCGGGGTCCGCCCCACCATCAGCCCTGCGATGAAGACAGCGATGATGGCCAGGACCAGCATGCCGTAGAGCCCGGATCCTGTTCCGCCGGGTGCCACTTCGCCGAGCATCATGTTCAGCATCGCGACGCCGCCGGCCAAGGGAGGCAGCGAGTCGTGGGCGACGTTCACCGCTCCGGTGGAGGTCAGGGTTGTGGACGCGGCGAAGATGGAACTGGCCGCCGGACCCAGGCGCTGTTCGAAGCCTTCACCCAGGCCGCCGGCTGCCGCCGTCGCCGTTCCTTGTGCGGAGGAGACGGCCCAAGCCATCAGGCACGTCGAGGTCAACCAGAGGGCACCCATGACGGCGGCGACGGTGTAGCCCTGGCGCTGGTCTCCCACCATCCGCCCGTACATGTACGGCAGTGCGGAAGGGATGAGGAGAATGAGGAAAACCTGGAACAGACTGGTGAAGACGCTCGGGTTTTCAAAGGGGTGGGCTGAGTTGGCGTTGAAGTAGCCGCCTCCGTTGGTGCCCAGGACTTTGATGGCTTCCTGTGAGGCCACGGGACCGCCGGGAATGGTCTGCGCGGCGCCGGTGGCGGCGTTCGTGACGTCGGTGGACCAGAAGTTCTGCACGACGCCGCCAATCACCAAGGCGATGGCCGCTACGGTCGCGATGGGCAACAGGATGCGGAACGAAGCGCGGGCGAGGTCCACCCAGAAGTTGCCCAACCGGTCTGTTGTGGTCCTGACGATGCCGCGGATCAGGGCCACGACCACCACGATTCCCACCGCGGCAGAGAGGAAGTTCTGTACGGCGAGCAGGCACATCTGGACGAAGATGCCCACGGTGGCCTCGGGAACGTATGTTTGCCAGTTGGTGTTGGTGACGAACGAGATCGCCGTGTTCATGGCAACCCAAGGGTCCACGCCCGGCAGGGAATTGCTGCCCGGCAGCACGCCTTGGAGACGCTGCAACGCGAAGATCACAAGAATGGAGATCAACGAGAAGAGCAGAACGCTGCGCAGATATACAGACCAGCTCTGTTCAGTCCCGGCGTCCACTCCGGCCAGGCGGCAGAGGACCTTTTCAGGCTTTGAGTGTTTGGTACCTGTGAAGACCCGGGCCATGTACACACCCAAAGGCTTGTGAAGGAGAAGCAGTACCAGAACCAGGACGGCTATCTGGGTGATGAAGGATGCAGTACTGAAGACCACCCGGGGTCACCACTTTTCCGGGTTGAGGAGCACAGCCAGCAGGTACCCTGCAAGGGCCAGGCCAAGGATGAACAGACTGACCCACATGATCGCGTCCGCGTTCATCGCCCACTCACCGGGCCTTCGCCGTCCACCATCTTGCCCAACAGGTGGGCCACCCACATCACGATTCCCATGCTCACCACAAGAATCACCACAACAGCCACGTCGGCCACTGGAACGTCCTTTCATCAGTGCCCCGATTGCGGGGCTGATGACAGTCAACTCCCGCAAAAGTGCTGAAAAGACGTTCCTTACGGTTCCTTAATGCGGACGTGGGAAATCTTGATGCGCTCTTAACGCGGGGGCGTTAAGGATTCGTCAAGATCTGCCCGCTTCCCGCCGATCCATAGCTGATCGGTGCTAGCTTCGGCACGGAAGCCTACCCACTAGGAAGATCGGGCATGACTGAACGCTCCCTCATCCGCCGCAGCCCGCTGCAGTTGGCTGTTGCTGACCAAGGGCAGCGCTTGGTGTCGGGGCTGCTGCATCCGGTCCGTCTGGTGCCTCTGGCTTTCCTGGCGGTGATCATCGTCGGCGCGGGCATGCTGATGCTGCCGATATCGAGGACAGGCGATACCGGCGATATCGTCACCACAGCTTTCTTCACCGCGGTGTCGTCTGTGTGCGTCACCGGTCTTATCACCGTTGACACTGCCACGTACTGGACGCCTTTCGGGCATGGGGTGATCCTGGCACTGATTCAGGTGGGTGGCTTCGGAATCATGTCCCTGGCAACCTTGCTGGCTTTGTTTGTGCGGAAGACCATTGGCCTGCGTGGCCAGCTGGTGGCCCAGTCCGAGACCCACACCCTGAACTTCGGCGACGTGAAGTCCGTCCTTTTCAAGGTCCTCAAGATCATGGCTGTTTTCGAGGCGTGCACGGCGCTCGTCCTGACAGCACGTTTCTGGATCGCTTATGACGACAACCCCGGCACGGCTCTCTGGCATGGGGTCTTCCACGCGGTTTCCGCCTTTAACAACGCCGGCTTCGCCCTGTACAGCGACAACCTCATCGGATTCGCTGAAGACCCCTGGATCATCGTCCCCATCTGTGCCGCCATCGTTGCTGGAGGACTGGGTTTCCCGGTGATCATCCAGCTGTTCAGGACCGGTCTCAAGTTCAAGAACTGGACCGTTCATCTCCGGCTGACCGTCTACGGTTCTTTGTTGCTGCTGGGCGCGGGCATAGTGCTGTTCGCGGCCTTCGAATGGAACCGCCCGGAGACGCTGGGGCCGCTAAGTTTCACCGGCAAATTGTTGGGTTCCCTGGCAGGTGGCGTGTTTCCCAGGACGGCCGGTTTCAACAGCATTGACTACGGCGTAGCCACCCCGGAAACGCTGATGGTCACCAACATTCTGATGTTCATCGGCGGCGGGAGCGCAGGAACGGCCGGCGGCATCAAGATCACCACGTTCCTGGTCCTGGGCTTCGCCATCTGGAACGAGGTTCGCGGACGCGAGCAGGTCACCATCGCGCACCGCTCCATCAGCTCATCCACCCAACGACAGGCGCTCACTGTGGCCTTGCTGGGTGTAGGGGCCGTTGTCCTGGGGACACTGCTGCTCCTCATGGTTACCGACTACAGCCTGGAGAAGGTGCTCTTCGAAACCATCTCCGCGTTCGGCACGGTAGGCCTAAGTACAGGAATCACCTACCACCTGCCGCCCACCGCAGAATGGGTGCTGATGGCCTTGATGTTCACCGGCCGCATCGGCTCCGTCACCGTTGCCTCAGCCATCGCGCTGGCTTCCCGTCCGAGGTTGTTCATGCTCCCCGAGGAACGGCCGATCATCGGTTAGGCACCGGGAATTACGACGGCGTTGCTGCCGCCGGCTTTTGCGTGGGGTCTTCGGCGGGTGTCATCCCAAGGAGGAAGTCCTCGTACCCCGAACGGACTACCCAAGTGAGCACCCTGGGGTGACGCGCTCGCCGCCGGGACAAGCGAGGCTGGATACAGGGCGCACGGCGCGCACTGGGAAGGCATGTTTGAAGAGGGCAGTAAAGAAATTACTCGTGACAGTCTCTGCGATTGGGGCCGTGGTGGCGCTGGGGTTGGCGACCACCAGCGTGGTGAACGTAGTGGCGAGCAACTCCGAGAGCAGCAGGATTGAATCCTATGGTCAGCGGGTGGAGGTGGACGGCAGGAAGATCAACGTCCTGGTGACCGGCAGCGGCATCAAGGACGTCGTCCTGTTACCGGGCTTTGGAACGTCATCGCCTGTGCTGGACTTCGCACCTCTGGTCCGCGATCTTTCCAAGGACCATCGGGTGATTGTGGTGGAGCCCTTGGGCTACGGATTGAGTGATGGCACTGACCGGGACCGGACTACCGAAAACATCGTGCAGGAAGTTCATGGGGCCCTTCAGGCTCTCAACGTCAAACGCTACATCCTGATGGGACACTCCATCGCCGGTCTCTACGGCATCGACTACGCCAACCGTTACCCGGAGGAAGTCAGCGCCTTTGTCGGCATTGACACCTCCGTCCCGGGGCAACCAGGCATGGATACAGAGTTCCCTACAGGCATGATGTCTGTCGCGAAAAACCTTGGCCTGCTCCGGCTGATCACAGCTGTGACCAGCTCCGACGACAACCCCGTTTATACCGAATACGCGCGTGAGCAGATGCAGATGCTCACCAACCGGAATTCGATGTCTCCCACGTACCTGAACGAGATGGCCCACATTTCCTCGAACTTCAAGAACGCCCTGGGCACGGCATTCCCGAAAGATCTGCCGCTGCTGCTGTTTGTTGTTGCGGAGAACAAACAGACCCCGGAGTGGCTTGACCTGCATCGGGGCCAGGCTGCCAGCGTCACTGACGGGACGGTAGTGCCCCTACCGGGCGAACACTACCTCCACCACACGCACGCGGGGGAGATCGCGGATGGGGTTAGGAAGTGGGAGGTGGGGCGGCGGTAGCGTATGCCTTCCTGCCAGCAGCGGGGCGAGCGTACGCTGAGGCCATGGAGTCCGAAGTCAGGACCGTATCTCTGAACACCGGGATCAGTGTGCCTTGTTTCGTGCAAGGGAACCTGGAACAAGCAGCCGACGACGGCGGCGCCCCACTTCTGCTTCTGCACGCTTGGGGCGAGTCCTGGCGGAGTTTTGATCGCCTCATTGCTTCGCTTCCTGAATTTGTGATTCTCGCGCCTGATCTGCGAGGTCATGGTGCGGCCGACAAACCGGCAGACGGCTACTCGCTTTGTGAAGTTGTTGAGGACGTCGTTGCCGTGTTTAAGGCATTCGGAGCCAAACAGGCACATGTCCTGGGGTCATCCAGTGGTGGTTACGTCGCCCAGCAACTCGCTGTCTCTCATCCGGAGCTTGTTGCATCCTTGACGTTGGTAGGCGCGCCGCTGACTCTCCACGGAAGGCCGCCCTTTGCGGCCGAGGTGGAGCAACTGACGGATCCGATCCCAGAGAACTGGGTTCGTGAGTCTTTGGCCTGGTACAGAATGTTGCACACTGTGCCGGCCGCATACATCGAGGACCGGGTACAGGACGGTCTGGCCATGCCAGCCTCGGTTTGGAAGACTTCACTGCGGGGATTCTGCGAGGCCGTTCCTCCGACGGAGACCGGCGAGATTTCCGTCCCGACGCTGATGCTTTGGGGCGCCCACGATCACCTTGTGCCGAGACAGCATCAGGAAACCCTGGTTGGCCGTATTAAGGGCGCACGAGTGCATATCTACGAGGGGACCGGTCATCTGGTGCTTTGGGAGTGTCCGGCGAGAGTCGCCGAGGATTTGAGGAGCTTCCTCGGAGGGCTGTCCAAACGCCCGTAAGTTCGCCGATCGTCTCGACGTAGCGCGATACCGTGGTGCTGCCCCTACCCGGCGAGCACTACCTTCACCACACGCATGCGGGAGCGGCGCCCAAGCCCCTGTCTTACGCGTGAATCCCAGTCGCGGCCTTGGCCGCGACCTGCACGCTCTGCCATCCCCGTCTGGCAGCCGCCACGGTGGTGCCTCGGACAAAGATGCCCTTGTTGAGCAAAATGGCCACCAGTGTCGCATTGACTATGTCTTCGCGAATTTCGGTCAGCCAAGGGCCGCGGATAGTCGGCATTACTGGCACTCGTGCCATCACAGTGAGGTAATGCCCCCCGACGAAAGCAGCGACCAAACAGAAGGCACCCGTGACCACAAGTTTGACGAGATCGTTTTGGTTCGTGCTCACGACGTATGCCGGCGGAGCGATCAAGGCAATGATGAGTCCAATGCGCAACAGAAGGATCTTTTGTGCAAGGCCAGAAGCACGTCTGCGACCCGTTGTAGCTGCCAAGCGCTTATCGCGGATGCCTTGCGCTTTCAACCGCCATTGACGTTGAGTCCCCAGATGCACGTTCACAAGGGCACGTGCAGCAGCTAGCTCCTCTGGATACTCTTTCCTGAGCGCCGTTACCGAAGGATCTGGAACCTCCGACCAGGCGCTCTCCAACCGGCGGTCGATTGCAGCAGTCATATCATCCAAGCTCAAGCGCGCTGCGCCCTCGGCGGCTTCTTCGACTCGGATTGCTGCACCTGATAGGGAAAGCTCTCCAGAAGCTTCCTCCCGGTTCCCGTAGCGCGGCGATCCATCGGATAAATGGTAGTCGTTGCTCATAGATGTCCCTGGCTCGATCGCCAGGTTCCGAAAACTCGAAAGGTGACCATGGCGCGCGCGGCACCCTGCCGCCCAATACATTGTGAGCTACACGACCAATGTGTAGCGCGAATTGACGAATTCGTTACGGCCCCCCTGAGCGTGCCCTACGCGCTTGCCGCCACCGGGACTTCCGGCCATCCATCGCATCGTGCAGTTTGGACCCGCTATGCCGGCAACGTTGTGCTCTAAAAGAGCTACCCGGAGGAGGTGAGTGCATTTGTGGCATCGACACCTCCGTTCCCGGGCAACCGGGCACCGATACGCAGTTCCCCACGGGCCTGATGTCAGCGGCGAAGAACCTTGGCCTGCTCCGGGTGCTCACAGCTATCGGATTCGCGGACGACAACAATCCCGCCCACTCGGACTAGGCAAATGATCAAATGCAGATGCTCACCAACCGGAACTCGATGTCGCCCACGTACCCCAACGAGATTGGAGCATATAGGCTCCAACCTCTAGGGCGCCCTGGAACCAGCTTCCCGAAGAAGCTGCCGCTGCTGCTGTTCTCGGTTGGGGGCAACCGACCTATCTGGTTGGATACACCAAGCCGCGTAGACGGCGCGTGTAGGTTCTCAATGCTCGGGCAGCGTCCCACAAAGGCGCAGTACGAACGGTCCACTTTAGCGCCCCTATAAGTTCCTTGTCGTTGATGCCGTTTGCTTTCATTGCTTCAAGGTTTTGCTTAGCGAAAACGGCCGAACCGTGTTCAGCTCGAAATGATCGGAGGCGCTTAACGTCGATTTCGTCAGGAAGCGTACGGCACCTTCCCAGGGCATCCACAACACGGAGGTTCACCATCGTGCGGATGCACTTCTCGCACGTTCCACAATTGAAAGCACCACCCGGGTTCTTCCAACAGATGCGCAGATGGTCCATTGCTGCATCGTTGTCAGCTATTCTCGCGACCTTTTCCGGGCGCGTAGCGAACTCCCCATGATGCTCGAAAGTAACCACTGATGAACTCCAAAGCGCATCAAGATCCGGGTGTGACCCCCAAGGGAAAAGGTCGTCGACGTGGTAGCTAGCCGGGACAATCACCCGCTCAAGCACATCGCCCAGCAGGAGTCCTACGGTAGCCATTGCTGCGCCGTGGTAGTGGGTGCCCCAGTCGAGAATACCTTCCGACATTTGGCGGATATTAGTCCGCACTTCAATGAGTTCCTTGCCGAGCGACGCGGCCGCGGCTCGCGCTCCAGCCACCGCCTGCGACGCCAAGGCTTCATCCTCAACGTCAATATCAAAACCAGTTACGAATATGAGGTGTGTTATGTCGTCAGATTTCTCAATAGCAGAAAAAAAGGAGTCGGCTCCGCCGCTAAAGAAGCTCCCCACCCCTCTAGACCGTGTGCGGGTCTGCGAAGAAGCATGACCGCCGGCGTCGACGTTCACAAGAGACAGATCGTCGTACCATGAAGCAAGCATCTGCTGGACGCCCACCGCGTTAGTAAGGGCAACAGAGTCGTGGCACCCGTCAAGCCGGAGACCAGCACCGTATTTCATCGCCATCGGGAGAGCGGCAGGAAGCCACGCTCCGCCACTCACTTTGAGGGGAACGTTGGCCGAAACGTCGATTCGCACTGGGTCGTCCCCTAACCCGTGAATTAGGGCCGCCACAGACAACTCGTCGGTAGGCGACAGCGGCTCGACAGTGAGCGCGCGGATAGTACTAACAGTCACAATTTCCCCAAGGATCAGATTGGCATTTCCTATGCAAGTATAGGAGAAAGTACGCCGGTTATGGTTCTCGCAAAATGGCGTCCGAGACACTGACGGGAAGACCCCGGGCCTTCACCTGAAAAGGACAGGCGGCAGTGATTTGTCCTCGTCCGGAATGCCTATTCGCGTTTGGTGGCGGCTTTGATCTGCCAACCCGACCATATCTTCAGTGCGCCAGCGGACCACGATCGCTTTGAAGTCCGAGGCCGTCGCTGGCAACCGTGTGGGGTGCCCTACCCGCAAACGCGCGCACAGGATGTCCGTAATAATACGGACATCCTGTAAGTCCGACTCAGACTTTCCAGATTCGCCGCCGGACCGCATGTGCACAGTAGGGAGCTGCCCACATCACGTTTGGGCAAGAACGTGACGCGGACAGCCTGCGTCTTATACTAAGGCAACTTACAAAGACTCAAGTAATGGTCTGGATATAACCACCTATCATCTGCGAATTCTTTTGCTTTGTTCATCGCTAGGAGCAAAGGGGGCTTTCCGACGGCCGGGCTGGAGGCATGCTTGTGCTCCCCGGCCACTACAGCAATCTGCGAAGTGATGCTGCTGACTATGGATGCCCGGCAGTTCAGTCCATGGACGAAGAGGCGGTCAATGCAGGCATCAGCGCCGCCCAGATAATTGTAGATCGAAGTGAATATGCCGTTGGAAGACCACTTCGATATAGCGCCCGATCCTGAGTAGACACTTGGAAGTGGGTGGTAGGGATAGCCATTGCCGAGGAGGCCGCATCCAAATTGGCCTTCACCGAACGCTACGTCCTCAATCCGGCTGTTTCCATGTCCTGGAAAATGTCGAATCCGGACGCGCTGGGTAATCGCAGGTGACCAAGGTGCTGCGGACGCTCGCAATCTCTGAGGGCATGGGCCTAGGCGTCTACGGAGTAGATGGCAGGCAGGAGCTACAAAACCGCTGACGTGTCAGCTGCCTGACTCGTTATGACTCGCGCGTATCCGCTAGAAGAGTTGCTTCATTGTTGGCTAGACCCACCATCTCCCTTGGCTGAACCTAGACACATCCACCGCGCATGTTCATTTGAATATGAAGCGGTTAGCAGACGCACAATACAGCTTCCGATGACAGTTCCTAGCGTATTTGTGACAACATCCGTGAGGCTAGCAAAACGGGCAGCTATGAACAGAAGCTGTCCCAGTTCCATGCAAGTAGAGGTCATCAAGCCTAAGCTAGCCAGCTGCCACCATGCTTTGGCGGGCAGCGCCATGGCAATCAGAATTCCGAATGGAATGAACATTGCGACATTTGCGGAAGCCTCGATGAGGTGGTAATTAAACCAGCCGGGCACGCCATGACTATGGAGATATTTGAGCGCTGCCTCCAAGAATCCATGAAGTGGTTTGTCTACAGGCGTTGGCCAAAAGCCAACTATTGCCAGGACCGCGATGTAGACAGTGAGGACTCGTCGCCAAGGTAGAGGGTTCTTCAAGCACGCCTTCACTAAGTTCGAATCAAGGCCCAAGCGCTGACGCCTATCGATGCCGCCGCAAGAAGCCCTAGTAGGACATACTTCGGGAATCCTTGTGGTACTGAAGCCGGTCCCAGGATTGGGAAGCGAAGCTCGGTAAGCCACCTACGTCTTCTCCAATGTCGCCCCATAGTCCCTATGGATACCACAGTGAACTTGCTTGAGGAAACGAAACCGAAAAAAGAAGGGTGGTTTGCCAACAAGAAAATCTTGCCGACAAACCACCCTCAGTGGTTCAAACCTATCAGGCAGAAACCTCGGTGCTCTTCGCACGACGGCGAGCTACCACGACGGATGCCGTGCCGGCTGCCAGTGCGCCTGCGCCCACCAGGGACCACAGGATGAGGCTAGAGTCAGCGCCGGTGTTTGCCAGAGGCACTCCCCCCGTGTTTGCCAAGCCCGTACCAGTACCCGTAGTGCTGCCCGTATTGGAGAGAGCGGCGCCTCCGACAACTACCGTGACAGGGCCGACAGTGACGCCGGAGGTGTTCCCGGTGGCGGTGACGGCATAAGCGCCGGGCTCGTTGATTACGATCGAGGTCGAGAATGCACCGTTTCCATCTGCGACTGCAGACAATGTGGACGGGGCCAGTGGAATGCGTGCTGCCACCGAGAGGCTTCCAGCGGAAACACTACCGCCACTGGCGGCCGGCGTCCCCGTGGGTGTAACCGTGATGGTGATACCTTCGCCCGGTGTGAAGCCCGTGCCGCTGAAGACAAAAGCTTCACCCGGCGCCACGGAAGCGTCGGAGACGGCAACGCTGGTGTTCGGCGCTGGGTAGTTGGCGTTGCCTGCTACAGCCGGTACTGCGCCGAGAAGTGCAATGGAACCTGCGAGCGTGAGTGCTGCAAGAGATTTCCTCATGTGTGTCCCCCCTGAGACCTTTTGGTACGACGTGGTGTTTGGAGATTTCCGAGACCCTACGAGACCGTAAGTGAAATCTCATGTGCTGCCCACATAGAACTTACCATTTAATACCTGCAAGCAGCAAAGAAAATCCAAACCCGTTACAAAGGATTAACGTCGGCGTCTCACCTTATTCACAGGGGGAGGAGCTTGAGGTCTGCAGCACATCCTTGACGGCTTGGGTTGTTGGTGTGACAACCAGCTTCGGATCTGCATGTTGAACGATGTGACCGAAGTTGAAGTCCAATACAGTTCTCTCCCCTGGGGCGAGCTGGATGGTGGACGTGCCTACGGCGCGCTGGCTGTGTCGCTGCGCTGCGAAGGGTATTTTTCCCCCATCCTTGACAACTGTGTCAATATTCGACTGAACGGGGCCATACGCAACTATGTTTGTCTGAACAGAGCCGGGAGGGATGCCGAACTCTCCGTCACCCGTCACGTATCGAGGCAGACTTACGGCAGCGTCCGAGGGAGCTGTGTTTGTGCTGGTGACCCGGACACTGACTTCGCGGTAGCCATCTCGTGTGCAATCCTTCACGATTTGCACGCTGCGTTTGATCCAGTAATCCATCTTGGCGCCCGTGCCATCGTTGAAGTACACACCGAACTGCGCAGGTGATATAGCAGTGCCTGAGATCATTCCGCCGATGGGGTAGGTGCCAATGACTGACTGCTCGGCAGAAGAACCGGACCACAGGAGGATGCGACGCTCCTCGACGCCTCGGGAGAGTGCTGCTATGAGTTTTTTGGAATCTGTATTTCCTGACGCCACTGCGCCGAATATTTCTTTCGCGGCCCCGGCGAAGTAAATGTCCTGAAGTTTAGGTTCGGTGATTTTTGCGTACGTATCTGACAGCAGAGTCTGGACGACGTTTTTTTCCGTTAACTGGGCGGGCAATTTGCTGCCGATCTGCTGGATCGTGGGGTCTTTGATCTCTACAGGGCCAGTTGCTTCCAGTATGAAGCTCAGTGCGACTGCATCGACCGAGATGACGCCGTCCAGCCTTTCACCCTTGGATTTCTCCCACATCGCATTGGCCGTTTTGGCCGTCGTTGCGAAATCTGGAGTCAGGTTGACGTCCTGCATGAACTTGCCTACGCGTGCCGTGTAGATCGACTTTTGCTCAGCATCCATTGGCATAGGGGGCATGAACGCCCCGAGGGAAGTTGCGCTCGTCTGCGACTCAAGTGTGAGATTACCCTTGTCCACGCTCAGAACGGCCAAGGCGCCGGGGATGCCCCCTGTGGCCCGAGACTCTGCATTGTTTTGCATGAGCAGCAGATAACGTCGCGGGGTATCCACGCCCAACATTGATGGAGCAAGAGTGGCCGCATCGGCGGCGGTCTCAAGATCACCGTTTAGATCCGACAGTTTGCCGATGGCTTCTCTCAAGGGGCCCGAGACCTGCGGCAGTAACTGCCCGGAATCAATTGCTTGCAGACGCCGAGACGATTCCTTAACGGCGTGGGATGCGGCTTTGACGCTAGGTGCTGCGGCTTGAATGGACGCCAGATTCATGGTGCCCGGGCCAGGAGAGAGCGTCTCCCAGTTTAGGGATTGGAAAGCATTAACTAGAGGAGTTGCTCCGAGTCGAGCAACGTCGTCCGCAGATGTTGCCATCTCACTGCCGGCCTGCAAGTTAGGACCCATCCAAGGAACTAGAGACGCTGCCTTCCACAGTGGGTCATTCACGGCGTCTCGTGCAAGGCCAGTATGTCGGGTGAGTCTACCCACGGTGTCTGCTGCACCGTCGGCATCATTGGCAGCAATTTGATGTTTGAGGTCGGGCAACAAGGACATGGCGGACTGTAGCTCTGTCTTGACTGTCGCAGCTTTGAATGCGACCCAGGTGACCGCGCCTATCAGGATTACAGCTAGCCCAGCTGTACAGAGTAGCCAAGCCACCCGTCGGCGACGGCGGGAACCGCGGGAACTGTTGGGACGGTCAGGTCGCCTGCTTTGCGTCACGGACGAGTTCGAGTTTTTCTTGACCATTTGGTGTTGCCGTCCTAGTCCCTCTTTGCAGCCCGTAGTTTGGCGGCGTTCAATTCGTTCATGTCTATCCTTGCTGCAGGTCCAGCTGAAGGCACTCTACTTGAACCGTGTGCGTGAACCATCGAAAAGCATGGGACGGGGCCAACATTTGACTGCTGAATACGCACAGGCTTCCGACATGCGGGTTCGATATCAGAGGCGTGGCCGTCACACACTCGCTAAACTGCTCCGCTGCTTGTAAACACAGCCTTGAAGGTTTTGAAGAGAATTATGACGTCACCCATCAACGACCAGTTTTCGACGTAATAGAGATCGAGCCGGATGCTTTCTTCCCAAGTCAAATTTGAGCGTCCGCTTACTTGCCAGAGCCCGCTCATGCCTGGGCTTACGTACAAGCGCCTGTGCGCCGCGTCGTCGTACAGGGCGACTTCTCCATGCCGCTGGGGGCGTGGGCCGACCAAGCTCATGCTTCCCCCGAGAACGTTAAACAGTTGTGGCAACTCGTCGAGAGAGTACTTACGCAAGCTTCGGCCAATACTGGTGATACGTGGATCATTCTCCACCTTGAAAAGGGGCTTGCCCGCGGTGCCCTGGGCTTCCAAGAGAGTATGCAGCTCCGCATCAGCGTTAACCTTCATCGAGCGGAACTTGTACATATCAAATGTAGTCCCCCGAAGACCGATGCGTTCCTGCCGGTAGAGGATAGGGCCTGGTCCGCTGAGTCGTACCAAGAGGGCAATAATCATGAGCAGGGGAGAGAGCGCCAGAATGAGAAGTCCCGCAATCATGATGTCGAAAGATCGCTTTGCTACACGCTTCCCCCCTGTGAGTTTGGGGGTTGAAACGTGTATGAGGGGGAGCCCGGCGACGGGCTGAGTGTGAATACGCGGGCCAGCGACATCGGTTAGCGCTGGTGCCAAAATCATCCCGATGTCCCGAGCGGAGAGTTCCCACCCCAAGCGGCGTAGGTCCTGGGGGTGAATGTTAACTCCGGCTGAGATCGCCACGGCATCGACTTCGGTGTCAAGAATGGAGGTCAAAATGGAATCGAAGTCACTGCCGACACCAGCCAGAGGAACACTAAAAGGGCCCGAGTTCGCCCTGTCGTGGGGCGCCCCCGGAACATGTGCGGCCACCGGCAGATAACCGGCTTGGGGAGCGCGGAGCAGGGACTGAACCAGATGCTGGGCAGACGACGGACCCCCAATTATTAGCACGCGAGACATGCTTTGTCCGCGTTGCCTGTCTAGGCTGAGGTGCTGCCGAACTAGCCATCTTGCGGCCAAGAGAATCAATGCTCCCGCTGGGAACGCCAAACCAACATATCCTCGAGCAGTATCGATCTTGAGTGCATAGGAGAAGACAGCAACGAAGCCGAACAGCCAAGCCGAGGCCGCAATTACACGTTTGTACTCCTCGCTGCCAGAGCCAAGAATTTTCGCCTCTCGGCTTCCCCAGACCTCCAGCATTAGCCACCAGGCCACTGCGAGTACTGCGGAGAGAACTATATAGTCTGCGTCGCGGATGTCTTGAGTGCTGATGTCACTGAAACCGAAGCGTACGCCAAAGGCTCCAATGACAGCCCATGCGATCACCGCTGCGTCCACAAACCTGAGGCGCCTCGCGTACTTTCCACGCCACTGCGGCAGTCGCACCGCCGTATGTTCGACTGACGAAGTTCCAGATCTGGACACGCTTCCCCCCATTCAGTTGCAGATTTCTAGTGTCGGATCTGTCCGACGTTTTTTCTGTACCAGGCCACGGTCGAGCGTATCCCCGAGCGTAGATCAATGGAGGCATTCCAACCCGAACCTGAGAGTTTAGAAACATCCAACAGCTTTCTAGGTGTGCCGTCAGGCTTCGAAGTATCCCATTGGATGTCCCCTCGGTAACCCACAGCATCAGCCACTATCTCGGCGAGCTCCTGAATCGTGACGTCCTCGCCAGTGCCGACGTTCACCTGCTCAGGGCCATCGTAATTCTCCAAGAGGTGCAAACAAGCTGCCGCCATGTCATCGACATGAAGGAATTCCCGACGCGGAGTCCCGGACCCCCAGTTAGTTACCGTGGCCGCACCCGAGACTGCTGCCTCATCGTAGCGGCGTATTAGAGCCGGGAGTACGTGTGAACCTGTAGGCGAGAAGTTGTCACCGGGCCCGTAAAGATTTGTCGGCATGGCCGAAATCCAGGACAAGCCATATTGGCGCCTCATAGCCTGTACGTGCATTATCCCTGCGATCTTGGCTATTGCATACGCGTCGTTTGTTGGTTCGAGGTGACCTGTAAGCAAGGAGTCTTCGCGAATGGGCTGATCTGCAAACTTTGGATAGATGCAGGAGGAACCGAGGAATAGCAAACGCTCGGTCCCATACTCGAGCGCGGCATCCAAGACATTGACCTGAATCCGCAGATTATCGCTTAAGAAGTCCACGGGGTACGAATTATTCGCCAAGATCCCACCCACTTTTGCCGCTGCAAGAACCACATAACGTGGTTTTGTCTTGGCAAAATAAGCGAATACATCTTCCCGGTTCTTAAGGTCCAGCTCAGACGACGTTTGACCAACCAATCGGCTGAAGCCCTCGGATTGAAGTTTGCGCCAGATTGCTGACCCCACGAGGCCTCTATGCCCAGCTACGTAGAACTGCGCGTCGCGGTCTAGCGGTCGTGGTTGGAAGCCAGTGGAAGTCGTCACTAGTTTTTCCAGCTTTCCAAGTCAACGGCATCGATCCAGTGGTTACCAGCGTGCTTCAGCGCTTCGATGTCCGCGTCAACCATTATGCGAGCGAGCTCGGGCGTAGCGACGGTGGCCTTCCAACCCAACTTCTCGTGGGCCTTAGAAGCATCCCCAACGAGAGCGTCTACCTCCGTCGGACGAAGGTAGCGCTCATCGAATCGAACGTGCTGTTCCCAGTCCAAGCCAGCGTGATCGAAAGCAATCTGAAGGAAGTCGCGGACAGTGTAATCACCGCCCGTGGCAAGAACAAAGTCGTCAGGTTCGTCCACCTGGAGCATCCGCCACATACCCTCTACGTATTCCGCAGCGTAGCCCCAGTCCCGAACTGCGTCGAGATTGCCCATGTAGAGGAGGTCCTGTTTCCCTGCTTTTATCGCCGCCACCGCTCTGGTTATCTTACGTGTGACGAATGTTTCACCACGCCGCGGTGACTCGTGGTTGAAGAGAATGCCATTGACCGCAAACATGCCGTAAGCCTCGCGGTAGTTTTTGGTAACCCAGTAGCTGTATACCTTTGCTGCGCCATACGGCGATCGCGGGTAGAAGGGTGTTTCCTCGTTCTGCGGGGGAGGGGTGGCGCCGAACATCTCCGAGGACGAGGCTTGATAGAACTTCGTGTCTATTCCAGACATTCGAACCGCTTCAAGAAGACGGATGGAACCAACACCAGTCGTGTTTCCTGTGTGTTCTGGCTCGTCGAAGGATACCCGAACGTGCGACTGAGCGGCCAAGTTATAGACTTCGTCGGGCTTGATCTCGGCGAGCAGGGTGACCAGTCGTGCGCCATCGCTCAAGTCGCCGTAATGTAGAAAGAGCTTGGCTTCAGCGTCATGAGGATCGACATAGAGGTGATCGATTCGAGCGGTATTGAACGTTGAAGCCCGGCGAATTAGCCCGTGGACCTCATAGCCCTTCTTGAGCAGAAGTTCAGCCAAGTAGGAACCATCTTGTCCCGTGATACCTGTAATTAGCGCGCGCTTAACCATGCATGCCCCCGTTTTAAGATTTTAGTGATGTGTGGCAGACCTATTGGCTTCGAGCCGAGACGATGGTCGACAGGAACTCATCATAGTGGGCGATCGCTGTGTCTTCAGACAATGTGACACTTCTGAACCTCAGACCGTTAGCAGCTAGACGGCGGGTCATGTCAGGATCCCGGCTCAGGTTCTCAATCGTCTCAACCAGGAGCAAAGGATTAGCTGCGTCAACGCGAACGCCGCCGCCGGACGCGGAAATCTCAGCTGCGGTGACACTCTCGCGATCGGTAGCTGCCACGACAGGAACCCCAGCATTAAAGTAGGATGTCAGTTTACTTGGGACGGCCATATCCTTGACATCCGGAAGTTCGTTGACGAGCAGAAAATCTGCCGCAGAGAGTGCGACCTGGAAGTCTTCGTCCGGGAGCGGATCAACAAAATCTATCTTGGTCAGCCCGGCTGCCAATTCTTCAAGCCTCCGCCTCTGGTTTCCGTCACCCATCAATACGAATCGAAGTGGGCTATTGCGCTCTTCGGCAATACGGGCAGCATTTACAACGTTTTCAAGGCCCTGCTTCATGCCCATGTTTCCCGCGTGAAGGACAACGACCTCGTCTGGCTGCCATTGAAATCTGTCCCGCATCTCCCTTTGCCCACCCGTGGGCGCGGCGGGCAGGTGCGTCCAATTGCGGATGACTCGGACACGATCGGGTGCAACCGACAATGAGTCCACCATGAAGTGGCGGAATCGATCATGAATCGCTGCAACACCATCTGCAGCCCTTAGAACTTTCGACTCGACGCGCCTCATGCCGGCGCCCATGAGACTACCGCCGGACTTCGTTTCCACGATGCCCTGGCTGTAGATGTCCTGAACCCAAAGAGCGACCGCCGGTCGACGGTGACTGAGCCTGGCCCTTGCAATAGCCATGCCACTTGAAAAAAGAGCAGGACTTACCGCAAGCACTACGTCAGGCCTCCCCCATCGTGAAAACAGAAGCCGAAGCCCGAAGCTCAATTCCATATGGATCCGATGAAGAAGTGAGGGCTTCCGAGGGATGTAATGACGGAGTCGCTTTACAACTACACCATTCATTACGGAAGTTGACTTCCAGCCTGTAAATTCTGGGTTTCGCTTCCATTCGGGGTAGTGCGGGTAGCCGGTGAGGACCGTAACCTGGTGTCCTGCGGAAGCGAGTCCCTCTGCCAAGCTTGTAGTGTAGGGTGCGTTGCCCGTTGGCTCCGGTGCGTAGTGGAGACCAAGTATCGTGATGCGAAGTGATGAGTGATTCACAGGGCCAATGCTAGCCTGCGAAACAAGGGGGATCTGAATGGGCTTCAACAAACCAGGCAAGGTGATAGGCGATTCAGGTCACCAGCCGGCGCCTACTAAAATATCTACAATGAACCCACTGAACTGCCTGCAGGACGAAGCTCGCAGCGTACTAACATCCATTCTGCCCGCGGGCACTCGCGTCGCTCTCCTGGATTTTCCAAGGCACCAGAACGCGGGTGATTCGTTCATTTGGCTTGGTGCGTTGGCCTACTTTAAACAGCTTGGTGTGAGAGTTGACTATGTGGCGGATGTCTTCTGCTTTGATCCCTCCGACCTTAGAAAGCGGCTCCCAAAAGGACCGATTCTAATAACTGGGGGTGGAAACTTTGGTGATCGTTGGACTGAGCACCAAGCCTTTCGAGAGCTTGTCGTCAGTGAGTTTCCTGACCGTCAGATTATTCAGCTACCCCAAAGTCTTGATTTCGAGTCAAAACGAGGGCTTGAGCGTGCCCAAAGGGTTCTGAATGCTCACGAAAACCTGACGTTGATGTTCCGTCAGACCGCTGACATGGAGCGCGCAGCCAAATGGTTTCCCAACTCGCGTCATGTTTATTGCCCAGACCTTGCACTCGGGCTTGGTCAAATTGATCGCCCACGACAGGCGAGCTGTGACGTGTTGTTATTGTTGCGAAATGACTCGGAGTCGATAACTCGACGCAACCTTGATTCATTTGCCCAGGTTGTGCATGAAGTAACCGACTGGAGATTGAGTGGAATCAGCCAGCTACTGTGGTTAGCTTACCGGCTCCCAGAGAATGTTGCGAGGGTCCTGAGTCCTTTCCGTTACCCCCTGCAGAGCGTTATTGCGTGGACATATCTGCGGGCGGCGAGGCTGAACCTTGAGGCTAGCGCTAATACGCTTTCTCAGGGTCGTGTGGTAGTTACAGACCGACTCCACGGTATGTTCCTCGGCGCCCTTCTGGGTATCCCAACTATTGCCATGGATAATGCCAACGGTAAAGTTTCTGCAATTTTTAGTGACTATATGGGTAACTTCGAAAATATTCATATGGTTGGTTCGTTGGATGAAGCCGCCGAAAAGGCCGTCGAGATACTAATTTCCGAACAGCGATATTTGCTTCCGTGATCGGAGGGCGCGTGGCTGAAGAGGCTTTACTTACGACGCCGCAGCTACGACCGAGACGCCGCCGGCGAATGCGGCGTGGGCCGTTGGTCGTATTGGGTTATGGCCTAAATGTTGCAGCGACGGGCATAAGCACTATCATTGCGATTCCGCTGATGGTCTCGATTGGAGGTGTTTCTTCTTGGGCTGCTGCGGCCGTGGGACAGTCGATTGGCATTATCGTGACGATTGTTGTTGGCTACGGCTGGGCCCTCTCGGGACCTGCGATAGTAGCGAGAGCCTTTCCCGGCGACTATTCTACTGTGCTGACTGAGTCTAGAAGAACGAGACTCTTTCTCCTATTGCCGACTCTCGCCATAGCAGGACTGTTTTGTTACTTCCTAGTCCCTAACGGTGCTAATAGATTTGCTCTTTTGGGTATCGTCTCAACAGGGCTACTAGGCCTCAGATTGAATTGGTTCTTGATTGGTAAGAGCAAGCCCTTTGTTATGCTCATTGCCGAGGCGATACCCCGCTTGCTGGGAATAGCTCTCGGTCTCTATCTGATGTTCGTCTTCCGAGACATGTCTTTTGCTCTCTTGGGACAGATCGCGGGGATCCTTGCAGGTGTCCTCGTGTGTTCGCTATGGATTCGCCGCTATATTCGCCCCTACTCTGACCTCCCGCATCGGCCTGTAAACAGACTTCGGGAAAACTTACTCGAGCATCGGTTCGGCATGGCCGCGGCCATTGTTTCCGCAATATACAGTAGCGGTCCGCTTCTGATGTTGGGTTACACCTCGCCTTCCTCGGTCGGCCCCTATGCCGTTATGGATCGACTTTCTAAGCAGATGTTCACCGCAGCATCCCCCCTTGTAGATGCCCTAAGGGGTTGGGTGCCGCACCGTGACGGCGTTGTCAGACGCAGTCGAGCTCGTGCCGCTCTGCTTGGCTCCCTGCTTGCTTCCGCCGCAGCCGGGGGGGTCCTTGCTCTGTGGGGTTCGTCGCTCGTCAACATGCTGAGTGCAGGACAGGTACATCCAGATGGGTGGGCCGCCCTTCTGTTCGGACTAACGTTCGCCCTGTCGATATTTTCCATGGTTTTAGGACAAGTCGTCCTGGTCTCACTGGATATGACAAGACAGCTTTTTCACAATGGACTCATTGGTTCAGTAATTGGACTGCTCCTTGTTGTACCTATGAGCCTCATTCTCGGGATGCACGGTGTGTTCGCTGCCCTCTGCTGCGGCCACATAGTCGTAATTTCTTGCAATACGATCGCCTTCAAGAGATCTTCACGGGAGTCAATAAGATGAAAATAGGACGAAGCAGGTCGAGGACGATGTCTAATTCCATGGCCTTGACGGGACAGCCAGGTAGCAAAGATGCTGACAGGCATGAGCCTACTACGAAGGTAATTCCTCTTTCCGAGGCTCCAGGGGAGCGGGAGGCATGGAACAGGTCTTCTTCAGTAATGTACCTGTGGGCGGTGGCGGAACGCCTATTCGTCACAAATTCGTGGCAGCCTAGCTCAAAGTTGCGTAACGCAATCCTTCGTCTTTTTGGTGCTGACATTGGGGAGGGAGTTATCTTTCGACCTCGCACCAGAGTTGCGTTTCCATGGAAGCTGGTCATTGGAGCGAACTCGTGGATAGGTGAAGGTGTGTGGATTCATAACCAGAATCACCTGACCATTGGCGCAAATGCGGTTATTTCTCAGGACACATTCCTTACCACTGGAAGTCATGCGCTTAGGAGAGACATGGCACTCATAACGAGCCCTATTGTCATCGAAGATGGGGTTTGGGTGACTTCGCGTTGTGTTGTGCTGGGGGGAACTCGCATCGGTACTTCAGCCGTAATAGGTCCAAATTCTGTGGTGAAAGGTGAAATCCCGCCTAACACAATTTGGTCCGGGAATCCACTAGCAGAGCACGGGACCCGGTTTCCGGTGACCCTGAAGGAAATGGGACTGTCTTGAGAATCCTACACGTAGTAACTTTGCTGACACCTGACAACGCCTATGGTGGCCCCCTCAGAGTAGCTGTAAATCAGGTCCGTGAGCTGCGAGCTCAGGGTCACGAAGTCGACCTGGTGGCCGGCGTGTCTGGATTCCACCGAATTCCGGAGACCGTCGATGGGGTGGAGATTCGCCTCTTTCCGGTCGCAAATTTGGTGCCAGGCACGGGCTTCGCCGGACTCCTTTCTTGGAGGATGCTTCGCTACCTGGTCCGCAACATGAGGACCTATGATGTCGTTCACGTTCATCTGGCGCGTGACCTTGTGACTCTCCCAGCCGCAGCCCTCGCTTTACTTTGGCGGAGAGCCTACGTTTTGCAGACTCACGGAATGATAGATGCTTCAGATCGTCGGTTGGCGAAGGTTCTGGACTTTTTTATCACCAGAGCCGTTGTGGGCCGAGCAAAGGCGGTCCTGTATCTTACCGAGCTAGAAAAGGACTCATTAGCATCGCTATTCGGTTTGTCGTCGGCTATGTTAACCCCGCTTCCAAACGGCGTCCCTCTAACTCAGTGTCGCGGCACAAAATCTGAGGTCCTAGACGTTTTGTATCTGGCGCGGCTTCAAGCGCGTAAGAGGCCCATGGAGTTTCTCAAAGCAGCTAAAGAGATTGGTCCGGGCATTTCGGAAACTACCGCGCGGTTCTCGTTGGTAGGGCCAGATGAAGGCGAAGGCACTAGCGTCAAAGCTTTCATCGCAACCTTGCCGGATTCTCCGCCAGTGGTACTTGAAGGGCCTCTAGGTCCTGACGAGACACTTGCTCGCATGGAATCGGCCGCTATCTACGTCCTTCCGTCAGTGGACGAGCCGTTTCCAATGTCAGTCCTCGAAGCAATGTCGGTTGGCCTTCCTGTGGTCATAACTAAATCGAATGGACTGGCACCCTTTGTTGAACGTCATGCGGCCGGCATCGTCATTGATGTGAACGAGGGTGCGCTTGCGGCACCGCTTAGGATGTTGATGCAAGACGCCGAAATGCGCGAGCGTATGGGGGAGAATGCCCGTCGTGCAGCGTCTGAGCACTTCTCGATTGCAGCTGTTGCCAAACAACTTCATTTGGTTTATATGAATATCGCTAAATCTTCAAGCGGAACGCGTCGTTTTATGATTGGTGCTGAGTCGTGACTGTTCGCTTTGCGGTTCTGGCACACGATGACGCTGAAATGCTACGACGGCTTTGCTTGAAACTTCAACCATTTTCTGTTTGGGTCCATTTGGACAAATCGGTCCCCATGGGTAGATATCTTGCGTCCGCCAACGGGCCGATGCCAAGTAACGTGGTGTTCGTTTCGCGGAGGTACAGCGTCAATTGGGGCGGTTTCTCGGTCGTGCAGGCGATGAAATCATGTGCCAGTGCCGCCATTCAGCATGCGGAGCCTGTTGATTACGTTGTGTTTCTCAGCGGACGCTGCTATCCGATACGTCCAGTTATTGAATTGGAGGAGCTCCTTTCCAAGAGCGCTGGGCAGCAGTTCGTGCGGGTGTACAGGCTCGATTCGCAAACTTCGTCATGGCACGTGGATCGCTACGCTCGTCGGCATTGGTTTGACCTGCCCTTCCCGCGAAGGACGCGAAAAATCGTAAAGCGCCTCACTCGGTATACGATGAAAAAACTCACGATCTGGCCGCCGCCGCGGCGGACGAACTTGAAAGTGGTTGCTGGCTCTCAGTGGATGGCGTTGACCGCTGACTGTGTACGCGACGCCCTATCCGCCCTGGAGACAAGGGAGTACGCCGTATTCCGCAATGCATTCGCTCCGGATGAAATGGCAATTCAGACATTTGTTTACAACTCGAAGTGGGCATCTAGTGTTAGTTCAGGTGGACCTGAAACACTTCCTGGCGAGGACATATCTAGTCTTCCGAACTTCCACTACTTGAGACCCGCTCTGGAAGGCCTAGCCACGGAAGATGATTTCTACGCAGCCAAGTTGAGCGGTGCTTTTTTCCTACGTAAACTTGATTCAAGTTCCTCTGTGCTAGAAGTTATTGATGCATCTTTGAGGTCGTCAACAGTCGACTAAAGCCGCGGTTCTTCCTCAATATAACCCTTTGTGTAGCTGGGTTCCGACATGCGTAAAGGGCCTGGAGAGCGCCGGTCGAATATATTCTGCTCTTGAGCGCATCCGCGGCTAGACTCCATTGCTCGTCGACTGATCCGTCGGTTTCGAAGATGGATGCAGCACTGGTGCGATCACTTCTATCGCCGTTGGTTATCGTCCGAGTCCACGCTCCGTCTACTCAACAGAGACGGAGCGTCGAGGCGCGAAGGGCCGTTCTGTCTTCGCAGGTCTGCAGGAGCGCGAGCGTCAGGGTCACCAAAAGTGGTTTGCAGCTGGGGACTCGGAACGTGACCGGCTGGAGAGCGCGGCTGCGAGACATGAACTCTCAGGCGCCCGTGACAGCCGGTATGATGACTATGACAAGTTTGGAAATACCGCCATTCGGGCGTCTAGTTCGCAAGCCGGCCTAGGATTGACGCAGGGGGATTTACGTTGGATTTACGCGACTACGGCCGGGTACTTCGTCGAAACTGGCTGGTTATCGTCGCCCTGACGATGGTTGGTTTGTTGGTAGGTGGCGCATCGGCACTATTGGCTCAGCCTACGTATACTGCGGAAGCCAAGTTGTTTGTGGCTATTCAAGGCTCGGGAAGCGTTTCGGAGCTTCAGCAGGGAAACACGTTTAGTCAGGCGCGAGTTCAGTCATACGTAAAGACCGTGACCAGTCCCATCGTCCTTCAGCCCGCCATCGATTCGTTGGGGCTTGATGAGAACGTCGATGATTTATCGCGTCGCGTCAAAGCCAGTACGGAGCTGAATACGGTCATCATTAACGTGTCCGCGAGTGACAGGTCGCCCGTTCAAGCGGCGGCTATTGCACAGGCGATTGCAAACAGTTTGGTTCAAGCCGTAGATACCTTGGAGCGGCCCAAGGCCGGAGGCACGTCTCCGGTGAGCCTGTCAATCATTACTCCAGCACAGGCGCCCACCGCACCTTCCGCTCCCAACACCAGGGTAAACATAATTCTGGGCCTAGTGATTGGCCTCGCACTCGGAATAGGGGCAGCTGTGCTCCGAGGCAAGCTCGACAGTCGAATTCGTGGTGAGGCGGATCTCCGTCGAGTGACGGACTCGCCTCTCCTCGGGGGCATTGCATTCGACGCGGATGCTACCCGGAAGCCTCTACTTACCCAAACCCCCGCGCAAAGTCCGCGGGCTGAGTCTTTCCGCCAGCTCAGAACAAATCTGCAGTTCGCCAATGTTGCGGGCCACGCCAAGACAGTTCTGATCTCATCTTCCCTTCCGTCCGAGGGCAAAAGCACGACTGCAACGAACCTCGCTATCGCACTGGCGCAGGCTGGACAAGCCGTGTGCCTCATTGACGCTGACCTAAGGCGCCCAATGGTCAGCGAATATCTAGGGTTGGATCGAAATGCTGGGCTTACGACCTGTCTAGTGGGCCAGACCGACGTTAACGACGTCCTGCAACCTTGGGGTGAAGAGAACCTCTTTGTCCTCACATCCGGCCAGATACCTCCGAATCCAAGCGAACTTTTAGGTTCGGATGAGATGAAGACGCTGATTCTCCGCCTTGAAAGCGCTTTTGACACCGTTGTAATTGACGCGCCTCCTCTGCTGCCTGTAACCGATGCTGCGGTCCTGTCGCAACACGTTGGGGGAGTGGTGATGGTCGTTGCGGCACAACAAACGAGGTCGCAAGATCTCCAGAAATCGCTAAACGCTTTGGAGCTTGTTCAGGCGAACCTTCTCGGTGTCATTCTGAACCGCTTGCCGGTAAAGGGGCCGGACGCGTACGCCTATAGCTACTACAACAACGCTGAATCGCAGTCGGCTCCTCCCCGTGAAGAGAGTGCTGCACGCCAGAATAGTTCATCTGGAAACACGCCCGCTGAGAACGCGTATCGGCCCGCGCGAGTGCTGCCGCGGTCAAGGTAACTTCGCGGAGGTGGCGGTACGGGCGGGCCTCATGGCCAGAGTGCGCATTGGATGCGCGGGAATGCCATCGCCGAGGCTTCTAAACTGAATCGCAAGCCACAATCCCAAGATTAGCCTTGTTGCTAGAACTTTCCGAGGAGTTACATGCGCGCCGATAATAAGCCAAGCATCGGTGAGCCTGTCCTTTTCACCTACGGCCTGCTAGGTCTGTGCCTAATGTCGCCGGTCCTCCTATTTGCCCTGACTATTTCAAATACGAACCAAGCGGATGGCTTCGGCTTTATATTGATAATGGTGCTGGCGGGCGTCAGGATATCTTGGATACTGAGTTCATCATATCGGCACTTGTATGAAATGATTTTTTGGTTATTTACCTACGTTTTTATGGGTGTCGCACCCTTTGTGCAGTCCAGGGCAGATTTTTGGCCCGGAACAACGCCAGGAATAAATCTTTCGTTCTTGGAGCCTGCGATAACTGCGACCATTATTGGTTGCCTGTTTGTTATCGCTGGTAGTTGGTTGGCGGGAAAGCGAGCTATCTCCTATCTTCCCAGCAGTATTTCAATTTCACCGCTACGATCGAACATCCTCGCCGGCGTCGCATTATTGTTTTCGATGTTCTATGTCAGCCGCATGGGGCTTTCCACTTTCCTGGAGAGCCGAGTTGCCTTTGCGCGCGTGCGCGCGGGTGTTTGGCCGGAAGAGACGGTGAATGCGATCGTGCTTGCCGCTTCGAGTATGACGTTGTTGGTGGCCTTTCTGGCTCAGATGCAACTCCGCGCGGCTCGGCAATCCCAAGGCCTGCCCGGGCCGCGACTCCTGCCTTTCGTGTTGCTCGTCACTCTGCTATATACGGTCAATCCGCTTAGTAGCCCAAGGTATGTTTTCGGTACAGTGGCCCTGGCCGTCTTGGCTTCCCTTGGAGTATTTGCGACCGTTGGCCGTTTTCGATTAGTGACTGCTTCAGCCCTTTTTGGGCTGGTGGTTCTTTTTCCTGCCATGGATGCATTTCGATACTCGACCACTGGGGAAGTGCAGACTGAGGATCCTCTAAAGTCCATGACCAGTGGCGACTTCGATGCTTTCGCTCAGCTCATTAATACGTTTGAATACGTGCAGAGCGAGGGCATTACCTGGGGAAGGCAGCTGCTGGGGGTTGTCCTTTTTTGGGTTCCTCGATCTTTGTGGCAAGACAAGCCGATCGATACCGGGACGCTGCTAGCAAACTACAAGGGTTATCACTTTGATAATCTTTCGGCTCCCATCTGGGCTGAGCTCTTCATCAATGGAGGGTGGATCTTGCTGGTTTTCGTCATGTTCTTCTTGGGTTATGTGTTCAGAGTTTTAGATCGGAAAGCGGAGAGTATCCTTTCGGTATCTTCTGCACCACCCCTCCTTGGCTGTATTATCCCGTTTTACCTCCTGATTATTCTTCGGGGCTCACTGCTCGCGGCCATGGCTTATTTCGCCGTGATTATGGTCTGCGCTCTATTCGTGATGGAGCGCCGGGTCAAGAGTTCCGGCCCTACACATAGCCTAGGATCGGCGCATATGCGCTAGGTGCGGATGCTCGTATGATGTCGTCATGGCGTGGTGGTTCTGCTAGGGAAACATGCTAGGACTGCACTTTGACTTTCGTCGAATCTAACCTTGAGTTTCTCGGGTGCGCATCGTATGGAAATGGAGCAGGTCTCGTTGCCCGGTCATGTCTGTGCCCATTGTCTGCGGCATCGGCTCAGGCTGGGACGTTGAGTGTTTCTGCGGATCTAGGTAGCCAAGGATCTAAAAATGAATCGGGCTTTCAATCCACCCGCTCCATCCCGAACTCTTCCACGCGGCTGCCCACACCCAGCAGCTCAGCAATCGCAGCAATCGTCCGCTCCGAGGCCAACCCATCCCCATACGGATTAACTGCATTCGCCATGGCCTCGAAGTGCGACTCATCGTTCAGCAGTCGGCTCACCTCGGCCACGATCCGTTCTTCGTCCGTGCCGATCAACGCAACAGTCCCGGCTTCAACGGCCTCGGGGCGCTCTGTGTTGTCGCGCATCACCAGTACAGGCTTGCCGAGGCTCGGTGCTTCCTCCTGGACTCCGCCTGAGTCGGTCAGGACAACGTGGGCCAGGGAGAGCATGCGGGTAAACTCGCCGTAGGCCAAGGGCTCGGTAACCAGAACGTTCGGCTTCCCTTCCAATGCAGGTAACACAGCCTCGCGGACCACGGGGTTCTTGTGGGCCGGCAGAACGATCGTCAGCTCGGGCTCGGCGTCGGCAATGCGGGCCAGCGCCCGGCTAACTCCGCGCATGGCATCCCCCTGGTTCTCGCGTCGGTGCGTCGTCACCAACAACATGCGGCGGCCACTCACAGCAAGCGACTCCAACGCAGGGTCAGAGAACGGCACTTGCTTGTCCACGGTGGTCAGCAATGCGTCGATCACTGAATTTCCGGTGACCACGATGTCTGCAGCAGCAACACCCTCGGCCAGCAGGTTGGCCCGACTGGTAGTGGTGGGAGCCAGGTGTAGGGAAGCGATCTGGCTGGTGATCTTCCGGTTGGCTTCTTCCGGGAAAGGGGAGAGCAGGTTCCCGCTGCGGAGGCCGGCCTCCACGTGGACCACGGGAATGCCGTGATAGAAAGCGGCGATGGCGCCGGCGGTGGAGGTAGTGGTGTCACCCTGGACGATCACCGCATCCGGCTTTCCAGCAGCAAACAGGGAGTCGAGCCCACTCATGGTGCGGGTCATGATGTCCGTCAGGGATTGGCCCGGCTGAAGAATGTTGAGGTCGTGGTCCGGGGTGATCCCAAAAAGCTCGTTGACCTGATCCAGCATTTCCCGGTGCTGACCCGTGACCGTCACTACGCACTCGAAGAGCTCCGACTCCATCAGTGCACGGACAATTGGAGCCATCTTGATGGCTTCCGGCCGGGTCCCAAAGATAGGCATGATGGTGTGCACGTTTTCCCCCAAAAGACCGGCCCGAAGGCGCCCGAAACTAGTGCAATCCTAGCCGTTCATAAGCAAACAGAATTCACCAGAACCCTTAGCATTCAGGGCGTAGCCAGACATCGAACAGTCCACCTGTTTCCACCACGAAGCGCCACAGCCAACCGGCGGGGGAGAGCTGCGGTTTGGTGCCCACCATGTGCACGTCAGCGGCTATGCATTGCTTCATCAAGGAGCCTGCCCGGAGCAGGTGATAGTCGGACGTCACCACAGTCACCGACTTCCAGCCGCGCTCCGCGGCAAGGTCCCGCAGATGGGCGGCTTCACCCCTGGTGTTCAGCGGATCCGGGCGGAAACAATCAAGGTGAGCGTCGCCGTCGTGCGCTTCACAAAACTGATCCGAACCGGCGTTCGCGGGCAATCCCGTGGTGACCACCACCAGGTCCGGAATGCCCAACTGCTCCCGCAAAGCCAAGCCCTCCGGGAGGCGTTCGCTGCTCATGCCGCCCAACACCACAATCGCGTCGGTGCGCTGGGGAGTGGCGTGGGGCGGGTTGTGGAAGAGCTGGTAGGCGGCCATCAGCCACAACAGCCCTGCGAGCATGGCAGCAACAACCGTCCAGATGACTTTTCGCTGGAACGTCACCGGGTATCGACGTCTTCGAACACCAGGAAAGTCTGGGTATCCAGGATGCCCTCCATGGACTGCAGCTGATCGAAGATCACACGGCGGAGGTGGATGTTGTCGGTGGCGCGGACCAGAAGGATGACGTCGAAGTCGCCGCCCACCAAGGCAATGTGGTGGATCTCCGGGATGGCCCGCAGCTGTTCCTTCAACTCCCGCCAGGAATGCTGCTGCACCTTCAACGTCACATACGCGGACGATCGCAGGCCGGCTTTGATTGGATCCACCAGGGCCGTGAACTTGGTCAGCACGCCCTCGCCAGTGAGCCGCGCAATGCGGGAATACGCGTGGGCGCGGCTGATGTGCACGTTCTCGGCTACCTGCGTGATGGACATGCGCCCGTCCGTGGTGAGCTCGCGGATGATGTCGCGGTCCACACTGTCCAGCGGTACGGCGGTCTGCTCCGCCTCGGCCTCGCTCATGGGCTCTCCAATTCGTCTACAGCACAGGCGCGTAACCCAGCTCACAATTGCAATTCGTCTTTCAGAATACCCAGTTTAGGCAAGGTCTTCCATGATTCAGCGGAAAGCTGGATACGAAACTTCAGCGGGGAACATACTGGAAGCACATAGTGGCTAGAGAAGGACGGACCAATGACGATCCACGCAGACCACTCTGCGCCGGAAACGGTTGTAGAGGACCAGGCTGCTGACGTTCGGACAAAATTCGGCATCAGCGTTGAGGACTACATGCTTCCCGCCCGGCACCAGATCCAAATGGTGAACCCGGACGGCACCCTCCGCCCCCATGACGAACAAGGCACCGAACCCGGCCACGAGTACCCCACGCCCGGCGACTCTGAACTGATGGCCGCCTACGAGCAGCTCGTCGTCGGACGCCGCGTCAACGACCAGAACTCGGCGCTCGTCCGGCAGGGCCGCATGGCCGTCTACCCCTCAAGCCACGGCCAGGAAGCCTGCCAGGTGGCAGCTGCCATGTGCCTCAGCGAAGGTGACTGGCTGTTCCCCACCTACCGCGACGCCGTCGCCGTCATGACCCGCGGGGTAGACCCTGTTGAGGTGATGACCATCTTCCGCGGCGACTGGCACGGTGGATACGACCCCAAAGAGCACAACGTCGGCATCCAGTGCACCCCGCTGACCACCCAGTTGCTGCACGCCGTGGGCGTTGCCCATGCCGCCAAGCTGCGCGGTGAAAACACGGTAGTGATGGCCATGTGCGGTGACGGCGCCACCAGCGAAGGTGACTTCCACGAGGCACTGAACTTCGCCGCCGTCTTCCACCTGCCCGTCATCTTCTTCGTGCAGAACAACAAGTACGCCATCTCCGTACCGCTCAGCCACCAGTCCGTGGCGCCGTCGCTGGCCCACAAGGCTGTCGGCTACGGCATGGCAGGTGAGCGCGTTGACGGCAACGACCTCGTCGCGCTGCTCGCCGTGATGGACCGGGCGGTGAAGCTGGCCCGCGAAGGTTCCGGCCCGCTGCTGATCGAGGCCCACACGTACCGCATGCAGGCCCACACCAACGCCGACGACGCCACCCGCTACCGTCCCGACAGCGAAGTGGCCGAATGGCAGGCAAAGGACCCGCTGACCCGCATGAAGTCCTACCTGACGGACAAGGGCCTGTTGGACGACGACGCCAGCAACCGCATCGCCGAGCACGCGGAAGCCGTCGCCACCCAGCTCCGCGAAGGCCTGGGCGAGGACGTCCCGGTGCAGCCGCTGGACCTCTTCAAGTACGTCTTCGCCAAGCCCACGCCGCAGTTGAAGGAGCAGTCAGACATGCTCGCCAGTGAACTTGCCCGCGAGGAGAGCGCAAAATGACCGTCACCACCGCCACCGCCAACGTCAGCGCAGCTACCGCCAGCGCCGCCGCTTCCGCAGCGGCCACCGCCGAGGCAACCGGTCCGCAGAGCCTCACCATGGCCAAGGCTCTCAACACCGCCATGGCCGACGCCATGCGTGCCGACTCCTCCGTGCTGGTCTTCGGCGAGGACGTCGGCATGCTCGGTGGCGTCTTCCGCATCACCGACGGCCTCATGGCCGAATTCGGCGAGCAGCGCTGCTTCGACACCCCGCTCGCAGAATCAGGCATCGTCGGCATGGCTGTGGGCATGGCCATCAACGGCATGCGCCCGGTCATCGAGATGCAGTTCGACGCCTTCGCCTACCCGGCCTTCGAACAGATCGTCAGCCACGTCGCCAAGATGCACAACCGCACCAAGGGCAAGCTCAAAATGCCCATGGTCATCCGTGTTCCCTACGCCGGCGGTATTGGGGGAGTGGAGCACCACTGCGACTCCTCCGAGTCCTACTACGCCCACACCGCAGGCCTGAAGGTCTACACCCCGGCCACCGTCGCCGACGGCTACCGCATGCTCCGCGAAGCCATCGACTCCGATGACCCCGTCATGTTCATGGAACCCAAGAAGCTCTACTGGTCCAAGGACCAGGTGGACCTGGGTGCCCTACGCGCAGAGCACGACGCCGGGACCTCCACTGAGGGCCGCGCGGCTGTCGCCCGTCCCGGCACGGACGCCACGCTCATCGCTTATGGACCGTCCGTTCCCACCGCACTCGCCGCAGCCGCAGCAGCAGCCGAAGAGGGCCGCTCGCTCGAGGTGATCGACGTCCGCACCCTCGTCCCCTTCGACGACGAGACCGTCTGTGCGTCCGTACGCAAGACGGGACGCGCCGTCGTCATCGCCGAAGCCCACGGCTTCGCCTCCGTGTCCTCCGAGATCGTGGCCCGCGTCCAGGAACGCGCGTTCCATTACCTGGCCGCGCCGATCCTCCGCGTGACCGGTTTCGATGTCCCGTTCCCGTCTCCCAAGCTGGAGCACTACTACCTGCCAAGCGTCGACCGCATCCTCGACGCCGTCGACGACCTTCAGTGGGAGGACTAACCATGAGTTCAGATATGCAGGTCTTCAAACTGCCCGACCTCGGCGAAGGACTCACCGAAGCCGAACTGGTGAACTGGCTCGTCGCCGTCGGTGACGAGATCGTGGTCGACCAGCCCATCGCCGAGGTTGAAACCGCCAAGTCCATGGTTGAGGTGCCCTCGCCCTACGCCGGTACCGTCGCCGAGCTGCACGGGGAAGCCGGCCAAACGCTCGACGTCGGCAAGCCGCTGATCTCGATCGCCCGTGCTGGTGCGGGGTCGGGTTCGCCCGCTGCCGCGGCTCCTGCTGCCCTGTCCTCCGGGATCGAGGCGTCGCCCGCCGTGGATGCCGCAGCTGAGACGTACCGGACCGAGGAAAAGGCCGGCTCCGGGAATGTACTGATCGGCTACGGCACGCCCGGGGGAGCGACCGGCGGCCGGACGCGCCCGCGCAAGGCGAGTGTCGCCGTCGTCGACCGGGCAGCCGAGCGTGTGGCTGAGCCGGCTGCAGTAGCTGAACCGGTTCTTGAGCCGGCTGTGGCCGGGACGCGCATCCCGGGCAAACTCAGTGCCGTCATCTCTCCGCTGGTACGGAAGATGGCGCGGGATCACGGTGTTTCGCTTGACGCGATTGAGGGTTCGGGCGCGAGCGGGCTGATCATGCGCAGGGACGTTGAAGCTGCGATTTCTGCGCCGGAGGCTCCGGTTGCTGCTGCGCCTATTGCTGAGGCTCCTGCTGTTGCTTCTGCTGCTGCGGGGGCCGTTGATGGCCGCACTGGTTTGGCTGTGTCTGCCCGGACGCCTGTCCGTGGAGTCCGCAAGGCAGTGGCTGCGAACATGACGAAGAGCCGCTCGGAGATCCCCGAAGCCACGGTATGGGTGGATGTGGACGCAACCGCGCTCCTGGAGATGCGGGCCGAGCTCAAGAAGCGCGCTCCGCACGACACTCCTGGCCTGCTGGCCTTCATCGCTCGTTTTGTCACGGCTGGGTTAAAAAAGTACCCGGCCCTGAACACGCGCTTTGAAACCGCAGCCGACGGCTCCCAGGAAATCGTGGGCTTCGAAGGAATCAACCTCGGGTTCGCCGCCCAGACCGACCGCGGACTCGTGGTCCCGTCCGTGCGCAACGCTCACAAGCTGAGCGCCCGCGAACTGGACGCAGAGATCCGGCGACTCACCGCCGTCGCACGTGACGGAAAGGCGACCCCTACGGAACTGGGCTCCGGCACCTTCACGCTGAACAACTACGGTGTGTTCGGCGTGGACGGCTCGGCCGCGATCATCAACTATCCGGAAGTTGCGATGCTCGGCCTCGGCCGCATCATCGACAAGCCCTGGGTGGTCAACGGAGAGCTGGCCGTCCGTAAGGTCACCGAACTGACCCTGGCTTTCGACCACCGGGTGTGCGACGGCGAAACCGCCGCAGGCTTCCTGCGCTACGTGGCCGACGCGATCGAGAACCCGGGCGGCGCGCTCGCAGACATGTAACCACTCGACGCTCGCTCACGTCCCTAGGGTTTGGGCCGGACGCTTGCTCACGTCCCGCGCCCTTGGGCGGGACGCTTGCTCACGTCCCGTGCCCTTGGGCCGGTCGCTCGCTCACGTCCCGTGCCCTTGGGCCGGACGCTCGCTCACATCCCGCGCCCTTGGGTGGGACGCTTGTTCACGTCCCTAGGGTTTGGGTCGGACGCTTGCTCACATCCCTAGGGCTTGGGTCGGACGCTTGCTCACATCCCTAGGGCTTGGGTCGGACGCTTGCTCACATCCCGCGCGCGAGCAACAGAGACCATGAGCCTTCGGGTTCGTGGTCTCTGTTGGTCGCGTCAAGGCGCACGCTGTTGTCCGATTCCGTGAGCCAAGTACGGATCAGACCCTGTGGAGTCGTCGTGTCCTGGATGCAAGCCGGACGCTGGCGCCCACGAGCAGGGTCAGAAGTCCAGCAACGGCGAACGGGCCAGTGGTCAAACCAGTGTTGGCCAACGCCTCGGATGTGGATTTCGCTGCTGGCACGCCAGGTCCGGAAGCAGCTGCGCTGCCGGGGTGAGGGGCTGCGGTAGAGGTTTCTACAACAAGCACATTTGCGGGAATGGGCGACCGCGGGACCTCCATTCCGGGCCCCCGGGCTGTGGTGGTTGCCCGGCTAGTGATTGAACCTGCATCGACATCGGCCTGGACTACGGTGTAAGTGCTCGTGCAGGTCACCGAGGCTCCAGGGGCCATCATGTATGCAGTAACGGGGCACGTGATTTGGGGGCGTGCGCCTGCGCCCGTGAAGGCAGAGTCTTCGACCATGGCGTCAGCTATGGTGACGTTGCCTGTGTTGGTGACCAGGTAGGAGTAAGTGATCACCTCTCCGGCTCTCGCTACTTTTCCGGGTGAAGCGCTGGTCACAACGGACAGGACCACATGTTGAGGGATATCAACCCCGAGGAAAGCGGAGGCGGCGGAGGCGGTGGGTGTCTCTGCTCCGGGTGCGGTACCGTATGCGATCGCATTGGCGTTCACAGCCCCGGCGTCCATATCGGTGGGGACCACAACATAATTCGCCGTACACGTCACTGCAGCCGCCGGTGCCAAAGACGCTGCACCCGCAGGACAAGTGATGCTGAGGGGGACGCCCCAACCGGTAAAGCTGGACTCTTGCACTGCAACGTCGCGCAGTGTCACGTTGCCGGTGTTGATCACCTTGAAGAAATACGAAATCTGCTGCCCTAGATGGGTCACAACATTTGGGGTTGCACTCTTCATAAGTTCCAGTGAAGGCAGTTGCGGTATCGTGACCAGCAATGTGTCTGCAGGCGAAACAACCGAGGTGTTCGCGTCCGCGGGCGTCCCGGATGCAAGCGCTGTGACGGAGACTCCGCCCTTGTCCACGTCGGTCTGGGTCAGCACGTAGGAAGCGGCGCAAGTCGCCGTTGCTGATGGCGCGAGCAGTGTGACCGGGCATGTGGCGTTAGTTAGTGGGTTGCTGCCGTTGAAAGCCTTATTGCTTACAGCCAGGTTCTCCACCGGGACATCGCCTGTGTTTGTCACGACGAAGGAGTATGCAAGTGTCGCGCCGGCATCGAAGCGCTGTGCAATCTCGGGGGAAGCTGTTGTCTTCAGGGTCAGTGACGCGGAAGGGGCGTCAGCGGCAACGGCCGCTTCTGAAGCGGGTGGTGCTTCCGGTGCAGCTTCCGCCGACGGGATTGCGCCCGCAGTAAGAGGAGCCAAGATCATGGCAGAACCGATGGCAGCTACCGCAGCCAGCGACTTCAAAGTGCGCAACATGACGGAACGCCCGTTAGGCCTGTCCATCATGAGCGAGACGTGTTGGTTCAACTGCTTACCCCTCAGTAGTGGCGTTGGGGCATGAAGAAGCGCCTCAACAAATAGTTTTAGGACGCGTCTTCAATAGTCGATAGACGTCGTGGGACCAAGGCCTCCAGGGCCTTTTGATAGTGCAAACCCCCCGGCCCATAGCATTATCAAATAGGAGTTAGCTGTCAAGTGCGTCTCATGCCGCACAGAACGAGAGCGCGTCGGCACTTCTCAGGGGTCTATCCCGCCCTCGGAGTGCCCTGAATCGCCTCTTGATTTACCATAGGGGCCGCACCCGGCCACTCGCCGTATCGGGCCACGAGATCGGCCCCCGTCAGGCTGACCGACGAGCCGGCGTACTTCATGGAGTTGATCCCAAGGCTGGAAAGGGCGGCAGAAGTTGTCGCTGCTGTCCGTCCGGGACCGCTCACCCTTAGCGTGACGTACTTTTCCGGTGCATCCTCGTCCTGGGACCAAACCTGGGCCATGACATGGTCCAGCAGGGCGGCCTCATCACCGGCAAAGGCCTCGGAGAGTTCCACGTTTACGGAAAGGTACGGGGTTAGGCCGTCGTAAGCCCTGCCTATGCGCGCAGTAACGCCGAGGGTTTTGGCGATGTCAGCTTCGGCCATGGAAGTACTGCGCCGGGGCTCTGAACTATCGCCGGGCACTGTGCATCCGGCGAGCAACGCTGCGCAGAGCAATATGGCGGTCATGCCGGCTCCTGGGCGTTGACCCCTCATTTGCCGGGCGGATCAATGTCGGCGCGCTCGGCGATCACGATGTCCTTAACATCGGTGACGCCTGAAGGCTCCGGCGCTGGGGCGAACAATGACACGGGAAGCATGGCATCGGCGCAGTCCAAAGCCGGGACGCTCGCTGAGGATTCCACCCGCATGGTGCCGTCAGCCAGCCGTTCCATCCGGTACTCGACGCCGTGGCCCTTCAGCTCGGAAGGCACTTCTCCCTTTTCCGAAGACCACGCAGTTGCTCTGCATCCCCTGACAGCTGCCCGGTTCGGGTCGCCCCGGAAGTTGGGCGTCACAGAGAGGGGCAAGAACGGCGTTGGCCCGGGAAGGATGTCCGGGCGCCGTCTCTGTTTCACGTCGTCGAATGCCGGTCTCGCTGCACGACTCCGCATATCCCTGCCCGCCGTTCGGACGAGCTCAGGTATCGAGAAATCGTTGATGTTGCGGGCCACGGCTTCTGCTTCGAGGAAGTCCCTTGTGGCCTGTACCCACGGGTCGGACTCCAACGGTCCTGTGGGAGCAGCACCCTGCCATTCGACGGTCGGGTACGGCGGCGCCGGCCGCTTTTCAACCCTGCATCCTGCCAGCCCGCCGGCCGTAACTGCGGTGAGCACAACGATTGCCGTAGCCGAAAGCAGACGGCGATGCCGCCGTCGTGAATTTGTATTGCGCATGTCTTCCCCCAAAGTGCCCAAGGTTCCCGGGCACCTTCCACCCTAGGCGGACCGGGCCGATGCTGCGATGGGCACCCCAGCCCATGCGTGTCGTCAGCGCGCTGAGCGGAGCGACGGCGGAAGCGACGGCGGGGACGCGGGCCAGGTGCCGTATCGCTCGTCAAGGTCCTGGTTGGCGAGCTCCAGCGAGGATCCGCCACCGTATTGCTCCGAATTGATCCTCAAGGACACCAGTAGTGTCTTTGTTTTCTCCGGCGTCTGCCCCGGCCCATCAAAGTTCAGGCGCACAAACTGTCCCCGATCCACCTCGTCCTGGGAGGCCAGTTGTGCCAGCGAGTAGTCAAGAAGCGCGGCCGGATCGCCGGCGAAGGCGTCCGTTACGGACAGCGTCGCGTTGACGTAGGCCGTCGTACCGTTCCGCGCACGGTCCGCTTGGAACGTCACGCCGGGGATTTCGGACACGGCTGCTTCAGCTGCCGCCATTGGGCGCGAGGGTGCGGCAGGTGTGGTGCAACCGCTCAGCAGGACACCAACGACGGCGGCTGCGGCACCTTTGCGGAGAGTGCTAATGATCCGCATCGTTTGTTTCCTGGTCATCGTCGCGCAGGGACTGGACCATGCTTCGCAGGATCCTGAGCGCTGTTGATTGGTCCTCTTGTGTCATGCCGGCCAGCATCTTGAGCTCAACCTCCCTGACCGCAGTGGTCGCCTTCTCCAGCTTTCGCCGGCCAAGGGGGGTGAGCTGCGTAGGCAGGACTTTTCCAACCCGGGCCTCTGCCGGTCGCGTCACGTAACCGTCCCGCTCCAGTGCTTGGAGCAGGACATTCATGGATTGCCGTGTCACGAACGCCCCACGGGCCAGTTCGGAGTTCGACAAACCGGGGCGCTGCGCAAGAAGCTCCAGGCACGAGTAGTGGGTCACGGTCATCCCGAGCGGCCTAAGTGCTGCCTCCATGGCGACGCGGAGGGCGCTCGAGGCTTCCTTCAGCAGATAGCCCAGTGACGTGGTGAGGTCGATCCCGCGTTGACTCATGTCAGTATTCTGACATAAATTGATGCGTGTCAGATAACTGACATAGAACTAAGGAGTTCCACCATGCCTGTAACCGGCCCCGACTTCATCTCCCTCCAAGTCCGTGATCTCGACGCCTCGCGGGCGTTCTACGAGAACTACCTCGGCCTCATCCGCTCGCAGGCCGGCCCGCCCCACGCCGTCGTCTTCGAAACCAGGCCCATAGCCTTCGCGCTGAGGAGCATCGTCCCGGGTACTGATTTGGAATCCGTCGACCAACCCGGCATCGGCGCCGCTATCTGGTTGCACGCCACCGATGTCCAGGAAATCCACGACGCCCTGGCACGTGACGGCCACCCAATCGTCACGGCTCCGATCGACGGGCCGTTCGGTCGCACCGTCACCTTTGCCGACCCCGACGGATACCACGTCACGCTTCACGACCGGACCTAGGCAAAGAATGCGGGTGAGCTGTGGTGGTTCGCTCACCCGCAAATAAGAGACGTTGATCACTCTTCCGCATCTCGACATCACAAAACGCGGCCTGAAAACACGAACTTGCTGAGGGACCCCCTGCGCTGGATGCGCGGGCCGCCGTCCTTTGTTCTCGTTTAGTTCAAGTTGAAGGAAATAATGCTGAAACGTCTCGCCGCGGGTTTGGCCGCGTCAACTCTGTTGGTTGCGGGGGTATTTGCTGCGCAGTTAGGCATGCCAACTCCCGCAACCGCAGTGGCACCCCCAACTGCAAGCACCTCCTTTGAGGCTCCACCTTGCCCGGGTACCACCGAACGAGTGGCCGACCCGTCCACCACCATTGAGGGTGTAAGCCTCGCCAACTACAACCGCGGACTCGTCGTTCCCCTGTACACCGCCAACGGTGTCGCTCCTAACGGCGGCGATGCCACTGTTCCTCTGTGCGGCGTGCGGTACGCAACCGAAGCTGAAGGAGGACCTGCCAATGGCGGTCCTGTGAGCGCCTGGATGTACTGCACGGACCCGGAACTGCAGTCGTGCATCGATGGCCGTCCGCTTCATGACGACGTTGACAAGAACTCTGGCATGACCGACTTCCAACGTCGCGCCTTCGCCTACATCGTTCAGAACGGGTTCCAGTACACCAGCGGAACCGAAAGCGTATTCGTCACCTCTGATACGGACTCCGAGTCGCGCTACCGGGTTCAGCAGCTGGCCTGGTGCGTCGCGGATTACAACAACTTGCGGGAATACGCCCAGTCCATCTGTGATGAAAGCAAGCTGGGCCCGAACGATATCGAGAAGACACTCGACTTCCTGGCCGTGCCGTACGTTCCCGAGCTGGGCATTTCGCCGGCAACCCAGGGCCCCCTTTCTGTCGGCGACGAAGCGCGGGTAACGCTGAAAACCAACGTTGCAGGTACTCCCATCAACCTCTCGGCCTCCACGGGAAACGTAACCCTGTGCCGGGATGAAACAGACGCCACGCTGCGAGGCAACCTCCTGACTGTGGACACACAGCCCGTCGTTGGCGATTCCGTTGACGTCGATCTCTGTGTCACGGTTGACCAGCCCGGCACCCTGAAGCTGTCCGCCTCCGTGGTTCCCGCGACCGATGACAGCCTCAACTGGTTCCACAACGGCGACACTGACTGCCAGGTTTTCGCGGTCTTCAACCACGTTGACTCCAAGGTCATCAACGCATCGGCCACCGTCACTGTGGACGAGATCCCGGTAACGCCGACGCCGACGCCGTCGCCTTCGGAGACGAAGCCGGTTGAGACGCCGACGCCGACCCCGTCGCCTTCGGAGACGAAGCCGGTTGAGACGCCGACGCCGACTCCGTCGCCTTCGGAGACGAAGCCGGTTGAGACGCCGACGCCGACCCCGTCGCCTTCGGAGACGAAGCCGGTTGAGACGCCGACGCCGACCCCGTCGCCTTCGGAGACGAAGCCGGTTGAGACGCCGACGCCGACTCCGTCGCCTTCGGAGACGACCCCGCCGTCGTCAACTCCCTCGGAGACGACTCCGGCCGTGGCACCGAGTGAGGACAGCTGCGAGGAAATCCCGGGCGTCGCAGGTAATGGAACCTCGAATTCGGGTGTTTGCGCGGACAGGTCCGTGAACGAGGGCTCGGATGAGAACCTGGCCTCCACTGGTGCCCAGGCGACTCCCTACGTAGCGATCGCTGCGGTTCTTGTCCTCTTCGGGCTGGTCCTGATGTTGGTCACCCGCAGGAAGGCAGCTTCCCGTCACAGCTAATCGTCACTAGCGGTAGGCACCAGCCCATTACGGCATCCCGTCGGATGCTGTAGTGGGCTGGTCCTGCTTTATCCGCACCGTTCCCGTCACAAATGTGACGGTGTGCACGGAGAGTCGAGAGTCAGCTTACAATTTCCTGGGGGTCAGCTGGTGGTCTCCAGTTGCCCGCGATCAGCCGTTCAAGGCTGCCGCGATTTTCCCTAGGATGCCCAGTGAATAATCCCCGACTCCGTTCTCTAAGAACCATTGGCTTAGCCATGACCACGCTTCTGATCACCGGAGGACTGGCCGTCCAGCCAGCCGCTGCTGACCAGATCAACATCATTCCGAGCACCCCCAAGGTCCTCAAGGCCGCGGCAGAGACCCCCACTGACCAGTTCATCGTGGGTATTCGCGACAGCGCAGCCCAGGCCGCTGCGGTGAAGGCCGAGAACGCGGCGGACAAAGCAGCCACCAAGCTGGGTGTGCAGGCCAAGAGCTCCCGTGAAAATGCCACCGGGGGTCACGTCATCAAGCTCGATGAGGCACTTTCGGCAACGGAAGCCCAGGCTTTCGTGGAAACCCTTCGCGCGGATCCCAACGTGGCCTACGCAGAGGCTGACGACATCATGCGTCCCACCTCGCACTCACAGGACTACGGCTACTTGGAGCAGTGGAACCTGTGGGACAACCTGTCCGGCGTCCGCACCCCGGGTGCCTGGGACTACAACCACGGCGAAGGCGTAGTTGTTGCCGTGGTGGACACTGGCATCACCAACCACCCTGAACTCAACGCCAATGTGTTGCCCGGCTACGACATGATTTCCAGCGCTGCCGATGCGCGGGATGGCAACGGCCGCGATCCCGACCCCACCGACCAGGGCGACTGGGTGCCGGCGGAAGAGTGTGAATCCGGCAGCCCCGCCGAGAACTCCTCATGGCACGGAACCCATGTGGCCGGAATCGTGGCGGCCCTTGGAAACAACAGCATCGGTATCTCCGGCGTTGCGCCGGGTGCCAGGATTCTCCCCGTCCGGGCGCTTGGCGTCTGTGGCGGCTACAGCTCCGATATCGCCGATTCGATCATCTGGGCTGCAGGTGGCGTAGTGGCTGATGCTCCCGTGAACCCCAACCCGGCCAAGGTCATTAACCTCAGCCTGGGCGGCATCAAAGAGTGCTCAACCACGTACCAGAACGCCATCAACTTTGCGTACAACGCCGGCGCCGTGGTTGTTGCCTCGGCAGGTAACTCCAACCGCCCCGCGGCTGATGCCAGCCCTGCCAACTGCCAGAACGTCGTCGCCGTAGCTGCCAGCGACAAAGCCGGAGCCCGGGCCGTGTACTCCAACTACGGTCCCACCGTGGACGTCACGGCACCCGGTGGCGACATGTCGGTTGACGTGAGCCGCGGAATTTTGTCCACCCTGAACTACGGAACCACCACGCCCGGCGAGCCCGCTTTCGCCTGGATGGAGGGAACGTCCATGGCCGCTCCCCACGTGGCGGGCGTTGCAGCCCTTCTTATGTCCGCCGAGGGCAGCACCGTCACTCCTGCACAGGTGGAGCAGCAGCTCAAAGAGTCTGCCAGGCCGCTGCCGGGTGGCTGCTCGGCCGGATGCGGCGCAGGCCTGGTGGATGCCACCGCAGCATTGAAGAAGTTCGGTGGCACCGCCCCCGCTGCAGCACTGAACAAGAAGCTCACCGACTTCAACGGAGACGGCACCAGCGACGTCATTGCCCGCGACGGCAGCGGTGCCCTGTGGCTTTACCGGGGCAACGGCTACGGAGGCTGGAAGGGCGGCCGCACCCAAATCGGTGTGGGCTGGAACGGCATGACCTCCATCGAGGCACCGGGCGACTTCAACGGCGACGGCTACGCAGATGTCATTGCCCGCGACGGCAACGGCGTGCTTTGGCTTTACCCGGGCAACGGTTGGGGCGGCCTGCTGGGCGCCCGTCAGATCGGTGCCGGCTGGAACGTGATGACCTCCATCAAGGCATCAGGTGACTTCAACGGCGACGCAACTGCTGACATCATTGCCCGCGACGGCAACGGCGTGCTCTGGCTTTACCCGGGCAACGGCACCGGCGGCTGGCTGCAGCCTCGCCAGATCGGCGCCGGCTGGAACATCATGACGGCCATCGACGGCGTAGGTGACTTCAACGGCGACGGCAAAGCAGACATCATTGCCCGCAACGGGTCCGGAGCACTCCTGCTCTACCCGGGCAACGGCACGGGCGGGTGGCTGGCCACCAGCCAAATCGGCTCCGGCTGGAACATCTTCAACGCCATTGAGGCTCCAGGTGATTTCGACGGCGACGGCAAGGTGGACGTCCTTGGGCGCAACACAGCCGGAGATCTGCTGCTCTACACCGGCGATGGCTCCGGATGGTGGCTGCGCTTCGGCCAGGTCGGCGCCGGCTGGAACGTCATGACCGCCATTCTCTAAATCCCCGCACCGGCGGCCGGTTCATTCCGCTCCCTCCCAGCTTTCCGTGGGTAGAGTAGAGGCCTGAACATCGCCGGATTGCAGTGGATACGGAGAACGCATTGTCAGCTTGGCTGGAACTTGGACCGGACAACTACGTCTTGGAAACCGAGGGATCGTTACTCAACACCGGGCTGGTGGTGGGCTCTGAGCTCGCCATGGTCATCGACACCGGCTGCGGCCCGCGCCAAGGCCGGGAGATCCTTGCTGCGGTTCGTGAAAAGACCCAGCTGCCGCTGGTGGTGGTGAACACCCATGCGCACTACGACCACTTCTTCGGTAACGCCGTTTTCGCTGACGACGGCGTTACCGAGTTTTGGGCGCACGCCAACTGTGCGGCCACCATCGAACGCGACGCCGACAACCAGCGACGCTTCGTGGCCACCAACGAACCCGAGATGGCAGCGGGGGAGGGCGACGCCGTCGAAATTGTTGTCCCGAACGCGCTGGTCCACGACCAGCCTGTGCTGGTGGACCTCGGCGGGATCACCGCCACGCTGTTCTACCTGGGCCGCGCCCACACGGACGGCGACCTGCTGGTAGGAACCAGCTCCACCCTGTACGTGGGTGACCTGGTGGAACAGGGTGCGCACCCGTCGTTCGAGGACTCCTATCCCGAAGAGTGGGCCGATGCGCTGCGGCACATCTCGGCGCTGAGGCACCGTTACGAATTCCTGGTCCCGGGCCACGGAAAACATGTCAGTGACGAGTTCGTCAAGACAATGGCAGACACCATGGGCACGGCGGTGCGCCAGGCAACCCAGTCCATCCGCGACATGCCCTCAGACGCCACGAAGGCCATTCCAGTGCTGCCTTACGGCCCGGAACAATCGCGCTGGTTCATCAAGCGGCTGCAGGAAACCAACGCCCAAGGACGCACCTCGCTGGGCACAGCAGACTTTGGTCCGGGGAAAACAGGCTCCTACCCGTCATAAACAAGGTTCCTTACAAATTTCTCATCTTCTTTACTCCTGACTATGGACTATTCCAATAGTCCTTCCTAGGATGAAGGCGACCATTGGTTCGCGACTACCTGGGGGTGTCGAGATGAGGGGTTCGCGCGTTTTTCCGCGTGCTGCCAGCATTCTCCGCTCCGTCATGGTCGCGGGTGCCGGTACCGCAATCTGGATGGCGCTCTCAGCCACCGCTGCAAATGCGGACGCGGGTCCTGCCGAAAAGAACCTCTTGGAGAGCACGACGTCATCGAGCTCCATCAGCATTCCGCTTCCTGACGTAGCCTTGCCGGCCGCCGTCAAGGGCTTGCTGCCGGCCGATCACCTCAACGTCCCCGTGCCTCCCGTCACGCCCGTGGTGCAGCACGCGGGCGGCACAGTGGATCAGGCAATAAGCGCCGTGCCGGTGGTCAACCAGGTCCTCCCAGGGGACACCGCGGGAACAGTAGTGAACACAGTGCTCGTTCCGGCTACAGATACCGTGGACCGCACGGTTGACGTCGTTGTCCCACCGGTGAACTCAGCCCTGGAACCCGTGCGCCTGGAACCTGTGACCGATGTGCTCAACCCCGTGGTGGAGCCGGTCGTGGGCGTGGTCGATGCTGTTCTGCCACCCCTCGATTCCGTGGTTCCACCGGTGACCCTTCCACCCGTAGTTGTGCCTCCGGTTGCCGTCCCTGCGGACGAGGTCCCGGCTGCCGCCGTTACCAGTGGATCAGTACCTCCGGCCGGACTGGACGCCGGCACCTCGCCGGGGACCGACGTCGTAATTCCAGCTGACCCGGCCACAAGTGCCCCGGCTGAACAAAGCCAACTTTCGGAACCGTCCGCGGCTGCGGGGACCGCACTCGATGCATCTCCATGGGTGATGTCCACCCGTAGCTTCGGCCCCACGGGAATCACCGCGGTGCTTGGCGCGTCGTCGTCGTCCGCTGATCCGGCAACGCAGCCCGGTCTGCCGGGGGACCGCGACACGGTCCCCTCAGGCCTCGCCGGCGGTGGTTCCGCCGGGTCTTCCAACGGTCCGCCAAACCCGGCGGCAGCGTTCCTCGCCGCCGCCCTGATCATCCCTGCCGACATACTTCCTGGCCTCGCAACGGCCAGCGACGAACAACATCCCAAGCCGGTTTCATTCGATCCCGGCTCCTCTCCTGACTAGGTCCCCAGCCTTGCTGCACCGACTTTCGCGGCAGACGGCACTACAGACGATCCGTCATCGGACGTCTCCGGGAACAAGACCTTCAGGAGAAAAAGACCATGAACACGACCATTCGCAAGTGCCTGATCGGCACCTGCTTTGCCGGGGGCATGATTGTCCTCAGCGCCACCGCAGCAAACGCCGCGGATACCACCAGCGGCAAAGACGGACTTCTGTCCGGCACGCAAGTGGTGGCGCCAGTAACAGCGCCCATCAACCTCGGCGCAACCTCTTTGGGCCTGGTGGGGGACTCGGCAGCAACCAGTTCTGCCACACCTGCTGCAACTTCGGGTTCAGCACCCGCAGCCACCACCAACGGTTCCAACGGCATCGGATCCGGGACGCAAGTCGTAGCCCCGGTAACGGTGCCCGTAAACCTGGGCTCGTCGTCAGTGGGTCTGCTGGGGGGCTCCACTGCGGCGAGCTCAGCCACACCTGCCGCCCCGGCCGGGGCAACAAGTTCGACGCCGGCAGCAACCACCGGCGGCGCCGACGGTATCGCCTCGGGAACCCAGGTTGTCGCACCGGTGACGGTCCCCATCACGGTGGGGTCGACGTCGGCCGGCGTACTCGGTGACTCGGCAGCAACTTCAGGATCAGCAGCTCCTGCACAGGCCCAAGCGCCCGCGCAGGCAACAACGTCGGGGGGAGAGGGTATCGCGTCCGGCGCTCAGGTAGTGGCTCCGATTTCGGTCCCTGTTAACATCGGAGCCACTGCCGTGGGTGTGGCTGGGGATTCTGCAGCTACGTCCAGCGGTGGAAGTTCAGCTGCTTCTCCGGCCGGCACCGGTTCGGGTGCCTCGACGTCGGGATCTGATGGCATTGGTTCGGGGACGCAGGTTGTTGCTCCGATTACTGCTCCGGTGAGCGTTGGTTCAACCTCTGCTGGTGTGCTGGGTGATTCGTCAGCCACCACCGGCGGTACCAGTGGTTCCACGGGTGGTTCGGCTCCTGCTGGTTCGGGTGCTTCGACGTCCGGGTCCGAGGGTATTGGTTCGGGGACGCAGGTTGTTGCTCCGATTACCGCTCCCGTGAGCGTTGGTTCAACCTCTGCTGGCGTGCTGGGTGATTCCTCGGCCACGTCCGGTTCCAACGGCTCCACCGGCGGCACGACCGGCACCTCGCCGGGTGCCAGCACCTCGGGATCTGACGGCATCCTTGCAGGCACCCAGGTGATCGTTCCGATCACCGCTCCCGTAACCATTGGCTCGACTTCAGTAGGCATCGGTGGCGGTTCTGCCGGTAACGTCACACCTCCCGTTGTTACCCCGCCGGTTGTCACCCCTCCGGTCGTCAATCCTCCGGTAGTTACCCCGCCGGTAGTCACCCCGCCGGTTGTTGCTCCTCCGGTAGTCACCCCGCCGGCCGAGTCCCCGATCACCGGAAGCCCCTCGACGGGCGGAGAACCTGGCGTTGACGAGCCCGTTGCCGGCGCCGTGACCGGAAGCATCACTGGCGGAAGTATCGTGACCGCAGGCAGCGTCCACTCGGCTGTTGGCACCAAAGGTTCGGTGACCGCGGCAGCTTCCACCGCCGTCGGAAATGCCAAAACCCTGGCCGCTACGGGACTGGACGGCAGCTTCGCACTCTGGGCAGGAGCGTTGCTCGTGATGGGCCTGGTCCTGACCGCCCTTGGTCGTCGGAAGGCAGCAGCCATCCGCAGCTAGGGCCGAGTGGTAATTCCGCTTCGCATGTAGTTGTTGCGGCTCCGGTCTTCGGAGCCGCAACAACTGCGCGCCGCACCCAAGGCAGGGTGCGCGGTCAGTGAGGCTCTTGACGAGTTCTAGGATGAAAGGGATGACCACCACCCAAGCAGACAAGAACTTCAGCCTTCGCAGCATTGCGCTTCCGGCCTTCGGGCCCGCTCTGCTGTTCTGTATAGGCGAGGGGGCGGTCCTGCCGGTCATTGCGCTCTCGGCCCGGGAGCTGGGCGCTTCGGTGGCTGTGTCGGCGTTGATCGTGACGCTCATTGGGCTCGGCTCGTGGATCTTCAACATTCCGGCATCGATCATCACCGAGAAGTTTGGCGAACGGTGGTCAATCGTTGGCGCCGGTGCCTTGGGAGCCATGGCCTTGGGCGCTGCGGCTTTTGCCCCGCAGGTGGAGCACGGACTTTGGCTGCTCGCGGCGTCCATGACGTTGGTGGGCATGTCCGCAAGTGTCTTCAACCTTGCCCGGCAGAAGTACCTCACCGAGGCCGTGCCGGTCATCTTCCGCGCCCGGGCGCTGTCCACTCTGGGCGGTGTCACCAGGATCGGCATCTTCATTGGACCGTTCATTGGTGCCGGCGTGATGCAGTTCGCGGGCATCAGTGGTGCGTACTGGGTGGGGTTCGCGGGAATGATGGCGGCGGCTGCCTTGTCGCTCACCATCCCGGATTTGGTCGCCCCCGACACGTCCGACGGCGGTCCGCGCCCTCCGGCGTCGACGCTGCGGAGCGTAGCGGTGTCGCACGCGGGGGTGTTCCTGAGCGTCGGTTTCGGCATCCTGCTGCTGAGCGCACTGCGGGCTTCACGCCAGGTAGTCATCCCACTGTGGGCCGATCATCTGGGCCTCGACGCCACCCATGCTTCACTGCTGTTCGGCTTGTCCGGAGCGATCGACATGCTGGTCTTCTACCCGGCGGGGAAGCTCATGGACAGGAAGGGCCGGCAATGGGTAGCGATACCGACCACGGTGATCATGGGGTCGGCACTGATCCTGATCCCGTTCACGGCTGGTTTTGTCCCGTTGCTCCTGGTAGCACTGCTGATCGGCTTCGGCAATGGCATCAGTTCCGGATTGATCATGACGCTGGGCGCAGACTTCTCGCCGGACAACGGGCGGAGCCATTTCCTGGGAATCTGGCGTTTCATCGCGGACTCCGGCGCCACCGGGGGACCCGTGCTGTTATCGGGGCTGACTGCTGCGGTCTCGCTCTCGGCAGGCATCTGGGCCACAGGAATACTTGGCTTCGCAGCGGCAGCGGTGTTCGCCGTCGCAATTCCGCGGCTGAAGCACCGCCGCAACTACTGAAGCGCGAGCCTTCGCTACCAACTTTTATCGTGTCCTCGCCTCAAAACAACCCCATTAGGTTGTTTCAGCGCCGATCCCGCCCCAAAGTAGGTCAGGAAGCCACGCGTCCCGAAAGCGGACGCTTCCACGCCCGGTCCGGCACCTTGCCCGTCACCAATGCCACAGCGATCACCAGCAGCACCAGCCCCCACGTCGCGTTCGCTGTGTCGAGGGCCGTCCGCATCACCACAAAGGGCGGAATGACAGCCAGAACAGTGGCAGTGATGATCCGCCACATCGCCGGCCTCGACGCACCCGGGGCCAGGGCAGTGCTTGCAAGTTCCAGCCGGACCAGCGGCATGGAGGCCAGCAGCACCAGGGCCCACGCTGCCACATAGAAGAGAGGACGGCTGAGCCACCAATCCAAGCCCGCAGGCTCAGGGAACGGAAGCCGCAGCAGCAATGCGATCCCGAACATGGCAATGATCAACGGCAGGTGCCACAGGTAGATGGTCATGGCCCGGCTGCCCACAACGAACATCACTTTCTGCACCCAGCCTCGATGCACGCAGCGCTGCAGGGCCGGGTACGCAGCCTTGACCAGCAGCACATGCGCCAGTCCCACAAGGATCAGCGGAAACATGGGCGGGTTCTGGTTGGTCAGCATATCCACCGGGTACGGGCCCGCGTGGGTGAGCAGAGCCATCGCCGCCCAGCATCCAAGCGCAGCCAAAACCAACTGCCAGCGGGCAAAGCGTTCAAAGAACCCGTCGGCGTAGAAGAAGCCAAGCTGTTGCAGCAGTCCCCAAACGAACACCATGTTCAGCAGCCCGATCGGGTTGGAGTCGAAACCCCAGGGATTGCGCTCCAGGCCCAGGCGGAGGACATCGACGACGACGGCGCCCGCGGCCAACGCGGCGACGGTCCGGTAGGGCGCGGCTTCGTGGAGCTTGGCCATGGTGGGAACCAAGGCCTGGCAGATCAGGTAGGCGGCAAGGAACCACAGCTGTACTCCTGCTCCTGCCGCGATCACGGTGAGCAGATCGCCCGGGACGCCGGCCGCCGTCGCAATCCAGAACGCAATGGCGAGGAACGCGTACAACGCAACCGTAGGACGAACCAGGCGCAGCACACGGTTCCTTAGGTAGTCGCCGGCATCGCCTCCCTTGCGGCGCAGGCTCCGCCACGAGGTCAAGGAGGCGAAACCGCCGACGATGAAGAAGAGCGGCATGACCTGACCGAACCATGTGCCTTGAGCAAACCAGCTCAGGGAAGTCAGCGGATTGCCGACGCCGATCCCGGATTCGTCCACGCTGATGCCCATCATGAGCAGGTGCACGGCCACCACGGCGAACATGCAGGCAACCCGGATGAAGTCGACCACCAGGTCGCGTGAGGCAGGGGCGGCCGGATTGAGACCGCGAGGGCCGTGCTTAAGGGTGGAAGACATGGGAGCTCCTGGAGTTAACTGCTGTTTGTCCATCGAATGGAGTAACTCTAGCGCATGCGATCACATCCGTCGACGTCATTCGCGGAAACGTTGCGTCTTACCGGGTCAGTATTGCCGCCGCCGGGCGTAGCCTTGATGGGAGGGCCCGGCCAATTTCCCGAGTTTGAGGCAGTGCATTGAGGGTCCCGCCACATCCCACCAATCAAGAATGGCAGCGCTGATCACTATGCACATCAGGGAATTTTGGAATCAGCTTTCTTCCGAAACGCAGCAATGGCTCATCAACAATCCCGGCAGTGTCATCGTGCCGCGGACAGTCACGGCAATCATCAAGGGGCAGACGGGTGAGGGCGGTGTCGTAGATGGCCACGGGGGCACGGTGCTTACGGATGAGGACCGCGCCTTCATCCGGGAACAGGCCCACCGGACCCGCAGCGAAGCTGTCGAGGGCTGAGCCGTTCGGTGGGCGGGCGCCGTCGTCGGGTTTTAGGCCTTGCGGGGGGCTTTAGGCTTTACGGGGGTCAGGCCTTGCGGGCCGCCAAGCCGAACAGCCATGTACCGCCGAGCGCTGAAAGATATCCGGCGATCACGATGAAGGCCGTGCCCGCCCAGAAGTAGTCGATGGTGCTGTCCGCGCTGAGTCCGGGCATCACCTGGAGCAATGAATAGGCGGCCACCATCAAGGCGGCCAGCAATGCGGCGACGGTGAGCCAGACCCAGATCCGGGAGGCGGCCCAATGCTCGCCGTAGCCCTTCCACACGTTCCATGCGCTGCCTGTCCGCAGGACCAGCCATCCCGCCGGCAGCATCACGGCGCCCACCACCAGGAACGCGGCGATGACGTCGGCGGGGCGGTGCCATTGGTTGATGAGGGTGGAGACACCGGTGGCCACCGCGAAGGTACTTCCGAGGAAACCGGCCAGCGGACGCCAGCGTGGGGACACCATGAGGAAGACGGCTGCCGCGGCGGAGGCGGCCAGGGTGGTGTGCCCTGACGGGAGCGAGTTCAGTTCCAGTGTCTGTACGCCGCGGTCGGGCCGGTCGGGGATGAAGAATTTGAGGATTTGGGTGGCCAGGTTGGCGGCGACGCATGCAGCCACGGCGATCCCCGCGGCCTTCCAGCGGCGGCGCGCCACCGTTACGAAGAGCACCATGATGGTGGCTATTGCCAGCGAGAGCATGGGGAGCATGTCCAGGAATTCCGTGGAGGCACGGCCGGCGGTTCCGCTGAGGGCCGTCGCTTCGACCAGTGCCGACTCGTCGATGAACTGTCCAGGCGTGGTGCGCACAAAGAAGTAGTACGTCGCGACGAGGCCCACGATGCTTGCGGCCGTGGCCAGGCAGAAGAGGAAGCCTGTGCCTGCGCCTGCGTCGCGTGCTGGAAGCGGCCGTTTGCTCGACCTCCCGCTGGTGCGGAATTGCTGGGAACTCATTCTGACTAGACTGCCACAATTCGCTGGACGCCTCATGTGAGCTCCTCCCGCGCGTTGCGGGGTTAGTGAGCCACAAGCAACATTCCTGTGACACTTGACACGTGTTAGGCGCTCGTCATACGCTTCCTAACACGTGTTAGGGAAGGAAATCTACATGTCGGGAACCAATGGGGCTTTGCGCGAATTCACACGTAGAAGTGCCCTCACAGCCCTCGGCGCCGGGATCGTTGGAGTCACTGCGGCATCGTGGCCGCGCCTGACCGGGGCCGATATCCCAGGCCGGGGCGACAACAGCCTCAGCATCGCCATCATGGGCACCGCCGCAGACGCCGCAGCCCGCCAGAAGGTCATCGACGCCTTCGCGAAGGTCCACCCGGAAATCAAGGTCAAGGTCCAGGCCATCCAGGCAGTGGACTGGAAGGACTTCTTCACCAAGATCCTCACCATGGTGGCAGCAGGCACTCCGCCGGACGTCGTCTACGTCGCAACCGAAGGCGCCCAGCTGTTCGCCGAGAAGTTGGCACACCCGCTTGACGAGTACCTTCGCCGGGATGCCGACCACATGAAGGAGTACTTCGCGGACGTCCACCCCAGCCTGGTGGAAGCGTTCATGTACAAAGGCAGCCTGTTCCAGCTTCCCATCGACTGGAACGCCGCCAACATGTACTACAACACAACCGCGCTCCGGCAGGCCGGGCTGGACAGGCCGGCCGACGACTGGACCCACACCGACTTCCGGGCCACCCTCGCGGCCATGAAGAAGGCCAACCCCAAGGACTTCACACCGTACTACTGGACCAACCGTCTGTTCGGCGGCGTGGTCCCATGGCTCTACGCCAACGACACCAGCTTCCTCAAGGAAACCAAATCCGCGGGCGGCGAATGGCTGTGGGACGGCTTCTACGCCAACGACCCCTCACGCGGCCTCCGCTCCGGCGGCTACCAATGGCTGGAACCCAACGCCGACGATCCCCGGGTCTTCGAAACCTTCGACTACCTCCGTGGACTGGTCAAGGACGGCCTTGGCGTCCGGCCCGAGGAAGGCGGCGGAAGCGCACTGATCGGCCTCTTCGCCTCCAACAGGATAGGTACGACGCCGGCAGGCGGCTATTGGGTCCAAGGCCTCCATGAAGCGGGGATGACAGAGGACGAATTCGATGTCCAGTTCTTCCCGAAATGGCGGACACAGCGGCACCAGTTCGGCACGGCAGGCTACGCGATCATGAAGACCGCCAAGGACAAGGACGCAGCCTGGGAATGGGTGAAGTTCAGCTCCAGCCTGGAGGCCATGCGGATCGTGTTCCCCACACCAAACACCACCCCCGCCCGCCGATCCATGGTCAATGAGCAGCTCTATGCAGGAACCGGTCCACGGAACTGGAAGGTCTTCTACGACACCTTGGACAAGTTCCCCACCACAGGTCCCATTCCGGCGCCACCCCAGCAGGCCGCCGTCGAGACCGCCCTGATGAAAAACGTAAGCCTGGCTGTCAGCGGCGACGAGCGCCAACTCAAGGACGCTCTCAACTCCATGCAGCGCGACCTTGAACTGGCCCTGAGGAGGCAGCCATGAGTACCGCAACCAGTACCTCCACGGGGACGGGAAGTGAGCCGGGCCGCCGGCAAGCGGCCCGTAAGAACGCACAGGGGACCAAGCGCGGCCGTGTGCAGCAGCGCTGGCTGCCGTGGGCCTTCCTGGCCCCGACCATCGCGGGCATGGGCATCTTCACCCTGCTCCCGATCGTCGCTTCGATCGCGCTGGCCTTCTTCCGCTGGGACATCATCTCCGCGCCGACGTTCGTTGGCTTCGACAACTTTGCCGAGGTAGTCCAGGACCCCACCGTCCGGGTCTCGTTCCTGAACACCATCGTGTTCGTGGTGGTGGCGGTGGCGCTCCAGCTGGGACTGGCGCTCGGCCTGGCGATCATGGTGCAGGAGAAGCTCCCGGCCTGGCTCCGGGTGTTCTTCCGCTCTGCATTCTTCTTCCCGCTGATCCTGTCCGCGGCCTCGGTGTCGATCTTCATGCGCTACCTCTTCAACGAGCAGTTCGGCGTCGTGAACTGGTTGCTGTCCATCGTCGGCATCCCCGCGGTGCCTTGGCTGACGACGCCAGGCGGGTCGGCCGCCGTCGTGATCCTTGTGTACGTGTGGCAGAACTTCGGGTTCTCGTTCCTGCTGTTCATCGGCGGGCTGGCTTCCATTCCCGTGGAGACGTACGAGGCCGCCTCCATTGACGGCGCGACGGGCTGGCGCAAGCACTGGTTCGTCACCCTGCCGCTGCTGAGCCCCACCACCCTGGTGGCCTCGGTCATGGCCATCATCAACGCACTCCAAGTGTTCGACCAGCCCTACGTCCTCACCCGCGGCGGGCCCGGCGACTCAACGCGCACAGCCGTGATGGTGATCTTCGAGTCCGCGTTCCAACGCCTCGAGTTCGGCCAGGCTTCGGCGATCGGCGTGATCCTCACGCTCATCATCATGGCCATCACCGCCGCGCAGTTCCGGCTCAGCAAACGATTTGTCTTCTACCAGTAAGGCCCGCCATGACAACCATTCAAGAACGTGTCACCACCACGGAGCCTGTCGTCACGCGGAAGAAGCGCGATTGGTCAGTGGCAGTACGCGTCGTCGTCTTGCTGATCGCGTCCGTCTTTGTCCTGGGCCCCGTGCTGTGGACGCTGTCCACCTCGCTGCGGCCGCCGTCGGAATCCTTCAAGCTGCCGCCCGCATTCCTGCCGCTGAACCCGGACCTGACCTCCTACGAGCAAGTGTTCAAACAGCTCAACATCGTGGCCCTGGTAGTGAACAGTGCCCTGGTGACCGGGCTGATCGCCGTCGGGCAGATGATCACAGCCGCCCTGGCAGGCTACGCGTTCGCACACCTGAAATTCCGGGGACGCGGCGCGCTCTTCTCCATCGTGCTGGCCACCATGATGGTGCCCGCGCAGGTGACGATCGTGCCGGTCTTCATGCTCATCCGTGGAGTAGGTCTCTCCGACACCTTGCTGGCGCTGATTATTCCGGCCATCCCGACGGCGTTCGGCACCTTCCTGATGCGCCAATACTTCATGGGGTTGCCGGGTGAGCTCGCTGAAGCTGCTGCCATCGACGGAGCCTCGCCATGGCGGACCTTCCGCTCTGTCTACGCGCCGCTGGCCATGCCCGGCCTGGCGATCGTGGGCATCCTGGCGTTCAACTTCCACTGGAACGAGTTCTTCCGGCCCCTCATCATGACCATCTCCGAGCAGAACTTCACCCTGCCGCTGGGACTGGTGTCGCTCCAAGGCAACCTCGGCACCGGAAGCATTTCAGTGGTCCTTGCCGGTGTTGTCCTCTCCATGATTCCCGCGCTGGTGGTGTTCATGTTCGGCCAGCGCGCGCTGCAGGACGGGCTCACCGCAGGCACGGGCAAGTAGTTTCCCACTTACTCTGAAAGGTGTTCCGTTGACGGACCTTGCCCTTGACTCTCTCTCCTCAGCTACGACACATCCGGATGCGGCGTTCCCGCGCTTCCACCCGCGGCCGGCGCAGGGCTGGATCAACGACCCCAACGGCGTCAGCTACATCAACGGCCGCTACCACGTGTTCTTCCAGTACAACCCGGACTCCGCCCGGCACCAGCAGATCCAGTGGGGACATGTCAGCTCCCCGGACTTGGTCCGCTGGGAAGAGCACCCGGTTGCACTCGTTCCCCAGGCCGGTGGACCGGACTCCGCCGGGTGCTGGACCGGCGTGGTGACTTCCGACGACGGAGTGCCCACCGCAGCCTACTCGGGCGTTCAGGACCACGGAGGGCATTCGCAGGTTGTGATCGCGCGCGGCTCCTCGGATCTGGTCACGTGGGAGCAGGACGGGCACGTTGCCGTGTCCATGCCTTCCGACCCGCTGGTTACCGCCGTCCGCGACCCGTTTATCTTCCACTTCAACGGTGCCCGCTACGCCATGCAGGGAGCCGGACTGGCAGACGGTCGGGCCGCCTTGCTGCTCTACACGGTGGAGTCCCTGGACGACTGGAAGTACCAGGGGATTTGGCTGACCACGGCTGACCCCGTAGCGGCTGTCCACACACCGGCTGAAATCTGGGAATGCCCGCAGCTGGTGCAGGTACCCGCATCTTCGGGCGGCTCCGCATGGGTCATGATGTTCTCGCTGTGGCTCTCCGGGGACGACCACGAGCACGCGAACGGTGTGGGCCACCTGATCGGTTCCATGACCTCGGATCCCGACACCGGTTTGCCCGTTTTCGCACCCGTGTCCGGCGGCAAGTCCGATCTCGGCCGGGACTTCTACGCTCCGCAGATCATGCAGCTCCAGTACGGTTCCGCTGATTCTGCGCCTGCGGCTCTCTTGTGGGGATGGGCCAACGAAGGGCCCGGACGCGACGGCCGGCGCGGCCGCACCCAGGAAGAAATCGACGACGCCGGGTGGTCGGGTGTCCTGACGCATCCTCGCGTTGTGTCGGTGGTTGACGGCGCGCTGGCAATCACTCCTGCGCCCGAGGTTGAGGCTTACCGGGGCACTGCCGTGGCTTCCGGTGCTGGCGGATCCGTGGCGCTTCCGGGGTTCGCCGAGGTGCTGGTCCGGGGTGCTGTGGCCGGGTCTGGGTCTTCGGTGGCCGGGGCCGGGTCTTTGGGGGCCGGGTCTTCGGGGGAGGTGCAGTTGGTCCTTGGTTCAGGGGACCACGCACAGGTGGTCTACTCAGGTCCCTTGGTCAGGGAGTTGCGGATCTTCATTGATGCATCCCTGGTGGAGGTGTACCAGTCCGGGACCGTTGCCACCACCCTCCGGGCCTACCCGGCTCCAGGGGAAGGCTGGACCCTCAACCTCCCCGACGGCGCGACTGCCGACGTCTGGGAGTTGGCGCTGCCCGCCGAGTAATCCTTCACATTGCGGGGCCCGGTCTGCGGTCTATCCCTGTCTTTTGGGGCGCAGATCGGGCCCCGCATTGTTGGGCCTCGCAATGCACGGGCCTCATTGTTCAGCTCAGTGTGGTGCAGGGCCTGTCGACTCACGCACCACCAAGCGGCAGGGGACCATCGTCTCCATGGTGCGTGCCGCCGTCGTGCCTTCACCGCCCTCGATGGTGTCCAGCAGGGTGGTCATGGCCGCGCGGCCGATTTCACGCAACGGCAGGGCCATGGTGGTCAGGGCAGGGACCATGGTGTCCGCGATGCGGGCTTCGTCGTCGTAGCCCATGATGGACAAGTCCCGGGGGACACTTAGGCCCAAACGGGCTGCAGCCAGGGCGACGCCGACAGCCAAGCGGTCATTTGCGCACATGATGGCCGTCGGGCGATCAGCCGGGGACACGCCGTCGAGCAGTTTCATGGCGCCGTGGTAACCGGCATCGATGTCCCATCCCGCCATGAAGACCCGCTCGTCGCGGAACGGAACTCCGGCCAAGGCGTGGGCATCCCGGTATCCCTGGACGCGGAGCGGCGCTGCGGGAGAATCCTCGGAGCCGGCGAGCAGCGCGATGTCCCGGTGCCCCCATTGCAGCAGATGCTCCGTGGCCTCCCTGCCGCCGGTGATCTCGTCGGGAATGACGTGGTGAAGCTGCGGTTGCGGATGTTCGTCATAGCAATTGGCCAGCACGGACGGTATGCGGAGCATCCCCTGCGGGATCTCGATCGGTTTCAGGCCGACAGTGACGTACATGAGGCCGTCCACCTGCCGGTCCAGAAGCGTCTCGATTGCGCTCGCGTCCCGGGCAGTATCGCGCTCGGTGTCCATCACGAGAGTTACGAATCCACGGCTGCGGGCGATGTCGTCCGCCCCGCCGATGATGTTGCCGTCGAACGGGCTCACCACTACTTCGTCGGACAGGATGCCGATAACCCTGGACCGCTGGTTCCGGAGGCTCAGCGCGATGGCGTTGGGGGAGTAGTTCAGCTCCTTGGCGGCCTGTCGAATGCGGTCCTGGCTCTCCTTGGCCACGTTCCCGTCACCGCGCCCGTTGAGCACCAGCGAGACCGCGCTCCTGGAAACCCCCGCCCTCTTGGCGACGTCCAGTGCGGTGGCCTTGCGGTTCATGGGCTTCCTCTCCTGCCGGTTACTCAGCAGTCTACCTAACGCGTGTGAGGGTGCGGTCTGTCAGGTTGGGTAGCCCAATTCTGAGAACACAGCCTGCATGAAAGAGAGCGATTTGACGGCCCCTGCAACCAAGTAGAGACCCCACGCTGCAACGATGACTGCGATGGGCCAGAGTCCACGGCGTGGGGCCACCTTGTGGAGGATCACCGCCCTGCCGATGACATAGGGCACTCCGCCAAGAAACGACCACGCCCAAGGGAAAGGGCGCACGACGCCGCGGCGGGCAAGCCATCTGTAGTCAAAGGCAGCGAGCAGCACGGTTGCACAGTAGGTAACGGCCAGCCCGATCAGGATCAGGAAGTAGGTCGTTGAGAAGGCGTAGCCGGGATCGATGGAGGCATAGCCGCTGCTGTTAATGTACGGACGGACCTCCACACTCCACGTCAGCATCAAGGCGCCCACGCCGAAAGGCAGGCAGGCGATGAGCCAGACGAAAGGGTTCTCAACGCCTTGGTCTTTGCCAAGCAACGGGCGTTGGGCGGGCGTCGATTGGAATGCGGGCGGTCCCCCGCGGTCCGTCCAACCGGTGCCGTTCCACCACCGCAAACAGCGGGGATCAGCCGGGTCGGGATACCATCCCGGCGCCGCCGTCACGTGGTGACCGAGTATCCGAACTGGTTGTACATAGACTGCATGAAGTTGGACATCCAGATGCCCGATACCACCAAGCTGATCACAAACACGGCAATGGTTGCCCAGATCGGCCACAAGCCTCTCTTGGGGGCGACCTTATTGACGATGACCGAACGTCCAATCACGTAAACAACGGAATTGAGGAACGCCCAAGCCCAATGGAAAGGACGCTCGACGCCGGACTTCAGCAGGCGCTGACGGTCCAGGTACGCGAAGAACACCGACAGTCCGTAGGAGACGAAGCCCGACCCCATGAGCAGGAAATACGCCGGGGTGTAAATGGAGAAGGGATCAACGGTAGTGACGCCCTGCCGGGTGGTGATCATCCTGAATTCCGGCTGCCAGGTCAGCATGAAAATGACCGAGACAAGCGGCAGGAACGTGATGACCCAAATGAAAGGGTTGTACACAGGAGTTTGCGCACTTATCTGCGGACGTGGCTGAGGAACCGGCGCATGGTACTGCATGGTGCGCGGGGCCTGCTGGGCAGTCCACGCAGTGCCGTCCCACCAGCGCACGAACCTCGGGTCCGAAGGGTCGGGGTACCAGCCGGCAGGAGTTGTGGAACCGGGCATTGATTGAGTCATGTTTCCCCCACGTTGTGTTGTGACTTCGAGAATATCGCGGTTGCCGTCTCTCGGTTATCAGGCGACCTTCCCCAGAGGTTATGTGGCGGTGTAAGCATGAATAATGAGTTTCTTTGACGACCTCCCCGAGCCCCCTGTCCGGCAACCCCTGACACAGCCGGCTCAGCCGGAATGGTCGGGGCCGCCGTCGGGCGAACTGCCCGGTGTAGTGTCCCCCGGCGGCTTTGTACTCCGCGGTGCCAACGCGGTGGTGGCGCTGAAAATGGTGGAAGTCTTCTCTACGGGATGCCTCTTGGACCTCGTATGGTGTGTTCGGCGCTCAAACGAATCCGATCAGGAGTGGCGGGACGTCATGGAACGGAGCTTCCAGCGGCCCGGGCTGCCGGGAATCATGATCGGGGCAGGGCTCCCGGACGGGCGCAAGGCGTTTGCCGGGGCAACAAGGCCATCCATGTTCGAAGGTTCCGAAGAGGTTACGGGGCCGGTTCTCGTGGAATGGGGAGGTGCCGGCGGCAGTGCCGGGGATCAGCAGGCAGAAGGCTCTGCACGGTATTGGCTGTGGCCGTTGCCTGCAGAGGGGGAGCTGAAAATCGTTGCAAAGTGGGATAACCAAGGGTTGGCCGAAAGCACCTTGACAGTGCCCGGTGAACGTTTGGCAACGGCACGGGAAGCAGTGCGCGGGTACTGGTCGGAGTAGTTGTCCACATAGCCCGTTCCGCTTGTCCTGGGCCGAAAAGGCCGCCGGTACAGTGGCACTATGCCTGTTCGCCTTCCTGATCTCCAAGAACTTCTCGATTCCGCCTACGTCGCCTCGTTGCCCATGCGCGTGAAGTTCCGCGGCATCATGGAGCGCGAGACCCTCCTGTTGCGCGGACCCCTCGGCTGGGGAGAGTTCTGCCCTTTCCCGGAATACGACGACGACGAATCCTCCCGCTGGTTGGCGGCCGCCTTGGAAGCGGGCTGGCTTGGGTTCCCGGAAACGTTGCGGGACGTAATACCGGTGAACGCCACGGTCCCGGCGGTTTCGGCTGACCGCGTCCCGGAGGTACTCGCCAGGTTCGGTCGCGTAGATGCAGTCAAGATCAAAGTCGCTGAAAAAGGACAGCAACTCGCCGATGACCTGGCGCGGGTAGTTGCCGTGCGCGAGGCCCTTCCCGATGCCGCCATCCGGGTGGACGCCAACGGGGGCTGGGACGTGGACCAGGCAGTGGACGCGCTGGGGAAGCTATCAGCTGTCGGCTTGGAGTATGCAGAACAACCCGTGCCGACCATTGACGGCCTGGCGGAAGTCCGCCGCAGGCTTTCTTCGGCGGGAACACCGGTCCTCATCGCCGCGGACGAGAGTGTTCGCAAGGAAGATGATCCCCTGCGCGTGGCACGGGCCGGCGCCGCCGACCTCATCGTGGTCAAGGTTGCCCCACTCGGAGGAGTACGCCGCGCCTTGGACATTGTCCAGCAAGCCGGGCTGCCCGCCGTCGTCAGTTCCGCACTCGACACCTCCGTAGGTATCCGGGCGGGCCTCGCCCTCGCGGCTGCCCTTCCGTCGCTGCCGTACGCCTGCGGTTTGGGCACCGTTTCGCTGTTCGCGTCGGACATCACCGTGGATCCCCTGGTGGCCGACGACGGCGCCATCCGCTTGCGGGACACGGCCGCGGATACCGGGCTGCTTGAGCAGTACGCAGCTTCGGCGGAGCGCCGGGACTGGTGGCTGGACCGCCTGCGACGCGTCCACTCCGTCCTTGCCGGGAACCAGCACCGTTTGTTCACCGGGTCTTAACCGGAGGGACCTCTCAGCTTTGGATTCCGCTGAAAGGCTCAGCGGGAACCTCGTACACACTCTGGAAGGTCCCCCATGTCTGAAACCACCGGACGCACGTTTCCGCTGCTCCCCATGCTCGGCCACACCAAAGGCAAGCGCAGCGCCGTAACCTGCGCACTCAAGTGTGACAACGCCTGTGCCGGCGATGTCTGCAACACCAGCGCCAACGGCTACTTCCGCGACATCGCCTCCACGGCAATGTCCCGCCGCGCCGCCCTGGGCCTCGGCGCGGCAGGTGCGCTCGCCGTCGTTCTTGGTGGTGCCGTAACCGGTGCTGACTCTGCAGTCGCCGATTCGGGCAACGGACTGTCCAACGCCGCCAAGAAGGGCTTCGAGAAGTCCAAGCTTCAGTTCACGGCCATCAAGCCGGTCGACGCCGCCGTCGACGCTTTCACCGTTCCCGAGGGCTTCGGCTGGAACCCCATCATCCGATGGGGAGACCCGCTGTTCGCCGACTCACCGGCTTTCGATATCACCAAACAGACAGCTGCCGCCCAGGCCCGTCAGTTTGGTTACAACAACGACTACACGGACATCCTGCCGATCCCGGGCTCCAAGGACCGCCGTGCCGTTCTCTTCACCAACCACGAGTACACGAACGAGAACATCATGCTGCCGGTCGGCTTCGACGCAGCAGAAGCCCGTGCCATCGGCCGGGCCGCCCACGGCCTGGCCGTCGTGGAGCTCGAGCGCAAGAACAAGAACAAGCCGTGGAGCTACGTCCAGGGTGCTGCCCTGAACCGGCGCTTCCTCACCGACACTGTGTACGAACTGACCGGTCCCGCCGCCGGTACCAACCTCGTCAAGACCATCGATGATCCCGCGGGCCGCTGGATCAAGGGCACCCTGGGCAACTGCTCCGGTGGCACCACGCCGTGGGGCACCATCCTCTCCGGCGAGGAAAACTTCAACGGCTACTTTGCGACACCTGGAACCAGCGACGCGGACAAGCGCTACGGCCTGTCCTCGAAGCCAACCACCCGCCAGTGGGAGCTCGACGAGCCGCGTTTCGACACCCGCAATTCCGGCTACGCCAACGAAAGCAACCGCTTCGGCTGGATCGTGGAAGTTGATCCGTTCGACCCCACCTCCACGCCGAGGAAGCACTCCGCCATGGGCCGCTTCAAGCACGAGGGCGCCAACGTCATTCTTGCTCCGGACGGCCGCGTTGTTGCCTACATGGGCGACGACGAGCGCTTCGACTACCTCTACAAGTTTGTCTCCAAGGGCAAGTACCAAGCGGGTGACTCCAAGGCAGCACGCAAGAACAACATGAGCCTGCTCTCCGAAGGCGACCTGTATGTCGCCCGCTTCACGGGCGACTCGCCTGCGGCCGAGATTGATGGCACCGGCAAGGTCCCCGCCGACGGAGCCTTCGATGGTTCGGGCGAATGGTTGCCCTTGGTTGTCGGCGGCGCCTCAGCAGTTCCCGGCATGTCCGTGGCAGAAGTTTTGGTGTACACGCGACTGGCAGCTGACAAAGTCGGCCCCACCAAAATGGACCGTTGCGAAGACGTTCAGCCCAACCTGCGCACCGGCAAGGTCTACGTGGCCTGCACCAACAACTCGGACCGCGGCAAGGCAGGCAAGGAAGGGGCGACCGAGGTCAACCCGCGCACCCTCAACCGGGATGGCCACATCGTCGAGATCACCGAAGGCAAGGAGCAGACCGGCACCAAGTTCAACTGGACCCTGCTGCTGGTGGCCGGTGATCCCGCCAAGAACAACTCCACGTACTTCTCCGGATTCCCGGCCAACAAGGTGTCGCCGATTTCCTGCCCGGATAACGTAGCGTTCGACTCCGTCGGCAACCTTTGGATTTCCACCGACGGCGCCCCGTCCACCATCGGCTACAACGATGGTTTGTTCAAGGTCACCTTGGAAGGTCCGGAGCGCGGCAAGGTGGAGCAGTTCCTGGCCGTTCCCCGCGATGCCGAAACGTGTGGCCCGATTGTCCACGACGAAGAGCGCACCGTGTTTGTCGCGGTCCAGCACCCGGGTGAGGAAGGCACGTTCGACGCGCCCCACTCATACTTCCCGGACTATGTTCCGGCCGGGGCCACCCCGGCTGCCGGCGCGGTTCGGGCACCCCGCCCTTCGATCGTGCAGGTGTTCCGCAAGTAACTAACGCCTCGAAACGCTCCCTTACCTCCTGGAGGTAGGGGAGCGTTTCTGCACCCCCCCAACGCTTGCTCACATTCCGGGTGTTTGGTTCGGACGCTTGCTCACATCCCTCGGGTTTGATCCCGACGCTCGGTCACATCCCTCGGGTTTGGTTCGGACGCTTGCTCACATCCCTCGGGTTTGATCCCGACGCTCGCTCATGGTTCCCGATAACCACGGATCCACCGCTATTCCGACAGTCCCATTGGGACGTCAACGAGGGTCCCGCCAAACACCCGGGGCGTGAGCAAGCGTTTGGGGGAAGCGCCCGGGTTGTGAGCAAGCGTTTGGTGGGAAGCACCTGGAATGTGAGTGAGGGTTGGTGGGAAGGGCGCGGGGAGTGAGCAAGCGTTTGGGGGAAGCGCACGGGTTGTGAGTGAGGGTGTGGGGGAAGCGCACGGGTTGTGAGTGAGGGTGTGGGTGAAGGGGCCGGGTTGTGAGCGAGGGTGTGGGTGAAGGGGCCGGGTTGTGAGCGAGGGTGTGGGGGAAGCGCACGGGGAGTGAGCAAGCGTTTGGTGGGAAGCACCTGGAATGTGAGTGAGGGCTGGTGGGAAGGGCGCGTGGCGTGAGTGAGGGTGTGGGTGAAGGGGCCGGGTTGTGAGTGAGGGTGTGGGTGAAGGGGCCGGGTTGTGAGTGGGGGGTGGGGGAAGCGCCCGGGATGTGAGTGCGCGTTGGGGGGACTGCAGCCCCCAATAGACTGGAGCGGTGACTTCACAGGACTCTCTGACTTCCATCGCCGCCGCCCGGATCGCCGTTACTGCATTGCTCGACGGCGGCGTGCGGCACGCGGTGGTGGCCCCCGGTTCGCGGTCGGCGCCCATGGCCTACGCCCTCGCCGAGGCAGAAGCCGCGGGGCGGGTCCGCCTTCATGTCAGGATCGACGAGCGGGACGCCGGCTTCACCGCCCTGGGCCTGGCGCTCTCCACGGAAGCCCCGGTCGCGGTCCTGACTACCTCGGGCACAGCCGTGGGGAACCTCCTTCCCTCTGTGATGGAGGCCAACCACTCGGCCGTTCCCGTGGTGGTCATTTCCGCCGACCGTCCCGAGGAACTGCACGGTACCGGGGCGAACCAAACCACCATCCAACTGGACCTTTTCGGCGATCACGTGCGCTTCGCCGTCGACGTCGCCGCGGGGGACAACCCGCAGAAGGCAGTCGCCACTGCGCTGTATGCAGCCACCGGTGCGCTGGAGGACACGCCGCCAGGTCCGGTCCAGGTGAACATCGCCTTCCGCGATCCGCTGACTCCCGGAACCGGGGATGCCCTGCCGGATGCGCAGGGACACGGCGTGTTCCATTACGACGCCGGACCGCAGGCTTTGGAGCTTCCGGCAGCATCCAGCGAACTTGCCGAGCGACGGACCGTGGTCCTCGCTGGCCATGACGCCGGACCGGTGGCGGAGGCCTTCGCCCGCGCGCACGGCCTTCCTTTGCTGGCAGAGCCGTCCTCGAACGCCCGCTTCGGCCCCAATGCCGTTGGTCCGTATCGTGTGCTGCTGGAGCACTTTGGTCCCGGTTCACCCGCTCCCATCGAGCGCGTTGTCCTTTTCGGCCGGGCCACCCTGTCCCGCCCCGTTGCAGCACTCCTGGCCCGCGAATCGGTGTCATCAGCGATCTACCAGCCTGTCCCGGTCGCTTGGTACGACGCTGGCCGACGCCGCGAAACGCCCATCGAAACCCTCCCGGAACTGGCCGCTTTCGCCGGCCGCGGCCCGACTGAATGGCTCGATACCTGGCTTCTCGCCGGCGCCGCGGCCCAACATGCACTGGATGGCGTGCTCGCGGCGGAGAGCCTTGCCAACGGCCCGTCAGTAGGAGCCGCCGTTTGGGAACACTCCCGCGGCCAACTTGTCCTCGGCTCCTCCAACGGCATCCGCGACGTGGACCTCGCCGGCCATCCGCATCAGGGCCCGATCGCCACCGTGTACGCCAACCGTGGCCTCGCCGGCATCGACGGCACCATCGCCACAGCTACCGGAATCGCACTTGGCAGTGGACGCGAAACCACCGTCCTCTTGGGCGATGTCACCTTCCTGCACGACGCCGGGGGCCTGCTCCTGGGCCACGGTGAGCCGGTGCCCGACCTCCGCATCGTGGTGCTCAACGACTCCGGTGGCGCCATCTTCGCACTCCTCGAACACGGCGCCGTGGAAGACTCAGGCGCCTACGGCACCGCCGTCGAACGCCTCTTCGGTACCCCGCACTCAGTGGACATCGCGGCACTCGCGGCGGCGTACGGCGTCGGACACCAAGCAGTAAGTACGACGGCGGAACTCGCCGATGCACTCAAGTCGCCCTTAAAGGGTCGCACCATCGTGGAGGTACGCGTGGACCGGGCGGGTCTGCGCGGACTCCATGCCCGGATCAAGGAAGCCATCAACGCCGCCGTGGGCCGCGGAAACTGAGGCAGGCCACAGACACTGACGGGGGCCACCCAAATTTGGGTGTCGTCAGTCCGTTTTCCGGGCACTCAGCAGTTTGCGTGGCGAGCGGTGGGTTGTCCACATAGGCCAACTCTGCCCTCGTGCCGCAGAAGCGGCCCACGAAGACTGTTGGAATGCGAAGGCTACCCAAACTCATTCTCGCCAAGGACCTGTCCATCCTCGGAGGCAATTCCAGGCCATTGTCCATGGATGCGAAGGCCGGAAAGCTCGTTCGCATCAGGCACGGTGTCTACGTCGATGCCCCTCAATGGCAAAAGCTGGAGAGCTGGGAACGGTACGCCCTGAACGTAGAAGCGGCAGCCGAGTGCTTAGCGGCTCCGACCATCTTCTCGCACCACTCGGCGGCGTCGATTCACGGAATCCCCACTATCCTGCGCCACCAGCCTGTTCATGCCCTGACGACTTACACCGGAGGAGGCCGTTCGCGTGCGGGGGTGAGACGCCACTTTGTAGCCGCAGGAAGCGAGCGGGCCCAGGAAGTCAACGGCTTCCTGGTCACAGACAGGATTCGGACCGTACTGGACATCGGTGCGTCGGTTCCGTTTGCCGAGGCCGTTGTCCCGGTGGATTTCCTGCTGAACAGAAAGCGAAACTCCCAGCCTGTAACCAAGGAGCAACTCTTGGACGGCATCAGCGGGACTTACTCCAAAGCAGCGGTCAGGCGAATCACAGCGGCAGTAAAGTTTGGTGCCGGGAACTCCGGTTCACCCGGCGAATCCTATGCCCGAGGCTTGATGCACGTCCTAGGATTCGAGACTCCTTTGCTGCAGTATGCGGTGAACACCTCAAGGGGAACGGTGTACACGGACTACTACTGGGAGGGGCTTGGGTTGGTTGGAGAATTCGACGGCCGCGAAAAGTACATGAAGCCGGAGTACTTGCAGGGACGTACGCCTTCCCAGGTCGTGATCGAAGAAAAGGCCCGCGAAGACGCCATACGCGCCACCGGCCGAAGAGTGTTCCGGCTCGTGTGGAGCGACCTGACGGTGAGCAAGCTGGAACGCGTGCTTGAGTCAGCCGGGGTTCCCCGCCGTCGTCGTGCTTCTGCAGGCCACCCAAATTCGTAGGCGAACCGGAAACGGGAGGGCGACACCGAAATGTGGGTGTCGCCCTCCCGTTTCTGTGGCGCCAATCAATATGCGCGGCGCCGGCGAAAAGCTACGCTTCCTCGACGCCGATGTGCGTCGGGTCAAGGACGCGGCGCAGGAATTCCTTGGTACGCGGCTGGGTGGGGGCGCTGATGACGTGCTCCGCTGGCCCTTCCTCCACGACAACGCCGGCGTCCATGAAGACCACGCGGTCGGCCACTTCGCGGGCAAAGCCCATCTCGTGGGTGACCACCAGCATGGTCATGCCTTCCTGGGCCAGCTTCCGCATGACCGCAAGGACGTCGCCCACGGTTTCAGGGTCCAGTGCAGAGGTGGGCTCATCAAAGAGCATGAGCTTCGGATCCATGGACAAAGCGCGCGCGATGGCCACGCGCTGCTGCTGGCCACCGGAGAGCTGGTCCGGGAAACGGTCGGCCAAGTGTCCCAGGCCAACGCGCTCAAGGTTGTGGCGCGCAACGTCGGCCGCTTCGGACTTGGAGCGCTTGAGCACTTTCATCTGCGAGATTGTGCAGTTCTCCAGCACGCTGAGGTGCGGGAACAGGTTGAAGTGCTGGAAGACCATGCCTACGCTTTGGCGCATCTTGTTGAGGTCCACGTCGGGGTCGGTCGCCTCGAACTCGCCCACGTTGATGGTGCCGGCGTTGGGGTGTTCCAGCAGATTGACGCAGCGAAGAAGGGTGGACTTGCCCGAACCCGATGGTCCGATCAGGCACACAACCTGGCCGGGTTCCACGGTCAGTGAGATGCCCTTGAGGACCTCGTTGCTGCCGTAGGACTTGCGCAGGTCTTTGATGTTGACGCCGGCGGCGCGAACGGTGGCCGTGCTCCCAGTGGAGTTATTCATGACTGTCCTGCCTATCGCTTGGTCCGCGCGGAGCGGCTTTCGAACTTCCTGGCAAGGAGGCTCAAGGGGATGGTGATGACCAAGTAGAAAGCACCTGCTACGAGCAGGGGGGTGAGGCCCGCGCCGAGGCTGGAGATGCCGTCGCGGCCGAATTTGGTGAGCTCGTACTGGGACGCTGTGAGGCCCAGGACGTAGATCAGCGAGGAGTCCTTGGTGAGCAGGATGATCTCGTTGGTCAGCGGGGGGAGGACGATCTTGAAGGCCTGGGGAATGACGATCGAGACCATCGCACGCCAGTGCGGCATACCCAGTGAACGCGCTGCTTCCATCTGACCCTTGGGCACGGCCTGCAGACCGGCACGAAGGGTTTCAGCGATGTACGCAGACGCCACCATGCCCAGGGAAACCATGACCACGATGTTGACGTCCCACTGCACACCGAAAGCCAGGGGAACGCCGTAGCCGAAAGCGATGAAGACCAGCAGGGCAGGCACGCCGCGGAAGAACTCGATGTACCCGGTGGCGATCCAGCGGTACAGGGGGAAGGAAGAGAGCTTCATGAGGGCCAGCAGGAGGCCGCCCGACAAGCCCACCACGAAGGCCAGCGCCGTGTAGATAAGGGTGTTCTTGAGGCCAACCAGGAAGATATCCGGGAACATCGGCCCGATTTTGGCGAAGTTGAAGACGCTGGTGCCGATCGTCTTCCAGTCCACAGCGAGGATTACTGCGGCCAGGACCACAACGAATATCCCGGCCTGGACGTACAAACTGACTTTGGCTCGTTGACGTGCAGTCATTGCCATGGTGTTCTCACATTCATGTTGCGCAGCCGGGCCCCGAAACAACGTATCGTTTCGGGGCCCGCCTGCGTGGATCTCGGGAGAGCCGGGGCTCGGACTACTTGGTGGCTTCGCCGAACCAGGTGGTCTGGAACTTCTTCAGGGAGCCGTCATCAGTGATGCGCTTCAGAGTGCCGTTCACGGCGTCAGCCATGGCGGTGTTGCCCTTCTTGATGGCGATGCCCAGCTTCTCGCCCGTCGCGTAGTCCTCGACGCGCTTGAGGTTGGAATCGTCCTTGATGGCGTAGCCCAGCACGGACTGGTTGCCGATGGCTGCGTCGATGGTGCCGGCCTTGAGGGCCTGGACCAGGAGGCCGGAGTCCTCGAATTGCTGTGCGTCGATGCCCTTGTCCTTGGCGTACTGGGCGCCGGTGGTTGCCTGCTGGACACCCACCTTCTTGCCCTTGGCGCCGTCAATGTTGTTGATGCCCGAGGACGAGGTGGCCACCAGGGTCAGGTCGTCATCGAGGTAGGGGTTGGAGAAGTCCATGACGTTCTTGCGGACGTCAGTGATGGAGATCGAGGAGATGGAGACGTCGCACCCAGTCAGTGCAGTGCCGGTCTCGATGGCTTCGAAGGAGCTGTCCACCACGTTGAGTTCTGCCTTGATGTCCTTGGCGATCTCGGCAGCGATGTCCATGTCGAAGCCGACAATCTTGCCGTCCTTCTGGAATTCGAAGGGCTCGTAGGGCACATCCGAGCAGACAGTCAGCTTGCCGGCATTGATGAGTTTCAAGCCCGAGCCATCCGAGGCTGCGGGAGTGGAGGAACCACCGCAGGCGGTGAGGGCCAGTGCGCCGGCTGCGAGCACGGCGGCAATCTTGGTGCCGGACAGAACCGAACGGGAGATCTGCATGTTGTTTACCTTTTGTTGCGGTGGATGCTGAACTGAGTCGGTTTTAGTGTAGCGCCGAACATGAGATGTGCATCACAGGAAACGAAGTTTCACTATTGGATAACTACTTTACTCATTAATCAAGCACTCAAAAGGAGTATCAGTCTGGAATCCCAGATTCAGCGCTTGATTCCCAATGCCTCAAGCATCGGCCGGAACTTTGCCCACGTCTCGGCCAGTTCAGCCTCCGGCTGCGAACCCTCCACGATGCCGCACCCGGCATAAAGCCGCACGGTGTTGGCGTCCTCGATCACGGCTCCGCGCAACGCAATTCCCCACTCGCCGTTGCCTGCAGCGTCCAGCCATCCGACCGGTCCGGCATAGGGGCCGCGGTCCAGATGTTCGAGTTTCCGGATCAACGCACCGGCCACCAGGGTGGGGGTTCCGCACACCGCAGCGGTTGGGTGCAACGCGTTGATCAAGGCCAGGCACGTCGGCACGTGACCTTCGATATCGGCCAGTTCCGCCTTCACATCCGACGCCAGGTGCCACACGTTGGGCAGCTCAAGGATGAAAGGCTCGCTATGGGAGTTCATCGCCTCGGAGAACGGTGCCAGCTGCCGGGTCAGCGAATCAATGGCGATCTCGTGTTCGTGGCGCTGCTTTTCCGAACCGGCCAGGACCCGCTCCGCATATTCCATGGGGGAGCCGTCCATGCCGTCCGCATCCCGGCGATCCAGCGTCCCGGCCAGGACCCGCGCTTGCGCAGTGCGGCCCTCCACCTGGATGAGCATCTCGGGGGTCGCGCCCACCAGGCCATCAACACCGTACGTCCAGCATTCGCGGTACCTTGCGGCAAGTTGGCGAAGTACCTCCGCAGCGTTGACGCCCGCGGGAAGGGTGGCAACGACGTCGCGCGCCAAAACCAGCTTCTCCAGCTTGCCGGCGCGGATCTCCTCGACGCCGTCGGCAACCGCCTTCATCCAGTTCGCCTCGCTGAGGGAACCATGGCTGAGGTAACCAGCCGAACCGTTGGCGGCAACAACCTCAGGTGGGAGTTCGACGTCGGACCCTCCTGTCGCTGAGCCGTCGCCGTTGGGTTCGGTCAGCCAGCGTTCCACGGCGGCGAGGACACCGGCCTCGGTGAGGGGGCCGTCGTCGAACGTCAATTGAGTGGCCCAGCCGCGGCCGTCGCGGATACCGACCACCAATTCCGGGAGGATCAGGCGGGACACGTGCGGGGATGTTTTGGAGAAGGCAAACGAGCCGAAAGCCACGGGACCCGTGCCCGGGAGCTCAACGTGGTCCGTGATCTCTGCCTCAAGAATCAGGTGCCGCCACCAGATATCAGCCTCAAGGAAGCGCTCCGGGCCGGTGGCGTTGAAACGGGTCAGCTCGCCGTAGCCCACCAGGCCGGCCTCGCGCCGGGACCAGCAAAGGACGTCGTCCCGCACCAGAAACGACGGCAGCCCCCCTGGGGATGATTCAACATCGAGGGGGACTGTCAAGGTGCGGAGCGTGCTCGTCATGATGGAACAACAGTACTCCCGCGCGCAACCAGAACCTGAGCCGACTTCTACAGCGAAGCAAAGTCTGCTGAATGTCTGAGACAATTACTGGGTGAACCGAGCATCCTTGGAAAAGCGTCCGGACGAAGTTGCGACGATGTTTGATGATGTCGCCCCAAAATACGACGTCGTCAATGACGTCCTGTCCATGGGACAGACCCGGCGCTGGCGCCGGATCGTGGTGGACGCCATGGATGTGAAAGCGGGCCAGAAGGTCCTTGACCTCGCCGCCGGAACGGGCACTTCCAGCGAACCCTACGCCGACGCCGGCGTGGACGTGGTGGCCTGCGACTTCTCCCTGGGCATGCTCAAAGTGGGCAAGCGCCGCCGCCCGGACATCGACTTCATCGCCGGTGACGCCACCAACCTGCCCTTCGCGGACAACAGCTTTGACGCGTCCACCATTTCCTTCGGCCTGCGCAATGTCGTAGAACCCCGCAAGGCCCTGGAGGAAATGCTGCGCGTCACCAAGCCCGGCGGCCGCCTGGTCATTGCCGAGTTCTCGCACCCCGTGGTTCCACTGTGGCGCAACCTCTACACCGAATACCTGATGCGCGCCCTGCCGGCCATCGCCACCAAGGTGTCGTCAAACCCGGATGCCTACGTCTACCTCGCTGAGTCCATCCGCGCCTGGCCGGACCAGGACCACCTGGCCCAGTGGCTCGCCGATGCCGGCTGGACCGACATCACCTACCGCAACCTCAGCGGTGGCATTGTTGCCGTGCACCGTGCGCAGAAGCCCGCAGAGCACCGCGAGAGTGTTCCCGTTGCCAAGCTGCGACGCCAAATCAAGCCGCGCCACCAGGCCGGCTAGCTCCGTACTGCCTGCTGACTTAGGACGACGTGAAAGTACTGATTGTTGGTGCGGGCCCGGCCGGGTCCACTGCCGCGTATTACCTCGCCCAAGCGGGCATCGACGTCACGGTGCTGGAAAAGACGTCGTTCCCCCGCGAGAAGGTCTGCGGAGATGGCCTCACCCCGCGGGCTGTTCGCGAGATCCAGAAGCTCGGCCTGCCCCACGCTGTTGAGGAAGGGTGGCGCCGCAACAAGGGCCTTCGCCTCATTGCCGGTGGTCGCACCATCGAGTTGCCCTGGCCCGAAGTTGCGGATTTCCCCACCTACGGACTGATCCGCACCCGCCTTGGCTTCGACGAGGACCTTGCCCGCCACGCAGAGTCGGCCGGGGCGGTGGTGCTGGAACGCCACAGCGTCACGTCCGCACTGACCGCCGATGACGGACGTGTCATCGGGGTCCGCGCTTCAATCCTGGACGAGTCCGGACGCAAGACGGGCGAAACGCGCGACTTCCACGCCGACGTCGTTCTCGCCGCCGACGGAAACTCGACGCGAACCGCCGTGTCGCTGGGTATGCACAAGCGTGACGACCGCCCGCTGGGCGTCGCCGTGCGCACTTACTTCACGTCCCCCCGCCATGAAGACGACTGGATGGAAGGCTGGCTGGAACTCCCCGGCAAGTCCGGCAAGCCACTGCCCGGCTACGGTTGGGTGTTCGGCGTCGGCGACGGCACGTCCAACGTCGGCCTGGGCATCCTGAATTCGTCCAAGGAATTCGGCAAGCTCGACTACAAGCAGGTCCTGCGCGAATGGACCGCCGGTATGCCCTCGGAGTGGGGTTTCACCCCTGAAAACCAGGTGGGGGAAATCCGCGGCGCGGCGCTGCCGATGGGCTTCAACCGCACGCCGCACTACTCGCCCGGGCTGCTTCTGCTGGGCGACGCCGGCGGCATGGTGTCCCCGTTCAATGGCGAAGGCATTTCCTACGCAATGGAGTCGGCCCGGTTCGCCGCTGAGTTCATCATCGACGCCTCCTCCCGTTCGGCTTCAGCCGGGTGGACCGCCGACGACGCCGACGCGCACCTTTCCCGGTACGCGGACTATGTGCGGGACCAGTGGGGATCGCACTTCACGCTGGGAAGGCTCTTTGCGTCCTTGATTGGCAAGCCCGCGGTGATGAAGCTCGCACTGCGCACCGGTATGCCGATTCCCGTGCTGATGCGTTTTGTAGTGCGCATGCTCGCGAACCTGACCGACCCGTCCGCCAAGGGCTTCGAAGACCGCGTGATCCGGGTCCTTGAGATGCTGGTTCCGGCGACGTCCAACAGTTCCTCTGCCCGCGCTGTGACGCCGGCAGGCTCCGACACCGCGGTTTCCGCAACAACTAGTTAGGGTTAACCCGTGACGAACTCTGCCGAACACAGCTGGACGCATGCCGGGCACGGCTTGCCGGACTCCACCGAGCCTTCCTTGAACACCACGGCAATTGCGACGGGCCTCCAGCTGCCCGCAGGTTTTGCTGCCATTGCAGGCGACGCCGAGCTTGGCCCTGCCATCACCAACAACCTTGCCCGGGTGGAGAAGAAGCTTCGCGAAGCCATCTCCAACTCGGACCCCCTGGCTGACGCGACGTCACGTCACCTGGTGGAAGCCGGTGGCAAGCGCATCCGTCCGCTGCTCACCCTGCTGTGCGCACACCTGGGCGATGCTTCCCGGCCCGAGGTTGTCCAGGCAGCCGTGGTTGTTGAGCTCACGCACCTCGCGACGCTCTACCACGATGACGTGATGGACTCCGCCCCGTTCCGCCGTGGAGCTCCCACCGCCCACGAGGTCTGGGGCAACTCCGTGGCCATCCTCACCGGTGACCTCATCTTCGCCCGCGCCTCCATCCTGGTCTCCGAGCTCGGCTCCCGTGCACTCGGCATCCAGGCGCGCACCTTCGAACGCCTCTGCCTTGGCCAGCTGCACGAAACCGTGGGGCCCCGCGAGGACGAAGATCCCGTAGAGCACTACTTGTCCGTCATCGCCGACAAGACCGGTTCACTCGTAGCGGCGTCCGGCCAGCTGGGTGCGATCTTCGCCGGCGCTGATGAGGCATTTGAAGACCTGTTGGTGGAGTACGGCGAAAAGGTGGGCGTCGCCTTCCAGCTGGCTGACGACGTCATCGATGTCACCGGGGTGAAGGTCAAGTCCGGAAAGTCCCCGGGGACCGACCTCCGCGAAGGCGTACCCACTCTGCCCGTCCTGTTGCTGCGACGCGATGCTGCCGCAGGGGATACCTCCGCTGCCGAACTCCTTGAACTGATCGACGGCGACCTCTCCTCCGATTCGGCACTGGCTGAGGCCGTGGCCGGCCTGCGCGAGCACCCCGTGACCAACGAGTCCTGGAAGATCGCCCGCCAGTGGTCCGCCGAGGCCGTTGCTGCCCTGGCTCCGCTGCCGGAGGGTGTGGTGAAGGATTCACTGACCAACTTCGCCCACGCAGTGGTGGACCGCAGCAGCTAAGTCTTCCTGGGCGTGGCTTCCTGACCCGCTTTAGGTGCTTGACGGCCGCTTTGCACCCTTTTCGGGTTGCAAAGCGGCCGTTTTCGTTCCAAAGTAGCTCGGGTCGCCACGGCGGACGGTCGAATCACGACGCCGGCACCCACTTTGGCGTCCACCTGGACGGTCCGAAGTGCCCGGCTTCCCTGTTACCCAGCACGATGAGCACTTCAGCCACCATCTTCCCCGGATGGTGGACGACGTCGGAGTAGTAATAGCGGAGAACCAGCAGCCCGCCACGCATGCTGGCGTTGTTCCGGTACTGGTCCTTCTTTACCTGCCTGCCTTCCAAGTGGGTACCGCCGTCCAGCTCGATCACCAGGCAATCGTTGATCAGGCAGTCGACTTCACCAACTCCGGGTAGCTGCACGTGCATCTTCACCCTGAGTCCTGCCCTGGTGAAGTGGACATGAGCCAGGACTTCCAGCAAAGAATCTGCCCTGGGAAGGACCAACCCCACAACAGTCCGCGCGCGGCCATTGCGGGGACCCGCCAGTTTGGACCTTAGATAATCCGGGCTGAGCAGTGCCTTGCTCACAGCACTCTGGACCATGACCAGAGACTCCAGCTCCGGCCGGCAACGAAGGGCGTGAATGAGAACGTCAGCCACGCCTGCAACAGGTAGATAGGGATGCGGGGGATGGGTCACGCCGGCGTGGTCAACAACCCGCAGGTTGGGCAGACCGTTGCCGCAGCTTAAGTGCGTAGCTTCTGGTTCGCGAAGTACCCAAAGGCCGTAGAACCTCGCTGCCGAGATACAGGTCAGGCGGCCATTCGCGCGAAAGGCGGCTACGACGTCGGGGTCTGCTCCTTTGGTGACGTAGACGCCTCGCTGCAATCGGGTGATCACCCCGTTGCTCAACGCCGATGCCAGTGTTCGTTCAGAGAACCCGGCCCGCTTCAAGTCTGCGGTTCTGGCCGCGCCGAGTCTGGATCGGAGGAATTGGGTGAGGTCCATCAGGCTATGGTTGCGGCGTTGGAGACTCCCCAGAGCCTGCTTTTCGGCCTATGTGGATAACTACACCGGGCCGTAAAAACGCAACGGCATCTTTGAATTTACGTTGACGCTAAGAGTTGCGCTTGTGACAGGATTGTCATAAGCTATTCACGGATCCACTAAATGCCTCCGGTGGGTCTGATGCGAACGGAGATTGTGGTCCCGGTTCGGTGCAGCGTATGACTCGTAACGTTGCAGCGAGCCGGGGCCATTCCGTTTAAGCCCGGAAACCCGTGGCTTTGTGACCTTCTTTCAACGCAAAACAGCCCCCATGCAATCAATCAAGGTTGCATAGGGGCTGCGCGTCATTCAAACAAGGTCAGGAAGCCACGGGGGCGCCCTGAAAAAGGACCTAGTCCTCGTCGTCGTTGAAGGCCCACTCGAACATGTCGAAGACGAACTCGGAGAACGTGCCTTCCTCGCTCTTCCACTGGCCGCGGGCGTTGTTGCGGCGCCAGACGATGGGGTCCGGGATGCTGAGGTCGGCGGTGCGGAAGCCCCAGGTGAACTGTTCGTCCTCGTCCTCAAGGAACATGAGGAAGCCTTCGTCATCGACTTCCAGTTCCTCGGGGTCCCAGAAGTAGTGGTAGGCCTCCATGAGGTCCTCGCAACCGCCGATAGCAAGGTAGAACTCGCGAAGGACCAGCGGGATGGTGAAGGAGTGTTCAGCGAGGGCGTCGTCCAGTTCGTCGGGCGTGAGGCCGTCTTCTTCCTGCCATTCATCCTCGAGATACTTTGGGACCAGCGCGCGGAACTTCTCGAGGAACATGTCAGTCATGCTCTTATCCTAGCTAATCCCGGGGACCCGAAATTGCGCCCCCACCAGTACCGGCACGGTGCCATCCCCGGACAGCCAACGGCACGTACCAGCTGCGTCGCCAGGCCGTCACCCGGAACGCGAAAACAACACCGGCAATGACACAAGCAGTGAGCCCGCTGAAGAGCCCCAGATGCCACATCAACGTGGTCAAGCCAGCACCTACGAAGGCAGGCAGCGCATAGATGTCGCGGTTGTTGAACAGGGTGGGGATCTCGTTGGCGGTGATGTCGCGAAGCAAACCACCGCCAACGCCCGTGGTCACACCCAGCAATATCGCAGCCACGGGGTTCATGCCGGCACTGATGGCTTTGAGCGTGCCGGTAATGCAGAACAAGGCGAGTCCGCCGGCGTCGAACAACGTCAAAAGCGAGGTGAAGCGCTGGACGGAGGAGAACAGGTAGTAGACCAGCATGGCTGCGAGCAGCGGCGGCGCCAGATAGGCGGGATTCGTGAAGGCGATGGGAGGCCCGGCATTGATGACGATGTCGCGGATCACGCCGCCGCCCAAGGCAGCGATGGAGGCAAGCAGTATGGAGCCAACAAAGTCGAACTGCTTCCGGGCGGCCAACAGCGACCCGGAAACCGCGAAAAAGAACACGCCGATGAGGTCAAGCCAGAGAAGAACAATGTCAATGGAAATCAAGTGGACTGGTTCTTTCTTAACGTGCTTCACAACAGGTGCTGGCTCAACGTTACGCTAGCTCCCATGAACAGCCCCGTTTTGATCGCTTGCGCCCACGGAACCCGCAACGCTGAGGGCCAGGCGGCCATTCGCAGGGTTATGGCCGAGATCGAGGAACTCCGTCCCGGACTCCAGGTCCTGGAGGCCTACGTCGACGTCCAGGAACCCGAGTTGTCCGGCGTGGTGGAGGGCCTGCCCGAGGGGACTGCCGCCGTCGTCGTGCCACTCCTGCTGTCCACCGGCTTCCACATCAAGGTCGACGTGCCCAAGGCGATCAAGAGCCGGCCCGAAGTCGTGGCCGCCAGGCCGCTGGGCCCGGATCCCCGGCTTGCCGAACTGCTGGCCACTCATCTGCGCGCCTCGGGACTGGAAGAGAACGACGGCGTCCTGCTGGCTGCCGCGGGCTCGTCGCTGCCGGACGGATCGGTGGACTCGGAGGAGCAGGCTCGCCTGCTGGGGGAGCTGCTGCCGAACAAGGTGCGGGTCGCCTATGGTGCCAGCGCCCAGCCCAATGTGCCCGACGGCGTCGCCTCCTTGCGTGCCGAACTCGCCAACGATCCGAGCGGCTCCCACGGCAGGGTCTTCATTGCCTCCTACCTGCTGGCCACCGGCTACTTCCATGACCAATTGGCGAAGGCCGGTGCCGACGTTGTTGCGGCTCCGCTGCTGCCGTCGAAGGTTCTGGCCGAGATTGCCTTGGAACGCTACGACGCAGTGTTGGAAAGCCTCTCCTAACCTTTGTTTGCAAGGAAAACCGCCCTTCGGGGACCTGCATATCAGGCTGTCCGGAACAAGGCCGCTGGCGTGTTCGTGACGAAATGTTTCCCTAGGTGACTCAACATTTCCGGACCTTTGCTGGCGAAATCTGGCCAGACCTACAGTCGATGTATGACAGATACAGCTGTAGCCGGTGCGTCCGCTGACGCCGCAGTCCCTTCGCGCCCAGCACGCACCCGCCCGGCGGCCAAGCCCCATGGCCAGTGGAAGGTTGACGGCACCGCGCCGCTCAACGCCAACGAGACCTGGAAGCAGGAAGACAACGGCCTGAACGTCCGCGAGCGGATTGAGTCTGTCTACTCCAAGGAAGGCTTCGATTCGATCGACGGAACCGACCTGCATGGCCGTTTCCGCTGGTGGGGCCTCTACACACAGCGCAAGCCCGGGATCGACGGCGGCAAGACCGCCACCCTGGAGCCGCACGAGCTCGAAGACAAGTACTTCATGCTGCGCGTCCGCATCGATGGCGGTGCGCTCACCACCGAGCAGTTGCGCGTTATCGGCCAGATCTCCGTGGACTTCGCCCGAGGCTCCGCCGACCTCACGGACCGCCAGAACATCCAGCTGCACTGGATCCGCGTGGAGGATGTGCCGGAAATCTGGCGCCGCCTGGAGGGCATCGGCCTGTCCACTACGGAAGCCTGCGGCGACGTCCCGCGTGTCATCCTCGGCTCCCCGGTTGCGGGTATCGCCAAGGACGAGATCATCGATCCCACGCCGCTCATCCACGAACTCGCGGAGCGCTTCATCGGCGACCCCGAGCTCGCCAACCTGCCGCGTAAATACAAGACCGCCATCACGGGCCACCCGTCCCAGGACGTCGTGCACGAGATCAACGACTTCGCCCTGGTGGGCGTCGTCCACCCTGAGCTTGGCGCCGGCTACGACCTCTGGGTTGGCGGCGGCCTGTCCACCAACCCCCGCCTGGCCGAACGCCTGGGGGTGTTCGTTTCCGCCGACGTCGCCGCTGAAGTATGGCTGGGCGTCACCAGCATCTTCCGTGACTACGGCTACCGCCGCATGCGCACCAAGGCCCGCCTGAAGTTCCTTATGAACGACTGGGGTCCGGCCAAGTTCCGCCAGATCCTCGAAGACGAATACCTTGGCTTCAAGCTTCCGGACGGCCCTGCGGCGCCCAAGCCCAACGCCCCGGGTGACCACATCGGCGTGCACGAGCAGAAGGACGGCAAGTTCTTCATCGGCGTGACCCCCACCGTGGGACGCACGTCCGGCGAGGCACTGGTGACGCTGGCCGACACCCTGGAAAAGCACGGTTCCTACCGCCTGCGCACAACTCCCCACCAGAAGCTCGTCATCCTGGACGTGGCCAAGGAGCAGGTGGAGCCGCTCATCGCTGAACTGGACACCCTGGGTCTGTCCGCCCGCCCGTCCGTGTTCCGCCGCGGCACCATTGCCTGCACGGGCATTGAGTTCTGCAAGCTGGCCATCGTCGAAACCAAGGTCACGGCAGCTACCGCTATCGCCGAGCTGGAACGCCGCTTGGCCGACCTCGTGGAGACCAAGCAGCTGCCCTCGGCACTGTCCCTCCACATCAACGGCTGCCCGAACTCCTGCGCACGTATCCAGACGGCCGACATCGGCCTGAAGGGCATGATGCTGCCAACGCCCGACGGCGACCCCACCCCGGGTTTCCAGGTCCACCTCGGTGGCGGGTTGGCGAACAACGAGCGCGAGGAAGCCGGTTTGGGACGCACCGTCCGCGGCCTCAAGGTCACGGTGGAAGACCTGCCCGATTACGTGGAGCGCGTGGTCCGCAAGTTCGTCGCCGTCGGCGCCGAGGGCCAGACCTTCGCCGAGTGGGCACACTCCGCAGATGAAGGAGACCTCCAATGACAGATCCCCAAACGCTTCCGGCCGTGCGTACCCTGCGGTCTCCGGAAGAGCTCAAGGCACTGGCCGAAGCCGGTGCCGCGGAGCTTGGCTGGAACGCCACGGCCCAGGAGGCAATCGCCTGGGTGGCTCGGAACTTCCAACTGCCCGCCATCACCGTGGCGTGCTCCATGGCAGACGCTGTCCTGCCGGCCATGGTCGCGGACCAGCTTCCCGGCGTCGACGTTTTGTTCCTCGAAACCGGCTACCACTTCAAGGAAACCTACGAGACCCGCGACGAAGTAGCTGCCAACCTGCGCGTCAACGTCGTGGACGTCCTGCCGGAGAACACCGTGGAACAGCAGGACCGCCTGCTGGGCAAGGATCTGTTCGCCCGGGACGCCGCACAGTGCTGCGCGCTGCGCAAGGTCCAGCCGCTGCGCCGCTCGCTGTCCGGCTATGAGGTGTGGTTCACCGGCGTCCGTCGCGATGAAGCCCCCACCCGCACCAACACACCGGTGGTCACCTGGGACGAAGGTTTCGGCCTGGTCAAGGTGAACCCGATGGTGGACTGGTCCTTCGAACAGTTGCTGGAGTACTCCGAGGACAACATCCTCCCCGTCAACCCCCTCCTGAGCCAGGGCTACCCGTCCATCGGCTGCCAGCCCTGCACCCGCAAAGTGGCCCCGGGCGAAGACCCCCGAGCCGGCCGCTGGGCAGGTTCCGACAAGACAGAATGCGGACTACACACATGAGCACTCAAACAACCAGCGAGGACCTCGAGTTGAACCAGTTGCAGAGCGAAGCTGAAGGGGCCGCCGCGGCGTGGCGGGCATCGCGAAGCGGGCACGGCGGCCCTTCAGCTGAGCGCCTGAGCTCACTGGACACCCTCGAGTCCGAGGCGATTCACATCATCCGCGAGGTAGTTGCCGAATTCGAGAAGCCTGCGCTGCTGTTCTCCGGCGGCAAGGACTCCGTGGTTATGCTGCACCTGGCCACCAAGGCGTTCTGGCCCGGCAAGGTCCCTTTCCCGGTGCTGCACGTCGATACCGGCCACAACTTTCCGGAGGTCATCGACTTCCGCGACCGCACCGTTGAGCGCCTCGGTTTGAAGCTGGTTGTCGGTTCGGTGCAGGAGTTCATCGACCGCGGCGAACTGGCTGAGCGTGCCGATGGCACCCGCAACCCGCTGCAGACCGTCCCGCTGCTGGACGCGATCCAGCGCAACAAGTTCGACGCCGTTTTCGGTGGTGGCCGTCGCGACGAGGACAAGGCCCGCGCCAAGGAGCGCATCCTGAGCCTCCGTGACGAATTCGGCCAGTGGGATCCGCGCAACCAGCGTCCCGAACTCTGGAACCTGTACAACGGCCGCCACACGGTGGGCCAGCACGTACGTGCGTTCCCCATCAGCAACTGGACCGAGCTGGACATCTGGCGCTACATCGAGCGCGAGAACATCGAGCTTCCCAGCCTGTACTACGCCCACGAGCGTGAAGTCTTCGCCCGCGACGGCATGTGGCGTGCAGTGGGCGAAGTTTCCCAGCCGCTGCCCCATGAGGACGTCATCACCAAACTGGTCCGCTACCGGACCGTGGGCGACATGTCCTGCACAGGTGCGGTCGAGTCCGACGCACGCACCGTGGCCGACGTCGTAGTTGAAGTCGCTGCCTCCACCCTGACAGAACGTGGCGCCACCCGGGCAGATGACCGCATCTCCGAGGCCGCCATGGAAGACCGCAAGAAGGACGGCTACTTCTAAATGAGCACCGAAACATTGGCTGCAGGGCTGGAAACAGCCCTACCCACAACCCTTTTCCGTTTCGCCACTGCCGGATCGGTCGACGACGGCAAGTCCACTTTGGTGGGACGCCTCCTTCACGATTCCAAGGCGATCCTTGCCGACACGCTCGACGCCGTCGCCCGCACCTCTGCCGACCGCGGCTTCGGTGGTGAGAAGGGCGGAATCGACCTCGCCCTCCTGACAGACGGCCTGCGCGCCGAGCGTGAGCAGGGCATCACCATCGATGTGGCCTACCGGTACTTCGCAACGGACCGCCGCAGCTTTATCCTTGCCGACTGCCCCGGCCACGTTCAGTACACCAAGAACACGGTGACCGGCGCGTCCACTGCGGATGCCGTCGTCGTACTCATTGACGCCCGCAAGGGTGTGCTGGAGCAGACCCGCCGGCACCTGTCCGTGCTGCAGTTGCTGCGCGTGGCCCACGTCATCGTGGCGGTCAACAAGATCGACCTGGTGGACTTCAGCGAGCAGGTGTTCCGCGACATCGAGGCTGACGTGCAGAAGGTCGGCCGTGAGCTTGGCCTTGGTCGTGACGATTCAAATGCGGGCGGGGTGACCGATCTTTTCGTGGTTCCGGTGTCCGCCCTGGATGGCGACAACGTAGTGGACCGCTCGGACCGTACCCCCTGGTACACCGGCCCTGCGCTGCTGGAGGTCCTCGAAACCCTTCCGGCCGCCGATGAGCTCGAAGCCGAACTGGAGAGCTTCCGCTTCCCGGTACAACTGGTCATCCGTCCGCAGGGGGCCTTGGCTCCTGATGCTGTGGCCGGCGGGCTCGACGTAGAGGCCTACCGCGATTACCGGGCCTACGCAGGCCAGATCACGGAAGGCTCCGTGAAGGTAGGCGATGAAGTGTCCGTCATCAGCCCCGGCCACGAACCGCGCATCACCACGGTGGTCGGCATCGACTTCGCCGGCCAGTCGCTGGAGGAAGCTGCGGCACCGCAGTCCGTGGCCGTCCGTTTGGCTGACGAGATCGACATTGCCCGTGGTGACACCATCGCCGCTGCCGGGACTGTCCGCGAAAGCTCCGCCGACCTCTACGCATCGTTGGCCTGGCTGTCACCGAAGCCGCTGCGCGAAGGCCAGAAGGTCCTGGTGAAGCACGGTACGCGCACGGTCCAGGCTCTGGTCCGCAACGTCACCGGCAAGCTGGACCTGGCTACCTTCACCGTAGAGCCCACCAGCACCTTGGAACTCAACGACATCGGGCATGCCCAGCTTCGGCTCGCCGCTGCTTTGCCGTTGGAAAATTACCTGCACCACCGCCGCACCGGCGCATTCCTGGTGATCGACCCCATTGACGGCAACACGCTGGCCGCCGGTCTGGTCAAGGACCACCCGGGCGACCACGAAGACGAACGTTACGTCATTTAGGGTCATACGTAGTCACAAACCGCAGCTTGTTCGCGACCCTCACGTTGTAAGGCGTGACCGCCGAACAAGCTGCGGTTTTCTTTTACCGGGGAAGGACCCATGCCACAGAACACCACGCTCAGCACCCTCCTGGAGGCCGGCACAGACCTGGTCCTGGACGGAGCGCTGGCCACCGAACTGGAAGCCCACGGCTGCGATCTGGAAGATGCCCTGTGGTCTGCCAAGGTCCTGCTGGAACAGCCGCACCTGATCAAACAGGTCCACCGCGACTACTTCGACGCCGGTGCCTCCGTAGCCATCACAGCCAGCTACCAGGCGACCCCACAGGGCTTCGCGCGGCGCGGGCTTTCCGTTCCGGAGTCCTTGGAACTGGTGGCATTGAGCGTCCGCTTGGCCGATGAGGCGCGACAGGAAGCCTTGGCGGAGGGTTCTGCGAATGGGCCATTGCTGGTAGCCGGATCCGTTGGACCGTACGGCGCCTACCTTGCCGACGGCTCCGAGTACCGGGGCGATTACACGCTTTCCGCCGCGGAATTCCAGGATTTCCACCGGCCACGGATCGCGGCGCTGGTAGAGGCCGGCGCGGATTTCCTGGCCTGTGAGACGCTGCCGTCGTACGCCGAAGCAGAGGCGCTGTTGGCGCTCGTGGCGGAGTTCGACGTCGAAGCCTGGTTTACGTTTACGCTGCGGGACAGCGGCCACATCAGTGACGGAACGCCGCTGGAGCAGGTGGCTGCGCTGCTCAGCGCGGAACCGCGCGTGGCCGCCGTCGGCATTAACTGCGTGCCGCTGGAACTGGTGTCGGATGCGCTGGGCAACCTTCAGCAGGCCTCAGGCAAACCACTTGTGGCGTACCCGAATTCGGGTGAGAGCTACGATGCCGTGACGAAAACGTGGGGACCGTCCCAGGGTGTCCAGGGCGGCGGCACGCTGGCGGGCAACGCTGCGGACTGGCGGGATCGTGGAGCCCATCTCATAGGTGGCTGCTGCCGCACAACTCCGCGCGACATTGAAGAGCTTGCCGCGAATATGACGCCACGTGAACCTTCGTGAACCTTGGTTTCTGCGGGATTGAAGCGGAAATATGACAGTCCCTACTGTGAAGGCATGACCTCTCCGGAATGGTCCTTCCTTGCCCAACACGGGCGATGTCACGGGGCCTGATCTTCGCCCCCTTTCGCATCCCACTTCTCATAAGGACCCCCCATGGCAAACACACCCGAGTCACAGAAACCCGATTCCGGTACCACCCGCATCGTCGCCGGTGAGACCGCACCCAAGCCCAAGCGCCGCCGCACCATCGAGATCGCCCTGGCCGTCGGCCTCGTGCTGCTGATCGGTGCAGGCGCGGCAGTGGCCTCCGCAGTTTCCAACAGCAACCAGGCTGCGCCGGCCCCCGCCACCACACCGGCGGCGGAGCTCAAGCTCGGCTACTTCAGCAACGTCACGCACGGTCCGGCCCTGGTCGGTACCAGCAAGGGCATCTTCGCCAAGAACCTCGGCGACACCAAGCTCACCACCCAGATCTTCAACGCCGGTCCCGCCGCCATCGAAGCCCTGAACGCCGGAGCCATCGACGCCACCTACATCGGCCCGAACCCGGCCATCAACTCCTTCGTCAAGAGCAACGGCGAGTCCATCAGCATCATCGCCGGCGCAGCATCCGGCGGTGCCCAGCTCGTGGTCAAGCCGGAGATCAACTCCGCAGCCGACCTCAAGGGCAAGGTCCTCAGCACGCCCCAGCTGGGCGGTACCCAGGACGTTGCACTGCGCGCCTGGTTGGGTCACCAGGGATTCAAGACCAACACGGACGGCAGCGGCGACGTCAACATCAACCCGACCGAAAACGCCCAATCGCTGAAGCTCTTCCAGGACGGAAAGCTCGACGGCGCGTGGTTGCCTGAGCCGTGGGCCTCCCGTTTGGTCCTCGAAGCCGGAGCGAAGGTCCTGGTTGACGAGAAGGACCTCTGGGAGAACGGTGACTTCACCACCACCATCCTGATCGTGAACAAGAAGTTCGCCGCCGAACACCCGGAAACCGTCAAGGCACTCCTCAAGGGCCACGTGGAATCCGTGAACTGGCTCAACTCGGCCTCGGCTGAAGAGAAGGCCACCACCATCAACGCAGTCCTCAAGGACACGGCAGGCAAGCCACTTCCGGCGAATGTCATTGAGCGTGCTTTGCAGAACATCAAGTTCACCACTGACCCGCTCGCCGGGACGTACAAGAAGCTGCTCCAGGACGGCGTGGACGCGGGTACCACCAAGACCGCCGATATCAACGGCATCTTCGACCTCCGCACCTTGAACGAGGTTGAAGGCAAGAAGACTTCCGCCGCGGGTCTTGGCCAGGACTAAGCAGTAACGGGCTGGTCCGCTTCCCCATGCGATTCTCATGGGGAGCGGACCGGCCCTTAGGCACATCAGCTCTACCAATCAACACGAAGGACGGGACCATGCCAGTCGTACTCGAGAACCTGGGCAAACGCTTCGGCGACGGCGCCCCGGTGCTGGACGACGTCAACGCCACCATCGCGCAGGGCGAGTTTGTTGCCCTCCTCGGCGCGTCCGGCTGCGGCAAGTCCACCCTGCTGAACATCATGGCGGGACTGGAGAAGCCGACGTCGGGCGCTCTTGAAGTACCCAGCGATGGTGCCGCCTTCATGTTCCAGGACGCGTCCTTGTTCCCGTGGTTGACCGCGCGGGGAAACATTGAGCTTGCGCTGCAGTTGGCCGACAAGTCCAGCACCAAGGCGGGACGTCGGGAACGCGCCAACGAACTGCTGGAACTCGTGCACTTGGGCGGCGCGGGGGACAAGCGTCCCCACGAGCTCTCCGGCGGCATGCGGCAGCGCGTGGCCTTGGCGCGTTCACTGGCACAGGACCGGCAACTGCTGCTGATGGACGAGCCTTTTGCCGCCTTGGACGCCATTACCCGGGACCTCCTCCACGATGAGCTTGAGCGCATCTGGAAGGAAACCGGCCGGACCATCGTGTTCGTGACCCACAACGTCCGTGAAGCCGTTCGCCTGGGCCAGCGCGTGCTGTTGCTTTCGTCGCGTCCGGGTCGTGTCGTGGCCGAATGGGAAGTCACCGAGGAACACCGGACCGACGCCGGCCGTGCCGGGGAGTTGACCGGTGTCATTACCCGACGCCTTCGCGAGGAGATCCGCCGCCATGCCAAGTAACCCCATCACCACCGAAGAGCGGACCCTTCCCGTGACCGAATCCAAAGAACACATCACGTCGCCGTCGCTGAAGGGCAATGCCTCGGATCTCCGCGACCTCGAAGCAGGTTTGGACAACCTCCAGTCAGACGTCGGGGGCAAGCGAGGCATCGACTGGAAGCGTGTCCTCCTTCCCGTCGTGGCGCTGGTGGTCCTCATCCTCGCCTGGCAGTTCTACGTGTCGCTGGGCCTCAAGCGCCGAGACCAGGTTCCCGGTCCTCTCGATGTGCTCAACCAGCTTGTGGTCCTGTGGAGTGAGGGCAAAGTCCAGGAATCCGTGTGGACTTCGTTGCAGCGCGGCTTGGTTGGCTTCCTGATCTCGGTCGTCGTCGCCACGCCCGTGGGCTTGCTGCTTGCCCAGGTTGCGCCTTTGCGGCGTGCCTTCGGTCCGCTGATTTCCGGTCTTCAGGTGTTGCCGTCCGTGGCTTGGGTTCCCGCCGCCATCATCTGGTTCGGTTTGACGGACGCAACCGTGTACTTTGTGGTCCTCATGGGCGCCATCCCGTCCATCATCAACGGGCTCATCTCCGGCGTCGACCAGATCCCGCCGCAGTACCGCAGCGTTGGAACCGTCCTTGGTGCGAACCGGCTCCAGATGGCGCTGCAGATCGTCCTTCCCGCGGCCCTTCCCGGGTACATCGGTGGCTTGAAGCAAGGGTGGGCCTTCTCCTGGCGCTCACTGATGGCCGCCGAAATCATTGCTGTGGGTGGCACCATCGGCTTTGGCCTGGGCTCGCTCCTTGACCAGGGCCGCGCGTTGTCCGATATGGCTATCGTCATGGCCGCGATCCTGTTGATCCTGTTCGTGGGCATCCTGATCGAGCTCCTGGTGTTCGGGCCGATCGAGAAGCGCCTCCTGCAGCGCAGGGGTCTGCTGGCAGGCAGCAGCCGCTAACCCCCTTAAGAGCAACGCGGGGTCACTTTTGGCCCATGTTTGCCGTAAACATGGGCCAAAAGTGACCCCGCGTTCTTGTTCTCTGGTTCCCGCGCGTCCCGGCTGCTATGTTTGAGCCGCCTCCACTTGGAGACGCGACGGGGGATTGCTGCTCATGAAACGTGGAGTGCTCGCTGCGACGGTTGTCGTTGCCGCCTTCACCGTGTCAGGGTGCGTTCCAGACATCAATGCGAACCCGGAATCATCTTCGGCAATACAACAGGTCATTGAGCGTGCGATTGATCGCCGTAACCAGCAGCTCATGGCCGGTGTCGAATCATCGGTCGATGAGATCAGCCAGGATTTCGTCCAGGACTCCGTTGCAGGCATCGCTCAGGACTACGAGCTCCTCCATCAGCGCAGGGAACGCCTGGCTTCGCACGCGTTTGGGTATACGGGAATACGTTCCGGGATAACCATGAAGGAGCTCACCGTCTCACGGGACCGTGCAGAGGCGCTCGTTTCGGAAAAGACCCAGATCTCCTATCCGCCTGTCGGCGGCGTTCAGGGCCCGGAAGAAGGTTACGTCTACGAGCAGAAAGTCACTCTTGAAAAAGTGGGGACCCAGTGGAAAATCATCACCCAGGGCCCAGCGAGTCCGGAAGGACTCCTCCCATCGACGGTGATTGACCACCGCTCAGGTTAGTGCCGCGTTGTTGTTCGGAACGCCCGACGGCGGCCTCCCGCCGTCAGGCGTTTAGGGAACCGTGACGCTAGAGCCCGGCCAGGAGGGCCTTCATGTCCTGAATCTCCTTCTCTTGAGCGGCAACAATGTCCTTGCCCAGTTGGACGGCCTCGGGGTTCTTGCCCTCGCTGATCTCGGTTTTGGCCATGGCCACTGCACCTTCGTGATGCGCGATCATTTGGGCGAGGTAGAGCCTGGCTGCTTCCGTGCCCTGGGCGTCGCTGAGTTTCTGCAGTTCGGCATCGCTCAACATGCCGTCCATGCTGTGGCCGCTGTGCGGGGAGGATCCCATGGTGGGCTCATTCCAGCCTTTCAGCCACCGCGTCATCTTCTCGATTTCGGGTGCCTGGGCCGCTTTGATCTGAACCGCCAACGCAGCCACCGCAGGCGGAATATCTTTCTTGGCCAGGATTGCGTCCGACATTTCGACGGCCTGGGCATGGTGCGGAATCATCATTTGGGCGAACATCGTGTCCGCGTCGTTGTGGGCTGACGCAGCGCTGTCCGAGGAAGCGCTTCCCGCAGAAGGGCTGGCCGAGGCCGTCGGCTGGCCGTGATCCATGCCCGGCATTGAATCGGAGCCGGAATTCGAAGCGCAGCCGGCCAGTGCGATCAGGCCTGCCAAAGCGGTTCCGGTGACAATAAAGCGTGCTTTGTTCATCAGTGATTGGTCCTTTGCCTATTCGGGCGGCGCTGTGGTCGGCCGCCAAGGGTAAGCAGATGCGCGCCCCGCTGCCATTGGGCCAGGGGCGTGGCGAAGTCGGGCCGCGAGATGTCGGCCCGGGCACGGTGCTTACGTCCTGCTGATGCTGAGTTGCCCGGGGGTGGGCGCTGCTGGTCGGTAAGACCAGGAAGGAGGGGCCTCGTCGGTTCCCCAAGCGACGGGAATGGTGGCGATGCCGATACCCGGAGGCGGCGCCGCCAGGGAACCGGTCTTCAGCGAAGGGGTGCAGTTGGCGCTAGAAGATTGAGCGCAGGAGCAACTTCCCGACGCGCACTGCTCCGCCTCGGAAGGAGAGGTCGCCAGGAGGTGCTTTGAGGAGCCATGCTCGTGGTGGGAAGCGGTAGTCACCGTGAGCGTAGCGGGGTTGGCCGCGTGTGCGCCGTGAGATCCGCTGACCACGTGCATTCCGAAGATGCCCGCAATGACAGCCGCTACCAGGAGCAAGAGGGACGCGCGACGAAGGATGACGGCGGCAGCGTGCAAGGACGTGGTCCTGTTCATTGTTCGTCACCACCTCCCCTGGATATACGGTCACCAGCAGCATACCCCTGGAGGGTATCCACCTTCGCGCTTTGAGGCATTTTGCCCCTCAATCGGACGCCCCGATCTTCCGCTGCGCATTTCCTTTCGAACGCCTAGAATCACCAAATGGGCCTACTAACGTTCAGCATCAACGTCACTTTGGACGGTTGCGTCGACCATCGGGAGGGCATCGCCGACGACGAGACGCACGCCTACTTCACCCGGCTTCTGGAAGAGGGCGGGGCAATGCTTTGGGGCCGTACCACCTACGAAATGATGGAGAGCTACTGGCCGTCGGTTGCCAGTGGCGAGATCGAGGCGCCGCCAGCCCTAAAGGACTGGGCGGTGAAACTGGAGGAGATGCCCAAGTACGTGGTGTCGGCGACGCGAAGCGACTTTCCGTGGACCAAAAGCCACCACCTGACTGGCGAGCTGCGCACGGCCGTGCAGGAACTCAAGGACAGGACTCCCGATGGGGTGCTTGTGGGCAGCGGCAAACTTGCCACGGAGTTGGACCGCCTTGACTTGGTTGACGAGTACAAGTTCCTCGTCCACCCCATGATTACCGGTCACGGACCCACCCTGTACCAGGACGGATTGCCCAGCACCCGGCGCCTGGAGCTGGTCTCGGCGGAGCCTTTGAGCAACGGCACGGTCGCCATGCATTACCGCCGTGCTGATTGAGGAATGAGCAGGCGCCGGCCAGCGTTGTTCCGGACATGCACAACAAACGGATCGGTTTCCTGTCCTTTGGCCATTGGGCCCGCGTCCCCGGCTCTTTGGTTCCCACTGCCGGTGAGGCCCTGAAGCAAGCGATTGAACTGGCCGTCGCCGCGGAGGAAACGGGTATCGACGGCGCGTTCTTCCGAGTGCACCACTTTGCGCGCCAGCAGGCCTCGCCGTTCCCCCTTCTTGCAGCCATCGCAGCTCGGACCAGCCGTATCGAGATGGGCACCGGCGTGATCGACATGCGCTACGAAAACCCGCTCTACATGGCCGAAGAAGCTGCCGCCACGGACCTCATCAGCGACGGCAGGCTGCAACTCGGCGTGAGCCGTGGTTCACCCGAGCCTGCCCGGAATGGTGCCGCGAACTTTGGCTATGTCCCCGCCGATGGTGAAGACGGCGGCGACATGGCCCGGCGTCACACAGCATTGTTCCGCAAAGCAATCGCCGGTCACGGCGTGGCCGAAGCCGATCCGCACTACTCCGGAGGTGCGACGGGTTTGCTTCCCATCCAGCCCCAGTCGCCCGGCCTTCCGCAGCGGATCTGGTGGGGAGCCGGCACCCGAAAAACAGCCGTGTGGGCTGCCGAGCAGGGCATGAACCTGATGAGCTCGACACTCCTCACTGAAGACACCGGCGTGCCCTTCGATGAATTGCAGGCAGAACAGATCAGGATGTTCCGCGAAGCCTGGGCCGCTGCAGGTCATGATTTTGAGCCCAGGGTCTCGGTGAGCCGCAGTGTTATCCCGATCGTCGATGCTGAGGACAACCGCTACTTCGGCCTCCGCGCCCAGGCGGACAGCCAGGATCAGGTAGGGATCCTCGATGGAGCCTTGTCCAGGTTCGGCAAGAGCTACATCGGGGAGCCGGACGCCCTTGCGGACGAACTGGCCAATGACGCAGCTGTCCAGGCTGCGGACACCGTCCTGCTGACGGTACCCAACCAGCTGGGAGTGGAATACAACGCCAAGCTGCTGGGGAATGTGGCCAAACACATAGCGCCAGCGTTCGGATGGCAGGCCAACCACGTAGTGTGAACCGGACGGCCCCTAAAGGCCGGTAGTGTTGCTCGCTGTGCGCGGTTGCCGTGCACCCCAGGAGCACTTGTGCGCCACGTCAACGACGACGGGACGCACCCAGACATTAGAGGTTTCCCATGGACATTCAGAATCTCCTCGAAGACATCGTCGGCGCAGTCCAACCGCACGTTGGCCAAGGGAAGGTGGCCGACTACATTCCACAGCTGGGATCCGTAGACCCGGACCAGTTCGGGATCTCGGTGGTTACCCGGGAAGGCGAGGTGTTCTCGGCCGGGGATGCCCATGTGGAGTTCTCCATTCAAAGCATCTCCAAAGTCTTCGCCCTCGCTTTGGTTCTGGCTTCCGACGGCGACCGTATCTGGAAGCGCGTCTTCCGCGAACCCTCGGGCAACCCCTTCAACTCGCTGGTCCAGTTGGAAAGCGAGGAAGGCATTCCCCGGAATCCGTTCATCAATGCCGGTGCGATCGTCGTGACGGACCGGCTCCTGAGCCTGACAGGCGACGCTGCGCACGCTGTCCGGGAATTGATGCGCCAGGAAACCGGAAATACGGGCCTCGATACGGATCAGGTCGTGGCGTCGTCCGAACTGGGCAAAGGGCACCGCAATGCCTCCTTGGCCCACTTCCTGGCCAGCTGCGGCAACTTGGAGAACCCGGTGGATGATGTCCTGGACTCCTACGCCAAGCAATGCGCCCTGGCCATGACCTGCGAAGACCTGGCGCTGGCGACCCGGTTCCTCGCTTCGAACGGTCTGGGAGCCGACGGAACCCTGGTGCTGTCACCGGCGCAAACCAAGAGAATCAACGCCGTGATGCTCACCTGCGGGACGTACGACGCCGCCGGGGAGTTCGCGTACCGGGTGGGGCTGCCGGGGAAGAGCGGGGTTGGTGGCGGAATCGTGGCCGTGGTTCCGAACAAGTGCGCCATCAGCGTGTGGAGCCCTGGGCTGGGGCGTTCCGGCAATTCCGTGGCAGGTGTGGCCGCGTTGGACGAGTTCACCACGCGCACCGGGTGGTCCGTCTTCTAGCCCGCCGGATCCCGGGGCCCTTTGCAGACTTTTTGTGACGTTGGATTACCCAGCGTTACCGGTTGTTTCCGAGCCTTTGAAGCATATTACGGCGCCGCCCTACAGTTTTTTCATGGCAATACAGGACATTTACCCCACCGCGCTGAGGCTGCTCGGCCGCCCGGTGCTGGTCGTGGGCGGCGGCCCCGTCGCGGAACGCCGCGCCAAGGGGCTGCTCGACGCCGGTGCGAAAGTCACCGTGGTCGCTCCCATTGCCACTGAAACACTTCAAGGCCTCGACGCTTCGGGACTCCTCTCCTGGGAAGCGCGCGAATACCGCACGTCAGACCTCGACGGCGTCTGGTTCGTCCAGACGGCGACCGGCACTTCCGCCGTGGACACCCAGGTGGCAGCCGACGCCGAGGCGCAGCGCATCTGGTGCGTCAACGCCTCCGACCACGAAGCTTCAGCCGCGTGGACGCCTGCCGTGGCCGTGGTGGACGACGTCAAGATTGCCATCAACGCCGGAGGAGACCCACGCCGCGCAATGGCACTGCGCCACGCTGTGGCCACAGCCCTTGAAACAGGTGACCTCCCGCTTCGCAGGCACCGCAAGCCGGGCGCAGGCGGCTCTGTGGCTCTGGTCGGTGGCGGTCCGGGCGACTCGGGACTCATCACCGTCCGTGGCAGGCGCCTGCTGGGCCAGGCCGACGTCGTTGTTGCCGACCGTCTTGGTCCCCGCGAGCTGCTCAAAGAGCTCGCGCCGGACGTCCGCGTGATCGAGGTCGGCAAGACGCCAGGCCACCATCCCGTGCCGCAGCTCGAGATCAACCGCATCCTCGTGGACGAAGCCCTGAAGGGCAATCGTGTGGTCCGCCTGAAAGGCGGCGACCCCTACGTCCTGGGGCGCGGTGGCGAGGAAGCAGAATTTTGCCGGCAGAACGGCGTCGAGGTTGAAGTGGTGTCCGGCGTGACGTCCGCGATTTCGGTTCCGGCAGCCGCCGGCATCCCGGTGACCCACCGCGGCCTGGCGAAGGGCTTCAGCGTGGTCACCGGCCACGAGGAGCTGTCCGAAGTTCCCGCACGGCCCGATCACACTGTGGTGTTGCTCATGGGAGTGGCGCAATTGCGCGATTCCGCGGCTGCCCTGGCAGGCTCGGGTCTGCCTTTGGACACTCCAGTGGGTATCGTAGAGAACGGGTATTTGCCGGACCAGCGCGTCACCATCGGCACTTTGGGAAGCATTGCGGACCAGGCGGAAGCCGTGGGTGTGGCCAATCCAGCGGTCATCGTGATCGGCGACGTCGTCCGGGTCAGCCCCTTTGCGCCCCAGCATTTCAAGACCGCCGACTACAGCACCATCACCCCCAACCGTCCCCGCGTCCGCAGTAACTGAGAAGAAGAAGGAACACAGCCGTGTCAATTAGCACCCCCGTAGGTTCTGCGGACCGTCCGCTCCGCGTCGCCGTCATCGGCTCCGGCCCCGCCGGCGTGTACGCAGCTGACATCCTGACCAAGAGCGAGGCCGTCAAGAGCGGCGAACTCAACGTCAGCATCGACCTCTTCGACCGCTACCCGGCCCCCTACGGCCTGATCCGTTACGGCGTTGCTCCGGACCACCCCCGCATCAAGGGCATCGTCAACGCCCTGCACAAAGTGCTGGACCGCGGCGACATCCGCTTCTTCGGCAACGTCGATTACGGCACGGACATCTCCATCGAGGACCTCCGCAAGCACTACGACGCCATCATCTTCGCCACCGGTGCCATCAAGGATGCCGACCTGAACATCCCGGGCATCGAGCTTAAGGGTTCCTTCGGCGGCGCGGACTTCGTGTCCTGGTACGACGGTCACCCGGACGTTTCCCGCGAATGGCCCCTGGACGCCAAGGAAATCGCCGTCCTGGGCAACGGCAACGTGGCCCTGGACGTGGCACGTGTCCTGTCCAAGCACGCTGATGACCTCCTGGTCACCGAGATCCCGGACAACGTCTACGCCGGCCTGAAGAATTCCCCCGTCACGGACGTCCACGTCTTCGGCCGCCGTGGCCCGGCCCAGGTCAAGTTCACCCCGCTGGAACTCCGCGAGCTTTCGCACTCCAAGGACGTCGACATCATCCTCTACGCCGAGGACTTCGAGTTCGATGAAGAGTCCGACCGCCAGATCCAGACGAACAACCAGACCAAGACCATGGTCGGCACTCTCACCAACTGGATCGCCGAGCAGCCCGAGGACCTGTCCGAGCTGAAGGCTTCCCGCCGCCTGCACCTGCACTTCCTGCACAGCCCGGTGGAGATCGTTGACTCCGCGGAGACGCCGGGCAAGGTTGCCGGCATCAAGTTCGAGCGCACCGAGCTGGACGGCACGGGCAACGCCCGCGGCACCGGCGAGTTCATCGACTACCCGGTCCAGGCCGTGTACCGCGCCATCGGCTACTTCGGTTCGGCGCTGCCGGACGTCGAGTTCGACCACAAGAAGGGCGTCGTGACCAACGACGGCGGCCGCGTCCTGGACGCCGACGGCGAGCACGTTCCGGGCCTCTACGCGACCGGCTGGATCAAGCGTGGTCCCGTCGGCCTCATCGGCCACACCAAGGGCGATGCCCTGGAAACCGTCACCTACCTGCTGGAGGACCGCGAAAACCTGCCGCTGGCTGAGGTCCCCGCGGCAGACGCCGTCGTGGATCTGCTGGATGCCCGCGGCGTGAAGTTCACCAGCTGGGAAGGCTGGCTGGCACTGGATGCCCACGAGCTCGCCCTCGGCGCAGCAGCCACCGAAGCCGGCGGCTCCCACGGCGTCGAAGTCCAGCGTGAGCGCATCAAGGTTGTGCCGCGTGAGGACATGGTCGACATCTCCCGCGATGGAGTCTCGGCACAGGTCTAAGACCAACGCGGGGTCACTTAGGGCCCATTCGGAGCTTCCGGATGGGCCCTAAGTGACCCCGCGTTGTTTTAAGGTGGGGGTATGGACGTCGTCGTCATTGAAACGCCCCAGTTGGGGGACCGGAGCTACCTTGTCCACGACGGTGCCGTCGCCCTGGTGATCGACCCGCAACGGGACATCGACCGGGTGGAAGCGGCAGCCGCCGACGCCGGCGTCCGGATCACCCATGTGGCCGAGACCCACCTTCACAACGACTACGTCACTGGCGGCCTCGTCCTGGCTGAAGCGCACGGAGCCGAGTACTGGGTGAACGCTGCGGACGTGGTGTCATTTGCGCGCGTCCCCGTCTCCGACGGCCAGGTTCTCCGCGTCGGACGGCTGTTGGTGAAAGTGGTTGCCACTCCGGGGCACACCCACACGCACCTCTCATACGTGGTCCGCGATGACGCGCCCGACGGCGGTCCGGAGGCTGTGTTTTCAGGCGGCAGCTTGCTCTACGGTTCCGTTGGGCGGACGGACCTGGTGTCACCCCACGACACCGCCAAGCTGGCCCACAAACAGTATTCTTCGGTCCGTCGGCTGGTGGACGCGGCACCCCCGGACGCGGCACTCTACCCAACCCACGGATTCGGCTCGTTTTGTTCCAGCGGGCCCGCGAGCTACCAGGATTCATCGACGATCGGCGAGCAAGCCCGGTCCAACCACGCCTTGACGGATCCCCACGAAGACCACTTCGTCTCAGAGTTACTGGCGAACATCACGGCCTACCCTGCGTACTACGCCCACATGAGTCCCCTCAATGCGGCCGGTGTTGGTCCGGCGGAGCTGGGGGTGCCGGACTCCGTGGATGCCACGGAACTGGACAGGCGTCTCAAGGCGGGGGAGTGGGTAGTGGATCTGCGCAACCGCGTGGCTTTCGCGGACAGCCATCTGCACGGCAGCGTGAGCTTCGAGTACGGGAAGGGGGACAACTTCACCAGCTACCTCGGCTGGGTGATCCCGTGGAACCAACCGCTCACGTTGTTGGGACCGCGCGACGAGGTGGAGAAAGCGATCCGGGACCTGGCGAGGATCGGCATCGAAAGGCCGGATGCCGCCGTCGGGCCTGACGGCGGAGCCGTGGACATAGGTGCCTTGGCGCCGGAGTCTCCACAGGCGAGCTACCCTCACGGTGACTGGGCTGCACTCCTCAAGGGCAGGGAACCGGAGGACATGGTGTTGGATGTGCGCCGCCCGGAGGAATTCGAGGCGTCCCACATCAGAGGCGCCCTGAACGTTCCTGTCTACGAGCTCCTCGGCAGGATCACCGAGCTGCCGGACGCCAGGATCTGGGTGCACTGTGCCACGGGATACCGAGCCAGTGTTGCTGCCAGCCTGCTGGACCGGGCCGGCCGTGAGGTGGTGCTGATCAATGCCAGATTCAGGGACGCGGCCGGGGCAGGGATCGAGACCACGCCGTCATTGATGGGCTAGCGCGGGCCTTGGTCCGAGCAATAGTCGAGATTCCGGTAGACGCTGCGGACAGCGGCGTCGGGATCCCGCGCTTCCAGGGCGTCCACCAGTTCGTCGTGGCCCTCACGGGGAATGCCGTTGAAGCCGCCCTTGCGTTGCTGCCGCAAGAGATCGTTGTGGAACACGCCGCCAAAGGACACATAGAGCTGGTGCAACAGCGGATTGCCTGATGCCAGGGCGACGCGTTCGTGGAACTCCCAATCGGCGCTGGCCCACGCAGGGTAATCCTCCGCAAGCCATGCATCGTGGCGGGCGGCAAGGAGCCGGCGCATCTCTGCCAGATCCTCCGTGGTGGCGTGCTTGGTGGCCAGGCGGGCAGCCTGGGTGTCCAGGCCAAGCCGGACTTCCACGATGTGTTCCTGCGTGTGCTCGAGGTACATGCGCTGGGCTGCCCCGGACATCTCGCTGTTTGCACGCACATACGTGCCGTCACCGCGGCGGACTTCCAGCATGCCTGAGTGCGCCAGTGCTTTGATCGCCTCGCGGAGGGTGCCTCGGGAAACCCCCAACGTGGACATGAGCTCGGGTTCAGCCGGGATGCGTTCCTGCAATGGCCACTCGCCGGACTTGATCATGTCCCGCAGCTTCGCGGTGATTTCCTCGGCCAGGGCCGGGCGGTGGGAAGGCGTCAGGGTCATACGGTCCTCGGTGCGGTCTTGGTGGCAGTGCGCTTGCTGGTGAGCAGGTGGCAAGTGACCATGAGCGCCACAGCCACGATGGACAGCAGGCTCATGGGCAACACCCAGCCGCCGGTGGCGCTGTGGAGCAGCCCCATCCCGAAGGGGCCGATTGCCGCAATCAAGTATCCCAGCGATTGGGCGATGGTGGAGAGTGCGGTGGTTTCCGCCGTCGAACCTCCGCTTCGGCTGATGATCACCAAAACCAGCGGGAAGATGCCCAAGCCGAAGCCGAACAGCACAGCCGGCACCACGGCCATCGACGTCGGCAGCCACAGCATGGCGGCGATGGCCACCAGCGTGGAGCTGCTTGCGAGGTAGAGCGCGGGGCGGAGCATGCCGGGCCGTGAGCCGAAAGCGAGGAGGATCATTCCGGCGGCCACCGAAACCAACTGCATGACGCCGAACTGGAGGCCGCTTTCGGAGGCACTCAGGCCTTGGGAGGTGAGGATATAGGCGAACCAGCTCATCACGGCATATGCGAGGAAGGCCTGGAAGGTGAAGATGGCGGTGATCAGGATGCCGAGGCGCGTGCGGAGCAGTGGCCACATGGAGACGCGCGGGCGGTCGGTCTTGGTGGTGTTCCGGTGCGTGTGCAGGACTACGGGCAGGAAGCCGAGGAGCGCCGCGACACCCAGCAGGCCCCATGCCGCCAGCCCCATGGACGGCGAGCCGAGCTGCTGTGCCAAGGGAACGCTGACCGCTGCGGCGAAGGTTGCGCCGCCGGACATGGTGAACGTGTAGAGGCCGGTCATCATGGACGTGCGGTCCGCATAGTGCTCGCGGATGAACGACGGCATGGCCACGTTGCACACTGCCAGTCCTGACATGGCCAGGACCGTGCCGCCCAGCAGGGCGCCAGTCACCGGCACGCCACGGACCAGCAAGCCCGCAGCCAGGAGGGCCAAGGCGATGGCAATGGCTTTTTCGACACCTACGCGGCGGGTCAACCACGAGGTTCCCATGCCCGCCACTGCGAAGCACAGCAGAGGGAAGGATGGCAGGACCGATGCCACCAGGGCCCCGTAGCCCAGGACCTGCTGCAGTTCGTGGAACAGGGCCGCGGCACTGGTGATGCCGGCACGCAGGTTCAGGCCGATGAGCACTACGGCAATAATGCCGACGACGGCGACGACGCGCGTCCTGGGGACTGCCTGGCTGGCCGAAGCGGAAGAAGCCTGGGTAGCAGCAATCGTCGGGATGTTTCCTGTCGTGGGTGTCAGAGGGGTCGTCGCCATATTTAAAGGTTAGACGTTTGACGTCTAATGTCTACAGTTTTGTGGCGAAGCTCTCCGGGAGCGGCTATCTGGGGTTGCGGGAGCCGAGCCGTTGGACCGCCAAGGCGAGCCATAGCTGCACCCGGTCCTGGGTTTGCGAGGGGTCGTAGCCGGTCAGTTCCGTGATCTGGGCCAGACGGTACCGCACGGTGTTCCTGTGGAGGGTAAGCGCCTCGGCAACCGCGGCCACGGAGCCGTTGTGGTTCAGGTAGCTCTCCAGGGTGGCCACCAACTCTGCGCCATGGGCGGCATCAAACTTGCGCAGCGGGGTGAGGGACTCGCTGGCCATGTCCGCCAACGGAACGTCCTCGCTGGCCAGCAGTAGTGACGTCAGGCTCAGGCGTTCGGGCTCGTTCACCGGCAAGCCGTGCGCCGCGGCGTCGCGCGCTTCGAAGTAGCTCCACCGCAGGCCGTTCGGCTTGGTGTAGGCCCCGCCGATGCCGATCACGGCGTGGATGCCGGCCTCTTGCAGGTGATCGCTAAGGCTCTTGGCCAGGGCGGTAGCGGAACTGCCGTCGTCGCTGACTACCGTCACCAAATCCTTGCCGACGACGGCGCTGACGCCACCTTCCAGCGCCTGGGGCAGGGAAATACTAACCAGCTGTTTGTGGTGTGCCGTGGACTCGGCAACCAGCACTACGTTTTTCCTTGTGCTGTTGATGCCCACACCTGCCAGACGGCGGGCCGCCTCGATGGTTTCCAGGGTGCCGTGGATGACGTCGTCCAGCACCTGCCCGGCCATGGCACGCTGGGACTGCCGCTGCTTGACCATGTTGTTGAGCTCCACGCTGATCAGGTTCTGCGCGTAGCTGACGATTCCCGAGTCGATGAAAGGCTGCCGCAACCAGAGCGTACAGGCGTCCCTGCGTCCGGTGGGAATCGGATACGAAGCCCAACCGTCCGCCGTCGGGGCCGGTTTCCCCACCACGCTGTTGTAGAGCTGCGCGCTGAACTGGGTGAGCACGACGTCAGTTCGCAGCATGCTGCCAAGTTGCTTGAGGAGTTCATTGAGGCCGCCGCCGGTCAGGAGCGAGCGGGCAAGGATCTGGTGCCCGGCCAAGAGGCGTTCGAGATTGGAATAATGGTCGGCGGAGTGGGATTCGGCCACGAGTTTGCCGATGGCAATGAACGGGATTTCGTACGGCACCTCCACCAAGGGCAATCCCCAGCGGTTGGCCTCTGCGATCAGGGCTTCGGGAACCGATTCATGGGTGAGGCCTATACCGAAACCGATCCCCACAGCACCCGCGCGTTGGACCTGGCGGACGAAGCGCCGCTGATCAGCCGCGCTTTTGAGGCGAAGGCCCGTGGTGAGGACCAGCTCGCCGCCACTGAGGAAGCGTTGCGGGTCTTCCAATTCGGTCACCGCGACCCAGCTGATGTCCTGGTTCCACGTGGTCTCGGCGAGGCCGGACTGACGGAGTTTCAGGGAGGGGACAGCGACGAGCGAAGCGAGGGACAGAGCCATGTTTAAAGCGTAACCCGGCGCTGGGCAAGCGCACTAAGCGGGGTGTGCTTGTGTGTGCAGCTGACTATTCCTTGCACCCCCTCCCTGGCATAGGCTCTGATCAGCTAAATCCATGCCCAGACACCGAAAGAGGGTTGCACGCCGTGGTTCAAACCTTGCAGAACTTCATCAATGGCGAATTCGTCACGCCGGCAGGTACGGGTCTCCTGGACATCGTTAACCCTGCCACCGGGGAAATCGTTGCCAAGTCGCCCATTTCGGTGCAAGCCGACGTGGACGCAGCCATGACCGCCGCCAACGAGGCCTTCAAGACCTGGAAGAAGGCAACCCCCGGCCAGCGCCAGCTCATGCTGCTCAAGCTCGCCGATGCCGTGGAAGCCAACAGCGACGAACTGGTAGAAGCCCAGCACCGCAACACCGGCCAGGTCCGCTCCCTGATCGCCTCCGAGGAAGTTGCGGCCGGCGCCGACCAGCTCCGCTTCTTCGCCGGTGCCGCCCGCATCATGGAAGGCAAGTCCGCAGGCGAGTACTTCGAGGGCCACACCTCCTACGTGCGCCGCGAACCGATCGGCGTCGTAGCCCAGGTTGCGCCGTGGAACTACCCGTTCCTCATGGCCATCTGGAAGATCGGCCCCGCCTTGGCCGCGGGCAACACCGTGGTCCTGAAGCCCTCGGACACCACCCCGGAGTCCACCCTGGTACTGGCACGCCTTGCCGGCGAGATCTTCCCGGCCGGCGTCCTCAACGTTGTCCTGGGCACCGGCGAAACCGGCGCCATGATGGTTGACCACAAGGTTCCCGGACTGGTGTCCATCACGGGCTCCGTCCGCGCAGGCATCGCAGTTGCCAGCGGCGCAGCCAAGGGCCTCAAGCGTGCCCACCTGGAACTTGGCGGCAAGGCTCCGGCCATCGTCTTCAAGGATGCCGACATCAAGAAGAGCGCAGCGGCCATCGCCGAGTTCGCCTTCTTCAACGCCGGCCAGGACTGCACCGCCATCACCCGCGTGCTCATTGAGGACTCCGTCCACGATGACGTCGTGGCAGCCATGGTGGAGCACACCAAGACCCTGCACACCGGTTCGCAGAACGACGAAGACAACTACTTCGGTCCGCTCAACAACGTGAACCACTTCAACGCCGTGACCTCCGTGGTGGAGCACCTCCCGGCGAACTGCAAGATCGAAACCGGTGGCCACCGCGCAGGCGAGAAGGGCTTCTTCTTCGAGCCCACCATCATCACCGGCGCCAAGCAGAGCGACGACATCGTGCAGAAGGAAACCTTCGGTCCGGTCATCACCGTGCAGAAGTTCAGCACGGAAGAAGAAGCACTCGAGCTGGCCAACGACGTCGAATACGCCCTGGCGTCCAGCGTCTGGACCACCGACCACGGGACGGCCATGCGCATGAGCCGCGACCTGGACTTCGGTGCGGTCTGGATCAACACCCACATCCTCCTGACGGCAGAGATGCCGCACGGCGGCTTCAAGCAGTCCGGCTACGGCAAGGACCTCTCCATGTACGGCGTCGAGGACTACACGCGGATCAAGCACGTGATGAGTGCATTGGATGCATAACGCAGTTGCGTAACGCGTCCGCGTAACCCGTACGAATTTCCCAGAAAGGCAACCACCCCATGACCACCACCGCGAACGAACTGTCGTACCGCATCGAGCAGAAGCGCAACATCAACGGCGCTTTCCCCGGACCCAAGTCGCAGGCACTGGCCGAGCGTCGCTCCGCCGTCGTTGCTGCCGGCGTCGCCTCGGGCGTCCCCGTCTACGTTGAAGACGCCGACGGCGGCATCATCCGCGACGTCGACGGCAACTCCTTCATCGACCTCGGCTCCGGCATCGCCGTGACCAGCGTCGGCGCGTCCGATCCCGCCGTCGTCGCCGCTGTCCAGGAAGCTGCAGCGCACTTCACGCACACCTGCTTCATGGTTACCCCCTACGAGGGCTACGTTGCAGTTGCCGAGCAGCTCAACCGCCTCACCCCGGGCGACCACGCCAAGCGCACCGTGCTGTTCAACTCCGGCGCTGAAGCCGTGGAGAACGCCGTCAAGGTTGCACGCCTGGCCACCGGCCGCGACGCCGTGGTTGCTTTCGACCACGCCTACCACGGCCGCACCAACCTGACCATGGCACTGACCGCCAAGGCCATGCCGTACAAGACCAACTTCGGCCCGTTCGCGCCCGAGGTCTACCGCATGCCCATGAGCTACCCGTTCCGTGAAGAGAACCCGGAGATCACGGGTGCCGAGGCAGCCAAGCGCGCCATCACCATGATCGAGAAGCAGATCGGTGGCGAGCAGGTTGCCGCGATCATCATTGAGCCCATCCAGGGCGAGGGCGGCTTCATCGTTCCGGCCGAAGGCTTCCTGCCGGCACTGTCCGCATGGGCCAAGGAAAAGGGCATCGTCTTCATCGCCGACGAAGTCCAGTCCGGCTTCTGCCGCACGGGCGAATGGTTCGCCGTTGACCACGAAGGTGTTGTCCCGGACATCATCACCATGGCCAAGGGCATCGCCGGCGGCCTCCCGCTGTCCGCGATCACCGGCCGCGCCGACCTGCTCGACGCCGTTCACCCGGGCGGCCTCGGCGGCACCTACGGTGGCAACCCGGTTGCCTGCGCAGCAGCACTCGCCGCGATCGACACCATGGAACAGCACGACCTCAACGGCCGCGCCCGCCACATCGAAGAGCTCGCCCTGGGCAAGCTGCGCGAACTGGCTGAAGAAGTTTCCGTGGTCGGCGACATCCGTGGCCGTGGCGCCATGCTGGCCATCGAGCTCGTCCAGCCCGGATCCAAGGAACCCAACGCCGAGCTCACCAAGGCCGTTGCCGCTGCTTGCCTCAAGGAAGGTGTCATCATCCTCACCTGTGGCACCTACGGCAACGTGATCCGTTTGCTCCCGCCGCTGGTTATCAGCGACGAACTGCTCCTCGACGGCCTCGAGGTCCTCGCCGCAGCCATAAAGGCCAACGCGTAACTTTCACCGCTGTACGCAGAAGGAGGGCCGGGGTTTCCCGGCCCTCCTTCTGTGTGTGCGCCGGGTTCGCCGGGTTCGCTGGAGTGGGCCGGGATCGCTGTTCCTCGCCGAGTTCGCCGGAGCGCGCCGAGATCGCCGTTCCTCGCCGAGATCGCCGTTGCTATCCAGCGATCCTGCATGGCTCCCGCGATCTCGACGCCGGAATGCACTAGGTGCCCAGCGTCAGGTTCTTCTGGGCGCCATGTCCGTCCAGCTGGACCTCGATGACCACGGGCCCGGCACTGACCAAGGCCACGCCGTCGCCGCAGTGGCCCGAGTTCGCCGGAGTGGGCCGAGATCGCCGGAGTGCGCCGAGATCGCCGGAGCGTGCCGAGATCGCCGTTGCTATCCAGCGATCCTGCATGGCTCCGGCGATCTCGACGCCGGAACGCCCTAGGCGCCAAGCCTCAGGTTCTTCTGGTGGCCATGTCCGTCCAGCTGGACCTCGATGACCACTGGCCCGACACTGACCAGGCCCACGCCGTCGCCGCAGTGGCCCGAGTTCGCCGGAGCGCGCCGGGATCGCCGTTGCTATCCAGCGGTCCTGCATGGCTCCCGCGATTTCGACGCCGGAGCGCCCTAGGCGCCCAGCCTCAGCTTCTTCTGGTGGCCATGTCCGTCCAGCTGGACCTCGATGACCACTGGCCCGACACTGACCAGGCCCACGCCGTCGCCGCAGTGGCCCGAGTTCGCCGGAGTGCGCCGAGATCGCCGTTCCTCGTCGAGATCGCTGTAGCTAGACAGCGGTCCTGCATGGCTCCCGCGATCTCGACGCCGAAACGCCCTAGGCGCCCAGCGTCAGGTTCTTCTGGTGGCCATGTCCGTCCAGCTGGATCTCGATGACCACGGGCCCGGCACTGACCAAGGCCACGCCGTCGCCGGCCTGTACAACGGTGCGCCACTGAGAACCAGGCAGTGTGATCCGGACGCTGGCTTGGGTCCGGGATGGGTCGGCCACGGACAGGGTGAGCTGGTTCCCGGCCTGGTGGGCTGCCAGGGTGCAGGAGCCGGAGACGGCATAGCCGCCTGCAGTGCCTGCTGCGAAGAAGTTGGCCAGGACGAGTTGGTCCTTGACCAGCTCAACCATCTGGACCTCCGACGAATTGGCCAGGACGTTGACATCGGGGTTTGCCGACTGGGAGAACGTAGTGGAATGGCTTGCCGCGGGCAACACCATGTAGGCATAGCCCGACCCGGATGGATCCACACCGTGGCGGTGCGTGACGGTCACATAGTCCCGGGTAACAGGATCGGTTGACCCGCCGGTGTCTGCTCCGGAGTTCACGTCGAACCAGCTCCCCGTTCGGCGGACCACGGCCACTTCAGGCACCCCGGACACTCCCGGCGCATCGAGGAACACGTAGCCGCCGTGCCCCTCGATGTGCACGGACCTCTTGAGCTGTACCGCTGCATCGCCGGGCGCCATGCGACGGTTCCGGGAATCGGTCCGCAATGCAGGCACGGTTCCTGTCGCGAACGCCCTGTTCTCCACCGTGGTCTGGACGGCAGCCCCACCCGTGCCGGTGATGCCCGCCCCCAGGCAGACCACCGCGTCATCAAGGAAGAACCAGGACTTCCTGCCGGACAAGGTCTTGTTGTGGTTGAGATGGTCCATGCCGATGACACCCCACCGGGCATCCACGGTGAGCCCACCGGCAAAAGCCTGGAAAGCGCGCGGAATTCCGGTCCCGGCGCCTCCCGCGCCGCTGGCCCGTGCTTGGTCATTGACCGTGGTGCCGGGAAGGGCGTAGGGATCCACCGTCGGCCAGAAATCGGAGCTGAACTGCGAGGGGTCCTGGCGGGTGTAAACGAACGTCATGCCGTCGCCCTGGTACCAGCCAAGGTTGTTCTCGCTGTTGCCCCACTCGTACCTGCCGATGCGCTTGGAGGACAGGTTCACCGTGCAACCCCACTGGGGGAGGTGGTGGAGCAGTCGGTCCTGATCGGCGAACATGCGGCTGTACACCGGTGCCGGCGCGGAGACCACGGCGGTATTGGAGAGGACGTCCAGGGACAACAGGGACTTTGCCAGGCTCTGCGTTGGGTGCCCTACGAGTTTCTGGTCTGCGCAGCGTTCCAGCCAGCCCTTGGCCAAGGCCAGGAACCGGGAACGGTACGGCTCCTCGCAGCCCGGCGCCAACAGCAGCACCGCGGAGATCAGGCCGAAGCCGCTGACGTAGTCGGGTTCCCGTTGCCGCGACACGGCACGGCCGCGGACGGTGTCCATGATCCGGCCGTCCCACACGAACGGGGCATAGGTCTGTTCCACTGCCTCAAGGAGTACGGTTCTTTTCGGGTCGCTGACGGCCCACAAGCTCCCGCCCAGCATGGCAATGATCTCTGCGATACCGGCTAACGCCACCACGCCGTAGGTCCCGGCATAAGGCAGGTACGTGTGTTGCACGAAGGAGCCGTCGGTATAGAAGCCGTCGCCGCTGGTCACGTAGGTGAAGACGCTGTTGACTCCACCGCGGACGGTGTCGCTCAGGGCATCACGTCCCAACGCGATTTCATCCGGATTGTTGTCCAGGATGCCGCGCATGCAGCAGGCCAGCGCCTTGTCCACGCGGTTGGCGCCTGTCTCGGCGAAAGATGTAGCACGGCCGCGCCAATTCGGGTTCGGTGCGAACCAGCGGACAGCTGCCAGCAGGGACGTCCGCAGGGCTTCGGGGACCTCGGTATGAAGCAGTGTCAGGATATCCACTGACTTGCGGGGAACACCGATTTCCCAGAACCACCAGTTTCCGGCAGCGCGCATCCCGGGCTTGTACGCGGTGTCATTGAGGAGCTTCAGTCCGGCAACAATGTCAGCGGCCAGTTCCAGGTTCCCGGCGTAGGGATTGCCGGGGACCGCGTAGCCCAACGCCATGTCGTAGAGGCGGTTGAAGTGCAGGCCCATGTTGCTGGTAGCCGCGGTGGACTGTCCTATGCCCGTCAAGGGGATGTCGCTCCACAGAGAGGTCCGGACCGGCGCCTTGTCCATGGAGGTCCACCACGTACCGGCGGTGCTGCCCATCCCTTCGAGCTGCCCTGCGAGTTCGGGGACATCCGCGGCGCTCCGGCTCCCGGTAAGGACCAGGCGTCGACGATCTATGAGTTCCTGCAAGCCGGCGTCGCCGGCTGCCATGGACGGCGCTGTCTGGGACAGCAGTGCCCCGGCGAGGGCGGCAGCCCCCGTGGTGCGGAAGAGATTTCGGCGGCTCATGGTGGGTCCAGTGAAGTTCAAAACTGCTCCGTTCAAAACTGTTTCGGGGGTGATGGGAATGCGGCTGCGGTGAAGCTCTCCGCAGCTTTATGTCCGGTTCCCGGGCCCCTCAACAGCAGTGAACGGAGAGTTCACGACTGTTTGGGAAATGACACCGAGTCCCGGATGACTATGTGCGTGCCGACGGTGAGGGTGTTGTCGGAGGAGGCGCCGGCGTCGTGCGGAGACTGGGCCAGCGCCAGCCGCACGGCTTCGCGTCCCAGTTCCTCAAGCGGCACCCGCACAGTTGTCAGGCGGGGACGCAGCTCGCTTGCCACAGGAACGTCGTCGTAGCCCACAACCGAAATGTCCTCCGGGACCCTGATTCCGCGTTCTTCGAGCGCCTCCAGGATTCCGGCGGCCACGAGGTCGTTGGCACCAAAGACGGCGGTGAACCCGAGGTCCTGCTCCAGCAGTTCGCGCATCCGGCTGTAGCCGAAGCCGCGGCCAAAGGCTCCCTCGTGGACCAGGGCAGGATCGCGTTCGATACCGCGGGCATCCAGGGCGCGGTAGAAACCGGCCAGCCGGGACGCCGTCGTCGAAAAATCACGGGGGCCACCGACGTAAAGGATCCTCCGGTGTCCCTGCGAGATCAGGTAGTCGGTGATGGCGAAGGCGCCTCCTTCGTTGTCGTAGGTGACCATCTTGGTGGGAACACCAAGGCCCAGGGACGGCCTGCCGCACAGGACCAACGCGGATCCTGCCGCAGCAAGCGCCCGGGCACGGTCGGCCATCTGCTTCCGGTAACGGGGGTCGTCCGACGCGCCGCCCACCACGATCACCGCATCAGTCCGCTGCTCGCGCATGAGGTCCACCAGCGCGAGCTCCCGTTCCTTGTCGCCATGGGTGGCGGTGATCAGGCACAGGCGGCCCTCGGCGCTCGCCTGCCGCTCCACGCCCCGGGCAATGTAAGCGAAGAAAGGGTCGGCGACATCGTTGATGATGATTCCGACCGTGCGGGTAGTGGCACCGGCCAGGGCACGGGCATGCGCGTTGGCCACGTAGCCGAGGTCCGTCACGGAGCGGAAGATCCGCTCACGCGTGGCTTTGGCCACCGGGTAGTTGCCACTCAGGGCCCTGGAAACGGTGGCCACGGACACGCCTGCCGCCTGCGCGACGTCGGCAATGGTGGCGCCGCTGCCGCCGCGGGCATGGATCGGATCTGTGGGGGAGCTTTTGTCAGTCACTAGGCGATTCTCGCAAGATCCGCCGCCAATACCGGATAAGCCAAGGGCAAGCCCTCGCTCAATCGCCGGACTTCCGTGACGGCGTGGCTGCCCAGACGGTGGATCTCGTTGCCCATTGCCCCCGCGATATGAGGCGTCAGCACCACATTGGGCAGGGTGTGCAGGACCGAGTCGGCAGGAAGCGGTTCCGGATCCGTGACATCCAGATACGCGTCCAGCCGCCCCGACACGAGTTCCGCCGTCAGGGCTGCTGCATCGATCAGCGCGCCGCGTGCGGTGTTGATGACCAGTGTCCCGTCCTTCATGAGGGCAAGTTGCTGCGCACCGATGATGCCGCGCGTTTCAGCGATGTCCGGAGCGTGGATGCTCACCACATCGGAGAGGGCGCAGAGCTGGTCCAGGCCAACAGTTTCAACACCCAGTTCGGCGGCCTCGACGGCGGTGAGGTAGGGGTCGTAGACCAGTACCCGCGCGTCGAGGTTCTTGAGCAGTCCGATCACTTGGCGCCCGACGCGCGAGGCGCCCACCAAGCCGATCGTGACGCCGTTGGTTCCGATGGTGGGAAACCCTGCGGCGTTGCGGGAGGCGCCTGTCATGCGCAGTTGCTCACTGAACCTCCGGGCCCTCTTCAGGCCCATGACGATCGCGGCGAACGTGAACTCGGCCACCGGCACGGCATTGGCCGCGGCCGACGACGACACCTGGATTCCCCGGGTGTACACCTCAGGGGACAGGAAAGTTTTCACGGTGCCTGCCGCGTGGACGATGCAGCGCAACCGGGGCAAGTGGTCCAGTACGAAGGCATCAATGAGAGGGGCGCCCCACCCGGTGATGAGCAGTTCGGCGTCTCCGAGGCGCTCAAGGGTGCCCGGGACGGTGAAATCGGAGACGGGCTCGGGATCCAGCAGTGTGACGATTCCACGGAGCCGCGCAAGGTCCTCGGTGCTGAACAGGGTGGGCAGATTACTGCGGCCCATCACGAACGCAGCCTTGATGGTGCCGGCGTGCTGGAGGTTGGTGGTCACTGCAGGTTTCCGTCCGGTCGTGGTGATGAAAGCATAGAAAGCGCTTGCTATTTGCATGTCAGCGTAGGTGCGTCGAAGAATGGCTGTCAATCCCAGATTCCAATCAAAATAAGGATCTTTGTGTGTTATTGACATCACACAATTCTTCTGGGTAGCTTGTTCCTCATAGTAAACGCTTACTATTTCTAGCCGTCGAGCGCTTCCGGGCGCCGGGCCACTCCACATCCGCCGGCTTCGGCGCAGACAGAGGAAATACATGAGCAGCAACAGCCAGACACTCACGCCCCAGGCGACGCCCGACGTCGGCGGGCCGGCGCCGGTGGCGGAAGGCCGCCGTCGGGGCCGCCCACCGGGGGGACCTGCCGCAGGCCGCGGCCGCAAGAAGAGCCTCATGGCCCGGATCCGCCGCGACAAAGTGATGTTGCTGTTGATCGCGCCGGGCTTCCTGTACTTCGTGGTGTTCCACTATGTCCCGCTGGCCGGCAACATCATCGCTTTCCTGGACTACAAGCCTTACCTCGGATTCGTGGACAGTGTTTGGGTGGGCCTGGACAACTTCGCGGCCATGTTCCAGGACGGTGCCTTCTGGGAAGCCCTTCGCAACACCCTGGTGATCACGGGCCTCCAATTGGCCCTGTTCTTCCCGGTTCCCATCTGCCTGGCCTTGCTGTTGAACAGCATCGTGTCCGACAGGATCAGGAAGTTCGTCCAGAGCGTGGTCTACCTGCCGCACTTCATCGGCTGGGTGATCATCGTGGCAGTCTTCTCCGAAGTCCTCGGTGCCACCGGCGCTGTCCCGCACCTGCTGGAGAGCCTGGGCCTTCCGCGCTTCGACGCCATGACCACTCCCGAGTTCTTCCCGTTCCTGGTCACCATCCAATCCATCTGGAAGGACGCCGGATGGGGCACCATCATCTTCCTGGCAGCCCTCATGAACGTGGATCAGGAACTGTACGAGGCCGCCGCAGTGGATGGAGCGAACGCACGGCACCGGCTGTGGCACATCACCCTCCCCGGAATCATGCCGGTGATCATCCTGCTCCTCATCCTCAACCTGGGCAGCATCCTGTCCGTCGGTTTCGAACAGATCGTTCTCCAGCGCGACAACGTGGGTCCCGGTGCCGGAGAAGTCCTGGATACCTATGTGTACTTCCACGGCATCCAGGACGGGCAGTGGGGTCCGGCGGCAGCCGTGGGCCTGGTGAAGGGCATTGTGGGCCTGATCCTGGTGCTCGGTGCCAACAAACTCGCCCATCTCTTTGGACAGGAAGGTGTCTATTCCAATGGCAAATCCAAGTAGCACCCTGGTGGCCGGCCTGGGCCGGCTGAAGCCCAAGGACACACGCCCGGTCTGGATGGAGAAACCCAAGCCCGCCGTCCAGGTTGCCAAGACCATCGCATTGGTCATCATCTGCTTCCTGGCCCTGTACCCGCTGCTGGCCGTCTTGGCTACGAGCCTCTCCAGCCAAAGCGAGATCGCCAACAACAACGGCTTGGTCCTCTTCCCCAAAGAGCCCACGTTCGCTGCCTACCAGACCATCTTTGCCGGGGGAGTGGTGACTGATGCGTTGATCCGTTCACTGCTGATCACCACCGTGGGCACGGCCCTCTCCCTGGTGGTTACGGTGGCCATGGCCTACGGCCTCACGCGCCGGGACCTGGTCGGCGGGCGCTTCTTCCTCATGACCGCCCTGTTCACCATGCTTTTCAGCCCCGGCATCATCCCCAGCTTCCTCATGGTCAAGGAACTCGGACTGCTGGACAGCTACGCGGCGCTGGTCCTGCCCACCTTGATGAGTGCCTTCAACCTCGTGGTGGTCCGGTCCTTCTTCATGAACCTCCCGCAGGAACTGTTCGAGGCCGCGAAGATCGACGGCGCGGGAGACTTCCGCATCCTGGTCCAGATGGTGCTGCCGCTCTCGCGAGGCGTGCTGGCCGTCGTCGGGCTTTTCTACGCGGTGGGCTACTGGAACGCGTTCTTCAACGCCATGCTCTACCTGAACGACGACAAGTGGCCGCTATCCATGATCCTGCGGCAATACGTGTTGCTCGGCCAGCCCATGGGCGACTCCGCAGTGGCCGAGATCGCGGTGCCGTCGCAAGCGATCCAGATGGCCGTCGTCGTGATTTCCCTGATCCCGATAGTGATCGTGTTCCCGTTCCTCCAGCGGTACTTCACCAAGGGCGTCCTCACCGGCGCCATCAAAGGCTAGTCCAACTCTCCATTCTTGAAAGGGAAGACCCATGAACGCAGTACCCTCTGCCGGCCCCAGCCGCCGGAACTTCCTCTCCGTAGCAGGCATCGGTGCGCTGGCTCTCTTCAGCGGCGGGGTCCTGGCCGGCTGCGGGCAGCGCACCACCAGTGTCGCCTCGAACGCCAGCGAAGCATTGTTGCCCACGCACATGCCCCTCCAGGCAGCCGCTGCCGACATCCCCGGTACTGCGCAGGGTGTGCCGTCGGCGTTCTACAAGTACCCCGCGCCGTTCCGCAGCGTGCAGACAGCACCGCTGAAGGGAGGCAAAATCACAGCTATCACCAACTTGTTCGGCACGGCCCCGAACGCGCGGGCGGACAACCCTGCGTGGCAGGCCATCGAAGCCCGTCTGGGCGGGCAGGTGGACATCACCTCGGTCTCCTCGGACGACTACGCCACCAAGTTCAACACCATCATCGCGGGCGGCGAGCTTCCGGACCTCATGCTCAACGACGGCGCCGCCGTGCCCAACATCGTGGAGTTCCTGCAGGCCAAATGTGCGGACCTGACACCGTTGCTGGGTGGCGACAAGATCAAGGACTATCCCAACCTGGCCGCCATCCCGGAGGTGTTCTGGAAGCAGACCGTCCAGGCAGGCAAGCTGTATTCGCTGCCTATTCCGCGCAACCTCACCGGTGGGTCCGGCTTCGTGAACCAGACGCTGTTGGAGAACGTCGGCATCAAGTCCACCGAGGACATCAAGGACAAGGACGACTTCTACAGGGTGGCCAAGGAACTCACCAACCCCTCCAAGAACCAGTGGGCGTTGGGCAGCACCAAGTTTGGGCTCACAATGCTGCACCACATGTTCCGCACACCGAACGTCTGGAAGAACGACGGCGGCAAACTCACCAGGGCGTTCGAGACGGACGAATACATGGCCGCGATCGAGTTCGCAGCCAAGCTGTACAAGGACGGTTTGTACGTTCCCGGCTCCGAGGGCTGGACGAAGTCGCAGATGGTGAACTCCTTCATCTCCGGCAAAGTGGCCATGATCTACGACGGACTCCCGGCCTACATCGGACCCACCGGTTACGGCCGCAGCATTCCCGCGGCGAACAAGGCCAACAAAGCCGTGCCGTTCATTCCGGTGGGCCACGACGGCGGCAAGGCGCAGACCTGGCTGGACAACATCACGTTCGGCACCGTGATGCTGAAGAAAGCCGACGAAACCAAGCTCAAGGAAGTCCTGGCCGTGGCCAACTTCCTGGCGGCTCCGTTCGGCAGCGAGGAGTACCTGCTGCTCAACTACGGCGCAGAAGGGGCCGACTACACCTTAGACGCCAGCGGTAATCCCGTAGTGACCGATCGCGCCCTGCTGGACAACGCCGTGCCGTGGAAGTACCTGGCCGCACCGCAGCAAGTGGTGTACGACCCCAGCGACAAGGACATTGTGGACGTCATGCATAATGCTTACTCGAAGCTCATCCCGTTGGGTGTCGAAGATCCCTGTGGCACGCTGTTTAGCCCCACCAATGCCAGCAAGGGCGCCAAGCTGGGCCAGCCCGTCTCCGACGCCGCAACAGCAGTCATTGCCGGACGTGGCACCATGGACGCACTCAAGACTGCCGTGGCGGACTGGAAGAAGAATGGTGGCGACACCATCCGCGGCGAATACGAATCGGCGCTGGCCAAGTAGCCGATCCGCACAACCCGGCCTGCACAACCCAAGGAACCCTGTGACACAGCTCCCGCCAGTAACCCAGCCCTGGCTTCCCCATCCTGATCCCGTCCTGTCCCCGTTCACGGGCTGGACCCGCGGCCATTGGGAAGCCACGGCCGACCATTGGCTCGGACACATCCGTGCCTACTCCAGCCCGCTCAAGGCCAGTCCACGCCTTCCGGGCCCGGTGACGCGTGACGGCGAGCGCCGGGAAGGCATGGAGACCATCGGACGGAGCATGCTGATGGCCGCGCCGCGGATCGCCGGGGCCCGTGGCCGGGACAGCTTGGAGTTGGCGGCTTGGTACCGGGAGGCGCTGCTGGCCGGTACCGATCCTGAGGGGGCAGAACGTTGGCCGTTGGGTGTCACGTGCAAGTCACCCTTGCTGGGCGTGACCAACTCGATCGTGGAAGCGGCGAACATCGCTTTCTCGCTCCACATCGCCAGGGAGTGGCTGTGGGAACCGTTGGATGCCGATGAAAAGAAGCAGGTTGCCGGCTGGTTGCGGCACCATGCCCGGCTCGAGGTGTGGGGTAACAACTGGCAGCTCTTTCCGGCAATGGCGGAGGGTTTTCTGCGTTCGGTGGGGGAGGACGTGTCGGGCTGCACGGGTGCGCGGAATGTGGCCCGGGTGGAGTCCTGGTATCTGGGCGATGGGTGGTACACCGACGGGCCGGAGCACGCCATCGACTACTACAACGCGTGGGCCATCCACCCTTATTTGTGGGCCTGGTACAAGATGACCGGCCGTGAGGATACCCCCGAGGGTCGCCGTCATCTGGAGCGTCTGCGCGAATTCGTGGGTACGCAGAGCCTGATGTTCGCCAGTGATGGGGCAGTGCTGCACGTCGGGCGATCCTTGGCGTACCGCACGGCCGTTCTGGCCGCCTCTTGGTGTGCCGAGATCTCTGGCGTGAACCAGTTGACGCCGGGTGCCACGCGTCGCCTGGCGTCCGGGGTCCTGGCGAACTTCACGGCGAAGGGCGTTGGCGTTGATGGGCCGCCGAACCTGGGCTGGTATGACGAACACCGGGGCTCCTGCCAGGCGTACAGCGGGTTCGGTTCACCGTATCTGGCAGGCATCGGCTTCCTGGGGTTGGCGCTGCCGCCGGAGCACAGGGTATGGCAGGACGTGGAAGAGCCGCAGCCCACAGATGGCCCGGCCGCTGTTCGGGCGTTGCCGGATGCTGGTTGGACTGTGATCAGCGATGGCGGCTTGGTCCGTCTCACCAACCACGGCAGCGACCATTGCGGCCTACCCGTGGGCGGCGGCACGGACCCCGATGATCCGCACTACGCCAAGTTCTCCTATTCCACCCATACAGCGCCAGGTACAGGCCCCGCGTGGGAGGACAACGTGGATGGTCACCTTGCGTTGTTGGGGTCCGACGGCGTGGCGAGCCGGCGCTGTGCCCTGCGCGCCACCCGCACGGACGGCCTCGTCAGCGGATCCGTCCACATCCCTCAGCTGCACGGAAAGACCCTGCCCGGAACCGCAGTCATCACAGTGTCGGTGGTGGACGGCATCCACGAGCTTCGCTGCCATTTGGTCCGTGGCCCGATGGAGTATTCCGTCCGGGAAGGCGGCCATGCTGTAGCCGGCGCCACGCCGGTGGACGTTGGAGCGGCGGACAACACCGCGTGGGCCGGCAACGGTGATGTCTACGCCGCTGTGACGGCGGTGCACGGCTGGGACGAGCCGCGGACCACTCGGTATACGGATGCCAACGCCATGGGCAAGCACTCAGCAGTCCCCAGCCTTGGCGCGGAGCGCAACAGTGAGGAAACGGTCCACGTTGCCCTCCACACGCTGACCCGGGGACCGGCTCCTTCGCCGGAAGCGCTCCAGGCGGCTGCCGCCGTCGTGGTTTCCGGTACGGAAGTGTCCGTGTCGTGGGCCGGCGGTGCTTCGCAAACTTTCGATCTGCGGACGTTTGTCCCTTGGGATGGGCAGGTGGGTAAGTGATGGACCTCAAGTACGGCGCGTCGCGGGAAAATCCCCGCGAGGATGGTGCGATGCAGCGGTTCCGCGGCCATCGCGTGGGGCAGTTCATTCACTGGGGTCTTTACGCCGTGCCGGCTGGTCGCTGGGAAGGCAAAGACGTGGAGTTCGCCGCTGAGTTCCTGCCCCGCGTGGCGAAGATTCCGCAACAACGCTGGGAGGCGCTCGCGAACGATTTCACCCTGGCGGATTTCGACGCCGAGAGGTGGGCGGACACGGCAGTGGCGATGGGCGCCCGCTACATGACCATCACCACCAAACACCACGATGGTTTCTGCCTCTGGCCGAGCGCGCACACGGACTTCCACATGGGGAACACGCCCTCCGGCCGCGATGTCCTGGGTGAGCTGGTGGCCGCCTATGAAGCCCGGGGGATTGACGTCAACTTCTACTACTCGGTGCTGGATTGGCGGCACCCGGACTGGCGCTTCACGCTGGAGAACGACGCCGACAACCTGGCTTTCGCCCGCTACCTCGACTTCGCGATGAAACAGTTGGAAGAACTGGCCGAACGCTATCCGAGCGTGAAGGGCTTCTGGTTCGACGGCACGTGGGACGAATCCGTGAAGGCCAACGGGTGGTGGACCTGGGAGGTCGAACGGATGTTGAAAGAACGTCTTCCCGGCGTGGTGGTCAACAGCCGCTTGCGGGCGGACGACCTTGGAGCCAGACACGTGGACTCCAACGGCCACCTCATGGGCGACTACGAAAGCGGCTACGAGCGCCGGCTTCCCGAGCCTTGGGACAGCAGCGTTGCCACCCGTGACTGGGAAGCCTGCATGACCATTCCGCAGGCGAGCTGGGGATACCACCAAGGCCCGTGGGCGCAGTCGACGCTCAAGCACCCTTGGGATGTGGTGGACATGATCGCCCACTGCACATCCCTGGGTGGTAACTTCCTGCTGAACTTCGGCCCCCGCGGCGACGGTTCCATGGCCCCTGCCGAGGTGGAGATCGCCCGCAGGGTGGGGGAGTGGCTCGCGGTCAACGGTGAAGCGATCTACGGGTGCGGGTACGCCGAGGGCTGGGACTATCCGGGGTGGGGGTACTTCACCCGGGACAGCAGCAGCGGACAAGTGTTTGCTGTGGTCACGCGCCTGCCGGCGTCGGGGCGGGTGCGCCTGCAGCTCCCTGCGGGCCTGGAGCTCACGGGGCTCCGGACACCCGGGACCGGTGCGCACCCGTACAACAGGCTGGCAGATTCCGTATTCGAGGTGGAACTGCGGGCTGGCTCAGAGGCTGGTCCGGCCGTTCTTGCCCTGGAAACTGGACTTCTTGCCGGGCCTGCTTCCGAAAAGGAGCCCAATCCGGACGTGCTCGACTAGCTAAGCTCCGGCCGCTGCCACCCGGGCCTTCTTCCTCAGCACGGAATTCTTCCTGGTGGTCCGCAGCATGTCGATGGTCAGGAGGACCAAAGCAAGCCAGACAACGCAGAAGCCGATCCAGCGGGCCGTCGTCATGGTTTCGTGGAACACCAGCAGCGCCACAACAAACTGGAGGATCGGCGCGAAGTACTGGAGAAGGCCGATAGTGGTCATCGGGAGGCGACGGGCAGAGGCACCGAAGAAGAGCAGCGGAACAGCGGTGATCACGCCGGAAGCCACCAGCAACCAGAAATGTCCGGCGCCCATCGTCGTGAGGGTTTCAGCCCCCGTGACACCCAGGACCACCATGGTGATGGCAGCAAAGGGAGCCAGCACCACGGTCTCAACGCTCAGGCTCGTCAAGGCATCCACCTTGGGACCAACGCGCTTCTTCACGAAACCGTACAAGCCAAAGCTGAACGCCAGAATCAGGGCGATCCAGGGGAGTTGCCCGTACGAGAAAGTCAGGACTCCCACCGCGACGAATCCAATGCCCACGGCCGTCCACTGCAAGGGGCGCAGCTTCTCCTTGAGGACGAAAACACCCAGGAGGACCGAGACCAGCGGGTTGATGAAGTAGCCCAGGGAGGTCTCAACAGCATGTCCGGTAGTGACGCCGAACGTGTAGGTGAGCCAGTTGATGGCGATCAGGCCAGCGGCGAGCGCGAGCGGCCCGAAGACGCTGCGGTCCTTCAACGCTGCACCGAAAACCCGCCAGGCCCGCGTGATGGTGATCAGGAGGGCGCAGAAGATGAGGGACCAGACAATCCGGTTGGCCACGATTTCGATCGCCCCGGCAGGCATGAGGATAAAGAAGTAGAGGGGAAGCAGGCCCCACAGGCCGTAAGCGCCGATGCCGAACAGGATTCCCGCCGTCGACTCGCTCCTCACAGGCTTGGCTGAACCGCCGGTTCCTGCTCCACCGCCCTTGGCCGCCGCCGTCGGGGGCTGGTTTGAAGGGGAGCCTGAGATGATCTGTTCCGGAGTCGACACATTGTCGCCAACACCGGGTACTGCTGCAATATTCCGCAATTTTTATGAATCTCTGTGACTCCTGCCATATAAGCGGCCGGGTGTAGGGTCGACACCTAGAATTGAAGTCTGCGCGCCCCCAACAGCGGCGTGGCTCACTGCTTCGGAAGGGCTCACGGTGTCCAACTCAGCCGCAACCATCCCCAATCGTCCCCTTCGCGTTGCCATTGTCGGCGCAGGCCCCGCAGGGGTTTACGCCGCGGATATCCTGACCAAGTCCAACGAGGTCAAGGACGGGCATGTTGAAGTGAGCATCGACCTCTTCGAGGCGTATCCCGCGCCCTACGGACTGATCCGCTACGGTGTGGCGCCGGACCATCCCCGCATCAAAGGAATCGTCAACGCCCTCCACAAAGTGCTGGACCGTGGCGACATCCGCTTCCTGGGCAACGTCACGTACGGCCGCGACCTTACTTTGCACGATTTCCGCTCCTTCTACGACGCCGTGATCTTCTCCACCGGCGCCATCAAGGACGCGGACCTGAACATTCCCGGCATCGACCTGGAAGGGTCCTTCGGCGGCGCCGACTTCGTCTCCTGGTACGACGGCCACCCGGACGTGCCCCGGGAATGGCCGCTGGATGCCAAGGAAATTGCCGTGATCGGCAACGGCAACGTTGCACTGGACGTAGCACGGATGTTGGTCAAGCACCCTGAAGAGCTGTTGGTCACCGAGATCGCGGACAACGTGTTCGCCGGGCTCAAGAATTCGCCCGTCACCGATGTCCACGTGTTCGGGCGCCGCGGCCCCGCCCAAGTGAAGTTCACGCCGCTGGAGTTGCGCGAGCTCTCGCACTGCAAGGACGTGGACATCGTGCTGTACCCGGAGGACTTCGAGTTCGACGAAGCCTCGGATGAGGCGATCCGCAGCAACAACCAGATCAAGATCATGGTTAACACCATGACCAACTGGCTGGTGGAGGAGCACGCCGAATCCGAGCAGCCGTCCTCCCGCCGCCTGCACCTGCACTTCCTGCACAGCCCCGTGGAGATCCTTGACTCGCCGGAGACGCCCGGCAGGGTGGCCGGAATCAGGTTCGAACGGATGGAGCTGGACGGCACAGGAAACGTCAAGGGCACCGGGGAATTCGTGGAGTACCCCGTCCAGGCCGTGTACCGCGCCATCGGCTACCACGGCTCCCCGCTGGATGAACTTGAGTACGACGCCCGCCGCGGCGTCATCCCGAACGACGGCGGCCGCGTCCTGGACGCCGACGGCAAGCCCGTGCCGGGAATCTACGCCACCGGCTGGATCAAGCGCGGACCCGTGGGGTTGATCGGCCACACCAAGGGTGACGCCCTGGAAACCATCGGCTTCCTCCTGGAAGACCGGCTCAACCTGCCGCCGGCCGAAAACCCGGACCCGCAAGCCATCATCGACCTCCTGGAAGAGCGCGGGGTGGAGTACACCACTTGGGAGGGCTGGAACCGGCTTGACGCCCACGAGGCCGCACTTGGTGCTGCCTGGTCAGCGTCCGACGAGAATCCGGACGGTGTGGTTCGCGAGCGCATCAAGGTTGTGCCGCGTGAGGAAATGATCCGGATCTCCCGCGGCTGACCCTTGGAGTTTTTGTACACCTAATGCCCCTATTCGGACGCTTTAGGGTCATCAGCTGTACAAAAACTCCATCTGGCGAATTAGACTCTCTCGTACTGTGCTGCCCACCGCGCGCGGCCCAACGCACAGAATGTCAGGGAGTTCGATGAGGAATCCAGTCCACCCGCCGGTTCCAGGCAGCGATGCCGCGGAGCTGCTGCAGAAGCGTGCCCTGGCCGGCCATGAACGCCTCGAATCCCTGCGCATTGGCGTGCCGGAAGATATCGTCGGGCTGCGCCGGCTGGTCCGGGAATCCTGGCAGCGTTCGGCGAGTCTCCAGGCCAACCCCGACGTCGCCGAAGCCCCCTTGGCGATGGACCGCGATGAGCTGGAGGAGTACCGCCGGCAGCACCCTTTGGCCACCATCATGCCCGTGATCAGGAAACTGCTGGTTCAGCCCAGCCATGACAGCGGTCTTCTCGTGGCCGTGGGGGACGACGTCGGGCGGCTCTTGTGGGTGGACGGCGATCCGGTGATGCAGCGGCGGGCCGAAGGCATGATGTTCGTGGCCGGCGCCGACTGGTCCGAAGCCTCCGTGGGCACCAGCGCACCCGGCACGGCACTCGCCCTCGACCGGAGCATCCAGATCTCCGGAGCCGAACATTTCAAGCGCTCCGTCCATCCCTGGAGCTGTACCGCGGTTCCCTTCCACGATCCCGATTCCGGCGCCGTGCTGGGCGTTGTGGACATCACCGGGACAGAAACGGCCGTGGCGCCGCACACCCTGTCCCTGGTGGAGGCGACGGTCGCAGCAGCCCAGGCGCAGCTGCGGATTGAACGGCTGCAGCTCGCAGCCGCCGTTCGCGACAAACCACGACGCCGGAGCGCGGCCGCCGCTTCAAGCCCCGCTTTGTACCGCAACAGCCTGCAGTTGCTGGGGCGTGACAATGCCCTGCTCAGCATCGCCGGCCGGACGGTCTCCTTGTCCGCACGGCACAGCGAAATCCTGGCCATCCTGGGCAACCATCCGGATGGACTGAGCGCCGATGACCTCTGCGCCCTGCTGTACCCGGGCGACGGTTCTTCCGTGACGCTCCGGGCGGAGATGGTGCGGCTCCGGAAAGTCATCCAGGAGATCAGCCCGGACGCGGTTCCCGAATCCCGCCCCTACAGGCTGCCGGTCGAGTTGCTTCCGGACTCCGGACAGGTCCTCAATTGCCTGCAGCGCGGCGCCCACCGCATTGCCCTGGAAATCTACAAAGGTGCGCTTTTGCCGCGTTCGGAGGCACCCGGCGTCGTGCAGTTGCGGGAGCGGGTGTCCCACCTGCTGCGGGAAGCGCTGCTCAGCGACGGCAGCGTCGATTCGCTCCTCAAGTATGCGGAACTGCCCGAGGCGAAGTACGACGTCGACCTCCGCCTCGCCGTGCTGAAGCTGCTGCCGCCGCGCTCACCGAAGCGGGCGGCCGTGGTCGCCGATCTTGAGCGGATCGACGTCGAGTTGAAAGCGTGAGCTGACTCACACTGTTGCAACGTAGCTGCAACCCCCTGGCTCCTAGGCTCGGATCAATGGCGACAGCCACCGTGATTCGCAGCAAAGGAGCTAGCAATGACTGTTTATGCACAGCCGGGTGCCGAGGGTTCGAAGGTCACCTTCAAGGACCGCTACGAGAACTGGATCGGCGGCGAATGGGTTGCCCCGGTCAAGGGCGCCTACTTTGAGAACATCACCCCCGT